>Ga0265296_1000023_pt1 | contig 395307 bp, 379 predicted proteins | sample MunlanPumphouse1_FD_189073 | JGI IMG/M metagenome (GOLD analysis project Ga0265296, IMG submission 189073) | Groundwater microbial communities from a municipal landfill in Southern Ontario, Canada - Pumphouse #1 | ecosystem: Environmental > Aquatic > Deep subsurface > Groundwater | place...
TTATGAGACCGGCCGAAGTTATTCTATCTGTGAATTCTCAAAGCAAACGGTTTATCGTGAATCTGGAGGACGAAACTCTGGACATCCTCAACATCATGGGTCCCGCTTTTAGGAATTATTATTTCGTGAGGGAGTCCTGCGAAATGTAGGTTAAAAAAAATCCCGGAGCCGTGAGTGTGGATACGACAGGGTTCATGCAGATTATCCAAACATTCCTTACGTACAATAACGTCACGTGGGATCCTCATGATACCGCAATAAAAAACGGGGTGGAAATTAATTATTATTCATATCTCTTATTTCCAATACCCGGAGACACATTGCCTTGAATCGTTCCGTGACCTTTCCGTCAAATCTGTACCCATGATATTCTTGTATTTTTTCAATGATCGCAGGATTGAGATATTCGTGGTCCTGCAGAATTCGTTCCAGGTTTTTGTCAATGTCTTCCGGAGTGAATGCCACAAGATAGGGATTATAGTGTGCATAGGGATGTCGCCAGTTGTCTGTCCGGTCATAATACACCACTTTTTTCCCTGCCATAATAGATTCAAGCCCGATAGATGATGACCAGATGCATACCACGAGATCAGCTACAGGCAGGAAGTTATACGTTGATAACTCCTCCTCAATCAGAACATTTTGATACCCCTTGATGAGATCGCGCAGTTCCTGTGTTACGTATTCGGATCGTTTGGTTTTGATGACCCGGATAACATCCGGATAGGAACTGGTTTTTTCAAGTATCGTTTTGTAAAATTCCATTGTAATTTCTTTTGTCAGGAATAATTCCGGATGATAACCGGAACTAAGAATGGCCACAATCCTGTGGTTCTTTTTCAGGTCCTCGTATTTATGGGGGATGTACCCGGTTTTGATTAGGCGGAACAACTCATCAGATCCATAGAGATTTGCCCCGATAATTTCCGTTTCGCTGTATTGCAGGGCTTTTTCGTGAAATTCCCTGTGGAATTCTCCCCACAGTGCATATTTATCATATACGATATGGCTGAGTAAATCGTGATCAGAATAGTCTGCAAACTGGAATCCTACGGTGCGGTTACCGTTTTTGCGGGCAACCAGTGTCCGGACAATATGTACGGTTGAATAATCATCCCGCGATATGAATACATGGATATCAAGATATTCACTGTTAATTTCAGCATCCATGGTCATTTTCATCACAATAAATGAAGGAACAAGGAATGACGATCTTTTATTTCTGGAAAATATCCATCGTAATGCAAAAAATGAATTTTTTACAATAAAATCGATACCGATTCTTCTCCCTGCATAGGATAATGGAACCTTTAATGTTCCAAGTTCGATATAGGGGGATCCGAATTTTTCCAGACTTGCCCTGGCATTATTATCCGTGATCCGACCATCAATCACATGGAGTATTTTCGAGGGGTGAAATTCATGTGCATCATAAAGGAAAAATGTCCCATCACTATGTAACCCACGGTCGTTCATCAAACCGGAACTCTGGACATCAAGTCCAAAATCAGATATTTTTTTTTCTGGTTTGGATACTGTGATTCCCCGTTTTAAGACATAGAGGCCGAGGACGCTCACAACAAGGGGTATGGCAATGAAGGAGAGGATATCTGAAACTGTTTTGCAGATGCTGTTTTTTACCTGGAAAAAAACAGGAATGAAATATGGCTTGTTTGGCCGGTATTTTTGTGAGAGGATGCTGAAAAAATTTTCATTATCAACGGGAATAAACGTGATCTCATCACATTGCTCGGATAGATAGAACAGAAATACATGTGTTTTCATTCGCAGAGTCGTGTACCGGAGAAGGAATTCCTTGCGTACGGCAACTTCAAAAAGGGGATTTTTACAAAAATCCACACACATGGTTGTAAAAATGTTATTCTGGTAACGATCAAAAAAATCATCTGAACGAAGATACGTCTCTTCACGGACATCAAAATCAGATCCGGGGATATCCCCATATCGCACCTTGTTCATCTGAAGTTTTTGAATATTCAGTATCCGGTTGATGCCCGGCTGGATTTTTTCAATAAGACGGTTCTGTGATACAAACAAAATTTTTTGAAAAGATCTGCCAAAAAAGAAGATGTACAACAGGTTTATTAGATTTACTTTTTCCACAAAAAGGATTGTATTTCGCTTGACCATCAGAGATCACAGTGTATAGTATATTTACTGTCTTGGGGGAATAAAAACCTGAATGGTTGGGAGGATCAAAAATTTTTAATAATGACGGGTATTAGTCAAAACCTTCATTTGCAGGGTACGGCAGTGGATAATCCAACGGTATTGGGAAAATCAGGAAAGAACAATTTCCTTTTTCCCGGTCGTAAAAATTGCTTCAATAATTTTCATCGTGATCATGGCATCATCAAGTGTCGGGGATTCTGATGGTTTTCCCAGTGCTTGTAATACGGCATGTTCTGCCTGCAGCCTGAACCCGGGTTTATATGTCTCGTCCCATGGGTGAACTGGAAGCATCTCAGCAACACGCAAATTTCTTTCCTGTACAGAAGCCTTTTCCAAAGGTCGGAGCTCCCACCGGTTTTTTGGGGTAGAGACACAGACTCCCCACGGGGAGGGTCCATTCCAGATACCTTCATACAATCCAATATCTCCATTCTCATATTCCAGAGATGCAATGACAACCCCGGGTTGAATGGGATTCCATGGCACGATCGGTTTTACACAAGTCACGTTCGATCTGCCAAATATCTGGAAATAATCGATAATATGAATCGAGTTGGCATACATCCAGTTATCCACAACCGCTGAAGGCTGGCCGGCATCTCTTGCCCGGCTCTGGTCTTCCTGGTCCTGAATTTTTATAAACCGCATATCGGACTGACGGGCAAGAGCATCCTGGACCGATCGGGTGCTGGACATGAAACGACGGTTTAACGCGATTATTGCATTATTCTGATTCTTATGTGCGGATGTACGAATTTCTTCTGCGTCTTTTACGGTATATCCAGCAGGTTTTTCGAGGAGTGTTGTCCAGGGATATTCAAAACAGGCAACACTTACGGATTTCATTGCCAGTTCAAAGACGGTGACAACAGCAAGGTCCGCGTGCGTCTTCTTATAGAGCTCCGGGATGGAATCGTAGACCCCATCAATATGAAATTCATCCGCAAGAGCTTTTGCTCTCGATTGTGTCCTGCTGTGGATCCCAGTAATATTTACACCGGGGATGTCCTGGAACGCACGGATATGTTCCCGTGCCATATTCCCTGCACCAATAATTGCAACATTGCACTCATGATCTGACATTATTTCACACCCTTATGCCCATGGGAATACCTGTTCCAATGGCAACACTGGATCATCCACGGTTACCGGAATGTGCCCGTGTTCGTGTGAGTGATATGCAGCAACAAGTGTAGCTACCGCGAGACGTCCATCATCACCTGAGGGATAGTTATTTTTCGTAATCAAAGCGTTCAATACGGATTTCGTCGGGGATATCGCATCGGCAGGCTGAATACTCTTTTCCTGCAGGTCAGACAGCGTTCCATAACGGGTTGTGGGAAGATTCCGGTCTTCTGCCTTCCGGACACAAGCGTGCATGATCCCGTGAAGTTCATCAATGAAAACCTGCCCGTTTCTCCCGGCATAAATCGCAGTTACTCCATGACCCTGTTCTGCACTGACCTCAAGGTAAAATCTTTTGCCGGATCGCGTTGTTACTCGGACGGAACCAGCCCGGTCCTCGAAATGAGCCCCTCGTGGATTTGGAACTTTTTCGCTGGAGAACCATGCCGTAACCTCAAAGGGGTCTTCATCTGTCATGAAATGAAACATCTCAAAATAGTGTGTCCCATTCATTGCCAGACCAAAATTTCCTGCAACAACGGTAATACTGGATAATCCCCCATACGACTCGGATTGCATCATCTGTTTCGGCTCAGTATACTGCTCCATAAATCGCATCTGATGGTTAATTGCCAGAGTGGCATTATTTTTTTTACAGGTTTCAATCATCCGGTCACATTGTTCAAGAGATACGGCCATGGGTTTTTCGCAGAGGATAAATTTTGCACCGAGTTCGGCTGCAAGGCATGTATACTCACAGTGGGTGGGTGAGGTTGTAGCAATGATAACGCATTCCGGTTTTGTTGCCTTCAGCATTTCTGCGGCATCGCAAAAAAGCTGATCCGGAGACAGATTGAACTCCTTCCTGCACTCATTGAGTGATTCCTGGGCCTGATCGCATACACCGGCGATAGATATACCCATGTCCATTACCACTTGGACATGACGCCTTCCCATACGTCCCACCCCGATTACCACTGCCTTCATCATTATTACCCTCCGTAACCAATCAAAAATATAATTACTGCCTCTGAGTTATGATCGTTTCCTTTTCAGCCATCATATAGGTAAGTACTGTGATTATTTTAATAATCCGGATAAGAGGCAGGTGAATTCCTATCATTCACCTGACCGGTTAAAAAAGTGCACATTGAATTTTCCCTGGACCTGATGCAGGTGTTATGGATGCAATTGTGAATGGTGAGATAGTTCCACCTGGATTATGTTATCCGCAATCAGGCGATGCGTAAGGGGCGTTAAGTGATGTCCATCCTCGGGAAGAATATATGAATCGATTTTTAAATACTCATTCACTATTACCATGTGAATATCGATATAATTCACATTTTTGTTGTCTGCATTGAGGATACAGTTTTTTATAATAGTATTGTACTCCGCCACGCTTGCAGAATATCCGGGGGAGTGCAATTCAGTTGCAGGGTTCGTAGGGGCAATACTGATACAATAAATCCTTGAAAAGTTATCCGCCGCATTTTTCAGGAACGCTGAGTAATACGCAGAAAATTCTTCCGGATTCACGTGCTTCCACATCAATCCGGATTTCTGGATTTTTGAACGATGGTTATGTAAAAACCGTATTGCAGGATCTTTGAGAAATTTTGGTAAACCCGAGATAATATTCCTGATCCTGGTGGGAACCGGTCGTGGAGCACAATCGACAATCCCGGTATGAATAATCAGGATATCACCCTCTGAACCAAAATAGGTAATGTCCTGCCGGTACATATCATAAAGTGTGACAATCGATTGACCCCCCATCGAACGATCCACGAGTTCAATATCCTCATATTCCTTTTGGCGTATCCACCACTGTTTTAAAATCGTTATATATCTCTCGCTGAATGCAACCGATCCCTGCCGTGGAAGAGCAAGGGAATCGCTGTATATCCGCACATGAAGGTTTTTTTTGGCATTCATTGTCATTCTCGTTTGTATGTTATTCATCGATCATCCAGTCAGCATCAAAAGGATCGTATCTGAGCATTCCTGAATAAATATTGGTTTTTAAGAGTTTTTTCTCTTTTTACAGAATAATTTATATTCATTTCTTATCTTTAGGTTATCTCCCGCAGTTCGTTGTTCTGCGATTGTTAAGGACTATCTTCAGTTGAATTCTCATGTTGCAGAGCATAATATTTTGCATAATTTCCATTTAATTTTAACAGGTCATTATGGGAGCCTGATTCAGTGATTGATCCTTTTTCAATAACTACGATTTTGTCTGAATTCCGTATCGTGGAAAGACGGTGAGCGATTGCAACAATCGTATATCTGTGTTTGAGCAGAGAGATTGATTCCTGAATAACCCGTTCTGATTCAGAATCAAGAGCACTGGTTGCTTCATCGAGAATTAATAATTCCGGTTCCCGGTAAAGTGCTCTCGCGAGAGAGAGCCTCTGTTTTTGTCCACCGGATAGTTTGACCCCGTTATCACCTATTTCTGTGTCATATCCCCTGGGAAGCTGAGTGATAAATTCGTGTGCATTAACCATTTTCGCAACTTCCATCGCCCGGTCCCTTGAAATCCTGTCACAACCATAGGCGATGTTCATAAGTATTGATTCATTTATCAGGTAACTGTCCTGACTGACAAAACCGATTTTCCTGCGATAACTTGCCAGGTCAAACCTGCTGATATCCACCGAGTCGATTTTTATCGACCCTTCATTCGGTTCAATAAGCCGTATGATGACATTGATGAGGGTTGATTTCCCGCCTCCCGAAGCACCAACCAGTGCCACCATCTCGTTTTTCCTAATTTTCAAAGAAATTGCATGTAATGTCTTCATGCCCTCCTGATAGGAAAAGCTGACCTGGTCGAGAATGATTTCTTCTTTGATTCCGGGAAAAATGATTTCCCCACTTTTTATTGTTGTTGATTCCTGGGATTCCGTCAGAATCTGATCAATTTTTTTGAGACTTGCGAGGTTTCCCTCCAGTTCATGGCGTTTCTGGTTTATCTGACGGAGTGGATCGGATAATCGGATGAGAATGAAGATGTATACCAGAATCATGGGAAGTGACAGGTTCAATACCATCGATGCCATTATCAAAATGACCACGGCAAGGGTGAACATAATCACCTGAAACACAGATTCTATCAATATCCCGTTGGTCTGAAATATGCGCCCCTGTTTTGCATAGGCATCTGTGATCTTGAAAAAAGATTGTATTTCATTATTTTCAGTTGAAAAAATCTTAATCAGTTTTAACAGATGAAAACGTTCAGAAGTGAATTCATTCATCCGGGTATTTACTTCAACAACCTCAACTGCAATAGTTTTTGATTTTGCCAGAATCAGGTTGAGCAGAATAAAGCTGATCAATCCGATTACAAAACAAATGGCCGTAAGCTCCGGGGAGATATATACCAGCATGACAACATACGCGAGAATGAGGAGGGTATTTGTCAGTAGTTCTGTAAGTTGGAAGATCGAAGTGCCTGCAGATTCAGATTCAGCATTGAGTATATTGATATATTGTCCACCTTTCTGGGAAGCATGGTATAATATGTCGGCTCTGAGGACATTTGAAAAAATATTGTTTTTAATGTCTGCAATAAACCTGAATCGTATCATCACCTGCAGTTTCTTCTTATAAAAAAGTAATATCTGACCAAAAATAAACAAAATGACCAGAAAAATCAATAAATTGACAAAGTTCAGTTCAATCTGCAGGAGAGAAAACAATTGCTCTAAGATATCCCACAGATTTCCCGTGGGAGTGCCCGTACTATTGATTAATTGCAACAGGGGGACAAGTAATCCGATATTGATCGTCTCAAAAAAAGTACAAATGATTGCTAGAACGGTTACGAAAAAAACAATTCTTTTATATTTAAAAGTGTATTTCCCAATCAATTTTAATTCAGATAGTTCCATATTTTACCCCAAAAAGATAACCGGATTAGGTACCAAATGTACGGTCAGATAAGTATTAATCATATCTAAAACCGGGAGATATCCGATCCCTACAACCCATTTCCCGAATTCGCCGGTTGTGGCGAACCTCCGTGATACTAACGATGAATCCGGGTTCTTTTCACTTTTGATCGGTTGGATATTGGATCTTCACATAATGACAAAAATTGTACTGGTCATTCTCTTGATTAGACCTGGTTTAATTCTATAACGTAGAATCAATGATGCGCTTCCCCTTCACATGCCATTCGCGAGAATATTATGCATCTCTGTTAGATTGCGGAGGTGATCACTGCGGGTACAATTGAAAAGGATACACAGAAAAGATCCCTGAAACCAAAAGAGGTAAGCCTCAGCCGTGATTTGAACACGGGACCTGCTGATTACAAGTCAGCCGCTCTGCCAACTAAGCCACTGAGGCGCCATATACAATAGAATTTTTATGATAAAAAAGGTGGTGTTGAATAGAGTACACTACCTGCGGGGATGTTATCCCATCCCATCAATCAATCGGAGCCAATAATCCTGTAAATGTCGGTCGGATGTTCGGGAAAAAGAGTCTTTCCCATCAGGGTAAAAAAGATACGTTACTCCGGGCTCATTTTCAGCCCGGATCATCTGAAGCCGGATTGGTGGTACGGTTTTTCTGATATTGTTGTCCACCGGACAAATAAATCACGTGATTTTTTAGTTATTGTTCGAAATGCCTCATAAATGAGGGGGAAAATTTTCCCTTTAGTGGTGTTCCAATCCGCTCGTTTCAGCCACATACTTTAAGGGATGGAGGTGGGTAAATTGCCCATGAATGCAATCCATTGCCAGAACTGAATTTTACGTCGGGGATTATGGATTTTATTCATTATCAGGTGTTCTTGAGATCTGTGCGACCACGTTTTCGATTCAGAGGTCCCCGGTTTTTCCGGAATTATTTGCGAATCTCTTTTTTAAACGTGAGTAACTCTCCCCCATTTTATCCGTGGATGAATCCTCTCAAAAAACCTTTGGGGCACCATAATTGCAATATCTTATACGCTAAAAAAAAGACCTACTACTAACAATGTCACAGCTGACCGTGGATATCGGAGGGAGCCCGGGCATCAACTGCCGCGGTTTCTGTGAATACTGTTATTTTAAGCATGTGAAAGGAGTCCAGCCGCTCGGGTGCCGGTATTGTCTTCCGTTCAAGAAAGGGTGTGACTACTGCACCCGGGGAGTAAAGGAAGAATATGCCGGATTCAAAGATTTAAAATCAATAGCAGATGAGACGCTGGCAAATCTCCAGTCCCGGACCGGAAATCTTGATCGCATCACGATCAGCGGTGGCGGCGATCCGAGCTGCTATCCGCGTTTTACCGAACTCATCGAACTTCTTGGGAGCATGGAAGCTCCCCTCCACATTGGATATACGAGCGGGAAAGGGTGGGATGATCCCGCCATTGCCGATCTGCTCATCGATAATGGGCTCTCGGAAATTTCCTTCACAGTCTTTGCCACCGACCCTGAACTCCGAAAACGGTACATGCATGATCCGACACCAGAGGTCTCGTTGAAAATAATCGAGCGCCTGTGTGAATCGGTTGATGTCTATGCAGCAGCGGTTGTCCTTCCCGGGATTAATGACGGGATTATTCTGGAGAATACCTGTGCATGGCTCGATGAATGTGGTGCGAAGGGAATTATCCTGATGCGGTTTGCAAATGCACAGGAACAGGGTTTGATCCTTGGAAACGGGCCGATCATCCCGGGTCAATCGGTCCAGTCTGTGGAATCCTTTAAAAAACTCATATCCGATATTCAGGGAAAATTCGCGATGAAAATTTCCGGAACCCCGTTGTGGGATCCGGAAATAGGATCGCCGTTTGCAATCCTGCAGAAACCAGACCTGATGAAAAAGCTCCCCCGCGTTGAATGTCGGGCATCCATTATCAGTGGCAGTGTTGCTGCACCCTTCATTGAACGAGTACTTCATGCATGTGGCTCACGAGATTCGGTTATTCCTGTGCACAAAGAGATTGCCTGTCTGATCACCGCTGACGATATCCGCAACCTGGATTTGAATCTCGTAAACGAAACGATCATTATTCCCGGGCGGGCATTTGTTCACGAATCCGAATTGCAGGAATTAGTCTCCAAGGATGGAACGCACCGAATCGGGATCCGGGGGCCGGAGATGCTGACTGCGGATGCGGAAACCAGTATGGGAATGACCCGGGATGAAGTACTAGCCATGGAAATGGATGGCTTTGCGGAACTGATACAAACCATAAACCGGTTTGGGCAACCCTACGATAGAGAATAAAAAAAAGGTTTCAGATTAAGGCAGCGGTGATACCACCGATACCTGACTGGATGATCAATGATACGGCTATGATTACGCCGGCCATTTCAAGGGCAACGGCTACATTTCCTTTCTTGAGCTCTTCGAACTCGTCAATACCCTTGGTGAGTTTGTCGAGAATGTTGAGTGCAAGATAGATCGCCCCGACTGCAAGAAGGATACCAAGGATAAGCTGGATGACTGCAACAGCGATTGCAGTCATTCCGTCCACAGACGTAAGCCCTACGGATGCGGCCTTGCCGATACCAACGGAGATGCCGGAGACACCGGACTGGACGATTAATGCAATTGCTATGAAAATTGCCGCAACGACAATCCCGAATGCAGTGTTACCCTTTGCAAGTTCTTTCTGTTCATCAATTTTTCCGGTTACTTTTCCAAATACCGAGAAACCAATATACAGTGCAATCACAGCAAATACAACTGCAATAACTAACTGTACAATTCCGATTACTGCATTTACTAACAGCATACAATCACCAAATTTCAGTATCTGTTTTTGATCATGCCTCACTTAAATTTTATGTAAAATCCAAAAAATTTGAGCGAATTGTGCCCTGAATGGAATTTGGAGCGCATAAAATTGCGAATCTGAAAAGAACAAAACTGGAATTGAAGAGATGAATGCTGCGAGAGGGTTACGATCCCCCGATCTCCAGATGTCTCAAAGTCTGAACATTCAGATGTGTTCAACGAACCCTATGAGTCTGGCGCCCTAACCAGCTAGGCCACCGCAGCACAAAAGTGCATAATAGAAACGCCGTAAAAACTATTAAAGGTTCTCATGCGGCGTTTTTTACCGGATGATTTTACACCTTTTTCTGTTGCAGATATTGGTTGACCGCGACGGTTATTGCGGCCACTTTTTTTCCCTGATCAAAAGATCCGGCAAGCGTCTGCATACGAGTCTCTTCATCTCGTTTGTACCGGTCGAGCGTGCTTAAAATGTGCTCTTCCTGCAGGAAGTGGGTATGGGTATTGCCCTCGACATACTGCTGGTTATTCATGATAGCATAATGCAGCGGCAGGGTTGTCTTGATCCCAAGGATGATGTATTCGGATATCGCACGTCTCATCCGTTTGATTGCTTCCTCCCGGTTACTGTCCCATGCGCAGAGTTTTGCGATCATGGAATCGTAATTGGGGGGAATGGTGTATCCCATATGGATACCGCTGTCCACCCGGATGCCCGGCCCTCCCGGCGACCGGTACCGGGTGATCTTCCCGGGGTCAGCAGCAAAATTATTCTGGGGATCTTCAGCATTAATCCGGCATTCTATTGCATGACCCCGGATCGTAAGATCTTTCTGTTCAAAAGGAAGGGTCTCACCGGCAGCAATGGCGATCTGTTGTTTGACAAGATCTACACCCGTAATAATTTCCGTTATGGTATGTTCAACCTGGAGCCGGGTATTCATTTCCATGAAATAATAATTCCCCTGGCTGTACAGGAATTCCACGGAACCGGCATTGCTGTAATGCGAGGCTTCAGCGACTTTGAGGGCGGATGCCGACATCCGATCGCGCAGCTCCTCCGTCATGATTGGCGACGGGGCCTCTTCAATAAGTTTCTGGTGACGCCGCTGGATGGAACATTCCCGGTCATACAGGTGTACTGCATTACCATGTTCATCGGCAAGAACCTGAAACTCGATATGACGGGGTTTCACCAGGTATTTTTCAATAAAAACGGTAGCGTCGCCAAATGCAGACTGTGCGATGCGCATACTGGCCGTGATCGCCTCTTCGAGGGCGGCCTCATCATTGACGATCTGCATGCCGATTCCTCCCCCGCCGGCACTCGCTTTGACAATAACCGGGTAGCCAATCTGATCGGCCACTTTTTTTGCATCATCAATGCTTTTGATTCCCCCGTCCGTTCCCGGAAGAACCGGGACGCCGGCTTCATTCATCATCTGTTTGCTGCCAATCTTGGATCCCATGGCTTGGATGGTCTTCCACTGGGGTCCGACAAAGATAACGTTCTCGTCAAGGCACCTCTTCGCAAACCGGTAGTTTTCTGCCAGAAACCCATACCCCGGGTGAACCGCTTCAGCTCCGCTTTTCCGCACGATATCGAGAATACGCTCCATATTGAGATAACTTTTGGAGGGGTGGGATTCTCCGACATGGAAGGCTTCATCAGCATATTTGACATGGAGAGCATTTTTATCCGCATCGGAAAAGATTGCTACCGTTTCGATATCCAGTTCGCGGCAGGCCCGCATGATACGGATAGCAATCTCTCCGCGGTTTGCGATCAAGAGTTTTTCAAAATATTTCATTGCACCACCAGCAGGACATCGCCGTTCTGGACAACATCGCCGGCATCAACAAAGATCTCCGAGACTTTGCCATCAGCCGGACAATGGATCGGGTTCTCCATCTTCATGGCTTCAAGGACAACCAGCGTATCCCCTTTCTTGACGGATGCACCCCTGTTTACCAGTACCTGGAGTACCATACCCTGCATGTTGCTCTTGATTCCCCCCGCAACTTCTCCCCGGGGTGCCTTCTGGGGTACTGGAACACTGTTTGCACCAACCTGACTTCCGCCCACGGACACGATCCTGACGGAAAAGACATCCCCATCCACTTCTACTTCCATCTGGCTGGGGACATCTGCCGGAGTTTTTACCAGGGACTGCTTCTTTGGGATCTCTTCTGTGATCCGCTCTCCTTTGAGGAATGAAGGGGCAATTGCCGGGTAAATGATGTACGTGAGGACATCTTCCTCCTTCTTTATGAGGCCGGCTGCGAGTGCCTCGCTTTTCATCCGGTCATAGGAAGGTTCAAGCAGGTCGGCCGGGCGAACCGTAATGACCTTCTCGTCGCCGATGATGAGATGACGGATCTCGTCACTTACCGGTGCCGGTGATTTCCCGTACAGGCCACGGACATAATCTTTGACTTCTTTTGTGACATTACAGTAGCGCTCACCTTTCACCAGCACGTTGAGAACGGCCTGCGTCCCGACAATCTGGCTGGTGGGTGTGACCAGGGGGGGATACCCGAGATCTTTGCGGACCCGCGGAATCTCCGCGAGAACGTCATCCCACCGGTTCAGGGCATCCTGCTCCTGCAGCTGCGAAACCGTATTGGAGATCATTCCCCCCGGGAGCTGGTAAATGAGAACATCGCTGTCCACACGCTCGGAAATCGAGCTCACCAGTCCTGCATATTTTTCCCGGATCTGCATGCAGGCATTTCGAACGGCCCTCAGCCGGAGAAGATCAATACCGGTATCCCGCGGCGTCCCGATAAGGGATGCAACAATGCTTTCTGTAGGGGGTTGGGAAGTCCCCATGGAGAATGGCGACATGGCGGTATCAAGAATATCGACACCCGCTTCGATTGCAGCCTGGTAACTCATGGGAGCAATCCCGCTCGTGGAGTGGCTGTGGAGACAGACCTTGACATCGACGGCATCTTTGATGCCGGTGATAAGTTCCCGTGTTGCCTCAGGCATGATCAGGCCAGCCATATCCTTGATGCAGATCGAATCGCAGTCAAGGCTATAGAGCTCCTTTGCCATTTCGATAAATAACCCGGTGCTGTGGACCGGGCTCGTGGTGTAGGAGATAGTACTCTGGAGATGGGCCCCGGCAGCTTTGACCTGCTCCATGGATCGTTTCATGTTCCGGATATCGTTCAGGGCATCGAAAACCCGGAAAATATCAACACCGTTCCGGCAGGATGCTTCGATAAATTTATCGACAACATCATCCGGATAGTGCCGGTACCCTACAAGGTTCTGACCGCGGAGCAGCATCTGGATAGGGGTATGTTTCAGTTCTCCCTTGAGTGCACGAAGCCGATCCCAGGGATCGTCATTGAGAAAACGTATGCAGGTGTCAAAGGTAGCACCGCCCCATGCTTCAACAGAAAAGAAACCACAATGGTCTATTTCCCGTGCGAGAGGGATCATATCCTCAGTTCGCAGCCGTGTTGCGATAAGGGATTGATGGGCATCCCGGAGTGTTGTATCGGTAATCTGAACTTTATGAGGAGAGGCAGTGCGCATAATGGAAACCTCGGGGCTTCCGTAGGATCACAATAAGCCTCTCAAAACTTCATCGGTAAAGTATAAAAAATTCACTAACGTGAACAAGTACAAGAATCCCCAGGCTGACAACACTTATTCCGGTTATGATGTCGCGCAGCGGGGTTACAAATACCGGGCAGAGCGTCCCCCCTTTGGAAAAACCCCTCACGGCAAGGAGTTCGGAAGTATCCTCTGCCCGGTTCATTGCTCCATGAACAAGGAGTAAACCTGTGGGAACGAGGCTTTTATAATTCCATGTTATTCCCTTGAGTTTTCCTGCAATGCGAATGCGATCGAGATCGGAGAGAAGAAGTTCCGTTGACTGCATGCCCATCTCTGCCATCAGTCCGATTTCAAATCCGGCCCTGTTCCCAAAAAGCCAGACACACAGATTCAGGATCTCTCCCGGCTGTTGTTCATAGAGTATCCACATCCCGATAAGAACAATGACACTCATCCGTACAAAATAGGAGACTCCCTCTCCCCCCGTAATCTCGAGAACAAGACTGAAGAACACAATCAGGCAAAAAACCGGATACGTGGTCCGGATTTTTTTTATGAGGGTAAGACGCGGGGTAAAAATGAGCCACCAGATCATTACTGCAAGAGCACCAAAAACACTGAAAAATGCAATGATCGAAAGAACTGCTGCTGCCCCGATCCGAATCCTCACGTCCTGCATGCGGCCTCCAAAAGATCTTCTGATGAGAGATTGACCGGTGCCCGCCCGGATCCCACGAGTTTTTTTATGACCGGGGGCGCATGCTCCCACCGCGTTATTGCGCCCGGTGTCCTGCCAAGGCAGATAAGGCAACCCCCGCGTATCTCCCAGAGAAAATCGACGCGGGGAAAGAATGACTGTTCATGAGTCAGGATGAAAGTAATACCCTGATTTCGCCCTGATAAAATACGGCAAAACCGCTCTTTCTCGCAACAATCCAGGGAACTGAACGGCTCATCGAGTATAAGCAGATCGTAGTTTTTTTCGAGAAGACATGCCAGGTGGAACCGTTTCAGTTCGCCACGGCTCAGAGTGAGCGGACTTGCATCCTGCATCCGGGAAATATGTTCCCGGGAGAGGATCACCCGAGGATCGAGACCCCATGAGTGGCACTCATCAGCAAGGGTGTTTCCGGTGATGTGGTATTCGGGAAACTGGAACGAAATCATCGTAGAAGTAATTCCCTCTTTTACGATCGTTCCCGATGAAGGAGAAAAATACCCGGCCAACATCAGGGCAAGCGTGGACTTCCCACAACCCACTCCACCAGTGAGAAGGTGAATTCCCGGACCGATTTCTCCTGCTGCTGAAAGAGACCAGGTGTCCCGTGTCAGTTCTATGTCGTCAAGAATGATTTTCATTGCGGGATCTTCCAGGAGAATGGGTAAAACGGGGTATTTTTCAACACGGAAAAGACAGACTCCGGTGTACCGAAATATCTGATGCAGCCGTCTTCGACAAACACAATATAATCCCCAAGCGCAGCCGTTTCCATCTGCTGGGTGCACCGTATAACATACGGCACGCTGCTCTTCCGGATAACATTCTCCAGTTCCCCTACTTTTTTTGCGTCCAGGTGGGAATCATATTCGTCCAGAACAAGCACCCGGGGATGATGAATCAGCGCTGCTCCAATGGCAACAAGTATTTTTTCTCCCCCGGAAAGTTCGCGCATGAGCCGATTCTTCAGCGGCAGTATTCCCATAACCTCCATCTGGGCAGTAACCCGTGCATCCATTTCATTGCACGGGACATGCCGGAACCGGAGTGCTGAAGATATCTCATCCGAAACATGATTGAAAAGGATGTTCCGATCGGGAAATTCATTGACCCAGCCGGTTTCCGTATCCCTTGGAAAAGCACCATCGATCTGTATGGTCCCGGCATCCGGCAGGTGAATACCCGTGCACATTTTCAGGAGAGTTGTTTTACCGCTTCCGTTTGGTCCGATAACGGAAGTTACCCCTTTGGGAATTGCAAGGGAATCTATCGAGAGGTTTTTACAGCGAATGTTATCGAACGTTATCATGAGATTCGTTCCGCTATCAGGTATGCTGCTGATGCTTTGATGATGTCCCCAAGGATAAACGGCAGTACTCCGGTAAAAAATGCAACAGGGAAACTGCACCCAAGGGAATACATCAGCCATGCAATACCCGCGACATAGATCGCTGCTGTGGCCGCGGTCAGTCCACTGATTCTGACGTACTTGTTCGGACTTTCGTATGCAAGGCCGGCGATAATTGCTGCAAAGATGAACCCGATGAGGTATCCCCCTGTTGGACCGAGGAGAACACCGAGACCCGCCATACCGTTGTGGAAGACCGGAAGGCCCAGAAGGCCGAGACCGATATAAAGCGTTACCGGTATGACGGCATACCGCCGCAAAACTGCCCCGGAGAGGAGAATAAACAATGTCTGGAGGGTAAAAGGTACCGGGAAAAACGGGATGGAGATCCAGCTTCCCAGAGTAATGAGTCCAAGAAATGCCGCTGAATAGGCAATAACCCGGGATTTTTGGAGGTCACCAAACATCGTCAACCATAAAAAAAATGATGGTTGACGATAAAAATATATCTTTTCTCACTGGTGGTGACAGTCTCCGGCAATTACACGTTCGAGATTGCCATTGGGTTTTTTGATGATTAAGGCCCCGAATTCATCAATATCAACAGCTTCCCCTTCAAAAGTATTTTTGAGCGTCCGGATCTGGACCTGGTTTTCGAGTGTACAGGATATACTCTTCCATTCCTGGATGATCGTGTTGTACTCCCCGCTTTCAATCAGGAGGTACCGGCTTTCAAATTCTTTTAAGATACGCGCAAGGAGCGAGGCCCGGTCAACATCGTGGCCAAGTTCAGCCTGAAGTGATGTAATGTCTTTCTGGAGTTGCGGGGAAAAATTGCTGACAGGCACATTGGCATCAATGCCAAAACTCAGGAGACAGTAGTGGACCGCATCTGCCTCTGCGGCAAGCTCGAGCGAGAGCCCCGCAACTTTCTTATTCCCGATGAATATGTCGTTCGGCCACTTTATGAGGGCACCAACATCAAGCTCCTTCCGGATGGCCCGGGCAACAGCGATAGATCCCGCCATCGTGATCATAAAGATATGATCAACGGGGATATGAGGTTTCAGAACAATGGTGATCCAGATGCCACCCCTGGGAGAAACCCAAGCCCTGCCCATCCGGCCAACCCCGCCGGTCTGCTCCTCAGCGATTATCACTGTTCCATGTATCTTGTCAATATTCCCTTCAGAGCACAGTTGTTTTCCAACGCCAATTGTTGAAGGTGTGCTGTCGAGGTACCGCATCTTTTTCCCAATGAACTGTGTCCGGAGTTTTTTATGGACCTCATAGGGAAGCAGTTTGTTACTTGCATGAGTCAGCGTGTAACCCTCCTTCTGGGACGAGGTAATATCATATCCCATTGTTCGCAGCTCATTGATCTGTTTCCAGACTGCGGACCTTGTGACACCAAGTTCGGTGCTGATTGTTTCTCCGGAGATGGGTATTTTGGAACGCTCGAGGATTTCAAGGACTTTAAATGCAGAATCTGGCAAGGGTATCACCGTTTGGACTCTATTTTTTCTGAGGGGAGCGGGCAGGGATCTTTGCCACATACCTGCTTGAGGATTGCCGACTGGTGTTCCATGAGGGTAGCGAGATCAAAAATTCCGGTAATGTCAACAATCCCGAATGCCCCGATTGCGCTTCCATCACAATCCCGCAAAGGGGTGACTGTCACCGGGACTCCTTTATACGGGCCGCTTGTGGGAGTGGTCTGGATGAGCTGGTTTTTTGCTATTGCTTCCAGCAGTATCGGGCCGTTATAATGCCGGTCAATGACCTGTCCATCCTCAACCCGGATCCCATCACGGTCCCGGGATTTTGCTGTGACGGGAAGCCGGTGGATCAGCTCGTGAACTGCAAGGACTATGGGTTCAAGGTCGCCTGCCTCTGCACTGCAGGATAATGTATAACGGTGCATTGGTTTACCTCATAGTCTGGTCATCCTCTATCTAGATGAAGATTGTGTCCCGGATAAATTCTTAATCTCCGGTTCTTCTCTCCATTTATTGGGAGTATAACCTTTTTCTGGATCAGAATAGCGTGGGGATCCCGGATTGGCAGAAATTGATTAAAAACGCCCGTGACGGGTATTCATGGACCGTAGTGACAATAATGTTCCCTTTTCCGTATTGCTTTTCAATAATGACATCATCCCTGTCGGCACGCCCTATGCAGTCTGCTCCATGAACGGGAAAGGTTCCGTCACATTCGATATGCGCGGCATCATAATCCTCAATGATGGATCCCGCCCGGGATCCGGGAACACAAGCGATACTTCGTTGCCGGCATTCATGCTGGTACGTCAAGGGAAATGGAAGCCAGTCATACGAGTCCGGCTTATCCATAGCGGCACCAAAAACCACCAGGTTTCCCCCTGTTTCAACAAATTTTTGCAGGCGTGACGAGGATGCACGGAGTGCCGGAAGGAGGTTCGAGTACGCAGGATTGGCAAATCCCGTGGGAATGATGATGCAATTATATGTCCCCCTGAAATAAGGGGCTGCAAGCATGTATGGCGTGATCAGATCGCTGGTGAGGCCGGAATCTTCGATATACCGGTTGAAATGCTGTTTTGTTTCCCAGACGAATCCCACCCGACAGTTCATCCTTTGATCACACCTATGGGAGTAAGCCTTGCAACGAGCCGGGAGATATCGAGGTCGTGAACAACCTGTACAACCTCATCACTGGGTTTATAGACATCCGGAGCTTCATCCGCTATTGCATTATCGTTTGGAGCTTTGACGATAATTCCTTTTTCTGCCAGCAGATCGGTCACCTCTTTCCCGCTCATCCTTTTTTTTGCCTGAGTCCGGCTCATGACCCTTCCCGCCCCATGACAGGTACTGCCGAACGTTTTTTCCATGGCAGTTTCCGTACCGCAGAGAACAAAAGACGACGTTCCCATACTACCGGGGATGATCACCGGCTGTCCAAGGTTCGAGAGGTCACCGGGAAGATCGGGGGATCCCGGGCCAAATGCGCGGGTAGCTCCCTTTCGATGGACACAGACGCTCTGTCTCTTTGCGTCAATTACATGCTCTTCGATCTTCGCAACGTTATGCGCGACATCGTATACAAGAGCCATTTCCTCATAGTCTATCCTGAACATCTTTGCAAGGATCTGGCGGGTTGTGTGGGTAATTATCTGACGGTTTGCCCAGGCATAATTTGCTGCGGCGGCCATAGCGCCGAAATACGCTTTACCCTCCGGGGAGGCAAGGGGGGCACAGGCTAGCTGCCGGTCGGGAAGGGAGATGTTGTATCGTTTTGTTGCGGATTCCAGAACTTTCAGGTGATCAGTACAGGTCTGGTGACCCAGTCCCCGTGAACCGCAATGGATCATGCAGCAGACCTGGCCGGTGCTGATCCCGAATGCTTTTGCAACCTCAGGATTATAGATCTCTGATACTACCTGAATTTCCAGGAAATGGTTCCCTGAACCGAGCGTCCCGCCCTGGGGAACCCCCCGCTGCTTTGCTTTTTCAGAGACGGCCCCCGCATCCGCCTCTTTCATGCAGCCCTTCTCTTCGCACCGGGCCAAGTCTCTCTCGACACCATACCCGGCCTCAACCGCCCAGCGGGCTCCCTTGTTCATCATCCCATCAAGGGACTTCGCGGATCCCTTCTGGGGACTTTTGGCACCAACCCCGGTAGGAACCCCCCGGAAAAGTTCGTCAATAAGGTCACGACGGCCGGTCACATCCTTGTATTCCAGTGGCGTGGTGAGTAACCGGACCCCGCAGTTTATATCGAAACCAACGCCCCCGGGGGAGATTATGCCATCCTCAAGAGAGAATGCTCCAACACCCCCAATCGGAAAACCATATCCCCAGTGGATATCGGGCATGGCAAGGGAATTTTTAATAATGCCGGGCAGTGTAGCAACATTTGCAAGCTGCTGGACGGCTCCCTCTTCGAGGGTCTTTCCCAGGGATTCTGAAAGGAAGAACCTGCCCGGTACACGCATGCCAGGTACAAAACCTACGGGCACTTCCCATTCCAGTTTTCCGGTTTGTTTCACTCCTTCAATCATGGCAGGGTCTCAAGACTCGTTTTATACATCAAATAGGATGTCCAGTATATATCCATTCGTGTCCTCCCGTATCGAGAGGCCCGAATAAGAAATCCCCTTTACTTCGGTACCTTCAGCATGGCGTGCCGGGTCAAATGGTTCCCAAAAAAGAACCGCAGATAGATCCGTACCCTCAATCGTGATGTCAGCATGGGCAAAAACCCGTCCCTCAACTTCGGATACAAAGAGAACTTCACTCAGGAAATCGGCAAGAAGCGATTCTGGATCTGATGCATGAACCTCAATTATCATTTGTTGTTTGCCGGAGCGGTTCTTTCCGTACACAACGTGCATGAGAGCATCAAAGGCATCGGAAAAAAGTGATTCGAGCGTTTTTGCCCGTGCGCGTATTTTGACGTCTGCTGTATGGGAAATCTCTTCGTAACTCATCCGTACTCGTGCCCGGTCATTTCAGATTCATCAAAAAACGGAATCATGTCCATCCGTATGCTGTGAAGAAAGCGAGCCTGGTGAATGGAAACATATACCGTGTGATCCCCGGCCTGTAAAAGGAGATCTGATTTCTTGGGGGGTTTTACCTGAACCGGGAGTAATATCGGACCTCCGCAGGAAGTGCAGATCCGGAAATCACAGTCTCTTTTATTGATATATTCAATGACTTCAGGAACAATCGTGACATCGCGTATACCTGCGTTGTCATGGGGATTCGTATACATAATGCTCATACTATAAGCCCTTGGCTCTAAAAACCGTTATGGATGGGGGTATTTCAGTTTACCCCGACAATCCGTATGACAATATCAAAATATTTTGGTTTGAGTTCGTACGTATTTTGCCCGTCATCGTTCCTTGTCGCCCTCAGGATACCGATCCGTGAGGCGATTATTCCCACCATCGACGCAATAGCATGGAATGTGACTGAAAACTGTTTCTGGAGCTCAGCTACGAGCTCTGCAATAGTGATGGATTGTGATCGAAGAAAGAGCCGGAGCACTTCGCGTCGTATCCCGGTCTTATCCTTGGAAAGGTAAGACCTGAGCCGGCTCTCAATTATCCGCTTGATCTCTGATGGAGATCTCATACATTTACTCTCGCAGGTCACAATATATATATTTTTTGATTTTGCGCGATATCCAATTCCTGATTGTAAAACTGACCATTTTTTGGAGAGACATTATTTTTCTGCGAAATTTTTCGGGAGGTATCGTGATTATGGCAATGTATTGCCTGTACTCTCCCAATCTGGTAACTATTTAATCGAAGTGAACAGATGATTAAGTCATGGGATTGATCAACTACAATATCGAGAAATATTCGCCAAAACAACTGGTGATATTACCCCTCGTGCTTTTGGTAATCTCCCTTGCAATACTTGGCTTCAACCTGGTGACCACGGGCATGCCCGTGACACCCGGTATGGAATATGCCGGAGGATATTCGTATTCGGTAACTACCTCTCAAACAGATGACCAGATTCATGCTGTCTTTACTGAATATCCCCTGGTGAGTATCAAGGAAGGTATCAACGGGAAACTGTTACAGTTTGGCCCTATGGAGCAGGCAAAACTCGACGCCCTCCAGGTGGTAGTGGAAAAGAATTATCCGCAACATGAATCCATGGCATCGATTGATCCAACATTTGGGAAGAGCAATCAGTCAATGGCAGTCCTTGCGTTGATTCTCTCATTCATTGGGATGTCAATTGTGGTTTTCATATCATTCAGGACATTTATCCCATCCTGTGCAGTAGTCCTTTCAGCATTTGCTGATATAGCAATGACTGCGGCCGCGATGAGTGTCCTCGGTCTGACGTTAACCCTGGGAACAACGGCGGCACTCCTGATGCTCATCGGTTATTCTGTGGACAGCGACATCCTGCTGACAACGCGAGTGCTTAAACGGCAGGGAAAACTCAATGAAAAACTGACCGGGGCATTCCGGACCGGTATCATTATGACCTCTACGACATTTGCTGCCGCCGTGGCCATGTTTATTGTGTCCTGGCTGGGTGGCGTCGAGATCCTGTGGGAGATATCCGCAGTACTCCTCATCGGACTCGTGGCGGATGTCCTGAATACCTGGCTGACCAATGCCGGTATACTCAAATGGTATGTCCTGAAAGGAGGTGGCAAATGAACGCAAAGGAAATCAAGAGAATTGTTGCGGACTGGCGGGTAGCAGCCCTCCTGATCCTTGTTGTACTATCGGTCGTGGCCATCTACCCGCATTTCGACGATAAGGGAAATTTTACCACAAACCTGCAGTATGGACTTGATCTCCAGAATGGTGCGTGGCTCCAGATGGAATTCAAGGCCGAAGTTGTTGGTTTCACCACGGATCAGCCCATCAGCGAATTCGTATCCAATCTCTCCAAGACAATGGATACGGATGTGATCATTGTTGACACAGCCAACCCGACCCATCTCGAAATCCGGAAATATTATTCACGTGCGGATTTGGAGAAGATCTTCGAGAGTGCAGGTGGCAAGGTAACGTCCTACCAGCAGGGGGTATCAAAGGAGACCGGTGAACTGGTCAAGAAGATCCTTGAGAATAAACTCAACTCCCTTGGAACAAAGGACACAAAGATCAACATCATGACCGGCATGGGAAATGTCGCACAGTACGTCCGGGTTGAACTGGCCGGTGTGGATATGAACCAGGCAAAAGCTCTTGTCGGGAAGCAGGGTAAATTCGAGATCCGAATCCAGACCTCTGGAAATGAGAGCGAACACGTCCTGTATGGCGATTCGATCTCCAGTGTAGGGAATCCGGAAAAGGATCTCCAGCGGGGAGGCTCATGGGGAGTTCCCTTTACCCTGAATGAAGCCGGTGCAACTGCACTCCAGCAGGCTGCAATCAAGTACGGTCTCACCACAAATCCCGAGGATCATTACCTTATCATGATCCTTGATAATAAAACCGTCTTCAACGCCCCGATGGTTGCGGATGCTGCAGCAAAACTCAGAAGCAGTCCCAACCGCCAGTGGTCTGCAACAACAGGATCCGGAAATGCCGGGGAGAATGCTGCACAAACCCTCAACATCCACCTCCGTGCCGGTGCATTGCCGGTAGAAACAACAATTGTTGGCAGCGGTGCAGTTCCTGCCGAGCAGGGTGCAAAGAACAAGATGGTCTCGGTTATTGCCGGTATTCTTGCCCTCATCACCGTTGGTATAGTCATCTACTACCGGTATCGTGAACCAAGCATTGTCCTTCCGATGGTGCTGATCAATGCATCTGAGGTCATCATCCTCCTGGGATTCATCAGTGCAATCAAATTCCAGATCGATCTGCCAACGATAGCAGGTCTTGTCGCTGTCGTAGGTACAGGTATCGACCAGATGGTCGTCATCACCGATGAGATCCTTCATGAAGGTCGTGTCCCGTCCCCCAACCTCTACCTTAAGAGGCTTGGACGAGCCCTGATGATCATCATCATTGCCGCAGCCACGGTGATTATTGCCATGGTGCCCCTGATGTTGTTCCCCCTCACAACGCTGCAGGGATTCGCCCTGATCACCATCCTTGGTGTCCTTGTGGGGGTCATTGTCACCCGTCCGGCGTACGGGAAGATCATCATGGAGATCCTCTCCAAGTAACAATCCATAGATTTATCATTTTTTTAATCGACTACTTTACCGGGTATATCTGATGAGCAAACCGGTATTATTCGACTTTTTCGCCACCTGGTGTGGCCCCTGCAGATTACAGACACCGATACTTGAGGAACTGGAGAAGAAAATGGGTGCATCCATAGAAATCCGGAAAGTGGATGTAGACCAGCACATGGATCTCGCGGAAAAATATGGGATCCGTGTTGTCCCGACCCTGATCATTGAGAAAGACGGGAAGATTGTCCAGTCGATGGAAGGTGTCACGGATGCTGCCACCCTGGAAAAAATCCTGGTGCCGTTGGTTGGATAAGGAAATTTCGGATTTCCAGGGGCGGCGGAAACTATCTGCAAATGGTGGCGGTATACAGAAATCCGGAATTATTGTATCCTGTTCCACAACAGAGATCACACACGGTTACATGCGGATTTTCCAGGTATGATCCTTTTGAATCCTGAAAACTGATTAGGGGTTTTCTCTGTGCCGTGATTTCGGTATCGGATCACGCCCTGTACACGATCGCTGAACCTCCCGGAAAAGATCGCAGGATAATGGTGGAATGAATGTCTTCAGCAGAATTTGAACGGATCGGAAAACGGCTTTTTGCCGAACACCTTGTCGGGGGAAATTTCGGGAACATCAGTATCCGCCGTGAAGACGCAGGATTCCTGATTAAACGGACGGGTGCATATCTCGATGTTGCAGGAGAACTGGTTTTTGTTCCCTTTGTCGGAGAGGTTCCAAAAGAAGCATCAAGCGAATACCGCGTTCACCGGGAAGTATACACGATGAGCCCCTCTTGCCGGGCAATTGTCCATGCCCACCCCCCTGCAGCTATTGCTGCATCGCTGGTTCTCGATGAGATCATTCCTGAAGACAGCGAAGGCCAGATGCTCTGTCCTGTGATTCCGGTTGTGACCGGCGCTCCGGGTTCACAGGAGATCGCTGATAATGTTGCATCTGTTCTCGTCCACTCGAAGCTGGTCATGGTTCGCGGACATGGGAGTTTCGCAGCAGGAAAAACCCTTGACGAAGCATACCTCTATACCTCTCTCGCTGAACACTCGTGCAGAGTGCTTGCGCTGAAAAAAGGGTTCAGCTGATTGCACATTTTTGATGTGAATCTGTTTTTTGTGGATTTGTCCCGGCGTTATTTCGTATAAAAAAGCATGAAGATCTGCTTTACTCTCGGGAAATCAATACAAACCCGCTGAATCCTGCCAGCCCGCACCAAAAAAGGTTCTGTTATACTTGCTTACAGTACGTTACTGGATCACTTGGGGGGTCTGGGAGGCTGCTGCAACTGGATTTCCCGTATGATCTCGCGGTGGAATACGAGCAGCATATCGCTGATCATACCAAACATGAAAATTTCAATGCCAACAACGATAAGGAGCACGGTAAGGATCGTGAGGGGGATATGTTCGATATGGCGGAGCCACTCCAGGAGAACGTATACTCCAACCAGCATACCGAGAAGGGTAGTGAATAACCCCATCATGCCGAAATAAAACATGGGGTTGTTAACCCGGGCAAGGCGGTAAATTGTGCTCACGATTTTAATCCCGTCATGGAACGGTGAGAGTTTTGTAGCGGTTCCCGGGCGCCGCAGGTACCGGATCGGCACGACCATGACCCTCTGGCCGTTCCTGACGGATTCCACCGAGATCTCAGTCTCAATCTCAAACCCTTTCTCTTTAAGGTGCATCTGGTGGATGGCAAGTTTTGTGAAGGCCCGGTATCCCGACAGGATATCATGGAGATCCCTGCTGTGGGCTACCTTGAACAGCAGGTTCAGCATGTGGTTTCCAAAAAGATTGAGCCGGGAGAATGATCCTTCCTCTGCATTGATGAGGCGGTCACCGATCACCTGGTCAAATCCCAAGAATAAGGGTGTCAGCATCTTCTCTGCATCTTTGGCGGAATAGGTGCCATCCCCATCCAGCATGAGGATATATGGCTCCTCGATAACCTCGAATGCCTCGATAATTGCATTCCCCTTGCCTTTACCGGACTGGGACCGGACATTTGCCCCGGCTTCCCGGGCGTTTTTTACGGTAGCATCCGTACTCTTACCGTCAATAACAAGAATATGATTATATCCAAGGCTCTTGAATTCCCTGACAACGCCCCCGATTGTCGGCCCTTCATTGAGTGTTGGGATTAAGATGCAGACCTCATCTTTGTTGAATTTCATTGCTATAGTATTTTTAATCGGTTGTCATAAGTGCTTCTATGCACCTCCCCAAAAAAGGGCTTCGGGCATTCGGGATAGCGGAAAGTTATTCCGGCCGGGTCCATTCCAACCTCGCAGGGGTTGTTATGCGCAAAGATCTCCGGATCGATGGCTTCTCATTTGGTCAGGTGACCGTAGGAGGAACGGATGCAACGGATACCGTCCTGAAAATGATTCAGGATTTAGACCGGACCGACATCAATGCTATTCTCCTGTCCGGGTGTGTGATTGCGTGGTTTAACATCCTTGACCCCGCCCGCATAACCGAAACAACCGGAATACCGGTCATCGGTGTTACATATGAGGAGTCCCCGGGCCTCCTGGACGATATCCGTTATCATTTTCCCGGTGATCAGGGGCGGATTGATGCCTACCTGAAACTGGGGGATCGTTATCCGGTTGAACTGACAAAGGGTCATGTCAGTTTCCTGCGGTCGTGGGGGATTGGAAATGAGGATGCAGCTCGACTGTGCAGGGATTTTACACATGAGGGTAAAATTCCGGAACCGTTACGGGTAGCCCGCCTGTGCGCCCGCCATCTTCCCTGTCTCCCGTTATAGATACGAGGGGGTTTTATCACACTCGTGGTGAGGGTCAACAACATGTACGGACGAACGTGGAGATACGCTGCTCAACAATTCAGGAGGTCTGATCAATAATACCCTCATCTACCCAATGATGAAAAATATCTGGACAGGACCTGGTATCACATTGTTTGTGCAAGGTTCCAAGTCATTTTTTTATGGCAGACCCTGCGTGAAAATTTTCAATCGCGATCATGGGGTGTCAGTTGATGAGGCGATAATCGGATAATTATCCGACAATCGGCAGGTACATGCGACAAAAATTTTGATTCTCCGAAGTGATGGCCCGGAAAATGCAATCAAGGTGCGATTGAAAATTTTTGAGCAGGGGCTGAGGGGGTGATTAAAAAAAATGCCGGAGATGGATTGCGGATTTTTTTGTACAAAAACAGAAATGGAGGTTTTGCTCTGGAAAATTATCAGAAATGATCCAAATGGATCCGGGATCATATTACGAAAATCGTTGAAATGGTGGATAGATAGCGTGAGTTCTTCCCATCAGGTCTCTCCAGGGTATGCGAGAGTAAAATTTCATTTTTGCACAGATAATTGAAACGGCGTTATGGCGTTCCCACCGACCGGGGATGGCGGCATCTTGTATGAAGGTGAAAGGGGCAAGCAGCCCCATGAATGACGTGAATGATGAGTACTAATCGCATGTTCTTTTTCGTGAAGAGGCAAAAACCATGTAATTGATCGCAGGTCTTACAAAAATTTCGTGTTTACCCCCACCAGTTGCCTGGAAAGAAGGATTCTTATAAATAAACGAGACATAAAAATGGGAAATCTCGTTGGTTACGGAGTTGAAGATACCATGTCAAACGTTGCAAAAATGTCCCGCTGGGTCTGTCTTGAATGCCATTACATTTATGATCCAATAAAGGGGGATCCAAAGAATGGTATCCCTGCCGGAACCGCATGGGAAGATGTTCCGGACACATGGCGCTGTCCTGAATGTAAAATCCTGAAAGCCAAGAAAGGGGTTTTTAAGCGTCTGGATGACTGATTCATTCCTTTTTCCTCATGCCCGGAATGTATGGCGGGACAGGATCTCTTTTGTTTTAAGATCATACACTTCAAAAGTTACTGAATCTCCGGGATGAAATGTTTTATCCTCGTAATCGATCCCGACCGTTGCACCGGCATACCACGTTTTTCCCTCTGATTTTAAATTCTTGACATCGAAATGGTGTGACCCGTCAATGAAATCGTGCCCGTTCAGGGTAGGGATTGCACAATTCAGTAGTACCCCGTTTCTGTAGGTTTTGGCATACAGGTTCTGGTTGTCATAACTGATGGTTGCCGTATTCATGACAACCATATAGCTGTCAAAATTTCCCTTTCCATATTTGTAGACATGCTGAATCTGTGTAATTTTAAAAATTGCCGGAACAGTTTTCTCTTCCATTACAAAACTGGGTAAATGGAACAGCAACAGGACAAGAATTGCAAGGATACATGTGATCGCAACAAGGAGAATCACGCCAAGTGCAACAGAGGCAGCCTCTTCGGAATGAAAACCCGGGCACATAAACTCACTTGATTTTTAATAGTTATATTCATTGTTGAATAATATACTAAAAAAATATTTCTTCGGCTGCGGAGCGGTTCCAGTCCGGTCCATGCATTTTATAGTCGGAATATCCGCTAACATAAATACGACGTCAACTAAGAAGTTTTGAAATAAATTGCCCTATCCAGGATTATTCTCTATGGAATCAGCCCCGGAAGTATCGGAAAATGTGCGTTCTCACAAGACTGCAAGGGATTTGTACCTGGAGGGCATGTCGTTCGGGCGCGAGGGAAATCATGAAGAGGCGCTCACCTCCTTTTCGCTTGCGCTTGCTATCGATCCAACCTTCTCTCTTGCATGGGTTGGCCGGGGTTTTGCCCTGGGGAAACAGGGGCGCTTTGAGGAGGAAATTGCCTGCTGCGATAAAGCCATTGAACTGGATCCGAACTGCATTGAAGCCTGGAACAACAAAGGTTTTGCCTGCGGAATGCTCGACCGTTTTCATGATAAGGTTGAATGTTGCAGGAGAGCCCTGCAGATAGATCCCGAAAATGCAACTGCGTGGAACAACAAAGGGGTGGCTCTCGGCATGCTTGGAAGATTTGAATCTGAGATTCATTGTTGTGAGCGTGCGCTGGAAATACGCCCCCGTTACCTTTCTGCATGGGCAAACAAAGGGTTTGCATATGGAAAACTGAAGCGGTACGATGAAGAGATTGCCTGCTATGATCGTGCCCTGAAAATTTATCCGTTCTACCTTTCTGCCCTTGCAAAAAAAGGTGCAGCACTGATAAACCTGAAACGCTATGGCGAAGCACTTGAGATGCTTGACCGTGCGCTCGCAATTTCCCCGAACGATGCAAAAACCCTGTACCGGAAAGGGCTTGCCTTAAGTCTGCTGGGCAGGCATGTTGATGCGATCCAGGCCCTCGATAAATCCCTTGCAATCGACCCGCAAAATGCGGATGCCTGGGTTGTCATGAGCAACTCCTGTTTCATGCTCGGAAGACTCGAAGAGTCGGCCCGGGCCTTTGACAAAGCGTATTATATTGATGCAAAGGATGTCAGGATTCGTCTCGTGAAAGGACTGTCACTCCTGAAGAATGGCAAATTCGATGAGGCACTCCGCAGTTTTTCGGATGTCTTTGGGATTCTTCTCCGATAATTTCCAGACCAGGACTCGTCAAATCCCTCCCTTTTTTATGCCTATTTCACGTACAGATGGGTATGGATGTTGAGGAATTTGTCCGCAGGAAATTTGCAGACGGTGAAGAGGAACCGGTTATTCATAAGAGTCTTACCGACCACATCATCGGGATGAAAAAGACAAATTTCTCGTATGCATCGGCATTTGCCCATGCTGTCATTCAGGAAGTGAAGAACAGCCAGGATTTAACCGGGGATTTCTTCTCGTTCGAACAAGCCGGTGTAAAAATGGGTGAATTCGGGGTTGGTTCCCGGGGGAAGGGGGACTTCTTTGCCCACCGCCAGATAGCCCGGATCATTGGAAAAACCTCGGCCTCGGTAGGTGTTGACGAGATGGATGATGCAGGGGCTGTTTCTGCCGGGGGGAACTATATCATCTGTACGGTGGATGGCATGCACTCCCGGCTCTCGGATTTCCCGTACCTTGCCGGGTTTCATGTCACCCGTGCAACCCTGCGGGACACCTATGTGATGGGTGCAAAACCGGTTATGCTCTTCTCGGACATTCACGTTGCCGATGACGGAGATGTTGCAAAGATCTTCGATTATACTGCCGGAATCACTACTGTGGGGGAGGCGATGAATGTTCCCCTCGTAACCGGGTCAACGCTCCGCATTGGCGGGGATATGGTGCTGGGGAACCGTCTTACCGGTTGCGTTGGGGCTGTCGGGGTTGCAGATCATCTCACCGCCCGCAAATCCACCGCCCCCGGAGATGTCCTGCTGATGACCGAAGGAGCCGGCGGAGGAACGATTGCGACGGCAGCAATTTATTCCGGGTTTCCCGAAGTTGTCGAGCAGACCATCAATCTCAACTTCCTCATGGCCTGCGAAACCCTCATGAAGAGCGACGTATTTTACCGCGTCCATGCCATGACCGATGTGACCAATGGCGGGCTGAGGGGCGATGCCTTCGAGATGGCCGAGACCGCCGGGTGCAGGATCATAATCGACGAATCCGCGATGGCCGGCCTGGTTGAACCCCATGTCCGCCAGATGCTCGAGAAACTGGAGATCGATTACCTTGGTGTATCTATTGACGCGCTCCTGATCGTTGCTCCTGCCGATGCCGCGGATGAGATCAGCAGGGTTGTGAGATCCTCTGGCGTGAATATGCAGACTATCGGGTACGTTGAGAAAGGAAAACCTGAATCGGTTCTCCTGGTTGACGGGAAAGAACAGGACTTTTCCCCCCGGTTCCGGGAATCCGCATACACACCGGTTAAAAAGGTAGCCGATACAGATGTCCGCAATTTCGATGAGATGAAAGCAAACGTATTGCGGGCTTCGGAAGCAGCGATACAGAAAAAGCAGCGAGTGCTTGCAAACCTGCTCCGGAAACAAAAAAGGAAGTAGTCTGGGTAATGTACTATTCCAGCCCCTTAAATCCAGGAAGGATTTACTGAGTGAAAAAAGGTAAAAAATACATGCCTAAAATTTTAATAAAAAAAAGTAAATTCGTTTTGGAGCGGAAATACTGACGCTCCAGGGGCTTCGCCCCGCCGCTATGGCGCCCCGGTTGCGATAGTGCTGTATTACCAGAATCGGGATTTTGGTAATACCGAGGAATCGCATGCGCCCCCGCCCCCAATGGGGGCAGGGCTGGCGCAAAGGGGGGGCGGACTATTGTAAAAGATAGATGTTAGGGGCTGGATTGGCACTTTATCCGAGTTCTTAGTCTTCTGGTTTTTTTGCGCTGACGAAAATATTGTAGGCCAGCTGGGGAATGCGCTTCTCCACAAAAGGCTCCATCTTTTTTGCCAGATGGAAGAGTGGGTTTATCATGTCGATATGGGCAAACGAGCACCATTTCACTGAAATGTTGGAGAACCCGGCATTGCCAAACAACAGGTTCATCTCGCTCTCGTCAAAATAATGCTCCCCAAAATCCTTCATCAGGATATGGTTGACGTTCATTTTTTCACTGATGTAGTAGAGTGCCGGGATTCCCTTCGTGATCAGTTTTTTCCCGAGTGTGCAGATGGCAATCGATCCCCCGGGCCGCAGCACCCGGTACACTTCATTAAGCATCTCCTGCGGGTCTTTTACATAACTGAAAACCAGGAGGCTTGAGACCGCATCAAACGAGTTGTTGCAGAAGGGAAGTGTATCCCCTGAAGCAAGGGTGAACTCGCTACCCGAACAACGGTTTCTTGCCAGGGTAAGCATCCGACTGCTGATATCGAGACCTATGGCAGAGCCCCCGTTCTGAATATATTTCTCAATAAAGAGACCGGTTCCGCATCCGATATCCAGGAGATTTCCTTCCGCTGGGAGAGCATGGATGAGATAGCTGCTGATATGATTGTGATAGTTCCTCCCGCGGTATTGATCGTAATGATCGTCATACGTATCGGCAACGGTATCGTAATGTTCCTGGATCTTGTCCTGCTTAATGGAACTCACAGGAATACCTCCTGTATTCCTGCTGCAAAGGCGGAGACCTGGATGAATTCATTGTTCGCGTGCCGGGTCCGGTGTTCTGCATCGGCAAGGGCTATGACAAGACTCGGGTCATTATATTCACGCCGTATGGTGCTCCTGATCTCGGAGAAGACTTCACTGCCCGAGAGGCCGTAATCGATCATGAGCGATTCCAGTTTACGGATTGCTCCTTTTGCATCCCCGGACTTGAGCGTGGCAATCGCAGAGTCTGCTACCGTTGCTGTCTCGGACTGGGCAACAGTAAACAGGTCGCTGCACCGGCCCGTCTCAAGGGCAACCTGAATCAGCAGGATGGCCCGCCTGAGATCCCCCTGTGCAGCCTGGGCTATGAGTTCCAGGTCGTCTCCGGAGCAGGGATGGCTGTTTTGAGGGTGGTGTTCGGTTATGGAACGGAGTTTCCGGAGAACAAGATCCTGGCCGAGCGGGGCGAAGAACAACGGCAGGCAGCGGGACGTGATGGCCGGGATGAGCGCGCTCTGGTTGGTTGTGGTGAAAACGAACCGGCAGGTACCGCTTGTCCGCTCCATGATCCTTCTCAGCCCCTGCTGTGCGTCCCGGGTCAGGGTGTGTGCATCTTCAAACACCATCAGTTTGAATTCGGCATCAAGGGGGCGCAGGGAAGCATACCACTTGATGACGTACTTGAAGTTGGTGATGAGGGACTGGCTTTTCTGGTACAGGTGTGAAAACCGGTCATCCTGTTCAAGGAATGCCTTGCCCTGCAGAAATACGTCCGCCGTGGGAAAGACTGACGTATTCTGCTGCCAGTCCTCCCCGTAGAGGGCTTTTGCGAAGTTCTCGATGGCAACACTTTTGCCTGTCCCGTGAGGGCCGGTGAGAATGAGGTGCGGCACGGTTTTTGAAGCAGCGAACCGCGAGAGGTGGTGAATGACCTGGTCCTGCCCGAGGATCTCATCCAGGGTTGCCGGCCGGTACTGTTCAGTCCAGAGCATGGTTGAGCCTCCCGGTCATTGCACGGATCGCCTCGGATAAAAGATACTTGTTGTCCAGGGACGCAATAATCTGTCTGCTTTCTTCTTCTGTCAGGTCGTGGCAGGCCCGGGAAATTTCCGGTAGTGCGCGGGTGAGTTCATCGACAATGGTGAGGGTTGCTTTCCGGGCAGTGCGGGAAAGGGGGTTGAGGTCAACTGCGATCACCGTCTTTCCCATGCCCACCAGGGCTTCGGCGCGGTCCCCGTCTTCAAGAGGAACAAGAATGACATCGGCAGAATACATGCCCTCGCGCCGGCACCATGCCCGGTCGTGATCGAGGGGGAGCAGGCGTTCGGCCTTGCCGGAGAAGACATCCGCACCGGCAGATCGCAGCAGGTCTTCGATCTGCTGCACCCGGGCTTCCGTCCGGTGGAAAAGGTTGACTTCAACGAGTGCACCGCTGGTTTTCTGCAGGGCAGCAATCTCCGGTGCAGCAAGAGCTGCCGTATTACCGTTCACGGAAATGACAGGGTGATGGGCGGACATGAGTAACGCTGCGGCAATCCTCTCCGCAAGACGGGCACTGTCAGTCGTCTTTTCCCCAAGAAGATAATCGAATGCCTCTCCCCTTCCATGTGCCGTGAGACCTTCCCATGAAACAATCCCGCTTTTTGCACAACCTGCAAGCAGCTCGCGGGTGACGAGGGAACGGTAGCGGGGGTGGCTTCTGGGTATCATGGTCTTTCTCCAGGGATGCGGGCACCGGTTTCCGCCATTCTGAACTCGTAAACACTCCCGAACCGGCCGAGCACTTCGTTTGCCTTTCTCCCGCAGGCAAACACCCCGTTTCCCAGCATCGTCATACTCGAAAGGACCCCTTCTTCCTCGCATATGTCCAGTACTTTTTTCACCCGATCCGTCATGAGACCGCTGTCCCTTGTGAACTGCCGGGACAGGTTAAAAAAACGGTCAGGACTTTCAGGATGTGTGCGGGGAAATGCGGCCGAGACCCGTTCCATCTGTTCCGATGATCCGAGAACCGAGGGCGTATGGATGGGTCCGAAACATACTGCATACAGCGGATCCCGGATATCAAATCTCCTTTCGATTTCAGCATCGATACCCGGTCCTTTCCGGAGCACACGCCCTCCGGCCTGGCATGCAGAAACATCGCCAAGACCGGTCCTGTGGACAACCTCGGCTTCGTGGGCAATGAGTGCGATGTCATGGACGCTGAGGTCCAGCCCGAGAAGCCGGTTGACTGCCGTAAGCGTGGAAAGGAGTGCGGCCGCAGAGAGGCCAAAGCCGGCTCCTATCGGGAGATTACATTCCGTGACAACCGTTGCGCTCACGCCGAGACGTTCCAGGACGAATGATAGCGGGGGCGAGGAATTCCGGATTACCGGGTTGTTCCGGCCCTTTGAGAAGTCGCGGATGCAGATCGATGTTGTATCTGAAGGAGAAACCGTTGCCGTGACACCTTCACTGATCACGATGCCGGCCCCGATACTGCCCGTTGTTGCAAGGTCCGCTCCGGCTACCCGCTTGAAATAGCCGGAGATATGGCCCGGGCAAAAGGCAGTAACAGGGGTCTCGCTCATGAACAAAACTACCGGATAAATTGGGTGGTTTTTCTCTTTAAACAATTCTTACGCACATTGGAGGTGGTCGCGGAGGAGCGTCTCCCAGATGGCAGCCGCAACCTCTTCTTTTGATCCGCTGCAGGGAATCCGCCCCTGTGCACTGAGCTGGATATAATCCCCGTGTGAGCTCCCCATCGTCTCGGGAGGGTTCATGAGGACGAGCGAGACACCATTTTCTATCATGGCTTTTGCCTTCTTCTCCGGTTCCCGTTCGAGTTTGAACGCCACAACCAGCGGGGAGTACATCACTTGCACGTCATCGAGAAGTTTCGGGAGGGGATCAAGCCGGATAGTTACGGTTTTTCCGCTTGGGATCTTGGTATCGGTCTTTTCCGGGGCAAAATCCGAGATTGCCGCAGCGCTGATGTAAATGTCCGTTCCCTTGTTCTCTTTGAGATGGGAAAGAACCGCAGTGCGCATATCCGCTGCACAGTCCGCGTTCAGGTTGTTTACACAGGGAAACGTGTCGCGGTGAACTACGGTCACCTCAGCGCCGAGCCGGAATGCCTGGAGGGCAAGGGCCCGGCCCATCTGGCCGCTCGATCGTGTTGTGAGAATGCGGACATCATCCACCGGTTCGCGACAGGGGCCACTCGTGATGAGGACGTGCCTGCCGGTCAGAACGGTTCCGAGAATCGCCCGTTCGCACCGGAGGACAATCTCTTCGGTTTCCGCAATCTTCGCTTTCCCCTCCTCAATCCGGGGCTCAATGATCCCGACCCCCCAGGTTTTGAGTTTCCGGATATTCTCACCCAGTGCCGGATGGCGGTACATGCTGTGGTGCATGGCGGGGACGAGGAGTACGGGTTTACCGCTGCCAAGAGCTGTTGTCGCAAAGGTCGTGACCGGAGTATCATCGATCCCGCAGGCGATTTTACTGAGGGTATTTGCCGTACAGGGCGCAATGAGCAGGAGGTCCGCACTGCCGCCATCCCCGCAGAATGTGACATGTTCCACCCGCCCTGACAACCGTGTTATTGCATCCCTTCCGCTCGCGTACGTGAGGGCATCTGCAGAGATGATGCCTTCTGCCGCAGTGCTCATGACCGTCTGCACTACGGCCCCGCACCTACGCAAGGCATGGATCAGTTTCACGGTCTCAACAGCCGCGATGCTGCCGGTAACTGCAACAACGATCTCTTTCCCGGCAAGGGTCTGGAGGGGTGTCATCCGATGGTCACGTCCTGCACAACATGCCATGCATGCGGGCGGTATTTCTTGATTTTATGTACATCGATGGATACAGAAAAACCTGCCCCTTCCATGATTGCATGTATCGCATCTTCAACTAGGCCGATGCTGTGGAGATGAATGATGCTGCCGGAAGTCACATGCGGGAAAACTGCGGGGAGCATACTGATCGCATCGAAATGACCCATGACTATCCGGTCGTAGGTTCCTTTGAGCAAGGTTCGGCAATCCCCGAGGCTTGGATGAATCCTGTCAGAAAGATTGTTCTTCTGGATATTTCTCTGAAGGTAACCAAAGGACACGGGATTGATCTCCATGGCATGGACCGAGGCTCCCGCACCGGCCATGGGGATCGTGAAATAGCCGATCCCGGCAAACATATCTGCTACCCGTTCTGCATGCCCGCTGTTTTGTATAAGGGATGCCATCCGCATCTTCTCTTCCCGGTTTCCCTGGGAAAACATCACTTTCGCCGGGTCGAGGATGTAGGTATATCCGCTCTCTTTGTGGGATACCTCTCCACCGTCACCCCAGACAAGGTGGGTGTGCGGTGTCCTTGTCACATCGTTCAGGGACTCGATCCAAAGAATGCCCCCGGGATGCCGGAACGCAACAATTTCTTCGATCTCAGACGGACCCGGCCTGGTGCCGTGAATAACAGCGATATCGCCGATCATATAATACCCGCGTCCCTTGTACCGGGAACGCTCGGGAATATCACGATCGAACTGCTCACCATCTTTTACCGGGACCCATGCGATATCCCCGTCTATGCAGGGTCGCCGTTTCCGGTCCACCCACTCAGCAGTAATGAGATTGCCAAGGTTTTTTTTGGGTACCTGTCTGACCCGCATCCGTTACCTGACAATAACCAGGTGGTCAGCGTCCCGCAGGACCGCCACATGATCCCCGGCTTTCGCCTCCAGCCAGCCCGGTTTCCGGTACTCCTGCGTCTGGCAGGTTACCGGATCCATGATACCGATCGTTGCATTCTCTGCAAATGCCACAAAGGCGGATTCTGAATTACGGGCATTTCCGAGAATACGCTCGATATCGTCTTCACGTAAGGACTTGGAGGATCCGTCCGCCAGGTCGAACGTTTTGACATGGTGGGATTCAATCCGGTCGATCTCGTAATACCGGTTTTTTATTACAACCACATCGAATTTCTGGAACCGTGGGAGCCTGACCGAGTATGTTATCCGGAAGAGCTGGCGGCCGTTCTTCTCCCCGACCAGTTTGGGATGCGTGGTATACCTGCCTCCCAGCTGGGCAATAATACCCTGGGAGATCTTTGCTCCGATGTGCTGTGACCCGACAATAATATCGATGCCGTCACGGGTCGCGGTCATATCGGAGATGAACGAGAGGCGTTCGCCGCCGGACTGGAGCGAATCTTCAACCTGCTGGGCAATGGATGCCGCCATCTGGGTCTCGAAGGTACTCGGGATCCGTCCCTCCGCCCTGACCTGGATAACCCCCTCATAGTAACTCCCGCTGATACGGTTGCACCGGTCGCACTGTTCCTTGTGCCAGATGATCTCAGTTGTGCAGGTTGCCTCAACCGGTTTTTTGTACATGGTTCCGTGGAGGGTCAGGATTGCACGGGACCGGTTGACACTGATATCCTCAATACGGACGTCAATGGTTGGTTTCTTGACTTCCGGGTGAAAATGGACTCCCGACCTTGCCAGGTCCGGTCCAATCTCCGACCGGTCCAGGGTGGAATCGGTCCAGGTGTTCACCTGTTTCGTTGCCCCGCAGCTGGGGCACTGGATGTTCTTGACCCGGTGGTCGCAGGTGAACCACGGGGTACTGCCGATCCTGCACTCGGTGCAGAGCCCCGGGGCTTGGCTTGGCTTTCCGCATTTAGGGCAGAAATTATCTTTTATTGTTGCATTCATAATCAGAATATCTGTGCGTGAGGCACGGTCCCTATCATAATACAGCCGGATCGCGTGAGAAGTCCCATCTCGATGGCAAGACTCACCGACCGCTCTCCCATGAGATTGATGTTTCCGGCTTTTCGTAATGCATCCCTGACTTCGTTTTCGGTTACAGGGTAGTTCCCGTAGAATGCCTCAGTGATGGTAACGGTGAGATCGTTGTGCCGGATCGTGGTGTTGATGAGCTCGCGATCACACACCGCCACGACATCCGCCGTTCCCGGTGACTGGTGAACCTTCAGAAACATTGATCATTCATTGGCGGGGCGGGATAAAAAAGGTGAGTTGGATCAACTAAGCCGGATGGGAACGCCATAGACTTTTTCCACGGTCTCGGCATGAATGAAAAAACAGTCGTCTACTGTGATCTTTTCCTGTTCCAGGAGCTTGTTGGTGTACCGGGGAACGGATTTGGGTCCTATGACCGCACCGGGACGCGAGTTCTCGTCCATGTAGTCGCTCTCCATGGTAAACCTGCGGTGCTCCCGGACCAGCTGCTCTATCCCCTCGTGCTTTGCGATGAGGGACGGGTGGAGCGGGGTATCCGGAGACCCGTAATGTTTCACCACCCGCTCAATGGGGACGCGGGCCTCCCCTGCCAGCCCGACAATGTCGGTACATGGGCCGGTCTCCGCATGGATCTGGAGTGCACAGCTGCAGTCCGCGGCAAGCTCAAGCGCATGCGTAAGGACCTGGTTTGATGCAGCAAGAATATCCGGTGCAACTTCGTAGTGCGGTCGTCCGCTCTTGAGCGCTACCGCTTTTCCCTCCGAAACGTACCCTGCCGCACAGGTGAGTCCGCCTTTCATGACCTCAACGGCCTCGTCAAGAGTCATCCGTTCTGTAAGCCGGGTTATCTCGGCCGGGTGGACTCCCAGCACGGGAAAGACCGTTATCCCGGTCTCTGCAATCAGATCTGCAACCCGAAGGGTCTCGTCAAAGACTCGGGCATAATCGGGACCGGCATCTGGGTGAACGGACAGTGACCAGGAAGGTTTTGAGACGAGGAACATGTGCGTTCCACCGGCCCGCAGAAAATCCTTTGCCGCTTCTATTCCCCGCCCGTTGACCGGGTCGATGTGGATATGGTCATCAGTTACGGGAAACCGGGGGGATTTCATGGCACTCCACGACTTTCATGAGCGGGTATGTCTCACAGGGGGAGAGGCAGGCCCGGCAATAGGCAAACCCGACCCGGGTAACAATTTCAACCTCGAACATCAGGCCGGAGAGTTCGCTGTACCCGAACGTGTTCTCGGTCATCAGATCCCGGTTTAACCTTACCGTAATCTCTTCAACGAACGGCTGGAGAATAACTGCCTGTTCGATCGCGGTCTCAACACTCGCAGCGGATTTTCGTGAGATTGGTGTTCCTACCCACTGGTGGTAGAGTGCGCCAAGTTTTATCCCTGCTTCAAATATCGCCGTTTCCCGGTCTGTCAGCATGATGTTTTCTCCATTCAGATCAATTGGATGATACCGGATTTCGGTTCCATGGCCTCGCCGTGCCGGAGCAGCATATCGATCCCTTCCTTTACTTTATCCCGCGCAAACCCCTTGGAACTCACGGCATCGATCACCTGGTCGATGCCGGCCCGCCGGTTTTCACCGCCAATGTCCCGGATGGCATCTTTTATGACCCGGACAATATCGCGCTTCTCTTTTGATATACCGGTTACGACTTTGTCGATATCGAATGTCCCGGTCTTGGCATCGTAGGCGATCTGGCGCAGGCACGCGTCCACAATATGGATGACCCGGTCTGCGTCGCTCAGATCGATCTTGTTGGAAAGGCGGATCCGGGCACTGGCCTCTGCCAGACGCACGAGTGCCTCGAGCTGCCGTGCAGTCACGGGCACGGGTTTGTTGGGCTCAGCAATCCCCCTGAGTTTGAGGTAATAGCTGACAATGGCCTCTTTTGCCTCCGCAGAGAGCATCGGGAAGCACGAGCGCTTGGCATAGGCTACGTACTTACGGAACAATGTCGGGTCGATATCCGGCATGACCGGTTTGAGCTGTTGTGCAATGTACTCGTCCGTAACCCCGGGGATGGGTGTTTTCTTGTGCTGGGCGATCAGTTCCCCGGTGCTGTGGGCCTTGAGGATGTGTTCGGCAATCGCAAGATCCCGCTTCTGCTCCGGCTGGTCGGTCATGATGAAGATGAGGTCGAACCGGGAGAGGAGGGAGGGGGGCATGTTGATCTGGTCGGAGATATCGCCGAACATGTCGAACCTGCCATACTTCGGGTTTGCCGCCCCGAGAAGCGCACACCGCGACTTGAGCGTTGCCGTGATCCCGGCCTTGGCAACGCTGATCGACTGCTGCTCCATTGCCTCGTGGAGGGCGGACCTGTCGCCTTTCTCCATCTTGTCCATCTCATCGACCGCCGCAACACCCATGTCGGCGAGCACGAGCGCTCCTGCTTCGAGCGTCCAGCGTCCTTCGCCAAATTCATCCTTTACCGCAGTTGCCGTGAGACCTGCCGCCGTGGAGGACTGGCCGCTTGTATAGATCGCTCTCGGGGAGAGTTTCACCACGTACCGGAGCAGCTGACTCTTGGCAATACCCGGGTCCCCGATGAGCAGGACGTGGATATCGCCCCGGAGCCGGCTCCCGTCCGGCATCTCTTTTGCAATGCCGCCGAAGAGTTGAAGGGCAATGGCCTGCTTGACATCCTCTCCGCCATAAATGGTCGGGGCGATGGAGTGGGTAATCATCCGGTAGATCATCGGGTCCTGGCTGAGGCGCTGAATTTCATCTTCGGCTTTCTCGTCGATCTCAACTTCCTCGAACTCCTTCTCGGCGACTTCGATGGAATTGCATTCAAGGAAGATATCGAAGACGGTGCTCTTCTCCCCCTTGATCACCCGCTGCATTGACCGGAGGATGCCGTTGATGATGACCCGGTCGCCCGGTGATACTGTTCCCGAAAGGTCGTCAGTGACATCAACATCAAGTGTCTGGGGCTGTTCCCCGCCCCGCAATCCTTCAGGTGACTCCTGGATCCGAAGTTTCTGGGAATCGACAAACTTCGACCGTTTGGGGATGAGTTCAATCTTTTTCAGGGCACACCCATCCGTTGCGCACCCGTCCGGGTCAATGAATTTCCCGTATTTCTGTTCCTTTTTGGTAAAGTGGCCAGCTGGGCAGCGGAAAACTGCCTCGACAATGCGGGGCCGGACCTCGGTTGTCTTCCGCAGGATACCATCTACAGAAACAAACGTGTTGATATCCTCGGACCGGATATTCCGGATCGCGGTTTTCTTCGGGAGATTCGTGAACCGGATATTGATCCCTTTTGGTTCATTGCCGTCCTTTGTACGGATGAGCTGGTTGGCCTTGATCGCTTCCAGAACATCTTCGATCACCTTGCCGGGGTTTTCAAGAAGCTCGTCTGCAAGGCTGATACCGACTTTCCCGAACCTCTCGATGTCCCGGTAATCTATGTAGAGGGACCGCTTGTGGGGATATTCCCTCGATATCTCGCCGAGCTCTCTCTTATATTTCTGTTTGAGAAGCCGGCTCCAGTCACCGGTTTTGTCTGTTTCATTGAGACCGGGGGTATTGTCCATAATCTGGCATCACCGCATTTTCTCTGCAGAGTTCTGGGCTGACAGGACAAACCGTGCCAGGAGAGCTTCCATCTGGATATCGCTGCTGGCCCCTTCCGATAAGCGGAAGTCAGCTTCGCCGAGATGATCGATAAGCTGGACTTTGAGACTGCGGTCGAGATCTTTTTTGATGAGCGCCCGGTAAACCTGGTTGATGAGCTCATTCGGGGCAATGCCCCGTTCGTGAAGGAGCTGGGCGAGAAGATACTCCGCGCCTTCAAAGTCCCCTTTGAGGGAGAGACCGATGAGTTCGTCGATCTCATCCGGGCGCGCTGTCGAGGTTATGGCATAGATCATCTTCGCATCTATCGAGGGACTGATGATAGCAGCTCCCTGGACGGCGTTGATAGCTTTACGCATATCCCCCTGGGCTATGTAAACAATCGCATCCATTGCGCTGTCGGTGATAGTGAGTCCTTCCCGTCCGGCGATACGGTGCACTTCTTCCTTTACGGCTTCCGGGCCAAGCGGTTTGAACCGGTAAATGGCGCATCTGCTCTGGATTGGATCAATTATCTTTGAGGAGTAGTTGCAGGAAAGGATAAACCGGCAGGTCTGCGCATAGGTTTCCATGGTCCGGCGCAGAGCAGACTGCGCATCGGTAGTGAGAGCATCGGCCTCATCCAGGAACAGGATCTTGAAGGCTGCCCCCCCATCCGGCATGGTCCGGGCAAACTCCTTGATCTGGTTCCGGACAACATCGATGCCCCGTTCATCCGAGGCATTGAGTTCACGGAAGTTTCTCTGCCAGGTATCCTTGAAAAACTCCTTTGCAAGCGTCACTGCCGCGGTAGTCTTGCCAACACCGGCATTGCCGGTAAAGAGGAGGTGGGGAAGGTTCCCGCTCTTTACATAGGATGATAACCGCTCCACGATCTCATCCTGTCCTACGATATCGGCAAGTCTGGCTGGCCGGTATTTCTCAATCCAGATAGTGTGGCTTTCCTCCATGACGATCCTCTCTGTTCTTATCGTATCCTGGTACTTATTCAGCTGGTGAGCGGCGTGATGGTATGAACCTCAGAACGCGGCAAAAACGGTACACTCTTCGTGATGGCTGTCATAATGTTTATCACTTGGGCTTTGAAATTACTTTTCATGCAAATACCATATATTCTAACTGTTTTTATCGTGCTCTTTCTCATGGTTTCACCCGTCTCGGCAAACCTGAACAAAATTTCCTCAGGTTCTCCCATCTTTGTCGGGGAGAGTGATGTTGACATATCCGCGGCCTTAAACGGCTGCCACTCGATCGCGTGGTGGAAAAACGATTCGGATATTAATTCTGTGACACCCGATAAAAAAACAGAGATTTATCCCATTAACACTGCGTCCAATCTTATCTTCCATTACAATATCAGCCCGGGTTTTTTTGGGGGGGCTGCCGGCACCTGGTACTGTGCGGACAAAGCGCCATACTACCCGGTATTCGTAGTGGAAGAACCCCGGATCGATATCAAGGTTTGGGATCTTGATCACAATGTCGATGTTTCCGGCAAATCAATTCCCAAAACAACAAACATCACGTACAGGATCGACACGAATCTTTACCCGGTCCTCAGCACAAAAAACCGCCCCAACAAAAATCCCGATGATTCCCCCTTTGCGGTCAAACTGTTGGACCCCCGTGGGAATTCAGTTCCCTCTATTTATACCGGGAATGCAGGACTGGTAAAAACCTCGATCCTTGCATTTGAAAGCAAACCATACATTTCTGAATCGCCCTATTACTGGAATAATGGTATTTACTGGGACCACAAAGCCAAAAACGTGCAGGGAGATCCTGTTTATCCTGACGGGACATACACCTTTGTCGTAAGCCAGAACCTCAACCACATGCAGGAGAGTTATGCCTCGGCTTCCGTGGCTGACCGGAATGAGAAAACAACAAAAACCGTTCTTGTGGCGTTTGAAAAAGAACCGTTTGTTGCAACGGTTACTGAAGTTACCAAGCCGGTAACAACTGCTGAAACGCTCTCTCCTGCAATCCCAACTCTGACCTCCACTGCCGGGCAGGTTACCACTCTTCCCACAGCCACACCGATTCCCAAAAAGACAACATATTCGCCCCTGCCGGAATGGATTGGAATCATCGGCCTTGTCATTGCAGGTATCTTCATGATCAGGAAAAAGGCCTGATCCCACCCCCGTTTTAATAGATCCAATGAGTATAGTGTAATTGTGAGCATGTTATGAGATCAAAGATTATTCTGATTGCCGGAGCCGTAATCGCTGTTCTGATTATTGCCATTGCCCTTCTTGTCATCCTGCCATCAATGTCTCCAGATCCTGCGGTGAAATTCCAGCAGGCCGGTGCATTGTATACGAAGAGTGTGGATCTAGCAAATGAGGGGAAATACACAGAGGCACTCAAAGCTGCAGACGATGCGCTGGCCCTCAATACACCCCAGCTGATGCCCCTTATCCAGTCGAACCGGGCCGGGATCCTTGTCATGCTGGGGAAGAACACGGACGCGATAACTGCTGCCGATACTGCGCTCGCGTCCCACGAGAACCTGACCACAACCTTCTCGGTGGCTTACTTCAACAAGGGCAATGCCCTTAAGAACCTCGGGCGGACTGACGAAGCAAAAGCTGCGTATGCCAAAGCGCACGAGCTCGATCCAACCCTTGTCACCCCCATTTGATTATTCTTTTTTTGTTCATCCAGGATTCATTACCCAATTGGGAGTCCGGCCGTTCGTGACCGGATGCATGTTTCATTTTTGAATCTCAACAGAGCGCCTTTTTCCAAATCCTATTTTCAAAAAATCCTCGCGATCACGATCGAGATCGAAAACTGTTTGCAGATCAATCAAACCCTGATTTTTATTTTTCAACCAGACTCTGATTGAAAAATTTTCGCCAGACTTTGATTGATTTTTTTTGAGCGCACCCTGGCTGAAAAATGAGACTAACAGATGCGTTCACGCCAAAGACCCACGTTCCGGTTGAGGCATAGGTGATTAACTTTTATTAACCGCACCTTGATTGAAATTTTTTTGCCAGACTTTGGTTGAAATTTTTTCATCATGGTTTGATTTTAAAATTTTCAGCGTGATCACGATCGAGATCGAAAACCGGATCCGGATCAATCAGACTTTGATTTTTATTTTTCAATCGCACTTTGATTGAAAAATTTTCAGCAGACTTTGATTGATTTTTTTTGATCGCACCCTGGCTGAAAAATGAGACCAACGGACGCGTTCACGCCGGAGACTGACGGGCCGGTTTGAGACATAAGTGGTTAACTTTTCACAACCGCACCTTGATTGAAATTTTTTTGCCAGACTTTGGTTGAAATTTTTTCATCATGGTTTGATTTTAAAATTTTCAGCGTGATCACGATCGAGATCGAAAACCGGATCCGGATCAATCAGACTTTGATTTTTATTTTTCAATCGCACTTTGATTGAAAAATTTTCAGCAGACTTTGATTGATTTTTTTTGATCGCACCCTGGCTGAAAAATGAGACCAACGGACGCGTTCACGCCGGAGACTGACGGGCCGGTTTGAGACATAAGTGGTTAACTTTTCACAACCGCACCTTGATTGAAATTTTTTTGCCAGACTCTGGTTGAAATTTTTTCATCATGGTTTGATTTTAAAATTTTCAGCGTGATCACGATCGAGATCGAAAACCGGATCCGGATCAACCAGACTTTGATTTTTATTTTTCAATCGCACTTTGATTGAAAATTTTTCAGCAGACTGTGATGAAAAAATTTCAGGCAGACCCTGATGGGAATCGGTTGTGCTGGAGAAACCATTACATCTTTGATGATGTCCTGATAGTTCTTTTCCCGTTTTAGGAAACCATTACTTGGGAAATCCAGTATCGGATTTATATCAACGGTAACGCAGAATTCCATGAAATCCGTAACCGTTTTTTTGGCACGGACTATATCTTGAATACCGCTGCGGCGTACATTTGTACAGGATTATGGAAGGGGCAGTTCGCGTATTTGCGGGGGAATTTAACCGATCAACACTCTCGGTTCCCGGGGAGGATGACGGGAGCCCGGCGTTTGTCGTTACGCCCGGGGGCGCGTACTGCCGGCTTGTGTTCATTGCCGGCGCCATGACGGAAGTGGATGAGCGGGGAGACTTTATCCGCGCGAGGGTTGCGGATCCCACCGGGGGTTTTGATCTCGTGAGCGGCGGGAAAAATCCTGAACTCACATCCCTCATACGAAACCAGTCTCTGCCCACGTTTGTTTCCGTTCTTGGCCGCGCCCAGCTCTATCGCAGGAATGGGAATACTACTCTCTCGGTGCGTCCGGACCATGTGGCGGTGATTGATCGGGCAACCCGTGACCAGTGGGTACTTGGAACCGCAGATTTAACGCTCCGGCGGCTTGAAGATGCCCTGCTTGTTCTTAGGAACCAGGGTACCGATGACCGGATCTGCGCCGCGATTCGTCATTATCACCTCAGTGACCCGGATCTTGAGGATCTTGTTATGATGGTGGAAAATGCGGTGCAGAGTGTCCGGCCCCCGGGGAGCGATGAAAAGGAAAAATCGGATGCAAAGAATCTCGTGCTCGAACTTCTTGCAGCCGCTAAAGGTCCGCGGGGAATGGCAGTTGAGGAGATCATTGCGGCGATTACCGGAAAAGGGATCTCACAGGAGAACGTACTTGCCGCAATCGAGTCGCTGATCGTGGACGACGAATGCTACCAGCCGCAGAAGGGATTTGTCAGGCTGTTATGAACATGGAATTTATCCGGGACGGCCCGGCACTGGTGGTCGAAGGTGAAGAACGACTCCTCATCATCGCAGACACGCATTTTGGGATCGAAGCGGATCTCGCAGCTCATGGCCTGCATTTCCGGAGCAGGAGCTCAGGGAGGCTCGAACGCTTAAATAAAACCATTGACCGGGCAAAACCGGACAAACTTGTCCTTCTCGGCGACGTCAAGCACAGTATCCCGGCCCTGACCCGGCAGGAGTATGATGAGCTGCCCGGCATCCTCAGCGATCTCCGGGACCAGATCCCCCTCCGGATCTTCCCGGGCAACCACGATATCGGTATTGAGCGATTCCTGAAAACGGATGAGATCATGCCCCGGGAAGGTGCAGTCCTCGATGGCGTTGCGTATCTTCACGGGCACATGTACCCTTCACCGGATCTGGGCGGACACCTGATTGTGGTTGGTCACCATCATCCCCTTCTCTCGATACGGGATGAGGTGGGATGTGCACTCCAGGCCCCGGCCTATATCCGGGCCGGTCTCGATCCGGAAAAACTGGGTCTGGAAAATACTACGGGCACCGCTACCCCGGCCCGGGCCCTGTTCGTGCCTGCATTCAATGAAATTGCCGGCTACGACATCCTCCAGATCGCAAAAAACCCGTTCTCCCCCATCTCGCGGTGCATGCTTCACGAGGAGACAGAGATCATCCTTGCCGACGGGACATACATCGGCTCCCTGAAATCGATCCAGCCCCATGAAGACGCTTGAAATCCTTGACCCCCGGGTCCGGGCCTGCATCAGAAAACGCGGTTTTTCTGTCCTGTCCGATGCCCAGAAACAGGCAATTCCCCTTCTCGCCCGGGGCAGCCATCTGGTACTTGTAGCCCCCACGGGAACCGGAAAGACCGAGAGCGCGATGTTCCCGGTGTTCAATGGCCTGCTCTCGCTCCCGGCCGGTGGCGGATTCAAAGCCCTGTATATTACACCCCTTCGCTCACTCAACCGGGATATCCTCTCCCGCATGCAGTGGTGGTGCGGGGAACTTGGCCTGACCGTGGGCGTCCGTCACGGGGACACCCCTCTTACCGAGCGCAGGAAACAGGCATTATCTCCCCCCGACCTCCTGATCACGACTCCGGAAACCGTCCAGGCCCTCTTCATGGGAAAGCGGCTCCGCACCCATCTTAAAAATGTACGATATGTTATCATCGATGAGATCCACGAGCTCGCGGGAAGCAAACGTGGTGCCCAGCTGGCAGTTGCCCTTGAGCGTCTGCACGTGTACGCGGGCGAGTTCCAGCGCATCGGCCTTTCGGCAACTGTGGGAAACCCTGAGGACATTGCCCGCTTCCTCTGCGGCAGCAGGCCGTATTCCGTTGTCCAGGTGCCCGTGGCAAAACAGCTTGACATTTCTGTGAAATATGTTGGCGACAACTTCGACCGCCAGGCCGAAATCCTCTCAAAAGCCTTGAAACGCGAGGGATCCACGCTCGTTTTCGTTAACACCCGGGTGACCGCTGAAGCGCTGGGGCATGCCCTCTTCGAACATGGGGATGTTGAAGTCCATCACGGCTCGCTCTCAAAAGAGGTGCGGATCGATGCAGAAGAGCGGTTCAAGCGCGGGGAGATCCGGACCCTCATCTGCACCTCGTCCATGGAGCTCGGCATCGATATCGGGCGGGTTGACCACGTGATCCAGTTTGGTTCCCCCCGGGAAGTTGCCCGGCTGGTGCAGCGGGTTGGCCGTGCCGGCCACCAGCTGAACACCATCTCGAAAGGCACGATCTTTGCCACGGGATTTGACGACCTGCTGGAATCCCTTGTGATTGCAAAGAAAGCCAAATCAAATGAGATCGAGGCGATCACTCCCCAGCGTATGGCTGCGGATGTGCTGGCCAACCAGGTTGCCGCGATTGCCGTGGAGTACGGGGAGATTGAGCAGGCACGAATCCTTGAGATCGTAGAGCGGACCTACCTCTTCCCCGATTGCACTGCGCTCCTCCATGACGTCTGCCAGCAGATGGAGGAGCACCGGCTGATAAGGATTGACGGAAGCCGTATCATCACAACTGCTCGGGCGCGACGTTACCTCTCCGGAAACCTCTCCATGATCCATGATGAACGCAAAGTCCCGATCTTCGACATGGTCACGCGGAGGACTGTCGGTACGCTCGATGAGTCGTTCGTTGTCGGATGGGTGCATACCGGCGCGGTCTTCATCACCAAGGGGCAGCTCTGGCGGGTGCTCGAGATCGCGGATGGCCGGCTCGTGGTCGAGCCGGCCCGGAAAGTCCAGGGAGAACTGCCCTCATGGGAGGGTGAACAGATCCCGGTCCCGTTCCCGGTTGCGCAGGAAGTCGGGGCCATGCGGAGGACCCGTGGTATCGCGGAATATACGGGCGACCATGACAGCACCCTGTTTGCCTCGAAATTCTTAACCGAGATGGACAAAAACCGCTCCCTGATCCCGACCGACCAGCTCATCACGCTGGAGAACACCGATGACGGGGTTGTCTGCAATCTCTGTGCCGGCCACAAAGCCAACGAAGCATTTGGCCGGGTCATCTCCATCCTCATCTCCGCCCGGTACGGAACAACAGTTGGCCTGGAGCTGGATGCATATCGCATGCTCCTGCGCCTCCCCTCGTCTATCCGGGCCGCGGATGTCCGCGATCTCCTTCTGGGCCTCGACCCCGCCCATATGCCCGGGGTCCTCCGGCTTGCCCTGAAGCGCACCGCACTCTTCAAGTGGAAACTGGTGCAGATCGCAAAGAAATTCGGTGCCATCGATCCCGATGCGGATTACGAGAAGATCAGTATCCAGCGCCTGCTCGAATTTTTTGATAATACGGTTGTGCAGCAGGAGGCATACCGCGAACTGCTCCTGGAATACATGGATGTCGGGACCGCAGCATCGATTGTAGACCTGATCCGTCAGGGGCAGATCAGGGTATCTCTGGGTCCGCACTCCCTGATAGGTGCCGGGGGGCTGCTCTCTTCCCGCGACCAGATTCCCCCGCCAACAGCCGACCAGGCCGTGCTTGCAACCCTGAAACGGAGGCTCGATCAGGATGATGTCCTGCTCTGCTGCATGAACTGCCGGGATTATAAAAGCCGGACGGTTGTATCGCGGGTACCCGATCACCCCCAGTGCCCGAAATGCGGGGCACGCCTTATCGCGGCCCTCAAACCGTACGAGGAAGATCAGTATATAACGGTACAGAAATCAAAAAAATCATCCGAAGACCGGGTTGTCGAGCAGCGACTTTTAAAGAATGCAAATATCGTCCTCTCCAGCGGGAAAAAAGCGGTCATTGCACTCTCGGCACGCGGGGTCGGGCCGGAGATCGCCTCCCGGATTCTTGGTACCCTTGCTGAAGAGGATGCTTTCTACCGTGAGATTCTCAAAGCGGAGAGGAATTTCATCCAGACCCACCGGTACTGGTCGTGAAGGATAAAAGCAAAAAAGAATTATTTTTTATCTTACATTATGCTCTCGAGTTTTTGCTCGAGGAAGTCAAGACCTTTCTTGATGTCGTCAAGGTTCTTGCCGCCGGTTAAGATGATCTTGCCACTCGAAAAGAGGAGCGCAACGATCTTGGGGTCCTTGATCCGGTAGACAAGGCCGGGGAACTGCTCGGGTTCATACTCGATGTTTTCGAGATTGAGGGTGATAACCACCTTGTTGAGATTGATGTACTTCCCGATATCATAGGAACAGACAATGTTGGTGACTGCAACCCGGGGAACGTCCAGGGTGTCGACACCGGCCTCTTTTAAGGACTTCATGATAATCGCGAGACCGTCTGTCAGGGCTTTGTTGTCCCGGATACCGGTAAGCACAACTTTCCCCGACGAGAAGATCAGGGACGCAATTTTTGGATTCTCGATGCGGTAGACCGCACCCGGGAATCGTTTCGTATTGAGTTCGCAGTTCTTGATCTTGCCAGAAACCATTGCAAGATCAATAGATTCGGCGATGACCCCCGAAGCTACGATGTTCTCAATCTTTAATGACGCGTACTTTTTATCAGCCATCCACTATACTGTGGAGTGCTCTCAATCATAATACTAATGCACAACCTTTATGTTCAAAATGGACCTGCTGTTTCAGACGATCGGGAGCTATAAATGTATCGTTCATAAAAAAAACCGAACCTCGCCCAGCCTCATGACCTTTTTTTAGACCCGATAAAAAGACAGATTGAAGTGGACCGGAACAAAACATTGTTGCTGATTGCATGAAGAAGAGCGGGAGCAGCACCGGAAGTTACGAGAAGATGTGCGAGTCATTCGCTATCGATGTCCCGGAATATTATAACTTTGGATTCGATGTTATTGATGCCTGGGCCAAGAAAGACCGCAACAAGCTTGCTATGATCTGGGTAAATCAGAAAGGCGATGAGAAGAAATTCAGTTTCCTCGATCTGGCAAACCAGTCCAACCAGGCGGCAAATGTTCTCCTGAAATACGGGATCAATAAGGGCGATCGCGTCCTCATGATGCTCCCGCGTATCCCTGAATGGTGGATCTTTGCCATAGCGCTCATCAAACTCGGGGCTGTATTTGCCCCCTGCCCCACCATGCTCACAGCCCGCGATCTCAAGTACCGGGTCAACAAGGGAAAATTCCGCATGATCATCACCGATCTTGAGAATGCGGGCAAGGTTGAGGAGATCTGTAACGAGTGCCCGACCCTCACCTCACGGTTCGTGGTTGATGGTGAACGCCAGGGCTGGGCAAGCTGGCCTTACGAGCTCCTCTACCCGGCACCGGTCTCGCACCGTTCTGTAAGCATCCCCGACTCCCAGAAAACCAAGAGTACGGATCCGATGCTGATCTATTTCACTTCCGGGACAACGGGCGAGCCCAAGATGGTGCTGCACAATCACGGCTATCCGCTCGGGCATATCATAACCGCCCGGCTCTGGCAGGATCTCCGGCACAATGACCTGCACTTCACGGTTTCCGATACCGGCTGGGCAAAGGCGGCCTGGGGTAAGATCTTCGGGCAGTGGATTGAGGGAGCCTGTATCTTTGTGTGCAACTTCACCGGCAAGTTCCAGGCAACCGAGGTACTTCCGCTGCTGGACAAGTACCAGATTACTACCTTCTGCTGTCCCCCGACCATCTACCGGATGCTCATTCTCGCCGATCTCGACCGGTTCGATCTCTCCTCTCTGCGCCATTGCTGCAGTGCCGGCGAACCCCTAAATCCCGAAGTAATCCGGGTCTGGAAGGAAGGAACCGGCCTGACCATTCACGAAGGATACGGCCAGAGCGAGACGGTCTGCTGTGTTGCGCAGTTCCCCTGTATCGAGCCGCGTCCGGGTTCAATGGGTAAACCTTCACCCGGATGGACTATCGAGATCCATGATGATGACGGCAAGCCGGTACCCCGGGGCGAAGAGGGCCGGCTTGCGATCCGGTGCGATCCCCGTCCGCCGGGACTCATTGTAGAATATCTGGAGAATCCTGACGAGAACAAGAAATCGTTTGTGAACGGTTGGTATTATACCGGGGACAAAGTGTACAAGGACAAGGACGGGTACTTCTGGTTTGTCGGCCGGGACGATGATGTGATCAAGAGTTCCGGCTACCGGATCGGCCCGTTCGAAGTCGAGAGTGCCTTGATTGAACACCCGGCCGTGCAGGAAGCCGCGATTGTCGGAGCCCCGGACCGGATCCGTGGCCTCATTGTCAAAGCATTTGTTGTACTCAATGCCGGATCCGAACCCTCAGAGTCCCTGGTTCGGGAGCTCAAGAACTACGTCAAGAGAACTACGGCACCGTACAAATACCCGAGGGAGATTGAGTTTGTCAAGGAGCTTCCAAAGACCATTTCCGGAAAGATCAAACGAAACGAACTTCGGGCATCCGAGATGAAAAAATATCAGGACCGTCAATAATTTCCTCTTTTTTTTTTTTAATCCCGTACGCTTAGGCTGCGTTCATGCGTCCCGGTCTTGGGAATCAGATCAGCCGAATCAGAATTTGTTTTGGTGCACAAACGAATCGAAACATGTAATAATTGCACCACTAAATGGATCTGTATGGTGCGTTACTCCATAACAATGGACGACAATCTTACACAGTCCATTGACAAATCCTGTGAAAAAAGAAAAGTATCCCGCTCGGATTGGATCGGCGAGGCCTGTACCTCCCAGCTGAGCCAGAATGCAGGAACATCAATTATCGGGTCAGCAACCCTGCCATCCGCCGGTTCCGTGATTGCCGCTGATCACCACAATATTCCGGACTACGACGAGATGTACAAGAATTTCAGGATCGAGGTTCCTGAATACTTCAACTTCGGGTTCGATGTGATTGATGCATGGGCAAAGAAGGACCGCAACAAACTCGCCATGATCTGGGTAAACCAGGAAGGCGTTGAAAAGAAGTTTACGTTCTGGGAGATGATGCGCCTCTCCAACCAGATTGTGAACATGATGATCAAGTACGGGATCAACAAGGGCGACCGTGTCCTGATCATGCTCCCCCGCGTTCCGGAATGGTGGACTTTTACGCTCGGGCTCATCAAGCGCGGTGCAGTGTACTGCCCGGCACCTACCATGCTCACTCCCAAGGATATCAAGTACCGGATCAACCTCGCGGAGATCAAAATGGTCATCACCATGCAGGAGCATGCCGACAAGATCGACGAGATCGCCAAGGAGTGCCCATCGCTCACCTGCCGTATGCTCATTGACGGCAAGCGGCCCGGCTGGATCAGCTACCCGGTTGAACTCGACTACCCGGCACCGGTCTCGGCAAAACTGGTCAACCTGCCCGGTATGAAAAAGACCAAGAGTACTGATCCACTCGTGATCTTCTTCACTTCCGGTACAACGGGTGAGCCCAAGATGGTGGTACATGAGCAGAGTTATCCTCTCGGCCACATTGTTACGGCCCGGTTCTGGCACGACCTGCGCACAAACGATATTCATTTCACCCTCTCGGATACCGGCTGGGCCAAGAGCGCGTGGGGTAAGTTCTACGGCCAGTGGATTGAGGGGGCTGCGATATTCGTCTACGATATCCGGTCCAAATTCAATGCCACGGAAATTCTCCCGCTCATCGAGAAGTACGGGGTCACTACGTTCTGCTGCCCCCCGACCATCTACCGGATGCTCATCCTTGCTGACCTGGACAAGTTTGATTTTACCGAACTGCGTCACTGTGTGAGTGCCGGGGAACCGCTCAATCCTGAAGTCATCAAGGCCTGGAAGGATGCGACCAACCTCACGATCTACGAAGGGTATGGCCAGACCGAGACGGTTCTCTGTATTGGCACGTTCCCGGGCATGCAGCCGAAGTTCGGGTCCATGGGCAGGCCATCGCCGGGCTGGCATATCGAGCTCCACGATGACCACGGGAAACCGGTTGGCCTCCACGAAGAGGGCCGGATAGCGATTCATATGAAACCCAGGCCGGTCGGGATGTTCCGCGATTACCTCAACAACGAAGAGGAGAACAAGAAATCCTTTATCGGCGACTGGTATTATACCGGTGACAAGGCCTACAAGGATGAGGACGGCTACCTCTGGTTCATTGGCCGGGACGACGATGTGATCAAGGCGTCCGGTTACCGCATCGGCCCGTTCGAAGTCGAGAGCGCTTTGATTGAGCACCCTGCGGTGCAGGAAGCAGCGGTTGTTGGTTCCCCGGATGATATACGGGGCCTGATTGTCAAGGCATTCATCATCTTAAAACCCGGGATCAAGCCCTCAGACACGCTCGTGCGGGAGATCCAGACCCATGTCAAGAACGTGACGGCGCCCTACAAGTATCCCCGGCGCATCGAGTTTGTCGAGTCTCTGCCAAAAACTATCTCAGGCAAGATCCGGAGAAAAGAGCTTCGCGAACGCGAGATGAAAAAGATCCAGACCGAAAACGGCAACGCTAAGAGGGCGTAATCCACTCCCTTTTACCTTACCTTTATTAAACCGGGCAGATAATCTATACAGGCGCGAGGGTAGCCAAGCCAGGTCAACGGCGCCAGGTTCAGGGTCTCATGACGGAACTTGGCATCTGGTAGGGTTATTTCCAGCGTGAAAAATAGTGTGGGCGAGAGTAGCCAAGCCAGGTCAACGGCGCTAGGTTCAGGGCCTAGTCTTGTAGGAGTTCATGGGTTCGAATCCCACCTCTCGCATGCCCTTCTTTTAGTTCGTTTTCAGCAACGCATTACAAGTAAGTATAATTTTGTTTACAACGCCTTATCGAACCCTTTTATCACCCCTGCGCGGTTGCTTCTGTACCGCCCGATCACATTGAATCATGATCCAGACAATGAGACACACGGACCCCCCGGCCGCGATCCATTCAAGGATCATCCTTTCCCCCTAGTGATACTATCCGATACCCTTAGGCCGATTTCCTTCTGAACCTGAATTAATTTGATATCGTCCGCTTGGATTCTCTCAAAACTATTCTGGATAATTTTTTGTGGGGTGAGATACCAGATTGCAGTCCCATAATACCCGAACCACCCGGCAACCCGGAGATCCGGGATCTTTGCAATCACCGGTACTTCATACAGGATAAACCCATTAACGGAATTTGAAAGCCCGGGTTCTGCCCGGTCTAATTCCTGACCATCCTTAAACCCGTACCATTCCGACGGGAGCCATGATCCATCCTGACGGGTCCGGTTTTCAAGTTCCGCGATCACTACCGGACGATACCGCTCACTCCCATATGTTATCGGCATATCCTGTAAATGGGTTGGCAAAGGTTTGATCGTGGTGTTTCCCCATATCCACATGTTGAACCGATCAGGACCCCACCCAATCCATGTGGTCCCTTCCGTCCACCCATTAACCCATACGGCAATGAATCGCGTTCCAGGTGTGGCATAATGCTTTTCCCATTTCCCCCACGCCTTGGACCAGTACGTATAATTCGACCCGAGATCGCGATAATCATAAACCTCAAAATGATAGCCGATGTCGGCAAGGCCGGACACGTTTTGTACCTGCCATGTATACACCTGTTCAATATTCCGATCACCGGAAATTGTCGAATTAAACGGGATCTCCTCACTTGCCATCACCGGCAGGATCAGGACCGACAATAGAAGAACCAGTGTAAAAATGAGGTGTCTCATGTCAGTTTCATCGCCTGAACAATCGAGGTAATCACTTCTATCAGACTGATGATCCACCCTCTCAACAGTTCGATCAAGGTAAAGAATCCGTTGATGCAGGCCACATTATACTGATAGATGTTGGATAGCACTTTCCTAAGTGGGGCATTCTTTCCGGTATTGACGACAGAAAGAATTATGATAAGGGTTTCCAGGGAGAGAATGATCGCCGGGGCATTGGTTACGATAAAGACCGCCCAAAAGGACATCTCGGTAAGAACAATTCCCAGGAGCGTGAGAAGCTGAATGAACAGTGGACCTATCACCGGGATATTGCTGATGAACCCTAATACCATTTCATATGTCCATTGGAATACCGTTGATCCGAGGTTCTTCAATCCCCATAATGAATTATAATTGACGACGTTATTCTGGAAATCATCAAGGGTCATCATCTCGCAAAATACATTGGTCGATACTCCAAGGTTGCCAGATGCAGAACTGAAGGGGATCGCACTTGAAGCCAGCCAGCCGGCCGGCTGGGTGTTGAATTCAGCGGATACAGGAGTTAATCCTACCTGAAGATCGATCGTCAGATATGCATTATTGAGGCTTTGGGCTTGGGAAAATACCGGTTGGATGGTTGTTTTGTAATTCCCCAAACTGATCCTCGTGGTACTGACATGCTTTGATGATAATGATCCGTTAGGATAGGTGAGGGCAATATCAAACTCGTTGAAAATACCGTATGATTGAGCACTTCCTATGGTCAGGAGAAAAGTTGCGCCGTTATAATTAAGCACGTGGCTTTGATTTGTTCCCATTGGGACCGGGTCCACAATGATTTGATAAATTACATAGTTGTCCGGCGCTTGAATCGAGTATTGAGAAACGGACATGGCAGAGGCGGTACTGTTGATCGCCATTGCCGGACTTACCAGGATGAGACCGAGAAGGCAGAGAAAAAAGAAAACGGGTTTCATGTCACTGTGTCACCTTCTTCAGGAAGTACAGGAACAACATTATCAAAGCCAATGGCCAGAGCTTGATTAACATCCCCATCATTTCTAAAAGTCCCTGGCCCCCCTGTGCATTCAGCGCACCCGCCGAATAGTTCCCGGCATAAGTCCCTGTCCCAGCCCCACCGCTTGTCGTTGTCGGGGCTATATACGTAGGGACCGGAGTCTGGCCAATCTCTACCAATTGCACCATAACCATTTTCGTTTCACCGGCGGACAGACTCACCGATTGTGATGTAGACGAATAGGAATAATAGGGTGTGGAGACTGATACCGTATGATCTCCCGCCGTCACATTTTGGAACGTGATCGCCCCGGCCGTATTGGTTGATCCCATCTGTCCATTTTCCAGGGAGACCGAAGCGCCGGAGATCGGAAGGCCGTCCTTATTCCTGACGGTTGTTACTACTATTGCACCGGTCCCATTGGCAGATACAAGGGTATTGGGCACGAGATTAAGGATCGCTCGGTAATTATCGTACGGGATTTTGAACGTCACTGAATCCGGTTTATGCCCGGTATCCCATGCAGCAAGGGTGATTGTTTGACCTTTGCTTAAATTTATGAACATGTTGTCCGTTGAATCGTAATAGACCAAGCCGGTTGGTGCTGTGGTATTCCTCCACATATGCGAGGTGCTATTATAGATCCCGCATCCGGCATTTTGGATTAATGCGCCGGTGATCGCATCTTTAATATCAAGATTTACCGTTACGCCATTAACGGCAGGGCCTGCAGAAGAATTCGGAACATCATTCGGCAGGATCACGGATGCATTATAAACCGATATTTTTTCGCTGTATGTCGATGTCCCGTTCGTTGCACTGAGCGAAAGCGATACTGTATAATTCCCTTCGTTAGGATAAGTCATTTCCAAATATTCATTCGGGTTTGGATAATTCCCGCTGTATAATTGCCCATTGCCAAAATCCCATGCAAACGTTGCGCTCTCAATATTTTGTGAAATGTCGAAAAATCTGATATAAAATGGAGGGTGTCCCTCAAAACCCGGATCGACGGTGAAAAGGGCTTGCGGAGGATTAATCGGTCTAACTCCGGAATACGTATAATTAACTACTACCTCATCGAAAACCGTATCGTTTGTAGCAATAATAGCCTGAATATTATACGGTTCTTCTCCCATTGGGGATACTTGCCAGCCGTCGTAATGTGTATCACCGCGATATACATTGCCGCCCCAATAATGCTGTTTAGGGAGTGATACAGGGTTAAATAATATAACGGTTTCTCTCGGTGGATTAGAATAACTAACCCAATCGCCATTATAAATATAATCTCCATCCCCTAACGGTGCACCATTGACAGTAAATGCTGCCGATACGGGTAAAATAAGGGCGATGATCAGAACGAATATTGATACCTGTATTCTGGTCTTCATTGATTCACCCCATCATAAACTGCATACCGTGAGGGTATCGCCGGGGAGTGCTCAGGTTCAAACATCTGCGAGGCGAACACACCCGGATCGCCTCTTAACATTTCTGAATCGTCTGCCATGTCTTTCTCTTCATCTACAAACCCCCGGTAGATGATCCGGGTTTTCATCGGTTCAAAATAGGGGAATGGGATCGGGCTGGTCTTCCCGTAATGATCACCATTCGGTAAAACAATCCAGCCGTGTTTTGATTCACACGACCGGGCGAATCCTGACAGGTAATTGAGTTTCGGATTGTCCCGCCGGTCTACCACAGTCCCCCGGCTCACCACATAACACGGGGTATTTTCCCGGGCGGTTCCCTGGATATCGTAATATCCCTGAGAGATGATCAGCCAGCGGAGACCCTTTGATCTGCATTCCTTCAGGATGTTAGCTACATCCTGCCCGGTCTGCTTGCCATCGGCTGATGCATCGATTCGGAGATTGCCCAGGATAACATGTGCTTCATCTGCATCGAATACGGCCGGGAGCCAGTTCTTAAATTCATCCAGCCGGAGTCGGAGAAGGAAATTCTTGAACATCGCCCTGACATCTGACTTCAGGTTCTTTTCATCCAGGTAGTAATTCCTCATACTGATGATATTGATCCAGCCGGGTTTGATCAGTCTCCAGGTGATTTCCGGAATGGGGACCGGCGTTATCACGTACTCTGCCGGGACTTCTCCCCGCATCTCGAATTTACACCCCAACGGTATGAGAATTTGAACCGGCTTCCCGAGAGTGAAACACAGTTGGATATCGTCCTTCCCGGTATCCCATTTTATTACGGTCTCGAAGGGTGCGAAGTATTGGAGGAAGTACCGATCCTTCTGGCTCTTGCCGCTGCCCGGCGTGCCGGTGAAAAAGATTGAGGTTCCTTTTGTCTGGATCACCTGTTTGAAGAATTCCAGGCACCATTCTTCATGACAAAATTTCCTCATCTTATCTTCATCGAATTGTGAGGTAAACCACGGAGGTATTTTGATACCCATCAGGGAGCCTCCGGGATTTGATAGAGAACCTGATCGCAGAGATGGCAACGGTGCGTTATCTCCGCAATTTCAAACCAGACATCCATAGAACCGGATTGGAACTGCTTTACCTCCGGGAGATTGCTATGCCCCATGAGGATCGCGGTAGTATCGAATTCCAGGAGGGTTTTGATCCTGTCATCAACGGAGCTTATGAGATCCTGGATACTCTGACCGGGCTGATCCTCATCGTCCTCAATTTTCTCTTTCGGGTCAATCGCCCGGATCAGGCCGTAAAGGATCGCATTCCGGTAAAAGAATTCCGTGGCCGCGAATTGCCCAAGATCAAGCCGGTCTATCTTCCGTGCAATCTGCCATGAAAAATTCATGGGTTGATTGGCTGACTTCCCATATGCCGTCAGGACCACCCCATTTTTTTTACGAGCCAGGGTGCTGCATAGAAATACCCGACATAACACAGAACACAGGTTAGGATACCGACCACGACCCCCATCTCACCCATAAACAACGCATTCTCTGAAGTGGTAAGAGTCTGGACGTACCGGATCGGAGCGCAGACCGTTGGTTCTGTCACTACCGAGGGTAGGAAGATATCAATACCTTCCATTGGTCTGCGCCTCCGGTCGCGGTTGTTCTGCCGGCTTCATCCCAAGTAACTTTTTTGCACCGTTGGCAACGTTCGACCAGAAGCCCGGTTCCTCTACATCATCACGGATCAGATCGTTACCATGAACAATCATTTTTGGCTGAGACAGGAGCCGGACAATCTCGTTACGAGCCATGCGCAGATGATCCGGACTGGTACGCCTGAATTCCCGGTACATTTTGAGCCTGAGAGAGCAGTCATACCCGGTGACTTTATTGAGGGCGATCCACTGCGCTTCATATCCGTGGAAAAGATCCGTTGTGTCCGAGAGATCCCCAGACATTTTGATAAATTCCGCAATTGCGTTGTATTTGGCAAGCTCCGGATCGTATTCCCACGGCTGCCGACCCGGGCCGGTCTCTCCGTTCCCCCGCTCCCCCTGGATTGCCGGCCGCATCAGTTACCCCCGGCAAACCCCATCAACCACGCGAACAGGGGTGAGAAGAACATTACGCCAACAACGATCCCAATCACCAAGGGAAGAAGCCAGTTGCCAGACTTCTCCCGCTCTATGGACTGGTTGAAGTCGTCAATATCGCAGGCCCGACCGATGGTCCCGCAATAAGACCCTTCGACATATTTACCGGGAATTTTCTCGCCGTTTTCATCTACTGCCTGAATCTTCACATCCGGCTTGATTGTGAGAGTGACACCGGACGGATGCGTGACGTAACCGAGCTCTACTTCCTTTCCTGATTTGATCAGGACCGGCTCTGATGATATTTCCCACCCGTTTTTGTCCAGGGCATCAGTGATCGTATTTTCCCGTTTCCGTGCCCGCTTGCCCAGCTCAAAACAGGTAACCCCATGATCCGATGTAAGCCGGATTGTCGGGACCGTTGGCGAATTGTAGAAAGAGAGGACTTTTTTTATCGCACCCCTCTGGTCAACCAGAAGATTTTTAGTATCCCGCCGAAGATCCATTATCTTCGCCTCCCTGCATGGGCGAGGCCTATGAGGATCGCTCCGAATCCGAGAATGATAAAGATCGGGAATGCGAAGGCGAGTAGGTAAGCCATTCCATCCTGAAGGAATAACGCCGGGTTATTCAGCCATCGGTTTGCGAGTGAGGGCTTCACAATAACGTGATAATCGCCTATCGGTTGGGGCAAGGATCCGGCTGATGTGTTGCCGGTCATTACCAGGACATTTCCGACCCATACCTGTATGTCCTGTTGTCCCGTCAGACCGAGATCCGAATAAGCGATTGTTTTGTTAAAGTCCACCATTTCCGGATGGAGAACTTCAGCAGATGCCGGCAATACGATAACTGCGAGAACGCAGAGAATTAGAAGAGCCGTTTTTTCAAGTTTCATCATTTTCCTTCCTGAAGTTACGAGTGATTAAGGAGGAAGGAAAAATGGGATTTTTTTCCTGCCTCAGAACTTCATGCCGGACTTGATGAGGGCGAGGATCGCACCGAGCAGACCCATCACGAACCCGAGGATCATGATAACGAACCACAGGGGAACGATAGCGATCACGAGGTTTGTGATCGGAGAGATCAGACCCACGAAGGCATTGATCACATTGGTGATCACAGACAGGTTTACGTCAACCTCTGCAGATGCCGGCTCTATCGCGTTGAGCATGAACACGAATGCCAGGGCAAACGGAATACCGAGCATCTTTACAAGACCAGAGCGAGCTGGGGCCGTGGTCTGGCCTGCATTGATCTTCTCCTGTTCTACCTTCCGATTGGATCGGAAGTTTTCGATTGCAGTCATCAGTGACATGAATAGTTCTACTTTTGTCCTAATTTAAAAGTCTTTTTGTCGCAAAGTATTATTAATATTTCTGTTAATTTTCTACTTATGTCCAAAAAAAGGCAGGGCGGAATTAGGATATCTGATACTGAAAGGAAGCTGATGGACAATATCGGGATAGGCTTAACTGCTGTTTTCCGCGTCGGCTTTACTACTCTCTCATTGTATGTACAGGGATGCCCCTCACACTCCTGTGTATATATATCTAAAACTGGACAAAACGCCGCGCCCCCTGCGGATGGTTCGCAGAGCATCGAGCACCCCCCCGCGCACCCATGCCCATGTCCGGCTTGTCCAATCAAGGCCGCTTTTACCGGACGTGCCGCACATAAGATCATCCAGGATCCGGCCGGACCTGGGCGTTCTACTTAGGAAGATCGGTTCTCGTTTTGTAGAAATTTTGAAATGGATGATGAACAGTGATTCTTGATTCTATTGTTGGGGAGTTATTGCAGCTCAGCTAATCGTTATAGCCTTCGCTTTTTTGATGTTATTCCGGATGCCAATATAGAATTCAATGAGGATTTTGAAACTATACTTCAGTGCGAAAAGGATAATCCAACAATCTTCAAATAGGATAATTAAATCAATAATTCCTGTCGTTGACGGGAAAAAGAAAATCCTAACTTGTGTGGTCAATCCTAAAGTCAACAATAAGAGAATAATAATCAGCGGATCTCTGATAACATCTTTTACAAGATTACAATCCTGTTCATCAATAACTCCCCATGGCAACATATTCTTCCCCAGGGGAGGATTGATTCAAGGTGACCCACTCCAAATTACGGGTCAACATTATAATTATACCTTGTTGTCATCTCCCGTTTTTCATGTATCTAAAAATGGGTCGATACTGATCAACCCCTTTCCAAAATAGTTTTGATAATTGACCTTTACCAAAAAGGGAGACTTATGGCAAGATATGAACTATGTAGGTACTTAACTGGATATTACGATTAAAAAATAGCAGGGAGTTATTTTCTCCCCTTTCTTCGCATTGTATGTCGGAGGATATTGACCACATTCCCCAAATAAATCAAGGTGCACGTTGTAAACCATGCTCCTATCGTTGCGGGGAATTCTCCTCCATAGATCACAGCAACTTTGAGAACAATGTACCCCATTGTCATTGCAATGAGTACAAGTATTCCGTTGCTGACGATCCATTGGCTTTCTTTGACTCCGGTTAAAGCCGGTTCTTTTTTCCGAATATTGTTAGGTTTAGGCATCGGTGTAAAATATTCGATTGATACCTACCGGTATTTGCCTTATTTCACCAATTGCATTGCAATTGGGAACTTTTAAGTCGTTTCAGGAAAGAGTAGATATGCACAAATTATCTTTCCCATACGTTTTCTTTTTCTTATTACAAGGGGTCATAACTCCCAGTAGATATTGGATCGCACAGATATTAAGGGTAATCCTTGGTCCTATTGTCAATCGGGCTTCAATATGCTACGCTAGCATACGAAAGATTAATCATACATGCTTTTTATAATCACCTTGCAACCCCGATGCCGCGCCTGTCCTTTTGAGGTTATCTATCCCATTCAATATAATGCGCCTCCCGCCGGGATGGTGAGACCTTTACCGGGCCGGAGAGGGACCGGAACCGGCTCACCTGGATCCATGATACGGACCGTTCCCATTGACACGATCACTCTCTCGATTTCTCCATATTCTTTTTCCTTGATCCTGCAAAACTCGGTTATCCGTTTGGCACTTTCTTCTGTGAAAATTTCAAGCCCTGAATGAATTACTACACCCTGCCGGGGAGCTATCAAGATTATTCTGGGTGGATTCATGATCGGCCCCATTGGGAGTTTTCCTGGTGATCCTGCCCGTGGTCCCGATCCCATGCGACTCGGGCCGCTTGCCTCAGCTCACGCTCTGACCGCGGGCCCCGGATCGCTTCCTTGCCATCACCGCACATCAATCATAACCATCCGATGAATACACCGGGATAACCGGCCGGCGCTTCCTTCCCCGTGCCTGCCGGACCCTTCCCAATGGGATTGCATCCGCTCTCGGGCCGTGTCGTTCCATTGCCCGATCTCATCATTCACAATCTCGAGATCTGCCCGGGTCATGCGAGCGTACCCCCGCGTAATCCTTCCTGATCAAGTACCCGACGAACCCTTCGTATTCCCGCGTGGTGTTCGTGGCATATCTGCAAAATGAATTTACCATTATCCCGATACTCGGTGATGATTTCCTGATCGGTGATCGATATGGGTTTCATGCCGGCACCCCGCCCCATCTTTCTTTCATCGGATGTTTTCGCCGTTCCATAATTTCCGCAGTCGGGCCGACACCCTTATCGAGGGCTCCGAGGAAACGGAAGCCCTGAGAGATTCGACGCAAAGGTGCACCGCAATCAGGGCAGACACGGAGATGAGATCCCCACACGGCCCGGCATCCCTGGCATTCCTTTGTCTGGAATATCCGGGACATCGAGCAAAACCGTTTATTCATCGCCCAATAGAGCCCGAAGTTTTCATTGACGTAAAGGGCCTTTTCTAAATATTTCCGGAGATAATCGACCGGGTTTTTACCCTGGGCATCTGCCGGGCTCTCCCGGTTCCATTCCCAGACATCACCATTTTTGCGGATACCGTAGGCATGGACTATTTCACCTTGACCGCACTTGTTCCAATCCTCAGCGATTTTGTCAATCTTTGCGAGATACCGGATCCCGAAGATGCAGACATGAAGATGGATCAGGCCGTTCTCCATGAACTCATATGCAGCAATAAATTTTAGACGGCCGAGCCCGTTATCGATTGAATCGTGTTCCTCTTTTTCGGTATCGTGGCCGCTCTTCTTGGCCTGTTTTTTTCTGGATAGGAGAAGTGATAGGTATTTGTTCCAGGCCTTTGCCAGATGGCGGTTAGCGTGCCAGACTGAATCATGCATGGCGGGATCTGTGGTAAGGGTGAGGAATACCCCCCGCTTGTAAAGCTGATTCGCCCGACTCCACCCGCGATCATAGGTCCGGATATTTTTTACTTTTCTCCCCTTGTCGGTAAACCTGGTTGATGCCTTCAGTTTGCATATCGGGGTTCCCGGTCCCCGGTCGAAAAAGAGTTCTTTATTCAGGGCCTTGTCTTCCCAGATCTCAAAAGTGCTTTGAACTTCGGTGAGCTCGTTTTTGAGCTCGATATTTAACGGCGGTTTCCAGCTGGCCCCGCATGAGCAGGTAGCCATTTTTTTACCGGAGATGTATTCTCCCCTCTTCCCGCACGTGGGGCATGTGACATCCCTTTTAAACAGCCGGTCCGCCATGCGGCCGGAGGCTTCCTGGTATCGTTCCCCATGGAGGGACATCAGGATCTTGATCGCGTTCACACGCTCTGAGGAACAGCTTTGCGGAATTTTGTAAAGCTTGTCCCAGTACGATCCCTTCTTTTCCGGCGTGAGGTTTGCACTTCCGGATCGCGTGTTTGAATTTTGCACCTGCGAGAACAAGTAAATAAGGTTCCCGGTTGGCACGACGTAGAACGATTGTTCTTTTACTTTTACAGTGGAAATGGATAGATCGGGCTCCGTCGGAGAGGTTCCACCGGAAACTATGGGGAGGGCGGGTTTCACCGCTGCCCGGAATATCGCATGGACCGAGGCCTCTATTTCATCCAGCCGGGATTCCTGGGTTTTATCCCAATCTACCCTTTCCCTTTTTTCAAGCTTGATGTATTCGAGTTTTGCGAGCCGGGTTATACGACGATAGACACGCCAGTATAGCGGATCTTTCGGGATCTCGCAACCGGGTTTTATGTCCCGAACAATATCGGAGATCTTCCATTCCCCGGTTTTAATGTAGGGGTAAAGGTCGATCGTGTTCTTCTTGCCTTTCAGTAAAAGAAGTTTGATATCCCTGAGAGGATACCCTAAGGTAGCCGGTGACATTTCGCTTTTTCCCTCCGTCGCCTGAGAAACTACTGAGAGAGAGCGGGATTGTCCCGGCGCAACTTCTGAATAAGTCTTATTGCATAGACCTGAACCGGCAGATCACCAAATTCCTTATGAGTAATCGTTGGCGTTGTGTAACCGTCATAAGCAAAAACGATCTGTTTTTCTTTATGGTCCTTTGACGGATACCCGCAGAAAACCCGGACATAACGATAATGGGCCGCTCCCCCAGGGGGACCACATAACCGCTGGGTCCAGTACGGTTTTATGAGTCGGTATTCTTCGGTTTTCGGTCCTGATTTTATCTGATCAAAATACTCTTTCCTGACATGCAGGATGAGATCCGGGAGATCCTCCCAATTGATCGCCATCAGGACGCAACCCCCGGGACCGGCTCCGCTATTTCTTCAACGATCTGATACCGCGCCTTATGACCTAAATAAGCGAGCCGGTATTTTTCAAAAGCCCACGATACTTCAGATACCGGGGCCGGCAGTCTGCATAATCGGATATATTCCGACCAGAGCCCGGGAAGTTCCGGGTATTTTTTCCAGAGTTGATACTTGGTCGGTGAATTCATCCGCAGACACCCCGGACACAAATGTAATCTTCCAGGTCCGGGATATTATCCGGATCCGCACCGATCCTTTTTGCCCTGGCAATGTCCTCATTCCGCCGGGTTGCTGCATCCTCAAGGATCCGCTCTTCCCGGGATCGCGCCCGGTCGAGAACTTCTATCGCGTTATCAATCACCAACTTTTCAATATGGTTGAGATAGGGATCGTGTTCGCTGATCGCGGTCAGGAGGTTGGCCACTTCGAGTCTGATATCAGCCATTCATCCCACCGCCCTTTCAAGTTCCCGGGAGAGCTCTGAACGAAGTGCCGCTCGTTTCCGGTAACGGGTAGATGCATCGGCAAGTATCCGGGCGGTCAGGTTGATTTGCATCCGTTCATCGTTGGTCAGAAGTGGATCCGAGTCCTGCAAAAATTCCAGAAGAGTTGCGGCATCGTGACGGATTGCCGGAAGGTTTTTGTCATCGGACACCGAAGAAGATGAATAAGAAGCCGTGTCCTGTATTCCTTGGCCGGAACAGACCTGGCTTCTCCCATCTTCTGTTACACCCTGCATGATTGCCCCCGTGGGATGATCTTCGCTTTTCCCTGGATAACCCACTGAACCACCACGGCAGTAGCGATCGGATCCTGCATGGCGTCCAGTTCTTCCTGGGGGATGATTTCAAGAGCTGGCCTAGTAATGGCGGTCATGATGACATACCAGGGGCTGCTGGTTTTGGACTCGTAGATTCCGTTATTCCATCCGCTTCAGGATCGAGAAGGGCTTTTGCTTTCTCGTGAGCCCTATGCCAGTGCCAGAGGGACGGATATTTATGTACCTCAATCAGTAGGTTCACCGCTGCTCGGATAGCTTCCGTTAGGTCAGGGTATTCTCCATCCCCAACGAGTTTTTTCATCGCCTTCATCTGAGGATCAGTGAGGGAGATAGTCGTTCGTTCAAAGTTTCCAGACATTTTATTATCAGATTCCAATTGGAATCAAATCTATAAAAAGTACACATATTGGAAACCAATCCCCCTCCAAATATTAAAAAGGTTCCATTCTGAATCAATTACTATGGGAACCCGACGTGAAACGGAAATAAGAGAACGGGGTACAATAACGTTCACTCCGATAAATCTCAAAGACATGGAGTTGTCAATAAAAAATAAAGAATTTAAGACGGTTACCGATCTTGTAAATTTTGCCATCAGATATTATTTTGATAATCGAAATCGGGATCGAGACCGGGAAATGGATCAATCAGAAGCAATACAGAAATATTTTGATTCGAAGGATGGCGAAGAAAAAATGACCGAATTGATGATGAAGGCGATGGAGAGGAAATTACGTGGCAAGTAATGACGAAGCACGCCGGGAAAATCTGATACGGAAATATGAGAAACGTGCAATCAGAAACGGCAAGATCCGACCGGGAACACCGGTTCCGAATGCCGCACCACGACGCGAAGATATGAGCGATGAGGATCGCTGCAACTGGATCCCCTGGAAAAAATATCTTGAAATCTATCCTCTGCTCGATTCGATTTATCGGGAAAAAACCATTGAGGGGCGACGAGTGACCGTTTCCCATTTTTACAACTCGGATGATGATTTAATAAAAATTACTGGAGAGTTCCGATCTTTTTTCAATGATATTGGATTCATATTTGAGGGAATAAATAACAAGCCTTGGGGCTATGATGCCGTTGGTTTTGAAAAATAAATAATTCAATCGGCTTCTTCTTGTTTTTCTAAATACTTCTCAAAAATTTTAAAGATTAAAGATTCCTCATCTGTGTTCAGATGAGGCGGATCGTTCACGCTTTCCTTGATGCTTGAGTGAGAGATATGATCACCCCAGTTTCTTCATTCAATTTCCATTATGATATCGAAGATGTTAACGCGTTGTGAAAGTGAGAAACAATCCGTGGAAAAAAAGTCTCAAGAGATAAACAAACGGTTCCTTTATAAAATCCTTCAAAAAAGGATTATTTTATTGCATCTAATTTTTTAACGGTTTCTTCCATCCATTTTGCAATTGCTCTGTAAGTACTAGTTGACATTCGCATATCAACCAAGATTTGCCGTCGAATTTTTGTTACAGCCATATCTCCATTTGCACCAGATACTTCTGAATTTGGGAGATCACAGAATACTTGAACCCAGGCAGTACCTTGATCTGTGCTAATTCCACCAAAGACACCATCAACATGAATTACTGAAAAATCTGGAGATAATTCAGTTTTTATCATTGCAGTCTCTATTTTTTTTTCAGCCATTTTTTTTCACCCCTAGGGCAATTGTTGGGACCATATACGATCTCGGATTATCTGATATTCCGCTGGACATACTAATAATGTGTTCAGCACTTGGCATTTTTACGATGGATGAGCTTGACTCCTTATATTGCACTGAAACGGTGTTTTTTAAGGCCGTCGTGTTTTTCGTGGGTATTGTATCGAATAAACAATTTAGTATCTTTCTGCCTTGGGCGGTCGAATAATACAAATATTTTTTTGTATCTCGGATTGTTGAGATATTTTCAATCCTTTTTGAAACCAATCCTCCCTCAATTAATGAATTAAGAGCTCTCGTTATCTCGGTCGCATTAGCTCCCAATTCCTCTTTAAGTTCAGTGAATGATTTTCGACCCTCAAACATAATTGCAAGATACACCGCCCATTTCTGGTCATTATCTAATTGTTTTATTGAATGACGAATCTCACGAGGGATTTTCTTTAGATAAGTATTCATTTTTTCCTCTTCCACGATTCTACCTCATTTTTGTTTAGATACATTTGTGTAACAGATATTTAATATAATCGACAATTTCTAAAAATTGAGTTACAAAAATGTAATCTTAATGATTATTAATCATTCAAATTAATATTAAATTAATGGTTTTAATTCCCTTTGTGCCTGAAAGACCGGATATACTTGAAGGTTTTGAGGCGCTTAAAAGTGAATGTAAAATTGGTATTTTTGGTTCGTACTCTAATCAAAATAAAACTAATTTGGCTCTATTACAATTTTTTTTAAGAAAGAATGGTTATGAAAATACATATCTCGCATCAGATTTACAGGAACAATATCATCAAAATGCCCTTGAAACGGAGTATTCATATATTCATCGAATTAGTAATGAGCTTATTAACCAAAGTAATATTCTAATTTTTGTGGTTTTTAATGAAAGTGCCAATGAACATGGAATTAATGAATCGGTACTTGGTGAAATGCAAGAGGCTAACCATCGCGGGAAAAAGAATATTATTTTGTATTATCATAAAGACGCAAAACCCGTTATTGGAGCATACTACAAAACATATTTCTATGATCCCCCGGATGGATGGGAAGTTTACGAGTTCAACGACCTCAAAGGGAGATATGATCATGTATTAGTGATTTTGCTTGAAATGTGCAATAGAATTTTTTTGATCTAGAATAAATTATTGAGTTTGTTTGGATAATTTTCCTATTATGCTATCCTAATTCAAATTTAACGCCATTATCTGTTAATAAATTAATAATAACTTCTGGATGAATGCCATACCCTACATTAATAAACTGGTTTTCTTCTATGTCTTTACCATTTTTAGCAATTTTGGGTGAAAAACCTAAAGGTAAACAGCTTGTATGGCTTTGAATTCCCCAAATTGTAGCATTAGAATCAAAAATAGGGCCGCCACTCTGACCCAATAATCCCGGAGATGAGGTTTCAATAAATTTTATATCGTATTTTTCATCCTTTGTTTTTCCGCATAAGAAAATGCGAGTTAATATCCCGTCAATTGGGAATAATGGAACTGGAAACGCGTTTTGGTCGAATTGAAATCCCCCTGTTTTGTTATCATACACTGCATTTATCTGATGGAATGGAAATCCCAATTTACAAAGTGAGGTTCCAGGTTTTAACTCTGATGGATCCTTTAGTTTAGGATATGTTTTTACAGATTTTGGATGGAATGGGTCAAGTCTCCCAATTACTAAATCTGCTTCTGGTATGATCTTTATGTCTTCAAGATAAACATTATCATTTCCCCAAAAATATGAATCCGTAATAACCCAATCTGGATCTTTCTTTACATTTGCAATTTTTTTCTTTTTAGTATGCAAATTTATTCTGGGATTGTTTTCAATATTCTTTATCTCTTGATAATATTTTGTTAATAATTTTGAATCTTTTTCACATTTATTTCTTGTATTAAAAATGTGAGCTACCGATAATATCCATCCTTCGTTATTTAAATAAACGAAGGCACCTCCATGACATTGGACTTCATTATTAATGGATAAAGATGAAATAATTACGGGTGCTGTGTATTGAGATGCAATTTCATATGCTTTCGAAAACACAATAAACCCTTTAAACTAGTGAATTTGGATCTGATTAATATATGGGATTTGTTTGTGAATAAACGCAATATTTTTGAGTGGACTGCTACTCACTCAGCCACGATTGAACGGATTAAGATTTGTAATTTGTTCCGTTTTCACTTTTGTTTTACCTAATATGTCTCTGCGGATAGCGAGAAAGATGAAATCCACTAGCTCACTTTCCCGATCAATATCGTGTTTTTCAATGTCAGCGTATCTAATCCAAGCATCATATGCCTTGACAACCTCGTCGCTGGCATACAGCAAGAGTTGGTCTCTGGCTAACATGCGGTTTCTGTCTGAATCTTTTCCTGAAACATCCTCATTGTGCATAATAGCAACCGCCGTTTCAGTGAAGTCATTCAGAAAAATGGTATATGCCGCACGTTTTTGTTCAGCAATTTTGAGTTTTAATTCTTTGTTCCTCTGAAAAAGGTATGGAACAACTGCACCAAAAATTACCCCAAAAACAGCGATGAGTGCAACAATGATTTCTGTTTTATCGATCATGTGTAAGCCACTAGTTTGTGATGGGTGTTAATTAAAATAAATTATTTGTGTAAAACGGTTATTCCGTTTCCATCCTTTCTTTCAATTCCAGATAATCCTGCGAATCCCTTGTAATCTGATCAGGATCATGCAATAGTATCGTATCCTCGCATATGTCTTTTAAATTCCCGTTCCTTCTCTAAAATGCAATGTTGTAATCGGTCTAATTCCGTTTTTGGTGTTTTACATTGTTTTGCAACAATGAATGCATGATTTAACTCATCTAATTCTGATTGTATTTGAGTTGCTTCCATAGCTTTTTGCCTAGCGTATTCATACGGATCGTTTGATGCATCTTTTCTGAGCGACCAAAAATCTCGATTAGATCTGTTCTCGATATTTTGAGTCAGCGAAAATAATTGTGATTGGATTTCTGACATCGATTTTACCAAAGTAGCAATTTGATAATTTTCTGGGCTATCAGAATTTTTTAAACTCATGAGATCTATTGCATCCCCAATTGGGTTATCAATTTTAAATTCACCACACTCAATGGCTGAAATTTGGATCTCTAATTCTCTTTTTGCTTTATTCGCATATTTTATGTCCGTGTTAAATTGAATGGTCCTTATTGCTCCCGCATCAAACGGAATTGATTCTTTTTGATTTATCATTTGAATATAGGGTTTTCTTGTGACATGCCTTACAGCAAGTTCATAAAAAACATTCGGATTGTTGAAGGATAAATCCGCAATGACTAATTCTGACGAGATTAAGTGTTCAACAATTTGTCTTGTTATCGTGCCTGGCGCGGGGATCTCATCCGCCCGAAATACGTGATACTGAAAATGAGTTTCAGCAACCGGTCTTATGATTTCATTTATGACCGTATCGGACCATTCTCTTTGTTCACTCCCTTCTTTTCCGATTGGACAGATAACAAAACACGTTTTGGTTTGATTTTTTGATTTCGGTGATTCCGATTTAGTAGCGCGTCTCACATTATTTACATTTTCTGTGAACGATAATAATCCTATTTAAATTAGAAGAAAAATACCCTCGGTTTAAAAAAGTGGAATTACTCGATCTCCATCTTTCCGTTCAGATCCTGATAATCAGGAGATGCCTGGATCCTCTAATGCTGACGCATCATCATCCGCGTTCTTCATCAAATATACTAAAGACCGTAAAGACAAACCAATAAGTATTAATCAATATCTTCGCTTCCTGTCGAAAACGCGTTCGATCCATAAAACGATTGTAATGAGCGCTAATCGATGATTTAAGCTTCTAAATTGCTTATTTTCTTTTAACGCCGCACTCGTACTTTATATACTGGGGAGATCACACTATTTAAGTGATCATATGGCTGCAAAAAAGGGTCGAAACCCTGTTTAGGTTCCGAAGATCAGAATAATCTTACCAATTATCTGTTTTTCGTTATCTTTACTTAATGGTATCGCCCGTTCTTCGGTTTCATATCGATCAGGACGGCAAAATGAATTTCAACACAGCACTTATTGTATGTGTCATAATTGGCACAATATTTGGAGTGATCTTAATCGCGGCTGGTATCGGGTCTATCGAATCGGCCGCAGGTCATTTTGTAAAAGAAACACTCCACGGAACAGCGATTGAACCTACCGCAGCCTCAGTTGAAACTGCCGGTAATGATCTGATGGCTAAAGCTCATGGAGCGTTTGCTCTTTTTACAGGATTACTTCTTGTTCTTGGGCTGGCGTATGTTGGATCCAAATCCTAATTTTTGAAAAAACATCTCTTTCCGAATTGTTTCAAATCAAAATTTATCCCCACTCCATCTTCTCTTTCTGGTCCTTATGATTCGGCGATGTCTGGATACGCTGATGGCGGCTCATCGAAATATCCGTTATCATTATTGGTTTGATCGTGAAGAATGGAGAATAAAAAAAAAGATCTTGGTCATAAGGATTTTTCCTAAATTTTTCAATATGTGAAATTCTTCTTTTTCCCGATAGTAATTATCTCGATTATCAAAATATCGTGGTAAATAAAAAACGTCGCCCGATACTCCCCAATCCGAAGCCGATACCGGGGCATGACCTTTGGACTGTCCCGAACCTTCACAACATCGTGCCGCCGGCATGGGTCTTCAGCAAATTCTTCCAGGGCCAGTTCAATATGAATACGGATCTCCTGGGGGAGTGATGTCAGGTCTTTTTCTGCCCGTCGTGAGAGTTTTATCTGATATGCCATTACTGGCCCCGGGCTTTGATCGCTTCATCATCTCCAAGGTCCTTCATCACATCCCGAAGTGACCGGGTCCGACCTGCCTTGATATCTGCTATGCCTTCCTCCATGGCATCGATCTCTTCTTTTGTAAGGGGCTCATCGTCATATGCAGATTTCGCAAGGCGGCGGACAACATCGTCGTATGTCTCACGGGGATTTATTTTCAGATCGTCCAGGATGGCTTTGGTATCTGATCGCATTCTCACCGTTGTTATTTCGGGCATATACTTTGGTATATCACAATATATACCAATAAATCTATCTTTCAAATCACCCCGGCTCCATTCTCTCCTTAATCGCCTGATAATCCGGTGATGCCTGGATACGCTGATGCAAGCTCATCATTCTCCTGCGCACTTCATCCCGCAGACCCATAGAACAACTCTTGCAGTATACCGAATCCCCGGTATTGATCATCCCGCACCGTGGACACTTCACCGGATCCAGGGGCCGGTCACCGGCCTGCGCGGGCTGTTCGATCAGGCCGGCTTTTTGCAGGATCTTTTGTTTCACGTCCGCACCGGACAAATGAATATACGTTGCGGGCATGTTCGACGATTTCGACCACCCGAACATGATACGTAACTCCATCTCGGTGTATCCCTCCCGGGCCTTGTCGGTTGCCCTGGCATGCCTGAACCCGTGAGGGTGGACCCGTTTATTTACCTCGCCTCGTTTCTGCAGGGTCTTACACAGGTTCTGTACCGTCCGGATATCCAGCCGCCGCGACCCGAACCCGTACCGGGTGTAGGTTACGAACAGGGGAGACTCCGGATCCATGTTGCGGGGATGTGCGTTGATCCAGGCTTGCAGGTCTGGGAGGCAATCCAGTAACCAGGCTTCCCGGTCCCCGGTCTTGCCGCGGAGCCGGGCATTCCCGCAGCTCTGTTCAAAATGAATATCCCCGACATTGAGATCTAGCGCCTCACTCACCCGGCAGCCGGTATCCCAGAGGAACATGATCAGGGCCCGGTCTCGGAGCGTATCGCAGGCCCGGATAAGTTTCTGGATATCGTCCCGGGTGAGCGGATCCGGGAATTCGATCTTTGGTTTCTGCATCTTCTCATCGGCAGGAAAGAACTCTTTTTCTTTGGCCGGATCGATGAACCTGAAAAAAATATGGAGTTCGATCATATCGCCCTGAAGAGTCCGGGGGCTGACCGTCTTTCTCCGATAAATGATATAGTCTTCAAGGTCCGCCTTGGTGATCTGTCGGGCGTCTTTCCCGTTCAGGAATTTCAGGAGATAATAGACCCGCCAGACTTTATCCTGGATAGATGCCACCTGCAGCTGTTTGATCTCCTGCTTCCGGACATACGATTTCAGGATCGCCCGGTTGGCGTCACTGAGAAGAGGCAGTTTATCCAGGTATTCGCTCATCGATCAGACTGAGCTTTTTTTGTATATATTACGCCATGACATTGCGTAAGGTTCAGGGCCTGGTCTCGCAGGAGTTCTTGGGTTCGAATCCCATCCCTCGCACTTTTCTGTATCGACAGGAGAGTTTTCCTTATTGTTTCTGATTGTTTTTGTCTTTCGTTGTAAAGATTTGTAAGATATCCTGCCGCATCTGTCACTAAAAATCAAATGTATACGACAGAATATCCCCCGCGATCCTTATCACGCTTCAATTCAGGAAGAGATTCCCGATATCGGGCAAGTCGGGTTTATTGTCAACAGAGTCGATGGTGGATATCGGGTATCCACGGTTTGGTTGTCGGCCTTCTGGGAGGTCTGTGAATAGATACGGGAATATTACACTTTTTTGATGGATGCGATGCTGGTTTCAACGTTCCGGAAATAACCGGTCATCATCAGTGTTATCCTTAAAAAAGGAGGTCTTGTCCTTCAGGTTTGGAGACGTGCTCTTAATCTCCGGCATCCCGGTTATGCTTTACTGCCGGATACAATCTGGTTAGCCACCGGTCCCGTGTATACTCCGGAACCAAGCCACCAGTCATCATCAATCTTAGCCCCGTATCCCATTTTTGATTCAAGCGTGTTGTTGTGGAGGGGATTGATGTAGATGAACCGGTAATAGCCGCTGCCATTCCGGATCACTGCAGCCATTTCCGTGACAAATATACCGTTGGTGCCCGTACGGAGTTTTCCTACCGCCTCCGGGTTGACCGGGTGGGCGAGGGTGGTCCCGTTGAAGGCGTAGGCATAGATGTAGAGTTCGCCCCGGATGAATGAACCGTTCGGGTTGTTGAACTCGGCAAGGGCTTTTTCCCTGCCATGGGTCTTTGTATAGGCAACCGCACTGTCAACAAACGCAACAAGCGTTTCATTGGACGTGTAAATCTCCTTTTGCGGGGAATCCGGGTTATTCGTTCCCGACGGATTGATACCGGACAGGTCATGAGTACAGCCGGCAGTAACAAGAAAAATAACGAGAACCAGCAGCACAATGACTGAAACTGAGAAATTTTTCATTGGAAATTATCTGGTTTTGTGACCCATAAAACCAACCGGTTTTCCCATCCGGGAAATTCTTGATGTAGCCGGAACACTGATGTACAATCGAAGGGGAACTGGCAGAGAATGAACAGGCATATCTTACTGTATAGGACTACTGAAATAAATCATTTAAAAAAGCGGGATACAAAACTCGGGGCAGCCATTGACCGGATCGGGTTGATCGAACGTGGCGTCACGCCCGATCCGTTTACCGCTCTCGTCTCCAGTATCGTTACCCAGCAGATATCGGCAAAAGCAGCAGAAACCGTCTGGAACCGGATGCAGGAGCGTCTCGGCACGATCAGCCCGGCAACTATCGCATCCGCAACTCCGGAAGAAATCCGACAATGCGGCATGTCGTTGCGGAAAGCCGGGTATATTCATGGCACCGGTACGGCCGTGGTGCAGGGCGACCTGGATTTTTCCCGGTTCCCGGATTTTTCCGACAGAGAGATCATTGCCCGGCTGACGTCCCTGAAGGGTGTAGGAAGGTGGACTGCCGAGATGTTCCTTATCTTCTCGCTGGAACGACCGGATGTCGTAAGCTGGAGCGATCTTGCCATCCGGAGGGGCATGATGAACCTGTATGGTCTTGAAACACTTTCACGGGATCAGTTCGATCAGTACCGGAAACGCTATTCCCCGTACGGCTCCGTTGCCCTGTATCTTTGGGCTATCTCGCATGAATGAGGGTCGGGAGAGATGCGGATAAAACCCCGGCAAATACCGATATCGCAGGGAGGACCTGTGTGCGTTCAATCTCCGGAAGTGGTACAATATCATTGTACAGGGATCCTGCGGGGTACGGAGATTCTGACGAGCGTTCCGGGCGGTGATTCGCGGCCCGAAGTCGGAGATAATGCAATCATCTACGGGACACCGGATAAAAATACTACGGGTGGAGAGCTGTTTGAAGGGGCAGACCTGCCCGTTTTTGTGAATATCCAAAAAGAATTTTGGTTCAGACCAGCGGGTCCGGCTGGTTGTCGCTAAGTGACGGGAGTTTTGTCGGTTTGACGAGGACAGGCTCATCACTCATACGAATTTTCTCAATGATGAGCTCTTTTCCGGCCTTTGTGATGGCAAAGATCGGTATAGCAATACCTGCCTGCATCAGCGCTCTCCGGCCGGCAATCTCGCGGATGGTTTTCGAAGCACAGCTGGTGACAAGATCGGACGCGGAGACCAGCATCTCTGCCTCCTCTGCGGAAAGACCCGTGACGTGAACCCCAAAGATCAGGGTTGCCGGGTGAATCCGGCGGAGTGTTGCTGCATTCTCCGGCAGGGCAACGGTGACAGCTATCTTCCGGAACCCTTTTTCAACCGCAAGGGCGACACCGGCTACCTGATCGAGGGTTGCGTTCTCCCGGTCCAGGACAAAGCCGCCGTTTGCTTCGATCCGGTCCATGACGGACGGGTACGGTGACGTTGAGACAAGGCCGGACATCCGGCCGCCAATTCCCTGGACAAGTGCCGGCTTTGTGACAACAATTGTACCTGCCCCGTCACAGGCCAGGACCACAGCATCGATAAGACCTGCGTGAAGTGCGAAACTTAAGATCTCGGAGGCCCCGAATCCCACGAACTCCCGGTTGTCCAGGACTTCCCGATCGGGAGTGCACATGCCGAATGCCTTGATCCTGTGTTCGATATTGGCTTTTACAGACTCTTTTTTGATATCCGGTATTGGGAATGCAAACCGCTTTGCAAGCGGGCAGTCACGAATCTGCGATTCGCCCACTTCAACAACAGCCCCGTTGCGGATGATGATCCTGCATCGTCCGATTGCTTCGATGATGTGCTCGTCTTTTCTCTGATTTACGGTCATGAAGTGATCCCTCGTAATTCCGGAACTATTGCAGGTTTGGGAGTATGATGTTATTGGTCGGGCGGGCTGCAAACAAATGCCACCCGCCCATTCGAGATGTCGGAAGCCGGCCCGGTGGTGATCAGTTCAACCTGAGCCGCTGCCCGTTGACCATCGGGTGGACCGTGCTGTTCGTCGTATACCCGAGTTCACCGGCAAAATCCGCATACAGGGACGTCATCTTCAGATCTGCATGGGCGGGGATGATGTGCTGCGGCTGCAACAGGTTGATGAACTCGTAGTGGTCTTCCCGGTACGCGTGGCCGCTCACGTGCAGGTCCTCAAAAATGCGGGCACCTGCTTTCCGCAGGTGCTGCTCGATGACAAACCGCTGGCCGAAATTCATCGGGTTGGGGATGACGTTTGCCGAGAAGAGGATCTTGTCCCCCTTGTTGATCTGGTAGGGGGCATCGCCCATGGCGATCCTTGTCAGGATAGATCCCGGCTCGCCCTGGTGGCCGGTGATGATGGGCAGGAATTTCTCTTTTCCCTCCTTTGTCATGCGGCGCATCACCCGTTCAACAGTTCTCCGGTCCCCAAAGACGCTCGATGTCGGGGGAAACGAGACAAATTTCATCTGTTCGGCGGTCGTGGAATACTTCTCCATCGAACGCCCGAGAAAGACCGGTTTCCTGCCGATCTCATGGGCGCATTCTGCTATGGTTTTCACCCGGGCCAGGTGTGAAGAGAACGTTGTTGCAACGATCGCATTCTTATCGTCCTCCAAAGCAGTGATGACGCCCCGCACGAGATCGCGGGCAATCCGCTCACTCGGGCAGTGTCCCGGGCGGTGGATATACGTGCTCTCCACGATTAAGGCAAAGACACCTTCCTTCCCCAGCTGCCGGAAGCGGGCAAAGTCCGGAGGAGCGCCGATAACGGGGGTCCGGTCCAGCTTGAAGTCGCAGGCATAGATGATCGCACCGTGCGGTGTGTGAAGAACCGGGGTTACGGTATCGATGATCGAGTGCTGGGTATGGACGAACTCCAGGACAAGGTTTTGGGAAAGCGTGTACCGCTCACCGGCTTTGAGGGCAAAGAGCCGGTTGCCCACACCGAATTTCTTCTCCCCGGAGATCTGCTGGCGGATCAGCTCCGTTGCATAGGGGGTGGCGATGATCGGCGCATTGTAACGGTGAGCAAGTTTCGGGATGGCCCCAATGTGATCGAGGTGGCCGTGTGAGCAGACGATAGCCTTGACCGTTCCTTCCACGGATTTCAGTACGGTGTCGTCGGGAATTGCCTTGATCTTGATCAGGTCAAGGGAATGCATGTTCTCAACTTCGGCATCCTCATGGATCATCAGCTGATCCAGGCGGAGCCCCATATCGAAGATGACAATCTCTTTTCCGCAGCGGACCGCGGTCATGTTCCGTCCTACTTCATCATATCCGCCGACAGCAATAATTTCTATTTCCATTGTTGAATAACTCCCTGATAGTGTGTTCATATGAATTTTTAGATTTCTTTGTGCATGGCGCTATTGTCATGTGGCATTGAATTGATCCTGTCTATCCTTCTGCCGGTCCCTGTAAAATACCGGGCTGACCGCCTGCCTGTAATATCCAGTACCGATTCCGCTGGATAGAACATTGTATCCGATTCTTCAAGGACCGGACCGGTTGCATGCCACAACCCCTCATTTACCATGCGTCTGTCTTTTCATCCGGATCGCCACTCGTGGATCCTGCAGGCATAGCCTGTTTTTGCTGCTCCTGCAGGATCTCACCGGCTGGTGGCCGGGTCGGGTTACGGGATTTCCTGAATGGTTATTCACCACGCACACGTGGATCATCGGTATCCGTCCGGGACAACCCATTTTCCCGCCAAAGTCATAAATGAAATATATCCGTTACCGGCAGAATTCGCCCGGCTGGAGCGGAGAGGATGCTGTAACAATCGGTGTTGTGATATCGTATATCCACGCGATCCTCGTTTACCGGCTATGTTCTTTCTTATTCGACGGGATGCCATATAATACCGTCAGATATTTCCAATGGATCTTTATCCCCCCGTAAAAACCTGTTCAAGGTACCTCAAAACACATATGTCCGACAAGGACGATATTTCTGTATGGACAAGGGATCGCGCCTCTGGGAGATCGATTGCGCCCGGGGGATCGCGATCATCATGATGGTCGTCTTCCATACCGTCTTCGATCTCAGTTTTTTTGGGATTGCCCCGGTTGAGGTTGGGAGCGGGTTCTGGCGCGGTTTTGCCTTTGCAACGGCCACGCTCTTCCTGCTGGTCGTGGGGGTGTCGCTCGTTGTCTCCCATGCCAAGGCCGTGCAAAAACTCTCCGGTGCCGCACTTATAAAAAAATTCGTGTTCCGCGGGGCCGGCATCTTTGCACTCGGCCTCCTTGTCACGCTTGCCACGTACCTGTACCTGCACGAAGGGTTCGTGGTCTTCGGCATCCTGCACCTGATAGGCGTTGCCGTGATGTTCTCGCCGTTCCTCTTCCGGTTTGGGAAGAAGAATATCCTCATCGGGAGCGTTATCGTTCTTGCCGGCTTGTGTCTTCACGGCATTTCCGGCCCGGCGTATCTCATCCCGTTAGGGATATATCCGGTAACGTTTTATAGCGTTGACTACACTCCGCTCCTGCCGTGGCTTGGTGTGGTGCTGATCGGCCTGGGAATCGGGGAATTCCTGTATCGTGACGGGATCAGGCAGTTTCCTGTCCGGAACCTGCCGGATCTGATGGTGACCCCGCTCTCGTTTCTTGGACGACACTCGCTCATCATCTACCTTGTGCACCAGCCAGTAATCATTCTCCTGCTGACGACAATCGCGGGAATCCCGCTCTTTTAATACCTGCACTCCCGCGTCACCTTTTCACCATCCCCGCCTTCGCTGTATGCCGGAAAGACTGCATACATACATCTATGAGCCCACGAACCAATTGTCCCCCATCACAACCGTGTGATAAAACCCTGCGCACCTGTAATAGTACTGCCGGAAACCCCGTATATACTGAATAACGGGGTAAAACTGATCCGGAGCCGTTCCTTTTCCCGTGCTTTTTGGATCCTCTGCAGTTAGTTTCGTGCGCCAGACACCGTATTACCGATACCTCGGGAAAACGGCAGGGCAACAGGAACCGGGAAGGCTTTTTTGCAATCAGGGAAGCAGACAGGAAAATCAAACACCATGAGGAAGTATATGTCACAACAACTTGGCGGCCAGCAGATCATCATTCTCAGACAGGGAACAACGCGAAACCGCGGGCAGGAAGCCCAGAACAGCAACATTGCCGCAGCAAAGGCAGTAGCAAACGCGATCCGGTCAACGCTCGGACCCAAGGGAATGGACAAGATGCTCATCGATGGCATGGGGGAGATCACCATAACCAACGATGGTGCAACCATCCTGAAGGAGATGGACATCGAGCACCCGGCCGCAAAGATGATGGTCGAGATTGCCAAAACCCAGGATAAGGAAGTTGGCGACGGGACAACCTCCGCAGTCATCCTTGCCGGGGAACTTTTGAAAAATGCCGAACACCTTCTCGACCAGAAGATTCACCCGACCGTTATCGCGGAAGGATACCAGCAGGCTGCGGCAAAATCGCTTGAGATCCTTAATAGAATTGCCGTTACCGTGAAGCCGGGCGACCGCGCCATGCTCAGGAGCGTTGCCGAAACGGCTATCAGCGGTAAAGGGGCGGGGGACTACAAGAACCTCCTCTGCGATCTCGTTGTCAGGGCAGTAACGGGTGTTACCGATGCTGACGGGACAGTCGATATCAGTCATGTCAACGTGTTAAAGAAAGTCGGGGGTGCAATCGAGGATACCTCACTTGTCGAGGGAATGGTTATCGACAAGGAACGGGCGCACCCGGGAATGCCAAAGATCGTAAAGAACGCAAAGATCCTTCTCCTCAACGCAGCGCTCGAATACAAGAAGACCGAGGTCTCGGCCAAGATCAATATCTCCCGGCCGGAGCAGGTCAAGGCATTCCTTGACGAGGACGAGCAGATGATCCGCGCCATGGCGGAGAAGGTTATCCGGACCGGTGCAACGGTTGTCTTCTGCCAGAAAGGCATCGACGATGTTGCCCAGTCCTGCCTTGCAAACGCCGGTGTCATGGCGGTTCGGCGGCTCAAGAAGAGCGACATGGACAATATCGCCCGGGCAACCGGTGCTACGGTCGCAGGCAGCCTTGACGAGATATCCAAAGCCGATCTCGGGTTTGCCGGTCTTGTTGAAGAGAAGAAACTCTCAGGCTAGGAGATGATCTCGGTCTCGCACTGCAAAAACCCGAGAGCGGTCGCCCTGATCATCCGGGGCGCATCGGAGCACATTATTGACGAACTCGAACGGGCCATCCACGATGCCCTGATGGTTGTCAGCGTTGTCGTGCGGGATCACACGATCGTTGCCGGCGGAGGAGCACCGGAGATCGAACTCTCACTCCAGCTGCACAGCTACGCCTCCACGGTCGGAGGCCGGATCCAGATCGCGATCGAAGCCTTTGCAAAAGCGCTTGAGATTGTCCCAAGGGCGATTGCCGAGAATGCCGGTCTCGATCCCATTGATATGATAGTGGCACTCCGGGCTGCGCACGAATCCGGGAAGAGGACATTCGGCCTCGATGTCATTGAGGGTAAACCGGTCGACATGCTCAAAGCAGGTGTTGTTGAACCGCTCCGGGTGAAGACGCAGGCACTGTCCAGCGCAGTTGAGGCAGCTGTCATGATCCTGCGGATTGACGATGTTATCGCCTCTGCACGATCTGCCGGCCCGCAGGGGGGTATGCCCCCGGGAATGGGTTAGAGATGCAAGGCCTCATCGCGGACATCCCAACGGTTCAGGTTTTCCTATGAGTGTGACCGTGAAGTTCCTGCATACCACCGGGGCTTTCCATTCCGGGGAGTTTGTCTCCCTTGATCTGGACAAGATCACCCAGTTCAAAATTACCCGCCAGCGCAATACCTGTGAACTTCTTGCTCATACCCCGGAAAATCCCCAGCCAAACCAGCCGTATTCGATTGCCCGGAGGGACCGGGAGAATCTGCTGCAGGTGATCCTGCAGGATCTCCAGCAGCTCAGGCAGGAGAGAACAGAGATCGTTTACGAGATAACCGATACCGGGGCCAGCCGGATAAAAAACGGATAGCCGTTTTTGGATCCGGTTCATTCATTTTCCTGAAGTTTTCCAAGAGCAGGTATCTATTTCATCATAGGTATTTCCCTCACCGGGACGGCAAGCCAGGACAAGGTGCCCGGTTCAACCCGCAGGAAGGGAAGTCGAATGCAGCAAACAGGGTGAATCGGTATGAATACCCGCGGCATGAAAATTTCATGCAACTTCAGAAACAGCGTGAGGAATACAGACTCTGGGAAAATCCCGTCTATCTTGGTATTATAAATAAATTTTTTGCCAAAAGGGATCTCCTGCACGGGAGCCCAGCAATCCGGTGTCACCGGTATACTATTCCCGCACTCGTATTGCCGTCGGGTTCTCTTTGAGATATCTTATGATGCGAAATTGTGCCCCTGAAATGTATTACGGGTACACAAAACCCTGAGCTCTGCTGACATTTGTTACCGAACGATAAAGGGAATCCGGAACACCTTGGCTACAGATAGACATATGAGGTCATGCAGCATGTGTTGACCGTCACAAGGTATGCTGGAGACCGGTGTTACCAGATGGGTCACGTCTCGCAGCCCCTACCAACAAACCGTGATGTGGGGGAATTGGAATCCCAGATTACGAGTGCACACTCCCCGGAGCAGAATACCGGGAATACGAACGGCAATGCCGGAATATCAGAACCGAAAATACCATTAGTGAGGTTTAACTATGTCACAACAACTTGGCGGACAACAGATTGTCATTCTCAGGCAGGGAACAACCCAGACTCGCGGCAAGGAAGTCCAGCAATCGAATATCATGGCTGCAAAGGTGATTGCCAGTGCGGTCAGGTCTACGCTGGGTCCCCGTGGCATGGACAAGATGCTCGTGAACCCGGCCGGGGGTGACGTTGTCATCACCAATGACGGGGCAACTATCCTTGGGGAGATTGCCGTGAAGCACCCAGGTGCAAAGATGGTGATCGAAGTCGCACTCACGCAGGACAAGGAAGTCGGCGACGGCACAACCTCCGCCATCATCCTGGTTGGAGCCCTCATGGAACACGCCGGATCAATGCTCGAGCAGGGAATTCACCCGACAATTATAGCAGAGGGGTACCGCATGGGCATGATGAAGGCATTGGAGATCTCGGACGGTCTCGCGCTCAAGGTCGACTCCTCGGACCGGAAGATTCTCATCAGGATTGCCAACACCGCCATCTCCGGGAAGTCCATTGAGCAGGTAAAAGAGAAGCTTGACAGCATTATTGTCGATGCGGTCATGGCAGTGGCCGAAAAGACGGATGGCAAAGTCCTGGTTGACAAAGACGATGTGATGATCAAGAAGCAGAAGGGACCGTCCATGGATGACGCAGAACTGATCCATGGCGTTGTCATCGACAAGACCCGGATCCATGTGGGTATGCCAAAGAAGATCACGAAGGCAAAAGTTGCCTTGATCGCAACCCCGCTGGAAGTTACAAAGACCCAGATTAAAGCGAAGATCAGGATCTCCACAACAGACCAGATCAATGCCTTCAGCACGCAGGAGCATGAGGCATTAAAGAAACTCGCCGATACGATCATAGCGAGTGGCGCAAATGTTCTTCTCTGCCAGAAAGGAATTTCTGATATCACCCAGTTCCATCTCGCCAAGGCGGGCATACTGGCAATCGAAGATGTGTCCGAGAGTGATATGAAGTATGCAGGCCGGGCGCTTGGCGCAACCATTGTCAATAAGATCGAGTCCCTTGGCGCAAAAGATCTCGGGGCAGCAGACCTTGTTGAAGAGGATACCGAAGGCAAGGTGACCCGTATTTCCGGGTGCAGGAACCCGAAGACCACGACCATCCTGCTCCGCGGGACAAGCGACATTCTGCTCGACGAGCTCGAGCGGGCCGTTGTCGATGGCACCCGCGTCGTGATGGATGCCATGGAAGACGGCACCTATGTGGTCGGTGGCGGAGCAGTCGAGATCGAAATTCTCATGAAAATCCGCGAGTACGCCCAGACAATTGGCGGGCGAGTCCAGATGGCGATCGAGGCGTATGGAGCCGCATACGAGTCCATCCCGAGGGCACTTGCAGAGAACTCCGGTTTCGACCCGATCGATACGCTGGTCGAGCTCAAGAATATCCACGCCATGGGCAGGAAGAATGCCGGCCTGAATGTCTACACGGGCAAAGTCATTGACATGCTCGCTGAGGGGGTTATTGAACCCCTCAGGTCCAAGCGCCAGTCCATCCAGAGCGCTTCAGAGACCGCTGTCATGCTCATCCGCGTGGATGACATGATGATCTCGCAGTCCCAGAACTGATTCCTCGATCTGGCTGAAACCGGGCATGGGACACACCGGTCCCCTTTTTTTTCAGAAATGATTGAGCCAGTTCACGGAACTCCATGGAGTCCACAAAAATATGACAACGCGGTGAAACGCGGATGACGGGACATAGGCGGGGTTTTGGTATCACATCCGCATGGTTATCATCCGGTGCTGCCAATCCTTGCAGGAAGACCGGCATGGGTTCCCGTATGATAACAAAAATGCAGCACCAACGAAGGATCAGCGGGAGCGGTACATGACACGTAGGGTTAGCGGGGGGTGCACCGTGTGCGGTTCCTCATGCAAAACCGTTCATGCAGCCTGCGATCAGCCAGTGAGACACACCGTACCTGACACCACCGGCAACGGCGCACTATGACGACCTTTTTACCCGGGAATCGCATATGATACCTTCAGTCATTTCCGTTCGTTCTCCCTTAAGACAGCTTCCCCTTCGGAATTTTACCTCATACGGGCCAGAAAAGCCAGATTATACCTATGCACACTACCGCAATACCGATAAGGAACTACCACGTCTTCCAGACCGGGTGGGTTTCACGAATATCATAGGTGCCCAAAAGTTCATCCTCGTGTCTTCCCATGAACCATTCCCATACCGCAAATGTCATGGGGTCATCAGAGCAAACCCTTTCTCGAATCGATGAGTTCTATCGTATAGTGGTGAGGGTAATTACTCTTCTTGAACGGGGCGGTTCCCATGATGTAAAAACCGAACCGGGTCTCCCGGACCGGTTGCTGTAGAGAAAATTCAGCATGGCACTGATAGACGGGGAGGATTTCCGGGAAAGGTTATGAAAACGAGCAATCTCGCTCGCTGTCACGCAGGCCCGGGAGAGATGATTCCCAAGCAGATAACTGCAGATAAGATGAGCGCAATCATATCTCCTGCAGGAATCAACACCCCGATGTCCCATTTCTGTTCCCGTGTTCCTTTTATTATACCTGATTGCTGCTTCTGCTGATAGCGTTATGTATAGTTCTCAATTTTTACAATGCGAAAAAAATCCTTCCTGGATGGCGCAGCCTGTCCGACATCCACAAGGAGGTCATGCTCGTTGAGGGGACTGCCGATATCCGGACTCCCGATCAGATCCAGGTTAAGATAGCCGGGCAGATCAACGGCTCGTGGGTACTGCGGTTCAAAGGTGTTCCGCATTTTGGATCACGGTATGCCCCGGGTGAGTACGGGAAGAACACCCAGGACTTCCTCGGGATGAACGAGCCCCCCCTGAAACAATAATTTTTTTTTATCACGGGGTTTCCCCGGTCATATCCGAGCCGGGAGAATTCCGAATAATAAGGTACTATTCAGTCCAGTTGCTGTTCTCCGAGTAAAACGTGAATTATGGAACCTGCGAACCATAAGGCCGCATATAACCTGGTACAAACGGATGGATATACATCACGGCTGTTATGACCCGGAAACCATCTCCCACCTCTTTTTTATCCTTACCGCCAATATTCCTGCATGGAACGTTCCCGTCATGGAGAAGAATCAGGGAATCTCAATCTCCTGATCATCTCCATCTCTCTTGCTGTCTTTATGTCCTCACTGGACGGCACTATCGTGAATATCGCACTGCCGACCATCTCGACAGATTTCAATCTCTCATCAAGCACCGTGAGTTGGGTTGCGACCATCTACCTCCTGGTGCTGGCCGGCTGTGTCCTCATATTTGGCAAACTGGCCGATCGTATAGGGTTCAAGAAGATCTTCCTTTTAGGATTTATCATCTTCACGCTCGGATCGTTCTCATGTGCCGTTCTGCCGGATCTCCTGAATTCATTCTACGTGCTTGTCGGCTCGCGTGTCTTCCAGGCAATCGGCGGTGCCATGATAACAGCGATTGCACCGGCCATGATCACCGCGTTCATCCCCATGTCGCAGAAAGGAAAAGCCATGGGTGTCGTCATGACTGCAGCTGCTCTCGGGACCGCAATCGGGCCTACCATAGGCGGGGTGCTCACCCAGTACCTATCCTGGCACTGGATCTTCTTCATCAATGTACCAGTGGGCATCATTGCTCTCCTCCTGGGTGCAAAAGTCATTCCAAAGAACAGTCCTGTTGGCAAATCGGCGGGTTTCGACAAAGCCGGCGCGATGCTGATCTTTGTCGGGCTTGCGGCCCTGCTCTTTGCGGTATCCGAAGGTATCTCGCTTGGCTGGACTTCCCCGGTCATCCTTGGATCCCTCGCGCTTGCCATCATCACGCTCGGGTACTTTGTCCTGCACGAACTCCGGGTGACCGATCCACTCCTTGAGCTCCGCCTCTTCAGGAACAAAAATTTCCTCATGACCAACCTCATCATGGCCCTGGTCTTCTTCAGCTTTGCCGGCATCAACTACCTGCTCCCGTTCTATCTCCAGTACGTGAAAGGGTACGGCGTCTCGGATTCCGGCCTCATCCTCACCTCTCTTTCGGTTGCCATGATGGTTGCCGGCATTATTTCCGGCATGCTCTACAACCGGGTTGGCGGCAGGAAACTCTGTATTGTCGCGGGTATCCTGCTCGTCATCGGGTACTTCTTGATGACACTCCTCCGGATAAACACTCCGACCAGCTTTGTAACCCTCACCCTGCTCATCCTGGGATTCAGCCTGGGACTGATGATCACGCCGGCCTCGAACATGATCATGAATTCCGTAGGGAAGCAGTACCAGGGCATGGTCTCCAGCCTTACGAGCCTGGAGCGGTTCGCTCCCTTAACCCTTGGCATTGCCTTTGCAAACCTGGTCTTCATGCAGGGTATCGCAACAATTGCCGGCCACCGCGGGATCACCGAAACAGCACCGGCAAAAATCCAGATGGAACTGATGACGGCAGGGTTCGATCTGGCCTTCTTTGCTTCGCTCGTTGTTGCGGTCATCATTCTCATCCTCGCCATCTTTGCAAAGCAGGAAGTGCACCCTGACTACCTGTCGGGCGAGGATGAGGATACAAAAACCATAATTCTCTGAAAACTCTTTTTTATCCCCCGGGAAAAATGGGGATCTTCCGGATACCTGGTACGAAACGTTATACTCTTGTACTATCCATTCTCAAAAACGCGTTGATGCGTAAAAACGGTACCAACGAGAACCGGGTTTGCCCGTAAGATCTTATATCCTTACTACGGACCAGGTTTATGTCGGAGGATCGAGAGGATGCAATCGTATGCCCACAAATAAGCGGATATGCAATATTCTGGTAATCTGCCTAATCCTCATCGGATGTGCGGTATTTGCCGGATGTACCCAGAAGGAACCGGATACTGCGGTCGTGAAAACGGACGCCGGGTATGTTTCAGGAATAAACCAGGATGGCCTCCGGGTGTATCATGGCATCCCGTTCGCCGCTCCTCCGACCGGCGACCTGCGCTGGAGACCTCCCGCGCCGGTACAACCATGGGATGGTGTCAGGGTGACAAAGGAGTATTCAGCAACCTGTCCCCAGCCGGGATCTACGGCTCCTCTGAACATGAGCGAGGACTGTCTGTATCTCAATGTCTGGACCCCCGCGAAGAATACTGATGAGAAACTCCCGGTCATGGTCTTTTTCTATGGCGGGGGATTTGGCGATGTGGCGGGCTCCATACTGCTGTATAACGGGACAACCCTTGCAAAGAACGGAGTCATTGTAGTCACGCCAGACTATAGGGTCGGCGCTCTCGGGTTCCTTGCCCATCCCCAGCTCTCGAACGAATCTGTGCATAACAGTTCGGGCAACTACGGGATTCTCGACCAGCAGGCTGCCCTGCGCTGGGTTCAGCGAAACATCGGGGCGTTTGGTGGCGACCCGTCGCAGGTCACTATCTTCGGGCAGTCGGCCGGGGCGGAGAGCACCCTGATCCATGTTGCCAGCCCCGAAAGCAAAGGGCTCTACCGGCAGGCCATTGTTGAAAGCGGTCCCTTCTGGGCGCACGGGGCGATCATCAATGCCACGCACTCAAAATCAGAGGCCGAGCAGTTCGGGGTGGATTACGCGTCAAGCCTCGGATATTCAGGGCCGGATACAATTGCCCGGATGCGGGAGGTCAGTCCCGAAACCCTGATCAATGCAACCCCCTGGCCGGCATCCTCGTTCTGGAACACTCATACCATCCAGTTCGAGCCAACGATTGACGGGTGGATCCTTCCCGACACCCTCGATAACATGTACCTGCAGCACCGCGAGAATCCGGTCCCCCTCATGATCGGAAACAATGCCAATGACGGGACAACGCTTTCCGCAAATGCCAACATGACCGTTCCGGAGTATACTGCGTTCCTGAAGAGCCGGTTCGGAAAGGATGCCGGTGTGGTCCTCGCAAAGTATCCTGCAAATTCTACCGCCGAGGTTCAGCTCAGGTTGGCGCAGATCATGACGGATTATGACTTTTCCGATTCGGTGAAATTTGCAGCAGGTTCTATGGGGGACATACGCCCCGATACCTACATGTACCGGTACTCATACATCCTTCCCGGGCAGCCCAACGGGGCGTTCCATGGTAGCGAAGCTCTCTTACTGTTCGGGGTCCCAAAAATACAACCGGATCCGGCGGTTGCTGCGAATGTCGTGGATCTCTGGACACGCTTTGCCAAAACGGGGAACCCGAATGGCGGGATGAATGTGACCTGGCCGAACTACACACGGAAACAAGGCCGGTATCTCGAGATCAACGTCACCCCTTCGGTCATTGGTCCTTCCGGCCCGTTGACCTCATCCGGATCGAAAACCTGGAAGTTCGTGGTATTCGGGGATTCACCTGACCCTGACAAGAATACGACCGTGGGTGTCAGTCCCGAGCTTGGTACGATCTCGACTGCGATTGCCGCTGAGAATCCGGATCTCGCCATCTATGTCGGAGACCTGATCAACGGCTGGATGTTACCCAATACATCCTCTGTGCGGGGTAACTACCCGGCCCAGTTCGCCAACTGGACAAAAGGGGTATCGCCGATTCACAACTACCCGGCGGGAACCGGTATCCCGATTTATACCGTCAGAGGAAATCACGAAGCCGCACTGGATACTACCGCAGCCAACCTCACCGGCACGTATATTGCAACCGTTGCTTCCACAATGCCGGTAAACGGACCGCCCGGGGAAGAGAAACTGACGTACTCGTTCACCCACAAGGGTGCAAAATTCATTGCAACCGACGATTACATTGCGCATAACGGGATCAAAGAGACCGTGAACCAGACATGGGTCAATGCGCAGCTCACGCAGGAGACAAAACCCTTCATGTTTGTCTTCGGGCATTCCCCGGTCTACTTCGTGGAACACGATGAAGACGATTATCTCTTCAGTCTCGGGGTCCATCCCGTCGAGGCCGGCCTCTTCTGGCAGAGCATGGTGGACAATAATGTTTCCGCGTATTTTTCCGGGCATACCCATATGTATGTCAGGGGCGCATCGCAGGGATTGCAGCAGATCATCAGCGGGAACGGCGGGGCAGAGATGGGGGCGTTCAATACTTCGCTCGTTGATCCGGTCCTTACGCTGGAATACCCAACAAAAAATATTGCCCAAGATGATCAGCAGGTCGGTTACCTTGTCGTCACGGTTCACGAAGACCTTGGAACCTACGACGGGGTCCAGAAACTGTACAATGCAACGACCCGGTCCTGGGAGACCGGGGATAGATTCACGATACGGGCCCGGTGAGACGCAGGATATCCCGGCCGGGGGAGGTACCAGCCCCCGGCTGCAGGAGACCGGTCCGCCACCGGTTCCGGTATCAATCCTCTCCATTCGCTGTCCCAGGATCCTGACCGTGATGAGCGGCAACCCTAACGTACTTTTTTCAACCGTCTGAAAAATCCAGAATGACCGGAAGATCATATTCTGGTATCTCTTGGCACTCTTTTTAAAAAGGAGGGAATAATCAGATCAGTTCTCTTCGTTATGGGGTTACATTCCGGGTGAGAGTAACTCCCGCCGGAAGCCTGGCCGGACCAGGTCCCAGATATGGTATTTTCGGAACCGGTTCTATGGTGACTGCCCAGCTCCCGGGATTATTCCGGCCGAGCACGTTCAGGAAATAGATGCCGCTTTCGGGAATGGTAATGAACGTGAACGGGTGGGGTGAGAGAGCGCCAAAATCCGGCTGGATATACGTGTTGTTGGCATCCATAAGGGGTGTGCCGTTGCCAAACCCGAGGAAGTAGTAGGGGGAGGCGAGGCCGGTTTCGTTGCGTTCAAAGAAATATTCCCCGCGTTCAAGGTAGAAGACCGGTGTTACCTGGGTTCCCGAACCCGAAAGGTTCACCGGTGTTTTTAAGGGATTTGTTGTGACCAGAGGAGCAATGTCTGCAGTCCACCGGCCGCTGCCGGATACGTTGAGCTGGTAGGTATCTTTCTGGGGTGCCTGAAATGCTACCGATCCTGCGAACGGGCCGGTTGTGTAGAACACGGTAGCTGCCACGTATCCACCTGACAGGTTAGCAAAGTCCAGTTCCATCTTGTCTGCATCCTCAGTCCGGACCGATACAACAATCACACAGGGATCGAGTGAGAGGGTAGTATTCGGGTGGCTGTCGGAGAGGGTAGCGGGAAGGTTTGCCGGTGCGGGTGTCACGGTGGCCGGAGTTGTTGTTGCAGGGGACTGGCTTGTGCAGCCGCAGGCAAGAACCCCGATAACAAGAAGGATAGCTATACCGATGAGGAATCTCATACGATACAAAAAAATGTTCCGGATCGCAAAAAAGGTGTTGTATTTTCACCCTGTTATCCACCGGCCTTCGGGAACTAATCCTGAAGACTCCACCTTTATCTCACATCCCTTACCATCATTGGGTTGTATGATGCATTCTCTCGCAGACAAAGCAAAGGGATTTCTCTTAAATCCTGTTGAGACGTTCCAGAAGTCGAAGACCGATGAAACGGGTGCTGTGTTCACCTACTTTGCGGTACTTCTTCTCTTCAATGCCGTCCTGTCGGCACTGGTTGTTGCGCTCGGGTTTGGCGGCATGGAGAAGATCTCCGGCATGAGTTTCGGGCTTGCTTTCCCGGTCATGGTCTTTTTCATGGTGTTTATAGGCGGGTTCATCTGCACACTCATCTTTGCTGCCTGGCTCCACCTCTGGGTATACCTTTTCGGAGGGCGCAAGGGGATCATGCAGACCATAAAAGCGATCCTGTACGGGAACACGCCCCGTCTCCTTTTCGGGTGGATCCCCTTTGTCGGCATCTTCTTTGCCCTCTGGTCGCTCGTGCTTAGCATCCTGGGCATCCGCGAGTACCAGGAGCTCAGTACCGGTAAACTGATCCTGGTTGTTGTCATTGCCGTCGTCATCCCGGTTGTTGTCCTCATCCTGGTTGCCGCGTACTTCATTACTTCCTTTATGACCACCACGGCACTCCCGTTCCCCTCAGGAAACCCCATCCCACCCCTAAACTCCTGATAAGCCGGGATCAGGAACTCATTTTTCGGGATTGCCGTAAGTTGCATATCCTTGCCACCGGTTACATGACCGGGTGTGTTCAGTTTTCGTATCCGGATACAACCACCCGATTATCTCCCGGATGAATCTGCGGCAGAACGAAAATTGGAAAACCTCACCCACTCCATATCCATCGTTTTAAATTCAACAAATGAGAAAATACAAACCTTAAGGAGATCCAAAAAATGTCATTTATCATATCCCTCTATGTCCAGGAAGGCATTGTTATGGCAAGTGACAGCCGGCTCACGCTGACCCATACCGAGCAGCGGGGAAACCAGCAGGTTCAGATCTCTGTTCCCCAGTCCGATGCGAATTACAAGACCTTCCTTGCCCCGGGAAATATCGGTATCTCCACGTACGGGGCCGCCGATATCCAGGGTGTTCCCATCAGCGGCTACATTGATTCGTTCATCACCGAAAAATTTTCCGGGCCAGCTGTCGATGTCAATGCTGTCCCGAAGCTGCTCATCGATTATTTCCGATCCCTCCCATTGGTCCCCGATACCGGGTTCCATGTTGCCGGCTACAGCAAGAAGAACGGGAAACTGATCCCCCACCTCTGGCGGCTCATTCTCATCAACGGTACCTGGACGGAGATCAACAAGCCCGGCGATCAGGGAGCTGCCTGGGAAGGAGAGAACGACGTCATGACCCGGCTCATCCAGCCGGTCAGTCTCATGGGGCCGGATGGGAGTGCAACCCCGCTTCCGCCATCGGTGATCAACTGGCAGTTCTTTACTCTGCAGGATGCCATTGATTTTGCCATCTACGCGGTGAAGACCACCCGCGACACTATGCGGTTCCAGACCCGGCTCAAGACGGTTGGGGGACCCATTGACGTGCTCGTGATAAAACCGGACCGGGCCTTCTGGGTCCAGAGAAAAGAACTGCATGCCGAGGATAATGTGCTGTCGTTCTGAGGTATTCACTTCCATTTCCCGGAGAACCATTCAACCGGGTATGTAGTGGATAAGGGCTGCGACTCCACGTGCATTCATCTGTTGAATTATGAGGATTTTGAATCACAATCCATCATTCCGATCCGAGACTGGCACGCATTATCTTTTTCTGGAAAAACTGACAGGGCATGGCCACTTCAGTCAACCTGAAAATCTACAGACGCAGGAACATAGCCGAAACGGTTTTTTCAATCTTGAAACGATTGTTTGGAAAACCAATCCAACCCCGGTCTTACCGACAGCAAAGTAAGGAAATCAAATTGCAATGCATCATTTTTTTTATCTCGATCATTTCTTCAAAAACCAGCAGGTATTCAATGTGATTTGAGGTTTCAACAGAGCCTTTCTTTAAAAAATCATGCCCTTCCAAAAACCCGCGTCATATCATGAAGATACCCGGCAATCTCTTTTGTCATAGGTTCTTCAACCCTCCATCTCCAGTTGCCCTCATCCGTTCCCGGGGTATTCATCCGGGCTTCTTCCCCAAGACCAAGGATGTCCTGGAGGGGAAGAATCACCGTATCTGCAACTGACATCATGGCGAGGCGTATAAAAACTTCCGGGAGTTCATCTGCGGAGTATTCCCTCCCCAGATATTGGAAAAGCCTGCGTTTATCTTCGGGCGTTGCATGATGCTCGAACCATCCCCGGACCGGGGAGTTGTCGTGCGTTCCCGTGTACAGGACAAGTTCCCGTGACAGGTTGTGGGGTGCATGGGGATTTTTCGAGGTCTCATCCGTGAACGCAAACTGCAGGACTCTCATGCCCGGCAGATGGAATTGTCGCATGAGATCGTGCACGTCCGGAGTTATTACCCCCAGGTCTTCTGCAATTACCGGAAAGGCAGAGAATGTTGTTTTCATCATCGTTAAGAATTGTTCACCTGGTGCCCTGACCCATGTACCCCGTGTCGCATCAGTTGCATCCGCAGGAACTTCCCAATAGGCAACGAGCCCCCGGAAGTGATCGATTCGTACGGTGTCAAACAGGGCGAAATTCTGTCTGAACCGGCTAATCCACCAGGAGAAGCCTGTTCGCTCATGTTCCTGCCAGTGGTAGAGCGGGTTTTTCCATAACTGCCCTGTTTTGCTGAAATAATCGGGAGGCACTCCGGCAACAACGGTTGGTTTACCATGAGCATCAAGCCGGAAAAGGTCCGGATGTGCCCAGACATCGGCGCTGTTATGGTTCACATAGATTGGCATGTCGCCAATCAGGAAGATTCCCTTGTCCAGGCAATACCGGTGAAGTGCCTTCCACTGGTTAAAAAAAATGAACTGGAGGAACTTTTCTTTTTCAATCTCATCCCGTAATTGATTTTTTATTTCTTCAAGAGATTCCCCATCACGTTTTTTTATCTTTTCCGGCCAGGTGTCCCAGGTAGTATCCCCAAAGTGACTGGTGAGAGACTGGAAGATCGCATAATCTTCAAGCCATCCCGACTGATCACGGCAGAACTTCTGATAATGAGGACTTGCCTGGATCGTATCGCTGCTCACATGATAGGCCCGGGAAAAAAGGGTTTTTTTATACCGGCTTGCTCCCTCATAATCCACGCAGTTCTTGGGAAAAGCCGGGACATCTTTGCAATCGCTCATCTCAAGAAAACCCTCCCGGATCATCAGTTCTGGGCTAATCAGTCCGATATTTCCGGCAAATGCGGACGAGCTCATGTAGGGGGAGTTATCATAGAGGGGGGCGGTGGGAGTTAAGGGAAGGATCTGCCAGTATTTCTGGCCGGCATCCTGCAGAAAATCAGCAAACCGGTATGCCGGGGGCCCGAGATCCCCGATTCCAAATGGGGAGGGGAGTGAGGTCACATGGAGCAGGATACCGCTCCCGCGGCAACTCATACACCCGCCTCCAATGTACCCTGATGTTGGCATTTTGTTTGTTCCGGCTGCAGCCCCGTCATTTTTTCCACCAGTGTTATTCACTGCACGAAACTCCAAGCCAGGTTCCCAGTTCCTTAAAGTGTGAGATCCAGCGGACTGCACGTGAATCCCCCTCACCGACCCTCTGCTTCATGAATGCCAGCTGCTTCTTGCCGCAATAAAAATAATCATTCTGGCATTCCCAAAGTTCGTAGTTGAGGGAGAGGGGTACAAGAATTTTAAATAGATCAATGATCTCCTCCATTGCAATGATATCATCCGGTACGCAGGAGAGTTTTTTTGTAAGGGAGGCAATCCGTTTTGAGGCAGTAAAATTCAGGGTACTGCGGTCCGGCGAGAACTGCCCGTGGATCATCTCATTGACCAGGTGTTGGATTTTCTGGGGGTCACCCCCCTCCGAGAGCGTCTGGTTGAGATCCCGGTTGAGGATGTACCAGACCGGGTCTTCGAATACTCTGGGGACCGGTATCTGCATCTCCCGCATTGCGTGAATCAGGCTGATCTGCTGACGGTAGATCTGCCGGAAGGAAGAATCCAGGTCTTCGAGGGTTGATTCCAGGAGCCGGAAGAGGGTCTCCCGCTGCCCGTCCCTGAAGAGATGCCAGAGAGAATAGGTGGATGTGCCAAATTCCGTTTCCAGGCTCCGGACCAGAAGCGGTATATCTGCGGTTCTAAAAGCGGCTTTGAAACAGTCCTTCATCATGGTGAATGAGACATCACCGGTAAATTCCCGTATGCCCCCCAGGAATTCATAGGTGCCGAGATGAAGGACAGCAAATTCAAGGATTTTCTCTTCACCGGTGATATCCGACCGGAGATCCAGCGTCCCCGTCACCATCCGGATCTTACCGGACTCGGATTTTTCAACGGATTCAGCCAGTTTCGTAAAATGCCTGATAGCCTGTGTATCCGGGTTATCCATAATGAGAGCGGAGACGGCGTAGTTGAAAACGATCCTGTTGAGATCAATCATCGATCTCGCAACATTGTTCCGGTAGATGGCTGCACCATCCCCGTGTTCGGGAATATTGCTCTGTGCTTCAAGCAGGTATGAGATAAAGACGGGCTCAAGATCAATACCGGAAACCTCGCGTGCGAGCTGCATGGCACGACACGCATATTTCATCACCTGGACCGATTCAATCCCGGAAATATCATCAAAAAACCATCCGCAGCTGGTGTACATAAGCATGGCATGCCGCTGCATTTCCAGAAGACTGATCACCCGGCTTTTTTCCTTATCTGAAAGAATCCGGGTTGCATGGTTTGTGAAAAACTGTTCACGGATATACGGTGAGCGATCAAGGATGACCTTGATATAATCGTCTCTGGCCTTCCATGGATCGGAAACATACCCGCTCATCCCTTTTTCATAAAGAGGGGCAAGTTCATCGCGCAGCCAGTCCATGGCCGCACGTAACGGACGCCTCCAGGTCTGCTTCCATTCCGAGTGAGAAACTCCGGTCCCCCCGGAGGGTGTCTCCGTTGGCCGTGTCGGGTTCCGGGGAGGGGAATCAGTCCCCTTTAGTATCGTTCCCCGGGTGGTGCAGCCACAGTCATTCCTCCACCGCTCGATCCCGTGGAGACAGCTCCAGGAGGTGTCCTCTCTGATCTCAACCTCATGTGTCGGGGGATGGATGGATAAGTATTCCCCGAAAAGGGTGAGGGTGGCCGGTTTTGTCTTGTCCACGATGTACAGGGCATAGGCAAGTGCCATGTCCGCAAACCGGTGATGATGCCCGTACGTTTCACCATCGGAAACAACACTGAGAATACCGGATCCCATTGGGAACCGGGAAACGGAGCGCACCATCCTCCCGGCAAACGCATCCCCATTCTCCAGAAGGCTGCCAAATGCCAGCTCCTGGCCAATGGCATCATCCAGAAAGAAGATGGCAATGGATTTTCCGCCGGGAAGCCGGCAGGTATAGGGCATGGAGCAGTCAAGGGTCTCCCGGCTCACGTCCTCCCAGCGGGGCTCGGTTACCTTTTTTACCCGTAATACCTGGGATGGTGAGAGAATGGTGAACAGAATTCCCTGTTCGGAGAGCAGCTCCAGCGTTTCAGAATCTGCTGCCGTTTCCGGCAGCCACATGCCCTCAGGAAATCTCCCGAACCGGTGAACAAAATCCTGTATTCCCCATATTATCTGGGTGCGTTTGTCCCTCTGGCTGGCAAGGGGCATGATGATATGGTTGTATGCCTGAGCAATCGCAGATCCGTGCCCGGAGAACCGCCGCAGACTCTCTTTATCGGCTTCGAGAATTGCAGAATAAACCTGCGGGTTCTTCTCTTCCAGCCACTTCAGGAGCGTTGGCCCGAAATTGAAACTGATCGCGGCATAGTTATTGACGATACCGATAATCCTCTTGTCTGCATTGAGAATGCGGGATGCGGCATTGGGGGCATAACATTCTGCAGTGATCCGTGCATTCCAGTCATGGTACGGGTACGCGGAATCCTCCACTTCGACTTCTTCAATCCAGGGATTTTCCCGGGGCGGCTGGTAAAAGTGACCATGAATACAGATGAATTTCTCCATTTCATGATCCTCCATAACAGCATCCAGCAGATCGTATCCCTGGCTTTTTTTCGTGAAGTACCCCTAGTGAAGACAGGAGCCGCATTGCAGAATGTGCGGATGTGTTCATACCATTCAGCGGCGAAATTGGATACACAGGAATGCAGAACCCGCACTTCAGGTATGACCAGAGGTACCTGATTCCCCTTGCCTTTGTTCCCATGCTTTTTTCAGGGCTGGATCGTATCCCCGCCGTACGTACTCCTTGAGCATACGGCGGGCTGAAAATCGCGGGGCCGTACATTTGATAGCCTCTTTCATCATCTTCACCCACAGGTGCGGGATCCCGTCGTCAGTCTGCATATAATACAGCGGAACAACTTCCCGTTCAAGGAGCCCGTACAGCTGTTCAGCATCCTGCCGGTCATGATTCTGGCCGGGCAACAGATCCCCAAATGCCCAGCCGTTCTTCCCGGAATATGCTTCCGGCCACCAGCCGTCGAGGACGCTCATGTGCATAACACCGTTTAAGGAAGCTTTCATGCCACTGGTACCGCAGGCTTCCATGGGGGGAATGGGATTGTTGAGCCAGACATCAACCCCGTGGACCAGATACTGGGCCATCTGCTCCCCGTAATCCTCGACAAAGGCAATCCTTCCGCCAAAGTCCTGCTGGAGGGCATACCGGTATATCTTCTGGATGATCCGCTTCCCTTCCTCATCCGCCGGATGGGCTTTTCCCGCAAAGATGATCTGGACCGGTTTCCAGGGATTGTTCACAATCTTCTTGAGCCGCTCGATATCCTGGAAGATGAGATCTGCCCGTTTGTACGTGGAAAATCTGCGGGCGAACCCGATCGTGAGCGCGTTCGGATCGAGAAGCGCTCCTCCGGAAAGGACGTTTAAGGGATCGGTGTTCTCGCCCACCCACTTGCGCCGCTTATGCTCCCGGATCCGGTTGATAAGCTTCCGTTTGAGCTGGAGGTGAACGGCCCATAGTTCCTCATCCGGGATCTCGTGGATCAACTCCCACAGCTGAGGTTTATCATGCACGGTGCGCCACTGAGGACATGAGGGGGAAAAATACCTGTTCAGCAGGAGCTCCATTTTGGGATCCAGCCATGTCGGGACATGCACTCCGTTGGTGATATGGTGGATTGGGATCTCTTCTTTGGGAAGTTCCGGCCAGAGCGGTTTCCACATTGACCGGGCAACCTCACCATGTTTTTTGCTCACGCCGTTTCTGAACGCGCTCATCTTCAGTGCGAAGGCGGTCATGTTGAAGAGGTCTTGTGAAGCCTGGGGGGAATACCCCAGGGAAAGAAATTTTTCCCGGCTGATCCCAAGCAGGGGATAATAGTTTTTGAAATACTTGTCCATGAGGGTAGAGGAGAATGCATCATGTCCGGCCGGGACGGGGGTGTGGGTGGTGAAGATGGTCGTCTCCCGCACCCTGTCCGAAGCTTCTTCAAAACTCATGTTATCCAGGACATTCTCCCGGATGCGTTCAAGTATGGTGAATGCCGGGTGACCTTCGTTGAGGTGAACAATGGAGGGACGGACACCCAGCACGTCCAGCACGTAACTCCCGCCAATACCAAGAACAATCTCCTGCTTTAACCGTTGTTCATTGTCTCCGGTGTAGAGCCGGTACGAGATGGAACGGTTAGCAGGATCGTTCTCGGGAATATCGGTGTCCATCAGGAAGAGTGGGATCGTGCCGACATCGACTTTCCAGACCGCGACATAGATCGGGGGTTCGATAAATGGTATCCGCACAATCAGCTGGTCTTCATGATTATAGAGAACCCTCTGGATGGGTGCAGCATCCCGGTCCAGGATCTCCTTGATGTCCTGCTGCCAGCCGTCCGACCCGATATGCTGGTGGAGATAGCCTTCCGAGTACATGAATCCCACGGCAACAAGTGGAAGACCGAGGTCGCTTGACTCCTTGAGATGATCCCCGGCAAGAAATCCGAGACCTCCGGCATACAGGGGAAGGGAGTGCTGCAGCCCGTATTCCGCGGAAAAATATGCAATATTGAGATCATGGTTATGACTGCAGTGTTCAAGGAACCAGTTGTGTTTCCTCTGCATCTCATACCGGAAACGGATCATCACCAGATCGTAATGCCGCAGGTATGCGGGATTTTTCGATGCTGAAAGGAGCTCATCTTCAGGAAGGGCACGGAGCATCTTCACCGGGTTATGGATGCTCTCCACCCATGCCTGGGGATTCAGCCGCTTGAAAACCATTTTTACTGCGGGATTCCAGCTCCACCAGAGATTGTATGCGAGATCGATGAGGCCGTTAATCCGTTCGGGAACCTGCGGGAACATTTTTTTGATCTTATCGGGTGCCACGTCAATCCTCAGTAGTTGTGTAGTAGTTTCATCATCTTCTTAATAGTATGGGAGGCGGACAATACCCATGGTGATAAAGAAAACCGGGTTTGAGAAATGAATTTTTGTTCCGGGAAATGTATTGTGTCGATGAATATGTGACGATACCGTAAAACAGAAACGGCCGTTACCGATGGAGAGAGACCTTGGAGAGCCTCTATAGCAGAATCAGAACCCGCCCTCATGGAGTGGGACAATAAAACGTATGGACAAATGTGTGGATACGTTGCCCAACAATTCATGAGGTCAGATCACGAGTACCCGAATCAAAATAATGGTTATAAGGACCTGAGCAGTACCTGGTATCACTTTTTATGCACGCTTCTGAAGGCACATTTTCATGGCAGACCCTGCTTAATTTTTTTAATCGCTATCATGGGGTGTTAGTTGATGAGGCTACAATTGGATAATTATGCTACAAAATGCATGTACATGCTACAAAATTTTCACTTCTCCGACGTGATGGCCCGGAAAATACAATCAAGATGCGATTGCAAAATTCCGGGCAGGGGGTTGGGGGGTGATTGAAATTTTTTTGCCGGAGATTGATTGCGAATTTTTTTTATGCAAACCAGGTGCCACTCCAGGAATCTTCCTGACCGATTGCAATGTGATTCTCCTTCCCCCGACACGGATCACCAAAAAACTCCCAGCAGCCTCCGGCCTTATGGATCTCCTTTCATTTATGGCCCTTGTTGCAGTTGTTTTTGATTTCAGCGCAGCCGGCATCTTTCTGAATGGCAAATTTCCGTGAAAAAAGCAATACCTGTTGGGCTCAGGTCACATGCATACCAGGGTACTCCCCTCTATCCGGGATGGAGATAGATTTATATCCCTGTGATTATGTTATGTATCTTTGCTAGGCTGAGGACTTTCCACTCAAAAGTAACCGCGCCAGGGCGTACACGATTCCCAAACCTGCTGAATAACCCGTCACGTTCAATGATTTTCGTACTCCTCCAAGTGGCACCGATGGTCTGTCCCCACAGCCAGTCCGGGAGAAATTACTATGCCGCCGATCTGTTTTGGATTCGAGGTGCATCAGCCGTACCGGCTGAACCGCATGTTCTCGCCCCAGCCGAAAGTGAAAAAGAAAGACCTGTTCGATCACTATTTTGACGGGCTCAATAAGGAAATCCTCCTGCGTGTTGCAGAGAAATGCTACAATCCTGCAACCCGGATAATCCTTGAAAAACTGGATGATGGTTTTTCCTGTGCCTTCTCGTTGTCCGGAATTGTCATCGAGCAATTCGAGCGATGGAGCCCGGAGACCTTATCGCTGTTCGAGGAGGTTGCCCGGCATAAAAATACCGAGCTTATCGGGCAGACCTATTACCACAGCATTGCCAGTTGTTTTTCGGACAAAACTGAATTCGCTGAACAGGTTAAGATGCATTCCGACCTAATGTACGACCGCTTCCGGGTCCGTCCGGTTGTTTTCGAGAATACCGAATTTACCTTTAACAACGATGTAGCGGCCACGATCCGGGATATGGACTTTGCCGGCATTTTCACCGAAGGTGTTGACCGGGTTCTCGGATGGCGAAGTCCGGATTACCTGTACACATGCAAGGATCTGCCGGTTCTGCTCCGGAATACCAAGTTGTCCGATGATATTGCCTTCCGGTTTGCCAACCGCTCCTGGGATATGTATCCGCTGACAGCCAATACCTATGCCCGGTGGATTGCCGCGTCTTCCGGAGATATCATCAACGTCTTCCTCGACTACGAGACCTTCGGGGAACATTTCTGGCAGGAGACCGGAATTCTGGATTTCCTGCGGGCCCTGCCGGACGAGCTGAGTCAGCAGGGTGTTGAGACTCTGCTGCCATCCCAGGTTATCTCAAGGAATGAACCCGTTGACACGATCGATGTACAGGAGACGATATCCTGGGCAGATATCGAGAAAGATACATCGGCCTGGATGGGAAACGACCGGCAGAAGACTGCATTTCATGCAGTCCAGTCTGCCCGGCCATTTGCTGTGGATAAGCCGATCTGGCGCTATCTCCAGACAAGCGATCACTTCTACTACATGGCCTCCAAGTACGGCACGTGCGGGGAAGTGCACACGTATTTCAGCCACCATGATGCAGATGACGCGTTCAAGACCTTCATGAAAGTTCTCTCGGATTATGAATCCCGCACGATACGGGTGATGAAGAACCGCCGATCGGCAAAGACACTCCGGACCCTCGCCCCAGAGCAGGCATTCCATTTCGCAGGTCCGTCCGGCTTCATCGGCTATACCGCGTATAACCTGGACCAGTTTGAAGAACTGCTGTATGTTGTTCCGGCAGATTCGATCCAGTATCATCTCGACAGGGAGGATTTCCGGAACTGGATTATCGATGTGCTCGACGACATCCACCTGGCAGAAAGCCTGACCGGTTTACGAGAACGCCACGACCTGACAAATGCAATAAAAGAGCGGAGGGAACTGTTATGGAGTCATTTAAAATAGCTTTCTTCTGCTGGGAATCGATGTATGCCGAGCGGGTTGGCGGGCTTGCCGCTGCCGCCACAAACCTTGCAGAAACCCTGGTGAAACAAAACCACGAGGTACATTTCTTTACCCGCGGGAATATTCCCGACCAGACCGTCAAAGGTGTGCAGTATCACTATTGCAGGCCTGCCGGGAAAAATATCGTTGACTATTGCGATACGATGAGCCGGCTGATGGTGGAGCAGTTCCACGTGTACGATCGCTCCTGCAGGTTCGATTTCCTCCACTTCCACGACTGGCACCCGATCCAGGCGCTCCATCACCTCCAGAACAGGAACACGCTCCTGACATTTCATTCAACGGAATACGGGCGGAATGGAAACCAGTACGGGGACTGGTGGGAGTTCAAGGAAATTTCCGGCAAGGAGTGGTATGGCGGCCTGATTGCAAAAAGGGTTGCGGCGGTCTCGGCAACACTCAAGCGGGAAGTGATGCAGCTGTACAATATCCCTGACGAAAAGTGCGATATTATTCCCAATGGTGTTGTTCCGCGGCAATATCGTACGGAGATCGATCCCGGGGAAGTTAAAAAAGCGTACGGAATCCATCCCTATGCCCCGCTGGTCCTGTTTATTGGCAGGTTGGTATACCAGAAGGGGCCCGACCTGTTCATAGAAGCCGTCCGCCAGGTCTGTCAGTACCGCTGGGATGCAAAAGTCATTGTTGCCGGTGACGGCGGAATGATCCAGTATCTTCGTGATCGGGCAAAAGACCTGCCGGTCAATTTTGTCGGGTACATTCCGGATTCCGAATATATCCGGCTCCTGAATGCCGCAGATGTTGTCGTGATTCCAAGCCGGAATGAACCGTTTGGTCTGGTTCTTCTTGAGGCCTGGAGTGCAGAGAAAGGAGTTGTGGCATCGGATGTTGGCGGCCTGGGTGAGAATATCGATGCATTCGTGAACGGCATAAAGACCGAACCCACAGCGGAATCGCTTGCATGGGGCATCAGCACCATGATCAATGAGCCCTGGAATGCATCTGCCCAGGGAATGCGGGGGAGGAAAAAGGTGGATCGGCTGTTCCTGTGGGGGCCGATCGTGCTGAGACTGACGGATACCTACACACGGATTTCGGCATGAGACATGTCTCTGTACCACGTCCTCCTGCCGGTTTTCTCCACCCCATAAAGACGTGCGGAAAGATACCAGAGGTCCGTCTCTTTGTGAGAATATCATCCGGTACTTCAGCCGGGTTTCGGATCACCAGAACGGGAGACTGCACCATGAAGTATCAGGCATCCTCCTGCCCCGCCCCATTCACATGAGACCTGTTACCACCAGTGACCTGAATGCATTCGAAAAATTTCAAGGATACCATTGCTGCATCACCGTATATCTTTACGATCGGTGTTGCCGGGGACAGCGGATCGGGAAAAACGACGTTCACCCAGGGTATCCGGAGCATTTTTGGCAATGACCTGGTCTCCACAATCACCCTTGATGACTACCACAGTCTTGACCGGGAGGGACGGGTGAATGCCGGGCTGACGGCACTCGATCCGAAAGCGAACCGGATCGACCAGATGGAACGGGACCTCATCCAGCTCAGGCGTGGGGTTCCAATCGAAAAGCCCGTGTATAACCATACTGCCGGAACCTTTGATCCGCCCGTTATCTTCCGGCCCGGAAAGATACTCATTCTCGAGGGGCTTCACACGTTTTTTACACCCACACTGCGAAAATACCTGGATTTCACCCTGTTCGTGGATCCTGCAAAAGAAGTAAAATACGACTGGAAGATCCGCCGCGATATGAAAAAACGGGGATATTCACAGGAAGAGGTATACCAGGAAATCCTCCGTAGAGAGCCGGATTACCTGAGATATATCGATCCCCAGAAAGAATTTGCTGATGCGGTCATCGGTATCAGCTATTCACAGTATGGCAGGGTCCTGGGCGAAGAGCGCAATGTATACCGGGTAACGCTGAAACAGAACCGGATGAAACAAACTCTTGAGAATATCGATCTCTCGCTCGATCTCTATTCAATTCTGTCGCTCTCTGAACGGAATTTCTGTCTCATGTTCGAGACCGGCGAGTATGAGGGCCAGCGGATGGGACAACTCATCATTGACGGGGAACTCAGCGAGCATGTGGTAAAAAAACTGGAACGGAGTATCGAAGACCAGACCCGGGTCCGGCCCATCTCCCTGTTCAAAAACCGGGATTATGTGACCGCAGGGGACCTTGCCCAGCTGATTCTCTGCTGGCGGATCATCCACCTCCGGATCTTCATGGAAATGAGCCGGTGATGACCCTGCCGGAAGCATCCGGATATGATCCGTACCTCCAATCAGCGGTCATGGCTGCAAGGAATGAACAAGTGTGTACGGAACACGGGATGGAAACAAGATCTGTACAGTGCGGCTGGGACAATGAACATATACCTTGACAGGATATCATGAACGTAAGGAGGGAAGAAGGTTTGAAAACCATTGGCGTGCTGACGGGAGGAGGCGACTGCCCGGGACTCAATGCGGTGATCCGGGCTGTGGTGCGGGCAGGATTTGCCTACGATTTTGAGACACTCGGGATACGGAACGGGTGGCTCGGGCTCATTGACGGGGATGTGGAGCCGCTGACGGATTTCTCGGTCTCGGGCATCCTTCCCAAAGGAGGAACTATCCTTGGAACCTCCCGGACAAACCCCCTCGCAAACACGGCGGACTTCCAGAAAATCCAGCATAATATAAAAAAATACGGGATCCATGCACTGGTTGTCATCGGGGGTGACGGAACCCTTTCAGCGGCACGCGATGTGGCAAAACAGGGAATACCGCTCGTGGGTGTTCCCAAGACAATCGATAACGACATCAGCGGAACCGATGTCACGTTCGGGTTTGACACTGCGGTTTCTATTGTTACCGAAGCGATAGACCGGCTCCATACAACTGCCGAGTCCCATCACCGGATCATTGTTGTTGAAGTGATGGGGCGCAACGTTGGCTGGATTGCTCTTACGGCGGGAATTGCCGGGGGGGCGGATGCAATTCTTATCCCGGAAGTTCACTTCACCATGGACGAGGTCTGCCGGAAACTCCGGGCCCGGTACGAGGCCGGGAAAAAGTTCTCCATTGTCGTTATCGCCGAAGGGGCACACCGGGAGGACATCGGTGTTCCGCCTGTACCCGAACATGACCGGGATGAATGCGGTCATGAAAAATTCGTTGGTGTGGGGAACATGCTGGGAAAGGAACTGGAACGATGTCTCGGGGTCGAGACGCGTGTCACTACACTCGGGCATGTTCAGCGGGGTGGTTCGCCCACTGCGTATGATCGCGTCCTTGCCACCCGTTTCGGTGTTGCTGCGGTTGAGCTGATCCATGCCGGCGATTTCGGCAAGATGGTTGCCCTGCAGGGAAACCGCATCACATCGATCACGCTTGAGTCTGCCGTCCAGCAACTCAAAACGGTTGACCCCGCATTCTATGAACTCGGGATGATGGTTACCGGCGGGAAAAAATGAGCGTGAAACAACCCTCATTCCGGAAACTGCACAATGGCCCGGTCCGTCCGTCCCGCTGGACCGGCCCTCTTCCCGGCCCTGATGTCCGGACCGCAGAAGATCTTAAGGATGTGCTCGCCTATCCGGGTTGCGGGGTTGCCGGGCCGGTCTATTCTATGTACCGCAACGTGGCCCGGACTCCTGAAGACCTCCTTTGGATGCAGAGCCGGGAGCTCCGCTTCGATATCACGGTTATCCCCCCGTGCGATCTCTGCGGGGAGTATATCAAGACCAAGGGACATTACCACCCAAAAGACCCGTCGGGCACCGGGTACCCGGAGATCTATGAGGTTCTTGCCGGAGAGGCGCATTACCTTATCCAGACCGATACTTGTTCCGATGTTGTCCTGATATCCGCACGGGCCGGGGATGTTGTCGTCGTACCCTCCGGGTATGGGCATGTGACGATCAATCCCTCCAGAAGATCGGTGCTTGAGATGGCAAACATCGTATCTTCCCGGTTCTCCAGCAGGTACCGTGAGTACGAAGAACAGCACGGCGCTGCCTACTATGAGATGGTAAACGGAGAATTCGTAAAAAATCCGGCATATGCGGATGTAATGCCGCTACGGCTTGTCCAGGCAAAACCGCTCGTTGATCTTTCCGATACGATCCCCGATCCATTATACAACCTGATAGAGCAACGGGCATCCATCCTGGACTTCCTCAATTATCCGGAAAAATACGAGTCATTGTTCCGGGATCTTTACCCATAGCCCTGTACCCAGGCGTAGTCTCCGTGCGCCACGTATCAGTCCGTGCGTCACTCGGGTTTACGGGATACAGGTCCTCTCCCGGCAGGACAATAATCCTGATATGTCTCTGCATCCAACGACTACACAGATACTCCGGGCAGTGAACAGGCAGATCCGGTACTGCTGCCCGATAATGAGGCGGAAGGCGAAAAAATAATGCTGCTTAAAGAATTCCTTGTCGACTCAGGAACGGAAAAAAACCTGACTGATCTGATTGTATTTTTCAGCGAACAGGCCCGGAACGTTAAACACGGGTTTTTCTGTACAATCCCGAGAACCCCGTCCGAAGAGATAACGCGCAACCAGTTCGGCGAAGAACAGATGGCTCTCGACAAGTATGCCGATGATGTTTTTATCTCCGGTCTTAAGAAAAGCCGCCTGGTACGATATATCGCAACGGAAGAGCAGGACCAGATTATTGAAGTCGAACATCCGAAGAACGAGTTCGGGGTAGTCATCGATCCCCTGGATGGTTCTTCCCTGATTGACGTGAACCTCTGTGTGGGTTCCATTATCGGCATCTATCCCGGTCATGTCCTGGAAAAGGGACGGACCATGGTCGCGGCCCTTTACATTCTCTACGGCCCGCTCACAACCTTAACCTTCACCACCGGAAAAGGCGTGCACGAGTTCGTTATGAGAGACACCGGTGAATTCGTGCTGAGGCACAAGGACTTACGGATTCCGGACGGGAAGATCTATGCCCCCGGTGCGCTCAGAAAGGATTACCTTCCCGCCCATGCCCAGTGGATTGAGTCCCTTGAGGGTGCCGGGTACAAGCTCCGGTTCAGCGGCTGTTTTGTTGGTGATGTGCACCAGATCCTTCACAAGGGGGGCGTGTTCTCGTACCCGGGTTACAAGGGAAAGATGCAGGGAAAGCTGCGCCTCCTGTACGAAGCAAACCCCATGGGCATGATCATCTACCAGGCCGGCGGGGCAGTCAGCGATGGTAAGACAGATATTCTTACGATCAAGCCGGAATCCATTGGGCAGGTCACCCCGATTTACGTGGGTGGCAGAAAGGAGATCGCGCTCATTGAAACCTTAATGACTATTGAGTGAACAAAGAGGTGTGATTGGTTTATGAAAGAGAACTCGTACGCTCCCATTTCCGGCTCGGCTATCCTCAAGGGCATCTCCGGCCAGAAGACCATTGCCATGGCCGCGAATGTCCGGATTGCCACGGTGGCAGATGGCATTTTCCAGGCTGCAAAGGATACCGACTCCGTAGTGTTTATGGAACTTGCACGGTCGGAATGCGATCTCAAGGGGGGGTATACCGGTATGACTCCCCAAAACTTCTCGGAGAAGATGAGCGCGGCTGCAAAAGCAACAGGGTTTGATATCTGGGCCCTCCATGCGGATCACATCTCGGTCAAGAAAGGGGATGCAAAGGAGATCCAGGATACCAAGGACTTGATCGATGCCCAGGTAAACGCCGGGTATACCTCCTTTGCAATCGACGCGTCCCACCTCTTCAATTTCGAAGGAAAGAACGTCCGGGAAGAACTTGAGGAGAACATCCGGGTAACCACCGAGCTTGCCCGCCACATTAAAAGCCGGATGAACAACCGAGAGTTCGGCCTCGAAGTGGAAGTGGGGGAGATCGGGAGAAAAGACCAGGAAGGCCTTATCCTGACACGCCCCGAGGAGGCGGTCGAGTTCATCCGGGCGCTCAACGGGAACGGTATCTTCCCGGATGTCCTCGCCATTGCAAACGGCAGCTCGCACGGGCATGCGTACGATGCAAACGGGAACGTTGTCGAGCAGCTCTCCATTGATATCCCCCAGACAAAAGCGATTGCACAAGCCCTGCGGGACAACAAGCTGCATGTCGGCATAGCCCAGCACGGTATCACCGGTACTCCCCGCGATCTCATCAACCTGCATTTCCCCAAGGGTGACATCATCAAGGGCAATGTCGGAACGTTCTGGCAGGACGTTGTTTTCGAGATCCTCAAGGTGTACGAGCCTGCGCTTTACAAGGAGATCCAGGAATGGACTCTCGAGAAGTTCCGGCCCCTGAACCCCGGCAAGAAAGACCGGCAGGTCTTTGACGGCAACTGCAAGATGGCGATCAAGGAATTCTATAAACAGATTTACTCGGTTGAGGACGCAACCAGTCAGGCAATCCGGGCAAGAGCCTATGCCGAGAGTCTTGTCTTCTTCCGGGCGTTTGGCGCGTACGGGTCGGCGTCCCGGGTAAGGAAATCTCTTAAAAAATAATTCAGGAATATTTCATTCTTTTTCTGGATTTGCCTTATTGGCGGTATCCGCTTCGGGTTTTTCAGGGTGCATCAATCCGGTTATCAACTTCTGACGTGAGAAGAGGCATAACCCAACGGACCCTCAAAAAGGTCAGTCTTTTAGTATCACAATGCGATCTCATACTGTGATATCTCGTGTCCAAGACAACGATCTCCGTGATTAAGGCGGATGTGGGAAGTTTCCCGGGTCACTCCCGCATCCACCCCAGACTTCTTGAAAAAGCACAGAAGCTCCTCAAAGAGGAGAACGGGAAGCTCCTGATCGACTCCTTTGTCACGCACTGCGGCGATGATCTCGAACTTATCATGACCCATACCCATGGCGTGGACAATGAGAAGGTCCACCGGCTTGCATGGGATGTCTTTTCGGAATGTACAAAGATTGCAAAGAGCCTCAAGCTCTATGGCGCAGGGCAGGACCTGCTTGCCGATGCCTTCTCCGGCAATGTCCGGGGCATGGGTCCTGGCGTTGCCGAGATGGAGTTCGAGGAACGGGGATCGGATCCGGTCCTCATCTTTATGGCGGACAAGACCGAGCCGGGGGCATGGAACTTTTTCCTGTACAAGATCTTTGCCGATCCCTTCAACACGTCCGGGCTTGTCATCGATCCCTCCATGCACAAGGGTTTCATCTTCGAAGTGCACGATCTCATCGGCAAGCGGAAGATCCGCTTATCGTGTCCCGAGGAATTGTACAGCCTGCTCGTCTACATCGGCGCCCCGTCGCGGTATGTTATCAAGCATGTCTTTGGGAGGGATGGGAGTATCGCAGCATCCACAAGTACCCAGCACCTGAACCTTGTGGCAGGCCGGTACGTGGGTAAAGACGATCCGGTCATGATCGTCCGGGCCCAGAGCGGGTTTCCGTCAGTAGGGGAAGTTATCGAACCGTTCTGCACTCCCGTCCTGGTTGCTGGCTGGATGCGGGGTTCGCATCATGGCCCCTTCCTGCCGGTCGGGCTCTGCGAATCGAGCTGCACCCGTTTCGATGGCCCGCCCCGGTGCATCTGCATGGGATTCCAGGTCTCCGATGGCCGGTTGATCGGGCCTGCGGACATGTTCGATGATCCGGCATTCGACCGGGTCCGGAGCCGCTGCAATGAACTGGCCGATATCATCCGGGCACAGGGCCCGTTCGAGCCCCACCGGCGCTCTCTTGGCGAGATGGAATACACAACCCTTCCCGGCGTTGAGACGGAACTCGCAGACCGCTGGGAATCCCTTTCCCTTAAATAATTTTATTCGTTGTTTGAGATTCCGGCATATACCACTGTATAGGGAGCGATGAGCAAACTTTAATTATCTTACATCCCAAATTAGGGCAGATGGTTAACGGAATTGTTTTGCCAATAAAGAAAGTGTTTGCGCTTGTGGATTCTAAAATATCCGTCGAGATCAAAGACGAAGGCCGGAAACTGCAGGGGCGCCTTGTCGCTGTTGATGAATATCTCAATATTCACATGGAAGAGACAACCGAATTTGTCGACAACCAGAGAGGCCGGAGCCTTGGTACTGTCGTAATCCGGGGAAATAACATCCTCACGATTGCCCCGGTCATCTGAGCACAGTTTCGAGGTGGATTTCATGGGAGACCCGGTAGATGAAGGACTGAAGTTGATTCAGTCAAGGCCTGAAGGCGTTCTTCAGAGCGAGCTCTGGAAAGAGCTGGGTGTCGACAGCCGGAAGTGTTCCCGGATCGTCAAGAAACTGGAAGACAGCGGACTTATCGAACGAGTCGAGTTCAAGAAAGACGGGATCAAGACCTATCTCCTGCGGGCAAAGCAGATGCCGGTCAATCCCTGCGATCTCCTGGCCGGCGATGAACTGATACCCTGCATCGGCTGCGAGCTGGAATGTATTGTGGAAGAGTGCCACCCGCTCATGGACTGGATGTACCAGCTGGCAATTGTCCAGCACACAGACGAATAATTTTTTTTTGGGTTTGTTCCGATACGCTCAATACCCCATCAATAAAAAGAGTACCTGTTTGTTATGGTCAGGTACAAAATCCCCCTTCTTCTCCAGTGTCTTACCCTTCTTATACCACTCAACGTCTACATGTGGGGCAACTGGCTCCTGGTCAACCTGCAGTGGGCATTTGTCCGGTACCAGTATACAGGACTGGGATCCGGGTTTATCCCGGTCAATCGGGATATCGACTTTATCCTGCTCGGGCATACAACAGGAATCCACAATATTCTTGCCGTGGTCTTCTGGACAACCGGTGGTATCCTGCTCCTTGTCGCGTTTTTCCTAACGCTAATTGCCTCCCTTGGCGAAAAGGCGGTACCTATCAGGAACGCTTCATTCCTGGTCTTCGGGGCCGGTCTTCTCTTTTGCCTCTCTGCACTGGAACGTTTCACGGCCGGCTTTGCAATTCCCCTGGGTATTCCGCTCATCTTTATCACGGGATGGATCACATACCGGCAGCAGCCGGAGTATGACGATGATGATGACGATGCTGAAGACGATGATGATGGTTCCCACCCGGAATCAACTCCGGATCCTGAATAATCCTATTTTTTCATCGGTCAGAACCGCTCTCAAACGCGGTTCTCAACAACTATTTATCGTCAGGCCATCCACCTGATATAAGTGAGTTCCACGCAATTTTTCCCGGGAGATGCCCGATGATATCAGTTTTGTTTATTGACGACAACACCGATCTCCTCACGCAAATCCGCACCTTCCTTGAAAAAACCGGGGATATGAAGGTAGAATCCGCCCATTCCATAAAGCAGGCGATCGAGAAACTCAAAGGGCGGGCCTTTGACGTGATCCTCTCCTATGAGCAGATTCCGGACGTGAACGGGATCGAGTTCGTCTCGGATATGAACGGGATCGAATTCTTAAAGTACCTGAAGTCTCTTGGGAATACCACTCCCGTGATCCTTCTCTGCCGGAGGGGTGGGAACAAGATCGCCCTCCAGGAAGTGAACAACGGGACCGAGATTGCACTTCCCAAAACCGGCGATATCCGCCCGCAGCTCTTCGAGATGGTCAACCTCATCAAGCAGACATCCCTGCGCCGGAAAGCCGAGCGGGATCTCAAGATCCAGAACGAGCAGCTGGCAACCATCCTGTCGGCAACGCCGCTTGGGATCTTCCAGATGAGAAATGGTATCCTTGGCTGGGTGAACCGGCCGTTTGCCGTCATGCTCGGAACAGAAGAGTCCGGCCTTGTGGGAAAGGATTTCCGCTCCTTTTTTACGACAACCGAAGAGTACGATCAGACCTGCCGGGAGTTTTTGATCCGGCGGGATGCAGCCGGGCTTCTGCACGCCGAGTGCAGGATCCAGAAGGCAGATGGCACACTTCTTCCCTGCCACATCCAGGTGCAGCCCCTGGATCCCCGCGATGTCACGAAAGGCGGGACTTTTGTTATCACGGATAATTCCGAGCGGCAGAAGATGGCCGATGCCGTTAAAGAGAGCGAGGGCAAATACCGCGAGATCCTCCAGAACACCCAGAGTATCGTCATCCGTATGGATACCCAGGGCAATATCACATTCTTCAACCACTATGCCCTGACGTTCTTCGATTATACGAGCGAGGACGTAATCGGGAAAAACGTTGTGGGAACCATTGTCGCACAGAAGACCCGCATCCAGCACGGTCTCTCCATGATGGTAAACGACCTTGGTTTCAATGCCGAGGGCTACGCGGTGAACGTAAACGAGAATGTCCGCAGGAATGGCGACCGGGTCTGGATTGCCTGGATCAACAAGGCGATCCGGGACAGTCACGGGCACATCATCGAGATCCTCTGCATAGGTCACGACATCACCGACCGGAAACAGCGGGGCGGCGAGGTGCGGATCAGCACCGATTCCTGGAAAGATACCGTGATTGTCGACTCCGATGTGAAAGATGCGGTCTTCGATGCAGTCTTCCACATCTGCACGGAGATCTCGATCGAGGGCCGGGAAGGAAAGCCGGTCGGCACCACATTCCTTATTGGCGATACGAAAAATGTACTTGAGAAATCCCGGCAGATCATCCTCAACCCGTTCGAAGGGCACAAACCCGAGCTCCGGGTAGTGACCAATCCCGAACTCAAGGAGAATATCAAAGCCCTCGCGCAGCTGGATGGTGCGTTCGTTATCACCGGCGACGGTTTTGTCGAGGCTGTGGGCCGGTACATCACGGTTGACACGAGCAATGTCTCGCTTGCGCCGGGCATGGGAACCCGGCACAACTCGGTTGCCGCGATCACGCAGGTGACGAATGTCGTTGGTATCGTGGTTTCGCAGAGCGGTGGCGGTATCACGGTCTTCCGGCACGGGCAGATTGTCAAGAAAGTAACCCTGTGAGATCACATTTTTTACCGGTTCTCCGGGAAAAACCGGGCGGGTCATGTCCCGTGAACAGAATCTGACTCTTTGCCGATCCTTCCGGTTTACCTGTTTTCTTGTCCGTGCTCTGCCATTCGCGATATCCAGCCTTTACCGGTTGTTGCAGGACCGGGGCCGGATATTCCCGGTATCAGGCCGCAGGGACAGAGTGCATGAGACAATCCTTTTCCCGGGTTTACTATGGCCCATGATCGGCACGTTTTAAAACGTACACTCATTCCGGCGCGGATTAATACGGAAACTATAAAGACGGGACACCTGAAATAGAGACTTACGGATTGAGGTAAAATGAAACCAACCCTGAACGTGCTCATTGTAGAAGACTCGCCCGATGATGCAACCCTTGTTGTGCTGGAGCTCCAAAAGGGGGGCCTTTCGATCACCCACACCCGGGTGGAGTCCGCGGAAGCAATGAAGGCCGCGCTGGCCCGCGAAGCATGGGATATCATCCTTTGTGATTACAATATCCCCAATTTTGGTGCCATGAAAGCGCTGGCCCTCGTCAAGGAACTCGGCATAACGCTTCCCTTTATTGTTCTCTCCGGGGTAGTGGGGGAGGAAACGGCGGTCAACACGATGCGGGCCGGCGCCCATGACTTTATTGTAAAAGGCCAGTACTCCCGGCTGGTCCCGGCCGTGAAGCGCGAGATTGAGGAGTTCGAGAAGGAAAAAGAGCAGGCCGAAAAGATCAAAAAGCAGACAGAAGAGGCAAAGAAACAGAAACAGCTTGCCTTTACGATGATGATGCAGAATCCCCAGCCTCTCATCCTGGTGGACACAAAGTATCATATAAAAATCGCAAACGAGGCCTTCCTTACCTTAAGCGGGATCACGGAAGAAAAACTCCAGAGCATGAGCATCCGGGATTTCAAGGTGCTGGAGAAGAGCGGCCATAACCTCCGCGAGGCCCTTGAAACAAGGAAAGGAGTAACCGGCGATGTGACGGTCGAGTTCCCGACCGGTATCCATTATCTCGAGCAGCACACCATCCCGCTCCTGGATAAAGACGGGAGCATCGTTGCCCTCATGGCGGTCTATAATGACAATACGGAAAAGCGGAAGATAGATGCTGCAAAAGCGGAGGTCACGCTGTACCAGAGCACGTATTTTAAAACCCTGTCTAATGACCTCACCCGGATGGCCACGGGCGATCTGAATTTCCATCTGGAACTTCCAACGGCAAATGCGAACACCCAGGAAGCGCATGACCAGTTCATCATCATCAATACCGCAATCTCGGAAGTGCGGGATGCGCTCCGGCTCATGATCACTGATACCAACATGCTTGCTGCTGCTGCCGTTGCAGGAAAACTCAATAAACGGGCGGATGTGGCCCCGCACCAGGGAGATTTCCGGAAGATTGTCGAAGGCGTCAACAACACGCTTGATGCATTCACAAAACCGGTCAATGAAGCGCTAAGGATGTCGCAGGAATACGCCCGCCAGAATTTCGCTGCCCGGTTTGATGCAACCATCCCGGTTGCCGGCGATTTTATCGTGTTCAGGGAGGCACTCAACAGTATCGGTGTGTCCGTATCTGCTGCAGTCAAAGGGGTCAGTGTCCAGACCGCCACCCTTGCAGATTCCGCACAGGAAGCCCTCAACAGCCTCAACGAGGTATCGTCTGCCTCTGCCCATATCGCCTCAAATGCCCAGAAAGTCAATGAAAATGCCGATATGAGTGCCATGGGAGTTGAACAGGTGCTCAAGGCAATGGAAGACATGAATGCGGCCGTCGAGCAGGTTACGTCCAGCATGGAAGGTGTCTCCAACCAGGCCAAACAGGCCAGCGATGCCTCAAAAGCCGGTGCAATCATTGCGGAAAATGTCGAGAAGGGAATGGGAGACATTGCCAGATCCGCGGCAACCGTGTACGAGGTTGTCCATGACATCGAGACCCAGATGGCGAGCATCTCCAAGATAGTCACGCTCATCAGCGACCTTGCCAACCAGACCAACCTGCTGGCTCTCAATGCGGCCATTGAAGCAGCACGGGCCGGAGAGGCCGGCCGGGGATTTGCCGTTGTCGCAACTGAAGTCAAATCGCTGGCGCAGGAATCAAGGGGCAGCGCGGAAAAGATTGGCGAGATGATTGCCACTCTCAACAAATCCACCCGGGCAGCAGCGGTTGCCATGAACGACGCGAAAAACCAGGTTACGAAAGGCACCCAGATGTCTGCAGAAGCACTTGAAGCCTTCCGGAAGATCAAGGTTGCCGCTGAGGGTGTGGCAAATGCTGCAGCAGAAGTGGCCGCAGCATCCCAGGAGCAGGCAGCAACCGTCCAGGAGATTACGGCAAGCGTCCACGAAGTCAGCTCCAAGATCGACAGCACGGCAAAGGAAGCAAGCAATGCCGCGGCAGCTGCCGAAGAGGCAACTGCTTCGGTCAGTGAAGTGAACCGTGTTGTGGAAAACGTCAACAAGATCGCGGATAATGTCTCCCGCGAGATGGCGAAATTCACGGTCTGATCAGCAGTATCCCGGCAGCCGGGCAGCCCGCGCCAGTATCACCTCCGCACCAGCAGGTACCGGTCCGGGATAAACAGGAACCACACCTCCCGCCACTCACAGATAATCAGGTAGTGGCGGGAGTGTCCCGCTGTGCGGATTCGCATACAGGTCGGTGAATCAGAGCATGAACTTCCAACCGGGATGCAGAGAACTATTCACGGACGGCATCCCGTAAATCCGGGCCGGAATGATTCCTCATGAAAAACGATATCGGATTATTACTCATTGACGATGATCCCGATTTTCTCAGCCTGAGCCGGGTCTTTCTCGAAGAGAGCGGGTTCCGGGATATCATTACAGCACACTCTTCGCATGAGGCTCTCGCCATTCTTACCACCCGTTCCTTTGATGTAATTGTTGCCGACTATGAACTCCCCCCGGGCACGAACAGCATCATCCTCTTAAAAACCTTGAAATCAATGGGAAACGAGACGCCGTTTATCATCTTTACCGGCAAAGGCCGGGAGGAGGTTGCAATCGAGGCACTCAACAGCGGGGCTGCCTACTACCTCCAGAAAGGTATGGAGATCGAAGCCCAGTTTGCCGAACTCCGGAACATGATCTTCCAGCTGGCGGAGAAGAAGCGGGCAAAGGAACGGGTTGAACGCCAGGAAGTTGAACTCCGTCTGAAAAATGAGGAACTGGAAGCGTTCTGTTATTCCATCTCCCATGACCTGCGGGCCCCGCTGCGGGTGATTGACGGCTATTGCGGCGTTATCCAGAATATCGCGGAAAAGGATCTGGACCCAAATGTCAGGAACTACTTACATGGCATCCGGGCGTCAAGCGTGAAGATGAACGTTATGATCGAGAGCCTGCTCAAATTTTCCCGGGCCGGAAGGCTCGCGCTCGAATGCCAGGAAGTGGATCTCTCGAAGATTGTCTGGGATATCACCACCACTCTCAAGGAGCAGCAGCCGGGCCGGGATGTGACGGTAGAGATTGATGACAGGATGGTGGTATACGGCGACCGGACCCTTCTCATGATGGCAATGCAGAACCTGGTGGATAATGCCTGGAAGTTTACCGGAAAAACGAGTGGGGCAGAGATTGCCATCCGGAAAAAAACTGATGCCGGGCAAACGGTCATTTCCATCAGCGACAACGGTGCCGGGTTCGATGCAGCTTCAGCAGAAAACCTCTTCCGGCCCTTCACCCGCTTCCACACCGAGTCTGAGTTTCCGGGAACCGGAATCGGTGTTGCTACGGTATACCGGATTATCGATCGCCATGGCGGACGGATCTGGGCGGAGAGCAAGGTCGGGGCCGGTGCAATGTTCTCATTTTCCCTGCCCGACTGCAGGAGCCGCGCTGGCGGGGACAATGCCGGCCACGGTGATCCGGTATCCTGATGAAAAATGAACCGGCACGCCCTTAGGCATATTTTGCCCTGCCGTAATAATTTTCAAGGTTTTCATCCGTGTTCTGTTCACGATAGGGGAAACTCCCCCTTCCTTTCGGATGGGAGGTAATTTGGGAGGCAAATACCAAAAACCCAGATTATCCCGTCAGGGTTTCATTCTGGTTTCTCGGAATGCCCGTCATCTCCGGAGATGCTACTGCCGCAGCAGCAGAGACGTTTTACCGAGGGTCCACGGGATCGCTGCAGTTGAAAAAAAATGCGGGAGGAGGCAAAAAGAGGGCCGGGAAATACCCGTATTCCGGTTATCCGCAGCAGGGAGTACAATGGCGGGCCGGGAGATCAGCCGGTCCAGCTCCGGTTCTCTTTGAGGCAGGCAGAAAGTTCAGCCAGGACCGGCTGTATCGCTGAATCGCGGGAGAATCTCCTGCTCATGAGCTCCGCAAGGCTCCCCCTCTCGATCCGGTCTTCAATAACCGGCAGGTACCGGCGTTCGTCCGCAGTTGCTTTCTGCCATGCAGCGGTGTACAGGTTCCTGAGTTCCGGTTTCAGTCCTGCGGTCCCGCTCTTTATCGCAAGTTCCATGCAGTCCAGAAGCGCCCCTTCGTCCGTATCGATGGGGAGGGTGCTGCACCGGAGGAGGGACCTGACAAAAGCACAGACCGCCATGTCCGAGTGCACGGATTCCTGCTCGTCCAGGGCTTTTATCTCAAGGCACCTGCGGGAGAAGCGGATGATGAGCCCGGAGGAGTTGACCCACTCTTCGCAGAGAATATCTGCCCCGTGTTCCCGCAGGGAAGCAAACACGTTCTCCTGTGCCGTATGGTAATCAGCAACGGTACGTATCTTCAGCGGGAGGATATTGTTGCAAATCTCCGGTATCTCCTTCTGGTTCTCCCGGTAATAGACCAGCCGGTTGTCGCATGTTCCGGTGAGCCGGCTTTCCACCAGGGGAGACGCGGCAGTGACCGCGATGAGAAACGGGAGGATGGACCGGATCCGGTTATACGTGCCAACAAGGTCTTTCTCATTTTTATAGGAGAGGTTGACCTGCAGGGCCTGGATGTTCAGCCACCCGTGCTGCCGGATATTGAAGAGCCGGTCATAGACCTCGTAGTACTCCCCCTCGTCGTGATCCCAGACCGAGGTCTCGCTGAGCCGGAGGGTCGGGTGCATCCCGAGACCCAGGAGATGGTAACGATCCTGGAACATATCGTAGAATTTCCGGACACCCCGGTAGACCTGGGTCTCAAGCCCGGAAATCTCGTCCGCAGGGCTGCGGGGAACGATCTCGAGCACGGTCTTCTGGAGTTCCTTTCCCAGCTTCACGTCACCGAAAAGGATCTCGCTCTCGAACCGGCCGCAGATGGACTTGAGGATCTGGTCCGAGACCGGCAGGGGACAAAAGGTGTTATCGCTGATCGAGTATTCGTGCTCGGTTCCGATGGTCATGGGATCAGAGGTACTGCCGTTTGATTTCTGCAACCTTCTCGGTCTCCGGCTCTTCGATCCGGCAGATCACGTCAAGCTCCTCTTGCGGGAGGCGGGAGATAAGGTGCGGGATGTGCCGGAGCGCATGGTTGTACTGCTGTTCATAGGCTTCGGGCACCTCCTTGAGGAGCCGGACCATCGGGCAGATGCTCTCGTACTTCAGGAAGATCTCAATGATGTCCCCTTTCACATCGAACGTGAACGGACCTGCACGGCAGGTCTCGGGCTTCACGGCATGGATGGCGCACCTGCCGTCCTGGATCATCGAACATTCGCCGTTCTCTTTTGTCCGGATAAAATGGTAGCCATCCTTTTTGATCCGGTCTGCATAATTGCCCTGATCAAGGATAATTACGATACGCTCGGGGCTCAGCGGCGGGCATGCGCCCGTACAGCAGTGTCCCCCGCAGGTCTCGCAGATATCCTCTGCTTTTTTCAGCCAGTCTTCCGTCATGGCACTCACGCCGGCAGCAGGTGATGTACGATCTGCTCGAAAACCCTGGGATAGCAGTCATCTTCCCCGCTCTCGATGGACGGGTTGTCGTTCACTTCGATGACGCACGCATCGCCGTTGTTGTTCTTAATGTCCACGCCATAGAGGCCGTGACCGATAGCATTGGCAGCATCGATCCCGAGCTGGATCACGTGAGGGGGAACCGCTTCGGGAGGAACGCTCTCGACCCCGCAGTACACGATATGCCCGTTAACCGAAGCCTGGATCTTGAACGTGACCGAGGGGATGGTGTACTTGCAGATGTAGAGGAGCTTCCCGTCAAGCACGCCAACTCTCCAGTCGTACTTGCTCTCGATGTACTGCTGGACAACAATCCAGTCCGAGAGCCGGTTGAACCGCCGGGCAACACGGATAAAGCTCTCAACATCGTTCACTTTCTCGACCCGGAGCGAGAACGAGGTGGACGGCTCCTTGACAATGAGCGGTGTCCCGAGTTCTGCAAAGAGGTTTGTTACGCACTCTGCGTTGAGGTCGTGCCGGGACAAGAAGACAGTCTTTGGGAGCGCAACGTGATTTTTGATCAGGTGCGAGTACATGTTGATCTTGTCCCCGCAGATCTGGATGGACTGCGGGTCATCGATGACCGGGATGTTGTGGGAACTTGCCATCCGTGCAGCAACGTACGTGACGTTCATCGGGTCGGTCCGGGCCCGGATGAAGAGGGCATCCATCTTTTTGATCTTGTTGATGTCAACGGGAAAGAGGAAGTCCACGTTGTGGCCCAGGTTCTCGGCCACGTCCCGGCACCGGATGAGTGCGCCCAGCTGCTCGGCGTTCGAGAGCGTCTTGCGGTCAACGAAAATGCCCAGCCTGCTCATAGGAACTCCTGGTGGGTGATGTACGCCGAAAGGAGCGATCGCTCCTCGTGCGAGAGCTGCGAATATTTTGTCGGGGTGAGGGACGAGAGCTTAAGTAAATCCCCCTCCTGCACCATCACGATGGTCACGAGCGGGATGCCAAAGACCTCGTACACCTTTTCAGCGATGGCATTGATGGGGCCGGATTGTGCCATGGTCCTGCCAAAGATGGCAACGCTGCGCCGGATCGCGGCATGATCCGGGAGTTTCTGGTAACAGAACGGGTATTTGCCCTTGTTCGTTATGTGTTTTACCACCTCTTTTGCCCGTTCATTGTCGTCGACTACGAAGAAGTCCGACGCGGTGGCAAAGTAGTTGAGGCCGTACAGGATGGACGGGATGGGGAAGTAGCCCTGCGAGATCTCCCACTCGCAGACCGGGATTTTTGCCTGGCTTGCACGCTCAAGGCAGACGGGTACAACATAGGCATCGATGACTGCACTGCTTGCGGGACGGACCGCTCTTCCCTCAAGTTCATGCTGGAGGAGGGCATAATAGGATTCGGTCTTGTACACGTAACTCTCGCTGATAACGTGGATCGTACCATCCCGCAGGACCGTGTACTGTCCGTCTTTTACCAGAGCCTGCTCCTTTTTTTGCTGCGGCTTTGTGCCGTGCTTCTTTGGCAGGAGACATGCGTGATCGGTCATCACCGGCCCGCACGCCATGTGGGGGACAAGCGGGACACAGGAGGGGGCGCATTCACCATGTGTCAGGCTGCCGGCCAGGGGGACCTGGGGATATGCCCCCGGTCTATTGTTCATGGTGCGATCATCCCGCAGTGGCCGCGTACGGGGATCGTGCCGTACCGGTACAATACCGTGAGATGGTCAGGAATCTGTTCTCCGGTTGGAGAGATCCCGCGGGCCTCTTTTCGGGGCCGCAGGATAAAAAGGGAAGAGAACCACCGTTGGTTCCCATCGTCATCATCATCGCTGTCGGGACATTCGTTCATGCTGAACACTGATCCAGCTTCACTTGCATTGGATCACCTATCGATAACAGCTATAATCCTGTCCCCTTTAAAGAATGTTGCGCCGCGGCTAAAAAATGACTGATATGCATAACCGGCAGGTGCTTCCGGCCGGCACCTCCGGTTATCATTTTATCCATGACTGTCGTCATACCACCCATCCTTTTTCAGGATTGTGGATCTGCCGGAACATTGATGTGGTCATATCACCACTAGTAATCAACGATGCATATCCCAACTCCCGAAGAACTCCGTTCACGCCGTGAGACACTCGGCATGAAACAGACTGAACTTGCCAAACGCGCAGGGATCAGCCAGTCCATGGTTGCCCGGATCGAGGCCGGCAACGTGGACCCCCGGGTCAGTACACTCAACAAGATCCTGGTTGTCCTGAACAGCTCAGAGCCCCGGAAGATCCACGCGTCCCAGATCATGCATACCCCCGTCCTCTCCGTGCAGCCGGAAGATGCGATCAGCCGGGCGGTCGAGATCATCGAGAAGAACAACATCTCCCAGCTGCCGGTGATCGAGCGCGGGATACCGGTCGGGTGCATCTCCGAGTCGGTGATCGTAAAAGCAATAGAGCAGCAGCGGCTGCACAAATCCCACCAGTTCTCGGTGAGGGATTTCATGGAGACCGGCTTTCCAACCGTTCCTCCGGACATGGATGTCGAGACCGTGATAAACATCCTCCAGCAGAACCATGCCGTGCTGGTTGTTGAAGGCCGGCTGGTCCGGGGTGTTATCACCAAGCACGACCTGATCTCCCTCATCGTCTGATCCGGGAGCCGCAGGTTTTTTTTACACCTTACTGACTGCGGATTCATTAAAAAAAGAAAATTTGACTGATAAAATAAAAACTTGTTCAGAGTATTTTTTTGCCGGCATCGGCACCGGGCTTCACGTGGTAGGCCTCGGCAATCTTCATGACAACTGCGGACTTCGGGGCGAGGTTGGGCCTGACTTCCTTCATCCACGCCACATCCTGCCGGAAGATCTCGTCGTTTTTGTGGAGCGTCACCGGCCCCTTGATCTGGAAGCCGCCCTTCTCTCCCCACCAGGAGAGGGCAACCACCGGGTTCTCCGCCAGGTTCTGCAGGGTCTTGTGGAAGTACTGGTCCGATATGAGCAGGGTTTCTTCGTCGATGAGTTTGAATGCCCCGATCGGGACTACGTTTGGCACGCTGTTCTTCGAGGATGTTGCCAGGAACACCGTCTTTGTCCCGGCGAGCGACTCACGGATCTCCGTTGTCAGTGCAACCATTGCTGTCTTCTCCGGAAAAGAATTACCGGCAAAGAGTAATAAAAATGACAGTATTCTTTTTGAAACTAACCGGATACTTCTGGATTAACCGTTCTGTTTTTTATCGTGCGGGCGCCGGGCCAAATATATTTATATAGTGTCAATGCCCGAGGAATACTTGTCGTGGCCGGTTGCCACGCGAGGTATTACTATGGCAGAAGAATCCACCGAAGTCAGCAGCATGACAGTGATTGGTATCGGCGTTGTTCTCTTCATCATCATCGTGGCAATCTGGTACCTGTTCCTGAAATAAAAAAAGAATTTTCCTGTTTTTTGATAATTCTGCGGTGTCAGAGTTTTGATACCAGATCCCGCAGCACATTTCCCGGCTCTTTTGATTTTACCACACTTGACGCAAGCAGGACGCCATCCGTCCCGAGATCAACGGCAATCCTGACGCATTCCCCGGTCTGGATACCGGCACCGGTGAGGACTTTTACCTTCGGATTCACCGCGTGGACCGCTGCAACGGAATTTTTGATGATATCCGGATTTGCTTTCGAGACGGAGACTCCACTCCCGATGAGTTCAGGGGGTTCGATTGCTACATAGTCCGGGCCTAGTGCCGCTGCTGCAGCGCTTGTGTTCACGTTGTTCGTGCAGACAACCGAGATGAGCTTCTGGGCCATGAGGCCACGCACCGAGGACTCGATCTCCGCGAGGGTCAGCCGCCGCTCGGAGTGGTTGATGAGGGACCCGGCCGCTCCTGCTACACGGATCGCCTCGACCGTTATATGGCCGGTGTTTGCCCCCGGTTCGCAGCCGTCAACGTGCTGGGCATAGACCGGTATCGCGAAGTGGTGGGCGAGCGGGTGGAGGTCTATGTACGACGGGGCAAGGCCAATGGTGACCCCGCTCTCCTGCATCACGCGCTGGGCCTCGTTTGCTATCAGGTGGGCCCGGTTGCCCATGCCTTCCTTGTATGTCTTTAAGTTTACCAGAACCAGAGGGGAACTCATTCTCCGTCTCCTTACCCGCCAGTCCCGCTTTTCGGGACATCGGGTGATAATTATATATCTGGCCCGGGCTGGAAGAAAATTCTTGCCCCTGTTATTCCTTCAGGCCCCGGAGGAAGTGACCTGTCGTGATCCCGCCGCAGGAGATCTTCTTTGCCTCTTCCTTCCAGAGAGAGAGGTGCCGGTCGTTGTGGGAGGCTTTTGTCGTGTTGGTATAATCGACCGCGGCGCGGTAGATCCGGGTCATCTCCTGCGTATACCGGGCCGGCCTGCCGCGTGCATCGATCACAACTTCATTAATTCCCGCCTGCCGGATTGCAGGGAGATGGTCGATGAGGCAGAGTTCAGCGGAGTTGCCGATCCGGGTCCGGCACGATCCGTCCGCCCGGACCGGAAAGATGCGGCCGGTCTCGTCGCGCAGGCCAAGGAACCCGGTACCGGTTTTGCCGCGGGTCTCATGGGGTCCGCTGCAGGTATGCGATGGAATCCGTATGATGCAGTCCTCTGTGACCATCGCCTCGCTTGTTCCCTGGACAATCAGCGCGAATGCCGGTGCCTGTGCACCTCCGGCCTTCCTTGCCTGCTGAATGAGTGCTGCGATCTCCTGGCCGGAGAGTTCGGGCGAGAGCGTGAGGAGATGACAGGATGTCCCGGCCGCTGCTGCGGCTGTGCTGTTGAAGATGTTGAGACCGGAAGCGCCCGAGAGCGTGAGTGCGGGAGCGGACCGGAGCAGGGCATGAGCCGTGCCGGGATGCTCCACCATGCATTCAGCAAGGCCTTCCCCGGTGAGCCGGGACAGATGGGGGAGCACCGCATCAAGGTACACATCCCGCGTGATCCGGGGAAACTTCAGGATGAAGCGGGTGCCCGCCTGATGGCATATCTTCATTGCGTCCAGTACCTCTTCGGCTACCGGTTTCCTGGAAGAATTCAGGTTGCAGGTATGTCCGGGCATGACGATATCCGGCTCAAAGCAGATGCTGTCTGCACCGGATTCTGCAGCTGCCCGGACTCCTTCAACCGAATCAGCGTACACAGCTAACGTGAGGGGGGTGGAGAGGGGAGGGCCCTGGGATGCGGAACCGGATGCAGGGCACCGGTCACGGACGGTTTCCCATCGCCTGCGTGCCTGCGCCACGTCTTCCGGTGCCGGGAGGGAGGAACGGACCAGTGCCTCTTCGGCCTTTGCGAGGATCTCCCGGCGTACATGGTTGATCTTCCCGACCGGCGCAAAAAGGTTCCCGGCATATTCCAGGGAAAGGTTCCGGATTGCAAAGGGCGAACCGCCGGTCTTTCTCAGCTGCTGTGCCAGCTGCTCCCGGCCAAGTGGCTGCGAGCGGGCCGGTTCCATGCGCAGTTCCGGGCTCATATCAAATGGGACAGCGTCCTTTCCCGGAATCCGGATGATGCCTTCAACAGTCATGGAGCCATCATCCCGGATGGCAAGGGCAAGATCGAGCGGCACGGGCCGGAGCAGATCCGGAGTTGGATCGGATACGATCCGGTTTGCCCGGTTCTCGAGCTCCCGCGAGAAGGTGACGGCAACACCCGTCCCGGGCCGGACTTCTCGGGGGATTGCCATGATTATGCCGTCACGGGTTTTTGAAGGTATGGTATTAAGGGAAAAGCCCCACTCCTCCTGCCCGTTGGAACCGGAGAACCGGATTCCGTCACCGGGTGCGGGGATGTACGTGCCCCTGAGCCGGATCGTGGCACTCCCGCCCTTCTGATCGAACTTCGTAACGGTTCCCACCTCCATGCCCCGGTTGTCCGGTGCATCGCGGGCCATGAGGGCATCGTGCCGGTCCCCAAAGAGATAGCCGCGGGTGAATCCCCGGGAGAAGGCAAGGCCGAGATCACGGATTACGTCCGGGGATTCGTGCCAGGTTCCTGCCGCTATCGCGTCAAGCGCCCTGCGGTAGGCCGCAACAACGATTGCAACGTACTGGGGGGATTTCATCCGGCCCTCGATCTTGACGGATGCGACCGTGCCGGCAAGTTCCGGGAGCCGGGGATAGGTACAGAGATCTTTTGGCGAGAGGAGATAGTTCTCCGGAACCTTGATTTCCCGGAGGTTCTGTGGAAGGCCATACTCATCGGCATTGCCGGTGACGAGGACATAGGGTTTCCGGCAGGGCTGGGCGCACGTGCCCCGGTTGCCGCTCCGCCCCCCGATGACCGATGAGAGAAGGCACTGGCCGGAGTAGCCGTAACAGAGTGCCCCGTGGGCAAAGACCTCAAGACCGATACCGGTCTCGCGGGTTGCCTCCGCAATCCTCTGCACCTCCGCAAGCGAAAGTTCGCGGGCAAGCACAACCCGCGAGAACCCGTGCTCAGCGGCCCACAGAACGCCATCCGTGTTGTGGATGGTCATCTGGGTCGAAGCATGGAGCGTAAGGCCGGGGACAATCTCCCGCGCCAGTGCGGCAACGCCAAGGTCCTGGACAAGCACCGCGTCTGCCCCGATCCCGTACAACCAGATGAGGTACTCTGCCACCCCGCCAAGTTCGCGGTCATGGATGAGCGTGTTGACCGTGACATAGACCAGAACCCCGCGGGTGTGCGCATAGCGGATCGCCTCCCGTATCTCGTCATCATCAAAGTTCGAGGCGAATTTCCGGGCCCCGAACCGTTTCCCGCTTAAGTAAACTGCATCGGCCCCGGCAGCCACTGCCGCCCGGAACGCTTCGGGAGATCCGGCCGGGGCAAGGAGTTCCGGTACTGGCTTTTCATCATGAGCCCGCGATGGCTGCTGGCTGGAGGGTGTGGTCATGGCAGAAACACCCGGAAGAGTCCCATGGTAAGAAGAATGGTGATGACAAGCGAAAGAACATATCCTGCCATGGTCACGAGAAGCGCACGGTTCTCCTGCCACCCGAGCACCCACGAGAGCGGCGCACAGATATAGACCCCGAGAAGGATCTCGCAGGGAACCAGGCTTAAGATCCCGTACCGTTCCACGTTGGCCGACGAGTGGGCGTACTGGTGCGTTGTTTTGAGGAAGCGGCCAACCGGGGCCGAGGTCTCACCTATGGTATTGAAGATATCATAGAGCCCGAGGAAGAGGCCGGTCTCGGTGCACATGAGGATATAGAAGACAATCCATGGGGATAAGCCCAGCGCAAGCCCGACCGGTGCTGCGCCGTACTCGATGATTAGGCCGCTTGTCAGGACCGCGAGGGTCTGGGGCAGGGGAACATTCAAAAACAGGACCGGAAGGAGCGGAAGGATGAGTGCGACAAGAATAAAACGCGCCAGTGCCCGGACACTTTTTTTGAAGAACAGGGAGACGGTTGCTGGTTCCATAGCCGTGGAATAGTGTTTGCTTTCGGGGAAATAAACAGGTATCTTCATGGGTCCTTAACATTCCGGCCGGGCATGCGCCAACCTTCGCGGCCCGATTCCGGAAACCGGTACGCATCTTTTTTGTAACCCGCCGCCAAACACCGGGTACATGAAGATTGTTGCAGCGCTCACGGACCCGGCCAATGCGTCCCTTGCCGAACAGCAGGGAGCAGATATCATCGAGCTCAGGTTTGACCTGATGGAGACCGATCCGGCAGAAGCGGTGCGGCAGTGCAGGAACCTCTCGTCCCTTCCGATCATTGCCACGTTCCGTTCGGCACAGGAAGGCGGCCGTTATTTCGGGACTGCTGAAGAGTGGGAGGACCGGATCCGGCCGCTTCTCCCGCTCGTGGACGTTGTTGACGTTGAACAGGGTTTTGCCCGGAACGCGGTCTGCGTAAAGGAAGCGAAAAAGAAGATCATCGCGTCCCACCACGCTCCCATCATGATGCCCCTCCATGTCCTCTTTGTGCTGGAACGCGAGCTCCGCTCGTACGGGGATATCGTGAAGATCATTGTTACGCCCAGGAGCGAGAGCGACATCATCGAGCTCATCGCGTTCACAAACGAGATCAAACTCCCGATCTGCACCGGTGTCATGGGAAGCACCTTCCGCTTTGCCCGGGCAGTGCTGCCGCTCTTTGGCTCGGAGCTCGTGTACTGCAATGTCGGCCCGGCAACGGCCGAGGGGCAGTACTCGGTCGAGGAGTTTGTAAGGCTCCGGAAGATGCTTGTTGGATAATTACAGATTTCCCGCACCCGGCCCGAATGTTGCCCGGTTCCCACGTTACCTGAAGTTCATTGGACGCTTCAGATAACGCTTCAGAAATTTTTTTAGAAAAACCCCGCTAAAAGAAACTGCATCACCCCCCGCGTTTTTTCTTATTTGTCCCGGCTTCCTTTGAAACACAAAGGAGATATACGGATTGCGATCAAGGCTTCTCCTATGAAACATCTGGCAATCCTCATCACCGCGTTTGCGGTAATCCTGTGCGTACTTGCTGCCGGCTGCACTTCGCCTGCACCTACACCCGTGGCAACACCGACCCCGACTCCGGATTCCACCCCGGTTCCCACAACGGTTCCGGCTGCGGTTGCAACAACCTCCGTGGGTGGCGAAGCCGTCCAGACGCTGCCAGCGGCTCAGTCCGTAAGCATCTCCTTAACAAAAGACCGCCCCACCTCCGAGATCCATCTCCTGTACGAAGGCGGCCCGGGTAACCTGTACACCAATACCATCACCATGCGGGTCTACACCTCGGCAACCGAGTTCAAGGAATACACCATGAACGATGGCAAGAAACTTGCTGCCGGCATGGAGATCGTTGCTCCCGGAACCAAGAACGCCGACCGGGTCGAGGTCTTTATCACCTCTTCCGGTGTCCGGTACAAGGTCATGGACCAGACAATCCAGTCAATGAGATAATTGCGGATCCCCTTTCTCTTTTTTTGGCCCTGAAGCTTTCCGTCTCTTCCGGCCCGGCCATTTTCCCGCTGTGCGATAGTATCGCAGGATTTTTCCGCAGCTGAACCTGCGTCTCCCGCAGCGCTGGAAGATATTCCCGGGTTTACCGGCCCGATACAAAATATTTATCATGTGTAAAAATAATTAAACACATAGCATGTTGGACCCGGTCACGCTTCCCGAACTGGCGCAAATCCTGGGATTTCTGGGAAACGAGCAGCGGCTCAACATACTCAGGGCGATAATCCAGAACGAAAAGTTTGCAAGGGAGATATCTGAAGAGGTCGGGATCTCCCGCCCTCTCGTGAATATCTACTTAAAGCAGCTGGAAAAAGCCGGGCTCGTCACCGGCACCAACCGGGTTGCCGAAGAGCCGCCGTACCTCCGGCGGTATTACCGGGCAATGCCCTTTGAACTGGTAGTGAACCTGGATGTACTTACAAAAACGGGAGATGTCTGAAATGGAGTGTATGAAAACGATCAGGGGATTTCACTGGATCACCAAGACCGTGATGGCATTGACCATCCTGCTCATTGCAATGATCATGGTAGTGGCGATTGTGCAGATGTATGCGATGTCAAACCAGAATGACCAGGCAGCATTCAATGCCGGCCAGGGTCTCGGGGCCATGACATTGGCCCTTGCGGGGATCCTCCCCCAGGTGTTCCTTCTCATCCTCATCATCATGGTGGTTTACATGGCCGTAACCCGGATCAGGACCTGGATCGAGAAGTACCTCGATGCAATGCTTGCTAAGCTGGACACGCTTGCCGAGCAGAAAGCCGGCCGGGAAGATGCCGGCGCACAGCTTGCGATCATGAACGGGAAAGTGGACGGGATGGAGAAGAAACTCGAGAAGATCGAGCGCATCCTTGAGAATGTGGCGGAGTAGCGGGTATGGACACAAAAATCACCGGGATAATTAACGAGAGAGACACCCGCGGGATACAGGAATGGGTGGAGAAGCTGGTTGGGTCTGTAACAGACATTAAAACTGAGATGGCGGATATCCAGTGCGAACTTTCCCGGATCGGTCAGGCCCTTGATGTCATGCAGAAAAAAATCAGTCACCTCGAACCGATCCTTGAGAAAGTATCGGATTAAGAACCGGGATGATGATTCACAGATGGAGGAAAAATGAAGCCGCCAAACACCGGTGTCATCCTGCTCGGATTGTTGCTGGCAGCAATGGTGCTCGTGCCCGTAGTGAGCGCTGAAAAGAATATGACCGGCAGGATCATCAGTGCCACGGCAACGCAGGAACAGGTAGACCGGATCAACGCGTTGTGGGGAACGGATCTCTCGGCAGGGGAGTATTTCATGCAGATCCACCCGCAGCTCCTCATCGATATGCCGGATGATGTCCGGGAGGCGATCTTTCAGAAGAGGTGGAACTGGCCCGCATCCCCGCATCAGCCAACACCTGTGGGATCCCTGCCGGGCATATCGGCAGCATCCCGCAACCGCTTCTGCTCGGCCGGGTGCGATTCGCCCTGCCATGCGGACGCGGGATCGCGGCCATTCCTCGCTGACCTGTACCGTTCCTGCTGATCCGGGCCGGGCCCGGTTTATGCCAGATATGCGCATGACGGACCCGGCCGGGTCCCTGACAAAAGCCTGACGTGAATAGTTCCACAATTATCAGCATCGCAATCGATCGCCGGCAAAAAAATTTTTCAACCACCCCCTGACCCCCCGCTCACTTTTTTTCAGGCAGGGACTGGTTGATCAGCCCGGCCGCTCACGCCGGAGAACTGGAAATTTTGTAGCATGTACATGCATTTTATAGCATAATTATCCAATTATAGCCTCACCAACTAACACCTCATGATCGCGATTGAAAATTTTTCAGCAGGGTCTCCCTGAAAAAATTTGTTCTGGAGAATACCTTAATCCCATCAAATCGTACGAACATGGCACGTTTCTACAATTTCCTCCGTACATAGCGGATAGCCAGCAACTCACATCACATCCAATCCATCTGAAACTTCGAAGAGCCGGAACACATCTTTGTCAATCATTCTGGGACCACGTAGAATACGGACCAGGAAAATCCATTGAAGCGATACCCGGATATTCCCGGGCAGGAACAAAATGATGGCCAGCAGGTTCCGGATCGCAACGTTTCCGGATGATGCTTAGTATTCAGCTGGGGTTTTACCGCATAGTGACCGTATCCGGCGCACGCTATCTGGTTAGATCTTACGCTTTTCTTTAGTCCGGGCCAAAAATTAGGGAAATACTGAACTCTAATATACAGGTAAAACAACTATTATTTTATTTTAATATTAAAAATATCAATCACATTAAAAAATCAATTCTATTTTTTTAAATACTTTGCATGTTATAAATTAAATGCTGATGTATTCTGTGTGTACAGGAATTTTTTAAAAATGGTTAATGATGCCCGACAGTTCCAGGGTGTCTTTTCAATTATGAGTGTTGAGCATGCCAACGCTCTCGTTGAAAAGGCAAGGGGGGGTACACCAATGGAACTTATCGTAAACAGGGAAGTTTCCACCAAGATGCGGGAAGAGCCATATCTGGAAAAAATGATTGCTCTTTCATCGTTCAACAATTTTTCCGTGAGAGTTTTTCCTGATCCTCTCCATCTCGGGCTAGCGATTACTGATAGTTCTCTCTCATTGGGACTCTACAAGAACGATCGGATCACCTATGATGTGACAACCAATATATTCAGTCATGATCTCCATGCCATTGCCTGGGGGAAAAAGGTGTTCCAATACTATCAGGACCGTTCAACGCCGATGAAATTTTAATTATTCTTACATCTGGTCCAAAATCCACCATTTTGTATTATATATCAGATCTCATTCCCTGTTCATCCAGCAGATGAATATGTATCGCTTAAATGAACGTGCATCAGCCGGGTGAATATTATTCGTAGGAATTAATGTATATCTCTAAATTAATTATAACAATACCGGGTTCACATGAATTTGCACAAATGACGAACCCGAGTCTGCCCGAAGGCATGTGATTGCTATCTTCTGCTCTTATGAAGATTTCACATGCCTTCGAGCGCGATGTAAGTCAATTTGGAGAAAAACTCATGACACAACGAAACACTGGCTTTGTCTTGATTCTCCTGTTGCTAGCCGCGATTGTGATGGTACCAATGGTAAGTGCCGAAAAAAATATGACCGGCAAGACCATCAGTGCAACTGCAACTAAAGAGCAGGTGGATAAGGTTAACGAATTGTGGGGTAAGGATATTACCGCAGGAGAATATTTCCAGCAGATTCACCCCCAATTACTTGTTGATATGCCTGATGATATCAGGGAAAAACTCTTTAAGAAGAAATGGATCTGGCCCGATTCTCATGAATTGAAAATAAAAACTCAAACCAATTCTTTACGGAGTGTTCCAATTACTTGTCAGGGTCAGCTTCAGTCTCACCCGAATTATATCCATTTTGCCGGAATGGCTCAATATTCTGGGGGCGCCCCGGGGTACATGGCCGTTTCTACATATCTGGTAAATTCTGCGGATCAAGTAAAATCCTCTACAACGGATTCAGGATAGAGTGTCAATTATTTGAATAGTGACAATTATTGGCAACCAGATGTTTCAGGATCATATCACACCCATACAACTGCGTTCTCACTAAACCCGAGTTATGATGCAGCGCCGCATTATTCCACGAGTGTATCGTGGCCTTAAAACCTTTTTTTCTTTTATGCATTATAATATATTATCGTGCGAGGAATACTGATGAAAAACTCTAATCACATCAATTTACTGTGGATTATTACTGCCTGTTTGTTATTTTGCGCATTCTTAATACCATTATCTTCCGCAGCTGACCCGGAACATATCAGCGCAACGCTCGTTCGACATATTTCTCCTGACAATATTACTGAACAATCGAGTCTTTTCCTTTTTTCCGGTGATTATATCCTCTGTTATGACGGGGGTCTTTCTCTCTATTCCCTCAGGGATAATTCCACCCGGCCTGTTGCGATTAAAAAAGAAGGCAAATGGATATATTGGCCGACACTATCGGGCGATAGTATCGCATGGTACCAGTATCCCGGCGAGATTCATGTATACAACATTTCCTCCGGAGAAGAACGGGTATTACCGGATGCTGCAACAACCGGCGCCAGTAAGACCTATGCCCGTGCTGGAATTGGAGATACGGATGTTGCCAGATGGATGCCGTCAGCTGATGGCGATCGTGTTGCCCTGTTGCAGGGACATGCACCTAATACCTATGGCGATTCCGATATCTTTCTCCTCAACCTTACGACCAACGGGATGATCCCGGTCGAAGAATCTCCTCTTGCACATGGCGGATTAAGCCTGAACGGCAATCGTGTTCTCTGGTATACGCCCATCGACAAAACCAATTCCAGAATCTGTCTTTACGACCTCCTGACGGGAAAAGAGACCGTTATTGCTCCGGAACCCGGCCAGAAGGTGCAGACAACCCTGTCCGGTACGTATGCTGCCTGGATAGATGCCCGCGATCCCCTGATGTATCCGACACCACTCCCCCAGGTCACGGTTTACAATATATCAGCGGGAACAACCCGGAAAATTCCGACAACAACCATGCGCCAGTCCTCTCCCCTTCTTGCCGGGGATTATGTAGTATATACCGAATGTTTCACTCCCACCGGGAAGTCTGCCTTCAAGCAAACCTGCGATTCCAGGATCTTCGATATCCTGACCGGCGCAGTCATGGAATTTCCCGTATTGCAGAATGGCCGGGATATGAACAGCGATTACGAGTACGACCGCCGTATCCATGCGTATTCCAATGGCCGGTTCCTGATTGAAGAGATCCATGGCGATAAACGGGTGTTCGGCGTGTACCGGATTGAAAACCTCCGGCCGGTAAATACGAAGGCGACACCGGTGCCCGCCCCGTCCACGCCTCCGGCAGAGACGACCGCTTCCCTGAACGTTTCTTCCCCTCCGTCACCGGCGCAACCGGCAGCGGGTGCCGGAGCCGAAGTCCTGGTGCTCGCGGTCCTGGCTATATGCGGAATCACGAGGAAGAAATGGTAGCTCCCTTCACGCTTCAGATCCCCGGCATCCACCTGAATTCCCGAAAGTGCAGGCAGCCCCGGGTTTTGAATAGTAACTGGTATTTAGGATAAAACAAATTTTTAATGCAGCCAGGTTTAATGCCCTTTCCACCGGAAATTAACCCCATCTGCCCGGCAGGAGGAGAAAGGCGGCCTTTGATCCGTGCAAGGTTCTTTTTTCTCCGGTAATGGATCGTTGTGGAAGCAATGGAATCATTTGATGAAACCCTGTCTGGAACCGAATCACGGATCACCTGTTATTGCAGCTGTCCCGGTTATACCGAAACACCCCACACTACCCCGGCCACGGCGGTCATGGTCAACGTGAATCACAACCTGGGCGTGTAAGAACACCTGTCTGGTTATGGGAAACAAATCCTTCCGGACCACACTGTTTTCCGGAGAGACCCCGGGGCTGGGCGCATTCCCGCCAGGAATTTTCATGGTGCGGGTGCGAACCGGTCCGGTTCTCGTGCGTCTCTAAGAAAAAAGAGTGGCCGGCATGCCGGGAACGATCCGGGCTGCCGTCAAATCACGCCCGGTACTTTTCCTGTTCGAGCACACAATCCACGAGCACGAGCGCGAGCATGGCCTCGGCCACCGGGACAATACGGGGCACGATGCAGGGATCGTGCCTGCCGCCAACCGAGATCTCCACGACATTGCCATGGATATCCCGCGTCTTCTGGAGCTTTGCTATGGAAGGTGTGGGTTTGACGGCAATGCGCACAACAATATCCTGGCCGGAGGAGATCCCGCCAAGGATCCCGCCGGCATGGTTGCTCGCGAATCCGTCTTTTGTCATGGGATCATTATTCTCGCTTCCGCACCGGCCGGCAACCGCGAACCCGTCGCCGATCTCCACGCCTTTAACGGCCCCGATGCCCATCATGGCACCGGCAATCGCTGCATCGAGCTTCCCAAAGACCGGGTCGCCAAGCCCGGCCGGGCAGCCCCGGGCAAGGATCTCCACCATCCCGCCAACCGAGTCGCCAGCATTTTTTGCAGCAAGGATCTCCTGCTCGATTTCTGCGGGCATCGTTTTCCCGTGAACGGACAGGATCCGCCCGGTGACCGTGATACCTTTTCCAGAAAGGACTTTCATTGCAACGGCGCCGGCTGCAACTCTTCCAACCGTCTCGCGGCCCGAGCTCCTTCCCCCGCCACGGTGGTCCCGGATCCCGTACTTTTCCTGGTACGTGAAGTCGGCATGGCCGGGCCGGTAGACTTCCCGGAGTGCATCGTAATCAGCAGAGTGTTTGTCCTCGTTCCGGACAATGACCGCAATCGGCGTGCCGGTGGTCCGGCCTTCGAAAGTCCCGGAGAGGATCTCGGCCCGGTCGGCTTCCCTGCGGGGCGAGGTTAACGGGGAGGTACCTGGTTTTCTCCGGTCAAGCAGGGGCTGGATGTCCTCTTCTGATAGCGCGAGCCCCGCGGGGCACCCGTCGATGACCGCGCCGACTGCCTTGCCGTGGCTTTCGCCAAACGTTGTAATCCTGAAATTTGTGCCGAAAGTGTTCATGAGACATACTTCCTTATGGTTTCCGTGGGGACATCGATCCCGAACCAGAGCCAGAACTGCTCCTTTGCCTGCTCGATGAAGAGGTCAGTACCGGTGATGGTCGGGCAGCCAACAGCCCGGGCCATCTCGATGAAGGGGGTTATCGGCGGGGTGTACACCAGGTCAAAGACCGTCATCTCTTTCCGGAGCTGGTCCGGCCGGAGCGGGCTCCTTGTATCCGGTTCCATGCCGAGCGGGGTTGCGTTCACCACGAGATCCGGGCGGATGCCGTCAAATGCATCCCACGCCGCCCACCGGCAGCCGGATCGCTCTGCAAGACTCTTCGCGTTTGCCGGCGTCCGGTTGAGGATGGTAACGTCCATGTCGAGATCCATGAGGGCATAGGCTGCGGCAGCTGCCACGCCCCCCGCCCCGAGCAAAACGGCTTTTGCGCCTTTCAAGGAGACGAGCGGTTTTCTTACGCCGAGCCAGTCCGTGTTGTAGCCGATGGCCGAGCCGCAGGCAAAGACCACTGTGTTCACGGCCCCGATCGGTCGGGCCGCGTGATCGTCAACCTCGTCCAGAAGCGGGATTATCTCCTGCTTGAACGGGATTGTGACCGAGAGCCCCTTTGCATCGATCCCCCGCGCAATGCGCAGGATCTCGTCGAGCTCCGGGTCCTCGAAGAGCGTGTAATGGCAGTCGAGCCGGTAATCCGAAAAGAGGTTGTTGAAGAGCCGGGGCCCCTTGCTGTGGGCGCAGGGGTAGCCGGCAACACCGAGAATCCGGGTCAGCGGGTCCTGTTGGATATCCGAAAGAATGGATTCGAGTTTCTGCATGCCCGGCGCCGGTATCCGCCCGGTACGGAAGAACGCGAGGGCCGCCTTTCTCTCTTTTGGGCCGGCCACTCCGGTCCTGATGAGGTGCAGAATTTTTTCTGCCGCTGATACACTCGTAGTTTCACTTGTATCAATGCAGAGGTCCGCTGCCGCATAGTAATTCTGGCGGCGCCGGTCCAGCATCTCGGCAATCTCTTCTCTTAGCGGCAGGTTCGTGAGCGGCGGCCGGGGGGAGCGGGAGATCCGCTGCTCGATGGTGTCGAGATCGGCCGAGAGGAGAATGAGCGTGCTTGCCTTTCGCAAGTGCATCATATTCTCGGGGTCCATGACTACTCCCCCGCCCGTGCTGACAATGACGTTGTCTGCCGGAAGGGAGGCGACAACCTCGCGCTCGATCGTTCGGAACCGCTCCTCCCCGTCCTCGTGGAAGATGCTCGGGATGGAGCGGCCGGTCCGCTGCTCGATGAGCGTGTCCGTGTCAACGAGAGGAACCCTGCACTGCTCTGCCAGGATCTTCCCGATCTCGGTCTTGCCGGTTCCCCGGAAACCGGTAAGAACAATCCGCTTCACGGGATAACTCCCTTAAGGCTTTCCCAGAACCCCGGGAAGGATTTGTTTACGCATGCTGCATTGGTAATCGTTATACCCCCGGTACCCAGCCCCAGCACCGCAAAGCTCATGGCGGTGCGGTGATCGTTTGCCGGATCGATTTCTCCCCCGTGGAGGGGCGACGGGTGGAGGGTGAGGCTGTCATCGTTCACATCAACCCGCCCGCCCAGCGCCCGCAGGCGATCCGCTGTACCATTGATACGGTCGCTCTCCTTGAACTTTAAATGACTTATTCCCGTTATGGTGGTCGGGCTTTTTGCCATTGCCGCCACCATGCAGAGGGTCTGGACGGTGTCGGGCGAGGAGGACATGTCAAACGTGATGCCCGAGAGATCCCCGGACCGTTCGACCGTGACGAACTCTTTACTGTAGGTGACCCGGCATCCCATTGCCGCGAGGGCATCGAGGAATCGCCGGTCGCCCTGGACCGAGTGCTCTGTTAGGTTCTTGACCCGCACCCTGCCCCCGCAGACTGCGGCGATGGCAAAGAAGTAGGAGGCGGACGAGTAATCGCCCTCGACCGTGTATCTCCGTGCGGAGTACCGGCTTGCGTGGCTCACCACGAACCGCTCGTACCCCTCCCGGGTGACTTTTGCCCCGAACGATTCCATGACATCGAGCGTGATGTCGAGGTAGGAGGCCGAGGCCGGCGGGGCCGGGATGATTACTTCCACGTCTGCTTTCGCATAGGGTGCGGCCATCAGGATCGAGGAGATGAACTGGCTGCTCATGGAACCGTCAATCGTGACCGGTCCCCCGAGCAGCTTCCCGCTCACTCTGACTGGCGGAAAGCCGGGATTTTTTAAGAACTCAACCGTGCCGCCAAGGGCCGGAAGCGCTCCTGCAAGGGGCCCGATGGGCCGCTCCTGCATCCGGGCGCTGCCGGTCAGGATGACCGGGTGCCGGCAGAGGAGGGCGAGGCTCGTTAAGAGCCGGAGGCTGGTGCCCGAGTTTTCGAGCTCAAGGGTTGTCGTGTCCCGGTTCGGGATATCCCCGTTGCAGCCGGAAACGATATACCGTCTTCCCTGTTCTTCCACGATTACACCCAGGACCCGGAGTGCGCTTGCGGTCAGCTTCGTATCTTCGGCATCCAGCGGGCGGAATATCGTGCTCTTTCCGCTGGCAAGGGCCGCGGCAATGAGCGCCCGGTGCGTGTAACTCTTGGAGGGCGGGGCCCCGAAGATGAGATCAACGCCCGACGTTTTTGGCGGGGTTTTGTTCATGGCCCGGCCTCCACCCTGCGGTAGCAGCCCAGCTCTTTTACGTCCGTGATCTTCCGGAGTTCGGAAAGCGCTTCTGCCGTCTCCTTCGACCACGCGTAGTCGAGGAAGAAGACATAGTTCCCGATCCCCCGTTTCGAGGGCCGGGACTCGATCCGGGTGAGGTTGATCCCGCGCTCGGCAAAGACGTGCAGCAGATCGTGGAGCAGACCGGCGCGGTCCGTGCTCGGGTCAATTAAGATACTGCACTTCTCCGGCCGGGTGTCCCGGGCCGGTACGGTTGAGATCCGGACAAAGCGGGTTGTGTTGTTCGGGTTGTTCTCGGTGTTGCGGACAATAATTGGTATTCCGTAGATGGATGCAGCCGATTCGGAGAGGATTGCCCCGGCGTGCGGTGTCTTCCTGGCTTCAAGTGCGCTCGACGCATTGCTGCTCGTGTGGATGATCGGAATCCCCCACTGTTCGATACACTCGCTGCACTGCTCGTGGGTCTGCGGGTGGGCATAGATCACCCGGAGCGATTCGAGCGGGCCTGCGGATGCGAGGTTGTGGTGGATCGGCATGTACATCTCGGCCGTGATCGAGAGCGGGAAGCGGGTGAGGCCGTCGAGCGTCTCCCCCACACTGCCCGCCTCGGAGTTCTCCATGGGAACGATCCCGTCCCCCTCGCCCCGCGCAACTGCCGAGAGGATCCCGTGGATGGTAGGGACGAGGCGGATCGTCTCCTTTGTTCCGGGCACCAGCTTCAGCGCGAGCTGGTGCGAGAAGGTTCCCTCGGGTCCGAGCGTTATGAGGTTCATCGGTTCACCATGCATTCGATCAGCGCATCCGTGGTCTTCTGGCCTTCGTCACAGTACGTGCCGAGATGGCGGCTGTTTTTCTCGAAGAATGCCCGGAACTGTTCCGGGTCTTTTGCCTCGACAATTGCCGAGAGATCGGCTGCCGAGCTCCGGCAGGCCCGAAGAACCTCGGGAACATGCGGGTTCTGCTGGAGGATGTCGGCATAGAGCGCCGGGTCCTGCGAGAGGAGCCGGCCCACGAGCGAGAGCTCGATCTGGTACACGGGGCTCTCGAACTGTTCGGTCTTGTGGAGATCCACACCGAGCCGGCGCACCGTATCGGCAACGCAGAGCGTAACGAAATGGGTGAGCCCCTGGACAACGGCTACCGTCCGGTCATGCTCTTCGGGCGTGGTTATCGTGCAGACGGCTCCCTGTTTCCCGAAGATCTTAACGAGCGCTTCAACCCGGCTCCTGTCCGCCCGGGCCGGGCAGACGATGATGGTCTGGTTCCGGATGGTCTTCACCGTTGGCCCGAACATCGGGTGGAGACCTATCACGTCCGCCTTTGATTTGAGCATTGCCTCAACCGGTTTCACTTTGAGCGAGGTGAAGTCGCAGAGGAGCTGGCCCTCGTTCAGGAGCGGCGCTATCTCCTCTATCACCCTTACCGTCTCGCGGATCGGGACCGAGACGATGACGATATCGCACGTCTTTGCTATACCGGCACCCGTGATGGCGGTCTTCCTTCCCGACACTACTACGTCATACCCGGCGTCTTCGAATACCCGGGTAAAGAGCCGGCCCATCTTCCCGGTGCCGCCAATGATGCCTGCCTTCATGATCACTTCTCGCGGATCGTCTCTTTGACGGCCATGCCAAAGTGCCTGCCGCCTTCAAGCGAACAGCCGAGCACCTTGTCGCCAACTGCTAGGGTGACCACCGAGACTGCGCCTCCACCCTCTTTCACGAGCCGGATCGTCTCGGCGTTCTGGAGGATGAGGCTGACTTTTGCTTTTCCGGCGATTGCTTCCACCAGCAGGAGCGGGCGCCGCTCGATCTTGGTCCGGCCTATGATCGCGGAATGGGCCTTTCCCTTCCCGTCCGTCACCATCACCTCGCCGCCAATGGCAAGGTCCGCGAGGTACGCGGTCTTTCCGTCCGGGAGGAGGATGTAGGCGTGGACTGCCCCGGCATTCACCCGGAACGGGCGGGGGGCAACGTACGGGTTCTCTAAGGTCTCGGCATGGACAAGGAGCATGGCCGACGAGGTGTTTCCCATCAGCATGCCTTCGCCGTCCGAGAGGATCGAGCACGTGTCCACGCAGACCCGGTCGCCCATACCAACAGGCTGGATCTTTGTGACCGTGAACGGGATGAGGCCGACATTTGCGGTTGTTGACTTGAGGAGCGCGGCAACCTCTTTGACAACCGCCGGGTCGGAGGTTTTCAGGAGAATGCCGTACACGCCTTTCTCAAGAACATGGATTGCCATTGCCGCTTCCTTTGCGTCCTTCACGGTTGCGATGATCCGGTCCGACTGGGCAACAAGGTTTTCGAGCGGGATGACCGTCCAGTCGCTCGTGGTGACGATGACCGGCTTGTGCTTCCCGAGCTCTGCGGCTTTGTTCTCGCTTGCCTTATCGGTGATCGTGATCTCCAGGACATCGGTGCCGGGTTTCATGTCCCCGTCCGGCGCAATGGTTGCGATCCTGCCGAGCCGCTTTACGTTCTCGGCCTTGTCAACGAGCAGCGCATCCGCGCCGCTCTCGATGGCGGTTGTTGCGATATCCTTGTTCCAGGGGCGGATGTCGACCCAGAACTGTTTCATTTGTGCTGCTCCAGCGCCTTGGCCGGGTCCACGTTGTGGTGCACCACATTGCAGAGGGCCTGGACAAAGGCTTTGGTGTCCTTGCGCTGGAAGGCGTTCCTGCCAACGCAGACCCCGGCGCCTCCGGCATTGACCGAGTCCCTTATGATCTCGAGGGATTCGAGATCCCCGGTCTTCTCGCCTCCGGCAATGAATACCGGTACCGAACAGGCCCTGACTATTCTCCGGAATGTCTCGGGATCGCCCGGGTAGTTGGTCTTGATCATATCCGCGCCCAACTCTTCTGCCACCCGGACGGCGTGGCCTATGGACTGGGCCGAGAAGGAGTCGATTCCCTTGCCCCGGGGGTAGCTCATGATGAGGAGCGGCATGCCCCAGCGGTTGCAGTCGCGTGCAACATTTGCTCCTATCTCCAGCATCTTGGACTCGCTCGGCGAGCCCAGGTTGATGTGGATCGAGACCCCGTCGGCCCCGAGAGCGATTGCCTCTTCCACAGAGCAGACCTGGACCTTGTCGTTCGGGTCCGGGTTTAACGAGGTGCTGCCCGAGAGGTGGATGAAGAGGCCGATGTCACGGCCGTGCTTCCGGTGGCCGCGCTTGACCAAGCCCTTGTGGAGGACAATTGCGTTTGCCCCGCCGTTGCTTACGTCCGAGATGACGTTTGTCATGTCGAGAAGCCCGTCAATCTGTCCCATCGAGAACCCGTGGTCCATCGGCACGATGACTGCCCGTCCCGTGTTCCGGTCCATGATCCGTTCGATCCGAATATCCTTTCCAATCATCTTTCCGCCCCGTTAGTCTTTGAGGATTTCAAGCGCCTCTTCCACGCTCTTGTTCGCATGCACGATACAGGCCGCGGCCCGGACGAACTTTCCCGGCGTCCGGTGCTGGAAGGCGTTCCTGCCAATCGAGATACCGGCTGCCCCGCCCGCCATTGCGCCTTCGATTAATTCCAATGTTGTGCGGTCATCGGTCTTACTACCTCCGGCCACGACCACCGGCACCGGGCAGCCCCGGGTCACTTCCCGGAACGATTCCGGGTCCCCGGTGTACACGGTCTTGACGATATCGGCCCCGAGCTCGGCTGCCACCCGGGCCGCGAGCTTGACCTGTTCGAGATCGTTTGCAGACGCGATGTTCTTGCCCCGCGGGTACATCATCGCAAGGAGCGGCATGCCCCATTCCATGCACTCGACCGCAACCATGCCTAAGTCCTGGAGCATCTTGGCTTCCGACTCGGCCCCGATGTTGACGTGCATCGAGACGGCATCGGCGCCCATCTTGAGCGCATTCTGCACGGTATTGACGAGCACCTTCTCGTTCGGGTCCGGCGCAAGCATCGTGCTTGCGGACAGGTGCAGGATAAGCCCGATGTCCCGGCCGCCCTGCCGGTGGCCGTGGAGCGCGAGCCCCACGTGCCCGATCACCGCATTTGCCCCGCCCTCCGCAACCAGGTTGACTGCCTGGCCCATATCGATGAGGCCCGCAATCGGGCCGTTACTCACGCCGTGATCCATCGGCACGATGATCGTTTTCTTCGTATTCCGGTTCATGATTCTTTCAAGACGAATTTCCTTTCCTCTCATAGTAACAACAACTCCTCCCCCTGCATTCACACACAAATTTCGTGCAAACCAAGGGGCTTAACGATACCAGAAATACTGGCTAAACTGGCTGAAATAAAAAGCAAAAACGCGATACCATGCGGTCATAGCGTTTGACTGTTCAGAAACGGTTTCACTGATGCAACGGGCGGGTGAACTAGTAGAGATAACGGCCTTCACGGGCAAAAAAACCCTCATGAATGCTGTAGCACTCGTCCTGCATACTCCATTGTTGGGTGTATTTGTATTTAATGTTGTGTGCTAGGGTGTAGCATGGTCTGGAGGGTTTGGGCTGGAGAATGGAGTGAGTAAAAAAAGGCGGGTTTGAGGGAGATTAAAACTATTGAATTTATTTCATACCCATTTCCAATATGAATTTTGATATTGCGTAATTTTGAAAGATTCATTAATAATGTTATTCATTGTTTAACATACAAAAGTGTTAATGTCAAAATAAACCTAATAAAAAATAAATGTCACTTATTGATATTACAATTCTTATAATTTGGATAGTTTTTTTGTTATTAATTTTTCTTGCTCCATTATTAGGGGCCGCAATAGCAACCTATCTTCTATATAAAAAATCGCAAGAGCAATTTTCAAAACATGTTTTGATTTGTATCATGGCGGGATTGTACTTAGGCATATGTTTTTCATTGATTGCCTTACTTTATGCTGCAAGGAATATTTACGATAAAATAATTGTAACATTACCCAATTTGGATCTTGTACTGGCATTATTAGGAATTTCAATTGCCGTTTTTTATGCGGTCGACTCAATTATTGATTCTCGAAATTCACAAAAGGAAATTCTAACTGAATTAAAAAAGATTAAAGATTCTCTTAAATACAATAAATCAGGTTCACCCGAACCTGAAGAACCTGAAATTCATGATAATAACTGTGTCCCCGAAATTGAAGCATTTTATCAAACGAACAACGATATGATAGGAAATATTAGACTGAGTTTGCAGATTTCCTATGAGCGAAGTCATCAACTGATAAATTTAAATCAACAATTGATCGGTATTGTTGCCGCAATATTCATTGGTGCATTGACCTTTTTGGGGGCGGTCTATTTTACTTCAACAAATCCAGAGAGTTATCTATCGTTAATCATCACACCAACGATTTTAATAGCTTCTTTGTATATTTGGCGATTTTACTCACATATAATTGACAGGGATATTGTAAATTCTTATAAGAAAATCTTACACTGCGAATATAGATTGAATATCCCACAGGAGATTTCGTTATTATCGTCTTTAGAAAACGGTGTATCCCAAAAAGCGGGGATTAGGAATATAATCAAAAAACAAACCCCTGAACGAAAATATTTGATATTTCAGAAATTAATTATTAAAAATAGAATTGGATCTCGATATCATATATTGTGGGATTTTTTAGTAGTCGATATTTTTGCTGCAACATATTGTTTTCAAATTCTTTTTGTTATTAATCTCCACCAAGTGATTAATCCCACAATTCTAACTATATTTTTAGTAATGTTCCCACTTTTTTTTGCAATATTATCTCTATTCTTTGCTATTGACGTTCGATCACAACCAATTCCTTTTCAGAGGGATCCAACTTGTGAAGATATTTTAGAATGTATATCGGAAATTGAGAGTTCAAGTAATTTTGGAGCAAAATACTAACCTAAATTTGCTCAAGCATCGCAGCGGGATGAGGTCGGGTTCGGAAATATCACTATTGCGAGTCTACCCCCCTTTGCTGGAAGTCGCTCGGCGCATACTGCCTTGAAGTTCAAGGCGCTACGCTTCTTTTTTTTGATAGTTCAATTCTCCCTAGCAGCACATTAACACCGACGGTTCAATTTTCTAAACACACTCATAGAGCAACTGCCAAACACGTTCTCTTTAGCATAAACGGATTAGACGGTCAAAAGCTACCTTGTAAAACTTAATGATTGATAGTCTTTAATTTATTATATCTACAAAGTAAATTCGGAGAAAATTATCTAGCATGACAAATGGAGAATCAGATTATTCGGAAGCGCGGGAAAAAGAGCGAGATCGATTAATTTTTGAATTGATTGTAAATAGAAATGGAGCCGAGTTTCAAAGAAGTACAAATCTTGATAATAAAGCCAGCAATCTAATCGGTTTTGTTGGTATTATTATTGGCCTACTTGGAACCACGATTTCATTTATTTTCGACAAGATCTATAAAGATCCAAAGATTTTCTTATATTACACTAACTTTCGTGCCATTCTTCTTATCGGAATAATCTTTTTAACAGTATCTATTATTTGCAGTTTGATAGCTTTTTTTATTAAACAATACGAAATTGTTCCTGAAACTGATCATTTGATCAAAAATTACGCAAAAAAAGATGAAAATTATCTCACGGTTCTTAGAATCGTTGCTCAAGAGATGTCTAATACCATCGTAAAAAATAAAGATATCGATGATGATAAGGCTAAATGGATAAAATACAGTCAAATTGCATTCGGGGCGGGGATGGGTTTGATCATTGTTTTTATTTGCGGTTTATTGACCATTTGAGGTGAGAATATGAAGAAAGAGAAAGAAAAGACAATTCAAGAGGAGCCAAAACCACTAGAAAAAGTAGAAACTGCTTCTTGGGGAACTAATGATAATCTTCTTCGAAAAACAATTTGTCTTAGTGAACCGGAAAAGAAAAAGAGGGAATTGCGTGAAAGCGATCAGAAAAAATAATTCAGTAAATGATGAATTAGTTGGAAAAATTAATCCCTTAATAAAAAATAATGAAGATAATCATGAAAAAGAAACTAATGAATGGGGAAATGATGAGAACAGAGTGCGAATTTCTGGGTGTTGTGAAATGGAGTAGTGAAAAATGATCGATGATGACACCCCCCAAAAAAATCCTCCGGCCAAGACAGCACCTTGGGGAACAGAGGATTCTGATATTAAACAAGAGGTTGCAAATATGTACATACCAAAAGAAATTGTTGTAGATTTAAAAAAGCAAAATTCAAAATAAATGTAATTTTCTTTATTGCCATTCTTAAACATAAACTAAAAAAATTAATATTTAATTTATTTCCCTATCACTCATGTTTTTCAGTGCGATTTCATTCAAGATCGAATTTTAGTGATATTTTTCATTCAAGAAAAAAAATATGAATAGACATGGTAACAGCAATATCCCGGTAATAATTCCAGTTATGATAATCGGCACGCGGTCCCTCGCCCGCATCCCCGCTGGGCACATCATCTGCACAAAGGATTTCCCGACACTCGCCTCACTGCGTGGCGTCCTACGGTCCGGTAGTCGTCCATCGCTTCGGATCAAAGCCTAACACAATATGATCGTAATCGTTTTCATTTCAGAAATTTTTCAAACCCCCCAACGCCCCGCTCTCAAATTATTTGGGCAGAATCGCATTCACAGAAAAAATCCAGAACGATCAGACCGATATCCGCCAAAAAATTCCATAACGAAACCATGTGCCCGGCAAAACATTTTACCGGAATTTTTTCAAAATAATTTCCTTCGCACAAAACTTTTCATAAAAACTTTTCACGAACAATTCCCGCAAAAAGTTCAAGCCCTCTCAGAAAAATCCGGCCACCCCTTTCACGCCGTAAACCCCTCCCAAAACCCCCCTTGCGGACCTCCCTTTTTTGCGGTTCAGAGCGATCCCAATCCGGCCCCTGGACGTGCCCCGATTCCCCATTTTTCCAGAACGGAGCCCCATACGTGCCCGGATTTGGATCCGCCGACCCCCTGTTTTGTGCAAAAGTCCTGAAGTATTTTCACCAACAGGGGGTCCGGATGATAGTCTCACGTCGGTACGAGTCAAAAATGCAGGTTCTCTCCGACGGAGTCTGCCCATTCTCCGATGTGAACACGACCCCCAAAACCGCCCCTCCTTTCATTTTCCGCAACTCATGGTCGATCCGGAAACAGATCGCCCCGCCAAATCGTGCTAAATGCTGTCATGAATCTCCGACGTGAAAAATGACAAATTTGGGGGAAACAGTGTCGGTTTTCCGCGAAACAGTGCTGGTATAGTGCATCCGGGTCCGGATGGCAAGGGGGTCTCCGACGGAGAACTGATGTAACGGGAGAGTATGTCCCGGGTTCCCCCCTCCACCATTCCCCGGCGCCCGCCCGTACTGCGAGCTCATCTCCCCCCTGCCGAAATACGCCCTATAAGGGCTCCGTTTCCTTTCCAATGATTTCCGGCGCCCGTGGTGGACAGCAAATCGGGCCCGGATTCGTTTCGCGGGGGGAATTCGCAAGGAAATTGCCCGGATTGCCAGAAATCGGCTGAAATGCACCTCATACAATGGCCCTTAATGGTGGTCCGGCAGGGGTTTTTTTGGGCATTGGGTTTTCTCCATCCGGGCTGAGAACTGCGAACAGAACGCGAATATGAAGGTCGTTTTTTCCGGGGAATGGTGGTGAAAATGGGGGAACCCTTCGGGGGGGCGAAGGTGATCGATCGCCTCTCCCATGATCTCAATCCAGAGTTTCCGGATATGAAAGGGTTCTCGGTCCGGAACCTGAAATATATGAGGAAATTCGCAGACGTGTATCGCGAAAGAACAATTGTGCAAGAGCGGCTTGCACAAATTACCTGGTACCACCACATCGCCCTGCTCGATAAAGTGAAGGATGCAATGGAGCGTGAGTGGATGTCTCTGCATCTCCTTCCCCCGGGAATGGCGGGGGTAGGAGGAGTCATCATTATTGCGGATCTTCCCGCTTCTTCTTACTCTCACCTGGCGACAGAGTACTCTTTCCCGCTCGCCCCGCGATCTCCTTCTCCTGTGTCTTTACCCGCCGCTCAAGTTTAATGAGATCTTCTTCGGGCGGAAGGGTTTCGGGCCGGATTCCCCGCTTCAGGAGCAGGTCGCGAACGTCCTGGTTATTCTGGACATGTTCGACCGTGATCGGATCTTCACCCTGCATATCTTCCTTGGTAACATTGAAGTTCGTGATCTCTGTTGCGAGATTCTTGGCCGTGATAGTAACGGTGGGGAGAAAATCCGCGAGCGGCCGGCTGTCCGGAACTTCCAGACGTTCTTTCATCATATGGGTGGAATAACCCCCGAAAAGTGCCACGTCCCCTTTGCTCCGGATACGGGCAAAACCCTGTTCATCAACGCCCCGCTCGTAAATATTCCGGGACAATTCTTTCTCGGAATCTTTTAGGTGTTTTCTCGCTTTCAGCCGCTCGGCAAGCCGGATATGATCTTCGATGATCTCCTGCTTCCGGGTCTGCACCGCAAAATAACTCTGGGCAAATGCGATCTCTTCCTTCCGGGGATCCCCGTTCTGGGCGATAAGATAACAGGCATAGCGGGTCAGGAGGAGATCCTCTATGTTCCGTTCCGCACCCGAACCGATAAGGACCATTTTGTTGGCGTCAACGAAATGGTCCGGAACCTTATTGTCAGATATCTTACAGGATTCTTTTGCTTTTTCAATAATTTTTAAAAAATTTCTCCAGTCCTCATAACCGAGAAGTTTCTGCAAATCCCGGGCAAACCAGAATTCAACGCCATCCTGTACGTGAACGAAATCCTCAAAATTTTTGTGAAGGCGTTGGATAATCGCTGGTTTCATGGTGTGGTTCCATGTTTGAGAATATACTTTTTACAATAGATATACCGGAATTACCGGCACATATAATGTAACGGTGCAGGGTGAAACTAATCGTACCGTTTCAGGTACACGAGGATATTTGTGTGGTGGATATTTGCGCCCGGGTTGTGCCAGTCACCGTACGTGCGGTCATGTTAATCGTGGGCCGGTCTGCTCGTATAACAACTATCATCCATCAGGATCTGGTGTCAACTCCACCCCCACTCTGCACCGCAGGAAGTCCGCGTGACGCCTCTCCATATCGCACCCGGGCAGGTTCATGGGATCCGGATTCTCCAACATTGCATGTCTCTTCGCGGGTGTAAACCCGATCCCAAAACCGCCCCTCCTTTCATTTTCCGCTAACAGGGGTCGATCCGGAAACTGATCGCCCCGCCAAATAGTGCTAAATGCTGTCATGCATCTCCGGCGTGAAAAATAACAAATTTGGGAGAAACAGTGTCGGTTTTCCGCGAAACAGTGCTGGTATGGTGCATCCGGGCCCTGATAGCAAGGGGGGTCTCCGACGGAGAACGGGTGTGGCGGGAGGGTATGTCCCGGGTTCCCCCCCTCCATCATACCCCGGCGCCCGCCCGTTCTGCTACCTCATCTCCCCCCTGCCGAAATACGCCATATACGGGCTCCGTTTCCGTTCCGGTGATTTCCGGCGCCCGTGGTGGACAGCAAATCGGGCCCGGATTTGTTTCGCGGGGAGAATTCTCAAGGAAAATGCCCGGATTGCCGGAAATCAGCTAAAATATACCTCATACAATGGCCTTTAATGGTGTTCCGGCAGGGGGTTTTTTGGGTATTGGGTTTTGCCAATCCGGGCTGAGAAACGCGAACAGAACGCGAATATGAAGGTCGTTTTTTCCGGGGGACCCCAATCAGAGTCCCCTACTCAACTTGCCGGATCCGTCTCGTTGTACAGATTACCGACCCGGTATTTTCCCGGAGGCGAATGGGGATTGATTCATTGGATATTCAATCAAAAAACCAAGAATCCCAAAAAATTATCGTAAAAAAAAGTTGTCCGGGCCTCACGGAGCGGGAACGTTTTTCCTTTTCTCCATGATGCTCGTGATGATTTTATCCGGGTCCTTCTCCAGGATTTTTTTACGGTCCACCGTCCAGTCGCCGCTCCCGGTCTCATAGATCTGGAGGAACCGGATCGCATCATCCGGACCCAGTTTCTCCACCAGTACATCGAGGCCTTCCTGCTGAACCTGATGCAATGTTTTGGCGCTCATTGTCTTCCCTCCTTTAACCAGATGACAGGGTTTTCTATATGTACTTGTATGTCCCGGTTTGACTTAAAAAATGTTATCAGACCATCATCCGTAGTGAGGAGCACCGCGCCGGCCCGTTCGGCACAGGCAATGTGCAGCGAGTCCATTGCGTCTCCACCAAGAGTAATCAATCCGTGCATCCGTGAGATTATTCTCTCATCTATGAGTATGGATTCTTCTGCCACGGAGAGGATCTTCCCGACACGCAACCGTTTCCTGATATTCGGAATTTTTGAAAGTTCTTCATCGATAACTTCACTCGTAACCATCGAGAATTCCTGCATTGCACAACGACGGATTATCTCCTGGACGGCAGTTACCTCCAGACGGATTCGTCCTGATGTCTGGTCATCAAACGGTCTGCACAGGCAACAGACGTCCATGTAGATTTTCATGTGTTCTTCCTGGTAACGGTCCTTTATTCACATCAGGATATTCGGATTTTTATATTATCGTTGCACGGTGTGAAAATGATTTGAGACCACGGTCCAGGATCGTTACCAGCTGTATTCCGGAACCGGGTGGCACTCCGTGATGAGAAATTCCCGGTAATTGATCCGCCGCGGGGTACCCTTCTTCGGGGCGGCAGTTGTTATTGCAATTGTATCTACTTTCACACCATATACCGACACTTCATTTTATCCACGAATAATTATCTTTCGACAACATTTTTCTGAAATTCTCACAAAGATTGTTGCCACGGAGAAATGAAATGGCAAAGAACAAGAGACAAAGGTTTTCGAAGAGGAGCAGTAGATGATCGAAGTCTGGTTCTCAATCCAAGGATCGACCCGTGTGTGAAACGCGATACAAACACCGGTCGATTTATGGATGTAAAACAAGACGGGACGCCGTTTAAGGGTGTGAAAAAGGAAAGATAATTTTCTTTCCGCTTCTGCTTCTTGTTTTTCCCTCATAAGCAAAATGATGAGCCCAATGATTTACAATCAGTATTATTATATCCGGAGTTAAATTTACAATTATGACGATCCAGCTGACTGATGAGAAAATCGGATCGTTACTGGCTGAGAAAAAAATACTTCCTGAAGATTTTTTCTCACCCCAGAAACTAAAAACCAAACACGGCCATAAAGAATACGAGAGAGATATCACCGGAGAAAATGGATCGGATTTCCGGTTAATCTTCCGGCAAAGTGATCTGAATCCACTGGATTTTTCTGTTATCCTTGTCTATGTCCCGAAAGGATCAAACCAGCAGTTTCGTCTCCGCAGATATAACGGAAAAAGCCACGAACATGGCAATCATATCGAGAAAAACAAATTCTATGAATTTCATATACATACTGCAACAGAGCGCTATCAGCAATCCGGTTACCGGGAAGATACCTATGCTGAAGAGACAGACCGGTACGCAGATTATCGCGGGGCAATCGAATGCATGTTGAACGATTGCGGATTTACCCTCTCTGCGAAAAACCATAACCTTTCCCAATGGGGGCTGAAGTAATGTCGATCAAATCAATCACCCGGAATTTCCGGCAGAAAGTATGCGATCAGGTTCGCGTAGAAGCCGAAGGTGTCGATCGATACCATGTATTCACCCCCTTCCTCTTTGAAGACGGCGATCACCTTGTTGTTATCCTGAAACAGGAAAACGGAAACTGGCTCTTGTCCGATGAGGGTCATACCTTCATGCACCTGACATATGATCTTGACGATAAGGATCTGCGAAACGGGGGACGGCAGAAGATCATCTCGAATGCTCTCTCTGCATTCTCAGTTCAGGACCGGAATGGAGAGTTGATCCTTTCGATAAGCAACGAAAAGTACGGGGATGCACTCTACAGTTATATCCAGGCCTTGCTGAAAATTTCAGATGTATCCTACCTCTCGCGGGAGCGGGTCCGTACAACGTTCATGGATGATGTCCGGGAGTTTTTTGAAGAGAAGATTCCCAGGAATCGGTTTCAGGTTGAATGGCACGATCCATCACATGATCCTGACAGCCGGTATACGGCTGATTACATGATCGAGACCCCCTCCGGGCCGATTCTTATCTATGCTCTGGCAAATGACGACCGGGTGAGAGAAGCAACCATCAATCTTCTCATGTTTGAAAAATGGGGCCTGAAATTCCGATCCATCGGTATCTTTGAAGACCAGGAAGAGATCAACAGGAAAACACTGGCGAAGTTCTCCGATATATGCGAGAAACAGTTCTCCAATTTCGGGGGAAACACGGATCGTCTCTTAAAATATGTGCAGGAATCCGGTGGATTGGCAACGGGATAATTTACCTGATTATTTCCTTTCTCTTTTTCGATGGCTGACTGGTACTTATACCGGTTTTCAATTCTCCTGCGACCAGTGTCTCTTGCCTCTCCACCAAATCCCCACGGGGCAGATCTCCGGTAATCGCAATGAAAAAAAGAGAGATAATCAACACGGCATGGCAGTGCCGGAAGCGTACCTTCGTACATCGACATGTACCCCGCTCTTCGCCATCCGTTCGGCAATAACAAGAATCTCTCGTGGGCAATATGCTCGTCCACTAAAATCCTCGCCGCAGTTTGTGCAGACCCTGGCGAGACCATCTTTCACGACAAGGGTCAGACCGTCCCTGTCAAAGGTGACGGTTGTCGTGCCCACTCTGGTCTTGCCGTGTTTGCAGATGACGCACGTCATAGGAATGGTACGATTAATCCTGTTTCTTTGTCTTTGGTTTTTTCTGCCGTTCAAGCAGATCGCTCTTGACCGCATCAAGATTATCCGGCAACCATTCCTGCCGCTCTTTGGTGTAATCTCCAGAGCCGGTCTCGAAGCTCTGGATAAACCGGGCCATATCCACCGGGCCGAGCGTCTTTGTGAGCGCCTGAATGCCTTCCTTTCGCACTTCACTGATTGTTTTCATCGGCTGACACCTCCATGAGCCAGTGTACCGGGTTCTGTACCGTTATGGTTATTGCAGGGATTTTTCCTGCCAGGGTAATAATTCTATTGTCGGTTGTGAGGAAAATAGTTTTTCTGCTCACGGCACATGCGAGATGGAGAGCGTCGAACAGTTTAAGTCCGGCTTTCTGGTAATCCTGAACCATCAAAAAAATTGTTTCATCCAGTTCGATGTATTCGCTGATGAGCGCACATTTCTGCTCAACTTTCAGCCGTTTTTCCCTATCTGCGAGACGTGAGATTTCATCATCAATAACTACACTGCCAAATAGTTCCCAGTCCTGACTGCACCGGTCAAGGATGGTGAGGATTGCTGCTGCCTCCAGCCGGATTTTCCTGTTCTGGAGATCATCAAACGGCCTGCACAGGCAACAGACATCCATGTAGATTTTCATGCGATCTTCCTGGTAACTGTCCTTTATTTCTACCAGGACATTTGGATTTTTATATTATCGTTGCACGGCGTGAAAATGATTTGAAAACATTGTTTGGGATCGTTACCCTGCGAATTCCGGAACCGGGTGGGGCTCCGTGATCGTGAAATTGATCCGTCGCGGGGCGCCTACCGGGCATGACAGGGGGCCGGGTGGGAGATAGCCCCACCTGGTTGAGGGAGATTCATGGACCGGACCCGTCAGCTCATTTCACAATTCCCGGTGTTGAAATTGAGCAAGTACCGATACTTATCATACAAAGAGGTGTACCGATAGGGATTTGCGTGGGGTTGTCCCGGTGTTGAGTGACAGCGTAATTTTTTGGCGCAAACACCGTTTTCTGCTGCGGGAGATCCACAGAATACCAATAGACCCCGGCAAGGATACTACCGGCAATCGATAAGCAGACCATGAACAGCACAAGTCGTGCTAGCGTTGATGGGGTGGATTGAGACATACGAGACTCCGGCCCGGAAGGTCCATCCGGTTTTGATCTTCCATGGTATCCGGCACGGTATAAACCTTGAGAATCGGTACGGGATTTACGGAAGGTTTACCCGGCAGCGGTCATTATCTCCAGGTATTGATACCGCCGCGGAGCTGCCCTTTGGGAGCGGCAGCCGTGCATCGCGCCGTCGGGGACGATATGCATCCTGCACTTCTCACTATTTCTTACTCCATACCCACATCACCCAGGGAAATCCATGTCCGTTCCTGCCAATGCCCAGATCGAAGAGCGCCAGCCGTATTTTTCGCCAGAGGGACCGGGGCTTCGTGCTGGCAAGGATGGACTCCCGCGTAACCGGGCCGGACGGAGGGACGAATGCCGGGGACATACAACGACATAGTGTCTGTCAAACCATAACTTTTCGTGCATTCATTATTGATTCCATGACCGGTACAGTTGCGTAAACCCGATTCTCCCGGCACCCCTCCTGCCCCCCGGTCCCTTTGATCCCGCGAGGGGGGTAGCCCCCTGATCAGAAATAATTGGCAGGGGGGGTGGGGGGCAGTCCCCCCTCCGCAACCATGAGTAACGTGCGGGTTTTTTTAAGGGAGTGATCGATGTTTCGCGGGGGATTATCACCGGCTGCCGGGTGGAGAAGGGGGTTATCAGAAATGAGTTGCTCGCAGTATTTTCCCAAAATCAGGCGGGGATGCACCCCCCGGTCACTTTGATCCTGGCAGGGGGGTACCCCCCGGGTCGGAAATAACCGGAAGGGGGAGTGGGGGGTACCCCCCCTTCGGCCAGATCCCAAAACAGGCCCTCCTTTCATTTACCGGACCTTATGTACGGCCAAAAACAGGCGGGTGCCGGAAGCCCGCTGTTTAGCAGGTCTGATTTCGCCATAATGGCCTTCTTTCTTTAAAATACGTTAAAATCGTGAACTTTTGCAGGGTCGTGGACATCATTTCCTGTGCAGAAAAAATGCGATTGCCCGGATTGCCAAACCGGGCAATTTACGGGCCCGGAATAGTAATGGTCTTTCCGGGGGGATTACGATAGCCGAACCCGGCATTGTTCCGAAACGATAGTCAGAAGATACAACCGGCTCCTCCCCCATTTTCGTGGTTCTCCTGGTTGCCGGATCAGCAACAACCAAGGTCTCTCAGGCAGTCATAGTAACTCTCACGGCTATTGAGTGCCAGAGGATAACATACCTGACCACACCCTCTCTCCGGATCAGTGCAGGATTTGCTGTTGGTCGGAGGCTGTATGGTGTTCTGGTGCGGAAGATCCACAGCATAATAATGCAGGCCTCCAGTTATGCTTCCGGCAAGTGCCAGGAAGATCATAACGATCATGAGCCGTGCAAGCGGCGATCGTGTCTTTGACATTTAAAAACCATCCCTGCAAATCTGAAATATCTTTTTTCTTTGGCGGGAATGGATTATAAATGGTTATGATGTTGTTGCGATTCTCTCTTCCCCGCGTGAGGGTCGCCCGATCTTCTCCTGACATTCCCTCTGGCCGATCACCCTCATCCGGGTTTCCGGCAATTTCTTCACGGTGGGGCGCCCATCGGTCCGGCAGTCGTTCATCGATCCGGATCAAAACCCAACACAATGAAGATCGCAATCATTTTCTTTTCAGAAATTTTTCAATTAACCCAACCTCACACTATCAATTTTTGTCATGAAAATTTTGAAATCTTCCGACGATAAATCTGACAAATGGAAATTGAGTTTAGCAAGCAAAATTTTCATCGCTTTGGTGCGAAGTCTTTGACTTCATGCGGTTTTTTTTACAAGATTGTTTTCACGGAAAAAGATCCCAGTAAAAAAAATTCGTAATGAAACCATATGCCCGGCAATACATTTTCACCGGATTTTTTTCTAAATAAAAAAGTGAATTCTAACGACGGTTCAAAACACAAATTCCCATTACAAGGATAAGCGCTCCAATGGGAGCATACAGGAGGGGGGATGCCGGGGTCTGGTGCTGGACCGGCGTGGCCTTTGGTGACTGTGCCGGGAGTGTTGGCGAGGTGGGCGATGCATTGCCCGTTGCCCCGAGGTTCATACCCGCCTCACTGACGGTGACGGGAATCACTATGTAGGTGTCATCCACACCGGGGGAGTTGAAGGCTGCGATGAGCGCTTCTGCTGCGTTACGACCCTGAAGGCTTCCCGCCCCGTGATTTTGAAGAGGTTCATGCCAGCCGGACTTCCGCTACTGGAAACATTAATCTGCACCCATTCCCCGAGGGGGAAGAGGTCAAAGTTCAAATTCTGCATCGGGTGCTGGACGATGAGGGAGTAGTGTCCCTCCGGGAAGGTGGGGTGGGGGGTATCCTCTCGTGCGGCCTCCCGGGAATGAGTACTCTTCTTCGAATAAGATTCCTCCCGGAAATTACCGGCTTACATCGCCGCGATTGACAACAGAGCGATACGCACACCCCGGGGAATCACCAACCGGCCAGACTCCTTCTTTTTTATTCCGCTTGTAACAACCATTAATCACGATGATCGATCTCCTGATTGCACGACTGAAGGGTTTTCTTCTTGATCCTGTTGAAACCTTCCGGAAGAGCCGTGATGATGACTCGCGTGTCCTCTTCTTCTATTTTGGCGCACTTTTCCTGCTCAATGCAATCCTGTCAGCACGTATCGGATTATTTTTCGGGATTCGGAATATACTGTTGCCGTCTGGAATGTCCCTCGGATCTACGGCCATGCTCACGGGTTTTTTCATTATTATGATGTACAGTGTAATTTTTATCCTCCTCCTCACCGCATGGATTCACCTCTGGGTGTATCTTTTTGGCGGGCGCAAGGGAATCATGCAGACCTTCAAAGCGATTCTCTATGGGGATACCCCAAATCTTCTGCTCGGGTGGATACCGTTCATCGGGATCATCTTCACACTCTGGTCACTGGTACTGGGTGTACTGGGAATCCGCGAGCTACAGGAAATCAGCACCCGTAACGCGGTCCTTGCCGTCACGATTGCCATCATCACCATGCTCATTCCCGTCATTCTGCTGACAGCCTATCTCATGACATCGAATATGGTTTTTATTCCCGTTCCGGTTTCCCCGGGCACATAGGCTTATGACCGAATCCATGTGGACATATATCGAAACCGGAATACATGAACGCAAAAAAAATAATAAATGGATAAAGAGCCGGTTTCTGTAAAGAATGTCTGTGATGGGGGCCAATACCCGGCGGGAGCCTGTGCGATATGGCTACCCTTTGTTTCATATCCATTTCTTTTCGGGATAACCCCGGATTATCCACAGGTGGTGATGTGATACCTGAAAATAAACGATTTCTCTGATAGGTGTTTACCCGTCCGGTTTTTTCCGGGAAATGATCAGAAGAGTTCCGGTTATCGCACCAAGGCAGAAGACCGTTGTAAATCCGGGTGCGGGTTTTGTTGTTGGTTCGAGTATGAAATCAGCGGTATTGAGATTCTGGTTGAAGGTCATCTCTTTTGTAACATTTGCATACCCGTTTTTTTCCACACTGATCTTCTGGCTGAATCCATGTGCGTTATTGATACGATACGTGCCATCGGTTTCTGATTGCACGGTAACCGATTTTGTATCATAAGCCCGGGGAAATTCCGTTCGGACTGTTGCACCTTCTACCGGTCGGCCATCCGGTGTTGTAATCTTCCCGGAAATGGTTATCCTCGGGGGGAGGGAGGGCATCCCGGTTTCGACTTTAATACTCCGTGTACGGAAAACACGGTTCCCGTCTCTGTCCGTGGCGGTGACAACGATTATTTCCGAACCTTTTGCTACAACAATGTCACAACCGAACGGGGATTGGTTGCCACAACTGGCCGATCCCTCGCTGGAACTGATAATTATTGATCGTAATAATGCTGGACGGTTCACCTCGCCGGTCACACGGACATGGTGTGGAACGACATCCAATAAGATGAACTCATTTTCCTGGGGAGTAATGATGTTGATAATGAGGGTGGAATCATTGGCCGGGGTAGTCGAAGTGACGCCCTCAGATTGAGCGCTGGTTCCGGTGATTATCAGCATTAATGTGATAAGAACCAGAAGCGGGCACCTGAAATCCCGGGAAAAAAATATAAAATTATGGGGAACTGTCAAATGGATCAAGCGTTCCATCATTGTCATGATCTCCCCATCCAATGAATCGTTTTGTTGACAGGCTTATCACGGTTTCGCCCGGATCCCGCATTACGCTGGTTGTTGATCCGGGACCCCAGGACAGATGGTTGGTGTTTACGCAGAACTGCTGCATCGGATCAACTGCAAGAATACTTACTGTATTGCATGAACGTGATCCTGTATATTCATCCAGGCCCCGCAAAGGTGCAGTGCCTCATGTTCATAGTCAAAAGGCTGTGAGAAATAATAGACACCTCCAGATCCAACCCCCCAGTATCCTATCGCCGTATTGTCCGCGTATCCCTGATCGGGACCTACCGCATATGAACGGTTTACATCATGCGTGGTGAACATCAGCATTACCGAATCTGCACCCTGATTACTCTTGAGCGCCCGGGCCTCATGGAGCAGGAACCTTTTTCCCTTTCTCCATGATGTTTTTGATGATTTTATCCGGGTCTGTCTCCAGGATTTTTTCCTGATCCTTTGTCCCGTTGCTGCACCCGGTCTCATAGATCCGGGGGAACCGGATTACATCATCGGGGCCATCCAGACCGGCTTTTGTTCTACCCGGTCTACTTCACGATCACGGTAAGATTGAACCGGGGATACCCGGATTCTTCCTCGGGAGTGATGACTAATTTTCCGTTAAGGATCGAATTCCCGGGGCTGACCGCCCGGTACCGGGCACGGTAATGACCGGAGGCATTCCAATAATCGTCACCACTGATATATTTGCCGTCATTCACCATCTCGAGCCCACACCCGGAGACCGAAAAGATCCAGTGAAAGGGGAGTCCCGGAGCAAACATGAGGTTGATCTCAAAAATATCTCCCTTCCCGAGCACAATAGTCCTACCGGATGCGCTCTCGTTCAGAGTGTACCGGATTCCGGGCATCGGGTCCTGGATTGGAATGGAGGTATCGACCGGTACCGGAAACCGTAAAGCGGCCTGAGGATTGCATACCGATCCCATTTCCTGCGTAGGACTGACCGGTACGGCTGAAGTTACTGGCTGAACCGGTGCTGTATTAAAGGGTGTTGGCAGAAGCGGACGTCCGGGGTCTTGCGATTGGTTCTGATTAAGAAGATATGGGGGGAGATACGTATCGTAAACAACATAACTTCCGGCAATTACCAGGATAACCAGGCAAACCAGAACCCCCAGATAATAAGCGTTCATTTTTATTTTTTGCATCGAATTTCACGCTCCTTCATTCCTGCATTAAAAATATCCTTTTTATCAATGCATTTTCACAAATCTTTGTTCATTCATTGTTGAGCATAATGGTTCCCATTCAATGAGGGTTGCAAGGTCTCCCAATCGATCTCCGAGATCTTTTACCTGCTTGTATCGCTCCTGTAACGCAAAGTCAACAAGAGATTCCATACCGTTGGTTCGGAGTTATAAGATAAAGTACTTCCGGTGGGGTTATTCGAAATTCTCTTACATCTTTTATTGAGGAATAATCAATATTCCCCGAAGCACTCACCATCGGTATCACAATCCCTGCCAGCAGCAGTGCCAACAGGACGATACCCCATTTGAATTGTTTCATTTTTTCGTACCTCCTTTCGGTTGTTACACTCGGAGGCATGAGGAAAACCTTCATATGGACAGAAGATAATATTCTCATGCCTACGGGTGGGACCGGATTCAACACAAAGTTCGTCGCTTGGTGAATCCGTTCACTTCTTTTCGGGACAACCTCCGGCCATCCACACGGATCGAATTATTTACGGGAATTATAAACCTTTTAGCCAACTCATCTACTGATTTTCTGAATCGGTAGACGACTCGGCTAGAAAGATTAAGTGCCGGGTCGCAAAACCACCCCGCGATACTTTAAAGGTATTCAGCACGGATGCTCGCTCCAGAAAAATGATTGTTCCGGGAAATAATTTAGTTAATTCCTGATAGAAAAGCGATGGCCCACAGGCCAGCCGTATGCAACAGGGGTGATGATAGTTGCCAGCAACGCAATAATGGAGAACACTCCCCACGGGGCGAAACCCCCCCACTCCCCGCAGGGAAGGGTTAACTATTTACTTTTTTGGGCCTCTGAAATAATCAAATGCCATTGCGATTTTTCCCGGAACAATTACAGAAATATATCGTCATCGGTCCGGTTGTAGTAATGCAATGCTCCCATGATGAAATCGGCGGACGGGATACAGGGTTCATTCTTTGAATCTGCATGGTCGATGGTAATCCTGATGTCAGCGGGATCGGCACTCAATAGAAAAAAAAGGTCAATGGGTTTTTATCCATTGTTCAACAGGGGGAGCAATCATGATTGCAATGATTATGATAGCAGCAATTATAATTCCCAAAATCCATTGCATTGTCAAAAAAGTGTAAATGACAATGATAATTCCAACGATAAGTAATAAGATAAGGTGATTCCGTACCATGATTATCCTCATAAAATGGGGGTCATTCACAAACATGCATCGCCGCTTGGGGGTGTACGGGAGTTACTGATAAAAGGGATTCTTGTAGCAGCTAATGTTGAAAATCCGCTCATAATGAATCGGAACTCCCTTCCTGAAGATCGGATTTTACGTTCAGGCCGACACGGATACTTGGTTCAGACCATGGCCACTGGTGATATTGCCGGGCATTCTGTGTATCATCATCGATTGAATAATACGGCCGGGGAATCCAGAGTACCATAAGTTCGTGAACGCCGGTATCGTGCGGGATACCAATATTTGCGGGAACAGATATTTTTTCACCAGCACTGAGATTGAAGAAAGCTACATTCTCGTTCATATTTTTTGTGAGAGGAACCTGGTAATAATCGAGAAGGGGAACGATCGCAACAGAGATCGGGTATTTACTGTCCGCTGCAATATTTATGGAATAATCGTATAATTTGTCCGGCGTGACGTTTGATGAAAGCAGCGCCCTGTTATCACAGGGTTTTGTTGTAACAAGTAATCCGTCATTGAGGACATAATCGGAACCACAGGACCACGTAGGCCCGTTATATGTCGTTATACGCGGTGCTGAAAATTCTGTAGCATTTCCCACGATTATGTTCACCCGCCGGCTCCCGAGAAGTGCCTGGTCTGTACTGAATCTGAATGAATTGTTCAGGGTGTGTTCATCCGGCTTCATGATGAGGAATAGTTCAAAGTCATGGCTACCATCAGGCATTGGCGGAAGCCTGAACCGGTAGAATGCCTCTTCGAACGGGGCCATATGAATGACATGATGGATGTTTTTGCCTGAGTTATTGAATTCAAACGGGATCTGCTGATAATCCAGGAGGCCGATAATAAGAAAATCACTATTTTTTGTCATCTGGTTATTTACCCACAGGTATGCTTCAAATGAGTTATCAGGACCAGTTCTCATTAACGCAGTACGTGTCGTTTCTTTCTGCTTTACCGGCCCCGGGTAAATACTGACACCGAAACTTTCCATGACTCGGTTCTTGTCATAGGTTGTCGAATATGTCGTGCCATTGTCTGATTGATTAATTGACATTTCCCAAAGGGGGGGGGGTCCGTGTGGGGAATACCTGCGATACTGATGATGATAAGGATGATAAGAAAACCCAAAAAAGCCAAAAAGGAAAATAGTTTCATAGTATTCATGCGTTTTTCCTCGGGAATAAAAAGGGTTAGGTCAGGGAATCGGTTGTAACCGGATACCATGAGGTATATCCTGAAAGTTCGAAGGTATGATCAGACTGGGCAGTCCAGGTGCCCCCAGTGTAAAAGGCCGAATACACATAATTCACTTGTGCATCTGCCGAATTGTACTTTGTATCAGGCTGGTCATTATAAATTGCGCCGTCTCTCCAGACGCGTTGGCGTAAGGCGATTTTGTCAATATCATATGCTGAACCGGAACTGGTTCTTGACCGGGAATACGAATCACAATGCTTGTCCGGGGGATAGAACGGTTCCCAGAGATCGGTATATGCGCTCCAGTGAGGTGCATCATCAGTTGCTGCAAAGGTTGACGGCATAGTCTGGACTGCAGTTTTGATTTTCAGCATTCCACCAACACCAATATCCTCTTCAGGATTAGCACCAGTAAATGCTGCCCCTTCTGTCGGGGATAGTTGTCGCGTTACTACTCCAGACTCGCTGCTTTGAGCGCTCACTATTGGCACTATGACCATCGCTGCCAACAGGAATGCCAGCAGGACAAACCAGGTTTTAGGTAGTTCCATTCTTTTTCAACTCCTTTCGCGTTTTTGCATCGCTCTGCTCGAAAGACATGGGAAAATCTTCATATGGACCAAAGATAAAAATCTCATGCCTACGGGCGGAACCGGGTTCAACAGAGTTTCGTTGCTTCGTGAACCTGTCCTCTTTTTCCGGGACAACCTCCGGCTGTCCACACTGATCGTTTTATAATTGGATTATTTATTATTCATGTCCACATCATCAAACTGGCAGTTTGAAAATGTGGACAGAGAATCTAAATCTGGAGTTCGCTAAAAACAAAGAGAATACCAACGTGGTATTCCGGGGTCTCACCTATTCCCAGTCTTTATCGGTGAGGCCCTGAAAATTTCCAGGACTATTTTTTATAAGCATTTATCAAAAACTTAAAAGAATCGCACCAGCCGGTATGGACATTGCGTATTGTGTTCTCAGGAAAGAACAGGTCAGTTTACACACGCAATAAAATCCCCGGATTATCAACAATTACCTGACCGGGGCTCTCATTTCGCACATTGTCCAGTAGTTGCACGAGAACAATCGTATCGAGAAAACTGTAAAAATCAATCAATGGAATTCCGCGGCAAGAACCACCCGGCCGTTGAGAAGACCCGCGAATCCTACACGGCGAAGTTCTTCTACGAGGATGGGATGCCAAATCGGTCGGCACCACGTATGAGAAGTGCAACACCCTTGCCGGGTACAATTCTGGCATCCTTCCCGACAACGTGGTTCTGGCCAGAATTGAAACGAAATATACGACAAAGAGAACTGCGAGTACGGTAAGTTTGAGTTTTTGTCTTTCCCGATCACTATATATCATTATAATAACCGTCATTCCTTTGACCGTTATCAGAATTGTGTGCAATCAGGGTGTTGTATCCTTAAGAACTTCAACATCAACAATATCCATTCGGATAAATTTGCAGGGAACACTCGTTATGTTGAATGTCCTTCCCAGTGCTGATATATTGCTATATACCTCATCGACAACGGTTTGGTTAACCCTTTCATTCGGGTTCATCAGGACGACGATTGAACCGTCCCGGTCCTTTGCAAAGCCGAGAACCAGTCCTTTCGGGTATTTATCGGATCCGGTATCAGCTTTGGACGCATTGATGAATACATCCATTAGGGCCGGATTTTTCAAAAAAACCGTTCGCCCCGGATTTTTTTCGTCCAGACCGAATGATGCAATGACCCATTCATCTGGAACATGTGGTGCCTCCAGGGATGGTGACACATGAGGTTGTGACTTATTATTGGTCATCTTCGGATCCCCGTTTTGTTTCATATACGGAGGGACCAGAATACAAAGACCAAGAATTATCCCCAGAATTATTATCCCGGTTATTACGTTCCAGTTCATTTTTTCTTCACCGTTTTAAAAAAAATCAAAGATCCTTCTTTTTCAGCAAACCTGCAGTTGCAACAACTCCGATGCAAATGGCGATCCCCGGAACTACTATATCAGACGCTGATCGTGCGGTCGACGGATGCGGTGTCGTATCGGAAAACTCTGGTATACCGGTAACATTTTTCGACGGCACTACCGGTTGAACAAAGTCAGAATTGTTCCCGGTCTCTGATGATACGAGAATAAGCTGTTGCGTTGCGATAATATCCGGTCCGAATGGATTTTTGGAAGAAACCACGACCTGATAATTTCCCGGTCCTGCGGGCTCAAATGTGGGCGCCGGATAATAATTCGGCGGTTTGGTATACATCTGCCAGCGGGATGGCAGAACCTCGGCAGACCAGACATTTTCGCCATTATTTCCCCGCTGTACAGAAACATTTGCCATGTAAAACGACGATCCAAATCCCCCGGGATTGAATTCGGCAGTGCCAATCTGGAGGAGAAGGGATTCGTTCGAAACAGCCAGATTCGTTGTTCCATTAATAACGAATTCCTCACCGGTAGTGTGGATTCCGCAAGGATCAATTGCAATAAATGGGGTTGCAGCAGGTGAAATGTCCGGGTTTATTGCAGATACCCCGGAGATTATCAGTACAGCTGTCAAGAATAGGGTACAATTCCGGAAAAATAATTTTTGGGGGCTCATTTCATTCACGCTTTCGTTCATGAAGATTCGTCTTGGTTTTTCACAAATCCACTCTTCGTCTTCACGGATATATGCTCGTTTGTCTATATCAGATAAAGGAGGAATAAATGATTGTTCCTCCTCATGTTTTGAATTCGAACCGATTAGGGGGTGTAAATTGTCACCTGTGTCGGGTTCGGACTGAAATATACACTGAATAACCCGGCCCAGTCTGAGGGGTTCGTAATAGTTCCTGAAGAGAGTGTTACCGCAGGAATATTGACATTGTTGAATACGATATATCCGCACATATTATACGGATTGGAATTTGTTCCCTGAGCCTGTTCCAGCGTGTTTACAATCTCCAGATTCGTATTCGTTGAGAGGTAGTTAGAGAAGTAAAAGGAAGACGTTCCTTTCGTGAGATCACTTGTCGTAACCTGCCAGCCGGTCTGACCATTAATCGTGGTATACTACAGAGTCCCCTGTCTATTGTCTCCCTGGTTAACACTGAGCATTGGGCCAAAAAAAAGATACGAATATAGCCGGGAAATCAGGCCCGGACGCCGTTCCAGTACTGGGTGGTGTTCTTTAAGGCATCTGCACCGTCGGCTGTGTATACCCACTTGCCCTCAAAAGACTTGCCATCGGCAGACGTCCTGAACACGAAGAACCCGGAATAGGCACCGGTTGTGTCGGTCTCGTTCCAGGTGCCGGTGATCGTTCCTTCCTTGACGCTGCCGGTGATCGGGTAGTTGCTCTTGCCATAGGTTCCGGTTACGGACGAACCGGACTGGTTGAGTACGAGCTTCTCGATCACATCAGCGGATCCCGCCATGCTGTAAGACGTGTTCCAGGTCCCGGTCCAGGACGGCGTCTCGTTGGCAGGAATGGCTGCAGCGGACGTTGGCGCAAGGGTGATCTGTGCTGCCGTGGTAGTGACAGCGGGTGTTGTTGGTGTGGTTGCAGGCGAGCTCGTGCATCCGGCAGCGAGCAGCATGGCGCAGACGATACCGGCGAGAATGATTCCAATAATTTTCTTCATAATGATCTCCACCTGTTTTTCGAGCAGCGATTTAAACCTGATCAAATTATCCGGGCGGGACGGGAACCAGTACCTCTTCGAACGGCAGGCCGGGCAAAAAAACGTCCCGGCCCCGGGGTAGTCTTTGGGGCAATGATCGTTCATCGCTCATCCTTATTGGTTTTGGGAAATTCCCTGCGGTTTTATTTCCCTTCTTTGCAATCGCCGACGCAGCGATCCACCCGGATCATAAATAGATATAATAAAATAATAACCTGTCATACGTGAGGTTGAGTAATTCCCGGTTTATTTACTGGACAGGATCTGGAGCCGGGCAAGAAAAATCCTCATGGAATTATCATGTCTTACCGGCGCATCGCTCTTGCAGGAATAATCATTGCCCTGTTTTTGTTCGTCCTCTTTGTGGGTTCCTACCTCCAGCCCCGGCAGACAACCCCGGGACCCGCCACACCCGATGACAAGCTGGCTGAAATTCTGGCACGCGGTACGCTTGTTATCGCAACGGACATCAATTATCCACCCAACTCGGAATTAAAACCCGGGGCCCTCCGCACCGCGGGTACGAAATGCACCCGGAACGAATATACTGCCGATGAATTCAGCGGTTACAATGTAGCCGTCGCGGTGGAGATCGCCCGGAGGCTCGGTGTTGAACCCTGTTTTGTCACGCCGACAAGGACCGAGATCATCAGCGGAAGCTGGTCCGACCGGTGGGATATCCATGTCGGGTCGCTCGCGATTACCCCGGAACGCATGAAGGTGATGTACTTCACCCCGCCGTATTATGCCGGCCCGGTCAGCCTTTTTGTGAACAGGAACAACACGGCCTATGTAAACCCCGGCGACCTGTCCGGAAAGAAAGTCGGTGTATGCGCCGGCTGCATTCTTGAGCATTACCTGGACGGAACGCTCAACCTGCCCGGCCAGAAGATTGATTTTGCTATCAAAAATGCGACAATTGTTGCCTACGAGAATGAAGCAGTTGCCCTGAGTGATCTTGCTCTCGGGGATGGTGTGAAGCTGGACGCCGTTCTCACCAACCAGCCCCTTGGCGAGGACGCAATGAAAAACGGTATGTCCATCCGGCAACTGGGCGGGCCCGTTTTTTATGACTATGACGGAGCAGCCGTCGATAAAAAGTGCGGCAGGGATCCGGCTTCGTTTGTCAGGAACGTGACCGGTATTATCCAGAAGATGAACCAGGACGGCACGCTGCTTGAGTTCTCACAAAAATACTATGGGCGGGATTTTGTCACGGAGACCGCCCGGTTCAATACCAGTGAACTCGGGCAGATCCCCGGTTAGGACTCTCTATGAAGAACACCTGGTTCTGGCGTCGGAATCTGACAGCGAGGCTGGTCTGTTCATTTCTCTTCTTATCCCTCTTAATCGTAAGTCTTGTAGGACTCATCGCCTATTTCCAGGCCACAGCGTCCCTTGCCCGTTCGGTGGATGACCGGCTCGATGCAGTCGCCACCTTAAAAGCTGACGTGCTGAACAACTGGGTTGACGACCAGACGCAGAATGTGGTCATGATAGCGGGGATCCCGGGAATCCGCAAACAATCCGGCATCCTCTTCTCATCGCCAGGTACTTCTCCGGAACGAAAACAGGCCTATGCGGAGCTCTCAGGATTCCTCCCGCAGGTGGTTTCACGGACAACCTACACAGATGAGATATCCATTATCGGCATGAATGGCACGATAGCGGTCTCAAGTGACCGGACTCGTGAAGGGCAGTCGGTTGCCACGGATCCGTATTTCCTGCAGGGCAGATCGAAAACGCTTGCAATAACCGTCTATTCTTCAAATCCAGACGAAAAACCGGTCATCATAATCGCAACTCCGTTATTCGATATGCAGGGAAAACGCATCGGCGTAATGGCTTCACGGCTTTCCCTTGCCCATATCGATCGCATCATCCTTGAACGTACCGGTCTTGGAACCAGTGGGGAAACCTATCTGGTTGACCCGTCCCACAGGATTGTTGCAGAAACTCCTCTCATGATGAACGGGACATCTTTGCTATCCGTGCAGTCTGAAGGGATCGATGCTGCCCTCCGGGGCAAAGATGGTTCCGGCTTTTACCGGAATTATGCCGGTGTTCCCGTGGTCGGGGTCTACCGCTGGCTGGATAACCATGATATGGCCCTGCTTGCGGAGATGAGCCAGGACGAGGCATTTGCGTCTGCACGCGAGCTTGCCCTGACCATACTGTATGCCGGCATTATCCTGTCCGTAATCCTTGCAGCAGGAATGTACCTGCTGGCCCGCCAGATAACCCGGCCAATCCTGGAAATTGCCGATACTGCTGCCCGGGTCACTGCAGGGGATCTCAGCCGGCAGGCCCCGGTTCTGACGGAAGATGAAGTCGGCCTCCTTGCAGCTGCCTTCAATGACATGACCGGAAAACTGCGACAGACCCTTGAAGGTCTTGAAACGAACCTGAATGAACTCAAAGAGCGGGATTTCGCCCTGCAGAAATCAGAACACAAATACCGGACCCTTCTTGAGAATATCCCGCTGAATATTATCCGGAAGGATCTTAATTCCGTGTTCGTCTCCTGCAACGAGAATTTTGCCGCTTCCCTGGACCTCAGGCCCGAAGACATTACCGGAAAGACGGATTTTGATCTCTATCCCCGCGAACTGGCAGAAAAATACCAGAATGACGATAAACGGGTGATGACAACCGGCCAGGCTGAAGAGTTTGTCGAGCAGAACCTGGTGAAGGGAGTGGTGCGCTGGGTCAATGTCATCAAAACGCCGGTAAAAGATATCGACGGGACTATCACCGGCATCCAGGGAATCTTCTGGGATATAACCGAAAGAAAAGCCTCCGAAGAGGAACTGCACCGGCTTTATACCGAACTGGAGCAACGGGTTCTGGAACGGACTGCCGAGCTCCGCCGGGCACAGGATGCATACCGGCAGGCAAATACAAAACTCAATCTGCTCAGTTCGATCACCCGGCATGATATCCTGAATCAGCTCACGGTACTCAAAGGCTATCTTGAACTATCAGTAGACGCGGTTCACGATCCTGAAACCCTGCGGAAGTACATTGCACAGGAACAGAAGAATGCAGACACTATCGAACACCAGATCCTGTTCACCCGGGAATACCAGGACATCGGCGTGAAAGCACCGGCATGGCAGAATGTGAACTTAAGTATCATCCGGGCAAAAGGGATACTTAACCTGGGGACCGTTGAGGTCACACTCGACCGGACCGATCTGGAAGTGTACGCAGATCCTCTCTTTGACAAGGTATTCTACAACCTTATCGACAATGCTCTCAGGTATGGCGGCGACAAACTGACAGCAATCCGCATCATCTCTTACGAGTCTGAGGCCGGCCTTGTGATCGACTGCGAAGATGATGGCGCAGGGATTTCGGATGCTGATAAAAAACGTCTGTTCCAGCGGGGATTTGGGAAACACACCGGTCTGGGATTGTATCTGTCCCGGGAGATCCTGCTTATAACAGGGATTATGATCGCGGAGAACAGCAGGCCGGGCTCCGGCGCCCGGTTTATAATCACCGTGCCGGACGGGGCGTGGAGGTTTACATGTGGGAAATACACGTGAAAAAACTGCCTGTGACTGCCACCTTTCGACTCCTTTGCGGACCACCACCTGTCTCCGCAGAATGTCGTGTTGTACCATTACACCGGTGGTGCATGGACTGCCCTGCCGACAACTTACGGGATCACAACCCAGGGGCAGGTTACCTTCACATCAACGAGTACCGGGTTTTCCCTGTATGCAATCAGCGCACAACCCGGGACCGCTGGGAACCAGACAGCATCCGCTTCAACGGCAACAATCGGGAATCCGGCACCGGTTTCAACGCCGGTAAAAATCTCCTCACCCGCGACCCCGGCACATGCCGTGCAGCAGATGACAACTGTACCGGCATCAACGCCGGCACCAGGTCTTCCTCTTCCCGCTATCGCGGCAGGTGTGCTGGTCATTCTGGTGCTTATCGGTGCCGGTTTCCTGATCCGGCGCTGGTGGATCCGGAAGCAGAACCCGTCACTGTTCCGGAAATATGATTAAAAATAACAACCAGCACTATTTTTTCCGATTCCAACTCTCCGCAAACGCATCGGGGGAGCCGGGCACCTCAGCAAATCCTCACCGGGCAAATTACCCTATCCGGTTTTCCCGTTCATTATTCCGCCGCGGGGGCTTTTATCCGGAGCGGCAGCGATTGTCGTTTTTCATTGACCGTTTGTCGATACCCCCGGAACAGAAGTCCAAAGAATCCCCGTTCCCTCTGATCTCAGTTGAGTCCGGCTCACTTCCTTTCCTTCACAACAATGGTAAATGATGTCCCGGCACTCCGGTCCAGTTCCACCGTCCCGTCCATCTGGTCGACAAGTGTCGTGACCAGTCGCAGGCCAAGCGACGGGACGTTTCTCCAGTCAAGATCCGCTGGTATGCCGATACCGGTATCCCGGAACAGGATGGTCAGCGTATTGCCCTCCTTTTTCACGCCAACGAAGATCTCACCTTTCCGGTCATCCGGGAATGCATATTTGAGCGAGTTTGCGATCAGTTCGTTGATGAGGAGTCCGAGCGGGATGGCAACATCGATATCAACATCGACATTGTGGATTTCCATGGTGAACAGGATCCCCCGGCTCCTGGCATCATAGGTCTGAAAGAGACCCGTACCGAGAAATTTGACGTAGTCCTCGAGGCTGATAAAGGAGATATCTTCCGACCGGTACAGTTTTTCATGGACAAGTGCCATGGCCCGGACCCGGTTCTGGCTGTCCTTTATTGCTGCAAGCGTTGGTTCATCCTTGATGTACCGTGACTGGAGATTGAGGAGGCTGATAATTATCTGGAGATTGTTCTTGACCCTGTGGTGAACCTCCTGCAAAAGGATTACTTTCTCGTCATAGGACTTCTGGAGTTTTCCTTCCGCTTCAAGGCGTTGGGCATTTTCCTCCTTGAGATTCTCGTTTGTCTCCCGCAGCGCCATTTCAATTCGTTTGCGTTCGGTTATATCCTGGATAACGCCGACAACAAAACCCGGGCATGGTGCATCTGTAAAAACGGTAGATGTCGAGATGATAGTGCATTTTTGCCCATCCGGTATCGTTATCGTCACCTCCCTTTCCCGGCTCGTCTGGTTTTGGATATCCTCATCAGTCATATCCTGGTAGAACAGCAAATCCCCCTCAGGGAAAAAATCACGAGGCGTTTTTTTGAGAATGTCTTCCCTTAACCTGCCGATAAACCTGCAGAAGCTGTCGTTTACGAGAACAAATCTTTGATCGCGGTCGAGGACGTAGACCGGGTGAGAAATGGTGTTGATGATTGCTGAAAGGTTCCTCTTGGATTCCACTTCGACTTCAAGTAACTGGATCTTCCTCTGGATGTTTTTTTCGTCAAGGATGTTGTTGACAACCATTGCAAAAATGGCCATGCCGATAACATTGAAGACAATCATGGGGATTGCAACAGTTGTGACGACATTGAAAAATTCGGACGGTTTTGTCACGAGAATGAGGGTGTAGCAGGAGACGAGCGTCTCAGAAAGTCCAATCAGGAGCACGGCGACCCACGTGGGAACGAACTTTCGTTTGTTGGCAATATATGATGCCACCAAGAATGCCCGAGAGGATGGGGGCGGATAACCCGGTCCACATGTACACCCCGCCCTGCGCAAACCGGAACAGACCCCCGATAATCCCGGCACCAATCCCGATATACGGCCCACAGACCAGACCCGCGGCCATGGGGCCGAGATCCCGGACATTCACGACAGCGCCATAGATTGAGAGCCCGCTGAGTGTTCCGAAGATCGACAGGATGCCGAAAAAAACCATGAGGAGTATCTGTGTGGTCCACGCCGGATGTTTCTCGAAAACCTCATTAAAAAACCTGCTTCTCATGAAAATAGAAGCAAAGACGATAATCACGCAGAGGATCTCAAAAAGCGTAACAGAACTCTGGATGACTGTCAGTTCCATGTTACGGAATTGCTATATGTTGTATAAATATATTATGGCAAATGTGAGATATAAAATAAATTATACTGGCAGGATTTGAGTTGCATTCATTTTTGCGGTTGATTTTTCCTGAGCCTTGATGCCGATATCGTTTTTTCCTTCCCCCCCGGGAGTACCCCGGATACGGGCCCCGCAAAAGAGGGCTTCATTTCATGTGTCGGGCCTTATGCACGATCCAAAACCGGGGGGTGCCGGACGTCCGCTGTTTTGCAGGTTTGATAGAGCCATAACAAACCCCGTTCTTGAAAATATGTAAAAACGTGGGCTTCTGCAGGGACGTGGACATTATTTCCTGTACAGCAAAAACAATTGTCCGGATTGCCAAACCGTGCAGTTACAAGCCCGGGATCGTATTAGTCTTTCAGGGTGAGTGGACTATCGTGGCAGAACCTCGCATTGTCCGGACACGTGTTGTAAAAGATACATCTGATTCCCACCCCCTCTTCGTGCATCGCCCGGCAGCCTATCCGGATCGCAGCCGGAAAAATTACCCCCATCAGGACATTCCGGTACTTGCTCTGCCCCCTTCAACCCGATAACCGGATTCTCGACCGGTACCTGTATGCTCCGGTGCAACGAAAAAAGGATAAGGCGATCATCTGGTGCGAGAAACCCTGCACCGGCACATTCGGCATCAATACATTTGGGATCATTCCGCGGAACGATTCCACCGCCGCTGTTTCGCCGGGAGCCGGCGTGATGCGTTGTCGGGGCAGTATTATCCGGTGCAACAAAAACCACCTGCCCGGAAACAAATGTCAAAAGTTTTATATTGTAAACATAAATAAATTGACATATGGTAAAACCAGTAAACGACAACCGGTTCGGGATTGGTAAGATCATCCTACCGCTTTTCATTATCAGTGCAGCATTATTTCTGGTAGCTCCCGTTTTGGCAAATGCAGAGGTTACTATTGCCACGAGTGGAAATCCATCCTATTACTGGGGGGAAAAAGTAGTCTTCTCCGGTATGAACAACGCTTCAGACACCACGTATCTCTTCATGACCGGGCCCAACCTTCCCGATGCCGGCGGAAACCTGACTCTTCCGTTTCAACATCCTGTAGGCGGGGATCCCGGTTCATTCACCGTGGTGAAAACAAAACCGGGTAACACCTGGGAATACACCCTGTATACTTCCGGTGTTCTGCTGGATGCCGGGATGTATACCATCTATGCCGCAAGCCAGCCAAAATCAAAAGACCAGTTCGATAATCTGACAATCTATGGCACGACCAGCCTAATCCTCAAAAGACCCTTCATAACAGCAGCGATCTCACCCTCACCCGTTTTAAAAGGACAGCCGTTTTGGGTCAATGGATCTGCGGAAGGAAATCCGCGGACGGTCCAGGTTTGGATTGTCGGCGACAACTTCCTGTATAATACGATGGTTTCGACAAATCCGGATTCGTCATTTATGTATTATGGGGATACCAGACTCTCCGGGCAACTTCCGGAAGGACAATGCTATCTCATCGCCCAGCACCCGATGCAGAATACCCAGATTGATATCCTTACCAGCGGGGACTGGGTAAAAATGCTCAGACACGCCGATGGAAATCTGACGGACGCCACGAATCTCTTCAGGTTCCGGGGTACAGGAAGCCTGCAGGGCAATGACGCGGCAGAGGCTATCATTGCTGCGATCCGTGACCACACTACGGGCGATGACACATATACCGTAATCCCGTTCAGGGTTGTCGATGCTGGCTTTTCAACACCCGTAACATCGCCAGCCGCAACCACGCCGGTTCAACATCCGACCCAGTCGGCCCCGCTCCAGTATGCTCCAGTCGGAGCACTTGTTCTGATCATGGGAATTGTTGTCTGGAACCGGCGCCGGGGATAATTTTTTCTAAAGAACATTAAGTCCCTGCCAAAAATCCCCCGAATCCGGAATTGTTCCGGGCCCTGCACGCATCCGGTTTTCCAGTACTCCCCGGGAACACTACGTTTTTGTAACGGAACGCTCTTCCCGCCGGACTGCCCAGCTGGCAATGCCATCGGCAAGAATCCCGTAGATAATGCCGAAGACAAAGAGCATTATTGCACCGAAATAATTGTGGGCAAATGCCGGGACAATGCAGAGCAGGAGGCTGAACAATGCGCCGAGCCCGGCTCCCCGGAGAACCGGGTGCAAGCAAATCCCATCGGCAAAGCCGATAACTATGCCCTGGAGGACCCGGGAATAGAAGATCATCAGCATGAACCACGTCTCCGGCACGATTCCCTGGGGTGCAGCGATGAGCAGGCTGCCGGCACACCAGGCGCCGGTCAGGATTCCAACAGCGGTCGTGATTGCGATCCGTTTCTTCTGCACCATACTCTTTTTGACCCTAGGGAGCAGTCGGGGATAAGCGTTTCTTTGTTTTCGCAGGGTTTTTTTATGTGTTTGCGGGTATCGGCGTCGTTGTCATTGTCGCCGGTATCCCCCCATGAAAGATGGCAGAACAGGCGCTCTGGTAGAAAAGACGAAGTATCTGGTTCTCCAATTCGGACTCCTTGCTTTTGCAATATACCCTACCGGCTCATTGTTCCCCGTGCTTCTCTATCCACGCGATATAGTGATCCATCCAGTTCTGCAGGAACTTTCTGCTTGCCTCACCGATATTTCCGGCATCATCGAACATCCCTTCACGGACCTGGAGATAGGCTTCCGGCTGGCGGAGCACGGAAACATCCAGGAACGAGAGGACATTGCGCAGGTGCTGCTGGGCCATGGCGGTGCCGGCTGCACCGGGAGAAATGCCGAGGATGCCGGCCGGTTTTCCCGCCCACACGCTCTGACCGGGAGGTCGTGACCCCTGATCCAGGGCATTCTTGAGCACACCGGGGATCGAACGGTTGTACTCCGGTGTCACAATGAGAATGCCGTCAGCGGCCTGGATCTCCTGCTTCATCCTCCGTACGGGCTCAGCCGGGTTCTCATCGTCATCCTGGTTGTACAGGGGAAGGTCGCCGATCTGCACCATCGTAAGGGAAAAATCCGATGGCGCAAGTTTTACGATAGCTGATGCAAGTTTCCTGTTGAACGAATCCTTCCGGAGGCTCCCGACAATAATGGCGATCTGGTAGTGGTGCATACATCATCTCTCTTGACAAGTATCCGTGTTCACTCCCATCTTCATATAATTGATTGTAGCCGTAACAGGCACCGGGCCAAATGTCGGGCCGGGCTCCATCCCACATAAAAAAATGCCGTGAGGGGAATCGTCATTCACTCCAGGAAAGGATGCATTGGAGAGCATCATAATGGCGTTCCGGCATCTGACGCCCCGATGAACCCGGCGCGTTCAACAGGTTTGTCTGTCGGGCATTATTTTTCTGCTGCGGATACACGTTGGGATTATCACATCATACATGGAACAACTATCTGGTTAGTGGAAGTGGGATGTCGTGATTAACTCGTTCCGGGGGGGTGCGGAGAGGCTCGTATTCGTACTGTGCATTGTTCTGGTGCTGGCAGTCGCGGCCGGTATTGGCGTTACGGTTCGTGCTGAAACAACACCTGATGATCCGCAAACGTATACGGTCATGCATCTCACGCACGAGCAGCTGCTGGAGGAGCAGAGACAAATCGATGCAGCGCCAAAATATTCTGCACCCGTGCGGCGTCTTCGGTCATCCCCCCCGGGTTCTGTAAGCCTTCTTCCCGATCTTCCGTATATCCCGTCAGAAAGAAACCAGGGGCAGTGCGGAAACTGCTGGGTCTGGGCATCGACCGGGGTCATTGAGATCGAGCATTCCCTGAACAATTCGGTCTGGGACCGGCTTTCCATCCAGTACTTCAACTCAAAATTCCAGAATGACACGGGAGACTTTGCGTGCGACGGGGGATCGGCATCAAGGTTTTCAGACTGGTATTCTACCGACAAGTCTCCCATCCCCTGGACAAATACAAATGCATCGTATGGCGATTATTATCCAAATCCCGATTATTCAACAAAGGTACCCATCAGTACCATTGCGACTTCTCCCGCCTACACCCTGAATTCAGTGTCGTATTCGGTTATTTCAACCAAAGGGGTGGGGAACTCCACCGCCATTACAAATATCAGGGCCGCCCTGGATGCGCATAAAGCCATTTATTATTCGATGCGATTACCTTCAGCCGGATGGACTGATTTCTCCAGGTTCTGGAGGTATGGATTGAACGAGTCTCAGTTTGACCCGTCACCATACAATGGGCAGGAATATGGCGGAGGACATGGCATTGTTATCGTAGGCTATAATACCACGGATCCGCTCCTCCCGTACTGGCTTGTTGTGAACAGCTGGGGCACAACCACAAACCGGACGGATGGCACGTTCCGGCTGAATATGAGCCTGAATTATGATGCGGAACTGAATAGTTCCGGTACATTCATCCAGCAGAACACGTTTTTTCTTTTGAATCCGGAGTTCGCGGCAAACACCGCAGCCCCGGTCGTGAGCAGGATCTCACCGGGTTCCGGCATGGCTGCCGGCGGTACTGCAGTTACCATCACGGGCATTGGCTTCACCGGAACAACGAATGTAACTTTCGGCAGCACCCCGGCAACGTCGTATACATTCAGCACGGCTGATACCGATTCACAGATGATCGCTATTGCCCCGGCCGGGAATGCCGGACCCGTTCACATCACCGTTACCAATGCCTATGGCACCTCCACACGCTCACCCGCCAACCAGTACACCTACGTAGATCCCCCCACTGATGGTGGATCTGACAACGGCCCGGCAACGCATGCGGAACCGGCAGCCCGGCAATCTTCCACAACGGAAGTGAACGTTGGCGGGAACTCTGCGGTAAGCCGGGTTGACGTGACCGGCACCGGGATTGCCGATCTGATCGTCACCGGTACAGTGCAGTCGTCTCTACCCGCAGGTGTCTCCCCTGCCCCGGGCCGCATATACGAGTATATCAGTCTCGTCCCGGCCCGGTATACGACCATCACCGGTGCAACGATAATCTTCACCATCCCGGACTCGTATTTCGCGGAGCACCACCTGACCCCGCAGGATATTGTGATGTACCATTACACCGGCACCGGATGGACAGCCCTGCCGACAACGGTCGGGTCCACAGCGCAGGGGGAGGTTACGTTCACGTCTGTAAGTACGGGGTTCTCCCTGTACGCGATCAGCGCAACACCCGGGACCGGAGGGAACCAGACAGCATCTGCCTCCACGGGGATTATCGAAGATCTGACACCGGTTTCGACGCGGTCCGAAATTCCGTCATACACAACAACGGCACCTGTCGTGCGGCAGACAACAGCCGTACCGGCATCCCCGCCACCATCCGGCGTCCCGCTTCCTGCCATTGCGGCGGGTGCTGTGATCATCCTGGTGCTTGCCGGTGCCGTTTTCCTGATCCGGCGCTGGTGGATCCGGAGACAGAACCCGGCGCTGTTCCGGAACTATGATCAGAAGAGATAAACCGTCCTCTTGTTTTCCGGAACCCGTAATCTGTTTGTGAATAGGAAAAGCACGTACCGGAGAGGAGTCCCATCCCCGTACCTTGTGACCCCCGTTGATACGTGGGCGGCTTGCCAGCTCCCCAAAGTATGTTTTAGCCCGGTCCAGCCTTGTGCGGGTCGTGGCACCGCAGGACGGATTGCAGCACATTTGCAAAGACCGGGCACCTGCCCGGATCCGCTGAAAGGATACTTCCCGGGTTTTTAAAAAATCCCTGATTCCTGCTGGCAGATCTCCCATACAGGACGATCTGGCTCATCCAAAATACGCACTCTAATTTTTCTGGAGAATGTGCATAAGTCCTATATCAGATGATTGTTAATTTTTGCAGGGGAGTTGTATGACATAATTCCACCAGAATTCAGGCTCATTTGGACAATCACTGATCGGATTTGCGATTTGTACAATACCGCGAATAACATAGAATATGATATATACATGAATATTTCTATAAATGATTATAGTCACAGATAATGAAATTGTATAATTTCAGATTTTTATCAGAAATAATCACATTCAAAATCATGAATATGTGATTCCCTTCCAGCAATAATAACAAAAAAATGATGCGGTGAATACGTATGAAAACGGTAGTTGTTTTTGTTGCATTATACTCGTACCAAAATTTTCCTGTACGGATCTTGCATCCATTACTTGAAAGAGAAAAACCAGATGTAAAAACGTACTCGGTTTTTCTGAAAAATTGTGAGGTAAATACTTTTGACCATCCGACTACGATCGAAGAGAAAATATTTTTGGAAAAGATCCGCGAATTGAATCCAACAATAGTCTCTTTTACCGTACTATCCCCCTATTTTTCTGTAGCAAAAAAATTATCATCTTTGATAAAACAGCAGCAACCGGATATTATTATTATCTGGGGCGGGATCCATCCCACGATTTATCCAGAAAGTTGTGTCAACGAAGCAGACATTGTCTGTGTTGGTGAAGGAGAGGGCGCGATAGTTGATCTTGTAACAAAAATCCAGCAAAATGAGTCGTATTGTGACATCAACAATTTGTGGGTCAAAACGGATGACAAAATCGTTAAAAATCCCCTTCGTCCGCTAATCCAGAACCTTGACTCGCTCCCAACTCCCTTGTATGGAAGTGACGCATTCTTTTTTATTGAGAATAATTCAACATCAAAAAAAGATCCAATCTTATCTAATAGCGTATATTTGATACAGTCATCAAGAGGCTGTCCATGGAGATGCTCATTTTGTGTCAACAGCCTGATGAAACCATTGTATAAGGATCTCGGCATGTTTGTCAGGAGAAAATCGGTTGGCAATGTAATTTCCGAGATAAAAGAATTCCTTGAAAAAACAAATGGGATCACGAAATATATCCTTTTTGTCGATGAAGTTTTTTCCATTGATAAAACCTGGCTGGATGAATTCATAAAACAATATCCAACTCAAATTGGCCTACCATTTTACGTTGAATATCATCCGAAATTGCTTAATGTAGAACTTTTAGACACCCTTGTCGCTGCCGGATTGGATACCATTGATCTTGGAATCCAATCGGGATCAGATAACGTTCGAAATGTGATCTACAACCGGCCAGGGACCAATAAAGAGATTATCCCGCTTGCAAAAGAGATTGTCAAGCGGAACATAACGCTAAAATTTGATTTGATTTTAGATGGACCTTATGATACTGAAGCAGACTTGGAAGAAACCATCAAACTGTTATATGAATTACCAAAGCCTCTGCATATTAATTTCTTTTCAATGCAGTTTTTCCCGAATTATCCTTTAACGAACCGGGCAATACAGGACAATATCATTAAACCGGATGAATCCCACATGGAAAATTTAATTGAAAAAACAATGAAAAACTGGAGATACCGGTCCAAATTATTTCCGGTTTCACGGTTAAATGCCCTTAAAAATATAATCTGGTTGATTGGAACCAACAATGAAAATGACAAAACGGTGAAAACGGCAGTTTTTTCAAAAGGGATTTTTCCGGTATTGATACTGGGATATTTGCATGTGAAATCGGTAATTATTAATTCCATATTTGGAGTTGGGAGACCTGTAATCATTTCTCATAGTATCAGTGCTTTTGACTACATAAAAAAAGGAAATTTTTCTCTGATCGTAAAAAAATTCAAGGAACATTATCTGGGTAGATAAGCCATGAGTTATGTTGATGGAAAAAAGGTTAACCGGTTTCCTTATTTCCTTCAATGCAAAAACGTATCAGACTCTCGTATGTAGTATTTACCGGGATCCGAAATGTTTTTTTGTACTTATGATTCGATAACAACATATCTTCCGGTCGCATGGAGCGAGTCGAGATTCATTTCAACCGGCATTACAGTGAGGGAGTAAGGCTGCATTGATCTGCAAGAGTTATGCCGAATTTGTATTTTGGACAACAATCAGACCCGGTAATAGTAAAATGCCTGCTCTGTTGAAATCCTAATCAAAAACAACGTTGTACCGACAACCGGAGATCTAAGATACAGTATCTCCTTCATTTAATGTGTCGTTAAATAGGAAGGAGACAATTAAGAAATCAGCGAGCCGGAAGATCAGGTTTATCCAGGCAGCTATTTTAATCGTCTCGTACATAATAAATAATAAAAAAATAAACTAGTCTCTCATGACAAAAAGCGGGGCAATTGTTAATAATCTATCAAAAAAGTTTTTTCCAACAAATCCAATCAAACTGGTTGATATCGGGGCCAGTGGGGGGTTGAACCCGAACTGGCAACCATTTGAAGAATCCCTTGAAGTGATTGGATTTGAACCGGATCCCCGGGCGTATAAAGAGCTGGCCGCAGCAGATAATAAGCGAATAAAATATTTCAACATCGGGGTTCATTCAGAAAAAAATATAATTGATTTTAACCTTTACCGGCAACAGACTGCCTCATCCATTTACAAACCAAAAACAGCGTTGTTAAAACAGTTTCCACGAGCTGAACGGCTTGAAGTTATTGGCCTTGAAAAAATTACTGTTGATTCCCTTGACCATATTTTGTCTGATGGACCCAAGACGGATGTTGATTTTTTGAAAATTGATACCGACGGGAACGAATTAGCAATACTGAATGGGGCAAAAAACACATTATCGGAGCAGATTTTCGGTATCGAACTTGAAGTTTATTTTGCACAGATACGTTACGAAATGCCGGTTTTCTCTGATGTTGACCAGTATTTACGGGGACATGGCTTTGAACTGTTCGATATAAGGAGAGGTTACTGGAAACGTGCAATCGGGGAAAAATACGGGAATGACAAAGGTCAGCTTATCGTCGGCGACGCACTTTACCTGAAAAATATTGAATCATTTTATCAGCAGGTATCAGAAGATCATGACGCATCCCGGAGAAAAGAAAAAATTGTAAAAGCGATCTCGGTTTGTCTAATTTACGGGTATTATGATTATGCATTACAACTGTTAGATCATTCGGCCTCAATGTTCCAGAGTGCTGAAGGAGAGTATATCCAAAGTCAGTTGCAGTCAATCATTCGCAATGGCAGGAAAATCCCAAATTTCAGAGGTCGTGGCAGGATTGCTCAGTTTTTTATGACAATGTCAAGATTTATTGAGCATCCCACGTGGGCATTTGGCGACCAGTCATTGGGGAATTAATCCTGATCCGGGGATCATCCATTTGGGGTAACCCCCTTTTTTTTATTAGTTCATTCATGGAATCAATGTTCTACACGCGATGCCACCCAACCCCTGGAATCCGGATAATCATCAAGTCCTGCAGATCTGGCCAGATTGCCACAGGGATAATGACAATTTCCTGAATTTTACTATGAGTTCCCATGAGGGCAGTTCCATATTCTTGTTTGAGTCTGAAAGTAATTATCTAAAAAGGAAAAACCGATACGTCATTACAGGATAGTATAATTCAGATTCTCCATGATGCTCTGGCTGGTTCTTGCACTGATGGGTGCTGCTTCGAATGCGGCTTACTACATTATCATCAAGAGATATGGCCGGCACCTGGATCCAAGGATCCTGACAGGGACCAGTTTTGCAATGGGGGGATGCCTGTTACTGGTTTTTTCAAAAATCCAGGGTTTTCCCCAGACAGGGCCGGATTTTTTCCCTGCGGTGGCAATAACAACGATCCTTAATATCGTCTGTTTAAGCCTGATATTCAAAGTCCTTGAATCGTCGGATCTCTCTCTGTCGGCACCCCTCCTGTCCTTCACGCCGGTCTTCCTGATTTGTACTTCATTCCTCCTCCTGTACGAACTGCCATCTGCTGCCGGGGTTACCGGCATTTGTATCATTGTTGGTGGATCGTATGTGCTCAATATTGCCGGCAGCCACAACCGTCTCCGAGACCCTGTTTTTTCAATGATAAAAAACCGTAGCAGCATAATCATGCTGCTCGTAGCATTTCTCTTCTCGATCTCGATCAATTACGATAAAATCGTGATCACCAACTCCGATCCCTTTTTCGGTATGGCCTTATCCCTCATTGCAACCGGATTTGCTTTTTGTATCCTGGCCGGTTCCTCACGGATCAGCAGCCTGATTTCAGGACAAACGAAACCGTCGGCTGATACACCGAATGAACAAAATGGCAGCATCCACAGACGATCAAAGCATTCGTACTGGTGGCTGATACCACTCATGGCGATCTTCATCGCTATCGAAGCAGCTTCCATCAACATTGCGCTCACCCTGCAGATTGTCCCCTATGTTATCGCGATCAAGCGGCTGAGCATAATTTTTATGGTCCTCTATGGGACAATCATGCTTGCTGAAAAAGAGATCAAACCAAGACTGGTTGGATCAACTCTGATGTTCATCGGTGCAGCGGTGATCATTCTCTGTCCATGACCTGATATCCTGCCAGCCCATAGCCGTTTCGATCTCTTACCCCCGCACCAGTTAAGAACAGGAAATAACTCCTGATGGTATCGGAGGAAAAAAAGAAAAACCCGGTTATCGCGGATAATCCACAATACATTTTTTTATTCAGACGGATAGTCCGCATAATTAAAAATGTGCACAGCAAATGTAACACTGATATTATGAAATCAAGAGTCCTTTTTATATATCCCACGGGCTTTAGAATTACCGGCCTTCCCATGGGGCTCGCATCATTAAGCGCTTTTTTAAAGGCCCATGGCCATTCGGTAAAAATTTTTGATACTGCATTTTATGGGTCTACGGAAGAAAAGAGCCAGACCATCGTCCGCACCGAACGCCTGATGTCCAAGCCGATTACGGACGAAGATCATTATATGCCCGTAAACCAGACAACGGTTGAAGAAGATCTTCTTAAAACCATAAGGAAATACCAGCCGCACCTCATCGCATTCTCCATTGTTGAACCAACCTATGACCAGAGCCTGAAACTGTCACGGTTTATAAAAAAACACTTCAATACCATACCCGTCGTTGCCGGGGGAGTTTTTCCAACACTTTCACCGGATATTGTTATCGCAGAAGAATCCATTGATATGGTCTGTCTTGGAGAAGGGGAAACAATTCTCAATGAGTTGTGCGAAAGGCTCGCGCAAAAATCCGGCTATACTGATGTGACGGGACTCTGGGTAAAGAAAGACGGAGTCATCCATAAAAACGATCCGCCCAGACTTCTTGATATCAATACCCTCCCGTTTCCCGATTTTACGGAATTTGATCCCCGTCTTTTCTACAAACCCATGCAGGGAAAAATGTATAAAATGATCAATATCGCATCGTCGCGGGGATGCCCGAACCAGTGCACGTTTTGTGGTGCACCCCAGTTAAGAAAATTTTTCAAGCAATACGATTGTGGATTATATTACCGGCATCTCACGGCAAAAAGACTGATTGAGCATATCCAATACGAGATCAAGGTCCACAATCCCGACTTTATCTATTTCTCGACAGAAAATTTCCTGTCAATGAAAGAAGACGATTTCCAGACGTTTATCACCGAATACCGGAAAATAAAAATACCATTCTGGATTCAGACCCGGATTGATACAATAACAAAAGAGCGGCTCGAGGCATTACGGGAGATCGGGTTACTCTGGATCACCCTTGGTCTGGAACACGGGAACGAGGAATTCCGGACAACCATTCTCAAAAGGAAATATACGAACAAGCTGTTTCTTGAACGGATGGAAATTCTGCGGGATCTGGGCATGGGTGCCACATTGAATAACATCATCGGATTTCCGTTTGAGACCCGGGAACTTGTTTTCGATACAATCCGCCTGAACAGACAGTTATATGAGCGCAATCCGCGACTGGAGAGCAATGTCTGTGTATTCACGCCATTCAGGGGATGTGACCTTTATACCATCTGCAAGGAGAACGGTTTGCTGGGTGACGAGGCATATACCTCCTCGCAGGATCAGGATGAGCAGTCAGTCTTAAAATTCCCAAAGGAATTCGCCGATACGATCGCCGGAATGGTACGAACATTTAATCTGTATATACAATTACCGGAAAAATATTTCGAGGATCTGAAAATTGCTGAGACCCCCACAGAGGAGGGAGATCGCATGCGGAAAAAACTGCTTGGGATCTGTCACAAGCTTGAGCAGGAAGCCTTGAAAACAGCCTCCCAAGATCCTTTTTCCTGATCCCGTGTGTTGTTTTATCCATCATGTATGGTTAAAAAAAGCAGACAAATCAAAAAAAACAGTTCCAGGGATGATCCCCAATACGAGGAATAATGGACCCCCTTACGTCAAAACCATTCGGCAATAAGTTCGCGCTTATTATCCCGACACGCAACCGCCCGGAAATCCTGCTCAAGCTGCTTGGGAGCATCCAGATGCAGGATGTCCTGCCCGACCAGACCATCATTGTCGATGGCAGCGATCTCCCGATCAGGAGCCGGATTGAAGCTTTTTTTCCGGACAATACAATCTATGTTCATTGTTTCCCGCCATCCCTCACAAAACAAAGAAATGCCGGACTGGCACACCTGGATAAAAATATCACCCTGATCGGGTACCTGGATGATGATATTGAGCTGGAACCGGCCGCCGTCCAGGCTCTTCTCTCGTTCTTTGAGACGGCACCTGCGGATATGGGAGGTGCCTCGTTCAATATTATCAATGTCCCCCCAAAAAAGAAGCTCATCACATTCATCCGGAAGTTGTTTTTAATTGATGGGGATGTTCCGGGAAAAGTACTGAAATCCGGGTTTTGTACCTCCATATTCCCCATGGATGCTGATGTTGACTGTAACTGGCTCTGCGGGGGTGCAACAGTCTGGAGACGTGAACTTTTCAAAACATTCTCCTTTGATGAATGGTTTGCCGGCTGGGCATATCACGAGGATGCGGATTTCAGTTACCGGGTGTCAAAACACTACCGGCTTGCCGGAATACATTCCGCAAAAGTAACGCACAACCCACCCCCGTTCAACAAGACAAAACAGAAACAACTGGGGATGATGGCCGTTATCAATCGCTACTATTTTGTTACAAAAAACAAAGAACTTTCAGTCCTGTTTTTTTTCTGGGCATCCTTTGGGGAAATTCTGATCAATATCCTGCAGAGTATCCGGGACCTGGATGGGAGCGGATTTTTGCTGGCTGCGGGTAATATCACTGGCCTGTACCGGATCATAAAAGGGGATATGGTCCAGGTTGATGTGAATTTCAGAAAACAGGCATAAAAAAACGGGTGCACAAAAGAGGGGGCAGTGATGATGTTCAGACAAGATCCAAAAACAACTCCGGGACCGGTTACCACCGTAATTCTTGACTGCGATGGCGTGATCCTTGAATCGGTTTCAGTCAAAACAGATGCCTTTGCTGAACTTTTTTCCTTTGCTGCCGGAAAAAAAGAGGAGATTATTGCATATCATCTCAATAACGGCGGAATGTCAAGGTATGATAAATTCCGATATATTTACTCAGATATTTTGAAACAACCGCTTACGGAGAGCCGGTTTGAAGAGCTCTCCCATAATTTTGCATCACTTGTCCATCAGAACGTGGTCAGATCACCATTTGTTGTCGGGGCAGAAGAGTTCCTTGAATCGTATCACAACCGGCTGGCATTGCATGTTGTCTCGGCAACACCTGAAGGGGAGTTGCTCGAGATATTTGAGGAGCGGAACCTGCTCCGGTATTTCAGAAGTGTTCACGGGGCCCCGGAAAAAAAGGCGGTTCATCTCAGAAATATTGCGAGTCGCTCCTCCTGCGATCCCTCGACATTCATCTTTGTCGGAGATGCCCGGAATGATTATAGTGCGGCAAAAGAAGCGGGCATAAGGTTTATCGCGAGAATCAAGGAGGATGAACCGGACCGGTTTATGGGATTGGCCGGTATTGAGTACAGGATTAATAACCTCCAGGATCTTGACAGGTACATCAGGGATGTAACATGCTGATTCCTCTTTCCTACCCGTTAACGCAAGATTCTCCGCTGTATCCCGGGAATCCGGAGGTTACCATCACAAAAAACCGGTCAATGGAGTTCGGGGATTCAGCAAATTCCAGTGTTGTCACGTTCGGGACACATTCCGGCACTCACATTGATGCTCCCCGTCATTTCTGCCCCACGGGAAAGACCCTGGCAGAATGCCTGCAAACACAAGGGGTTTATGAAAAAACCATCTGTATCAGCATTCCCGCCGGATCAGATACCTGCATAACTGCCGATTGCATCCGTAAACAACTGCAGAACATCACGGACATTGATGCACTGATACTCCGGACGGGATATTGTCATATCCGCGATAAGGAGCCGTTGAAGTATCGGGATAATCATCCCTGGGTCCATCCGGATGTTCCGGAATTTCTCAGGAATACATATCCGCACCTCCGGCTGTTTGGTATCGATATCCTGTCAGTTTCCCGGCCGGATCACCGGAAAATGGGGCATGACTGCCACAGGGCATTTTTATGCGGAGATCAGGGCATTCTTCTTCTTGAGGATGCGGACCTGCGCACACTGCCGGAAACCGTGACGCCCTTTCACCTCCATGTCTATCCCTGGATTCTCGGGGCGGAGGATGGATCACCGGTCATGGTTTTAGCCGATATTTAAAAAACAGATCTTCCCTCCAGCAATCTCTTTCCCAAACTCCCGCGTTCCTCCCTATGAAGTGTGGGGGAAAAAGAGGGTTAAACACTCTTCAGTAACCGGCGTAAAAAACTCCTCTGCGATCCGGGACGATGCCGCAGGTGCCGGGTCGGTTTTTTCGAGCAGGTAACAAGCGGTGTCGTAGATCTCTTTTGGCGTTGCAGCGGACGGGATGGAATCTGATTCATCATAAATATCCCGGTCAATTACCATGTCCGAACGAATATGGATAAGGGGTATTTTCTGTGCAAGAGCTTCCACAGAAACGGTTGTCGCCGTGTAGAGAATGAGATGTGTGGTTGAAAGCAGGATGTCGATGGGTTGATTCCGTATCTCAAAATTTCCCGGAAGATGAGGAATAAACGGCATAATCTTCCGGAGGGGGAGGGTAGGGTGGAATTTGATGGTCACATGAAACTGCTTTTTCTCGCCGAATGCATGGATACACTTGGTTACCAGTTCGAGAGAGAGGCTGACATCATCCGTAGTGACGACCAGTACAGGGTAAGGTATTACCTTTGGCAAAGGTTTCCTCGAGGTTTTCAGGGCAGAATATCTGAACGCACCCCCGATAATGATATGATCGGGATCAAATCCTGCATCAACGAGTGTTTTTTGTGCCCGGACTCCGTTTGCCACGATTAAATCAGGTAATGGAATAGCGGGTAATTCCGATTTCGAAAGCGTATACATCATATCCATCGGGCTTACCGGGGAATGCTGGTGCCCGATAAGACGGCAGTCCGGCCGGGTATTCCGGATACTCCGGCAAAACATCTTCTCCCACATGAGATTTTCAAAGTGATAGATAAAAACTGAGATCCATACCTTCCTTGCGAGTCGCTCACCAGCACGGTAATAGAGGAATGTCTGGGCCGATCGGGTGTTCAACAGATCTTCATGAATCTCTTCCTGAATAATGGGATCAACATTCCGGTTATGAAAGAGGGGTGCAAAAGGTATCCGCGGATAGCCGTTATGGGTGGTAACCAGCGCAAAAAGGGGATCAAGGGGTGAGATGAACTCCTCTAAAAGGAAACACTTTTCGCGGGTTTTGTAAAGGCTTGTGAGGGCAACCGGGTAAAACAGGGTTGGCAGAACCGTGCAGAGGTACATCACATTCTGGTTTTTTTCTTTTAACAGGGTTCCAAGATTTCCGAGAAAAATATCGTCAAATTTCCCTTCATTCCGGAAGGTCCGGTTGTCGATTAACGAATGAATAAGACTCACATTTTCCCGCGGCCAGGATTTTCGGTAACGGGAACAAATCAGACCAAAAATACGTGCGAGAATTGAACGGACACTCCACCTTACGATAAAATATGCCATTTTTACCAGAGAGATTACCAGCATCCTGCTCTTCTTCCAATACAGGTTAATCGGTGAATCCAGGAGGACGAGGTCGATTGCAGGATCATGGGAGAGGGCATCGCGGATACCTGCCATAACACCCCGGGACTCACAGAGGATAAGGAGATTTCCAGGTTCTTTTTGGGCTACCCTTACGGCAACATCAAGATAACAAAAATGGAGGAAGGCATTGGAAATGAAGGGATTTTTCTCGGATAAGGAGGTCCACCACCAGGACACGCCGGTTCCGTTGCAGGAAAGCTGCCCGATATAATCAATAAAATCCTGGCGGAGCCGCAGGGCGCTATCCTGAAGATCGTTGCCAATATCGATTCGTGAGGATTGCCCGGGCATTTTTTTTTCAAGAGAGAGACAGAGAGGAACATTTTTCCCAAGATAGAGCCAGGAAAAAGCCCCCGGATTGGAATTGCCGGCTAAAAAATTCTGTATTATGTGCTCGTCGGCATACGATATGATAATTTTTCTCTTCCCGTCTCGGCCCATCGCAATTCCTTAATTACCTTAAAAATTAAGGTTCTATCGTGATAAATAAGTAAGTGCACTATCCATTTTATAGCACAGCAACAACCATGCCCGAGGCATTCCCCGATGAAAAAACACCCGATAGCAATCACCATCCGATCGTTTGGATTGAATCTTAAAAACCAGAAGGAACTCCAGAAAACCTGCAGTCTCCGGTATATCAATACAACCGGCAACCGTCTGACCGGACCGGAGTTGTCTGAGATCCTCAAAGGCATTGAAGGTGTGATTGCCGGCACGGAACCCTTTTCCCGCCAGGTTATTGAATCCGCAACCGATCTCAGGGTGATATCACGGGTTGGTGTCGGACTGGATTCAATTGACCTGGATGCCGCAAAAGAGCGGGGAATTGCCGTTAAAAATACCCCTGATGCGCCGGTTCAGGCCGTGGCAGAACATACCCTTGCACTGATACTGGATCTGCTGAAAAAAATCACCGCCTACAACACGAATATCCACCGGGGGGATTTCCATGTTGAGACCGGCCGGATGCTTGCCGGTAAACGGGTTGGAATAATCGGGCTTGGAAGGATCGGCACCCGGGTTGCCACTCTTGCCAGTGCACTCGGGTGTACCATCGCATATTACGATCCGTTCAGAATGACCGGGCTTTCGGAAACCTGGCAGGCCTGTTCTTCCATGGAACAGCTGTTGGAAACATCAGACATCGTGACCCTCCATATGACACCTCATAAGAGCGAAAAGCCGTTACTGGATACGGAGTCACTCAGTCTGATAAAAAATGGCGCTGTCGTCATCAATACCGCAAGAGGATCCCTCATTGATGAGCCTGCGCTGATCCACGCACTTTCATCCGGGCGGATCGCGGGAGCGGGTCTGGATGTATTTTCCCATGAGCCATATTCGGGAAGATTGCTTGAATTTCCCCAGGTTGTAATGACGCCCCACGTTGCATCGAATACGGATGAATCACGACAGCAGATGGAAATAGAAGCGGTTAATAATATTATTACGGCGTTTGAGGAATAGCAAATGAGAGCTCTTGTCACGGGTGGTGCGGGCTTTGTCGGGCACCATATCGTAAACGAACTGGTAAAGCAAAAGATCAAAACAGTTGTGTTTGATCTTGCCGAACCATCGGATTTTTTCGATCAGAACCCCACTCTGAAAAATTCCCCGTTAATTGACTATATCCAGGGCGATGTCCTGGATTATGATCAGGTGGATGGTGCAGTAAAAAAATGCAATACCATATTCCATACAGCGGCAATCGCGGATATTGAAGAGTCACGGCATCAGCCGGTCAGGACAATGCAGATCAATGTGATGGGAACCGTGAATTGCCTTGAAGCTGCAAAAAAGCATGCCATTTCCCGCTTTCTCTATGCCAGCTCGGCCTATACTGCCGGGAAAAAGGGCTCATTTTACCGGGTCTCAAAACAGGCAAGTGAAGCGCTCTGTAAAACCTATTACGAAGAGCATGGACTGGAATATACCATTCTTCGCTATGGCAGCCTCTACGGGCGTGAATCAAATCAGTGGAACTTCATTTACGGACTCTGCAAGGCGGTCCTCACCACCGGCGAATTCACGTACATGAGTTCCCCTGAATCAGAACGGGAATATATCCATATCAACGATGCCGCACATGAGACCGTCAGGATTGCGAGTGAAAAGGAATTTGCCAATAAAGCAGTCCTGATCACCGGGCATCAGCGGATAAAAATCAAAGAACTTTTTGCTATGCTTGAGGAGATCGTGGGCAAAAAGATACAAATTCATTACAACCCGCAACTGGTTCAGTCCCATTATGTCATGACGCCATATTCATTCGAAGCGGATGTTGCCACGCGAATCAACCTGTCGGAATACATCGATATCAGCGAAGGGATTCTCGATTGCCTGCGGGCGGTCCAGAACGAGATTGATCAGCAGGAATCAGGAAAACCGGGAGACATCTGAATGGCAAAGGCAGTTGATTCAATTTTACATACCATTGCAGGGCACAGTGTCGTGCAGAGAGAGGATGCCCGGTATAAAGATTACCGGAAGAAATGGAACGAATGGCCGGAGACCGGCCAGTATGGGGATTTTCCCCTTCACCTGGATGTTGAGCCAACAAATGCCTGCAACCTCCGGTGTCCATTCTGTGCAACAACGTATAACAAATATGCAAAAGGGTTCATGGAAGAGAAGATCTGGAAACGGATTCTTGATGAAGCGGGAAAAAAGGAACTGAACTCACTCAAATTCACGTTTCGCGGCGAACCCCTGCTGCACAACGACCTTGCCCGGATGGTATCCTATGCCAAAAATGCAGGCATCCAGGATGTGTATTTCAATACAAATGCATTGCGGCTGGACGAGCCGACCATCCGGGATCTGCTGAATTCCGGGCTGGATCGGATCTCCGTTTCTTTTGAGGGATATACAAAAGAGATTTATGAGAAGTACCGGGTCGGATCCACCTTTGAGACCGTTGTTCACAACCTGGAACTTCTCAAAAGCATCAAAGAAGAGCTCGGCCTCAAATCCCCGCTGGTCCGGATCCAGACCGTCCTCGTACCGGAACTTGAGGGAAAAGAGAACGAATATGCAGCGTTCTGGGCCTCAAAAGTGGATGAAGTGGCCTATCTTGACATGAAAAGCGAAGCAGGCAACCCGGATCACCGGGGAATACACAGTGACTGGGCATGTCCGATGCTCTGGCAGCGGATGACCATAACCTGGGACGGGAAGATCCTGCCCTGCATCCATGACATTTTCGAATGGGACTCGTTTGGAAAGATCGGTGATATTTCAATTGCCGATGCCTGGACAAGTGCCCGGCAAAACGAGTTCAGAAACCTCCACCGGGAATGCAATGCCCACATGATCCAGCGCTGTGATCGTTGCCCTTACCGGGAGAGCGAAATCCGGAAATTACAAGGAAACTGATACCATGATCGTTGCATTACTCATTGGCAGGGAAGGAAGCCAGGGATTTCCCGGGAAGAACATCTATCCCATCCTTGGAAAACCCATGATGGAATACCCGTTGGAAGCAGCTGTTGAGGCAAAAACCGTTGACAAGGTTTACATCTCGACGGATTCCGAGAAAATTAAGGAGATCGGACGGAAGCATCAGGCTTCGATCATCGATCGCCCGGATGAACTGTGCGGAAACAAGGCACTCGGAGAGAATGTCTTTGTGCACGGCTACCAGGTTATCAAAGAGGAACTGGCAAAGGAAAACAAATCCATTGAACAGATCATCCTGATGCACTGCAATTCACCCACAATCCTTCCGGAAACTATCGACGAGGGTGTCGGAGTTCTCCGTAAAAATCCCGAGTATGATTCCGCAGTCACGGTATCCCGGTATAATATGTGGAGCCCGCTGCGGGCACGAAAGATCGGATCTGACGGACTGCTTCATCCCTTTGTTCCGTTCGAAACCTTCGGGAATCCAAAAACCCTGAACTGTGACAGGGATTCACAGGGAGATGTCTGGTTTGCGGATATGGGTGTATCCATTGTGCGTCCGCGCTGCCTTGACCATATCGAAAACGGGCTCCTCCCCCAGAAATGGATGGGCCAGAATATCTATCCCCTCAAGCAGTGGGGAGGATGCGACGTGGACTACCGGTGGCAGTTGCCGCAGGTGGAATACTGGATCAAGGAATACCGGCAGGGAAAAAAGGAGAGTTGATCCGTGATCCCAAAAGCGCACCTGCCGGACATCTACCGCACCCCTGTTGACAGGACGCCCCGCTCCTCATATATCCGCCTGGATAAAAATGAATGGACCGTTCCCCTTCCAAAGAAGCTACTGGCCCGGATCAAAAATGAGATCTCACCGGATTTCCTGTCCTGCTATCCCGAGGTCTACAAATTATACGATGCCCTCTCCGACTTCCATTCCCTTCCCCAGGATCATTTTCTTCCGGCAGCGGGTTCCGACGGGGCTATCCGGGCCACATTTGATGCGTTTGTCTCACCCGGGGATGAAATTATCAACATCCAGCCAAACTTTGCAATGTATACGGTGTATGCAAACCTGTACCAGGCCAAAGAGATCAGTGTTTTTTACCATCCTGAAAAACTGACCCTCGACATCAGCGAGGTAATCAAAAAGATCAGCCGGAAAACCCGTCTCATTATCGTCTCAAACCCCAACAGTCCTGCCGGGGTTCTCCTCTCAAATGATCAGATCAGGCAACTGCTTGATGCAGCATCGGATTGTGACGCCGGCGTTCTTGTGGACGAGGCATATTACCCGATATCCGGAACTACCGCTGTTGACCTGTTAAAGGAATATCCGAATCTCATTGTCCTGCGATCGTTCTCGAAGGCATTCGGGCTCGCTTCAGCACGGGTCGGATACGCCATAGGCCGCCCGGAGATAATTGGTCTCCTTGCAAAATTCAAACCAATGTACGAGGTTAATTCGTTAGGGGTACTGTGTTGTACAACCCTGATCAGACATTATCCAGTCGTAGAAAAATCCGTCCGGCAGTTATTGAAAAACAAAAAGGATTTTGTCCGCAATGTAGAAGCCCTCGGGCTGACCGTCCTGCCGTCAGGAACGAATTTTGTCAACATTGTTGTTGGGGAGGCGCAGTGTCAGCCCCTGATCAAAAAGTTCGAAGATAATGGCGTACTTATCCGTCCCGGGTATAACTGGGGCATCCTCAGGCAGTGCATACGAATATCAATTGGCGATAAAAAATCGATGAAAACCGTATCTGGCATCCTGAAGAGGTGGGTTGATGAAAAACAAGACTGATAGAAAATTCCGGGTGTTGTTCGTGTATCCGAACACCATGATGGCAACGCTGCTCCCGATCAATATCTCGCTTTTGAATGCCTGCCTCCAAAGGGAAGGGATCGACACAAAATTGTTCGATACAACGTTTTACCACACAGAAGAGATCAATTTCGAGCAAAAGAAAGTCCAGCTCCTCCAGATCAAGAAATTCAGCTACCAGGACACCGGGGTAAAATTCAAAGAAACAAACATTTTCGACGATCTCAATACCATGATCGCGGAATACCAGCCGGACCTGATTGCCTTTACGATTGTCCAGGACACGCTCAACCTGACAAAAGACCTGGTCAGCCACATCCGGCACTGGAAGATCCCGACAATTGCCGGAGGCGTTGCGGTTACCTTCAGTCCTGAAGAGATACTGGCCATTGATGGCATTGATATCATCTGCGTTGGCGAAGGAGAGGGGGCCCTTGTCGAACTCTGCCGGAAGATGTCCCGGCAGGAAGATTATTCTTCAGTACAAAACCTGTATTGCAAGACACCAAACGGGATCGTCAGAAACACGATCCGCGATCCGGTTGACCTCGACAGCCTCCCCTTCATCAATTATGACCTTTTTGATAAGGAGCGGATTTACCGCCCGATGATGGGGAAGATCTATGCCATGCTGCACGTGGAGCTGGACCGGGGATGCCCCTATTTTTGTGCCTACTGCGGTGCACCGGAATTAAAAAAGCAGTACAAGGAAAAAACCGGGTGCAATTACTACCGGCAGAAATCAACCGATCGGATTATTGATGAGATGAAATACCTCTGTGACAAGTACAACCCGGGGTATATCGATTTTGATTCCGAGACATTCCTCGCCCGCCCGGTTCCTGAGCTGAAACAATTTGCCGAACGGTACAAAAAGGAGATAAAACTGCCTTTCTGGTGCCAGTCACGCCCTGAGACGGTTACGGACGAGAAGATTGCAATCCTGAAAGACATGGGATGCAAGAACCTGCAGTTCGGGGTTGAACAGGGAAATGAGGAGTTCCGGAAAAAGGTTCTCAACAGGTCCCATTCCAATGCACAGATGCTCGCGGCATTGAAAACCGTTGAGAAATACCAGATTGAATACACGGTCAATAACATCATTGGTTTTCCCGGAGAGACACGGGAGCTCGTCTTTGATACGATCGCAATAAACCGCTTGATCAATCCGACAACCATGAATGTCTACCTGTTTACCCCCTATAAGGGAACGCAGTTGTTTGATTATTGTGTGGAAAACGGATACCTGGACAAGGATGCCGAGGTTCACCAGCTGCTGGACAGCACGGAACTGAAAAACCAGCCACTGTCGTATGCAGAACTCAAGGGTCTCCAGAGGACATTTCCCCTCTATGCAAAATTCCCGGAATCCGATTATGATCTGATCCGGAGAGCAGAAGTGTTCGATGATGAAGGTAACAGGATCTTTGAAGAGCTCAAAGCGAAATTTTATGAAAAAGTGTTCAAGATGAATTACAAATAATCCGCTTTTTTTTATTGGTGCGTTTAAAAAAAATTATCCTGAACGGGATTTTTTGATAAATGCCTGGGTTTTTCCTATTCCTTTCTGAAGAGACGTTTTTGGTTCCCAGCCGATTAACCGTTTTGCCTTTGAGGGATCACACAGGAGCCGGGGGATCTCACTCTGGGGATGGATGTGCCGGACATGTTTTATCCGGGATTCATCGGTGCAGATCATTGCTGCAAGGTCATTGATGGTAATATCCGTTCCAAGGCCGGCATTCAGGATTTCCCCGGTACATTGCCCGCTCATCGCAGCCATTACAACAAATTCCGCGCAGTCCTCCACATACATCAGGTCACGCGTCTGGGTTCCGTCACCATAGATGCTGAGCGGTTCCCTGCTGAGCGCTTTGTCAATGAAAATCGAGACAACGCCACCTTCGCCGGTGCTTTTCTGGAACGGGCCGTAGGTATTGAACGGGCGGAGGATCACGGTGGGAAGCCCGTAGGCATGGAAGTACGACTGGACCATATTCTCACCGGCAAGTTTTGCACCGGCATAGGGCGAGGCGGCTTTTGTGGGGTGGGTTTCGCCAATCGCTCCTTTCGAGGAGGCTGTATCATACACCATGCAGGTACTCATGAATACAAACCGGGAGTTTGTCTTTCTTGCTTCTTCAAGAAGGTTGAACGTACCGATAACATCATTGTCGAACACTTTCTGCGGGTTGTCGATGCTTTCCTGGACAATAATATTTGCCGCAAGGTGGATGACAACATCGAATTTATTCCGGAAGATCTCGGAGAGGGTTTTTTTGTTTTTGATATCTCCCGTTTTTACAACCAGGTTCGGGTTGTTTGAAAATTCCCGGAGATTTTCCAGGCTTCCATTGGAGAGGTCGTCCAGGACAACAACGGAATTTTCTTCCTGTAAAAGACGGCTGACAACCCAGCGCCCGATAAAACCTGCTCCGCCGGTAACAAGAACGTTCATACCATTGCCTCATCGAGGAGCTGCTGGATCTGCGCAGGTTTGAGCAGGTCCATCTGGGAAGAGGTCTTCATGGTTTTTACCGGAGCATAATCCGCATAATTGGCAAAATCCCCGGTTTTTATCTGGGGGAGGATGACGTACATATCGCTTCCTTCAAGAGCCCGCGACATCTCTTCTTCGGTCATGATCTCCTCGTACATCTTCTCACCGGGTTTTTTGCCGATGATGGTCTTTTTGGCTTTTCCGTATCGCCCGATCATAACGTCCGCCAGATCCCCGATCCTGACAACCGGCATCTTGAAAATAAAGATCTCGCCGCCTTCAGAAAGAACCCCCGCCTTGAGGACGAGGTCGATGGCCGTTTCCTGGGTGATCATGAACCTCGTCATGACGGGGTCGGTGATCGTGAGGTTTCCCTGTTCAAGAATCTGTTTTTTAAAGAGGGGGATAACCGAACCGCTGGTCCCGACAACGTTCCCAAAACGGCAGCAGGAAAAAACGGTTGTCCGGGCTCCATAATCGTTTGCAGCAATGATCAGTTTCTCTGCAAGGAGTTTGGTTGTTCCCATCGTGTTTGAGGGGTTTGCTGCCTTGTCGGAGCTGGTGAAAACAACTTTTTTCACGCCCTGGTTAATTGCGGCCTGGATGACATTTGTTGTCCCGTTGATATTGGTTTCAACGGCATCGAGCGGATTATATTCACATTCGAGAACGTGCTTGTAGGAAGCCCCGTGGATTACGATATCAATCCCCTTGAAGGCATACTGGAGCCGGTCAAGGTTCTTGATATCCCCGAGCAGGAACCGGATCCGGTTGCCATATTCCGTGCCGTATTTCTGGCGAAGGTTGAATAACCCGTTCTCATTGATATCAAAAAGGGCAATGGTTTTGGGTTGATACTCCAGCAGTTTTTCACAGAGTGCCTGGCCGACACTGCCAGCCCCGCCCGTGATTAAAATATTTTTCCCCGCATAAAAATTTTTCATGGAACGATCCTCAGGTATTCTGCAACTCACTACTCTATAAGGATGGGTGAAATTAATAAAAAATTCTTTCCCGTCAGCCATTTTCACCTCATCACCCAAAACCCGTCGTGATTATCAAAAAATGTACAGGAAAAACCAAAATACTCCGGTCTCTCATGAAAAGAGTGATTTTTTAAATCAACGATAATAATTAATGATTAGATGCAACCCATCAGCCCTCACAAGGATTTCAGGGTCCTCTTTGTTTACCCCAATGTAATGTTAATTACCCTGCTGCCGGTTGGAATACCCGTCCTCCATTCATGCCTCAAAAATGCTGGATTCCAGACAAAACTCTTTGATACCACCCTCTACAAAACCGAAGAAACCACCTTCGACATGAAAAAAGTCGACCTCCTCCAGTTAAGAAAATTCAGTTACGAGGATGTCGGCGTCACCGTTAAAAAAACGGATATGACGGCAGATTTTGTTCAGCTGGTTAATGAATACAAACCCGACCTGATCTCGTTCAGCATAGTTCAGGATACCATTGGCATTGCAAAACAATTGCTCGCTTCAATCAGCGATACGAATATTCCCGTGATTGCCGGAGGGGTGTTTCCAACCCTCTGTCCCGAAGAGGCCATTTCCATTGAGGGCATTGACATTATCTGTGTTGGTGAAGGGGAAGAGGCGCTTCTCGAACTCTGTGAAGGTATGTACCGGAAGAGAGATGTGAAATCCATCAAAAATCTGTGGTTCAAAACCGATCAGGGCATCATTAAAAACGAGATACGACGACCGTCGGATATCAATAAACTTCCCTACATTGACTTTGATCTTTTTGAAAAAGAACGTCTTTACCGGCCCATGCAGGGGAAGATGTATGCAATGATCCATATCGAGATCGATCGCGGCTGTCCCTACAACTGCTCCTATTGCGCTTCTCCGCGGTTAAGAGAGCTGTACCAGACCCGGACCAGCCGGAAGTATTACCGGCAGAAAAATGTTGACCGGGTCCTGGACGAGATGGTAGCCCTCGTGAAAAAATATAGTCCCGGCTACATTGATTTCAACTCCGAGACATTCCTTGCCCGGCCCATTGAGGATCTGAAACATTTTGCAGCCCGGTATAAAAAAGAGATTGGCATCCCGTTCTGGTGCCAGACCCGTCCAGAGACCCTCAATGACGAGAAAGTGGCGCTGTTAAAGGACATGGGCTGCAAAAACATGAATATCGGGATTGAAAGCGGGAGTGAAGCGTTCCGGAAACGGGTTTTAAAACGAACCTATTCCAACGAGGATATCCTCAAAGGCCTCCAGATCCTCGATAAATACCAGATCCAGTACACCCTCAACAACATTATCGGTTTTCCTGATGAGACAAGGGAAAATATTTTTGACACCATCGATATCATCCGCCAGGTCCATCCCACAACGGTGAATGTGTATATATTTGCAGCATACCGGGGAACCCCGCTCTTCGATTATTGTGTTGAAAAGGGATACCTTGAGCCCGATGCAGCAGTTCATCAGCTCATCTACGGGACGGAACTGAAAAACCAGCCCCTCAGTTACCAGCAACTGAAAGGGATCCAGAGGGCATTTCCGCTGTACACGATGTTACCGGATCCCGACTTTGATCGGATACGCCTGGTTGAAACCTTTGATGAGAAAGGCAATGCTGCATTCGAAGAGCTGAAAAAAGAGTTTTATGAACATGTGTTCAAGATAAAAACTCCTTAACCCCGTTTATTATCCCGTCTATTTTTCCAGCAGCTGCCAATGGACGGAAATGAGTTTCTCCGTCAGGACATCATGGTCATACCGCTCGCAGACAGTCATCCTCGCACGGGGGCCCATGCGCTGACGGTCACCGGGGTTCCGGTGCATCCACTCCACGGCCGTTTTCAGGGCAGGTACATTCCGTACCGGAACAAGGAGCCCGTTTTTCCCTTCCTCGACAATCTCAGGACAGCCGCCGGCATCGGAGGTTATTGCCGGAAGACCGCAGGCAAACGCTTCCATGACTGCGGCAGGAGCCGCTTCCGTGTAAGTCGGCAGGAGGAGACAGTCCGCAGCAGTGAGCCAGGTCCTTATCTCCTCCCGGTTCTTCTGGCCGGTGAACCGGCAGTTGGAGGGATGATCCGGGATCTGCCCGGGGCCGACAAAGATAAAGGAATAGTCCGGACACATCCGTGCAACCTCGATAATCTCAAAGATCCCTTTCCAGGCATGGAGCCTGCCTAAAAAAAGGAAGATTGTTTTCTCCACGGGCAGCCCGAGCACCCCGCGGGCTTCCTCTTTGGATCCGGGGATGAAGAAGCGGGTATCCACGCCGGTATGGACCGCTGCACACCGGTCGGGGTCCAGTCCCAGTTCCAGCAATGGCTTCTGCATCTCCTCGCTTGCCGTGATCACAAACGCAGCCCGCCGGATCATTGACCGGGTGATATGCCGGTACACCGGATTCCTGAACGGGAATATCCGTGCATCGTCCCCGTGGAACTTGAGGACAAGGGGAACATTACGGCGCCCGAAGATGGCCGGTACCAGGCTGCTGTGGGGAATGTATTCCGCCTGCATAAGATCCAGACTTTTGTCCCGTGCAATGAGAAGAGAATCAAAATAAAACGGTGCGTATCCAAAAGCGGATGGCCCGGTTTTCACGGCTTTTTTTACCGTGACGCCACGCGCCGTAAGATCCTGAACCATCTGGTGGATGAAGATCCCCCGGTAGTCCCCCTCAAACGCCGGGTACATGTTGGCAAAGAGACCCAGCGTATAGTCAGGCATAACCGGCCCCCGGTGTTATCCGGTTTTCCCGGTGCACGGGTATCGTCATGATTTCACCAGTACAAGAAGTGAGTATCCCCCAAAAACCCTTACGGTGAAATCCGGGAAGAGGGGAAACAGGAGGAACCGGGGGATTTTCAAAAGCTTGTCCTTCAACCCGTATTCGCGAGCCAGCAAATACCCCGCGGTATACTGAAAATCCACAACTTCATACCCCAGGTCGGAGAGCACCTGAAGGGCGATATCCCGTGAAAAAAAATGGAGATGGCCGACTTTTCTCCGCTGGCCGAGAAGGAACTGCTGGTGGAGGACCGCGAGTGCAAACATTTCGAGCGGGATGTGGAGGATTTTATACGGGCTTTTTGGTTTGATCTCCCGCAAAAACCGGAAATAGTCTTCCAGGTGCTCGATAATATCGATGAGAAGGATAAGATCACAGGAATTATCCGGCTCATCGCAATAATTTTTCAGGCTGAATGACAGTCGATCATTCGATCGCCCTTTGCAGAGTTCAATTGCCTGGGGAGAGATTTCATAGCCGGTAAGCCGGGTGGAGTCCGGAAGTCTTTTCTGGAGCTGGAACAGGATCTCGCCACAACCACACCCCACTTCGCAGATTGTTTTTGGTTGGATCTGGTGTTTTTCGATCATGCGGAAGATGAGATCGGCTTTCCAGGGGGCATCCTCACTATCCCAGGTCGGGTTATTCTTCAGATAGTCCCCGTCCGTGTACATATTCCCGGAACTCATAATCCCTCAGCTCTTCAGTATCCCCATATCAGTCAGCCGTGCCGGCAGGTACTTCTTCGTTACGAAATCCAGCCCCCGGGCAGCAAAGGCCTGCTGTTCCGACTTGAGGCCCAGGCTGAGCTGCAGGTTGATCTGTTTTCTCCAGTAGTCTGTTGCAAACCGGGGATCCGTCAGTTCGGCCTTCAATGCTTCAACATCCTTGTCCGATAATTTATCGGACGGGAGGTTGTAGTCCCGGATATCGCTCGGCTGGAGGCCGATGAACTGGGCTTTCGGGGTCACGAGCAGTTCCGACATGTGGGCACTCTTGATAGCGCCATAGGCAACAGACCCAAAAATGCGGTAGGACCACGGGTCGCCATCAGTAAAGACGAGAACGGGAAGATCCCAGTTCGAACTGATCTTGTTGAGCATCCGCCGGGTAGAACGGGCCGGCTGGCCCTTGAGGTGGACGAGGATCGCGTTGTACTCCTCGTCAAACCCGTTCTCGATCAACCGGTCGTACATACCACCAGTCTCTATGGCAATCACGAATTTGGCATCGTGGTCAACAAACTCGATGTTCTCCACATTGTTCGGGATGGTATACCCGGCCTGCCCGACATCGTCCTGGCAGTGGAGGGTCTTCATCCCGCGCCGGGTCTCTTCCCGGATCCGCATAGGGCCGTAGATCGATGCCCCGTTCTCCTCGGGATGGAGATGGAACCCTTCGCGCGGCACGTCCGAGAGGATTTCCAGATCTTCAATTAAGAAGTTGCTCTCATCCTGTGCCCCGAACTTCGCCCGCTTCCAGCCCTCGGAGATGTAATACATCTCCCTGAGTGTTGAGGAGCGGTTCTCTCTGAGCTGCTGCTTGATGAACCCGATAACGTAGGCCATCTTGAGGAGGTGGGTGGCGCTCTTGGCAGACGCCGCCGTCCGCATGCTCTCCTTGTCCCCGTACTTCCAGACCTCGCTTGCATCGTCGAACTCGATATTGTATTTTGTACGGGAAGGAAGCGAGATCGAGGGGATCTCGCCGGATTTCATCTGCTCGTACCAGGCGCTTGCAATGCCGAGCAGGGCTGCCATCGACTTCTTGTCCAGTTCCTCTTTAGACATCGAGATCCACCACCATCTTCTTGTTGTCGTCTATGCCCCGGATTTCCAGGATGCCCCCGCCCTTCCCGGAATAGGCAATCCGGGCCACGTCCTTGGGGGGGACAACGATCTTCCACACTTTGGTGAACTGCCCGTCCATCTCGCTCACGAAGTCGGCCTTCGGGATTGCATCGGCAGCATTGTCCGCCGAGATGTCGTAGACCGAGATCTCGCCATCGAAATTGCTGTAGTTGGCGAGTTCGATTGCCACCCTGCCGTCGCGATTTCCTTTCTTGACGATCAGTTTCCGCATCAGTTTTCCTTCAATGGGGGTGGTATCGACCAGGGGTTTTTCAACGATCTCGGATACCTTTTCGGCAATCTCCGGGATGATGGCGCAGACTGCCCGGGCCCGGTCCTCGGCCAGCTTGCCCTTATCCCGGCGGGAGACGAAGAGCTTGAGATCGCGGCCGAGATCCTGGAGTGCCAGGATGATCTCCTTCTCGATCTCCGGGATGCTCGCAATGGCGTCCTTACTCTCGCTCGTGAACGGCACGTTCGTTGATGCGACATGGACAAGGATAAGGATTGGGCCCATCGGGAGGCCCTGCTGCGAGATGTTGTAGGATTTCCAGTTCACCCGCGAGATGCAGTCCGTGATCGTGCAGGCGCCCTGCTGGTACATGAGCGGGACGCGGTTTGCAAAGCGGAGGATGATCGCGTTTCCTTCGGAGGGAAGTTTTCCCCCGTAGCCGATCGCAGCCTCGACCATGAACGAGTGGCCGGAGAAGACCGAGCTCGGGCGGGTGCGGGCGGCCACAAAATCCATCTGGAACTCCTTGTCGAGACCGCGCCGGATCAGTTCCTCGCCAATGGGGGAGAGGCACTGGGACGTCGGGGGAGCGGGAACGGCAATCGCCTGCATGGCCGCAAGCAGCGCCTTGAGCTGCTCTGCGGTAAGCCCGTTTACCTTCAGGGTGGCTTTCAGGCCGGCCTGGTCGCACATGTCCTGCGCCGACTTCTTACCCACCCGGCTGAACCCGTTTATGAGAAATTCGAGGAGTTTGTCATTGCTTGCGGCAGCCATCCGCTTGAGCTGGCCGAATTCGATGCCGTGGGGATGGGGCTGGATGGCAACCGGGCAGGCAATAACTTCCTGGCTCACCCGCTCGAACGTGAAGGCCTCGTCATCGAGCTCCACCCGGAAGCGGGCGTGGGGGTTGACCACGGAGGTGTAGCGGAGGTACTCGATGAGCTTCTTCTTCGCCGCCATCGTGCTCTTGAACTCGATCTGCACGCGGGTGCCGTGGATCCGGTCCCATTCGAACGGTCCCTGGGAGATGATATCCGGCTCGTTCGTCTCAATTTTGATCTGGATCTCGAACCTGTGCGCCGGCTCCTTGTGCCCGGTGCGGGAGATGACGATCGTGGGAAGACCGCTCGTCAGCTGGGCATAGAGGACCGCTGCCGAGATCCCGATACCCTGCTGGCCCCGGGTCTGGCGGATCTGGTGGAACCGTGATCCATAGAGGAGCTTCCCGAAAACAAAGGGGATCTGCGCCGGGACGATCCCCGGGCCATTGTCCTCGACAATGATCCGGAAGAGATCGGTGCCGGTCTTCTTGATGCTGATAAAAATGTCCGGAAGAACCTGCGCTTCCTCGCAGGCATCCAGCGAATTATCCACCGCTTCCTTAATCGTGGTGATAACCCCCCGGGTGGGGGAGTCAAACCCGAGCAGGTGCTTGTTCTTCTCGAAGAATTCCGCTACACTGATGCTGCGCTGCTGCTTGGCGAGCTCATCAGCGAGCACCATGGGCACGCACCTCGGCAATGGCCTCGTCGAGTCCGACCGTCTTCTGTTCGCCGGTGTGGAGGTTCTTGAGCGTCACCTCGCCGGTCTCGGCTTCCCGCTTGCCGATGACGACTGCAAAATCCGCAGACTTCGCGGCATGGGCCAGCTGGGCCCCGAGCCCCCGTTCCATGAGGTCCATCTCGGTGCGGATGCCGGCATCGCGGAATGCCCGACCTACTGCAAGCGCACGTTTCCTCCCCTCGCTCATGCAGGCAAGGCCGACAACCGTGTCCTTCCGGTTCAGCGCGGTCTCGCCAAGGGAGACCATCACCCGGTCAAAACCCACGGCAAACCCGCACGAGGCAACATCATCGCCGCCAAACAACTGGGCAAGGCGGTACGCCCCGCCGCCAAGGATCTGGTTCTCGGCCCCAAGGTTCTGGGCAAAACCTTCGAAGACGATGCCGGTATAATAGTCAAGGCCCCGGGCGATCCCGAAGTTCAGCTCGTATTTTACCCCTGAGGCATCGAGCGATTCCACGGTCTGCTCGAGCCGCTCTTTTTCCGGGATCGCTCCTGCAATCTCGAATGCCTCGGCCAGGTTACGGGTGGAAACCAGCGCGGTTAATGAGGCTGCAAGGTCGGTCCGGTTGAGGGACTCAAGGGTCGCGTTCAGGCCGTCGAAATCCTTCTTGTCCAGGTGGGCACGCACCTTGCGCTGCATGACCGGTTCAAGGTCTTTTACCAGGTTCCTCATGAGCGAGAGGTGGCCGACCTTGAGCTCGTAGGTTACACCGGTTGCGTTCAGCATATCGGACGCGAGCAGGATCGTTTCCGCATCCGCAGCTGCGGTATCGGCGCCGATCAGCTCTACCCCGAACTGCCAGAACTGGCGGTAGCGTCCCTTCTGGGGCCGCTCGTACCGGAAACAGTCGGCATAATAGCACCAGCGAAGCGGCTTTGGGGCAACTTTTGCCTCGTTGACGTACATCCGGATAACGGCAGCCGTAATCTCGGGCCGGAGCGCGAGCTTGCGGCCGCCCTTGTCCTCAAAGACATACATCTCGCCGATGATCCCCTCGCCCGAGCGCATGGTGAAGAGTTCGAGATCCTCGAATTCCGGCGTGCAGACCTCGCGGTAGCCCCACCGGCGCGCAACTTCCCGCAGGCGCCACTCGACAGCGCGGCGCGCTTCCATCTCATCCGGTAAAAAATCCCGTGTTCCCCGTGGTTTCTGGAGCATGATGAAAAATCCCTGTCCTGTACTTATGGTATCTCTTATTTCTTATTCGTCCTGTTGATAGGCACGCTGCCCAGGAACCTCTGGAGAGTTCCCTCGTTTGTCCAGATCTTCTCCTTTTTCCGGTTGGTTATGAGGTAAATGCCGGCAAGGATCAGGCCGAGACCCAGGATCTCGAAGTCGGGCACATGCAGGGCAATCTGGAGGCCCAGAAGCGACAGGGCACCGTAGAGAACCCCCCAGTATGCCGCCTTCCGGTATCCCCGAAGACCGGTCCGGAAAAAGATCCGGGCATCGCGCAGCCAGAGAAAGATCGTGGCGCCAAAACCAAACATCGCGATATAGATGAGATACGACATTTCAATGAACTAACTTATTATACGCCGATCCATATCTGTATTATTACAATCATGCCAGCAAACCGGGCGTTGCAGGATCTGCTTGACCAGTACAAATGCGGGGAACTGAGTGCCGAAGCTGCGGCCGAAGCCATAGAAGGGCTCCGGCTCGAGCGGGTCGGCGATTTCGCGTGCCTCGACCTGGGGCGCAATGTCCGGTGCGGCATGCCGGAGGTGGTGCTTGCCGAAGGCAAGGATCCGGGCCATCTCGCGGAGATCGCAGTCCGGCTCGCCCGATCCGCGGGGCGCTGTGTCATAACCCGTGTCACTCCCGAGCAGGTGCTCGCAGTCCAGGGCCGGGCCGAGTCCGAGAGCATCCCCGTTACCCACCGCGAGTCCGGCCGGATCCTGATCCTCGGCAGCCGGCCCGCACCGGCACCGGCCGGGGGGATTGTTGCGATCATCACCGCAGGCACGTCCGACATCCGCGTTGCCGAAGAGGCGCGGGTCATTGCCGAAGAGATGGGATGCGACGTGAAGATCGCCTACGATGTCGGCGCGGCCGGGATCCACCGGCTCTTCCCGGCATTAAAGCCGCTCCTCTCGGCCCATGCATTTATTGTCTGCGCCGGCAGGGAGGGAACGCTTCCTGCGGTCGTGGCGGGGCTTGTCGACAAGCCCGTTATCGGTGTGCCGGTGAGCGTGGGATACGGCTACATGGGGCAGGGGCAGGCGGCTCTTGCGAGCATGCTCCAGTCCTGCTCGGTCGTGGCCGTGGTCAACATCGACGCGGGGTTCACGGCCGGGGCGTTTGCCGCACGGATAGCAAATATGGGGGTAAAACCATGAAGCGCGGATTTTATGTCGGGAGGTTCCAGCCATACCACAACGGGCACCAGACCGTGCTCAAACACATAGCAGGCAAAGTGGACGAGATCATCATCGGCGTTGGCAGCGCACAGCTCTCGCACCAGGTGGACAACCCGTTCACCGCGGGCGAGCGGGTGCTCATGATCACGCGTTCGCTCCATGACCTGGGATGCCCGTGCTATGTGATTCCGATTGAGGATATCCAGCGCAACGCCCTCTGGGTAGCCCATGTCCGGTCCATGGCCCCGCCATTCGATATCTGTTACTCCTCGAACCCGCTCGTTGTCCAGCTCTTCCGCGATGCGGGCATCAAAGTCCAGTCGCCGGCAATGTACGAGCGGGACCTGCTGAGCGGTACCGAGATACGCAACCGCATGCTCGCGGGCAAATCCTGGGAGAAACTTGTCCCCCCCGAGGTTGTCCAGGTCATCAAGGAAATAGACGGGGTAAAACGACTGCGGCAGATTGCACGCGAGGATTGAATTCCCAGATGGAGTCCAGATGTACAAACTGATAAAGAAACTCTTCACGAGAAAAGAGCCCGAGACACTCACCCTTGCATCCAGCGCGGTTCCTTCCTGGCTGGATGACCGCGAGAAGAGGGCGCATGAGCGGCTCGTTGCCATAACGGAAGAGCCGGTCCGGAACATCCGGAATGCGGCAGCCGGGCTCCAGCTCATCGTGAACAATATCGCAGGGGCCGAGGACGATCCCGTGCTCCACCCGAAGATCAAGAGCATTGCAAAAAATTCCCTGCCCCTCTTTGTGAAGGCGATGAACTCGTCCCTGGCAAAGGAACTGCCGGACGACCGGGAGGAGTTTTACCTTGCCGCAGTGGAATGCGTGAAGAGCTGCCTGAACAGCATGCGGGGACAGGGGCGCTACCTCCAGATCGTATTTCCCGAAGAGATGAAGTCGGTCAAGACCGGCATCGATACCATGGGTCGCGAGATCAACGGGCTCACCTCCGCGTTATCAGCGTACCGGCAGGAGATAACCCTCACTACGGAGATCCGCTCCCTGCACACAACCCTTGGCACCATGAAAGAGGATCTTGCCCGGTCCATTGAGAAAGACGCACGGTCGGATAACCGGATCCATGAAATTACCGCCCGGGTAGCAGCCATTGAAAAAGAGCTTGCCAACCTTAATACCGGTGAGAATGCTCTGGAGATCGAGGCGCAGAGATCCGCGCTCGCCATGCTTGAGCAAACCCGCGACGATGCGGTCCGGCAGTATGCCGCGCTCTCGATGACGGCATCGCATGTCTTCCGCAAGGCGGACAAGATCTCGCAGAAGCAGCACCACCCGCCGGAGACCGCAGTACTCCGCCGGGTTATGGAACTCCTCTCGGATCACGACATCCCGGACGAAAACGATCTTGCAGGCGCGCTGAAAGCTGCCTGCCCTATTGCCGAGCGGATGATCGAAAGCGGGGACATCTCTTTAAAAAACAAAGAGGAGCGGGCGCTCTTTTCCGACACCCCCCGGTTCTGTTCGGATATGTGCGCAGCAAGCCGGGAGGTTCGGACGCACGATGAGGCCTGCATTGCTGCCGGCAAGAACCTTGCAGCACATCCGCTCCTCTCCCGCATCCAGTCCCTTGAACGGGAGAAAAAGCAGCAGCAGTCCATGCTTGCAAAAGAGGGGCAGAACAAGGACGAGCTGGCAGAGTGGCGGAAAAAAACCGAAGATGAGATGCCGGTCATCTTTGAGGATCTCATAAAAAAGGCCGGCCTTCTTGCCGGTGAGAACGTGCAGGTTAAGATAACCGGGTCCTGATCGCTCTCTTCCGTGAGTGCAACCGGCCCTCACACCTTTTTTGGAATTGCTTTTTTGTGCTCGCGGCCGCCCCCCGGAATTACCCGGCCGCGATATCGTACGGGATGCGACTGGGTACCGCGGGGGAAAAGAGCGCCGTCCGATGCGGACTGCATCAGCGGGATGCAAACCGGATAAAGGAGAAGGTGGTAGAGTCGGTGTACGCAAACTCCGGGGCATACCCGTGACAGCCCCCCACGCGCAGGAGCGTAGGGACATCCAGCGGCACCCGGCATACGTCAAGGTGGATCTTCCGGTCAGACGCCAGGGTCACCGGCTGGAAATCGAGCTCGTGCTTCACAATGCCGTCTTTTGTCTTCCGGCAGCAGATGTGGGCGTGCTGGTGGCCGCAGCACATGTGGGTGAGCCCCCGCTGTTCAAGGTTCTCGAAGGCCATGGGGGCCGTGTAATGGTAGCCGGTGAAAAAGTCGCCGGCCTCGTGCGAGAGGCGCTGCCAGCACTTGAGCCGGAGCGTATCGTTCCCGAGGTCGAGAGGCCCCCCGTGGACAAAGAGCATCTCGCGGTCGGTCCACTCCATGGGCATGGTATTGAAGATGGAGAGGAGCGGGGAGTCCCGCAGCTGCTCGTGGCGGTACGTGCTCGCGGCGTCGCTGCCGCTCACGAGGATACCATGAAGGAAGGCGTGGTCATGGTTGCCGAGAATCGAGACGAGGCGGTGTTCCTGCGAGAGGGTATGGACCTTCTCCAGCGTCTCCTGGGGGCGGCTGCCGCGATGCAGGAGGTCGCCAAGGTTCACCAGGAGATCGACTGGACCAAATGTCTCGGAGAATGACGGATCCCGAATGCAGGTTGCAAGCGCACCAATCGCGGCTGCATCTGCGTGCACGTCAGAAAATATTATGGCACCCATACCGGTAGCGAAATTATTGGATCTTCTCTTTCATATATACCTAGGATGGTTACGGTTCAACCAATGGCTTTTGTCTGTGAATACGTTGATGTGAGACCTCGTCAAACGTATGGGTAACGGGATTGCATGTCCCAGCCCGCGGGCCCGGTCTGCGGCAGGGCATGAATCCAAAAACCACGAGGCCACAATCCATGGAACGATTCCTTGACGCATATATCGAACGAATGAGAACCCGCTTTCCCGGGTTTCCCCCTGCAACAGCGCACGAGATTGCATCCGCATTCCTGGCATACAAGTTCGGCCTGTACGAAAATGCGGTCCGCGAGTGTACCCATGCCATAGCGCTCATTCCGGACAGCCCGGCAAATGCCGGCCTGAAAAAGGCACTCGCCATTGTGAGCGCCAATGCCGCGGACCGGAACAACTCGCAGGTGACTGCGGATCTCTCGGTTGCATTCACGGAGGCCGAACGGGCGTTTGTTCCCGTGATTATTCCCGCGGACAAGAATGAGGACCCGGGCACGCTCGAACTCGACAATGCGCTCGTGATGATCTACGTGGTTGCCCTCATCACGTCCGAGGATGACGAAGAAGCTCTTGAGGAGCACCGCAAGCTCATTGTCCGGATCCTGTCCGATTACAAAAAAGCGCTGGGGCTGGAATAACTCCCATCTTTTTTCTTCACATATTGATTTCAAAAATCTCAGCGCGATCACGATCGCGATTGAAAACCGGATCCGGATCAACCGCACGTTGATTTTTATTTTCCAACCGGACCCTGATTGAAAAATTTTTGGCAGACTTTGATGGAAATTTTTTCAGCGCACCATGATTGAAAAATGAGACAAACGGACGCATTCACTCCTGATACGCTCAGGTCCGGTTGAGGCATAGTGGTTAACTTTTCACAACCGCACCATGATTGAAATTTTTTGGGCAGACCCTGGTTGAAAAATTTTCGTCAAACCTTGATTAAAAAAAATCAGCGCGATCACGATCGCGATTGAAAACCGGATCCGGATCAATCAGACTTTGATTTTTATTTTTTAACCGGACCTTGATTGAAAAATTTTCGGCAGACTTTGATGGAAATTTTTTGAGCGCACCATGATTGAAAATTTTTCAGCGGGGTCGTTACAAAACAGGGTTCCCAGGAAGACCCCGACAACCCACGGTTATTCACCAAATATCATCCGTGGTGCCTGCCCCCACCTCCATGCCAGAATAGGAGATAAGACCCAGAAAAACCCGCAAAATGCCCGGTTTGCCAATCCGACCATTTCCCGGAAATGCCCGAAACGGACCCGGATGCCATCGGGCAACGTATGTGACCCGGAATAGCGAATAGAGCATAATTGGTCGTTTTCAGGAGCAGGGTGAATTTTCGCTCCGGATGTTTCGTGAGACCAAAGGTCGGGGGTCCAAGAAAAAGGCCCGCCAAACGATGCTATGGTGCCTTGGAACGCATTATATGCGGTCCAATTTATGCCCTGTTTGGCATTCTGGGTGTGTATGGGAGTTGTTTTTACGTCGGAGGATGGGTTTTACGACGGAGACGGGGGAGCGGGGATTGACAGAATTTTTCCCGGTTTTGGAATGAGTTGGCCGGAGGTTCCCGGTAATTGAACCGCCGCGGGGGCGCCCCGCCGGGGGCGGCGGTAGGCATCGTAATGCGATAGAAAATTGTGGCAACAGTGATCGATCAGAAAAAATTTCTAAAAATTTTTTCTTGAAATATTTTTTAGCCGGGCCGGGATTGAAAGGACCGGTCCGATTCATTCCACCGGAGCGATGCCTTACGCGCAAAACGCCTCGGCGGGTTTTGCGCTACGCACTTACCGGGATCCGGGATGATAGTAAAAAAGATGCACCGCAATAGGCCGATCACACCAATCGGATGTCCCCGAGAAGTTGTAAAAACCTTTGGGGTCTAACCTTGGTTCATATAGAATAAACCACAGGATAATAATTGAAAAAGTCAATAATAAAATTGAATTATAACAAATCATTATTAGTATAATAGGTCGTCGAGATTTTATGTTTTATAATGATCATCTTGATATAAGTGTTGAAGATTGGACTGATTTACTTACGAACAAAAAAAGTTACTACTGATAAAGATTTAGAAATTATAAAAATTGTATACGAAAGTCCAAATCATGAAATTAGAGCTTCAGAAATCGTACCGATGACAAGTTATACACATCACGGTCCGATAAATTCACTCATAAGTTGGTTTAGTAAACGTGTAATCGCAAAAACTAAAGCACAACCTCCATTAAGAAAAGACGGAAAGCCTCGATGGTGGCATGTTCCATTTTTAGGATATGAAGAGGGCAATAATTTCCCTTGGATATTGCGCCCCGAGTTAACTAAAGCAATTGAAAACCATCCAGAAATTTTTCAATCAAGAGAAAAAACGCAACAGCATAAAGGAAAACCGAATGTATGGATATTTCAATCGAATCCAAAATATTATGATCTCATAAAAGATTTTGATGATTTATCGAAGATGAATTCAATCTGGCCCATACGACAATATAAAAACAAAATTGCGAAGGGTGATTTGGCCTTATTGTGGATAGCGGGACAAAAACGTGGAATTTATGCAATATCTGACATTATCTCCGAACCTCTAATGCGAAAAGTCAACATTGATGAATCCTGGGTCAATCTAAAGAAAACTGATGAGACGGACTATAAGGAATTAATAGTTGATTTAGGCTATATGACCGTGTTAGAGCCCCCATTGCTTGAATCGGAACTTAAAACAATAATAGAATTATCTGATCTTTCAATAATGCGACAGCATAACGGAACCAATTTTCCCGTAACCGAATCTGAATGGGAATTATTATCCAAAGAGATTGAGAAAAGAAAATTATCAGTATATCCTCAAATGAAAGAAGACGTTGATTTGGATATAGATCCTTCTGAAGAAGAGCGGCGGGCAAAAGAAGGGGGTTTCGTGTATTATTATGGGAAACGCTATGAACGGGATCCAAAAAACCGGACAGCGGCCATCAAATATCATGGAACGCAATGTTCAGTTTGTGGATTCGATTTCTCTCAACAGTATAAACAAAGAGGTCAAGGCTTTATTGAGATTCATCATATCAAACCGATTAGTACCTTTGAAAAGGAAGTGGAAGTGGATCCAAAAATTGACCTAGTACCCGTATGTTCAAATTGTCATCGCATGATTCATAGATTTCGAAATAATGTGTTGAGTATTGAAGAAATGAGAAATCTGATAAATTAAACATCTCATTTTTTCAGAGCTATGCAAAAATAATGAGAGAATGAGTCCACTTTCGCTATTTCTTTTTATTATTCAAAATTTAGAGCCGTATTATCGATGTTAAAGTGTTGTTGGGGGATTCGAACCATTATAATATTTTTTATATTTACGGCTAACCGTCCGTAAAATTAAAATGACCATCTCAAGCCCGGTCTTACAAACTGTCCATACTGATCCCGGCAAAGTCCTGCGCAACCGACTTGATATCCTTGACCCCGAACGCAGTCTGCACCTGTTCAAGTTCGAGCGCATTTGCCGCATCGCACATGTAATCGAGGATGTCGACCGACAGCTCCTTCTGGATCTTGCTCTTCCTCAGCTGATCGATCAGGGCTGTCATCTTTTCAGGAGATTCCATGCGGAGTTTTGCAAGGCTCATGACACACATGTAGATGCGGGTCAGGTTCCGGTCGGTCCCGGTGATACAGTCAAAGAAATTCCGAATCACCTGGGCCTGGTATATCTCTCCACTCATGAATCCACCTCCTACCGTTCTTCATCCTCTCGGTAAATCTCCTGTTCACACTTTCGGGTTATAAACCTTGTGGGGAAAATGCCCTTTGAGCGGGAAAAAATGGATGGAGAGGGGGTATTTTTCGAAAAGAGCGGCAATGGGGCGGGTGATTTGTCAGACAGCAGCATGACAATTGTCAGACTCCGCCGGCAACCCGCCGCACAAGTCCTCGTAAGGACCGGTTGTATCTTTGAATCCTGCCGGGAAACGATTAACCGGTCTCCCGGCTCCATTGTACCGGGTATCAGCGGATGTTCATCGGCGCGTGAATCGCCATCTGCTGAACGGGCAGGTCCACGGCAAAATACCATGCGAGTGCAAGAATAGTGCCGAGAATGGCAAGACAGATGATGAATTTCACGAGATTGTTCAGTGTATCGGATTGCTGTGCTTCGGACATCTCTCCATCTCCGGATATACATCTCATGGGAAGACGGTGTGATAAAGTCTTGGTAATCCTTCACCCTCATCCCGCACTTCAGGCACATCGATGCCTGGGGAATAATCTCCCATCACCCGGTTGAACCGCTGTTCCATCCTTTACGGGCGCCCATGGACGTGCCAGGGTTCCTGATGTTGTATCCACCACGATGCATGAATCCTTAAAAAAAAAACTACGCGCTCTGATTGTATTCAGCAGCGCATTAAAAAAAAAGGAGATTCCTATTTGGCAGCGGACACGATCTTGATGATGTCGCCATCCTTGAGCTCGTGGGTTTCCTTGATCCGCATCTTGGTGCGGGCATCAATTGCATACAGGAATCCCTTGCCGATCTCCGTGTGCACCTGGTACGCGAGATCGTGGGGCGTGGAGCCCCGCCGCATCAGGAAGGCATCCGGCAGCACATCGCCCTGCTTGTTGCAGTAGTGGTTCTCGTCCTCAACCGGGTAGACAACGATCATGTCGAGGAGCTCGAAGACTGCCCGGTTGATGGCCTGCTGGACACCGGTGCCCTTGCATTGCTTCATGACATCGGCGATCTTCGTAAGGCCGGCTTTCTGGGCGGGAGAGAGGGTGACCTCATTGCCCACCCGGAACTGCTCGTCGCCCGGCAGGTACTGGATCACGTTCGCAGCCACCGCATTGCGCAGTGCCAGCTCGGATGCTGCACTTGCAAACGCCACGTTCTGCGCGGCAAGTTTTACGCGCAGTGCTTCCGGCGCCTCATCGAACTTGTTCCCTACAACCAGCATAGGCTTTGAGATCTTCACCATCTCGGCGCAGAGCGGGACAAGGTCCTCGATGTTCGCGTGCACGAGATCAAGCTTCTGTTGTAAGGCCACGTCGCGCACATCTTCGAGCGTGATGCCGAGGCCAACGAAAGTGTCGGCAATCCCCTGCTCGATCACCGCGCCCTTCCCCTGCGACTGGCGGCTGATCCGGGACCAGTGCTTGTCGAGGATCCCATGGACCCACATCGTCATCTCGTACAGGAGGAACGAGACATCCTCATCGGGATCATGGTTACCGGCACCCACCGGGTTTCCCTCGCTGTCGGTCCCGCCGCTCGCGTCAATGACATGCAGGATGGCATTTGCCTGGCGGAGGTTGTCGAGGAACTGGTTGCCCAGCCCCTTGCCCTTGTGGGCATCGGGCACGAGCCCGGCAACATCGATGAGGTTGACGGCAACGAATCGGTTGCCGTCCGTGCAGTGTTTGCATTTGACCGGGAGATTTGAACAGGCGCACTTCGTCCGCACGTAGGCAACCCCGAAGTTGGGGTTGATGGTGGTAAACGGGTAGTTGGCGATCTCGGCATTGGCCATGGTTGCTGCCTTGAAAAAGGTCGATTTTCCGCAGTTCGGTTTTCCTGCAAGGGCAAGGGTAATCATGTGAGGGGTCCTCGGATTTATGATAACAGATTCCGGCACAATCCGGCCGGACAAAATCTGACAAAGTTTTTCATCCCGGCTTATTAAAAGGTACTTATGACGTTCGTTGCGAAAAAATGCTATTATTTTGACAAGCCGGGGGCGGAGAACTCCGCTGACGCGGCCCGGTTCGCCGTTGAGCGGGCCCGGGAACTCGGGATAAAAACCCTGGTCGTTGCCAGCACAACAGGCACAACCGCCGAAGTATTTCATGCGGCCATGAAGGGGTCCGGCCTCCGCCTCGTTGTCGTGACCCATGTCTTTGGCTTTGCAAAACCGGGCGTCTGGGAGTTCTCAAAGGAGACTGCCGCCACATTGCGGGCAGAGGGAGTAACGATCGTCACCGGCACCCACGCCCTCTCGGGTCTTGAACGCGCACTCTCGCGGTCCCCGAAAGTTGGCGGGGGCTCCCGTACCGAAGCCATTGCCGAGGCGCTCAGGAAAGTAGTTGCCATCGGCCTCAAAGTTGCTGTCGAATGTGTCCTGATTGCCGCAGACAATGGAACGATTGGAATTGAGGACGAGGTCATCGCAGTCGGCGGCACCGCAACCGGTGCAGATACGGTCTGCGTTATCCGCACTGCCAATACCGCGAACTTCTTTGATCTCCAGGTGCGCGAGATCGTGGCCATGCCAAGGGTCCGGTAACAATGGCGGTTGCAGAGTTCAAGGAAGCCATTCAGCTCCTGGCCCGATCGCCGGTCCTCTGGATTCCCGGGCTGGTTGCAGGGGCCTGTGCCGCACTCATCTGGGTCATGCTGATGCTCTCCGGCCTGTTTTTTGCAGCCCGGCTGCTCGTCATCGCGGGACTGGTAATCCTGCTCTTTGTTGCCGGCATGCTTGCTGCAGTAAAAGAGAACACAACGGGCCTCGCAGCCCTGGTCCGCGGGGGCGTCCGGCAGTTTTTCCGGGTGCTCCTGCCAATGCTCGTCATCATCTTCTCGATCCTGATCGTCTTTTTCCTGCTCGCAGCAACGCTTGCGCTCATCGGCCTCGGTGCAGACTCAGCGATACTGGGCGGAACGATCTTCGGGATTGCGATCCCGGTCATCATCTTCACGTTCTTCTTCGACACGGCCGCAGTGTTTGAAGATCGCCCGGTCTTTGCATCGATCAAGCGGAGCATTGAGCTTGTCTCAACCCGGTTTGCCGAGGTCATTGCCTATTTCGTGATCAGCGCAATGGCGGCGTTCTGCATCATCTTCCCCCTCATGATCCTCTGGGAGGGGCTCCTCTTCGACAAACTCGAACCCCTCACAAGGTACACGGAGGCCCAGATCCAGGCAATCACGCCGGACCAGCTCATCGCCCTCCTGGGCCCGGACAGCACGGGAATCACCGCGGCAGTCCTCTTCCTTGCCGGCTTCCTGCTCGTCCCCGTGCTCTACTGTTACAAGGCCTGCTTCTTCCGGAACCTTGCAGCCGGAAGCGCTGGCAGCACGATTACCATCGAGCAGCAGCCGGTGTCCGGCGAATATGACAGCAAGGGCCGCTGGTACAAATATTAACACCCTTTTTTTGAGAAGACTCAGCCGTATGTGGATGCTGATATCGGAACGATAGAAACGCACATGAACCGCGGGTGACACCCGGACCATGAAAAACCTTATTGGAGGAGTACTCCTGACCACCGGGTTCCGGTACGATGGGGCAATATCGGAATCATATGTTGTCACGGATCCGTCGCGGGCCCCGTTGAAACTGTGGGTGAGCATCGCAACGGGGGGGATGGTGGGATCAGCCCCCATCATCATTTCATAAGAAATGTGTTTTCTGGGAAACACGGGGGTGTTTCCAGGTAGGTTACGATATTCTGAAGGGCCCTCATAATTTCACGAGCAGGAAAACCGCCACCGCAAAGAGACCGCCGCCAATTGTTGCGAGCAGGTTGGTGCCGGCGTTTCCCAAAAACCCGCGGTTCTCGAGCGTTGCCCCGATAAGGCTGTCAATATTGGTGCCGACAAAACCTGCAAGAGTGCAGATGACCAGCATCCACGGGTCGATCACGCCAAGGAGGAGCGCTGCAAGCGAGACTACAAAACCCCCGAGAAGAGCAACACCCTCACCAACGAGCGTAACCCCGCCGTTTGTCCCGATGGGAACCCTTTTGAGGGTTGTTATCATGAACGGCACGCCACCGGTCACGCCGATCTCGCTCGCAAGGGTGTCTGCTGCCGCCGTTGCAACGCAGCCAACGTACATAACAATGAAGATCGGCTCCTGGAAGACGCCGAAGAGGACGGCTGCCGCGGCTGCGACAATGCCGTTTGCAAACACATTCTTGTATCCCCGGGCACCGCTCTGGCCCTGCTCAACCCCGATCCGTTTCTTGTATTCGAACTTGTACTTGGTTGCCGCAGAACCGAGGATGAAGAAGACGAGCATGATCAAAAACCAGCGCGTATCGGCAAAGACGAGCAGGATGATCCCGACAAGGGCCGCAGAGAAGAGACCGGACAGGTCGGCAGTTTTTGACCGGAACGCAAAATAGCCAAAGGTGAACCCGACAATGACCGCAGCAACCACCATCTGGAGGTTTGCCTGGTAGTTGAGCTCCTGGATCAGCCACATGGTCATCGCTATCCCCACGCCTTCGATCATGAGGGAGTCTTCGTACTTGAGCAGGATCACCTTGAGGAGCACAGCCGCAATGATACCGAAGATGATGGTGAGAATCGCGTTCGTGTGGAGATAGGTCATGACGAGCACGCCGGCCCATCCCGTGGAGATGATGTAGTAGAGATAGGTATTGAGATCGTCGGCCCCCCGCTGGAATACCAGTTCGCCGAGAGCAAGCATTGCAAGGGTGGTTGCCACGACAAAGAACGGCAGGAGCCCGACACCGTAGAGTGCGGCAAGGAGACAGAACGTATAGCTCAGGTATTTGGTATCAAAGAACCGCCAGAGAAGGAGCGAGAAGAGGATGATGATGAGGGCCATGAGCCACGCGGGCTGGAGGTAAGGTCCCAGGATGATCGTGCCACCTACCAGTGCTGAAGCGAACCCGAGTCCCCGCTGCCGTTGCATTAATCAGTCATTTGTCTTCAAGCAAAAAGAGTTTTATTATGCCAGGCATTGTCAGGAGCAGGGGATCTGCGTCTCCGGCTCCCGTTAGCCGGGTGGCAGATACGATCACTATATTTTATCCAAGAGCCAACCTTCTCCCGAATGGTGCCATCTGATCAACTGCCGAAGAACTATGATTTCGCTGAAGTGGAGGAGCGCTGGAGAGGGATCTGGCGCGATGAGGATCACTATTTTGACAAGAACTCGAAAAAGCCGCAGTTCGTGATCGATACCCCCCCGCCCTACCCGACAGGCAATTTCCATATCGGTAACGCACTGAACTGGTGTTACATCGACTTCTTTGCCCGCTACAAGCGGATGAAGGGGTTCAACGTGATGTTCCCGCAGGGCTGGGACTGCCACGGGCTTCCCACCGAAGTCAAGGTAGAGGAACTCAACCACATAACAAAGAACGATGTGTCCCGGGAAGAGTTCCGGAAGATGTGCCGCGATCTCACGATCAAGAACATCGAGGCCATGCGCATCACCCTGCGGAAGATGGCGTTCTCCACGGACTGGAGCAACGAGTACATCACGATGATGCCGCAGTACTTCAGCAAGACGCAGCTCTCATTCTTGCGCATGCAGAAGTCCGGCTACATCTACCAGAGCGAGCACCCGGTCAACTACTGCACCCGGTGCGAGACCGCGATCGCGTTTGCGGAAGTCTCGTACGAGGACCGCGAGACGCAGCTCAATTACTTTGATTTCGATGGCGTGGAGATCGCAACCACAAGGCCCGAACTCCTCGCGGCCTGCGTGGCCGTTGCCGTGCACCCCGGCGATGAGCGCTACCACAAGCTGAAAGGCAAATCCATGAAAGTGCCGCTCTTTTCCCACGATGTCCCGGTTGTGCAGGACGAGGCGGTTGACCCGGCCTTCGGCTCCGGTGCCGTGATGATCTGTACCTTTGGTGACAAGCAGGATGTCCACTGGTGGAAACAGCACAACCTCGCCCTCAGGAAGGCCATTGACCGCAAGGGCCGGATGACCGAGATTGCCGGCAAGTACAAGGGACTCAATACAACGGAATGCCGGGCTGCAATCCTTGCCGACATGAAGGAGAAGAAGATCCTCCACCGTCAGGAGAAACTCGCCCAGCGCGTTGGCACCTGCTGGCGCTGCAAGACCCCCATCGAGATCCTCTCCGAACGCCAGTGGTTTGTCAGGATCAAGCCCGAGGAGATCCAGAAGGCCGCCCACCAGGTCGAGTGGTACCCCGAGCACATGCTCCGCCGGATGGAGAACTGGGTGGAGCAGATGGAGTGGGACTGGTGCATCTCACGGCAGCGTATCTTCGCGACCCCGATCCCGGTCTGGTTCTGCACGAAGTGCGGCGAGATGGTCTTCCCCGATGAGAAGGACCTCCCCATAGACCCGACCCTCATCCAGCCAAAACATGCCTGCCCGAAGTGCGGCAGCACCACGTTCAAAGGCGAAGAAGACGTGCTCGACACCTGGATGGACTCCTCCATCTCGGTCCTCAACGTGACCGGCTGGACCGGCAGCGGTATGCCACCGTTCTTCCCGGCCCAGATCCGCCCGCAGGGCCACGATATCATCCGGACCTGGGCATTCTATACGATCCTGCGCTCGGTTGCGCTCACCGGATCCAAACCCTGGGACGAGATCCTGGTCAACGGCATGGTGCTTGGCGAAGATGGCTTCAAGATGAGCAAGAGCCGGGGCAACATCATCGTGCCCGAGGAGATCCTGGTCAAGTACGGCGCAGACGCCCTCCGGCAGTGGGGCGCCATGGGCGCGGCCACCGGGTCCGACATCATGTTCAACTGGAACGACGTGGTCGCAGCCTCCCGGTTCCAGACCAAGATGTGGAACATAACCAAGTTTGCCCTCATGCAGCTGGAGAAGGGCGGGTTTGATGAGAACCAGCCGGTCACGGCGCTTGCCGACCGCTGGCTTCTGGTCCGGCTCTCGGACACGGCCGAGCAGGTCAGCAAGGCAATGGAGGACTACCAGTTCGATATCGCCCTCAAGGCGATCCGCGAGTTCGCGTGGGATGTGCTTGCCGACAACTACATTGAGCTGGTCAAGGGCCGGCTCTACCTGCAGGACGATTCACGTAAGAGCGCCTGCCTCGTGCTCCACACCGCATTCGATGCACTCTGCCGGCTGCTCGCCCCGTTCACCCCCTACTTTGCCGAGGAGTGTTACTCATACCTGAAAGGCGAGAGCGTCCACAAACAGCCGTGGGTTTCGTTCACCTACGATGACGAAGCCGCACGAAAGGAAGGCAACCTGCTCATTCAGGTAGTAGCCGGAGTGCGCAAGTACAAGCACGATGCCGGCCTCGCCCTCAACGCCCCGCTCGGCAAAGTCACCATCTATGCCCCGCATACGGTGAACGATGAGGGAGATACCGGCCGGGCGCTCAACGCGGACGTCCACTGGCGCACGGATATTGCAAAGCTCGACCGGGTGATCACCGATATCGACTTCAACCGCTCGATCGTTGGCAAGACCTTCAAGAAAGAGGGGCAGGCCTTCATGGACGCGGTGAAGGCCCTGTCCCCCGAGCAGCTCGCAAACCCGCCCAAGACAATTATGCTCAACGGCATTGAAACCCCCATGCCCGAGAACGTGTTTACGCCAAAATATTCCTACATGGAAGAGGGTGCGAAGGTTGAGGTTATCACGGTCGGCGATGTGATCGTGACGATTGCCAAGCAATGAAAATAACCAGTTTCCTTTTTTGATCAATTATTTGTGCCAAAGGTCAGGAACAAAAAGATGATACCCCCAGCTCCCAGCAGACACACGCCAAGTATGAAATAGGTTGGTCCTGCAAATTGCGATAGAAAAAGACCGCAAACTATGGCAATAATAGCAAAAAGCGATAACACAGTTCTGAAGACGTTCCCCCGTTTATTGTTATCCGGGTCTTTTTCATCCATTAGTGTAGTATCTGGATCCACGGGAGACATATGTTGTTGCGTTCTGGATTATTTACCCCATAAATCTGGCGATTTCACTTTTGAGGCCGTTGAGGATCTTCAAACGAAACGTTTCAACCGATAACCTGATCGCAGTAATCTCCCGGAAAATTGAGGGTGTTGTGTGGCACGACCGCCGGAAAAAACGGTGCATGCGCCACCTTCCTCTGCCGGTGAAGTTTCACTCAGGGGATAATTTTTATTTCCGGTATTTTCCGGAGTAATTAAGATCAGTACAAAGTAGGGGGGGTAGCCCACCTACCCCCCCTCCATCATTTTTCAAAACCGGCCGGACCCCCCCACCCACACAGGGGGGTGGTATGCCGACGACCCCCTCCCCCCTTCAGATCAAAAGGACCACCCCCTATCAGGATCAAGTAGCCCGCCGGGAAAACGATCACGCCGGAGGCCTGCGGAACCGGGCACACATTCTGGTGTGCAATACCTGTGCAATACCACTTTTGAGGAGGGGGGTCCCCGGGTAACCCCCCCACCATTATTTTTTTAAAATGATCGGACCCCCCCGGCCTTTGTTTTTCAGGAAGGGAGTGACCCCCCGCCAGAGAATAATTTCCCAGGGTCGGCAGGCCGCATCCGCACAACCGTTTCCGGTTCGATAAGGAAATGAGGCAGGTGGTCTCTTCTAATCATATCACCGGAACAGTGCCGGGTTCTGCCTGCGTCTCCACCAGCGCAGGATAAGGAATCCGCTTCCGATGAGTACCAGGACAACCACCCCCACAATTGCGATAGTGGCAGGCGAAAAAACCGATGCCGGTTGTGAGGCCGGAGCAACTGTAGTCTGCTGCACGGCCGGTGCCGGCGTTACCGGTAAAGAAATTTCCGGTGACACAGTAACCGCTGGAGACGTTGTTACAGGATCGCCAATTGTTGTTCCGGATAGTACGGCTGTTTTGTTCCCGCCGGTCCCGGGCAACGCGCTGATCGCATAGAGGGAGAACCCGGTACTCGTTGACGTGAACGTAACCTCACCCTGCGCCGTTGATCCGACCGTTGTCGGCAGGGCGGTCCAACCGGTTCCGGTGTAATGGTACATCACAATATCCTGCGGGGACAGGTGGTGCTCCGCGAGATACGAGTCCGGCACCGTGAAGGTGATCGTTGCACCGGTGATGGTTGTATACCGGGCCGGCACGAGACTGATATACTCGTAAATGCTGCCGGGGGCAGGGGAGACACCCGCGGGGAGGGCCGACGGCACCGTGCCGGTGACGATCAGATCGGCAATACCGGTGCCGGTTACGTCAACCCGGCTTACGGCAGAGTTCCCGCCAACGTTCACTTCCGTTGTGGCAGATTGCCGGACAGCCGGTGCCGCTGGCGCTGCCGGGCCGTTATCCGATCCTCCATCAAGGGGGGGTTCTGTGTAGGTGTACTGGTCGGCGGGTGATGGGGTGGATGTACCATAGGCATTGGTAACGGTGATGTGAACGGGCCCGGCATTCCCGGCCGGGGCGATCGCGGTCATCTGGGAATCGGTATCCGCCGTGCTGAATGTATACGACGTTGCCGGGGTGCTCCCGAAGGTGACATTCGTTGTTCCGGTGAAGCCCATGCCGGTGATGGTAACCGCAGTGCCGCCGACAGCCATGCCGGAACCCGGTGAGACACTGCTCACGACCGGAACCGCGGAGGTATCCGTGAACACCGACGTCAGGATCTGGAAAGAGTTTTGCTGAAGGGGGGTACCGGATTCATACGCCACGCCATCATAATTCATCGTCATGTTGAGCCGGTACGTGCCATCCGTCCGGTTTGTGGGTGCGCCCCAGCTGTTCACAGCAAGCCAGTACGGGTTGTCCGGATCCGTAGTGTTGTAACCAACAATGATCACGCCATGTCCCCCGGCAAGCTCTTGGCCACTATAGGGGGACGGGTCAAACATGGACGTGTTTGATCCATAACCCCAGAAATCAGTAAAATCCATAAATCCGGCCAAGGGTAAATAGAAGAAATACAGGACGGGATGATTTGCATCCAGGGCTGCCCTGATATTCGTAATCGCAGTCGAGTTCCCCACCCCGAAGGTTACTATTGTGGAATTTGATAGGGAATTGAGCGAGTAAGACGGGGAGGTTGCAATGGAGCGAAACGGTACTGCAGTTGAACCATCGGGATTCGGATGGTAATCGCGATACGATGCATTCGTATTTGTCCAGGGAATCGGGGACTTGTCCTGGTTGTAAAACGCGGTAAAGTTCTGCACATACCCCCCAAAGCATGCATATATGCCCGTATTGTACTGGTATTTCGAGTTGACGTACTGGATTGATAGCCGGTCGTGTATCCCGTTGTTTACATTATGTTCGATCTCAAGGGCGCCGTTTGATGCCCAGATCCAGCAGTTTCCACAATTCCCCTGGTCTCGTTCTGACGGGATATAGGGAAGATAGGGGAGCAGGGTTACAGAACGGGCGGGGGAGGATCGGAGAAGACGTCGCGCTGGAGCAGAATAGGTTGGTGCTGTGTCGATCGCATTCTGTATCTGATCCAGCTGCTCTTTTGTGAAATGCATGATTGTATGTGTTCCCTGATACTCCGAAGTCTCCCCGGAATTTCCGTCGGCTCCTGCACAGACCGGAACCCCCATACCCGCTGCAATACCAAGGACAAGGACAATGCACAGCAGGTATACGATCCTGCTTGCACATTGCCCGGATGGTTTCATCACGTACTCTCACTTCCTCATAACCCGGCTGTTGGCACATTTCCTTGTATACAGAGATATTCCCAAGAGACATCACCGGCAGAAATACAAGAATCGTGAAACGTATTCCGTTCAACGCGGAGTGTCCGCTGCATCGGGCGGCCAGATACGGAAATTCCGTTGTCCGGGAATCCTGTAATGCTTCAGTTTTGTTTCAGCAGAGATAATATATTCCGTCCTTTTTTGGAGTATACGATTACGATGCCCTTTCACAACCTCCGAATTGGGGCGCCCCCACAGCGATCTCCTTATCAAATAATCCGATGCAGGTAATCTGCCCAGCTCCGACGCGACGAGGCGTCGCGGCGACCCCCATCAGGGAGTGGGAGGAATTATCGGGTATTTTTCGACAGGTTTAAGCGGAAGCCATCAGCAATATCCCGACAGGTGAGAAGACTGGCTGCATCCCCTGACACACCGATCACGGTTGTCCGCATCCATTACGTGAAGGAAGGTTGCGAACCGCAGTTCGAAGCGGAACTGAAAAAACACATGGACGAATTCACTGCCATACCGGCCAACCTCGGGATCTCGATATTCCGGCCGGGACTGCATCATGACGGAGTGTACCGGATAGTCTACAAGTTCGCATCCAAGACGGAACTCGACCGGTGGCATGCCTCGCCCACCTATCTTGCATGGATGAAAACCGAGACGGCGCTCACAATCGCCCCGCCCCGCACAGAAGAACTCACCGGCCTCGAGACCTGGTTCACGCTCCCCGGGCAGAATATCCTGAAACCTCCCACAAAGGCCCGCCAGGCTGCCGTGACCTGGATAGCCGCACTTCCGGTCTCGATCATCATCTCGCTCATCACCGGCCCATTTCTCGATTCCCAGTCGTTCCTGGTCCAGAAAGTGGTCTTCGTCACTCTCCTGGTTGTCCTGCTCACATGGGTCGTCATGCCATTTGCCTCCCGGCTCTTCGCCCGATGGCTCTTCCCTGCCGAAAGCCTGCCTTCCGGCCCGGAATAGGAGCGGACCTGCAAACCCTTCCCTGGACGGGGAAGCAGTTCAGGATTATTTCCCGTAAAATAGGGGGATTTTCAGTGGAGAGCCGCATCGTATCGACCGTTTTTCGAAGAGTGGGGCCCGGTGTTATCTCTTCCGCTTCTTCTTCCCTTCCGCCACCATCATCCGTATAGCATCCGCCACGAACCGGGCAACAGTCTCCCTGGGAAGCATCGCATCCACGATAACAAACCGACCGGGCTCATTCCGGGCATAGGACAGATAATTGTTCTGCACTTTTTCCAGAGTTTCGCGCTTCTCGAAATGCTCCCGCTGAGAATCCGGTTTCAGACGGGTCAGGGCATCGTCAACAGGGAGAACGCAGAGAAACGTCTTATCAGGAATAACCGTCCAGCCATTGTGCATGGCCCGCATCCATCCCTCGGGATTCGGGACAATACCCTGCAATGTTACGGACTGGTATGCAAACCGGCTGTCACTGTACCGGTCGGAGATGACAAGCCGGCCTTCGGCAAGGGCCGGCCGGACAACCTTCGCAAGATGGGCTGCATGGTCGGCGACAAAGAGCGTTGCCTCCGTGATGGGATCGATCTGTTCGGCAATGGCCCGCCGGACCTGGTCACCCACCCAGGTTGCCCCGGGCTCCCGGGTGAAGACCGGGTCCAGGTCGGAGAGGAGTTCTTTTAAGGCCGCATGAAGCGAGCTCTTGCCGCTCCCGTCGATTCCTTCGAGGGTGATTAACACAGGGTTCCCCTCCGGATCCATTCCAGTGGCACGGCCCCATAATGAAGTGCCGTTGCAATGATCGCCCCGTCAAACCCGGCCTTTTTGAGCAGCTCCAGGTCGGTGACGGTAGCCACACCCCCGCCATAGAACAGCCGCCCGTTATACGAAGATCGCAGGGTTTCCAGGAACCCGGGATCAAGGCCGTTACGGGTTCCCACGGCCGCGATGTTCAGGATGATGCAGCCGTCAAAGTCCCAGGAGTCCGCCTTCCGGAGCATCAACGCCGGGTTGCTTAAGGAAGGAATGACCCGACCGTCCTTGATATCGAGGCTGAGGTATCCCTCGTGGTACTGCGACAGGTCGGACCCCCCGGTCTCGGTCCCGACAATATTAACAATGTTCTCCCCGTGGAGCATGTCACCGGGAGAACGGCACCCCCGGTCAACATAGCAGGCGCTGACCTGCCGGGCACATTCCGCAACAATGGCATCATGCGCCCCATCACCTTCGATCCGGTCGAGGTCCGCGATATAGATATATTTTGGGGCAATGGCTTTGAGAAAACCCAGCGGTTCTGCCGTCGGGGAACAGCCCCAGTTTAACGGTTTGTAAGTCTCACGGTGCCCGGATTTCCCGTGCACGACCAGATTATGGCGCAAATCAAGAGCAAGGACCAGATCCATAGAGAACGCAACCACTATTAGGATAAAAGATCATTAAACTTTATGCAATTGTTGGTCAGCCCAAGCTCTATCAATGAAGCCAGACACTCCACTGCCGCTGACATAGTCGATGTTAAAAAGCCATCCGAAGGATCCCTGGGAGCCAATTTCCCCTGGATTATCCGCGAGATCAAATCGTTTGCAAAAAAGCCGGTAAGTGCGGCGATTGGCGACTTCGATTACAAACCCGGCGGGGCTTCACTGGCTGCCTACGGGGCGGCCTGTGCCGGGGCTGACTACGTGAAGATCGGTCTTGCATTCGATGGCGTGGAGAAGGCAAACGATGTGATTGATGCCGTTGTCAAGGCGGTCAAGGACGAGTTCCCGGAAAAATTCGTCGTGATTGCGGCTTACTCGGATTTTGAACGGATGCACTCCATCTCCCCGTTTGACATGGCACCCATTGCCGCCGAATGCGGGGCTGATTTTGCCATGGTCGATACCGGCATAAAAGACCGGCAGAGCACGTTTGCGTTCATGAACGAGGAGACGCTCCGCTCATTTGCGGAGAAGAACCGGAAACTCGGTCTCGGGACCGCTCTTGCCGGTGCCCTGAAGTTTGAAGATATTGATGCCTTAAAGCGCATCAACCCGGAAATTATCGGTGTGCGGGGCATGGTCTGTGGCGGCGACCGGAATGCGGTTGTCCGCGAGGATCTGATCAAGACCGCACTCGCCATGATAAGGTGAATTATGTACGTTGAAAAACTGGATGTCCCCCTCTCATTAACGTTTGACGATGTGCTGCTCGAACCCCGGGCCTCGTGGCTCGAGCCTTCCGAAGCGGATGTCAGCTCGCGGTTCACGAAGAAGATTGGCGTGAACATTCCGCTTGTCTCTGCAGCAATGGATACGGTCACGGAAGCGACCATGGCCATAACCCTCGCCCGCGAGGGGGGGATTGGCGTCATCCACCGCAATATGCCCGCAGAACGATCGCTGCAGGAAGTCACGTTCGTCAAGCAGGCAGAGGAACTCATTGAGCGCGAAGTTCTCTACGTTGAAAGTACTGCAACCGTCTCCGACGCTGAACGCATCATGCACCAGTACAGCATCGGCGGCGTCCCGGTCATCGACAAGGGGAAGATCATCGGGATTGTCAGCAGGCGGGATGTCCGGGCAATCGTGCAGAAGCGCGGGGACGAGAAGATCACCGCGATCATGACGAAGAAACCGATCGTGGCCGAAGAGGATATCTCTGCTGAAAAAGCGCTCGAGATCATGTACACGAACAAGGTCGAGCGCCTGCCGGTAGTAGACGACAAGGGCAAACTCATCGGGATCATCACGATGCAGGATATCCTTGAGAAGCGCCAGTACCCCCAGGCCTGCCGGGATGCCAAAGGAAACCTCCGGGTGGCAGCCGCGGTAGGTCCGTTCGATTTTGCCCGGGCCGAACTTCTCGACCAGAACGGCGTGGACGTGCTTGTCGTGGATACCGCACACGGGCACAACATGCGCTGCGTTGCGGCCATCAAGGATATCAAGGGAAGCATGAAGGCAGAAGTGGTTGCCGGCAACATTGCCACAAAGGAGGCGGCAATAGCCCTTGTTGATGCCGGAGTTGACGGTGTAAAGGTAGGGATCGGCCCGGGTTCGATCTGTACTACCCGGATCGTTGCCGGGACCGGTGTCCCCCAGATAACTGCCGTTGCACAGGTTGCCGATATTGCTCATGCTGCCGATGTGCCGGTTGTCTCGGATGGCGGCATCCGGTTCAGCGGCGATGTGGCAAAAGCCCTTGCCGCCGGTGCAGATACCGTCATGATGGGCAGCATGTTTGCCGGGACGGACGAGTCGCCCGGCAAAGTCATCAGCATGAAAGGCCGGCGCTACAAGCAGTACCGGGGCATGGGTTCCCTTGGCGTGATGAACAGCGGGGAATCGAGCGACCGGTATTTCCAGAAGAAGGGAATCGGCAGCACGAAGTTCGTGCCCGAAGGCGTCGAGGGTGTCACCCCCTACGTTGGCCATGTCAGCGAGGTCATCTACCAGCTTGTCGGCGGGCTCAAATCGGCGATGGGCTACACGGGTTCAAAGACCATTGCCGATATGCACACGCACGCACGGTTTGTCCGGATCACGAATGCGGGCATGACCGAGAGCCACCCACACAACATCATGATAACTGACGAAGCGCCCAACTACCGGCTCTTCGAATAATCCATTTCTTCAAATTTTTTTTCGTTTTTTTTAGCACAAGGTTTATTTTTCCGCAGGCTTCAGTCATCGTGTGGACCTTTTTATTCTCCGTCACGGGAAAGCAGAGACACCCGGCAAAGGAATGGCCGATGAAGAACGCAGCCTGACCAAAAAAGGGCAGGGCGATATCCTGGCTGTTGCGCTCTGGATGGCATTACAGGAATACCAGTTTGACGTGATTGCCGCAAGCCCGCTCATCCGGGCGCAGGAAACGGCTGCGATAGTTGTAGAAACCCTTGGCGGGCCAAAGAAGGTTGCAACCTGGGAGTGCCTTGTTCCCGGGGGAGACCCGGATACCGTCTGCCACGAGATCAGCCGGTTTCCCAAAGACAACCGGATCCTGATCGTTGGGCATGAACCGCTCCTCTCAACGCTCATCAGCAGGATAATCACCGGTGGCGAGGGGGCAGGCATCGTCATGACGAAAGGCGGGCTTGCAAAGATCAGGAATTTTTCTTTTACCGGGCTGCCTTCCGGGGAACTGCACTGGCTGATCACCGCAAAACAGATGGCGGAGACCGGGGCACTGGAATTTACCAGCAAAAAACAGTGAATCGATCCCTTTTTTTTAACGCAAACATCATCCGCATTAAGGAGCGCAGGTCTATCCGCTCCATCAGGATGCCGGCGGGTTTTTGGCGATATGTATGCCGGGTCATGAACCTTATCATTACCTGAAGCTAACAGGATAGGACACGATTGCATTATGACCGGAAATCCAGCGCCGTGGCCGGATCTCAACCTCACCCCCTGGGCGCTCATTGGCACCGGAGGGTTCTGCGGATCGGTCCTGCACTATACTATCAACGCGGTCTTCTCCACGCTGCCCGGCACCCTCATCGTCAACACGCTCGGCTCGGTTCTCATGGGGATCTTCATGTTCGAGTCCATGGCAACCGGGCGGTTCAGCCGCCATGCCCGGATGCTCATCGGCATCGGGTTTCTCGGGGCATTTACAACATTCTCAGGTCTTGCGCTGATCGCAGTCGAACAACCACCTGTGGTTGCGGCAGTCTACGTTGCTGCAACCCTGCTGCTCGGGCTTTTCGGTATACTCCTGGGCCGCACCATCGTAGGCCTGCACGGGAGGCGCTGATATGGACCCGGTGCTGCTTGTCGGACTGGGAGGGGCGTTTGGATCCATACTGAGGTACGAGTGCTCGAAGATCCAGCCGTTCCGGGGACTCCCGGCAGGGACGCTGCTCGTAAACGTGCTCGGCAGTTTTGTCTTCGGCCTCGTTGTCTTCTCCCGGGCGCCGGCCGATCTCATGTACTTCCTTGGTATCGGGGGCATGGGCGGTTTTACAACCTTCTCGACATTCAGTTACGAGACCTTCCGGATGCTGGAGGATCAGGATTATTATGGAATGGTATCGAACATCCTCACGAACGGGGCAGGCAGCATTCTCAGCGTCATGGCTGCGCTTGCCATCTGCACGGGTCTGGGTATAACGGGATGAGGACAATGCAGGACGGTATGCTTCTGAGGATTTACATGGCGGAATCGGCCCGGATACATTCCGTGCCGGGCTACAAGTACCTGACAGATTTTTTCTTGAAGAGAAATTTTCCCGGCTGCACGGTAACCCGGGGAATGACAGGATTTGGCCATGAGAAACTGATCCGGACCGTTGATGTCCTCCACCTTTCGCTTGACCTGCCGGTGGTCATTGATGTTGTCGACACCCGCGAGCGGATACAGGAAATTCTGCCCGAAGTTGAAGCTATGGTAGAGCACGGGCTTGTCACGGTGCAGGATGTGCAGATGATCCGGAAAATCCCGGAGAAGAGATAGCCGGGCCTGATCCCCCATGAGTTTAGGTACATGGAAGCGCGGTGATCGATGGTGAGGCAGGGGAATAATTCCGGGGAATCAATGAAGAGAACGATCGATCCCAATCAGCATGAGCGAGAGAGCATCCTCAATTCCCCCGGCGCGTTCTTTGCCCCCGGTCCATAAAAATAAACCGTTTCCATCGTTTAAATTCCAGTACAGGGACAAAGCGTATATCCCGGTACCAAGAGAACAAGAGTATGTGGCAAAAACCACAACGAACGAATAACTGAAAAGGAAGTGATAATCACGTCGAATAAAGAAAAGAAGGCAGTTGCTCCCGCATCAAAGACTGCGCCCGAAGCAGCAAAGAACGATGCCAAGAAATCCAGCGGAAAGAGAGCATAATCCTATCTTCATTTCTCCTATTTTTCTTCGTATTCTTTATCCGGAAAGGGTGGTTTTACCCGCGTTGCTGCAAGGGTGAACTTCCAGGAACAATACGGCGTCCCGGGCTGTAGCTCGGGCGGGCACGACAGGCATTCGGTAACAACCCGTGAATCGATAGTCAGGGCAAAGACAGGAAACTCTGCAAGCCCTACGGCCTTGCAGAAAAAGAGCGGCAATCCCTTTCGTTCCCGGGCAGCCTGGACCCGGCAGGTCTTCGTTGCAACAATAAGGGTCGTTCCATCCGGCCGCCGGATCTCGTATTCATTGACATGCGTGAAGAGCCGGTTCTTCAACGCGATCTCCAGAGCGTCCAGCCCACCCTGCTCCGGAAGGTGGAGGCGTTTTCTGATCCGCCGGGCTTCAATTGCTGCGAACAGTTTCCAGACATCACAGTCCATTGCCACGGCAGCATCCATGCCATAGGCCTGCTCAACTGCCTGGAACCAGAGGCCGTCAATGGCCAGCCAGTTTTTGGCCGCATCGGTCAGCTCTTCATTATCGTCATTCTGCCGCAGTACCATGAACAGACGCTGGAATGTCCCGGGGCAAAAAGGTGCCGGTTGGCACGGGAGTTACCGGATCGCAACACCCAAAAATACCCGGGCCCAAGAGTGTAGGCATGGAGGATGCCAACCGGTACCGGAGAGCAACCTTTGCCGCAGGATCGTTCTGGGATGCCGAGGCCGCGTTCCGCAGGCTGGACGGAATTGTCGCAACCAGGACCGGGTATACCGGCGGTACCCTCCCGGAGCCCACGTATGAGCAGGTGAGTAAAGGCACCACCGGTCACGCGGAAGCAGTCGAGATCATCTTTGATCCCGGAACGATTGCCTACGACCAGCTGCTCAACGCATTCTGGGCAATGCACGATCCAACCCGACAGGAAGACCAGGGGGATTATTCCGGTCCCCAGTACCGTTCCGCGATCTATTACCAGGATCTGGATCAGAAAGTGGCAACCCTCGCATCACGGGAGCGCCTGAGCCGGTCAGGGAAATACCGGGACAGGCCGGTCGTCACCGAAGTGATACCTGCATCACAATTCTGGCCGGCAGAGGAGTGCCACCAGCAGTTCTACGAGAAATGCGCCCGGGGATACTGCACGAGCCGGCAGGTTGACGAGTAACAAAAAACCCGCGGGAGTGTAAGGGCAGCCGAAAGGAAGACAAACCGCGTGGATGCGCATTTTTTCTTTTCTGGTTCTGCCATTGAACCGATAGGTGCAACCCATGCACCCGGGCCATTTTACCATTATAAGTGCGCCGGCACATAATTCCTGATCAGAGTGTGTGGCACAGGGAAACCTGCCAGGCACTCGATATCCCCCAACCACCAGAGACCCGGGACGCGGGCAGGTCTGCCGGATCGCTTTCCCTGGCAGATCTGCCCCACCCGGATCCCGGATTGCGGCGGGAAAAACCAGGGCCGCCATCCTGCCTGACTGCACACGGGCATGGCCAGAGCGGCCTTAAGATTACACCATGAATTCAAAAATGCAATCCCGACAAATGAGAAACTGCACGGGACACAGGTGCCGGTTGGGCTTTTGAGACCAGCCAGAAACCGGCACTGCACCAGCTTCCTACAGATCATCACCCGTGCAGTTCCGCCCCATACAGATGTGTTCCAGAACAACAGTAACCAGCATTTCTTCACCAGAAACCGGTGCCGGGAGCAATGCCCGGCATGCAGGTTTAAAAAAATTCAAAAAATAAGAGAAATTACCGGATTTTTGTTCCCGGCTCTACGGTTTTTAAGGGAGTTAAGAGCGATGCCGCATCCCCGGCCGCAAGGATCATGCCGTTACTCTCGACACCGAAGATCTTGGCCGGTGCCAGGTTCGTGAGCACGATCACGTTCTGGCCCACAAGTTCTTCTGGCTTGTAGAACTGGGCAATGCCGCTCACAATCTGGCGGGTCTCGCCGCCGATATCCACCTGTAACTTTAAGAGCTTGCTGGACTTCGGGATAGCCTCAGCTGCAAGAATTTTACCGGTCTTCATCTCAACTTTTGCAAAATCTTCAATGGTTATTGCGGGTGTCTTTTCCATCTTTTTGTTCGCCTCCGCGACACGTTTCTGGAGCAGGGCTTCGAGCTCTGCAACCTGGGAATCTTCCATCTTGGCAAAGAGCGGGGCCGGGGCGGCAAGGCAGGTCTCGGGCACCGGGTGCACGGCATCGCTGACCGGGTGCGCTGCCACGTGGTCAAGGAACCCGAGCATCTTCCAGCACCGCTCGGCTGCATCGGGCATCACCGGTTCAAGGAGGAGCGCAAGGGCCTTGACTATCTGGACGCTGTTCTTTATCACCTGCGCTGCTGCTGCCCGGTCGGTCTTGATGAGTTTCCACGGGGCATTCGTCTGGATATAGGTATTGCCAAACGCGGCAAGCGTCATAATCGCGTCAACAGCGCCTTTGAACTCGTAGTCCCGCATCAGGGTGTCAACATTGGCAAGCGTCTTTGCGATCTCGGCCATGATCGCGGGATCAACCGGACCTTCCGGAATACCCGCAAACTCTTTGTGGGCAAAGAAGAGCGTGCGGTACGCGAAGTTGCCAAAGATGTTGACAACCTCGTTGTTGATCCGCTCGGAGAAGACCTTCCACGAAAAGTTCAGTTCCTTGGTATGGCTCGTGTACGCGAGCAGGTAATACCGGAGGTAGTCGGGAGAGAGGCCCTTGTCGAGATAATCGTCATTGGTCCAGACAACGTAGCCCCGGGATTTCGAGAACTTGTGGTCGTCCACCTTGACCATCCCGCTTGCGACAATTGCGTGGGGAACCCCGTAGCCGGCCCCCTTGAGGAGCGCCGGCCAGAAGATCGAGTGGTGGTAGATGATGTCGCCGCCAATGAAATGCGTGACCCGGTTCTCTCCGCACCAGTAGCGCTTCCAGTCCTTGCCGTTTGCTTTCGCCCATTCCTCGGTGAACGCAATGTAGCCGATCGGGGCATCCACCCAGACATAGACCACAAGGTCATCGCGGCCCGGGAACTTCACGCCCCATTCAAGGGTCCGGGTGATGCACCAGTCGTGGAGCTCGTCCTTTATCCAGCCGATGGCATAGTTCTTGGCATTGGTCGTGCCCCGGACGGTGTCGAGGTAGGTGAGGAGGAAGTCCTTGAACTCCGAGAGCTTGAAGAAGTAATGTTCCTGGTCGCGGAACTCGGCTTTCGTGCCGCAGACCTTGCAGACCGGATCCTTGATCTCGCCCGGTTCAAGGTGCTTGCCGCAGCCCTGGTCGCACTCGTCGCCACGGGCGGGCTTGCCGCAGTGGGGACAGATCCCCTCAACGTACCGGTCGGGCAGGAAGCGTTTGCATTTCGTGCAGTACGCCTGGTGGACTACCTGCTTGTAGATGTAGCCGTTCTTCTCGAGCTCGGCAACAATCGCCTGCGCCCGGTGGTGGGTTGCCGGGTCGTCGGTCATGCCGAAGCGGTCGAACATGACATTCATCCGCTTGAAAGTCTCGTCGAAATGTTTGTGGTAGCGTTCCGAGAGCGCCCGGGGGGAGATACCCGACTCCTCGGCCGAGACCACGATAGGGGTCCCGTGGTTATCGGAACCGCAGACGAAGAGGACCTCTTCACCCGCACGCCGCATGTAGCGGACGTAAGCGTCAGCAGGGACGTACGTTCGCAGATGGCCGAGATGGCAGGGTCCGTTCGTATACGGAAGCCCGCAGGTGACGAGCAGCGGCTGTTGATTCATCAGTACTTTTTAGATGCTTATGGGTAATAAGATCTGTATATGGTAAAACGGCACAACCTGGCAACGCGGGCATTCGGGTCGGAACCCGGGGTGCCGGATGTGGCCGCACTCGCGGCCTGGATCAAAGAACACCGGGGCCGGATGGCGGATATCCTCACGTTCCGGCTCGACCGATCGCTTGCACCCCAGATCCCCGCAGGGATCCTCTCACCCTGTGCGGGCGGGAAATTCTACGCAGACCGTATCCTGCAGTGCATTGCCGGCATCAGCGACCGGAGGGCAACCGGGGAACTCTACCTGGACACCGCCGACCTGATCGAGGATGCAGCCGGGATCGTTGTCCAGAAAAAAGGGGCCTGGTGTGCCATCCCCGCACCTCATGTTCTCAGCATCACCGATACGTATTACGATGACGACGAGGAGTGGAGCGACGCCCTCTGCGGCACGTACCGCACGCTGATGCGGACCATGCGGGATACCGGGGTTGCCGGCCACGTGCTCATCGGGGACTGCATGGTAAAAGAGGAACTTGCCGCATTATCCCGGCAGAACGTCTTCTTCTTCCAGCCGGAACCCGACCGGGAAAGTCTCGCTAACCTTATGGAATGCCAGCGACAGGTTGCGATCGGGAAGAAGTACCTGGAGATGCTCTTTGGTCTTACGGAAGAATACACGCTCCAGAAGGTCTTTATCATCGACCCGGATCCCCGGTCCATTGATCTCGCATTGTCGCATCTCGATCCGGATCAGGTTGTTTGCGGAGGATACTGCACGGAAGAGAGAGAGGATTACTGGAAAGACCTTGTGGCAGCGGCAGTATATAGACGCTGATCTTTCACTCTTTTTTCTGCCCATACCCCCCTGTTTTCCCATCCCGTGAAAAATGTGGGGGATTATTACCCGGACACCTGGTGGGTGACCGAGGGGATAGTAATCTGCTCATAGTAGGTGGCCCGGTACCCGTCCGGGAACGTGATGGTTGTCACGCCCGGAGAGAAATCCGGGGATACGAGCGGAGCGAACCAGTAGGTATTGAGGACTGCCTGGGCGTGCTCGAACGATAATGAAGGTGTTGTTATCGAAGTGGTTTTGCCGGCAACAGGATTCACGGACGCAAAGGACGGGATCACAAGATGGGCTGACGAACTGCTGACGTCACTGACGGTTGGCTGCCAGACACCCCCGGCCTCGAACGCGGATTTGAGCTGAGCCTCGGGATCGGCGAGCCGGAAGAAGACCGCGGTCTGTTCCACGAGCGAGAGGTCATAAGTGATATCCATCTGTGCATCACCATTTCCCGCAAGGGTGATGCTGAGGGATTTCATGGTAAAGGCTGAGGCGGGCATAACGGTGCATGCCAGGATTATGAGTCCCGCCACGGCAAGATAAAGTCTCTTCATGGAGATTGGTGTTGATACCAGGAGGTTAAATGATCGATAGATGGCAGGAGTTATAATAATCCCCGTTTCGGTTCCCGAAACCAAGGGATCGATTTGAGGGGATAGACGGGGTTGCGGGTGTTCTGCCGGATGAAAAAAGAGAGGATTATTCCGTGTTCGTTAGTTTCTGCGGGTGACGAGAACAAACGCGGCACCAAGGATACCGGCAACAATCACCGGCAGCGAAACCGGTGATTGGGTAGTTGGTGCCGGGGTCGGGGTTCCCGGGGTAAGAGTGACATAGATATCAACGGTCTCACCAACACCGGGCTGCCTTGGGATCGTGCCGGTTGCCGTTGCATACCCGTCTTTTGTCACAGTGAACTGGGAGAAGGGGGTACCGGTCGTTGCAACCGGAATGGTGAGGATCCCGCTGTGGATGAATCCTGATGGGGTGGACCCGAGCAGGACCTTGGCTCCTTCAACGGAGCAGTGGATGGCAATGTATCCCTGACCGCTTCCCGGGATCTGGGTGGCGGTGGTTGGTGCGGTCACATAGGTAGGCGAGGAGACCGGCGTTAAGGTGACCCAGACTCCCGCGGTCTGTCCCTTGGCAGGAGCTGACGGCAGGGAGCCGGAGGCAGTCACGTACCCGCTCTTCTCCACCCGGTAGGTCTTGTAAGGCGTGCCCGTGGTATAGACGGGAACGGTGAGGATTCCTCCCGAGATGGTGCCTTTGTAGGTTGAGTCAAAATAGACAGAAGCGCCATCAATACTCTCGTGCACGGCAATCCAGCTCACATCCCCGCCGATCAGCGTTTCTGCAGTTGTCGGGACCGCAGTTGTCGCAGTTGTGGACGGGTTCAGGGTTGCATACAGGGTGATGGTCTCGCCATCGGAAGGCATCCGGGCAATCGTCCCCTGGTAGGTCACGTACCCGTTCCTGCTGACCGTGAACGTGCTGTACTGGGTTCCGGTTGTTGCAACCTCGAAGGATTTCTCGGTGGTCCCGCTCATGATTCCCTGCGAGACCCCGTTGAACGCTACCGTGCCGTCGGCAACGTTCGCCTGGACTTTCAGCCAGCCCTTGCCGCTCCCAACCGGTTTCTCGGAGAGGGAGACCGTGACGGTGATGTCGCCGCTCGAACCCGGTGCAGGTTCCGGAATGGTCCCGGACTGGTCGTAATACCCGTCTTTTGTGATCAGGTAGCTTGAATACCCGCTCTCGTACGGGATCTCGAGCTGCCCGCCGGAGATCGTTCCCATGACCGTTCCGCCAATGGAGACCGAGGCCCCGTTGGCATTGCAGGATGATGACGTGAGATCGCTAGCGCACTGGAAGACAAGAGCAGTCCCGCCCCCGGGAAGTGCCGCTGAAGCGGGAAGTACAAGAAGGCCGGTTAGAGTAAGTGTCAGAAGGATGAAAATTCCGTGGTTCTGGTTCATAGCATCACTACCGATTGTATACCGGAATAATGGGCGGGTTTGTATAAATTAATATATGACTGGTTCCGGCGATGGTACTGCCTGGTGGGCGGGGATCGTTTTTATAGGAGTCACGAAAAAAAAGAGGAAAAAGAACGCTTATGCGCTCAGGGTATGGGTGACGGTCGGCATCGAGAGGGCTTCGTAATAGATTGTTTTGTACCCGTCCGGGAAGATGATGGTTGTCACGCCCGGGGAGAAATCCGCGGAGATGAGCGGTGCAAACCAGTAGGTTTTCAGCACGGTCTCTGCCCTCTCGAACGAGATTGCGGGAGTGGACAGGGTTGTAGAGCCATCCTTCTGGGAGACCCGTGCATAGGAGGGCACGAGAATATTTGCCGAGGAGCTCGTCACGCTGTTGACGGTGATCTGCTGGTTGGTATTGGAGTCAAAGGCTTTCTTGAGTTCGGTTGCCGGGTCGGCCATCCGGAAGAAGACGGCGCTCTGCTCAAGGAACGAGAGATCGTACTGCATATCAATGACTGCATCGCCGTTCGGTGCGAGCGTTACGGTAAGCGACTTGGCGGTGAAGGCCTGGGCGGGCATGACTGCGAATGCCAGAAGACACAGGCACGCAAGTAATAGGTAAACCCTTTTCATAGATGATCGGATCTAGATTGACAGTCCAAGATTAAATGCTTCGTGGCGAATAAGCCCGGAATGGAGGGATCCGGAAAACCGCGGGCCGGATCAGAGCTCTTCTGCCACCCGGACGAGTTCGCTGAAATGCCGGCTCTTCTTAAAAAGCCACCAGGTGAACCGTTCGACCACCGTGAAATTGAACGAGCCCCCGGCAGCGCCCGGGTGCCCACCGCCCCCGAACTGGCGGGCAATGAGGTGGCTTATCGGCGGCACGGAGCGGATCGAGAACTTCCCGTCTTTTCCTATGATCACTTCGATATCCGTCTTCTTCTCGTCCCGGATGAAATGGGCAGTCTCGCTCGGGTAGCCATAGAGCGGGGCAAACGCGATCCGGTATTTTTTCCCAAGGAAGGTAGCCTGCTTGAGGCTCCGGTGCATCATCTCTTCCATCTCGGCAGTGATCTCCCGGTTTTCCCGGTCGATCTGCTCGTCGCTGAAGATACCGGTGATAAGGCAGTCGCGGACATGGTCCCGGTTCTTCTTGCGCTGGAGCACCTGGCCGAGCACGGCAGAACGCGGGTCTGCATGCTTCCAGAGATCGTAATCGCAGACAACACGGGCCACCTCTCCCGCCACCGGGTTCTCCGGCGCAAGGTCGCGGGCAACAATCCCGGTTGCGCAGACCGACGTATCGATGTGGAGCAGGGAGACGATTGGCTCGATCAGGCTCACTTCCTCATCCCGCCAGCGGTGATGATCCCGCCACTCCACGACCCAGCCGTTCTTTTTTGCCTGTGCGGCTGTCTCCTCCGTCCCCCGGTGGTACCCGAGATCCGAGATCGAGAGGATGTCCCCTTTGCCCTCGCAGGCAGCCACAAGGGAGAAGAGTGCGGTAAATTTCCCGACAGAACTCCAGATGGTAAAGACCCCGCCGGTACCGTATTTCATCCGGTGGATCGCATCCGCTCCCACGGCATCGAGATCATTATGCGTCAGGTGGACAACATGCGCTGTGCGGCTTTTTACCGCATTCAGAAGCCCGCTGTCCCCTGCACCATCCTTCGGGAGCGACATTGGTTAATACTGTCATCCCCGTATATAAAAAAAGAACGGGAGCCAAAAGGGCATGCCGGAACAGATCATTTATTAATCAAAAGTGACAACACTATAGTCCTGCCCTAGTAGCTCAGCTTGGGAGAGCGCTAGACTGAAGATCTAGTTGTCGCCTGTTCAAATCAGGCCTGGGGCACTTCTTTTGTTGTTTTACGCTTGAAATAGTCATATTTTTCGTGCGCAGGGGCTTTTTGGGCTCCGAGATATTTTGGACTCCGGCATAGGGAGAAATCCAGAAAGTGGTACAACGTGCTCTACCGCATAAACTATAATAGAGATCTCATCGTTATTTCTGTAGCGGCGAACGATAGCCGGGGGACTTTCGTATGGACCTTCTGATAGCATCGGTGAGTATTCTGCTGCTGGCAATAGCTCTCCTGTACATTGGCCAGCGTCTCCGGATGCCGAGCATTGTCAGTTTTCTCATCATCGGGATGCTTGTCGGGCCATTCGGCCTCGGGCTCATCACCAACCAGGAATCCATCGACACCTTCGGTCAGATCGGGATCGTGCTCCTTCTCTTCACGATAGGTCTTGAGTTCTCGTTCAAGAAACTCATGAGGTCCTGGCGGACGGTGATCATCGGCGGCACGGTCCAGGTCCTGGCCACAATCATTGCAATCACCCTCATATCCAGATATTCCGGGATGCCGTTCAACGAGGCCCTGATCTTTGGGTTCATCGTCTCGCTCTCAAGTACGGCCATTGTCATGAAGATCCTCCAGGAGAAGGGCGAGGTGGACACCCTCCGGGGCCGGACCCTGCTTGGGGTCCTCATCTTCCAGGATCTCGCCATCATCCCGATGATGCTCATAACCCCCCTGCTTGTCGGGAGCGGGGGGCCCGACATGAATGCACTTCCCTACCAGGTGGGAAAAGTCGCGCTCATCATCCTCATCATCATCGTCATGGCCCGGTGGATCATCCCGGCCTTCCTCTTCCGGGTAGCCCGGGAGAAGAACCGGGAGCTCTTCCTCATCACCCTTGCCGGCACCTGCATACTCATTGCCTGGCTGACAAACGAGGCGGGACTCTCGTTCACGCTCGGGGCCTTCATCGCGGGCCTCATCATAGGGGAGTCCGAATACAACATCGATGCGCTGGGCCATATCATCCCGTTCCGGGACGTCTTTGCAGCCATCTTCTTCCTCTCCATAGGTATGCTGCTCAACACCCGGACCGTCTTTGTCGATTTCTATTACGTGGCAATGATGGTGCTCATCATCATTGTTTTCAAGATCCTGACCGGCGTTCTTGCTGCGAAGGTTCTCGGGATGCCCACCCGGGTCTGCGTCTTCACCGGTCTTGCCCTCTGCCAGATCGGGGAGTTCTCGTTTGTCCTTGCAAAGAACGGGCTCGATAACGCACTCATACCGGATACCGTCTACCAGATCTTCCTTGCAGGAGCTATCATCACCATGGCCCTGACCCCCTTTGCCATGAACGCCTCGCCAAAAGTGGTTGACCTGATCTACCGGATCGCACCAGGCCGGCTTTCCCGGGAAAGGGTGGATACTGAAGAGGTGAAAGAAAAGGGCCTTTCCGATCACATGATCATCATAGGCTACGGTATCACCGGCAAAAGCGTTGCACGGGCAGCAGCCATTGCCGGCATTCCCTCCATGGTCGTCGAACTGAACCCGGAGATCATCCGCCAGGAGCGCTCCACCTTCCGCCCCAACTTCCTGTTCGGGGACGCGGTCCAGGAGGAGATACTGGAACATGCCGGCATCCACCATGCCCGCACGCTGGTCATCGTTATCTCGGACGAGGAAGCGATCCCAAGAATAATCCACACGGCCCGGCAGATGGCCCCCGACATCCATATCCTGGCCCGGACACGGCATGTCCGGCAGGCACGCTACCTGCTGGAGCTCGGTGCTGATGAGATCATATCCGAGGAGTTCGAGGCGTCGCTGGAGATCTTTACCCGGGCGCTCAGGAATTACGAGATCCCCGAAGAAGAGATCGGCTACATCATCAAACGGACAAAAGTACTGGGCAAGACCATGTTCACGAAGAGCGACGATGGCGAGGCGGAACTCGAAGATCCCAACACCATGTTCCACGACCGGCATATCCACTCGTTCCATGTCGAGCCCGGGTCCGAGGCGGAGGGAAAGACCCTCGGCGAACTGAGTCTTGGATCCCGTTTCGGGGTCATGGAAGTCGGGATCCGGAGCCAGGGGAAGACCACGAGCCATATCGCTCCCACCCGGAGACTCCAGGATGGAGAAGTCCTCATCATGTTCATAACAGACCAGACCGCACAGGCCATGTCTTCACTATTTGAACGGGAAAAAGGAGAATAATGCCGCCCTCAAAGGTGTATTTAAGGATACGGAGCGGCCGGCCATATGAGTACTGCCACATTCACGCTTGATCCAATCCCGCCCTTTGATTTCGATCTCACGAGCGCGATCTTTGCCACCGGCGACCCGCAGATCCGCATCTTCCAGGACGGCCTCTTCTTTCAGGCGCTGGATATCCAAAGCACAGCGGTTCTCGTAGAAGTCCGTTCAGTGGGAACCAGGGATCAGCCGCAGATCCTTGTCACCTGCCACGCGGAGAGGCCGATAAGGAAAACTGCCATGGAAACGATCCGCCAGGCAGTTGCAACAATCTTCAGTACTGCTGATGACCCTGCGCTGTTTTACCGGGCAATGGCGGCTGACCCGGTCATGGCCGCCCTTACCCGGAGGCTCTGCGGGCTCCGTTGTCCGGGAACACCCACGGTCTTCGAGGCGGTCATTGACTCGGTCATCGAGCAGCAGATCTCCCTGGTTGCAGCCAGGAGTGCCGAGAACCGTCTCATTAAGGCAGTCGGAAGATCCCTCTCGCAGGAGGGCCGGATCTATTACTGCTACCCGACACCAGCGATTCTTGCGGAAGTGCCGGACACGGTCTTTCGCTCCTGCGGCCTCACGCTCCGGAAAGGCGAGTATATCCGGGGGATTTCCCGGGAGATTCTCAAAGGCAACCTTGACCCGGAAGCTTTCCGGAACGATCCGGATACGGAACCGGTTATCAGCGAACTTGTGAAGATACGGGGCATAGGGCGCTGGACTGCCGAACTTGCCATCCTCCGGGGGCTTCACCGGGCGGATGCGTTCCCGGCTGACGACGTGGCGGTCCGCAGGTTCATCTCGCGTTTTTACTTAAACGGTGCAAAGGTCTCACCTGCGGAGGCACGGCTCTTTTCGGAGCGGTGGGGCGATTACCGCGGCTTTGCCTCATTTTACCTGGAAACGGCAGAACGCATCGGGATCCCGCCGGAGGATCTTCCGGGCCAGGACCAGAAACAGGACTGAGCCCATGGGTACGGGGATACACCGGTTTTTCGCAACCGATATATAGGCTCGTTGTCTATCAGTGGATAAGAGGCACAGTCTTGACCACATGGGAAATGCCGAAAGGGCAGATGAGTATCATTGCAGGGATTGCTGCAATCATCCTCGGGATCATTGCAATCATCTTTCCGGTGCTTGCATTCTCACTCCTGGAATACGTATTTGCGATTTACGCAATCATCATGTCGGCAAACCTGGTCATGACCGGGCTTGCCCTGAAGAGCGGGAACCGCAGGCAGGGGTGGCTTTTTACCCTTGCCGGGGTTGTCGGGATACTTATCGGGCTTGCGATCATCTTTGCACCAAGGATCATGGCAGTCAGTGCCATGGATATCGTAGGCATCTGGGCGATTGTCGCCGGCGCAAGCGACATCATCTTTGTCTTTTCCTCAATCATGGGAGCCGAGCGGAGCATCAAGGCGGCAACCGGCATTCTTACGCTCGGAGCCGGGGTCCTCATCCTCATAGCCCCAAAGGCTATAGACAGTTTTCTCCTGGTCACGATGATTGGAATCTTTGCAATCATCATCGGTATCCTCACGATACTCTTCGGGAGGGCAAAACCCCGGGCACCAAGGCCGGTCAACCACCTCATATACAAATAACCATCTTTTTTAGCCGGACTGACCTGTGGCCCGGACGTTTTTTTTAAGCGGACAAGGATTTATTCCTGTACGATAAACGTAAGAGGACTACGGAGAGAAATTAAGAGATGGACCTTTCTGATGAAATTAAAACAGAGATGAAACGGACCGAAGAAGAGATCCATAAAACCGAGATAAGAAAGGAGATCGATGAGTTGAACGGCGGGATTAAACGGCCCGGCCCGGAGGTCTCGCGGGAAGTCCAGAAGCCATCCCCCGCACCATCAGCAACAGCGAACAACGAATAAACAGCGGGCAATCAGGACAACGGCCCGAGGAAACGCTCAATGCCGTACCTGAGTTCCGCAAGGGTTACCGGCTTCTGGAGCACCCCGAGATTTTTATCTTTCAGGGTGGCAATCTTCTCGTCAACTGACGGGGATGCCGAGAAGATGAGCACCGGGAGATCTTTCATGCCATATTCTTCGCGGACCTTTTCCAAAACTTCCCAGCCGTTCATGGGCGTCATCATGATATCGAGCAGGAGAAGATCCGGCGGCTCGGTACGGATGCGGACAAGTGCTTCAAGTACATCCGGTACGAGAACCGGTTCATAGCCGAGCCGCCCGAGCAGGAGCTCCATCAATTCAAGGATGGGCAAATCATCCTCGACAAGCATGATCTTATGCAACATGGTGTGCCTCCACGGGCAGGTGAATGGTAAACGTACTTCCGGCGTTCACGGTGCTCTCCACACAAATGTCTCCCCCGTGCATCTCAACTATCCGTTTGGCAATCGAGAGTGACAGCCCGATCCGGTCATATTTGCGCGATAACTTTGCTGCATCCGCGAGCTGGAACGGCTCGAAGATGGAAGATAAGGCGCTCTCCGGAATACCAATACCATTGTCCCGGACAGAGATAAGGTGATGCGATCCATCGGGTGACGGTCGGTAAGACACCCCGATCTTCCGCGGAGGCTTGGAGTAATTGATGGCATTCGAGAAGAGCGAGTCAAAAACACTGTACAAACGGTCCCTGTCGGCAGAGATCCGGAGATCTGCAGGGATGTCGAGCGCTATCTCGGCTTTGGCCGGGTATCCCCCGGCATCGATAACGCTCCTTACAAGAGTTGCAGGAGAAAAGGTTGAGTAGCTGAGATTGAGCCTGCCGCTCTCCAGCACCGAGAGTTCCAGCATCTGGTCGATGATCTGTCGTTCCCGGTCAACACTGACAAGACAGCGGTCAAGAATCTTTTTCGTCTCGTCCGTAATGCCGAAACCGGCGGGATCCGAGGTAAGGAGGTTTAAGTACCCGAGGATCGGCTGGAGGGGTGTGCGCATCTCGTGGGCAACCGTGATGATGATCCCCCGCCGCCGTTCATTGTCGAGCCGGATCTTCTCCTCGAGTTTCTGTTTCTCTGAAACGTCAACCAGGCTTATCATCGTGGCAGGTTTGCCAACATGGACAATCGGCATCGTGAACAGGGTACCAATCCGTTTCTCACCACCTTGGGTTATGAAGACGAACTGGGCTTTTTCCGGCATGCGGGATTTTTTCCCCCACCCTGACGAAAACTCAGTATACTTTTCCATGTCCTCCGGGTCGATGAGCTGGAGAAGGTCTTTTCCCATGACCTCAACGGGTTTGAACCCGGAGAAGTCGGAGAAGGCCGGGTTGGAGAACCGGATCTTGCCATCCTCGATGATCAGGATACCGGTCGGGGAATGCTCGGTGAGCTGCCGGTACTTCATCATATTGTCGTTGTTGGCTTTCTCCGCAAGCTTCCGGCCATTGATATTGATAGCCGTGCAGCTGAAGGTCTTGTCATCAACGGAACTCCAGGAGAGGTTGACCCAGCAGGCATCCCCTTCCTTTGTGGTGAACCGGGTCTCGAAATCCTCGGTTGAGGACTCATTCTGGATCCGCTCAAGGAAGCGTTCTTTCTCGCGGGGATTGTGGAGCAGGCCAAGAAGGGTATGCGACCGGATCTCTTCCTCGCTGTAATGGAGCATGGAGAAAAAGCGGGTGTTTGCCTGGAGCAGGGAGAAGTTGTCCCGGTCGAAGAGCACAATGCCCAGCTGGGAATGTTCGAAGACCGTTCGGTACCGGATCTCACCAGAGCGGATCTTCTCAATGAAGGTAGCAATGAGCACCGCAATGACGATAAAGAAGATGGCTTCCAGGGTAACGCCAATCATGGCAACGAAATCCGGGTAATTGAAATAATACCCAACGGCCTGGAACGCAATGCCGCAGAGCGCTGCAACATAGATCCCTTTCTTCGGGTAGAAGTAGGCCGCGTAGATGATCGGGAGGAAGAAAAGCGGATAATTGACAAAACCCAGGGACCGGTAAAAGGAGAGGGCCGTGATGAGCGTACAGCAGACCGCAAGCGACACGATGACAAAAAACCGAACCAGGTCGGTGTCAGTAACAGAACGATGAATGTGCGGAATTATTGTATTGTCCATCGTTGTACGGGTCATTGGTTATTCTTGTATTGGGATACAGATTATTAAAATATCAGGTTGGCAACAGACTTTTCCGTGGCGGCAGAGGACAAAAATAGGAACCTGCCGATCAGTGGGTTCTTATAACCCGCAGGGTAACCCGGTAATGGATGCGTCCCTATGTTGTAATCAACGCGGCCATGAGTGCCGACGGCAAGCTCTCAACCCGGGAGCGGCGGCAGGTCAAGATCTCCGGCACGCAGGACTTTACCCGCGTTGACCGGCTCAAGGCCGGCTGCGATGCGGTCATGGTCGGGATCGGTACCGTTCTTGCCGACGACCCCTCGCTTACCGTGAAATCTGAGGACTGTCGCAGGATGAGGAAAGAGCGGGGTACCGATGAACACCCGGCCCGCATCGTGGTGGACAGCCGGGCACGGACACCCCCTTCAGCCTCCATCCTGCACAAAGGGCAGGGAAGACGGATCATCGCCGTTTCCCGAAAGGCCGATGAGAAGCATGTGGCCGAACTCAGAAAGCATGCGACCGTGATCATAGCCGGAGAGGAAGAAGTTGATCTCAGGGCCTTGCTCGAAGAACTGGGGGTCATGGGAATCCAGCGCCTGATGGTGGAAGGCGGCGGTACCCTGATCGCCGGCCTGATTGCAGCCGGCCTGGTTGACGAGATTTACAGTTTTATCGGCAACATCATCATCGGGGGCAGGGATGCTCCCACGCTTGCGGACGGGGAAGGATTCGTAAAGGAATCGGAGTTCTGCAGGCTCACACTGATTGAGTCCCGCAGGATCGAAGACGGTATTCTCCTGCACTGGAAAGTCCTGCGTCCGGAATAATTTTTCATCCTTTTTTTTGACTTCCAGACCGGACTACAAACCATCTGCCGGATAACCGGTACAGGTTCCATAAGTCCCAAATTTTCTAAAAAAAGAAGATATCAGGAGGGATGTTCCCGCCCTGATTCAGCTTCTGGTTTTGTAGGCAACGAGCTGGTCGTAGACCTTGTAGACACTGCCGGATCTCATGGTGAGAATAACTTCCGTCCGGTCATTGCCCTTCGTTCCCTCGATCTCAACGATGGTACCCATAACGGGCTTGTCAACACCTTTTGTTTCAACGGTGCCATCGGGCTTGGTGACGCGGACATCCATGCGGGAAACGGACATCAGGCCCTTGCCACCATTGAACGAGGTCATGATCGTTGTTGAGTAGGTTCCGGCTTTTTCAACGCTGACGGAGACGGCCTGGCCCTCTGGAACAACATCCGTTGGGGACGGCTCAAGGGAACCTGCAGCCTTTGTCGGGGCTGCAGTCGCAACCGCGGTCGGGGCTGCGGTGGTTTCGATAACAGCGGGAGTCTGGGCCGGCGTTGCAGCCGGTGCGGGAGTTGACGGGGATGTGCATCCGGCAGCAACGAGCGCTACTGCAATCAGCACGAATGCGATAAACAGAAATCGTAGTTTCATGACAAGCATTCCGCGGGAAGAATATTTGATAATTGTGATACCGGCCGAAGCCCGGAGAACCTGCAGGCCTCAGGAACAGCATTGAGACAGAAACCGCGCACCGGATTTTCCGGACAGGCAGCTCACACGCGGCAAAGCCGGCAGATACCTCGGGGGATCCAGACTCCTCTGCCAAAAACATTTTAAAAACCGCGAGAGGGGAGGGTAACTCTCATAAGTCATACAGGTAATCCTGCAATAGTTCAGAACACCGGAGGAGGGGAACATATGCCAGAGTTAAGAACCATTCCCGAATTTATATTGGATTGAAGATCTTTTTTGCCATCATAACCCGCTCTTCCAGATCGGGTCCTTCGAGTTCTGCTACAACGGATTCGAGCACGGCCGGTATGTCGATATGCTGGGGGCATTGTTCCACGCACTGCCCGCACTGGACACATAATGATGCAAACTCGGGAGTCCCGAGTGCAACCACACCGCCGAGCCGGGCAGCGTACATGAATTTTTCCCCGTCGGGATTTTCAACCAGATTCAGGTTATTATAAATTTCAAAACAGAGGGGAATGTTCACTCCAGAGGGGCAGGGCATGCAGTACCGGCAGCCGGTACAACCGACTTTCATCAGTTCACGGTATTTCATTTCAACGCGCCTTACAAGATCCAGTTCCGCGTCTGTCAGCGAATCCGGGTATGCCTGATCAGCGATCCGGAGATTCTCATCGATGTGCTCTTCCTCGTTCATACCTGAAAGGACAACGCTGACCTCAGGGTGATTCCAGACCCAGCGGAGGGCCCATTCCGCAGGCGACCTCTTGTAATCAGCTTCATCCCAGATCTTTTTTGCAGCCAGCGGTACGTTCTTTGTCAGGTTTCCTCCGCGGAGGGGCTCCATGATGATGACGCCAAGACCTTTTGAGGCAGCGTATTTTAAGCCCGCGGTACCGGCCTGGTTCTTTTCGTCAAGGAAATTGTACTGGATCAGGCAGAAGTCCCAGGGGCAGGCGTCCACGATCCGCCGGAAATCCTCGCCAGCCCCGTGGAAGGAGAAGCCTGCATTCCGGATGCGGCCGTCTGCTTTGGCTTTGTCAAGGAAATCAGCCACCCCCAGTTTTTCTACCGTGTCCCAGAGGTCCCCGACAAGGGCATGGATCAGATAATAGTCGATGTGATCGGTCCGGAGTTTTTCGAGCTGGGCATTCAGGTACGTGTCCATATCCTCCCTGCTCTTAATAAGCCATGACGGGAGTTTTGTTGCGAGGTTTACTTTCTTACGGTATCCATCTGCAAGGGCGCGACCTAAAAATGGCTCGCTCTCACCCATGTGATAGGGCCAGGCCGAATCCACATAGTTCACACCCTGATCGATTGCGTAACGTACCTGCCGTGTGGCCCTCTCTTCGTCGATCGAGCCGTCCGGGTTCATGGGAAGACGCATGCATCCGAACCCGAGGATGGAAAGTTCGTCCCCGCTTCTGGGAATTTTCCGGTATAACATGTTCATTCACGCTCTTTTTCACATTTTTTTTCAGACGGTTCATGATACTGGAATTTTCCGGCATGATTATCCTGATGGTTTTAATTTCGTCATCCCGAGTTCCCGCAGCCATAAAGAAACCTGATCTGCTGCCTCGTATACCGCACGGCCCCGGACGGCAAGACCGTCATGAACGACTGACTTCGGGCAGAGATTTTTGATATCTGCGACACTTCCCCCAAGGCCGCTTCCCTCGTGCGTGCAGAAGGGTGCAATGGTCTTTCCCGCGAGATCGTACTCCTCCAGAAAGGTGAAGACCGGCATCGGCATTGTTCCCCACCAGGTGGGGTAACCGAGGAAGATCCGGTCATAGGGATCCAGGGTTGCCAGGTGGCGGGAAAGCTTCGGCCGGGCATTGATGCGAAGGTCTTCCTTGGCTGCTTCGGTGGCTTTTGAATAATCCTCAGGAGGCATGCAGCGGTTCAATGGGAAACAGGTCGCCCCCGGTCATTTCGCGGATCATCCTTGCCACGACTCGGTGTTGCCGATCGGCAGGTTAACGATTGTCCCGCCAACATAGTTGTTGCCCGGGCGCGAGAAATACGCGATCAGGCATTTTGCAGTATTTGTATGGATTTTCTTTCTATTCATGCTCGCATTCTCGTTACTATTTTCTAAAATTGCCAATCGGTTACCCGTTTTCTAGCCTTATACATTCTTTCCCATTTCATATGCCTGCTCCATCGCCGGGCTCCCTTTGATGGCCCCAATATTCCCTGCATTGGTCCCAAAGATGATCCCTTTCTCATTCAGGCCGCGGTAACAGGATGTGAATCCCCTAAATCCTTCAATCGTCCTTTCAAGCGCGTCTCTGCTGGGGTCCGCTGCAGTGACGATGAAATAGATGTCCTTGGTGCCGAAATCAGGATATTTCGGGTGTGTCCTGTCAATCAGTGTCTTCATCTGCGCATTCATGGTGTAAAAGTATACGGGAGTTGCCATTACGAGAACATCGGCCACAGTCATTTTTTCAAGGATTCCGGCTATGTCATCCTTCAGGACGCATTTCCCTCCGTTACTCTGGCATGCCATGCAACCAAGACAGAAATGGATCTTTTTCTCTCTCAAGAAAATTTTCTCTGCACGGTTTCCGGCTTCCGTTGCACCTTTCATGAACTGGTCGCAGAGCAGGTCGGAATTTCCACCCTTCCTTGGACTCGCTGATAAAACTAACACGTTCTGGTTCATTGATTAACTCCTCCTTCAACCGCTTCTGCCCGTATCGCGGATGTAACTACAGTATATATCTAGTATGTATGGCAAATATAGTGCATACAGACAAAGATGTGTCATACTAACATGAATGAAACTATTGAGTCTACGCCGAAAAAATACAAGTACAGCTGGGGCATTGAGGCAACCCTGGATGTGATCGGGGGCAAATGGAAACCGCTGGTCATCTACCAGCTCAGGGACGGGACATTGCGTTTCAGCCAGATCGCAGACCGGGTAACACCCCGGATCACCCAGAGGATGCTGACAAAAGAGCTCCGCGAACTGGAGAAAGACGGCCTTGTCACGAGAAAGGTGTACCCGCAGGTTCCGCCGAAAGTGGAGTATTCTCTCACGGAAACAGCACAATCCTTAATCCCGATCCTCGACCAGCTCTGCAACTGGGGGTATGACCACATGAATGAGGACATCGAGTTCAAGTGTGAAGAATAACCGGCGTCTCTCCGAAAATTTTTTTTAAGAACACATTGTTGACGGTTATAAATTTATAATTAAATTGATCCTCTCCAACATCCCGAAAATTATTCTCACGATCTTTATCTTTTAGAGGTTACCGAGGAATTCTATAGACCGAAATTATTTTTATCTACTACCATACCATTGGATGCTATGGACGAAGTTATTAAGAAAATTGTTCTGTTAATGGTTTATCTGGCGATTCTCGGTTGTATTATTGCAGGAGTCCACTACGTTGTCATTGATCTCCCGATGCAGCAAGCTGCGCTCCAACCGCCCCCGAACATGAGCTGGCCACGCCCGTAATCCCGACAAGGATCACCCTGCGCTCCACCGCGCCCGCGAACAGCGTAAGCAACGAGGACAGCAAAAATCCCGTCAGATATGCCTACGGTATGCGTAAGTCCATGACCATAGCCCTCATTGAGCCGGAGCGGGTAATTTCCTGGCCTTGAGGGTTGGCCGGTCGAGACGGTGATTGTGCTGCAGCACGTAACAGCCAATTTTCTTTTCGATTAATCCACGGTCAACAGTGTTTTTTTACAAGAACCCAAGGCTCATTTCCCTTAACAACTGAACACTGGTATACGTACATCGCCATCATCGTCCTTGCAATCGTATTCCTCTTAATCGCCATACGTCAGGTTGGCAGGTTCAGCCTGAAGATCTGGCAGATCATGCTGGGCGGAGCGATCGCAGTCCTCCTGACCGGCCAGATCGCACCCGCCGATGCACTCCGGGCAATTGATCCGGACGTTATGCTCTTCCTCTTCGGCATGTTCGTTGTCGGGGAGACACTTGTTTCGAGCGGGTACCTCTCCAGTCTTGCCAACCGCTTTTTTTCCCGGGCAAAAAATCCCGACCAGGTTGTTCTTGGCATCCTCTTCGGGATGGGCATCCTCTCGGCGCTCCTGATGAACGACACGCTCGCCGTGATCGGCACGCCTCTTGTCCTTGCCCTTGCCGCAGGCCGGAGGATATCAAAGAAACTGCTCCTGCTTGCGCTTGCGTTTGCGATCACCACCGGCAGCGTGATGAGCCCGATAGGAAACCCGCAGAACCTGCTTGTTGCGATAAACTCAGGGATGGCCTCGCCATTTGTCACGTTTGCGCTCTACCTTGCTATCCCGACGCTGGCCTGTCTCGCTATCGCGTATGCCGTGCTCCGCGTGTTCTACCGGGACGAGTTCCAGCCCCGTACCTTTGAGGCGGAGGCCGTGCAACAACCCGATCCAAGGCTTGCCCTGCTTGCAAAGATCTCGCTTGCAGTCGTCCTCGTGCTCGCAGTAGTCAACATCCTCGCCTCGCTCCTCACCGGTTCCATGCTCGTTACCCTGCCGCTGATCGCGATCGGGGCAGCCCTGCCCGTGCTGCTCTTTTCCGAGAAGCGGTTTGTCATCCTGCGGGGAATCGACTGGTGCACGCTTGTTTTCTTTGCTGCAATGTTCGTCCTGATGGCGAGCGTCTGGCAGACCGGCGTCTTCCAGTCCCTGGTCAGCAACGGGATGCTCACTTCCGTCCCGGCGCTGCTTGCAACAAGTATCGTCTTCAGCCAGTTCATCTCCAATGTCCCGTTCGTTGCGCTCTTCCAGCCGCTTGTTATGGCAGCAGGAAGTGGCACGGCCCAGCTCATGGCGCTTGCTGCCGGCAGCACGATTGCCGGCAACCTCACGATCCTCGGTGCTGCAAGCAACGTGATCATTATCCAGAACGCGGAGAAGCAGGGCGTGACCCTGACGTTCATGGAATTTTTAAAAGTCGGGCTCCCCTTAACGGTGCTGCAGCTGATCGTGTACGCGGGCTGGCTGATGGTTGTGGGGTAAAGGGGATGGCCGGTTCCGGCCCTGCGCCGTGGTGAACGGAATGCCGGCCGGTTCACGCACCGCGTAAGAACGTCCGCACGACCGCGAGGAACTCGTCCTCTTTTTCCAGGTGGTGGGCATGCGAAGCGTCCTCGAAAACTGCGATCTGCGAACCCGGCAGCATTTTCTGGTAATACGCAGTTGAGGCCGGTGTCGCTTCATCGTACCGCCCGCAGGTGAAGAGCACGGGAACGGTGATCTCCCGGAGCCGGGCCGTAACATCGAACGAGCCGAGGGTCCCGGTGCAGGTGAACTCGCTTGGGCCCCACATGTACCGGTACACCGGGATCGCGAACCGCTCCATTGAGCGCATCAGGCAGTCCGGCCAGGGATCCATCCGGCAGATGTGGAGGCGATAGTATGCCATCATCGCGTCCTGGTACTCCGGTGATTCAAAGTCCCCGGTTGTTTCGTGGCGGAGAATGATATCGCGGGTTTCTTTTGGAAGTTCGCTCACGTACTGCCGCTGGTCGGCATTCCAGCGCGAGGCCGCGAGGCAGGGGCCTGAGAGAATTAACCGCTGCACTCCCGCGGGCCGCTTCCGGAGCATGTACTCCACGGCAAGCATGCTCCCCCAGGACTGGCCGAGAATGTGAAACGTATCAAGACCAAGAGCGTTCTGTACCTGTGCGAGTTCTTCTGCAAAGCGTTCAACCGTGAGAAGCGATTCATCCGGAACCGGGCCGGAGTTCCCGCACCCCAGCTGATCGTAGAAGATGACCGGCCGCTCGTCCGCAAGTTTTGCAAGCGGCAGCAGGTAGTCGTGCGGTATGCCCGGGCCGCCATGCAGCACGAGCAGCGGTGTTCCGGTTTTTTCCGGGCCGAATATCCGGTACCAGACCTTCCCGCCCGTGACGGGAATTTTTCCTTCGCATAGTTTTCCGGTCATTAAAAATTCCTCCGGGTCTGAAATTTTTTATGTAACAACGAATAGGATTTTGATTGGTTATAATGGTGGACGATAGCGGGTGAAAGTGTTTTGAATTATTTTATTTCATGCGTATCGGTTCAAACCATTCACCGCATAACGGAGATTCCGGTCAGGACATCCACATTTCCCCCACCGTCGTAAAACTGACTCTCCGTCGAAGAAAAACCCACAAATCGTCCCCCATTACCCAAACCGGGCTCAAATTGGGCCGCATATAATGCACTCCGGAGCCTCATAGCAGCGTTTGGCAGGCTTCCATTTCGCTCGTGCGACCTTCAGTCCAACGAAAAAAAGGATGTGAAAACTCACGCAGGTTTTGAAAAGGGCAAAATAGTTCCTTTACGTCATTTCGGGCCCGAATGGAGCACCGATGGAATCCGGGCGGTTTACGTGGTTTTTCGGAAATGCCCCGTTTGGCAATCCGGACGTTTTACGGGGTTTTCTGGATCACAAGTCACGGTTTGGCAGGATGCTCAGGTGCGGTAAAACGTTGAGTCCGGAATAACCCCCCACCGGTTCTCCGGACAACCACCCGTCCGGAAAAACTGGCGGACCTCTGCTGGAAAGGGACTAAAAAGGCCGTTTTCAGAGGTCAAAATGCACCACAAACGGATAAAAAACGGCCAATGCTGCCGTAGTTTAAAACCCGTGTTCTGTAATTCGCCAGAAAATGCGACCCTCAAAAAGACGGTTTTGCAAATCGGGCTCCAATTGGCAAACGGGGCATTTTTAAGAGGAGATAGTTTTCAGGGGGTTTTCAGGTCCTGAACTCCCGGGAACCCGGGGTCGCACGCAGGAAACCAACACTTCCGGAAGGTTTTGACATTACGGTCCATGAAAAAAACATGCCGAAAAAAACTATATCCCTTGACGCACAGAACACAACTGACCAGCGGATATCGTCAGCCACGGTCATATGATCCCGCTCACGGCAAAAGTGTGGCAGCATACGGGCACATACAATGGATGATATCACAAAAAACGGATCGGGGGACGTCGGGATGCCGGAATGCGAAGAGCGGTATCGTACGATCCTGCGGACCGCTCTGGACGGGTTCTGCATTATTGACAGGAGCGGCCGGTTCATCGAAGTGAATGACACCTTGTGCAAAATGCTCGGGTATACCCGGGAGGAGATGCAGAGCCGTTCCCTTCACCAGATTGAGACAAAACTGACACCCAATCAGATCACGGAGCGTATACAGGAGATCACCCGGACGGGTTCAGACCGGTTCGAGACCCAGTACCGGTGCAGGGACAGAAACCTTATCGATGTTGAAGTCAGTGTCGTGTATTCGGATAAGATCCAGGGAGGTCTTGTCCTCTTCCTCCGGGATATCACGGAACGTAAGAACGCAGAAAAAGCTCTCCGGGAAACCAATACGGCGTTCTCCCAGGCGCAGGAACTCGCGCATGTTGGCTCCTGGCACTATGATCTCCGGCAGAATGTCATTACCTGGTCGGACGAACTCTACCGGATCTTCGGGTACAGACCCGGCGGGATTGTTCTGGACCTGGAAAAGATCCGGGAACGGATCCATCCCGATGATCTCGACAAACACGACCGGATCCTTGCAGCCGCGGCAGAGACGCATGTCTATGAACCCGGTGAATACCGCATCATCCATCCTGACGGTACCATGGGGTATATTTCCACGAAAGGGTTTGCTACGGTTGACGAAAACTCAGAAGTCACCCATCTGATGGGTGTGGTCCAGGACATCACTGAGCGCAAGTTTGCAGAAGAGAATATTCTTCTCGCAAACCGCAACCTTGCCCTTATGACAGATATCACTTACCAGGATATCCAGAACAAGGTTACCGCCCTGAGAGGATATGTGGAACTCATGAAGAAGAGCGGGACCGGACAGGAGCGGGTCTCATTTCTTCCTGCCATGAGCGAGATCCTGGAGACCATCCACCACCTCATAACCAACACAAAGGATTACCTGAGAATGGGTGCTGACCAGTCCCGGTGGATAAATCTTGAACAGATTATCCAAAAGGAAGCCTCGGTGCTCGCAGGGAATAAGGAGATCACCCTGTCGGTCCGTCTTGATGCAATCGAGATCTGGTCTGATCCCCTGATAGGCAGGGTATTTCAAAATCTCCTTGATAATGCAGTGCGGCATGGCAGAACCGTAACAGGAATCTCCTTTGGATACCAGGAGATCCCGGAGGGTCTTTTGCTGATCTGCAATGACGATGGCAGCGGTATTCCGGAAGAGGAAAAAGCGCACATCTTTGAGCGGGTTGTTGCGGGGGAAGGAAGATTCGGGCTGTTCTTTGCTCATGAATTTCTTTCCGCATCCGGTATGGCAATCCGGGAGACCGGAGAGGCCGGCACCGGTGCCCGGTTTGAGATTACCGTTCCCAAAAGGATGTACCGGTTCGCCGGCACCGCAGCGCAGTGATCCGGAATTTCCTGGTAACCGGCAACGCTATTAAAAAAACATCCGGTGGATCTAAAAAGGTGGTTACCCGGGGCCGGACGGGAAGAAGATCGACGGAGTATGCGATATACTCACTTATGCCGATTCCGGGATCCGGCATACGATTCTCCTAAACAACACGATAAATAGATTGCCGGATCAAAAATGGAGATCCAGCCATCCTCATGATCGAGAGAACGTTCCGGATGGATCCATTTTTTCTATTGTTGCTATTTGTTCATTTCACGCTTTTAGCGCTGAATTTGCCCCGACATCCCGATTTTGACCAGAAATGCTATAATAGAGTATACAAGAACATATAAACAAAGATAAAAACCAGTGAGAGATTTCAGTCCTGTGAGCGATTGTGATGAACGGCCCCCCGCCAAATGGAAACGAAGGTATCGTTGATATTTTCGTTTTAAGTACCAGTGGAACCCTTGCCCCGATGATCAGGGAGCATCTGGAGCAGAATGGATATCAAGTAACCCTTTTCGATGACGGCGAACACCTCCTTGAAACCTTAAAAACGGGAAAACCAAACCTCCTCATCTGTGATACAACGGATTCGGCATTGCCCGCCTTTGATATCTGCCGGCAGATGAAAGCTGACCGGGATCTCTGGGTAATCCCCGTCCTTATCCTTACCGGCGCTTCAGCGTTATCGGATCTTCTGTTTGTGCTGGACAGCAATGCGGACAATTTCATCTCACTTCCCTATGATCTTCCCTATCTCCTCTCACTCATTGGCGGCATGCGGGATACCCCCGTGGAGCGTCCGACACCAGACCAGATCAAAACTCAGTTCAAGATCCAGCATAATGACCATATCTTCGTCATTACTGCGGATCGCAGGAAACTCCTCGAGTTCCTTCTCTCCTCGTTCGAGATTGCGGTCACCAAACATGAGGAGATCTCGCGGGCAAAAGAGCAGATCCGGTTCCTTGATCAGTCCGTGAAAAAACTTGAATCCGCTACTGAGGAAAACAAGGAGGCCATCCGACTTCTGAACAAAACCGTGAATCAAAAAGATCAGGATATCCGTGTTTTCCAATCGGAGATTGCAGACAAAGACCAGCTGAATGCAGAATTGAAAGGGGAAAAAGAGACCCTCCAAAAAGATCTTGAGATTACCCAGTCTCTTCTCACGGATACCAGAAAAAGTCTGAACACACTGACACAGGCCAGGGATGCTGCGCTCGTTTCGCACAACAATGAAATCAGAACCCTGAATGAAAAGATTACAAACCTTTCCGGGAAAATAGATTCTTTAACTCATGAGCATGCACGTGTAACGGATTCCCTCCGACTCGCTTCAAGCCGGTGTTCTGAAACCGAAAAGGATCTGGCCGGTCTCAGGGTTCAGAAGGATCAGGCTGATGTATCACTTGCCACCCGTTTGCAGGAATATAATGATATGAAAAGTGCCTGGGAGAAAGAAAAAACCCGGGCACTTGCGGCTGAAGAGAAGATAAAAATCGTACTCACTTCAACGGAAGAGCGAAACACCGGACTCACCCGTGTGATTGAGGAACTGACCGGGGTCTCAAAACAGCAGGAGTCGGGTATTGCACGGCTGAACGAGGATCTTGCAGATGCAAAGGCCCATAGTGCAAATCTTGAAGTCCAGATCACCTCTCTGGAAAAAGAAAAAGAACTGGTAGAATCTGCACTGGGTGCCCGGATCGACGACCTGCGGGAACAGCTCGAAGAATTACAGGTCCAGTTCAGTGCAGCAACCGGCGTCATTGAAGAGAAAGAAACCGCCTTCAAATCCCTTGATGTCAATTTTGCCGCTTTGAACCTTGAGATGGACAAGACTGTTGAAAAAGTCCGCAGTCTCACCGCTGAACTTGAAGACACAAGGTCTGCCCTGACGGAAGAGAAACTCAACCTGGCTGCACGCGAAGATGAGATTGCTGAGATGACATCAGAAAAAGAGCGGGCATCTGCCACCACCTCAGCCCTTTCCCAAACACTGAGTGAGATCCAATCCGAACTTCAGTACGAGAGGGAGCAACGCCGTGGATCTGAGGAGAGACTCAATACCGTGATCCTTGAACAGACTGCCCGGCTCCATTCACTAGAGGGGGCACATACCGAAGTAAAAAGCGATCTGGACCTTCACCGGACGGACCTGGTCCAGACTCGGTCCAACCTTGACATTGTGGTCAGGGAAAAAACCGATCTCGAAAACACGCTGACGGATGCCAAGGTTAAGATCCATCTGCTTGAACAGGAGATCCACTCCGTTTCGGCAGGCCAGGCGCAGGCCGGCCAGCAGGCCCGGTCGCTCGGGGAGGAACTGGAACAGGTCCGCGCGGCGCTGGAAACGGAAAGGCGGTTGCGCCGTGTTGCCGAAGAAAGTATGCAATCTGCCCTTGCGGCCCATGAGCGATCCAGCCTGGATATCGGACGCCTCCGGGGCGAACGGGGCTCCCTGGAGGCCGCCTTTGAGGCTGCACAGGCATCCACCCACAACGCTGAGCGGGAAAGGAACACTGCATTACAAAATCTGGCAAAAATCCGTGAAGAACTGGCAGAAACAAAAAAAGAACAGTCACTTCTGGTCTTGCAGCAAAACGAGAAAATGCGGCTTCTTTCTGAAGAACTGGAATCTGCAAGGGCATCTTCCTCCGATACAGTGCGGGCAAAGGATGCTGCATTACAAGACCTGAAAAAAATCAGCGAAAAACATGCGGAAATGGAAAAACTGCAGGAACATGAGGCTGCACAACAGAGAGAAAAAATTCAGAATCTTTCTGAAGATCTTGATTCTGCCCGCATCCACAGTAAGACGCTTGAAGAACGTGTTGAGACTCTCATCAGGGAAAAAACGGCTGCTGAAAATACCATCTCTTCCCTCTCAACTGAGATCGATCATGCCAGGACCGCTCTTGCGGATGAATGGGAAGAACACGTAAATGAAAAAATGGCTGCTGAAAATACCATCTCTTCTCTCTCAACTGAGATCGATCATGCCAGGACTGCTCTTGCGGATGAATGGGAAGAACACGTAAATGAAAAAATGGCTGCTGAAAATACCATCTCTTCTCTCTCAACTGAGATCGATCATGCCAGGACTGCTCTTGCGGATGAATGGGAGGACCACATGAATGCCCAGGAACAGCTGATGGTGGCAACCGAAGTGAGGGATCGACCCGCCGGTCCGGCACTCCCAAAGGATACAGAAGCGGAACCGGTAAAGAAGCGGGCGGTCATTGTGAAAGGCCCAGATCTTCCGATGGTCGTGCGGCCGGCATCTTTACCCATGAAAATCCCCCAAAAACCCGAACCGGATGTTGTGAGAATCACCGGGGTTGAAGATCTGTTTGAAGATGACGTCCCCGTTTCTGAGATCGTACGGAAAGAACCCACAGAAACGGCCTTCCCCGGGACAGTTGATTACGTTATCAGCAGCCAAAAAGCTGAATCCGTATTGCCCGAAACGGATTCATTTAATGAAGAACCGGGTGTTTCCTTCGACAATGTTCAGGAAGTGCGAGAGGGTTCAGAGTACACTGAAGATTCGGATGATGAGGAATCTGCAGGACCGGAATATGAGGAGAGTGCTGAAGAGCCCATGGAGGATATGCCGGGCGAACCTGATGATGTGGTTAAACCCGGTTTTTCCTTCAACCGAGCCCAGTGGTTTGATCTCCTCCGCTGGTCACATCATTCCGGTGCACTCTCCCAGGAGCAGAGAATGCAGATTGTGCGAATGGGCCGACTCATCCAGAGGGGCAGGAGACTGACTCATAAGCAGGAAGAGCAGGTCATGGAGATGATAACCCTCGCACAGGCAATGGGGTACCGTTTTACCACATAGAAGCAGAATCCCCGCCGGGCATTTTTTTTTAAATTCCGGTCCCGCTCCGTCTCCAGATACGTGTCATTCAGGTGCAGGACAACCCGGTCTGCTGACGGTGACGGCTATGACGGTACACTCTTCTGGGAACAGCAATCTCAAAACGTGCACCTGAACCGGGGCTCCCCGTCTCCCGTATGGTGATATCGGTAATAGAAAGAATCTCGCGGCTGAGAAAAAGCCCGAGGCCTGTATGTTTCCCTACACCCTGTTCGAAAATGCGCTCTTTGTCTTCTGCCAGTATGCCACTCCCATTATCTTCCAGCGTGATCACGAGGCAGTTGTCGGCAACTCTGGTGGTAATTCTGATCTCTGAAACATTGTTTCCATGACGCAGGGAGTTATCGATCAGGTTCTCAAACACCCGGGGACAAAGGGGGTCTGCATAGATCTCAATGTTGTTAGTCTCTATCAGTAATTTCAGTTCCGGCACTTCCGCCCGGATCATGACAACGTCAAGGAGAGAACCAAGGTTGAACCATTGTGGGGAGAGCTTGCCTAGTTCCTGGTACATACGGGCCATTTCGAGATGGCTGAAGATCTCTTTTCCGGCAGTATCCACCTCATCGAGATGTCGGATTACCTCCGGGTCAGTAACAGCATTCCGCGATCGTTTCAGTCTTCCACGCAGAACCGTGAGCCGGTTGGCGATATCATGCCTTGTAAGTTCATTGAGGATACGGATCTTTTTGTTCACGAGCACGAATGCATTCTCCGCCATTTTTTGCTCGGTTATGTCTGAAAGATACAGCAGGGTTGCGGGTCGGCCATCCCAATCGATACAGAGTCTTGTGCAAACAAAGAGCCGAAAAAGACCATACCGGGTAAGTGCCCTGAACGTGATCTCTTCTTCCGGCCCGGTTTCCCCGGATCGTTCCTGCAACAGCAACGGAATCATCTTATGATCCTCTGCCGGAACGAACTCCATAAGCCGGTGTCCTTCCATCTCTTCCCTGGCAGATGCCCCAAGAGATCGTCTGACTGAGGAATTGGTATAAATAATTACACCCTCCCGTACGAGGAGCACGCCCTCACGGGCATTCTCAATGATCTGCCGGTACTGTTTCTTTTCCCGGTACTCCTTTTTCATTTCCAGAAGAGTCCGATACAAACCGTCATAGCGGGACGTGTTTTCTTCGGATTTTTTTTGGTCGGGTATTTCCGGATAAATCCTGTTTCCATGAGCCGGGTCTGTTGCATTCTCACATGAAAAAAATATAACCGGCAGTACGGGTACGTTTTTCTGGATCTCTTTGAGAAACAACATCCCGTCCATATCCGGCAGCTGGAAATCCGAGACAATCGAATCATAGGACTTCTGTCTTAGCATTTCCAGAGCCGTGTGTGCTGACAGGGCTGTATCTACCGCGATGTCTCCTGACACCTCCAGGCGTTTCTTACCTGATTTGAGAGCGTCAGGGTTGTCATCGACATACAGCACCAGCATCATATGTCCGCCATTCCCGGTTACAGGCCGGAGTCGATATCGCCGAGCAGCTGTTTGATATCGATCCAGATGATAAGCTCGTTGATCTCCTTGTCCTTGACCTTGATCTTGCGCTTGATGATACCAATAATGGATGTCTCCTCCTTGCTGACTGAAGCAGACGTATAATCCACCTGGTTCCCCTCAAATGTCGAGACGGAGGTCACATCATCAACAAGAATCCCGATCTTCGACCTGGCGATCTTATCATCAAGGACAATGATCCGGGACGAATCGATGCTGGTCACACTCTCTTCGGTTATGTTCAACCGGTGCTTGAGGTCGATGATCATGGTGATCTCTCCCCGCAGGTCGATGATGCCCTTTACGTAAGAAGGAACATTGGGGAGTTTTGTGATGGTCGTGTACTCCACAACCTCCTTCACATCGAACAGGTCCACGGCAAAGTGCTCGCTTCCCAGCACGAACTCCACAACCTGAATGGTACTTGTCATGTCTCTTTCGGAAGTAACGGGGGTATTTGCCGTTGCAACAGGTTCACTTACCTTTGCTGTCATGGGCAATTTCCTCCCGGTCAATCCACCTTGAATTTCTTGTTGGCTTCCATTGCCTGGAGTGCAACGTCATTGACGGTCTGGATCATCCGGGTGATCTCATCGATCGCAGCTGCAGATTCTTCTGTTGCCGCGGCCGTGTCTCCGGACTCCTTGGCCGTCCGCTCGATCAGGTTTGCCACTTCGTGCACGCTCGCGGTGATCTCTTCAGTGGTTGCTGCCTGTTCCTCGGTTGCTGCGGCGACTTCGGATGCACTGTTCGCAACCGCCTCTGCAGCTTTCTGGATTGTCCTGAAGGCTTCAAGGGCCTGCTGTGACTCCTCTACACCTTTCTTGACCAGAACCTGGGCACCTTCCATACCATCCGCTGCTTTCTTGGTGGCAATGTTGAGCTGCGTGATCATCTCTTCGATCTTTTCCGCGCTTGAACGGGACTCCTGTGCCAGCGATTTGACTTCCGATGCAACAACCGCAAAGCCCCTGCCGTGCTCTCCCGCACGGGCAGCTTCTATCGCCGCATTGAGAGCGAGCAGGTTGGTCTGGCTGGCAAGGTCGCGGATCAGGACGATGATCTTGCCGATATCGGTCATCTGTTTCTCGATTTCCTTGATGACCTCATATGTCCTGCCGGACTCCGTGGTGATATCCATCATATCCTTGTTGACTTTTTCTGCAAGGATGGCACCGCTCTTGGCTGATGCGTTTGCGGTGTTTGCCTGGGTGGAGACACTTTCCATGCTGGAGGTAATTTCCTCAACAGCTGCGCTCATGTCCTGCATAGCCTTGGACATCTGCTCAACACCCTCGGAGGACTTTTGGGCATTTTCTGACACAACGCTTGAGTTCTTTGCGATCTGGTTGACGCTCTTTGAGGCATCTTCAACACTCCTGGTGGCGTTGTCTGCCGTGGAGGTCAGGTTCAGCATCTGCTTGTTGACGTCTGCGATATTCTTCTCAAGGCTGATTACAATGCCACGGACCGCGTCCCGGAGCTTGATGATCTGTTCATATACGTCTTTGGTATCCTCATCCGGTTTTAAAAGATCCACACGGATTGTGAGATCGCCAGCTGCCATCTTGGCATATGCCTGGGACAGGATATCAACCTGACCTGCCATGAACTCCCGGGACTTGACAATTTTGGTGATCTCGTTGTACGTAATGTAAACGTACTTCACATTCCCTTTTTCATCCAGAAGGGGGATGTTGGCCCTGACAATGACATGGATCCCCGTAGGGGTTTCAAAGGTGCTCTCGCCACGTGTTATTCTTTTTGTTGTTATAGCGTCCTGAACAGATTCACCGGAATCCTTAAGGTATTTTATCATGTTCTGTGTGCGGAAATCGCTGAAGCGGATTGCGAGTAACCGATCCCGGCCGTACCCGACCAGTTTCATGAACGAATCATTCACCATCTGAATTTTTAGATCCGCATCGATAACCACCTGGGCGAGCGGATTCTTTTCAAACATTTCTGAAAATTCTTGGAGATCTACCATCATCTTCACCCGAGTTTGACAATTTTCTCTTTCCACACTTCATTCATGACTTCACCAAGGCCGGTGTACATTGCTGCAAGCCCGCAGATGACCCCTTCAATACCCGCGATATGGAGGATCGTCTCGTTCCCGAGAGCATTGCCAATAACCAGCAACAGGAAGAGCAGCACAAGGAGACCGAACACTATCTGGAGTGCCCTTGACAGCCGGAATGTGATGATAAACATCACGAGCGAGAAGAGGCCCCATATTGCAAGGAACGATACAAGCGCTTCTTTCTGGAGAGCAGCACCCCATCCCAGGATCGGCATCAGGATCATGAACACAAGCGCGATCCAGAACGACCCATAGGATATGAAAGCAACCATACCGAACGTGTTGTTCTTCTTCCACTCCATAATCCCTGCAATGATCTGGGCGATACCCCCATAGAATATACCCATTGCAAAGATCGCAGATCCCATACCGAAAAGGCCTGCGTTGTGCAAATTCAGGATGATCGTTGTCAGCCCGAATGCCAGTAGACCCAGTGCACCCGGGTTTGCCGTGTTGTCAGAAATTCTCATCTCGTTCTTAAATACTGGATCAACTGTTGTCTGCATGCGTAATCACCAACTTCCCTGAATTTCGTTCATCTCGTCCATACCTGTGATGTGTAACCAGCCGTAGAGGAGCTGTGCCCGTCCTGCATCCGAGGAGGTGCTCTTCACATGGATTGGCATCTCTTTCCAGAGGCCGGCTTGGCCGGTCTGTTTCATATCCTGTGGCAACATGATACTACCCCGTCCTGTCATTGCCGGGCCCGAAAGTCCGTAAAGCGAAATATTCATCGAGTTTCACAGACAGCTGGTTCAGGAGGATGACCTGTTCCTGAAGACCATCCCTGCTTTGCCTGTGCGAGAATGAAATCTTTCCACCGGATGATGCGTCTGTTGAGTCTGTTACCATTTCATTCACCTGAATTTGAATCGTGCATTGGATTTGCCATGCCTTTTAGAATGACAAATCATCATGTGAAAGAAAATTGTGATAAATATGTGCATGCGCATGGCTAATACGCACGGCAAATAAAATAGATTTATATGGAAATTTGATGAATATCTGCCAGGTTGGTACTATGGAAGAATACCGGGTCGAGATTGACCGTATCAAAGAGATCCTTTCCACTCACCCGGAAGGTTTGAGTATCACGGATATAGCCGGCCAATTGCAGCTGAACCGGAACTCGGTTGCAAAATATATGGATATTCTCCAGATACAGGGTGCTGTTGACGGACGGAAGATCGGGACTTCCAAGATCTATTATCACTCCCAGCGCATTCCTGCATTTTCCTTACGGAAAGTCTGTTCGCGACCCCTTCTTGTGTGTAATCAGGATTTTATTGTAACGGATATGAACCAGGAGTTCCAGTCATATTCCGGCCTCTCCTCCGACCAGGTACTCCAGAAACCCGTTGATTCCCTTCCGATCCAGTTCCTGGAAGGGGGCACGTCCCAGCAGGTCTTAAAAAGAACGCTCAAAGGTGTTGAACAACGGGTTCGTTCGCAGGTACGGGTTGGATCAATAACCCAGCCCTGCAATCTTCTTCTCCTCCCCGTTGTCTTTGAAACAGGAAAACCCGGTATTTCCCTGATCATGGAAGATACTGCACCCTCAGGAAAACCGTCCCCTGCAGATCAGGCAACGCAGGATCTTGTGAGTCTTCTGGATGATGAGATAGAGTATATTGTTACCTACACTCCCGAAGGCATCATCCGCTTTGCAAATGAGTCGTACTGTAAAGCGGTGGGAAAGAGCCGGGAAGACCTGGTAGGAAGACCATTCAAACCCCTCGTGTCACCTGATGATTCTGAGCGGATACGGGAACACCTGGATCATCTCACGGTCCAGTATCCGGTCGGCACGATCGAGTACCGGGCCATTGTTGCGAACGGAGAATTACGACATCTGCGCTGGCAGGATCGCGCCCATTTCAACACCCGGGGCGAAGTCATAAACTACACCTCGTGCGGCATGGATATTACCGACATTGTGGTTGCAGGCCAGAAACTCAAGAAGACCCAGGAGACTCTTGAGGAGACCATCATCAGCCGGACTGAAGATCTCCGGACCATCAACCGCCATATGTATGAAGAGATTGCACGGCGTGAAACCATGGAAGAGGAACTGCTCCGTACGCAGTTTGCCATAGATCATGCTGCGGACATGATCTTCTGGGTAAACCGGAATGCTCACATACAGTACGCCAACGCAATTGCGATAAAAACGCTCGGGTATACCGGCCCGGATATCCTGAATCTTCCTTTTGCGGAGATTATTCCGCTGTACTCTCTTTCATCCTGGGACGAGATCTGGGCGGGACTCAAAAAAACCGGTACCCTGTCTTCTGAAACGGTCCTTATAAAGAATGACGGAAGCCGTTTCCCGGCGGAAGTTACTCTCACCTCCCTGGAATACCGGGGAAAGGAGTTTGCGTATTGTTTTTCCCGGGACCTCTCGGAACGCACACGAATGGAACGGGCACTTCAGGAAGCAAACAAGAAACTCAACATCTATACAAGCATAGCCAGACACGATATTCAGAACAAGATTACGGTCTTACTGGGATATTTGGGACGGACAAAGAAAGCGGTAAAGGATCCGGTTGTTCTGGAATACCTGGACCGGCAGGAACTGGCGGCAAAGGCGATACGAAACGAGATCAACCTGACCCGGGATTTCAAGGATCTTGGGGCAAGGCCCCCCGAGTGGCAGAATGTCCGGTCGGTCCTGGATGGGGTTATCCGACAGCAGAATCCGGAAATACTGACATTCACCATCGATCTGCCAGAAACTGAAATTTATGCCGATGGACAGATTGATCGCGTATTTGACCGGCTGTTCGGGTCAGGGATAATGCCGGATGCTGCGCCCCGGCATATCCGCATCGGCTCCATCCGGAAAGAGAGGAGTCTCATCCTGGTTATCGAGTACGAGTGTGACGGGGTAAAGCCGGAAGCCAAAGAAGGGCTTTTCGAAGTGCAGGCTTTCGGAAACCGGGGGTTGTTTATGGCGCGCGAAATCCTCTCCCTCACCGGTATCACCTTAATGGAAACCGGTTTGTACGGGACGAGCACGCGATTTGAGATTGGGATTCCCGACACGTATTACAGGGAATCTTACTGATGTGTGAATTTTCAGGGATTTTTTTTAAAAGAAAAAGTACGGAAAAAAGCAATATTCCGGCACATAAAGAACAATGCATAAATATCACCGTCCTTAACAGAGATACGGGAATAGCATTTCGGTACTAGGATGATCCACATACTCCTCGTAGATGATGACAAAGACATACTGGATATCATGCGTCTTGATCTCGAAGACGATCCAGCCTTTGCTGTCGATACCTGCAGCGCATCATCAGAAGCTCTGGAAAAAACCAGAAATGAAAAATACGATGTGATCGTTGCCGACTGGCGCATGCCGGGGATGAACGGCACTGAGCTCATCCGGCAGTTGAGAGGCAACGGTTGTATCTCGCTCGTCATCCTGTACTCCGGACACAACATCGGTTCAGATATACGGTCCGCCATGGAGAGCGGGGCGGATTATTATATCCACCGTGGCGGCGATCCTGACTCGGAATTCACCCAGCTGCGGCAGATTATTGGGAAGACAACCGGTTCCCGCGATGCCCATAAAACAACCTGAACGAACCTGCATTGTATAATCGGTTCCGGATATCCCCCGGTTATTCTCCGGGGGACACCTGCTTTTCTCGTTTCTTATTCGTGGATTCGTGCATGATCTGCGGGTATGGTTATCTCGAACCGGGCGCCATTTAAAAATGTGCCGGTCTCCTTAATCCCGATACCCGTAATAGCGAGAATTTCTCGGGAGAGAAAAAGCCCAAGACCACTGTTGTTCCCAAATCCCCTCTCGAAAATGTATTCCTTGTCTCCTGCCGGGATCCCGGATCCATTATCCTGCCAGATAATCCGTATCCCCTCCGGTACCAGTTCAGGAAAGAGCCGGATCTCCGTGACGTGTCCCCCGTGCTTGATCGAATTGTCAAGGAGATTGTAAAACACCTTTTCAAGCATCGGGTCGGCAAAGATCTCGATTTTGGCAGTCGGGAATTCAGCATGAATCTCCGGGGGTATGGATTTGACCGGAAGGATATCGTTAATACTCTGCCACCGGGGCTCATGACTGCCGAGGATCTGGTAAATCCGTGTGAATTCTGTCTGGCTTCGGATCGATTTTGCAGCAGACTCCAGTTTGTCAAGCAGAGCAACGATCTCCGGTTCGGACATGGTTTTCCGGGCCGTCCGGAGATTCCCGAGAATCACGGTAACTTTGTTGATGATATCATGACGGGTGATACTGGAGAGAAGCTCGAGCTTTTTATTGATCATCACCAGTTCTTCCCGGGCGTGCCTGCGTTCGGTGACATCCCGGATTGCAACCATGATCGCATCCTTACCCTGGTAGTTGATCCGGGTTCCGGAAGCTTCGACCCACCGGCTCGTGTTTGCGGCAGTAATTATCCGGTATTCGGCAACCCGCAGGGGATTTCCTGCTGCGATATCCTTAAGGTCGCTCATTACCTGCTCGAATGTGGCCTTATCGACAAACCGGGAAAGGTCGGTTTCAATAATGGTATCACTCACCGGATATCCGACAAGATTGTACGCGGAGGGATTCCCAAAGAGGATGGTCCCGCCATAGGAGATGATTATTACACTGTCCTGCAGCTGCTGCACGAGCTGGCGGAACATGGCCTCATTTTTCACCAGTTCGTCTTCCGCCTTTTTCCGACTGGTAATATCGAGATCTGTCCCCCGGTATCCAAGGAGAGCCCCCTCGTCGTCCAGTATAGGCGTCCCGCTCGTTTCCAGGATAACGATCCCGCCATCTTTCCGGAGATTAACGTTGATGAAATGCCGGAATCCGGTTTTTTGCCGGAAGGCGCCAAGGGCCTGTTGTTTGAGATCTTCCCGCATTTCCGGGACAAAAAGGTCATAAAAATGCATTTTTCCCACCAGCTCTTCGGCATCATATCCGTGAATGGTCTTTCCCGCAGGACTGCTGTAGCGGTAGATGCCATCTGCATCGACTTCCCAGATCCATTCCCCCGTATTCCTTGTCACATCCTTAAACCGCGTCTCGCTCTCCATCAAGGCTTCAACCGCTTTTTTATGATCGGAAATATCTGCACAGAACCCCTCAAGTTCCAGTTCACCACTCTGGTAATTGAGAACAGAACGGTAAAGCAGGTTCACAATGATGATCTGGCCATCATTGCGCCGGAACCGGTGCTCTGAACTGTGCCAGCCTTTTTGTTTGAGCACATCCCGGATAAAATCCGGCCGGCCCGATGCCTCTTCCCAGATGCTCTCCGGTATGCCGGAGTCGTTGACCCTGCTCATCAGATCCCCCGGAGAATCGAATCCAAGCATCCGCGCGAGGGCCGGATTTGCGTGAATGAATCTCCCTGCAAGGGTTGAGCGGAAAATCCCCACCGGGGCATTCTCGTAAATATCACGGAACCGGTGTTCGCTCCTGAAGAGCGCCTCCTGTGCCTCTTTTCGGCCCGTGATATCAAGGAAGGTCAGTTGTTCGCATTTTTCTCCGTTAAACTCGACCGGGGTGACATTGAAGGAGAGGGTCCGGACCGCCCCGTCTTTCCGTATGATGTCCTGGACCAGTTCGCTTTCCAGGGTCTCGCCACGAGCGAACCGTTTCATGAGATCAATGGATCGGATCCGACTCTCCCGGGTAAGATGGTCGAGAACGGGGATTTTTTCAAATTCCTCAAAAGAATCGTACCCGTACATTTCCAGGAGGGTCCTGTTGGCATAAAGGACCTGTGTGCCCCTGGAGATCGCAACACCCTGGAACGAATGTTCGACAAGGCTCCGGTATTTCCCTTCACTCTCGACAAGGGCAGACCGGGTTTTTGTCTGTTCCGTGATGTCCCGGATAATTCCCAGCACTTTTACCGGATTGCCCTGCCCGTCTTTTTCCAGCTCTGCAATGGACCTCACGTTCCGGGGGGGTGAGCCATCAGCGGGGTTAATGGTATAGACAATGTTGTACTCCTTCCCGAGATGGATCAGGTCATACAATGCCTTTCGCGAGACTTCCGCCTGCTGGATGCAGGCCTCGACCTGCCCGACAGGAACTTCTCCTGCAGGGGAATTGATCCCGAAGATCCGAAATCCCTCATCTGATCCCCAGATCGTCTGGTTTGCAATCGAATATTCCCAGGAGCCGGTGTGCCCGATCTCCTGTGCCCTCCGCAGGCGCTTTTCATTCATACGGATGGTTGCCTGATCTTTCCGGCGCTGGATTGCCTGCCGGAGCTTGTGGATCAGCTCTGCAAAGAGCGAGTCCGGGTCCCCCCCTTTCTGCAGGTAATAATCGGCGCCATTGTTGATTGCTTCAATAACCACCTCTTCGCGCCCTTTGCCAGTGAAGAGAATGAAAGGCACGTTCCCGAAATGCTGCCGGATGTACTTGAGAAAGACAATCCCGTCCATGCCCGGCATCTGGTAATCGGAAACGACAGCATCATACCGCTGCCGGTTGAGTTTCTGCTGCGCACTCGCCCCTGAATCCGCTATGTCCACCGTGAAAAGACCAGATTCTTCGAGGAATAACCGGGCAAGGTTGAGGAGATCAGGTTCGTCATCGACATAGAGTACTGAATACATAGGAAACCGTTAACGCGCAATAATGCCAATGATTTGTAATAATAAATAAACATTTCCTTTTTATTATTTTCAAAAAAACATGATTTTATAGAAATTTTCCGGAATCTGAATCGATAGTATCTGCAATTTCAGATTTTTCAAAAAATCAGTGAAATCACCGGAACCCATACACCATAAGAGGGATTACATCCATTCTGGAAAGATTATGAAATCCATCTCGCATGAATGGATTTGGTACTTTCCCCTGTTCAGGAAGAAGAGGTCCTGGTCGTTTTTTCCCGGTATGCTGAGGGCAACACTACAAAGGACTTCCGGAAGATTGTTGAGCCGTGTTCAATGGATATCAACGGCTTTGGCAGCGGACCTTTTTAAAAACGTGTGGGGGAAGGAATGGCGAAAAGAAGTCCTCCCCGGCGATCTTTCTCCGGCAGAATGGATGGCTGATACACTCGTGCCATCATCAAAAAATGATCAAAATTACCTGAGCAGAACCCTGCATCATATTTTTAGTACATGCTTCCAAGCACAGCTTCATGGCAGACCCTGCGTAAAAATTTTCAATCGCGATCATGGGGTGTCAGTTGATGAGGCGATAATCGGATAATTATCCGACAATCGGCAGGTACATGCGACAAAATTTTTTGTTCTCCGACGCGACGGTCAGGAAAATGCAATCAAGGTGCGATTGAAAAATTCTGGGCAGGGGGTGAAGGGGTGATTGAATTTTTTTTGCCGGAGATTGATTGCGAATTTTTTTGTGCAAAAACGGGTGGGGGTATTGCTCCAGAATGTATCAGAAATGATCCCGATGGATCCGCAATCATCTGACAGGAATCGTTGAAATGGTGACAGATACCGTGAGTTCTCCACAGCAGGTCTCTCATGGGTAAGGGGGAGTAAATTATGTCCGATCCTGGCATTTTCCCCCCGGCGGGAATTAGTTCTTATGCTACAAAAAACCAAATCCTGTTTGGAGATGTTACTGATGGATCATGGGGTTTTCATGGGTAAAAATAGAATCTTTCTTATCGGACTGCTACTCTGTCTGGGACTTGTTGCCACCGTACCGGCAGTAAGCGGCATCCAGACCGCAATGGGGGATGTCGTCACCCTTACCGGTCATTCCTATGGCAGCCAGTATGCCTACCTGTTTCTTACCGGTCCCAACCTCCCGGCAAACGGCGTTGCGCTGGACAATATCAACCGGCGGGCCGACCAAGGGGGTTTCACGATTGTGGATGTTGATGGGAATACCGATCGCTGGACCTACAAGTGGAACACGGCAAACGTTGGAGGCCGGCTCGATGCAGGTGCTTATACGATCTGGGTAGTGAACGGGCCCAATGATCGCTCCCGCTTAAGCGAAGCGGAATTCAGCACCATAACGGTGAACATGGGAACTCCCACGATTATCGTGGATACCCCCGCTGTACCGGCAACCCTCGAAATCCTCACGGAACCGGCCGGGGCATCCGTTGTGCTCAATGAAAAATATCTTGGCATGACACCCCTGACCATTCCGGACCGTACCCCCGGAACGTACACCCTGTCCATCTCAAAATTCGGATACACAAAGATAACAACCCCCTTGCGGCTGGATGCCGGGAAGACCACCACGGTAGATGCCCCCCTCGTCCCGCAGGCAGGTTCACTTGTGGTCAATACCACTCCCCCCGGTGCAACCCTCCAGCTTGACGGGGTTTATGCGGGCATTGCACCCATCCTCCTCTCCAACCTTTCAACCGGCAGCCATGTGCTTCTTGTCAGTCACGAGGGGTACATAACCGCGCAGGAGAATGTCACCGTATCAGGGGACCGGGTTGTACCTGTTACGGTTGTCCTCTCCACGGTTGCTCCGTCTGCTACGTCCCCCCTGCGGGCAGCAGGTTTCATCCTGCTCCCGATTGGTGCAGCCGTATTTGCCATCCTTCTGGGGATCTGGTATCGCAGGCCGTTGCAGTAACTGGATTCCCGTAGGAGGGAATGGGATGCCGGGCAGAATAACCCGGACTCCCACGGATTTATAATGAAAAAAAGGCAATGGGATTATACGATCCGGTATGAGTGCAACGCTGTTTGAGATCCTGATGATTATTGCACTCGGCACCCTGGGCGGCACCTGTTTTGGCCTCCTTATCGGTTACGCAGCCCGGCTGCAGAAAACCCGGTGGTCCGATATGACCTCCCGGCAGAAATCCCTGAATTGCGCTCTCGTCATTGTCTGCTCAGCGGCCTGCATTGCGGAACTGGCGTGGTATGTTCTGGGTCAATCCGCATGAGATGAGCCGCGGTATCTCTTACAAGGAATTTTTCAACCGGCTCTCATGAGACCCTGTTGTCAGTATCCTGCATGAAATGGCTCGAATACGCGGGAATAAAGATAATACTATCCACCACACTCTATCTTCATAAGATCGCGGATCTGCACGGGTATTCCCATGACCTACACCATATCCCTGATATCCCCGGAAGAGAAAGAGCCGTTGATGGAACAGTACCTCCCGCGGGTCCGGTACGAGATCAAATCCGATATTTACGGGTGCTGCATCAAGCTGCTCTCGGACAGCCATGTCATAAAAGAGACCTGGCAGGAAAATTTTTACGCAATGTCCGAAAGCATCCGCTCCCACGGGCGTATGTTCGTTTTTAACGATCAGGACTATCCACCCAATACCCTCCTGCTGGATCCCTATTCGAAAACTGCGTTCCTGTTCAATTTCAGTTACTATGGCTGGATCAAATCCATTGCCCTTGGCCTTGCCGGTGACATCCTTGAGGATGAACACGGGATCTCTTCCATTCATGGAGCCTGCGTTGATGCCGGGGGCCGGGGGGTCTGCTTAATCGGGACCTCCGGGGCCGGGAAGACCACCCAGACCTATGGCCTTCTCAACGATCCGCGCTGCCGGGTGATCTCCGACGACTGGTTCTTTGCCCGGGTATACGGCCCGGATATCCTTGCCTATGGATCCGAGAAGAATTTTTACATACGGGAAGACCTGACCGGTATCTGGAAAGAGTTCGGAGGACTTGTCGGTACGGATGAATATGATGCCGAGAGGAGGGCTGTTGCAAATCTCCGGTGGGTTGTCGGAAAAGGGCGTCAGCTCCCGTTTACCACCTTAAAAACGCTCATCATCCTCAAGCGGGACCCTGTTGACCCGAAAACCAGCCGGCACCTTGATCCGGATGAAGCTCTTTCGCTTTTTTGCAAAAACAGTTGTTTCAATCCCCATCTCCTCGTCAATAACCCCAGGAAGAGCGCCATCCGGCAGAAATTTATCGCAAGCCTGCTGGAGCGGACAACCGCATTCCTGGTCAATACGACCGGAACCCCGTTGGAAACGCAGAGCCTGATCCGGTCACTGGTCGGACTGGCGGAATAACGGGTAACGGTTCCCTGGTATGATGTATATCCCCCTTCGTTAACGATCGTACCCGCAAAAACAGGATCCCTTCCGATGTCAGGAATTTGCCAAAACGCACTTTCCCGCAGGAGTGGCATCTGCAACAGGAATATAAACTGACCGACAATTAAAACCATATAAAGGAAATCCAAATATAAGCGACTGTCGTTTCCTAAAAAACGTATGATTTTTGTGAGTGAAAATTCGATTTGTGTGGATAGAACCACACTCCCGCAATCGGTTTTTTGTATGCCCGAAATCAACCGTAAGGTACACTCATGACGTACCTGAACTGGGGATGCACCCCCCTGACAGAAGAATGCGAATCCTGCCTTGACGCCATCTGTAATGCGTGTGCGGAACAGTTCAGGAAAAAAACCGGAAATTCTGGCACACCCGGGGGTCTTGACGTTGTCTGCGAGGATTCGGAAGAACCGGATTGCGATAATTGCGATCTGGAGAAAAAACCGAACTGTTCAACCTGCGAAATAATTCTCATAATCTGCCGGAACTGCAACGAGAACAAAACCTGTGAATTCAGAATCTGCTGAAAAACGGTAAAACCGATCGGTCTTTTTCCGGATCCAAAAAATTCTCGCTTACGCTCTTTTTAAGAAACAGGGAGAGAACAGAATGTACGGCGCCAAAATGCTGTTATGGGGATTCGAACCCCAGTCGCGAGCGTGAGAGGCTCGCATGATTGGCCGGTCTACACTATAACAGCAGTTGCCCAATTATGTGGGCGATATTTTTACTTAAAGATGTCTGTGGGGGGAAAGTCTCACAGCCCGGAATTGGTCTGGTCTATCTCTCCTTGCCAGCGACAAACCGGAATGTTCCGGCCGGGATATGAATCTCGAACCGTGCGCCTTTGCCCGGTTCACCCGTCTCTTTGATCGTAAGGCCGGTGATCGAAAGAATTTCACGCGCGAGGAAGAGGCCAAATCCGCTGTGTTTGCCAAAACCCCGGTCAAAGATCCGCTCTTTTTCATGATATGGGATACCTACGCCGTCATCTTCACAGACAAGGACAATATCCGGTGGAGTCTCCCGACAGGAAAACTGAATTCCCGCGGTTATTTCCCCATGCCGGTGTGCATTTTCGATGAGGTTGTAAAACACCTTGACCAGCAGGGGATCGGCATATATTTCGAGATTATTGAGTGCATTTTTGATGACAGCCGTTCCATCCGACCCGTGACTCTCAGCCTGCCTGATGGATTCTGCCACGTTCTGCCATTCCGGATTGTTGACCCCGATATCCTGGTATAATCGTGTAAAGGTAATCTGCCGCTCAATATTCTGTATGGCGGCCTCACATTGGGAAATATATGCCAGATCCCGGGGATTCGACAGATCCGGTTTTAAAAGTTCAGTAACCCCGGACAAGGCCGTGAGCTGGTTGAGGATGTCATGGCGTGTCACACTGCTCATAAGATTGAGTTTTTTGTTGATCTGGCGGAGTGCCTCTTCCGCCTGTTTGAGTTCCGTGATCTCAACCAGCGATGCCACACTGTTGGATGTGCCGGGTATCATGAGCACATTCGCCACACAGCTGTGAACCTTCCCCTGAGCATCGATGAGCCTGCATTCATATACCCGTGGTGCGAGTGACGGATCGGTTCTGCGGGCATAATGGTACTGCCTCATTCGTTCAATATCATCCTTGTCAATGAAGGCAGTCCAGCTGGTTTTTTGTTCCTGCAGGTGTTTAGGGACACCGGTAATCTTCTCCCACTCATCATTGGCAAGCAGAATCGTGGTATCCGGAGCAATGATGATCGTTGCCGCACCGGTGTTGTTGAAGATCGTACGATAGAGGGCTTCAGACTCCTGTAATAATTTTTCTGTGTGGTTAAGATCAGTAATATCCCGGAATATTCCCTCCACGCCACCAATGGTTCCATCCGGGGAAGCATAGAAATGGCTGTTGGTGGATACAGTAACCACGGATCCATCCTTTTTCCTGAGATCCACCTCATAGTTCTGGACAAAACCCTTCTCGTTCATTGCATTGAGGAATGCGTCACGATCCTCAGGATTTGCATAGACCTGCCCCGCAATACTCAATCCCATCATCTCACCCGCGTTATCGTACCCGAGCAGTAAAGTGCCGGAGGGGGATATCATTGTCAGGTTCCCGCTGCAATCCGATCGATAGAAAACATCCTGGATATTCTCAAGAATACTGCGATATTGTATTTCGCTCTGCCGCACCGCCTCTTCCGCTCTCTTCTCTTCAGTAATATCTTCAAGCGTCTCGACAGCGCCGATGATCTTGTTATTGCCGTCATGGATGGGGGCTGCCGTGAAGTGGAGCCATGTTCCTGATGAACCCATGTGCGGGAAGAAGTCGGTTGCCTCATATGCGCCTTCGATCAGGGTGGTTTTTTTATATTTACCGGAATACCATTGGGAAATCATCCCGGTCTGCCCGTCAATAAGGAGGTCTGCCATGCAGGGACGCTCCTCCAGATAGAACGCTCTCCATTGAAGGTTCGATCCGAGAATGTCCTTCTCCCGAATCCCGCTGTATTTTTCCAGGGCACGGTTCCAGTGGATAACCCGGTGATTGTCATCTATAACAAACTGGGGGATAGGGGAACCCTGAAGGAGTGTACTGAGTTTGGTTTCACTGGCCCTGAGTGCGTCTTCTGCATTTTTTTTATCGGTGATGTCATGGATTACCGAATAGAACATCGGCTTGTCCTTGACCGTAATCGGGCCCGAATAGACCTCGACCTGCCGCTGTTCCCCCCCCGAAAGGTAATGTGTTGAGAAAAAGTGTTTCTCCTTCTGGGACCGTGCCCTCTGCAAATCCTGTACGACTTTCTTTTGGGATAGCCGGTTCAGGTCATAAATTCCCAGAGTTGTGATAGTTTCCCAGGAATAGCCATAATAGGTGCAGGCAGCAGTGTTTGCGTCCACAATTCGGCCGGATTCCGGATCAATGAGGAGCGTTATGGAATAGTTCTTATAGAACAGAGAGCTGTACTGCTCCTCGCTTTTTTTGAGTGCTGCCTCTTTTTCTTTAATTGCAGTGATATCTTCAAGTGTTTCGACAGCGCCAATCGTGGTACCCTGTGGATCTTTGATTGTCGAGGCCGTAAAATACAGCCAGATCCCGTGCTCTCCCATATTGGGGAAGAAGTCGGTGGCTTCGTACGCTCCCTCAACATATTTTGACCGGTGAAACTTTCCGGCATACCATTCAGGTATTTTATCAAACGAGCCCTCAACAAGCAGGTCTGCCATACAGGGGCGCTCTGCCGGATAAAAAGCCCTCCACTGCTGACGGGTACCAAGGACATCCGCTGCCTTAACCCCGCTGTACTGTTCAAGCGCATTGTTCCAGCTGATTACCTTGTGGTTGTTATCGATAACGAATTGCGGGATTGGGGAGCCCTGCACGATACCCTGCAATCTCCTCTCGCTGTTCCTGAGCGCTGCTTCGATAGCCTTCAGTTCTTCAAACTGTGCCCGGAGTTCCTCTTCTGTGGCCGTGATCTGTTCGTATGCTGCTCTCAGTTCATCCTCAGCATTTTTCCGGTCAGTGATGTCGCGTATCGATTCAATTGCTCCGATAATAGTTCCTTTTGTATCATAGAGCGGGGATGCGATTGCCCACAGGTATGCCCCCTTTCCCTGAAAGGAACCGGGCACAGAAGCCTCTGCAACCAGAATGTCCCCATTTCTTTGAACATTCACGTACCGTGATTCGATTGTTGTTAAGTCTTCAAAGATCAGATCGATGAGAATCGGTCTTCTCTCTCCATAAAACGGGATCGAATATTCATGATCTCCCTTTCCGAGAATTGCTGCGGCAGCAACCCCGGTCATCATCTCAATTGCATGGTTCCATGCAATAACCTGGCCTGATCGGTCGATGGCAAACGTGGAATCCGGCAGGTGGTTGAGGATATCGTAGATCCGCTTCTCGGACTGGCGTTGTGCTTCTTCAGCACGTTTCTGTCGGACGGACTTACTGATGATGTTTTTCAGTTCGGCAAACTGCGATGTCGGATCTCCGCCTTTCTGAAGATAAAAATCAACGCCGCTGTTGAGTGCCTCGAGGATTACTTCCTCCCTTCCTTTCCCGGTAAAAATAATGAATGGGATCGGATCTCCCCGGCTCCGCAGGATCTGCAGAAACCGGATCCCGTCCATTTCCGGCATCTGGTAATCGGACAAGACCGCATCGAATGTTTTCTGTTGCAACCGCTTCAGGGCATCAAGTGCGGAAACTGTTGTATCAACGGAAAATTCCTGGCTCTGTTCGAGGAATATTTTGCCAATTTCGAGAAGTTCGGGTTCATCATCAACGTACAGGACAGATATCATACCATTCACGAGCCGGATGGATATGCATCACTTTCCTTGGAACCTGTTAATAATCATATCTGTTGTTCCCCTTCACATAATCGCATATGTCCCCGGAATACCTGGAGGGTCCGATGACTCCTGCAGGATTTTGAAAGGAACAACTATATCTCGGACATGCGGCGATTAATATAGGAATGAGTAGTCTTGAAGAGCAGATCAAGGAGCTTGAGGACGAATTAGTCAAGACTCCGTACAACAAGGCTACATCCAAGCATATCGGGCGGGTCAAGGCCAAGATCGCGCGGCTCAAGGATGAAGCGGTCAACCGGGCCATGAAGTCCGGGGGTGGCGGTGAAGGTTACTCGGTGAAAAAATCCGGTGACGCCACTGCGGTACTCGTGGGGTTCCCTTCAACGGGTAAGAGCACGCTGCTCAACAAGCTTACCGGTACGGACAGTGCCGTTGGTGCCTATGCGTTCACGACCCTTACGGTCGTGCCCGGTGCCCTTGAGCACAAGGGTGCAAAGATCCAGCTCCTCGATATACCGGGGCTTATTGCCGGTGCGGCCATGGGCAAAGGCCGGGGCAAGGAAGTTATCGCGGTTGTCCGCGGGGCCGACATCATCATCATCCTTGTAGACGTCTTCAACGAGCGCCACTTCGATGTGCTCATCAAGGAGCTCTACGATGCCGGTATCCGGATCAATGTCCCCAAGCCGGATATCACCATCAAGAAATCATCGCACGGAGGAATCCGGCTCAACGCCGTGGGCACGCTCGACCTCGATATCGAGGAAGTGCGCTCGATCCTTGCCGAGAGCAAGATGATGAACGCTGACATCCTTATCCGCGGCAATGCCTCGCAGGACGATCTTATCGATGCAGTCCAGGGCAACCGGGTCTATATCCCGGCCTTCATTGCGGTCAATAAGGTCGACCTCGTGGACAAGGAACGGTACCTGGAGATCGAGCATGATATTGCCGGCCGGTTCGGGAGTCCGCCTCTCATGATATCCGCCGCTGCCGGGTATCATCTTGAGGAAACCAAAGATGCGATCTACGATTGTCTCGGGTTTATCCGGGTCTACCTCAAACCTCACGGGGAAGAAGCCGATCTCGAAGAGCCCCTGATTATCCGGAAGGGCAGTACGGTTGAGGATATCTGCAGCAAGCTCCACCGGGACTTTGTCCAGAAATTCCGGTATGCCCGGGTCTGGGGAAAATCCGTCAAACACCCCGGCCAGCGTGTCGGCCTGACCCACGCGATCACGGATTCGGATATCCTGTCTATCATTGTTGAGCGCTGATCGCGTCAAGGATGACCGACAGCGGTGCTTCGGTCTTGATCCCATACCCCGAGAAGTGGGTCCGGCTCACTGCATACCCTTCTTTTCTGATGCGGTCGAGCACCGTTGCAATATTGGGCGGGGAACAGCCCAGTCGTTTTGCCAGGACATGGTAGTCATAAAAGCTTGACATGGGGAGTTCCTCCCGGCAGGTTTCAAGCAGTTTTACGATATCTTTTCTCGATCCCAGTTCGCGGTTTTCCGCAAGGGTCTTGAGGCTTTCTGCAATTCCCTCCCGCCAGATACTGCCAAGCCAGAGCGGCCCTATTGGTTTGAGTTCTTCGCCACAAACCGGGCACGGGGTAGTTCTCGGGAACTGACCCTGCTGCTCCACCCGGTAGGGGCAAGCCGGGCACTGGAGAACGAAACCGAGCTTTTTTAATGACTCATCCGCGGCAATTGCCCCCCGGAGAATCCGGAGGTGGAGCCGGACGAAATGTTCGCGGGCGTAACAGAAGACCGGCTCGATGCCCCGGTCGTACTTCACGGTCTCGCGGACAACAAACCCGAGGAGGATGCGGAGACCTACCTCGCTGTGGTATTCCGTGTTCCGGGGGAGGGAACCGTACCGCCGGATCCCGGCTTTCAGGTGCGCCCCGCAGAGCGGTGCCGTATCGGTTGCCGTCACGAAGAGGAACCTGCGGCAGCCCCGGATAGCCGCATCAATGATCCATGCGGGGGTGCCGAACGGGTCGAGGTCCACGGCATCAAAAGACTGCTCCGAGAGGAGGGCATTGACGTCCCGCCCCGTCACCGTTATGGGGAAGTCTGTTCGTTCGATATTCTGCTTGATAAGTTCAACAGCTGCCGGGTCACGGTCATTGATCGTTGTCGGGATGCCGCACTCATTGGCCACCCTCATGCCCCGGATGCCGGTGGCACCCATTGCATCGAGGTAATCGGATGGCTCCAGGAGGGAGAGGAGAAGGATGGTGATGTCGCGGTTGAGCTCCATCCGCCGGTTGAAGAAGATCGGGGCTGATCCCGGGGGAAACTGGGTAGTATCATCCTGTACCGGGACAAAAAATGAGGTGCTCCCTTCCCGTGACTCCTGTAAATCCATTGCGGAAAGATGTTGCAGCGCGCAAAACTTATACATATTCCCCTGCAATGGATATGAGCAGGGCGAGTGGCTTAGCCCGGACATAGCGTCAGCCTCCTAAGCTGAACGCCGGGGGTTCAAATCCCCCCTCGCCCGTTTTTCCTGATCGTTCATTTTATGTGCAAGTCTGACGGAGTCTAAACCAATGAGCCTGCACGGATATTTCTCGATCACGCGCCCGGTAAATGCATTTGTTGCCGGTATTGCAGCGGTAATTGCATACCTGATTGCAACGGGAACGGTGACCCCCTCCAGCCTGCTGCTCCTGATCGTTGTTGCGCTCATCACCGCTGCGGGTAATACCATCAACGATTATTTTGATGCAGAGATCGATGCCGTCAACCGGAGCGACCGGCCTATCCCCTCGGGGCAGGTTCCGCGCTCCGCTGCACTCTGGTACTCCCTTATCCTTTTCCTTGTGGGGATCGGGGTTTGCACCCTGACAAATCCCCTCTGCATGGGGATTGCGATCATCAACTCCCTCCTGCTCATCGCTTATGCGGCACGGCTCAAGACCACCCCGCTTTTCGGGAATGTTGCCGTTGCTTACCTTGCGGGCAGCATGTTCCTGTTCGGCGGGGCATTGAATGGCGCGGCCGGGCTTTTCCACATGATCCCGATAGCGCTCATGACCTTCCTTGCCATGATGGTGCGCGAACTCTTGAAAGATGCCGAGGACGTGGACGGGGATGCTGCCTGCGGGGCATCGACGCTCCCGATCCGGATTGGAGTCAAGAAAACCGCCCGTATCGCATTCGGGTTCATGGTCCTTGCAGCGATCACGAGTCTCCTCCCATCAGCCTGGTGGGGCGGCTGGTACATTGCCGGTATCCTCATCGTGGATGCACTCCTCCTTGGCGCTGCGGCACTGGCTCTCCGGTGCGAAACACCGGCATGCGTGCGGGCCTCAAAAGCAGCCACCTTCCTGAAATACGGGATGTTTGCCTCCCTTGTGGTTTTTACCCTTTCTGCGGTTCTGCTCGGGTGAATTTTCCATCGGCCCACAGAAATGAGAGCAACAAGTTTATCCCCTGATCGTTCCACAGGTACCATACGAGACAATGCCAACGGTAATTCAGAAAGGGAATACGTATTATGCCAAGAAAGGCTCGTATTTCGAAGGAAACGTGAAAATTGACGGCAACTTTATAGTGCCGCCGCGGACGCATTTCTGGGGCCGGCTCAACATCGTCGGCAACCTTGAGCTGGGTCCCCGCTCCAGCGTTTCACTCGATATTGCCTGCGAAAACGCGGTTATCGGCAGCCAGTGCAGGGTTAAGGGTCCTATAGTTGCCCGTGGAGATGTCGTTGTCCTGGACCATGCAACAATCCATTCCGTCCTGGCTGGCGGGAGGGTTATCCTGCGCACGGGGGTCAGTGTCGGGGATGTGACCAGTCAGGATACCATTGTTGTCCACGGCCGGATAAAGAGCGGCAACCTAGTTGGCAAGAATATGAAGGTCCTCGGGAATTGATGCCGGGTCGATCCCCAGAATTGCTACTTCGTAGACATCCGGCCAGTTGACGATCGTCTCGACGCATCCCTCTTTCAAGGTTACTACTCCCATCACGACAAGACCCATCTTGTCGGCCATGTCGATACCTTCCTTGACTTCGGCAAGGCACCCCACACCAATAATGGCTTTCGGGCGGTACTTTTTTACCATTCTTTTTATGAACGACGACCCGGGCACGATGAAGATCCTGTACCCGAGTTGCTCAAGCATCACGCGGGCTTCGCCAACGCTGCACTGACCACAGGAGCGGCACTTGATGCCTTCCGGAGTGAGGTTGGCCGGGCACTGGGATGAACGCAGGCACTGGGGCATAAAGACCGCCCGTTCACTCACGGGGATCTTCTCAAAAGCTGCAGTGTTCATCGAGTTGTGCAGCTTGATGAAGAACGCAAACATCTCCCGGTCCTCAAGGCCAAGGAGCCGGAACATGGATTTCATCCAGCCCTCGAGAAAGACGAGCCCGGCTTTGATGACCCTCGGGAAGTAGAGCCTGCCTTTTTTGATGGAATAGAGCGAGATGACGACAAGGACAAACGCGATGGCTATGGCCCCGAGTATGAGAAGGACCGTCACTTCACCGATGAGATACATCAGGTGGTTCCAGGTAGCCAGGTCAAAATCCATGATGGTGATAATGCAGGATTATATTGTGCTGGTGTGGGATAAAAGCGACCGGATGTCCAGCGGCGGGCGCACGATGCCGTGTTCGGTCACGATGGCTGTAACAAGGTCCATGGGTGTGGCATCGAACGCAGGGTTCCGCACGTGGGCACCGTCAGGAACATAGACACGGTTCCCCATGGTCGTAACTTCCTCCCTCCCTCGCTCTTCGATGATGACGTCCCGTTCCGTCTTTACACAATCGAACGTTGAGAGCGGCGCAGCAACGTAGAACGGGATATTGTGGTGGCGGGCACAGACCGCATGCATGTAGGTTCCTATCTTGTTGAAGACGGCATCACTTGTGATCCGGTCTGCCCCGACAATCACGGCGTCGATTGCACCAGCCCGCATGAAGTGGGCTGCCATGGAATCGGTTATGGTGGTTACGTCGATGCCATCCCGCGCAAGCTCCCACGCGGTCAGCCGGGCGCCCTGGAGGAGCGGCCGGGTCTCGCACGAGATGACCTTTATGTTCTTTCCTTCCCGGACCGCCGAGCGGATCACCCCGAGTGCCGTTCCCCACGATGAGCAGGCAAGGGCCCCGGCATTGCAGTGCGTGAGAACCGTGCAGGTGTCGGGAAGAAGTGTGGACCCGTGTTTCCCGATTGCGTGGCAGCAGTCCGTGTCCTCGCGTGCAATGGTTTGTGCTTCCTGCAGGGCATATTCCCGGGCTGAACGGGCATCTGTTAATGGCGATATCTTCCCAAGGACCCGGTCGATTCCCCAGGCAAGGTTGATGGCCGTGGGGCGGGTAGAGCGCAGTATGCCGGCAGCTGCTGATACCTCCTCCATGAATGCGGTATGATTCGTCTTTGTGCTGGTGGCTGCCGCCAGGGCAACCCCGTATGCGCCGGCCACCCCCAGGGCCGGTGCTCCCCGGATCTCAAGTCGCCGGATCGCTGTTGCAAGCCGGTTTACGCTTGTGCAGGCAACAATCGTGAACTCTCCCGGAAGGAGGGTCTGGTCGATATACCGGATGCTCTGTGAGGGGGTATCCCACCAGAGCGTTGCTGTTGCTTCGTCAGTCAAGCAGATCGCGTCCTGACGGCATCGATATAGGCCCGCATTGCCGCAGACTCGCCCGAGGCAACGCTGTCGGGAATGTCCTTTGGGGCGGTCACGGCCCCGGCAACATAGATTCCCGGGCGGATTGTCCCGACCGTATCCACGGCATCGTTTGCGGGACGGATGAACCCGCTCTCTTCGACCGGGATGTTAAATCTGTCAGCAATTGAGGAGGTCCCGTTGGCAGGGCCCATCCCGACCGAGAGCACTACGAGACCTGGGTGAATGACCTGAACCTCCCCGTTCTCTGAATTCTCCACCTGAACGGTCATGCCGTTCCTGTCGGCGAGGACATCGGAGGGCATGCCCCGCAGGAACCGGATGCCCAGCGCTTTTGCCCGTTCAAAGTACTCCTCGTATCCCTTGCCATAGGAGCGGATATCGATGTAGCAGATGATGATCTCCATCTGCGGGTTCTTCTCCTTGATGAGCATGGCGTTCTTCAAGGCCTGCATGCAGCAGACACACGAGCACCAGGGCCGGCCTATCGTCATGTCCCGGGATCCCACGCACTGGATAAAGAGGATGGACTCCGGGGATTTGCCATCGCTGAGCCTCCTGATCTTGCCCCCGGTCGGCCCGCTCGCATTGATCATCCGCTCCAGTTCAAGACTTGTTATGACATCCGGCAGGATGAGGTGCCCGAACTGGGATTTTTTACCGGCGTCAAAGACCGCATACCCGGTGGTTATCAGGATGCTGGCAGCCCGGATCTCGAACGTTTTCTCCTTGTCCTCATGCAGGACTGATCCGGGGCCGCAGATGTCATAGCAGAGACCGCATTCAATACAGTGTTCCGGGTCCTTGATAACGAGGTCCGGCACCACCTGTGGATGGGGTTTGTAGATGGCCTTCCGCACGCCGATACCGGCATCGAACCGGTTGTACACTTCAACCGGGCAGATCTGGATGCAGTCGCCGCAGCCGGTGCAGGTGGATTCATCAATGTACCGGGGATGTTTTTTCAGGATAACCCGGAAATGGCCGACTTCGCCGTCGATACTCTCAACGTCAGTACAGGTATGGATTGTTATCCGCGGGTGGCGGGCAACGTCAACCATCTTGGGGGAGAGGATGCACATGGAGCAGTCGTTTGTGGGAAAGGTCTTGTCGAGCTGTGCCATATGGCCACCGATGGAGGGCTCCCGCTCGATCAAGTCCACATGGATTCCGTGGCCGGCGATATCCAGTGCAGCCTGGATGCCGGCAATACCCGCACCGATGACAACAACATTACCCATGGTGTACGTACTCCCCGGCAAGCTCATAGTACGATGCTGCATTCTTCAGGATGTGCTCTTTCTGGGCCTCGGAGGTCTGCTTGATTATCTTGCCCGGAATACCGACAACAACGGAGCCTTCGGGGACTTCCATACCTTCGGTCACAACCGCACCGGCTCCTATCAGGGAACCCTTTCCCACCTTTGCGCCGTTGAGCACGATTGCGCCCATGCCCACGAGAACCTGGTCGCCAATGATGCACCCGTGGAGGATGGCCCCGTGGCCTACCGAGACGTCGTTTCCGATACAGACCGGAAACCCTTTGCTCGTATGGACCACACAATTGTCCTGGATATTGGACCGGTCCCCGATCACGATCCTGTCCCTGTCAGCCCGGATAACTGCCCCGAACCAGATTCCCACCCTGCTGCCGATGGTAACATCACCAATGACCGTGGCGTTTGCCGCCCTGAAAAACGGCACGCCGGAGACCTTTGTATCCATATGCATAATAACATAGGAAATTAAGAATCAAAGAGTATGAAGGTTATGGTCGGGGGAACGTTCGACCCGCTTCATGACGGGCACAAGCAGCTGCTCGGCCGGTCGTTCGAACTGGCAGGAGCCGGTGGCCAGGTCACTATCGGGCTCACCACGGACACTTTTGCGAGCCGGAAGGTTCACCCCATACGCACATTTTCCACGAGAAAAGCAGAACTCGTGATTTTTATTGAAAACAGCCGGTTTCCGGCCTCATGGCACATCGAGCCCCTGAGCGACCGGTACGGTCCTGCCATTGATGCGGATTTCGATGCGATCGTCGTCTCTGAGGAGACCCTTCCCGTTGCCGTGGAGATCAACAAGCTCCGAAGGCAGAAAGGGGCAAAAAAAGTGGACATTCACCAGATCAGCTGCGTGCTTGCCGACGATGGCCGCTGGATCTCCAGCACCCGGATCTTCCGGGGCGAGATTGATATCCACGGACACCTGCTGCACTAGCATTTTTCCTGTTTTTTTAGAACGGAACAGACCGCAACCGGCGGTAAAGAAAAAAAGAGATTATTTCCTGGTCACGCTCACCGCTGCAAAGAGTGCAACCGCAAGTGCCATGACGGTTACTGCCAGGGGCAGCGGTGACTTGGTTGGTGTCGGAGTTGCCTGGGTTGTCACGACCGTTGCTGCGGCAGTGGTCTGTGGCGTAGTTACCGGTGCCTTCGTTGTTACTGCGGCAGTAACTGCGGGCGCCTTTCCCGTCTTGAACATCGTGTCACTGCCGTAATCGTTGGTTGCGGTCAGGCGGACATCATATGCTCCTTCTGCCAGGTAGATGTGGCGCGGGTTCTGCTCGGATGAGGATGTTCCGTCACCGAAGTCCCAGGACCATTTTGTCGGGCTTCCGGTTGAGATGTCCTTGAACTGGACTATGAACGGGGCTTTTCCCTGCTGGCGGTCTGCAGTAAAGTCTGCCACCGGGGCAAGGGTTGTAACAATGTATTCTGCCTTGGATGTTGTGTCCGCTCCATTAACGTTCGATGCGGTCAGGGTCACGGTATAGATCCCGAGCTTTGAATAGGTGTGGCTGGGATTCTGTTCAGTGGAGGATGCCCCGTCGCCGAAGTCCCACTTCCATGCAGTCGGGCTTCCCGTTGAGTCATCTGCGAACTTAACGGTCATGGGCGTGCCACCGCGGGTCTTGTCTGCTGCAAAGTCTGCAAGCGGAAGGTTCAGGACCTTGATATATGCCTTCTTGGTCACCGTGTTGGTTACTGACGGGTTCGATGCCTTTAAGGTAACATCATAGACCCCGGTTGCACGGTATGTGTGGTCAGGCTTTGAACCGGTTCCAACGGTTCCGTCGCCAAACTCCCAGACCCAGTCCGTGGGGGAGTTCTTGGACAGGTCGGTAAAGGTAACAATCCTGCCAACCCCGACAGTAGTCTTGTCAGCAACGAAATCAACGGCCGCACCCTTGCCAACCGTGATGAGATCCTTCATGGTCTTGGTGTCAGTCCCAAAGGAGTTCTTTACGGTAAGGGTGACCGTGTAGATCCCTTCGCTGGTATAGGAGTGGGATGGATTCTGTTCAGTGGAGGTCTGTCCATCGCCGAAGTTCCATGACCAGGATGTCGGGTTGTTAACGGACTGGTCAATGAAATTCACCTTCATTGGTACATTATACTGTTCTGACGGTGCGAAGGTCGGGATGAAATCGGCTACCGGTCCCATGCCGATGTTGATATAGCTCTGTTTGGTTTCCGTATCCCTGCCATTGTCATTTTTGGCAGTCAACGTAACCGTGTAAACACCTTTTAACTGGTACACGTGGCTCGGGTTCTGGTCAGCGGAAGTTGCTGCATCCCCGAAATCCCAGGCCCAGGAGGTGGGTGAGCTGGTTGTTTTATCCGTGAACTTGATGGTCTCAAGCGGGTTGGCTGAGACGGGTGTCCCTGCGAAATCCACTACGGGAACTCCGCCGACATTCACGACCTGCTTTGAGGTACTCGTGGTAGTGTCACGGGTTACCGTGAGCTGGACATCAAATGCCCCGCCTTTGGTGAACATATGGCTGGGGTTCTGTTCCGTGGAGACCGCCCCATCACCGAAATCCCATTTCCAGGAGGTGGGATTACCATAGGAGAGATCCGTGAATTTCACTGCAAGGGGGGCTTTACCGTTATTCGGGTCTGCCAGGAATTTTGACTGGAGGCCGCCAATTGCCGTGATATACTTGGTCTTGGTGACATCCGAGATACCGTAATCGTTGGTTACGGTAAGGATGACATTGTAGACGCCGGGGTTACGGTACGAGTGGGCCGGGTTCTTCTCATTAGACGAGATCCCGTCGCCAAAATCCCACTGCCATTTAGTGACCTGTCCCTTGGTAAGGTCAGTGAATTTCACAATAAACGGGACGTTGCCGGATGTCGGGCTTGCGGTGAAGTCCGGTGCCGGTGCCATACCGATTGAAATGAAATCCTTCTTGATTGCGGTGCTGGTGCCGTATGCATTCTTGACCGTCAGGGTCACGCTGTACGTTCCCCGCTTGTTATACATGTGGCTGGGGTTCTGCTCCGTGGAGGTTGCTCCATCCCCGAAATCCCAGGAATAACTGAGTGGGGCCGATCCCAGGGAATTGTCCACGAAGTCCACCCGGGTCGGGATTGTGGAAAACGCGTAGTGTGCATCAAACTGTGCTACCGGACTCAGTCCTACGACGATATATCCCGTTTGTGTGGTATCCGCTGCCATTGCCCCGGGAAATGCCAGGGCCAGAAGGATTACCAATCCTGCTAACCAGAAAAGTGCTTTCGATCTCATAGTTTTCACCGTGAATCTCTATTTATGTTATGATATTTATTACCATCACTCAAGACGATTGGTGGTACTATGAATGATCAATATAGCGTATACAAGAAAACCTGCATTGCAGGATGGAATGACCAGTTGTCTGAGAAAAAGGATTGGGAAATCAGATGATATGACTTGTCAGGTCTTTGGTGATAACCCAGTCACAGTACTTGCAGTGCAGTCCTTTTGAGGTCACTTCGAACTTGCTTGTTATCGGTTCGTTTGTATTGGAGATGCACCCGGGGTTCGGGCACCGGACTATCCCCTCGATCAGGGTCGGGATCTCGACCCCTTTCTTCTCCCAGACCTTGAAATTCCGGATGATGTTGATCGTGGCGTGAGGGGAGATGAGGGCAATGCGGTTGACTTCTTCCTTGGAGAGCTCGCGGTTGGTGAGCTTGACGATATCCTTTCTCTCCATGTTCCGGCTTGGCACGTTCGTTGCAATGGAGAGGGCTTCCTGCGTTGCTCCGGTGATCCCGAGGATCTTGACCACGTTGAGGGCTTCCCCACCGTCGATGTGATCTATCACCGTACCGTTCTTGATCCTCCGCACCAGGAGACCTTCGTTCTCCACAGATTCGTTCGTTTTCATTGTAACACCTGGAGGAGCATTGCCATCCGCATGGGGACACCGTTCCTGGACTGCTCGAAGTATTTTGCGTGGGGGGAATTGTCCACCCTTGGATCGATCTCGTCCACCCGTGGCAGGGGGTGGAGGACAATCAGGTGCTTCCTGGCACCCTCAAGGAGTTCCGGTGTGATCCGGTTGCTTGAAGAGACGTTGAAATACGAGGCCGAATCCGGGAACCGCTCCCGCTGGATGCGGGTGACGTAGAGGACATCCACATCCGGGATAACCTCGCGGATGTCGTCATGTTCAATTATTTCCATTCCCCTGTCACGCAATTTCGCGGCAAGGGTTTGCGGGAGCTCAAGCCCGTTTGGCGAGACCGTGTGCAGCCGGGCATTGTAGAGGGAGAGCGCTGAAGCAAGGGAGTGGGCAGTCCGCCCGTACCGGAGGTCGCCGACAAGAGCTATGTCTATGCCATCTATGGGCATTGACTGGCGGATCGTATACAGGTCGAGGAGTGTCTGGGACGGGTGCTGGCCCGCACCATCCCCGGCATTGATGACCGGTACGGTGGAGAACTCCGCGGCAAGCCGTGCAGCTCCTTCCTTGGGATGCCGGATCACGATTGCATCCGCGTACCCGCTCACCACGCGGATCGTGTCGGCAAGGGTCTCTCCCTTTGCCATGGAACAGGCATCAACGCTCCCTACCGAGATGGATGTTCCCCCAAGGCGCGCTATCGCGGATTCAAAGCTCATCCGCGTCCGGGTGCTGGGTTCGAAAAAGAGGACGGCAAGGATCTTGCCTGCAAGTGCATCCGGATCAAACTTTTTCTTGTCTATCTGGCCTGCATGATCCAGCAGGCGGTCAATCCCGTCACGGTCAAAATCGCCGATGGAAATGATGTGCTGCGTTCCCACTCCTCCCTGATTCTGTGTACAGGATCTGTTGTTTTTCCTGCCGTAATTATCTATCCTTGCCCCGGGTCGGCATGTATGCCTGGGAGAAAATAATACGGTGTCCCCATTGAGGTACATGCAGGAATGATATTATTGGATGGTCACGCACAATTTTATACAATTCATCCGAAGTGGTGAGAATACTCGTGGACACCATACCCATTGCACGGCCGGTGATAGGCCAGGAAGAGATATTGGCGGTAACCGAAGTCCTCGAATCCGGGATGCTTGCCGCTGGTGAACGTGTTGCCCTGTTTGAACAGAAGTTTGGCGATTACTGCGGGACAACGCACGCGATTGCTCTCAATAACGGCACTGCTGCCCTCCATGCGGCCCTGCTTGCCATCGACATTGGTCCCGGTGACGAGGTTATCGTGCCCTCGTTCTCGTTCATTGCAACGGCAACCGCGGTCTCGATGTGCGGGGCAAAACCCGTTTTTGTGGATGTTGACGAACAGTATTTCATGATCGATCCCGCCCGGATCGAGGAGCGGATTACCGAAAGGACCCGGGCCGTGATCGGGGTCCACCTGTTCGGCCAGCCCTTCGATGTCGATGCCGTGAAAAAAGTCTGTGATTCGCGCAACTTAAAACTCATCGAGGATGCAGCCCAGGCCCATGGCGCGACCTGCAACAATGCAAAAGTGGGGGGGCTTGGGAACCTTGGCTGTTTCTCATTCTATGCAACGAAGAACATGAGCACCGGTGAAGGCGGGATGGTCACAACCAATGACCGGGCACTTGCCGACCGGTTGCGCCTGATTATCAACCATGGCCAGAAAGAGAAATATCTTCACACCCGGCTTGGCTACAATTACCGGATGACGGACATGGCCGCGGCTCTCGGTATTGTCCAGTTAAAAAAGCTTGACAAGTTCAATCTCCGCCGGAGAAAGAATGCCGAGTACTACAATACCAACCTCACCGCAAAAGGGCTGGTCCTCCCGAAAGTCATGCCCGGCAACAATCCCGTATACCACCAGTACGTTGTCCGGCTCACGGAAGAGTTTCCCATGAAACGGGATGAATTCCAGGGCTACCTGAAGACCAAGGGAATTGGTTCTGCTGTGCACTACCCGATCCCGATTCACCGCCAGCCAATGTACGATACGGCAACCGGTCCCGATCCCTGTCCGGTCTCGACCAAACTTTCGGCATCTGTCCTGAGCCTGCCGGTCCACCCGCTGCTTGACCAGAAACAGCTGGCCTACATCTGCGATACCATCAACAAGGTGAGATGAATGGATGTCGGGGTCATCGGCACCGGCATGATGGGAAGGAACCATGTCCGCGTCTATTCCGAGCTCAAGAGCGTGGGATCGGTCGGGGTATATGACCTCAATTCTGCTGCAGCAGAGGAGATCGCACACCAGCACGGTGCAACCGCGTTCCCGTCGATGGATGCCTTCCTTGATGCCTGCGATGCGGTGAGCGTCTGCGTTCCCACCCAGTTCCACGGAGGTGTGGTCCGGCAGGTCTTCGATGCAGGATTATCCGTGCTCATCGAGAAGCCCATCTGTGCAACTTCTGCTGAAGCAACTGCTCTCCTCACGCATCTCCCGCCCGGAATCACAGTCGGTGTCGGGCATATAGAACGGTTCAACCCGATCGTCGAGGAGATCCGGAAGATCGTGGACACGCCACTCTATGTCGAGATGAAACGGCATAACCCTGCATCGGCGAGGGTGACCGGCAGCACGGTGGTTGAGGACCTGATGATCCATGATATCGATCTGCTCATAAGCCTGTTCGGGAAACCGGACACGATTCACAGCGCAGGGAACGCGGATGTCTGCAGCGTCCTTGCAACGTGCGGGACCATGCCCGTTGCCCTGTCGGCCAGCCGCAAATCCTCAAAGAAGATCCGGATGATCTACATTGAAGAGGAAGAGTTCACGGTCGAAGGCGACTTCATGACACAGGAGATCACCATCTACCGCAAGCCCGGGCAGTACCAGTTCGAGGCGGAGCGGTACGTGCAGGAGAATATCATCGAGAAAGTGATGGTCAACAAGCTCGAGCCCCTGAAACGCGAACTTTCCACCTTTGTTGAATGCGTCCGCGAAAGAAAACCGTTCCCGGTCACTCCTGAACAGGGCATGGAAAACCTGCGGGTGTGCGAGACCATCTTATCAGGGCTATAACCGGGGGAGTCCGGAGATTTTCATGCTTGCAGATCAGATCAGGAAACGCGGGCCGATCAAGAAGATCGGCGTTATCGGTATGGGCTATGTCGGGATACCGGCAGCAGCATTGTTTGCAGATGCACCGGTCTTTGACCGGGTCTTTGGGTTCCAGCGCGATTCGCCGTCATCCGGCTACAAGATCGCGATGTTGAACCGGGGGGAGAGCCCGCTGAAAGGCGAGGAGCCGGGTCTTGAAGAGCTCCTTGCAAAAGTCACTGCCTCGGGAAAATTCTCCTGCACGTCGGACTTCTCGAAGATCCGGGAGCTGGACGCGGTCACGCTCTCGATCCAGACCCCATTTCTGAACAAGGAAGATCTCCTGCCTGACTTTTCGGCATTAGTGGAGGGGATCCGGAACGTGGGGAAGTACCTCACACCCGGTATGCTTGTCGTGCTCGAATCCACGATCACACCGGGAACAACAACCGGCCTTGCCCGGGAGATCCTTGAAGAGGGATCGGGCCTTGAGGCAGGTGTTGATTTTGCTCTTGCACACGCTCCCGAGCGGGTAATGGTGGGCCGGCTGCTCCAGAATATCCGGGAGCATGACCGGATTGTCGGGGGTATCGATGACATCAGCACGGCCCGGGCGGCCGAGCTCTACTCCCCGGTTCTTACCCAGGGAAAGGTCATCCCGATGTCATCCACCGCAGCGGAAGTGACCAAGACTGCCGAGAACACGTTCCGGGATCTCCAGATTGCGGCCATCAACGAGCTGGCGCTCTACTGCGAGGCTATGGGAATCAATGTCTACGATGTCCGGACCGGTGTCGACAGCCTCAAGGGGGAGGGAATCACGCGGGCCTTGCTCTGGCCCGGGGCCGGAGTTGGCGGTCACTGCCTGACGAAGGACACCTATCACCTTGAACGCGGGGTGCAGGTGCTGGGGCCCGGCCGGCTCGATTACCCGCAGGGTGAACCGTCCCTCTACGTACTTGCCCGGCGGATCAACGACTTTATGCCCACCCACATGTTCCGGCTCACGAAGGAAGCGCTCGAACGGGCGGAACGGCCCCTGAAAGGTGCGAAGATCGCCCTCCTGGGCTGGGCGTTCCTTTCGAACTCCGACGATACCCGGAATACGCCCTCGGAACCCTACCGCGACCTCCTTGTCAAGGAAGGTGCAATTGTCAGCATCCACGATCCCTATGTTGCCGAGTATCCCGGCCTGACGTTCGAGCCGTTCGTGGAAGGTGCGGTCCGCGATGCCGATGCCATCGTGATCTTCGCGGGCCACAATCTTTACCGTGGCCTGGATGCACCTTATCTCCGGAACCTGACCGGGAAGAAGCACCCGGTAATTGTTGACGGGCGTAATATGGTTGATCCCGAGATCTATATCCGGGCCGGGTTCATCTACAAGGGAATAGGCCGGGGCGACAGGAACTCGCACACGATAGTGGAATAACCTGCGATAAATCCTGCCCCGATGAATTTTTCTAACAAGCATTTTTTTCAAAAGCGTTCCGGCCCGGAAAAACCCGGTCCTGTGATAGTTCACAAACCGGGGGATTGGAAGGGGTGGTACGATAGAATGCACAGGATTCTGAAATGAAACCCTCATTTTTCGGGAGCGTCCCGGACCTCAAAAGTCATGCGATACAAATCCCTCTAAAATGGCTCCGTTTGGCGATTGGAGCCCGATTTGTAAAACCGGGTTTCTGGAGGGTCGCATTTTTTTGCGAATTACAGCACACTGTTTTTGAAAAACGGCTATATCATCACTATTTTGCGCATCGGGATGTATTTCAGCCTCCAAAAACGGCCTTTTTAGTCCCTTTCCAGCGCACGTACGGTTCTTTTTCCGGACGGGTGGTCGCCCGGTGAAATGGCGGGGGGTTGATCCGGACCTGATTTTTTCGTACCCGAATCATTGCCAACCGGGATTATGCAAAGGATCGGACAAAACGTCCCAATCAACGCTGAACTGCATCGGTAATTTAATCAAACCGTGATCCGTATAACCTTAAAACGGAGATCGACTGAAATATGCTGTCCCCGGGGCTGCAACGAAAACTGCTGCTGTTATGCATCTTCTGCATAGGTATAGGACTCTGCATTACTCCCTGCCAGGCGGGTGTCCGGTATATCTCCGGTGGGCCCGATCTTTTTGTCTCGCTTGATTCCACCAATCAGCTTATCCCGGGGACTACCGCTGAACTGCCTGTTGTGATCGAGAACAAAGGCAAGAACACGATGGAACTGTACAATGCCTACACCCTCCAGCCGGATTACCTCCCGTCAACAGCAAAATTTGCAACCATCCGGCTTGTCCCGGGGGATGCTCCGATCAAGGTCAAATCAAATCCCCAGATTGTAGGGGACATCGCGTCCGGCTCACTCGTACCTGCAGCATTTGTTGTCGAGATCCCGCAGGATGCCAAAGCCGGAAAATACACGATGGAGGCGATCATCAGCTATCAGTATGTTCCGCAGGTGGAACAGCAGACAACTGCCGATATAGAATATTATTTCAAGGACGCAAAAACCACCCGTCCCGTTGAAGTTGTGGTACGGCCGATGGTTGTTCTCGCGGTAGATTCCGTCCGGAGCAACAACCTCCCGGCCGGTGGTGAAGGGTTTATCACCTTCACCATCCGGAATACCGGCCAGGACACGGGTAACCGCACGTCAGTCTATCTCATGCCGGAAGGCGCAAGCCCCGTTATTCCTTACAGCAATGGGATTTATGTCGGGAATCTCCCCCCGGGTGGAACGGTTCAGCCCCGGTTCAAGGTTGCGATCTCGGACAATGCCGACCCTTCGCAGAACTACCCGGTCTCCCTGTATGCGGTCTATCGCGATTACGAGGGCAACACTGCCACATCTCCCCCTGTAAGCGCCGGTGTTAAATTCGGGAAGAAAGTGACCTTCAAACGAACCAGCTCACCTTCGGTCATCAATCCGGGAAAGACCGGTATCGTCCATGTCACCTATAAAAATACCGGGGATGCAACGGTCTATAATGCGCAGGCCCGCATCAGTGTCATCGACCCGTTCTCCAGCGATGATGACACCGCATATCTCGGCGACCTGAAACCGGGACAGTCCGCAGATGCATTATTCAGTGTCCAGACAACTGCCGGAGCAACGATCAAGACCTACTCGGTTGCCTCTGAAATCCAATATACCGATGCTGCCAATACGGCATTTACTTCTGACAATATTCCGGTGCTCATCGAAGTGCAGCCGGCTTCCGGTCCATGGGTTATTGTCATGGTTCTGCTCATCCTCGCTATATTGGGAGGGGCATACTTCTGGTTCCGGAACAAGAAAGCGGCAGATCAGAAGTGACAGTCCCATGATCCGCTTCCTCCCCCGTTATGAGGTGCGCTCTCCGGGTGCACCTGCACGTGTGCTCGGGTGCCTTATAATCGCCCTTGTCCTGTGCTGCCCTCCCTGTCTTGCAGCGGGATGGACCTATCTGGATTCCGGGGTCCAGCCGGTCCTTTCTGCCCATGCGGAAGGCGAAACCCGGTATTATCCCGGGGATTCGTTTGCAATGACGGTTATCCTGACCAACAAGGGAAAGGATACCAGCATGCAGGTGGCTCCAATGATGTCTCCGGGAATCTATGACCCAAGTACTGCGCTCGGTGTCACGGTCCGGCCCCGGGCCGCCGATGCCCCGGTCACCCTCAAAAGCCTGCCAACCGTTGCCGGAGATATCGGTTCCTGGGATCAGGTCCCGGTGACAATCCGGGGCACTGTTCACCAGAATGCATCCCCTGGCATTTACGTAATCCCCCTTGAGGTGACCTGCCAGTACGTATATGCTATCCCCATGATCGGCTCTGATTTTGGCTCGGTGGATATGCTCTATCGCGAGAAAGTGCAGACCCTGCCGGTTACGTTCCATATCCAGAGCGAGGTTCGTCCTGCAATTATCCATGAGAGTGCCATGAACCTGGTGCCTGGAACGCAGGGCTACCTGACCGCAGATGTCAAAAACATCGGTTATGCCACCGGCAGTGAAATGACGTTCTTTATCATTCCTTATGATAATGCCACGTTCCAGATGGTGGACCAGAGCGTGTATCTCGGGAGGTTCGGCCCCGGGGATGTTGCCCCGGTCCGGGCCCGTATTGCGGTCAAGGAGCATACCGGAGCCGGCTCATACCCGGCGGTTCTTGTGGGTCAGTACCGTGACGCAGACGGGGTTTCCCGTACAACCCCGTCGGTTCCCCTTGGTATCCCGGTTGCAAAGGGAGCGGTTATTGAAGCGGTGACCAGGAACCTGACTATCGGCCCCGGAGGAAAACAGACAATCGCGGTTTCGTATACGAATACCGGGGATACAACAGCGCGGGATGCAACGGTCCGGATTATCGGGAGCCAGGTGCTCGTGCCGGTTACGGATACCGCTTCTCTTGGGAACCTTGGCCCGCATGAAACCCGGACTGCGTACTACCTCCTTTCGGCAGATTCCGCTATTGTGGGAAAACGATACGTCATTGATACCGAAGTAAAATACCGGGACACCCTGGATGCCCTGATGTTATCCGATAAGATGAGTTTCGGAGTGGATGTCGTGAATCCCACGGGTCTTGCAGCAATTACCTCGAACCCGGCCCTCCTCATCATTATTGCCGGGATACTTGCGATTCTTGCCTATGCGGTCTGGACGCTGCGCCGGAAAAAGGGATAGTAGTGCGGGAACGAATTCTCCGTTTCTTCATTCGGTCGTATTCCCGAAACAGATCCCTCGTTTTATGGATTTCTTCTCCATCCTCCGGCCGAAAACCGGTCCGGGAATTCCCACTTTAAAAAGAATTCTCCTTGTAAATGCGGTCCGGGTAGTACTGTTGCACCAGAGCCCTCGTGATCCTCCTCTAATCGGAGGTGCTGGTCTTGCTATGATTCCCGACAAGTGCCAGTGTGGCCGGCATAATGACGATTGCACCTGCCAGGGAGAAGACGACAACAATCACGGTTGCAAGACCAAAACCCGAGAGCACGGGAAATGTGGAGAGCAGCAGTGCGGCAAACCCGGCCGCAGTCACAAGGCCTGATACCGAGACTGCCGAGCCGATCTTCCGCACCGCTTCCCGGATTGCTTCGACGTGATCCCCTGTTTTTTTACGCTCTTCTAAGTATCGTTCCATGACGAGGATGGTGTATTCCGATCCAACCCCGATGGTCATGGAGCCGAGAACGGCGGTCATGATGCTGTATTCCTGCCCGAGGGCGATCATGGCAAGCGGGTTCCAGCCAATGACACAGATGAGCGGGACAAGCGGCGTCAGCGCAACACCCTTGCGGTAGACAAGGACCAGGAAGATGAATATCAGGACAAACCCGATGAAGGTCATACGGTCCTTGTTGAGCACGATCTGGTCGGTCAGGATCGTATAGAGCGTAAAGTCGCCGGTCGGAACGACCTCCGCTCCCGGCGGGGGTTCAAGCCATGCGATATCCTTGACGATATTATCTGAAAGGGCCCGCTGTTCATTGATGGTCATCGAAATGGTACTGATGGTGATGACCGAGGTTGTATCGTCAAGCTGGTACAGCTGGAGCTGGTCGGGCGGGATGGTCTTGAGCACCCGGTCGAGATCAACCTGGTTTACGGGAATCACGCCGTTATTGTAGGACCGGACAAGGGTCGAGATGCTGGAAATACCGGAAATCTGAGGGTAATTACCCGTCAGATCGGTACACAGCCGGTCGGTCCACCTGACACCCTGCACCGTTTTCGTATCAATCCCCCGGAGGTAGAGCGGGAGCGGCGTAAAGGATGCCCCCACGGACTGGACTTCATCGGCAACCAGTTGTGCCGGCAGGTCAGCAGGTCCGATCGATTTTTCTGCAGCATTGACCGGGATGCCTTTATCCAGGACAATGCCGACCGATGCTATGACTACTGCTACCAGTACTACCGGGGCGGCAATCCTGACCACCCGGTATGCCACCCCGGACAGCCCGTTCTCGTACGCGGTTGCGAGCCGTTCGGTGATCGATCTGCCGGATGGTTTTGGTTCATATTGGAGCAGGAGGGCAAATGCTCCGAACCCGAAGAGGGAGGTGAGATAGCAGCAGATGATCCCGAGAATGGATACCGTGGCAAAGGTCTGGATCATCGGAATCGGCGTGATATACATGGCAACAAACCCGAGCGAGGTTGCGCCGAGGGCAATGAGTACAGCGGGCCCGGTCCGGATTATCGTTTCGGTGAGGGCAGACGGAGCATCGCGCTGCCTGCGCTCATCGTCAAACCGCGAGTGGAACTGGACCGCGTAATCGATCCCAAGACCGAGGAGGATGGGGAATGCCGCAACAGCCCCGTCGTTTGCCGGTATCTGCAGGATCCCCATGATGCCGAAGGTATAAAACAGGCCGAACGTGAGGAGGACGATCGGGAGAATCCAGAACCGGATTTTCGAGTAGAGAAGTGCCAGCACGATGAGCATGAACGCCATAGATGCCAGGATAAGGACGCTGAAATTTGCCATCATGGCATCCTGCAGCTGGATATTATAGGGCGTGTTGCCGGTCAGTTCGATGGATACGCCCGGCGGGAGGGTGGCCTGCCGGATCGCGCTGACAACAAACGGTTCGATATTCTGCGAGGCATCCGTAGACACCCCCTGGTCGATGAACACATAGGCGAGGGCCGTCTCCTTGTCAGGAACGAACTGCTCCTGCGTTGCCACGGGCAGGCTGGTAATGATTTTCTGGATCTCTGCCCGGGAGGAGGGGATTGATCCTCCATGGTTCTCAGCAACAATATCCGCTATAGACTCCGTGGAGCTGACCTGGTTTATCCGTCCGATCTGTTTTTCCAGGAGAAGAAGGCGATTTAAGAGTTCAGGATCCGTTGGATCGGAAGCTTTGATGAGCAGGATGTAGGTATCCTGCCCATAGCGGTTGTTATACAGGTCATAGACAACCCCGGAGGGAGACTGTTTGTCCATGAAGGCGTCGGATTCTGTCTGGGACGGGATCGTTGTCATGAAGCCGACAGCAATGATGGCAAGAACCATCATCACTGCCAGGATAACTTTCGGGTAGCGGTTGACTACAACGGCAATGCCGCCATACAGGTCCTCAATGTTCATGCCCGGCTGCTCCCCTGGAATAAGATACCTCTTGAGAGATCGTTAGTTATTTGTTCTTATTTGTTCCTGAAGGACAGATATGGTTGCAGTCCCGAAGAACCAACCTGTCCCCCAGGATCACTCCGGGGAAATTGCGCTCTCCTCCGGTTTCCAGCCCGGTTTTCTCAGCCGGTAGATGATCAGCGGGATGGCCACTACGATAAGGAGCCCCGCAATCATGAAGAGTACATAGTGCAATGAAGAAAATGACGAAAAGGATATCTGGCTTGGTGGGATGAGGGCCAGGATAAACAGGAAGACCATTGCTGCAAAACCCCCGCCGGCCACCAGCCAGATCCCTGCTTTTCCGCCGGGAATGACAAATGAACGGGGGACTTCGGAATGGTTATACCGGAGTTTTATCGCTGCGGCATACATGAAGAAATACATCACGATATACACGATCGTTGTCAGCGCGAGGAGAATCCAGTAGGAACTGTTGACCCCCCCGGGAAGGATTGCGTATACCCCAACCCAGAACGTGAAGAAAACACCCTGGAGGATCATCATGTTCACCGGAATCCCTTCGGCATTGGTCTTTTGCAGTACCGGCGGGAGGTTCCCGTCTCTCGCAGTCGATACGAGCCCTCTCACCGGGCCAAGGATCCAGGTCGAGGCTTCACCGATGGAACCCAGCACGATCAGGAGTGCAATGAGGGGAAGAAGCCATGGGACACCGGCGAAAATGATCTCGAATGCCTGCATGATGCCGGTAAGGATATCCAGGTTGCCGGCAGGCACCAGGAGTGCGACAACGAGCGATCCGGCAATACTCACGACGGCCATTACCATGCCGACGATAAGGATTGCAAGGGGATAATTCCTTTTTACATTTTTAACTTCGTTTGCATGTGCGGCTGTCATCTCTATGCCGATAAAGAGAAATACGAACGTCAGCAGGAGAACGATGCTGCTCATGTTGGTGAAATCCGGCATCAGGTCGCTTACTGTCGGGTGAAGGGTGATCTGGACGGGATTGCCTGCAGATATGTACTGGATACCCCCCACGATCAGGATAGCCGCGGGAATCAGCATACCAATAACGAGGAATGACCAGCTGATGCGGGTGTAAGTCTTGAGCCCCCGGAAATTCAGGAATGTCATGCCCCACCAGATAACAACACTGATTATGAACTGGTACATCTTGTTGTCGGCAACCTGGGGGATGAACGCGTAAGCAAAGGTTGCAGCGATAAAGGTCAGGGCAGCGACAAAACCAATCGTCATCTGGAACCATTGCAGCCAGACCGCAACAAACCCCCAGTGCTGGCCAAACGCCTCTTTGACCCAGACATAGACCCCGCCGGTCTGCGGCCAGCCGGTCGCGAGCTCGGCTGATACAAGGGATGCGGGGATGAGATAGAGGAGGATGGCAAGCAGGCAAAAGGCGATCAGCTGCCACTGGGTCTCGGCCATGTTGGGATATTTGCGGATATTGAACAGGGCCGCAAGAGTCAGAAGGGTAAATACCGCAAGCCCCATCCGGAAGGCCGATCTCTTTTCTTCATCCATGTAGTAAGCTAACCTCCTCTCCTCCGATGACTCCTGCTATGCCCCGGTATTAACCCATTCCGGGTTACTTCTCGTTTTCTATTGCCTGTTCTATCTTCTTTTTCATGATCTCAAGGTACTGCTCCCATGCAACCGGAATATGTGCCGAATGGGAGAGGAACGGGTTGAGGATACAGATCCGCAGGACATACACCGATTTGACCCGGTTCCATTCCTTCTCCGAAATGCCCAGCCGCTTGACAAATGCCTTGGGGGCAACGCCATAATCGGCATCGCTTAAGGCAGTTTTGGAGGTGATCCAGTCATTCTTGTACACCGGGCCGCTGATGTAGGAGGATTCATTGTAAATGGCTTCATTGAGATCGTTCATCTTGTCGAGATTTGTATTTCCCTTCTCGTTGAACGCCATGCAGACGATATTGAAATCCGGTGTTCCCACGAGCGGTTCTACGATGAACTCCCTTCCCTTGACTTTCAGGCTTTTTGTTTTCTGGAGTGCCTGGGTGAACATCTGTGCCCCCTCAATACTCCGTCCGATGATCTGGCCGTACCCGGTGATATTTAAGGGAATGACCCGGTGGCTGGCCCAGACTGCCGCGGCAGTTGCACCGGCTTTTGAACCTTCCATGATGTAACTCCCAAGAAGCGTGGGGGCGTTCTCACCGGATTCGAAGACATAGGCTGCAAAGTAGGAGATAAGGTCGAGGATACGCCGGTCCCTGATTGCAATGCCTCCTGCTGCATACGGGACATATCCCATCTTGTGGGGATCTATCGTGATAGAATCCGCTTTTCCCATTGCTTTGTAGGAGTCATAGATCAACTTGCTCGGGTAGGTGTGGTCATGGATAAATATCTTGTCGGATTTCAGGCGCTTTTTGAGCTCATCGTATTCCATGAACCTGCTGTTTTCATCGAGATAGAGTGCACGGGAATAGCCGCCATAGGCTGCATCGATGTGGAAGTAGAAGGAGATCCCTTTCTTCTCGTAATCGTCCCGGAGTTTTACAATCCGTGCAATCTCGTCAACCGATCCCTCTTCCGTTGTTCCCACAACCGCAACAACAGCGATTACCGGGATCTTCTTTGCAACGTGGTCATCGATGGTCTTTTTCAGGACATCCAGGTCCATGTGGAAGTTATCGCCAACCTGGATCTCGATCAAGTTTTTGTTCCCTATACCAAGGACATCGGCCCCTTTGACCCAGGAGTAATGTTTGGACTGGGGAACGAGGACAACCCCGAGCGTTCCCTTCCCGACCCCGGTGCCCCGGACGGTCTCGTTCCTGACGGCATCGAAACACCCGGCTTTTCGTACCTTATCTACAAGATCAAGGATTTTTCCCGTGGGCATATTCTGGAGCTGCCAGTCGTCCATCCCTTTGACCAGTTCGGGTTTCACTTTTTTTACCGCAAGAGGGAACGATTTGATGTTCCGGGCCATCCAGAGTCCCTCATAGTTGGCAATAGTACCATCGGTGGTGATATGTCCCCAGGAGGTTTCCGGGTCAAGCCCGAGCATGGTTGCCATGTCTTTTCCCGCTTCGATCTCAAGGACCGTGGTCACGGGAGAAGCCTCATAGGCACAGTTGTTCGGGTTGTAGAGGATGGTGGCCATGTACGCAAGGTTTGCAACCATGAGGGTGTCGCTGTTCATATGCCCGAGGTAACGGGCCGAAAACCAGGGCATGGAATCTTCCTTGAGTTTTGCGGAAAGACTGAGCAGGACTTCCGAAGTCCGGTCAAGGGTTGCCTGGAAGTGCTCGCTGCGCATCTCTGAAGCGGATGTCACGTTAGGGTCTTCCGGGTGGAAGTCCCTGCGCCAGTGGAGGTGCTCATCCATGAGGAAGGAGAGCATGTTCTTGAAATAGTCCCGGTTCTCTGACCGGGGGCCGAGGAACAGGGCCTTTACGTCAACATCCTCTGCTTTTGCCTGCGTGCTCTTGGTTGGTTTTTTTATTGCTTTTTTTGTTTTCTCAGCCATAATCGGATCACCATTGTTCATGATTATTCAGTTGTCTCTTCAGCAGTTTTTCCAATCTTCCATGCCGGTTTCTTGAATGCGTAGATGATTAAGGGAATGACTGCTACAAGGATCGTTCCTACAACCATGAAGGTCACAAAGCTGCTTCCCTCTTTGATCTGGGTAGGCGGGAGCATGGCCAGGATGAACAGGAGGGCCATCATGAGGAACCCGAAGCCGGCAACTATCCACATGCCGGCTTTTCCTCCGGGAATCGTAAATGCCCGCTTGACTTCGGGTTGGGAGTACCGGAGTTTGATTGCTGCTGCATACATCAGGAAATACATGACGATGTACACGGTCGTGGTCAGGGCAAAGAGCATCCAGAATGAACTGTTCACGCCACCGGGCAGGAGGACATAGACTGCGCCCCAGAACGTGATGAGGATGCCCTGGAGGATCAGCATGTTGACCGGGATACCGTTCTTGTTGGTTTTCTGCAGGACCGGGGGAAGCGTTCCCTCAGACGCGGTGGCAAAAAGACCCCGTACCGGTCCAAGGATCCAGGTCGAGACCTGCCCGATTGCCCCGATTGCGATGAGCAGGGCAAAGAGCATGGTCAGCCACGAGAGGTGAATGCTCGCAAAGATGACATTGAAGGACTGCATGATACCGGCAAGCAGGTTGAGGTTGTTGACCGGGACGAGCATGGCGACAATGAGTGCCCCTATGATGCTCACGACCGCCATGACAACGCCCACGATGAGAATGCCGAGCGGATAGTTCTTCTGGACATCCCTGATCTCTTTTGCATGCGTTGCCGTCATCTCGATGCCGATGAAGACGAACACGAAGGTGACTAGGAGAACAAGATTCGACGCTGAAGATAAATCGGGCATAAAGTCGCTGACTGCGGGGTGCATCGTGAGCTGGACCGGGTTACCTGCAAGGATATACCACAATCCCCCGATGATCAGGACTGCTGCCGGGATGAATGTCCCGAGCACCACCGACCAGGAACTGATCCGTGCATATTCCTTGAGCCCCCGGAAGTTGAGGAACGTGAGGCCCCACCAGATCACGACAATTACGATGAACAGGTACAGCTTGTTGTTCGCGAGATCCGGATTGAAGAGAAAGGAGAATGTTGCGGCAATGAACGTCAGAATACTGATGAACCCGATGGTCATCTGGAACCACTGCAGCCAGACAGCGGTAAAACCCCATCTCTCACCGAATGCTTCCTTAACCCAGACATAGACCCCGCCTTCCTGGGGCCACCCGGTTGCAAGCTCGGCAGACACGAGGGATGCGGGGATAAGGTAGATAACGATTGCGAGAAGGCAGAAGATGATCGACTGCCATCCGACTTCGCCCTGGGTCGGAAATGTCCGTATGCTCATCAGGGCTGCTGCCGTGATGAGAACGAATGCGACGAGCGACAGTTTGAATCCATTACCCGTGTTTTCAGCCATTTCAATCACACTTTTTGAAAATGTAGTATAAAAGTAATTATAGTTACCGAATAAGATAGACGGTAATTGATGAGGGGATGGCCGGGAAAAAGAAATGGCCGATCAATATGTGGTTGTTAAAAAATCCCGATTGAAAACCCCATCTCCCTCACATCACGTTTTTTCAAAGGGGTTCTGTGTGTGACCTGCCATGCTGATGGTTTTTCGTCATGCTTTTGAACGTTATCGCACTATTCAGGGAGGCCCTGGAACGTGCGGGACAGGTGCAATCTGATCGATGCGCCTGCATACGTGCCGGGGTTTTCTCTACAAGGGCACCGGGCATGGCGACAAGAACTCGTGCGTGATGATGGAATAACCTGCGATAACCCCCAGCCCGACATTTTATTGCAATCAAAATTTTCGGACGTTTTCCACCCGGAAAAACCCGGTCCTGTGATAGTTCACAAACCGGGGGGTTGGAAGGAATGGAACGAATGAATGCACAGGACTCCGAAAGGAACCCCCCATGTGGGAGCGTGCCGGGCATCAAAACCCATACGGAATGATCTCCTCTAAAAATGCTCCTTTTGGCAATCGGAGCCCGATTTGCAAAACCGGTTTTTCGGAGGGTTGCATTCTTTTGCGAATTGCAGCACACCGATTTTGAAAACTGTCCAAATCATCGTTATTTTGCGCATTTGATGGGCATTTCAGCCCCCAAAAACGGCCTTTTTAGTCCCGTTCCAGTGCACGATCTGTTCTTTTTCCGGACGGGGGGTCGCCCGGTAAAATTGCGGGGGGTTTGATCCAGACTCACCGGTTTACCACACCCGGCTTTCATGCAGACTACGGGTTCGATCATTATTGACGTTGTGGCGATCGTGATTCTGGGTGTGGGAATCGTGTTCGCCCGCCGCTGGTGAATACGAAGGCAGAACCCGGCCCTGTACCATGACTTGGATTAAATTCTCACTTTTTTACGCAGATGATGGTTTCTGGAAGAAAAATTCATGATCTGCGTTGTAACTGGAACCCGGGTGTGTTACCATCATCATTGATATCCGGAAAAATCTACCACATGTCCATCGTATGCATCAATAGAAATCATCCCCCCTTCATGAGTTCCCATAACTATTCTGTGAACATGAAAAGACCAAACCATTTCCTGGTTCCCATCCATATCCTTCCAGGTTTTTTGTCCAAGTGGGACTATCTCGGCGGGTTGGAGATCCCGTAGTCCAATCTTCAGAAAAAATGCATCTGCATATTTCCATGCCTGATCTTCCGTCAATGCAGATGATCGGTTGGATCCAAAGGATAGTGTCCCGTAAAAATGGGGAGTGAGTGTAGTCACGACAGTGACGGGAGTTATTGTCTGGTTTTGCGTCGGGGAGACTGATGTCGGCGGTTGTTGTGGAGTGGACAGAGCGTTATGAGTCTCCGGGCGAGTGTTTGCTGAAATATTAATTGCATTCGGTTGCGGAGTTCCGATGCAGCCGCTGGTACCAAGAATGAGTCCAATGATGACTGAAAAAAATACTTTCCGGATTATTACATCATTCCGATCCATTATTTCCCCTTATCCGAATTTAATATACCGGACAATCTGCCCATTATGTGCATCAACAATGATCTGCCCGCCATAAAAATTTGGATTACTCGTGTCTTGTTTGATTTCAAACTGCCATGCGAGATGTTGGGTGTTATTATCATCAATCGCGATGACCAACCCAAGATTTTTCCTTTGAGTCACGCCAATGGCTCTAATACCCATGCCTTCAAAATATTTTTTCACCTTTTCCCAAGCTTGTTCTTCCGATTGATCGGGATTCAGGTTGAGATTTGCATCTCGGGGAATGTACCATTCATGATAGGATTTGACTTTCCCGTCACGTGCATCAAGAGTAACATCAATTTGATTAAATCCAGCAATCTCTTTAGAATCAGTTGATGATTCATTTGGAAGAACAAAATATTGCCTCCACGAATATACGAATCCACTGTCTTTTGCTATCTGACTAATCGTTTTAATCACTTTGTTTGTTTCATTTTCCCAGAATTCAGGACATTTTTCTTTGGCATATGATTCCGCTATCATTAATCCCGAATTGATATTGATTGTCTCGTTCTTGATCTTTAATCCTGTGTCATATGATGACATGGACTGTACTCTGCGAGTGACATTATTTACCTTGAATGAATAATTTCCGGATTCAAATTCATACAAATCCGCATACGAGTAATTCCTGATGCCGGTAAACGTGAGGTTTATTTCGGGTGATCTGGTAAAATTACGGATAATATTTTCAGCCTGAATAGTGAATGGGGTTGTTCCAGATGTTTGGTTTAACGTCGTCGATATAGTGGAAAAGGTTGTTTTTTGTTGATAGTCGAGATGTTCATTGTTAACAATACACCCTGAAATCATGGTGATTACGATGATTAATAAAAAAAGAAAAATTTTTGATGGTTTTCCAGTAAAATTCATGTAACATTCTCCGCTTATCCGAATTTAATATACCGGACAATCTGCCCATTATGCGCATCAACAATGATCTGCCCGCCATAAAAATTTGGATTCATCATGTCTTGTTTGATTTCAAACTGCCATGCGAGATGTTGGATGTTATTATCATCAATAGCGATGACTAACCCAAGATTTTTCCTTTGGGTCACGCCAATGGCTCTAATTCCCGTGTCTTCTAAATATTTTTTCACCTTTTCCCAAGCTTGTTCTTCCGATTGATCGGGATTCAGGTTGAGATTTGCATCCCTGGGAATGTACCATTCATGATAGGATTTGACTTTCCCGTCATGTGCATCAAGAGTAACATCAATTTGATTAAATCCAGCAATCTCTTTAGAATCAGTTAATGATTCATTTGGAAGAACAAAATATTGCCTCCACGAATATACGAATCCACTGTCTTTTGCTATCTGACTAATCTTTTTAATCACTTTGTTTGTTTCATTTTCCCAGAATTCAGGACATTTTTCTTTGGCATAACTATCAGCGATTAACAATCCCTGATTAATGCTGATAATATTATTTCCCGTGGAGGGTTCGATCACATTTGTATATTGAGATTGTATCCTTCCCGTATTACGGTTGACATTATAGGTAACATTGTCAGCTGTGAATGTATCCAAGTAGCCGTATGAATAATGTGTAGTTTTCTGATATACCGGACCTTTACTATCATTATCAGAAGAAAATTTTCGGATTGATTGTTGTTCTTTTAGCAAAGTGGATTTTCCTAGAAGACTTTCACTAGCTGGTGAGGATTCCTGTTCTGACTGGTCCAATTTTAAACGCTGGATCATTTGATTTACAGCACCTGTGGGAAGAGATTGTGAACAACTAGATCCTTGAGAATAAAGATGTTCAAAAAGACAATATTGGTACTTATCTGGATTATCTATTGGACCTTCCAGAGACTTGCAATATGAATCTTCTGTTGCTGCATTTTTCCCATCCTCATGAGCCTGCTGTATCGTTTTTCCATTTTGTAGTGCACTCCAAAAAGCAGAACTATAACTATGCATACCATCAGCTGCAATCAATTCAGTCCATCCCATCGCACAGCCGGCACTTTTTGATATTACAACATCGACAAGATTTCCATGGTCGGCAGATGTATTGCCAGTATGACATCCGAAAAAAACCGCCAGTTTCATATTGCTGTATGATGTACTGGCTTCATCAAAACTATTCGTATTATTCTTCGCATAAAAAAGAGTCTGGCCAGGGTCAAAGAAAGAATCATTAAGCTGAATCTCCCCGAGATTACCATGGCCACTAAAAAAGAATATCTGATCGTTTGGAAGCCTTGATTTTATGGTTATAGGATCTGCGTTATAGAATGTTGTTGGATTATAATTCATCAATTGTTGTTTACTTGCTGCATCTTCAATATCTGATTGATGCATTAAACGACCCGCAATATCCGTTGCTTGATTCGATATCAGCGCCGTCACCACCACATACCCCACTTTTGTCATGGTATTGTTCCCGCCGGCATTCGTAACGGTCAGGCTGACCGTGTAATTCCCGGCATTCGAATACGTATGCGTCGGGTTCTGCAGCGTTGATGTCCCACCATCGCCAAAAGACCAAAACCACGTTAAAGGATCTCCTTGTGATGCATCAGTAAAAATAATGTCTAACGGCATGTTTCCGGAACGTGGTGTACCATTAAATTCGGCAACAGGTAGTTCGATCGTATCCTCCGCCATCAGGGAAATGCTTCGTACAAGATTATTTGTCCACTGATTTCCTGCTGCAACAATTTTTAGGGTACTTGCAGTTGTCCATGACCTGTCAGAAATATCAAATTGAACTGTAGAATCACACGCGGTTATGTTTCCCAGTAAAATGTTGTCGAGGTATACTTCTATAGGTTCAGAATCATAGTAACCGAGTCCCATGGTAACACGTACATACTGACCCCCTGTTGCATCAAGAGTTGTCTGCATTGTCCCCCGATCACCTGTATGACAGAAGATGACTGTGGCATGATAATCTGAATAGTCCGCCTCCCAGTCATCAGGTTCCCAATACATTTCCGGTCCGTTTTCACTGGTAAATGTCCACCCATCAGGTATTGGTGGCCACCAGATGCCTTGTTGCTCATTCAGGATTTCCTGTTCATACGTCTCAGTTACCTGATCAAATTGTCCATTTATCGCGCGTTCTGAAAGATTTGTTCCATATTGTTTTGTATTCCTGATTGTTTTGGAATGAGTCGCCGGAATGATAATCGATTTATTTTTGAAATCTTCCGTAGAAAATATTTTATTCCCTCTCCGGTCAAGGACTTCCCGGATTCCGTTATTGGATCGATACACCAATCCTCTCTTGGAAACAGAATGATTCGTTGTACGGTTTTCATGTATTTTTTGTTTCGCCTTCGTAGGTACAGGAGATAGGTCAATTGCTGATTTCGCAACCTCCGGTTTAACCCCGTTTGCAGTATCAGATATCAGGATTTTTTCTTTTCCGTGCACGGGAATATTCAGAGAATTATTTCCTTTAAACGCTGTTGAAGTATCGATGAGGGTTTTGTTATCCCAACCGGTAACATTTGCTATGGGGGACCCGATATTCATATCATGCAAAATCAATACCGGCGTAGCATTCATTGGGATTGCCGTTTTGACTATTTCATCAGCACCGACTACTGGCATTTCAAAAAATGCCAAAAACAAGACTATGATGCAAAGGATAATGAGAGAATCTGATTTCATCAGTTTCGTTGCCTCCAGGAATATGTTGCATGTCTTTAAGAGGCATGGAAAATCTTCATCAGGATGGAAGATCCGGTTCTCATGCCTACGGGCAGGACCGGGTTCAACAGAGTTTCGTCGCTTGGTGAACCCGTCCTTCTTCCTTTTTCGGGACAACCACCGGCTATCCCCACAAATTGATTTCTAATTAAAATATTTATAATTTATTTATTAATATTGTCATAGATTATCTTCTTTGAATAATATACGGCGCGTTGAGCGGGAAACTGAAAATAGGATGAATTAACGAAGCCGTGAAGAAATTTTTCTGGGGTAAAGATTCTGCGCAGAGTGCTTTTAGTATCCGCATTTTCATTCAATACTCCACTTCTTGACCCGAGAATAGGGAACATTACCTGGTCTTTTAGGTTACCGTGCATTCCCTCTTATTTCCTTTTGAGAGGTGCATAATATCCTGTGACTGACGTTAACCGCATATCACAGGTCTGAACTGGATCATCATCCACTCGATAAATCAGGGTGTAATTGAGATTTGAGATTTTAGCATTCTGCCAGGGTTCATCCCGGCGTTTATCCGAAAGATCGCAGGGTTTATATCCGCGCCCCTCCGGGTGATGGCGGAAATAATTACACTATCTTTATCCAGAACGGTCTGGCATCTTAAAAAAAAGATCGGGGGTGAGATCATCCCATCATGCCCGGTGGCATGCCGCCCATTCCGCCGGGGGGCATACCGCCACCCGGAGCAGCGGACTTTGCGGCGGCGATGACGTCATCGATCCTCAGGATCATGACTGCAGCTTCTGCCGCGCTCGAGATTGCCTGCGTCTTGACCCGGAGGGGCTCGACAACGCCGAGCTTGAGCATATCGGAGGGTTTCTTTGCGTCGGCATCGACCCCGAAGGTCTTCTTGCCTGCTTCATGAGCTGCCCGCATATCCACGAGGATGTCGATTGCATTGAGCCCTGCATTCTCCGCGAGTGTTTTCGGGATGACTTCCATTGCTGCTGCAAACGCTTCGATGGCCAGCTGGACCCGGCCCCCGACCGTTGCGGCATATTCGCGGAGACGCAGCGAGAGCTCGGTCTCGGGTGCGCCGCCACCGGCAACGATCTTCTTGCCCTCGACTACTACGGAAACCACCATGAGTGCGTCGTGGATTGCACGTTCGAGTTCATCGACCACATGCTCTGTACCGCCCCGGACAATGATGGAGACCGCTTTTGGGTTCTTGCACTTCGAGACAAAGATCATCTCGCCGCCAGAGACCTTGCGCTCCTCGACAAGCCCGGCAGTGCCGAGGTCCTTTGACGAGACTGCATCAATGCTGTTGGCAATCGTTGCCCCGGTTGCCCGGCCAAGGTTCTCGCAGTCGCTCTTCTTGACCCGGCGGATGGCGAGGATGCCGGCCTTTGCCAGGTAGTGCTGCGCAACATCGTCGATACCTTTCTGGCAGAAGAGAACGTTTGCACCGCTCTTGATGACCTTGTCCACCATGACCCGGACCATGTGCTCTTCCTCGTCGAGGAATGCCTGCACCTGTTCTGGCGTGGTCATGTTGATCTTCGCGTTCACTTCGGTCTTCTTGAACTCGATGGCCGCGTTGAGGAGCAGGATCTTCGCGTTCTTGACAGACTCCGGCATGGACGGGTGGGCCCGCTCCTTGTCGATGACCATGCCTTCGATGAGTTCCGTGTCTTCTACGGAAGAGCCGACTTTCTTCTCCACGTTGATGTGGGCGAGGTCCGCTTTGCCGTCGGGATCGATGACCGAGGTGACTGCCTTGACGATGATGTCGCAGAGCAGGTCCTTCGATGCCTCGGCATTCTTGCCGGTCAGGGCCGTCCCGGCGATCTTTTTGAGCATTGCCGTGTCGGTGGGCTTGACCGTGATGGCAATCCCGTCGAGAATGGTGAGCGCTTTTGCCGCTGCCATTGTGTAACCTTCGGCAATAACGGTCGGGTGGACGCTCTGGGCAAGGAGTCCCTCGGCACTCTTGAGCAGTTCGCCGGCAATGATGACGGACGTGGTGGTGCCGTCCCCGACTTCAGCATCCTGCGTCTTTGCAACTTCGACAATCATCTTGGCTGCGGGGTGCTCGATATCCATTTCCTTGAGGATGGTAACGCCGTCGTTGGTGATGGTGATCTCGCCAATCCCGTCGATGAGCATCTTGTCCATCCCGCGTGGACCGAGCGTGGAGCGGACCGCTGCTGCCACGGCCTTGGCCGCTGCAAAGTTGCTGTTCTGGGCTTCCTGGCCGCTGGTCTTCGTTGTTCCTTCCCTGACAATGATGATGTTTTGTCCACCGAGTTGTTGTGACATGGTATTACTCGAAACCTCCTTTGTGATTATTGTCGATCCGCTGCCATGCGTCCATCCCCGGCGTTTCCTGCAAAACAGACGTCCTTTATCGGGATATGCTGCCTGGTGGCAGACGGTATCTCCACTTGCAGATCACCGTTGACCGTTGTCTGACTAATAGTTTTCTTTTTCTGGCAGAGGTATGTGGGGTCCATCAGGGATCAGGACTTGTTGACAGATTTCACACTGCAATCGATCTCCGGCAAAAAAATTTCAATCATCCCCCAACCCCCTGCATGTTTTTTTTTCGGCAGACCCTGGTACAATGGACTGAACCTTCACGCCGGAGAAAAGTGTTTACTGTGAGATAATTATCCTACTGTAGGATAATTAACCTACAAACGGCTGATTTACCAACACCCCCGGACCCTGCCTGAAATTTTTTCAGCAGACTCCGGTGCAAAAGGAATTGGATTATTGTTTCTGGAGTACGGTCCGGACAAGCGTATTGGTTGCCGGATCAGCAAAAAAACCAAGTGCGATCCCGCCACGTTCGGAAATCCGATACTGCCTCTCCCTCCTTTCATCTTCTGATACCCGTTCAAGAACAAGTCCTGCATCTTCAAGTGTCCGCATGAAGGTTGAGAGTGTCGCGTGCGTAAGTTCCGCGGCCGGCTTCCTACCGTTTTTGTATTTGACGGGCTGAACCGGGGGATCGCCCGGCTTTGCCCTCTTCACGCGGGTTGGGACATATACGGACCAGAGTTGTTTGTAGATATATTCCCGTGAAATCCATTGTCGGTGGCCAGCTTCCGTTATTTTCGGATTTGTCCTGAGGAGCAGGGCAAGGATAGTCTGGTAGTTGGGATTTTCCATCATCCCCTTAACCGATCGTTCCGGCAACGGGACACTCCTTGCTGTCTTTTCATCAAATGCGGAATAGACTTCCCCGCCAAGCCATGGCGCGAACGAGAGGAGCGCCATGCAGAGCGGTTTCGATCCGCCCGAGAGATCGAAGGTGAACCGGGCACCGGGATATTCGCGGTGGACCTTCATGAGGATGGTGTGGACGGAAGGGTAGGCTGGCGGGAAAACTGTTTCCCGGGAGAACGGGATGGCAAGCGATGCGGAGATCTCCTTCACGGCATCGACCGCATGACGGACCATAAGCCGCTGTTCCTCAATATCCGGATTGGACGAGTTTTCGTAGGTGGTGCTGTCCGCAAGGACGTACGTGCGGGTGATGGTGGGGAGGGTGCGGAAGATGGCCGGGTACGCGGTGTGGATGTTCTCGCCGGCGCTGATGATATGGACGTGTTCTTTCTGATCCATTGATTAGTGTCTGGAGTTATGGGTTAAATTGTTATTTGTTTATATTTCGACATAAATTTTTATTTTGTTTGACCCGGGTGCGATGAACGTTGCCGTTCCTGTCGGATTGCCCCGGTCGCTGATCGTAGCAAGAACGAGTATTTATACCATAGTTCAAAGACAGAATATATATTATGTAACAAAAATTGTTTGTTTGTTATTCTATAATATGTTATTTTTATTAGCTTACTTAGATGTTATTATAAACAAAATAAGTATCTTTTTATATCTATAAATTAAAGATTTTTTGGAGACTATTCCGGTCAGTTACCGTGCTGGAGCAGATTTTTGGGGAAAACCACCGTCAAAAGAGTTACGATATGACTGGATGGCCTCTGATGGAGAAAAAAATGACCGCAAAAACTGAACAGAAACCGGATATTGAATGCACTCTGAACATTAAAGTCGGCGAGTACGGCGTTGTTTGCCTTCCCAGCCAGGAAGGTTCCACAGGGTATCACTGGCTCCTCCCCACTATGCCGAACTGTATCAATCGCACAGCTGATGGATGGATCCCTGTGCTTCCAGGCCCCGTATTTCCCGGTGAGCCCGGCTTTCACTACTTTATATTCCGTGGTGTCACCAAGACCGCAACACCCGCCAAGATGACCTTCCAGCTGGTACCCCCGGTCGGGCACCCGATTGTCCAGACGGCTATCTGCACCGTCATCGTGACCCCGTAGGTTCCCCATCTCATTCTGGAGTTTCCCGTTTGAGGTGGCTGCACAAGGCAGGGTGAACTCCACCCTGCTCACTTCCTTAATGGAGATAATCCCTCCATGGAGATATGGTTTGCCGGGATAGGAGGGCAAACATTATTTTGCCATCCTCTCGGTTTCCGCGAGTAATTCCAGGTCTTGAGGAATTCCTGTTCAGGGTATTTCCGGTTACCCGGACCGGTATCCGGTTGCCGGTACCCTGCCAGATATCCGGAACAAGGAGAAGGCATGACTCAAAAGTACGATATTGAAGATTTAATTCTGAACTACGATCCCGAGAATCCACAGGAACGTTTCCTTTCCGCCGGTCTCGAAGGTGTCGCGTATGCAGCGGGTGAAAGACTGCCGGGCCCGGTCCCGTGGCCGGAAAAGACTGCACCGGTTGCAGCGCCGCTCTCAACGATACCCGCGGAGGACGAGGATCTGACAAAATTCAATGGGTACGATGCAGTCATTATGACCTGGACCGTTGCAGAAGCAGTCACCCTCGCAACCCTGATGTCGCCCGGATATTCCCTTTCACAGTGGTACCAGTACCGGCATAATGTAAACGAATATATTCCGCTTGTTACCGGGGCAAATGCTCCGTTCAATGATAGGAAATCCGAGCGTTATTATCACAGTCTTGGCCTGTATTTTCCCTGCAGGGTTGGCGGGGCACGGGTGTTGCTCATCAAGTCCGGGCTGCACCTTGACAAGGACGGGGAGAACCTGCCAATATCTCTCCTGATTAAAGATGTGATAGAAGCAGTCCGGCCCACCCTGTTCATAACTACGGGAACGGGGGGCGGGATCGGGACCGATGTGTTCCTTGGCGATGTTGTCATTGCCGGGAAAACCCGGTTCTATTGCACGAAGCAGTTCCGAAACGAGCCCTGGAAATCGGCGTCGTATGATACCTCCCCCCTGCCACCGGGTACGCTGTCTGCCATCACGCCCTCGCTGACAAAGGTGAACGCGGCAAAGATTGAAGGGGGCCGCCTGATTCCGGAGATCTGGTCCGGGGGTGAGGCAGTAATCGTGACAACCGATTTCTTTGGGTTTGACGATTCCACCAACTTTTATGGTCTTCAGGGACGGGGCCGTACCTGCGATATGGGCGATGCGATGGTAGGGCAGGTTCTTCAGCAGTACCCGAAAATAAAATGGTATGCAATCCGCAATGCGTCGGATCCCCAGATTCCCAATCCATCCGGAAATATTCACGAGGCTGAGAAGGTTTCGGCAGAGATCTATGTGAAGTACGGGGCTCTGACAACTGCAGCGAGTGTTATTGCCAGCTGGGCAGTCATCACCACTGCTTTCCCGTAAGGAAATGAATGACGGTTGGATTTCACTACCTCCCTCATAATTGGAGGATACCCGTGCAGGCAGCGAGCGTGTTGTTCATCGTGCCGGTGGCGGGGTGTATGAAGAAGAACAACCACATGATTATGACAGGGGGATTATCGCATGAGTGAAAAGGGTAACCGTAGTATCGCAGTTACAACTGCAGGATCATTACCTGCTGCAATTTCGGATTCTGGTGAACCGAATATGCATTCATTTGCGGTGGTTACCCCATGACTCTGTTCCGCTCAATGTTTGTTCTCATGATCGTGTGTGTCTGTATCCTTATGGTCGTGGGATGCACGACAAAACCGGCTTTGGAAAACCCGGCCGGTACCCCGACCCCCTCCTCCAAGGCGCTTTATAAGGTCACAATTGCACAACCCAATGGCAGTCATGCGGAATTTATGAAGATGGATTCCGATGTGTATAATGTTGGAGAAGTTGTTGAGTTTTATGTTGTAAATGAAGGACCAGAAACACTTACCTGTGCAAACACCCCGCCTTCATTCCGCATATATTATAAAAAAGATGATAATACTTGGGAGTATCAGACAGAAGCGGGTGAGACGATGTCCCCTCGCATCTCATATTTAAAACCTGGTGATTCTACGCGTTTGCGCAGATTAATTACCACCGATTGGACCCCCGGTCGTTATCGGATTGTTTTCGATGGTGGCATCTCCCGAGTGTTTGAACTTCGGGAAATTTCAAAATTATGAATCTATTGAAGAAGATATTTTTCATAGTGTGATTAAACGTTAAGAATAATCTTTCATTTTTTCGAAATAAATTACCGGGTGACTCCTTTTTTTGTATCCTTCATCGGCAAACCAGATGCTCCGGTTTTGTCCACCGTTTATTCCAGAATCTTTCCTGAATAGAGAGGCACTCTACACCTAAGAAAAAGGAGATCCATTACTATTATGACGTAGATCATAATGTGATCTGGCAGATTGCTCGAAGAATATTCCAACATCAAAGCAAAGGATTGTGGAGATTCTTAAAGGAGATTCCCGCGGATGGACCTACTCGGCACATACAATTTTCCCTGAAAAAAATCATTTCCTCGCGATCGTCACATATCCCGAGTGACTCACGCTCGTCGAAGGCCGGGTCCCCCTCTTCGACCGGGTCATCTCCCGTTCGATGAGTTCATGGGTGTGCACCTCGCGGAAGAGCGGGGTTGCTGCATCCACCACGATTGCCATCTGTTCCAGGAATGGCGTGTAGCACGCGAGGTACCCGCCGGATCGCAGCAGGGAAAATGCATGGGTCACGTGCTCGGTCTGGATCTGGAGATCGAGATGGACCACATCGAATGAACCCTCTGCATCAAGGAAATCCTTTGCAACTGCTTCGACGTTTGGCAGTTTCGCCTCGGTGATGTTCTTCATCGCGAGCGTGGAAAACTCCGGGCGGATCTCGTAGGTTTTCACGGTCTTTGCGACCCCGCCAAAATAGATGGCTGCAATCCCGCTGCCGGTCCCGGCATCGAGCACGTCATCGTTGTGGTTCATGCCGGTATAGGCAATAACAAGCCCGATGTCCTTTGGCAGCATCGGTGCGCCTGAACGCTTGCCGTATGCGAAGAAATCAGTCGGCCTCGGGATACGGATGACGAATGCCGATCCGCTATGGGTGGCAACAACGTCCCCGCCGTTTTTCCCGACAAGAGATTCAAGTTCGATCTGCCCTTTGTCGGTGCCGAGCTTCCCCGGCCCGGCTTTGACCCAGAATTCCCTGCCCTCTCCTGCGAGAAGGACCCGGTCGCCTGCCTCGATCATCACTGGGCCAGCTTCATGATGGCTTCAGCAATGTCGCCGTTGCATGCAATAAGGGCTTCCTTCGCCTTCTCCGTGGACACGTTTGCCTGCGCAGCAACCATGGTCACATCTTCTGCCGGGATCTCAACCTCTGCCGGCACGAAGCGGGGCTCACCCGTGATCTGGTAACTGGTGGCGCCCTGCATGGTCATTGCCGAAACCTCGGCTGAATCAAAGATCCAGTTGCCCTTGGGCGTCTTGATAACAATACTCTGCACGTCTTCAATCTGCTCGACATTCATGCCGAGCTTCTTCATCATCGCCTTCATCTGGCGTGGGTTGATATTTCCCGGAAGCATCCTTCTCACTACCCTGCCGTACTCTTACAGCTACTCCATAATTAAATGCAAGCATCCCGGTGCCTGAAACAACCGCTCCGCCGCAGGCTATCAGGCGATCATCTCCGGCAACGACGAGCACGTCATCGCCCGCGCGGATGGCCGGGTCTGCGCCGACAACATGCTTTGCAAACGCGTTCTTGCCCTGCGCCACGAACTCCGCCACATCATCCCGGATGACGACGCGGTACCCCGGGGCTGGGAGGAGGGCCTGGAGCCTGCGGGCCCCCTCCATGCCCAGCGTCAGCCTGCCATCCGATGCCCGGATCGTTGCGAGCCGTGCCCCCTCAAAGAGGATCTGCCGTATCCGTCCGGTGGTGGAGAGCATGAACCGGCACCCCTCCGGAAAGAGCCCGGCTCCGACGCCATTCCCGAACTGGAAATCAGCTATGACCTGAACCCGCCGCAGCGAACTGTTCTCCGAGTATCCTGTTGACACGATAAACAAACTCCTCTTCTGCTGTTTTCGGGATATACGCTCCCGCCGCGATCTTATGTCCCCCGCCACCGCCGCCATATTCGGCCGAGGCGTCGCTCAAGGCCTGCTGGAGGTCGATGCCCTGCTCTACGACCCGCTCGGTAGTCCGCATCGAGACCTTGGTGAGGTTCGTATCCTCGGGAACCTCGCACATGATCAGGATGGGCTTTTTGCTGTTGAGCTTCGAGAGGGCCATGCCGGCCCCGATGCCCACGATGGTGTCGGGATACCGTCCGCCAACGTGGAGCCACTGGAGGTTGTCGAGCTCCTTGACCCCGGTATCGATGATATACTGGAGCAGGTTTCTGATGATGGCCCGGTGGTTGTTGAGCATGTGCTCTGCATCCCGGTATGCCGGCCCCCGGTCGCCCCGGAGGATTGCGCCCCCGATCTGGGGTTTCGACCACCGGCCGCATGCATTGAGCATGGTTGCGTATTCCTGTGCATTCCGCAGCGGTGTCCGCGGGATCTCGTCGGGAAAGCCGTAGGTCTCCGCAAGGAGCCGGTCCACCGGATCGCCGTTGGCTATGAGCTGCTCGGCAAGCGCCGAGATGATCTTCCGACGGTCCTCGACCGCTATCTCCTCCCAGACAAACCACCGCCCGTCAGGAGTCTGCTGCCGGATGCCGAGTTTTTTTAAGAACTGACGGGTCCCCTCGGGATTGTTGCTGATCCCTTTGATGAACGGGTCATCGTTGTAGGCAAGCGAGAGGTGGACCGGCCGGGTTGCGGTGCCGTAACAGTTGAGATCCTTTTTCCGTACCTCGACATTCCCGCTCTTTATGCCATCCTCCACGATGATATCGCGGGCCGGGCCAACAAGGCCGCACTTCTCCCGCGCCATCATGTCGCCGACATTGCCCACGATCGCCAGCTTGGCAAGGTCGATATTGGCCCCGTCGAGCTCTTTTGCGATCAGGTAACAGACCCCGGCCGCACTCATGCGGGTGAAGCCGTACGGAAGGCAGTTGACCTGCGTGTAGGCAATTTCTGCGGGCTGGCTTACGTGGTGATCAACAATGATCACGTCTTTTTCCGTAAGACCGCGTTCCGCGAGCAGGTTCTGCTGGCCGGCACCAAGGTCAGAGAAGATCTTCAGTGACGGGTCGGAGGGAACCTGCGGCATGGTGAGGGGTTCGAGCTGGCGCACGAACACCGACTTGACCTTGATGCCCTGCCGTGAAATTGCTTGGGAAAGGACAGCCTCGCTGGAGATGCCATCGGCATCAATGTGGGAGATGATGGTAATTTCCGGTGCTGCCGCGATCTGCTCAGCGGCTGCTTTCACATCATCACAAAAACCCATTGCCATATATTTAGGGAGTTCATACAGATGAATTGTACGAACAATGCAACCAGAACGGTTTGGGGAATTTGTGGAATCCGGGCTCATCACCCCTGCCCGGATGAGGGTTGTTGATGCCAACGCAATGGCGCTTGGTGTCACCGGGCTGCAGTTGATGGAGAGCGCCGGGAGAGGGCTTTCCGAGCAGGTCCTCACGTATAACCCGGAACGGGTACTCATCCTCTGCGGGAAGGGTAACAACGGGGGCGACGGCATGGTTGCAGCCCGTTATCTCCAGCGCGGAGTAACAACGGATGTTCTGTATCTTGACTCCGGCACGCGGAGCAGTACGTGCGAACACCAGCTTCGTTCGCTCCGGCATGCAGCGGTCTCTCTTCACCCGTTCACGTGCAGGGATGATCTCGTTCCCTTCAAGCATCTCTTTTTAAAAGCGGATGTGATCGTGGATGCCCTGCTCGGTACCGGCATGACATCCGGGGTCCGGGAGCCGTTTGCCTCCTGTATTGCAATGGCCAATGGTTCCCCCGCGAAGATCCTTGCCGCGGACATGCCGACACCCGGCATACGTTTTGACCGGATCTGTGCTTTCCACCGGGCAAAGATGGCGGGATCGATGGTCATTGACATTGGCATCCCGGCCGGGGCCGAATGCGGTGTTGGACCCGGTGACCTTACCCTCCTCCCCTCACGCGACCCGAAAGCACACAAAGGTGTCGGGGGAACTGTTCTCATCATTGGCGGGGGGCCTTACCAGGGCGCCCCGTACCTTGCCGGGCTCGGTGCCCTCCGGGCAGGGGCCGATATTGTCCGTATTGCGTCTCCGGTGTTCGAGCCCATACCCGATCTCATCTTCGAGCGACTGAGCGGGGAGCGGATCACGGAGGATCATAGTGAGCGGCTCATCTCACTTGCCAGGAAAGCGGATGTGGTTGTTTGCGGGAATGGCATGGGCACGGAGAGCCATGCGGTGGTTCAGGCAATTGCCCCCTGGTGCAAAAAAGCGGTTTTTGACGCGGATGCCCTTCGTCTCCCTCTTCCCCGGGCCCGTGATGATACAATCTATACTCCCCATGGGGGTGAATTCACCCGGATAACCGGAACTTCCCTGCCGGAGGATGCTGTCGGGCGTGCCCGTGCAGCGAAATCGGCAGGGATTAACGGGACGGTTCTTCTCAAGGGGAAGACCGATATTATTACTGACGGGAACCGTGTGCGGTTCAACCGGACCGGCGACCCTGCCATGACGGTCGGTGGAACGGGAGATGTGCTGGCCGGTATTGCCGGAGCCCTGCTCTGCCAGCTTCCGGCATTCGATGCAGCCTGCATTGCCGCTTATGTCTGCGGACGGGCGGGCGAGGCAGTTGTTGCCGGGCGGGGCGGAGGCATGCTCCCCTCGGATCTGGTGGACAAGATCCCGGCGATACTATTCAGGAAAGGTGCATGATGCCGAAATTTACCCATATTGAAAATGACCGGGCACAGATGGTGGATATCAGTGGAAAAGGAGAAGTTGTGCGCGAGGCAACGGCATCGGGCAGGATTTACCTGCGGCCGGAGACCCTTGCTGCAATCCGTGATGGCAAGGTTATCAAAGGCAATGTCCTTGCAACGGCCCGGGTTGCTGCCACCATGGCGGTCAAAAATACTTCAGGAATTATACCCATGTGCCATCCCATCCCCATCAGCGCCATCACCGTTGACTTCACGGAGGAGACCGGGTATATCGAGGCCATCGTTGTTGTGAAGATGACCGGCAGGACCGGTGTGGAGATGGAAGCGCTGACCGGTGTTTCGGTTGCCCTCCTGACCGTCTGGGATATGGTGAAATCCGCAGAGAAGGACAAGGACGGGCAGTACCCCGTCACAAGAATCGAGAATATCCGTGTTCTTGAAAAGAAGAAAGGCAAATAACTCTCTTTTTCCCCGGTATCCGGGATGGTGTACTTTAATATCCCGCTAATCATAGTATATGGGAATGCGGGATCTCATCCCGTAGACAAGGAATGTAGCCCTCTTTGGGCCGAACCTTAGGAGAATACCATGGTAAAATCAATGTACGCCTTCGTCAGGGAGGCATGGAAAGTACCGGCAGACAGCGGAGTCAAGGAGCTCCTCTGGAACCGTATGCAGGAATGGCGCCGTGAAGGCAGTGTTGTCCGCATTGAACGGCCAACCCGCATTGACCGCGCACGCTCGCTCGGCTACAAGGCAAAGCAGGGTATTGCCGTTGCACGTGTCCAGGTCCGCCGCGGTGGCCGCCGGGCATCCCGGTACGTCCGCGCACGCCGTTCAGCACGGATGGGCAAGAACCACCTCACTGCCGGCAAGAGCATCCAGCGCATTGCCGAAGAGCGCGCATCCAAGAAATTCCCCAACATGGAAGTCCTCAACTCCTACTGGGTAGGACAGGACGGGAAGCTGAAATACTACGAGGTCATTCTCGTTGACGGCCACAACCCCTCAATCCGTGCTGACAAGAACCTGGCATGGATGGCAAACTCCACCCACCGCGGCCGTGCCGAGCGTGGCAAGACCTCAGCCGGTCTCAAGGGACGGGGTATGCTGACCCGAGGGAAGGGTACCGAGAAGACCCGCCCCAGCATCCGTTCGCATGCAAACCAGGGCAAATAATCTTATTCTCTTTTTACGAAGTCTCCTTTCATGAAGATCACCGATGCCGCAGTTTTTGTGCACCCGTCCGGTGACTCGTCAGTCCGCAGGATGGCTCTTGAAGCAAAGGCCCTTGGCTTTGACAGTATCGTTGCTATCGATGCACAGTCATGCGAATACGAGGGCATAACGGTCTGCTCCGGTCGCTGTATCCGCGATCATGCAATGCGTGACGTGATCGCCCGGGTCAAGCAGGCCCGGACTACCGATGCCGTCATATCAGTCCAGGCCGGAGATAACGGGTTCAACCGGGCCGCTCTCGGGCTCAAAGGCGTGCATATCCTCCGCGGGATCCAGTCTGCCGACAAGACAGCATTCGATCACGTGGCTGCCAAGATGGCCGCCGATAACCGCGTGGCTGTTGACCTGGATCTCTCGATCCTTGTTTCCGCAAGGGGCATAGCACGGCAGCGGGTGATCCATCGCTACCTGGATATCCTGGTCCTGGAGCAGCGGTTTGAGTTCCCGCTGACCATCTCATCCCAGGCCAGATCCATTCTGGATATGCGGTCAGTCCGGGAGATTACGGGGCTCTGCTCTCTTCTCGGCATGGATACGGATGATGTTGCACGGGCGCTGGGTGGTATCGGGCTTCTCGATACTCCAGCCCCGGCAGCCGTGAGGGTGATCGGATGAGCGTCCGGCCGCCAACCCTGCGGGAGAACCGGCGCTATATCCTTGCCCGGGTTCTGCCCGCCGGTACTCTCATCGATCAGAAAGAGCTCTATTACACGATAGCCGACGCAGTCACTTCCCTCTGGGGGGACGGTATGGCGGCCGTCATCACCCCGGCGGTTGTTGCCGCTGAAGGCGATTTTGTTTTCATCCGGTGCCGGCGCGGGACCGAGCGGGAACTCGCGATAGCACTCTCGACGGTCACCGGCTGCCGCGAGACCCGGCTGGCCCTCCGTATTCTTGCCACCTCCGGCACGATGGAGAGCCTGCGGGAGCGGATCCGGCGGACTCCTCCGCCACAGGCTCCTCATGCAGATGAACCTTCAGGAGAGCCAGAATCCCCAACACATCCTGAACCCTGCCAGGGTCCCCCGGCAACGGTCAGGGAATACCCGATTGGTGGCAGTGTGTACACCGTTGCATATTGTGACGGTCAGAAAGTTGATGTAATTGAAAAGGGATTTAAAAATACACACCGATTGTTCTTAACAAGACAGGATCTGGAGAAATTTTAATGCAACCACAATACCAGATGGGATACGACCGGGCGATCACCGTTTTTTCACCCGACGGAAGGCTCTACCAGGTAGAGTACGCCCGTGAAGCAGTAAAGCGCGGGACAACCGCAGTCGGCATCAAGGCAAAGGACGGCATCGTCCTCATTGTTGACAAACGCGTCAGCTCGAAACTCCTTGAGGCCTCGTCCATTGAGAAGATCTTCAAGATTGACGAGCACATCGGAGTTGCGTCCTCCGGCCTTGTCGGCGATGCCCGTGCCCTCGTTGACAGAGCCCGGGTGGAGTGCCAGATCAACCGCGTCTCGTACGACGAGCCGATCGAAGTTGAGGCCCTCTCCAAGAAACTCTGCGATCATATGCAGTCGCTCACCCAGTACGGGGGCATCCGCCCGTACGGTACCGCTCTCCTCATCGCCGGCGTCAGCGATGGCGAATGCCGGCTCTTCGAGACCGACCCCTCGGGAACGCTTCTCGAGTACAAGGCAACCGGTATCGGCATCGGCCGGCCCGCAGCCATGAAGGTCTTCGAAGAGGAGTACAACCCGGAAGCCGTGATAAAGGATGTCATCCTCCTCGGCCTCAAGGCACTCCACTCGGCCACGGAAGGCAAGTTTGACCAGGACCAGGTCGAGATCGGCGTGATAGGCAAGGAGAACCCGGTCTTCCGCAAGATGAGCCGGGAAGAAGTGGCCTCCTTTGTCGAGCAGTTCAAACCGTGATCTTCCATGATTCCGCTTGAACGGGCAGTTGTAGCGCGGCTGGAAAGTTTTGGCGAGAAGTTCGAGATCCTCGTTGACCCGAACCAGGCTGCACTTGTCCGGCAGGGGCAGCCCGTCAATATTGAGGACGTGGTTGCGGCCCTCAATGTCTTTGGTAATGCCTCCAAGGCTACCCGCGCTTCCGATGAGATGCTGCTCAAGGTCTTCCACACAACCGACTTTGATACGGTTGCCCGGAAGATCATCGAGAAAGGGGAGATCCACCTCACCGCCGATCAGCGCAGGCACATGGTCGAGGAGAAGCGGCGCCAGGTCATAAACTTCATTGCAAGGAACGCGATCAACCCGCAGACCGGTCACCCGCATCCGCCGCTGCGCATCGAGCGGGCTATGGATGAGGCCCGGGTAAATATTGATCCCTTCAAGCATCTCGACGAACAGGTCAAGGAGACGGTCAAGGCCCTGCGCCCCCTGCTCCCGATACGGTTCGAGGAACTCCGGCTCGCTATCAAGATCCCCGGGGATTTCGCTGCCAAGGCGTATGGAGATATCGCTGCCGGCTCGACGATGGAGAAGGATGAATGGCTCAAGGACGGGTCATGGGTCTGCGTTGTGCGCATCCCCGCCGGGATCCAGGTTGAGTTCTATGATCTCATCAACAAACTCACCAAAGGCGAAGGACAGGTCAAGATCCTCAATCAAGTATATTAGTTCCGGGGACAAATAAGAGAAGACAAAATTGGGGTTACCCATCATGGCAAGTTCATCAACTCATAAGGCAAAAGGAAAAGTCACCGGCAGTGCAGGACGTTTCGGCTGCCGGTACGGACGATTTGTGCGCAAGCGAGTATGTGAGATTGAGAAGATCTCAGGTGCGCTCCACCGCTGCCCCAAGTGCGACATGGATTCTGTTGCACGCAAGGGAACCGGTATCTGGGAATGCCGCAAGTGCGGATACAAATTTGCCGGCGGCACGTATACGCCGGTCACCCCGGCAATGAAGATCGCGCAGCGCGCGATTGACCGTTCGACCGAACAGAACAGGAAATAAGCGGACAGGATTATGGCAAGCACATACAAATGCGCACGGTGCAAGCAGAAGGTTGAGATCGACGTCAATGTGCGGTGTCCCTACTGTGGTCACCGGATTCTCTTCAAAGAGCGCGGCGCGGCTATCAAGGAACTGAAAGCCCGTTAATCCCGTGCACTGCCAGACCGGGTTTTCCCCGGAAATACGCATATTTTCATTTGTTGATTCTCCCTCCAGAGGGTATCCTATGCCACACCATGAAGTGATCTTCCGGTTCACGACGTCCCGGGCCGGCCGGATTCTCCGGTCGCTTGAACCCGAGCTTGCCGATGAGGTGAACCCCCGGTCCCGGGTCGGGTGCAGGCTTGACGGGCGCGATACGCTCGTCCTCACGGTCGAAGCTGACGACACCCCCTCCCTCCGGGCGGCCCTCAACATGTACCTGCGCCTCGTGAACGTTGCCGATGAGATGCAGCAGGTGGGTTCCGTTCAGGAGGATCGTGACGGAGTCGGGGAATAACTCTTTTTATCGATAGCAACCGATAGTGATACAGGAGTTTCATATGAACAACATTTCACCCAAGATGCAGAACCAGCTCGCCATGCTCCAGCAGATCCAGCAGCAGCTCCAGACCATCCTCCAGCAGAAGGCCCAGTACGAGATGGCCGTCCGCGAAGCAAAGCGGGCAGAGGAAGAGATCAGCGATGCAGCGGATGACGCTGTCATGTACATGACGGTCGGCACGGTCATGCTGCAGAAGAAGAAAGCCGATGTATCTGCAAAACTTACCGAGAAGGTCGAGACGCTCGAACTCCGGATCAAGTCCCTTGAGAAGCAGGAGAAGATGCTCCAGAGCAAGTTCGAGCAGATGCAGGCCCAGCTCAAGGCAGCATTCGAGGGCAAGGGCGCCCCGACTGCGGCATAACTTTTTTTAAAAAAATCCGTCTGTGACGTCCCACCCCTGTTACTGACAAGGGTAATATTTCACAACTTCACCGGTCATTGCATCGACCGAGACCCGCCCGCCCCGGTGATCTTCCCAATTGCCCCGGGTGTTCTTCACAAACAGGAGTTCCAGGTCGACATTCCAGACAACTCTGTTATTATCGTCTGACATGACCGTAAGTTGGGCAGAAGTCTTATTCCCGGTGATATTGGTTATCTTCGTTGTATCGATAACATATCTGGTCGCGGTTTCGATCGCCTGTTCTTTCCCGACTCTAGCCGGTTCGACCTTTGCGGAAGGCTTGTCCCGTGCATGATACGATATGACCCTGCCGTCCGTGTTGACCGATACATGGACCAGGTTACCGATGCTGATTCCCTTGTCCTGCTCATTCCATGTGAATGAGTACTCGACACCTGAATCGCCGTGGTCAAGTAATTTGGATTCCATCAGCTGCATATTTCGCGAATTGAAATTGTGGTAATTGCGTACAGCACATTCCCGGGCGTATTTTTCAGCATGTTCCAAACTCAGATTGTTTTTTCCTGTCATCGGGACCGAGAGAAAAAGGGCGCCGCTTACAAATCCTGTTGCCGGATCTATGGTGAAATGATCCCTGCCCACCAGGTAGGTTTCATAAGATTCACCCAGGATGTTTGTATTTGTCTTATCAAATACAACGATGGCATCCGGGTCACCGATAAAACTGCGGATGGATTCTGTTGGGTCCGCGGTGTTTTTTGCCGTGAAAGGTCCGAGCCCGGCAGCATAGGTAATAAAACCGGATATAACCAGTATCAGAACAATTCCAATGATCACGTGGGATCTTCTTTTCATTCAGCACCTTATTGTTGACAATTATGTATTGTACCATTGACCAAATTTATATTTTATAATTACTATATATAAAGGAACCGGCATCAGGAAAAATGGGTAGTAATCACCTCTTCATAGTAATGGAATAGTCCGCAGAATTGTTGTCCCAGGAGATACTGCCGCGAATAATGCGGCGTTCACGTATCATGATGATCGTTATCCGATAGAAATTATGGAAGGATGACCGGAATTCAGGAAAGAACCGGCTGATGATTGAACGGATCTTTTTTGGTAAAATCAGGGAGAACCGGTCCGATTCCAGAGGTTGATCGCGTTCACAAATGCCCCAATTGCGGCATAATTTTTTTCACCTGCCATAAAACCCAAACACTCATCGTATTCCGGGTACCAGTCCTGATATGAGTCCCCTGGCAGATTTCCTGGCAACGAAACCGGCCCACCGGCTTCTTGTCATCAAGACCGCTGCCGACCATGCTTCCCGCGCCCACAAGGGGCAGATGCGAAAGGACCGGCGGACGCCGTACATCACCCACCCGGCCCGTGTGGCAGGTCTGGTCGGGACATTCAATGGCTCACACGTTGCCATCATTGCTGCCTGGCTCCACGATGTATACGAAGACTGTTCACCCGAGTGGCTCATAAAAACGGACGAGCTTATCGAGAGTCTCCCGCTCCCTGCCGATGAGCGGAGGGAGATAGCGGCGATTGTCGATGCCATGACGAAAAGGAACACGATTTACGGGAAAACCGCCCGGCTCTCTGACAGCCTCGACCGTATACTCGATGCCCCCCCGGAGGCAACGCTTGTCAAACTCTGCGACCGGATCGACAACCTCCTCGACTCAGCGGACCGGAACGGCAGGTTCACGAAGCGCTATCTTGCTTCGACTGATGTGGTGATCGACAAGCTCTCTGTCCGGGCTTCCCTGTACGGGTACGATGCGGCGCTCGGCATCCTGGTGCAGATCCGGCATGCCAACCTGAAGAAACTTTGAATGCAGAGCGGGCGCGAGTAATTCTCCCGTGGGGTAGGGAAAAAGCCGGCTGATAATTATTACCGACCGTTATTACGGATCCAGTTTGCAAGAAGGACCGGGTGGCCTACCAGCGAGGGGAGATACATGCAGTTCACCTGGCAGTCTTTACAGAACGGCATCGTACCCCGTACACTGCGGATCTGCCTGGCTTTCTTACCATTCCAGTGCTCTTCGAGCGGCATATCCGTTTTTATCGAGAGGAGTGTCTTTGGAGGGCAGGGGAGGCTGACACTTCCATCCGGTTTGATCGAAACAACGGTCTGGGCAGCCCTGCAATGAATGAAATCATTGAACCCGCCGGCTGCCTGCATCCGCTCAAAATCGGGATCGAACCGGACACAGCCGTACTCCCTCCGGAGAGTGCGAAGCTGTTCTATTGCGGAATGGGCATTGCTGACTTTGAGGGACTCATAGTTGATGGTGTCGAACTCTTCGCGGGGGGATCGCTGGACAAGGGAGAAGTAGACATTGATCCCGAGGTTGTGAGCAAAAGCAGCGGTTTTTTCCGCGTGCTGGAATGTTTCCTTTGTCAGCGTTGAGAAGAGAATTGGCGAGAGGCCGGCATCCACTGCATCCCGGATGTTCCGGCTCACGAGTGCGTAAGCGTTCGGGATGCGGCGGGTCCGGTTATAGGATTCTTCGTCCGCAAGAAAACTGACGGCCGGGGCATCGATTTTATGGAGCCACTCCGAGTTTACCTGTTTCCCGAGGAGGAGACCGTTGGTTACAAGGCCCGTAAAGTATCCCAGTTCACAACACCGTGTGGCAAGCAACCCGATATCGCTGCGCATGAGGGGTTCTCCCCCGGTAAAAGAGATCACCCGGCAGCCGAGACGGTAACTCTCTTCCAGCCGTTTTTCCATAACCTGTGTTGCAGCTTCTTCCGGAATGGGGTTGAAATCCGGAATATTGCAGAATTCGCAGCGGAGGTTGCACCGGAATGTCACTTCGCAGGAAACAAAGAACGGGCGGGTTTTTCTGGAGAGGCCGAAAGAAAAGCGGCAGAAATCCACGAAATGCTGCGTCAGGACCGGGATCATGATCTGCTAGTATGAGCAGGCCATAAAACGTAAAAAAGATATCGAAAATACGACGACAAAATGGAGATGTTCCCCCGGGCTTAAATGCAGTCAGAAAAGTGGGGGAACGGGGTTTTACGCCCGGTTGACCAGGTTGATCGCGTTGACCAGGGCCTCGACCGAGGAGAGTACGATGTCGTCGCCGCTCCCGCTTGCATCGAAGATCTTTCCGTGCTCGTCCTCTACTGCGATAGTGACGTGGCACATCGCGTCCGACCCGCCGGAGATAGCTTCGATGGCAAACTCCTTGAGCAGGAGTTTTGAGGGGGTTATCCCGAGGATCGCGTTCAGCGCGGCATCGACCGGGCCGTTGCCTACCGCGGAGAAGACATGTTCCTTCCCGTTTACCATTGCCCGGACGCTGGCGGTCGGGATGGCATGGTTGCCGGTCATGATCGCGATGTCCTGGAGATCGAGCATCTTGTGATTGAGCTCAATACCCATCACGCTCTCGGCGATCTCATACAGGTCTGCATCGGTGACCCGCTTGCCGCGATTCGCAATCGCTTTCACCTTCTCGATGATCACTTTGAGCTGCGGATCGCTCGGGGTTATGTGGACGTCAGCGAGCATCTGCCGGACCGCATGGTGTCCCACGTGCTTTCCCAGGGTCAGCCTCCTCCGGTGTCCCACCATCTCCGGTGTCATGATGCCCGGCTCGAAGGTAGCCGAGTTCTGGAGCACACCGGCCGAGTGAATGCCACTCTCGTGCGAAAAGACATTCTCCCCGACAACCGGCTGGATGGGCGGGATGGCAAGACCGGAGAACCGGGAGACAAGACGCGAGGTTTCGACAAGGCGCTCCTTTGCAATCCCGGTCTTTATCCGGTACATCGACTCCATGATCATCACGGTCTGTGCAAGGTCGGCATTGCCGGCCCGCTCGCCAATCCCGTTCACGGTCACCTGCACCTGCGAAGCGCCGGCTTCGACCGCCGCGATGGTGTTGGCAACCGCGAGGCCGAAGTCGTTGTGGCAGTGGACATCGATCGGGCACCGGACCTCTTTGTTGATGCGCGCAATCAGCGTCCTCATAGCGGACGGGGAGATGACCCCGACCGTGTCCGGCACGTTGATGATCGTTGCCCCGGCGTCCGCGGCAACCTGGAACACCTCGATAAGGTAGTCCCAGTCCGTCCTTGTGGCATCCATTGCTGAGAACATGCAGAGCTCGGAATGCTTCCGGATATAACCGATGATATCGGCAGTTATCTCAAGCACTTCCTTGCGGCTCTTGTTGATCGTGTTCTCCCGCTGGATATCTGAGGTCGGGATAAAGACATGGACCATGTCGACATTGCAGTCAAGGCAGGTGTCCACATCGGCTTTCACGGAGCGGGCAAGCCCGCAGATCTTCGCTTCAAGCCCGAGATTTTTGATAGCGCTTACCGTCTCTTTCTCGGCTTTCGAAGATGCAGGGAACCCTGCTTCTATAACATGTACGCCGATTGCGGAGAGCTGGCGGGCAATCTCGATCTTCTGTTCAAATGTGAATGCAATACCAGGGGTCTGTTCTCCGTCACGTAATGTGGTGTCAAAAACAGTTACTTCTTCACGAGCTGCGCTATGGGTGAAGAAAACGATCCCCCGCAAAATCCTTGCGAGTACTCATACAAAATACTGGACATGCGAATTATTTAAACAATCGCTGCACCACGAACAAATCCAGGATGAATTCCCGGGTGAAAACGGTGCGTCTTACGATATGTTTAATAAGAAACTTGCCATACATTAGTAGCGCAGTGCCCCGCCTTAACTCAGCCTGGTAGAGTGCGCGGCTGTAGTATGGATTACCGTTATAGGTAACTGCGCGGCTACCGCGATGTCCCCGGTTCGAATCTGGGAGGCGGGATTACTGTAAAAATGCCCAGGTAGTGTAGTGGCCTATCATGATTGCCTGTCACGCAATCGACTCGGATTCGAATTCCGACCTGGGCGTCCACTACCATTTTTTCTGAATTCTTAACTCCGATTGTTGCGTATTTTTCCTCATGTGTTTGGGCATATCCGGTGTCCGATCCTCCTTGCCCCCGTTTTTGTGCAGATTTTCTCACAAAATCAGACATGATACGTTGGAACTGATCCCCTCTGACTCTATTGGACAGGGGATGGACCCCCGGTCATCTCGATCATAATGGGGGGGATCACCCCCCGGTTAACATTTTTCAGAAGGGGGGGGTAGATGGGGAGTCCCCCCACCTCATTTGTGAGTAGGGTCCTGTTTTTCATGGTTTTAATCCGGTACTTCGCGTGGAATCATCGTCGGAGTGAAGTACGGTATAATCCCATCAGAAATGAGTTGGCTCCTTGGAATCTCTTACGGGAGAGGGGGCGTATCCCCCCTGGTCACGCAGATCATGGTGGGGGGGTCACCCCCCGGTTAACATTTTTCAGAAGGGGGGGTACCCCCCCTTATGTGCCTGAAAGGTTTGCGACTCATCTGTCTGCAACCTCCTGGAAATAAATAAGAATTTTTTTTTTAAAAACACTTCAGCCCGGGTGAGCTGGTATAGGAAACCAGGTTTATCGGTACAGGTCCGGTATGGCTTTATCTCCGGAATGAATGGACATTAAAAAAGATTAACAGGCTGTTTTTGGCTGGAGAAGAAGACGGCCACGGGAAGTGAGCCGGAGAACGATCTCGCTGCTGGATTTCCCCCCGTCGAGATAGCGCTTGGAGAGGAGGATTCTGACAGCGGACCGTACGCTGTTCTCGCTGTGATTGGGCTGCAACGCATGAACTACATGACTTATGTGGCAGCCCTGCTTGTCGGCAACTGCCTGGAGAATGTCGATGTGCGTGGGGGTAGGCACAAAGACTTCGGGAGTTTCGTAGGTGATTTTTTCCATAATGCGTCCTGGTGACCGGAAAAACCCAGATGGTTTTTGATTCTGCTGAACGAATCACCGTAATATTATAGGGTGTATGAGATGAAGTAACCATGCCTCATTTCGCCCGGGATACCCGTCGGATCCGCGGCGTTTTCCCTCACTCGGTCCGGGCGGTATCTTCTCTTTTTTAGAACAACCCAGAGAACGTCTGTTCATTTCAGGTGACCTGAACGCCATAGATCCCGCTGGCAATCCACCAGGTATCGTCAACGGCCTTTCCATACATCAGTTTTGGGACCGGTTCCGTTCTTCCTGCCATAGTATCCGTAACCATGGCCCGGGTAAATCCGGTCCCGTTCGTTATCGCATTGATGTTCATGACCGTGATCTTTGATCCATAAGGATCGGTAAAGGTCAGCCAGTTTTTCCCGACAAGATCCTTCCAGAACGGATCGGCAAGGACCGTCCCGTTGAAATCCTCTGCCCAGACAAAGAGACCTCCCGAGACAAACTGCCCGTGGGGGTTGTTTATTTCGGCAAGGGTCTTCTCCTTCCCGTTTGCTTTTGCATAGATGACCGCCCGGTCAACAAGATCGTAGAGATCCGTGCGGGTCTGGTTCCGCAGCGAAATGCCCGTCAGGTTGCCCTTTCGGAGCTGTTCGTACTCCGGCACAATGATACCGGAGAAGACCCAGTACGTGTCATCCACGGGGAGGGCATAATCGATCTTGGGTGCATAGGCGGTCTTCCCGTCGTTTGTCACTGCCGCTACCGTGTACGAGATGCCCCCACCCTGGCGGGCAAGGTCCCGCATCTCCCGGATCGTGGTCACCCCGTCGGGGTCGTGGTAATTGATCAGGTTGATCCGCGTGTTCGCGGCATCGGGGGTTAAGGAACTTGCCAGCACGGTACCATTGTAGTCCACGGCCATGATTGTCAGTTCCCCGTCAGCAAATTTCCCCTTCGGGTCGTTGAAGGAAGCGAGTGCAGCCTCCCTCCCGTTCTTCTTTGCATAGGAGACGGCATCGCCGACGAACTTCGTGAGATCTGCCGTTGTGTATGCCCGGGTTGCCGGGCCGATTGCCGTTGACGGGTAGATCATCCCGGATCCGGCATAGGTGCCGGCCCCGACATAATACGTGCCATCAACGTCGGCAACAACCGAAAGTTTACCCCGTATGGTATGGTTGTCCACCATATCCGGGTAATCGTAACTCACATATCCGATTCCGTAGCCGGCCGTCTCTTCCAGATTTTTTACCAGGGGGGTGCCGTACCGGTCGGTCATGTTCCGGATATTGGTCCCGACAATCTCCGGTTCGAATGGTTCGGCAAGAGCGGTACCGTTATAATCCTCGGCAAAGATGTAGATCCCGTTCCTGACAAACGAACCGTCCGGGTCATTGAAGGCAGCAATGGCTTTCTCTCTTCCATTGTTCCGTGCATACTCCCGGGCATCCTCAACGATTGCGATCAGTTCCTGCGGGGTGAGTTTGCCACCCGTGGCGGGTATCGCCGTCACGTTCTTGGAGACGATGCTGTTCTTTTCGTCCATCCGTGACGTGTTTGTGCAGGCTGCAGCGAGAAGAGCGGCAGTGAGGATGAGGGCCAGGAGCAGGGCATGCCATCTCATAGTCAATCGTATTGATTGTAGTGTAAGAAATGTGTTTTCTTTTTCGTCATTCTCTGAAATCCGGCGGGGGGGAAGACACCGGGGGGGTTTTTAGAGGGAAAATAGCGTTTATTTATACTATCCTGCCGAACGTTTCCTCAATGTTGGAACTGATTGTCGCAAAGATCAAAGGATTCCTCTTAAATCCCGTAGAAACGTTCCGGTCCTCCCGGGAGGATACGTCAGGAACAGTCCTTGCGTACTTTTCCGCCCTCCTTGTACTCGATGCTGTCCTGACCTCCGCGGTCACGGTTCTTGGCATCGGCTTTCTCGGGGCATTCGGGCAGTATCTCCCCCATGCGGGCCCATTTCTGCCGGTAGTTATCTTTCTGCTGGTCCTTGTCGGAGGACTTGTGTGGGCGCTCATCATCAGTGCCTGGATCCATCTCTGGGTCTTTATCTTCGGGGGACGCAAAGGGATCTTCCAGACGGTCAAGGCGGTTCTTTACGGCCTGACCCCTAGTCTCCTGTTCGGCTGGATCCCTGTTATCGGATTCTTCTTCACCCTGTGGGCAATCGTTCTTGAGATCCTCGGCATCCGCGAGCTCCAGGAGATAAGTTCGGGAAAAGCGATCCTTGTCCTGTTCATTGCCGTGATGATCCCAATCTTCCTTCTCATCGTGCTGGCACTGTATCTCATGGTGAATGTCCACAGTATCCAGACAACGCAGGTTGTCTCTTCAGCCCCCGTTTAATTTTTTGCCGCTGCATCGGCAGAGATACGAGAGCAGATCCCGAAATAAACCGGTTATGCAGAAATGCGTTCCAGGCACCCTGCAGGCCGGAAGACCGCTTATTCCACCTGATAGCCATTTTCCCGGAGAATCCCGGCTATCCATGGCTCAGCCTCTGAATCCGTTTTCGGTCTTCCCCGCAAAATGCCCTCCCAGATCCTGCGGAGTTCCTGGTCATCGGCGTGCAGGGCCAGGGCACCGGTAATATGCCCGAGCGGTTTTCCGTTCCGGTCAGAAACCCGCATGGCAATGCACCGGTAGAACTTGCACTGCGCCGGGCTGTCGCGGTGGATCGTGCAGCGGAGAAGGTCCCCGTCCGGCCTGAGGAACCGGCAGGCCGCAGGATGATTTTCGGGAAAAGAGAGATCGGAAAAGATCCGGCGCTTGTCCTCATCCACCTCGGCAGTGAAGGCCGTGCCGGTTGAGACGCATTCGCACTCAAAGATGAACTCCCCGGTCTGGCGCTCGATTGCGATATAATCCCCAAGATACATGCAGCAGGTCCCGCACTGGCGGCAGTTGAATGTCATTATCTGCTCTCCCTGTCATAGCCCGCCGGGGCGGGATAGTCAGAATAATGTAGCATTTCCCGGCTCCTAACTGTATCGCGGGATGAAAAACCGGATGCCAGGCACGTATCCGGAACACAAAAGATCAGGGAATCTTATCTGCCGCCGTAATCGCGATACTCTTGAGCGTCTCATAATCCGTTGCTGTCCCGCCCATGGTAATCTGCTCAAAGATGTTGTTTTTGATAAACACTACGGAGTACACCACAAGGTTCCGGGGATCGCCCGGCTCGATGATCCGGACCGCTATACTCTTCTCCCCGATCCTGGGAAAGGGGATCTCGTACTTCTTCATCCCGCTCTCCTCAAAAAGCAATTCTTTTTCAATTTCATACACCCGGTTTATGCTCGCCGCGGGATACATTCCGATAACCTGCCGGATTCCGGTTATATCGTCATTGTCGTGGTTCAGACGGTAATACACAACCCGGTACCCGTGTATCCACCCAAGATCATGGGCAAGCTGGCCGGTCTCGTCATAGGCAATAACCGACCGGTCTTTGAGGGAATAATCAGCCGGGAGATCCCCCGGTCCGAGTGCCATATCTCCAACGGTAACAACCCGGGTAACCTGTTCCGGAACTGGAGTCACGACAACCGGTGGAATATATACCTCGGGAGATCCGAAGACCGATGACAGGCAGCCCGGCGAGACTGCGGTTCCAAGTATAATAACCAGGAGAAGGATGGTTGCGCGGAGCCCTTGTACCATATCGTACCCGATAGTGAAAGGGGTATAAATTTTGAGAGGATAGGAGTGGTTATACCCTGCCGGCAAAAGCACTATTACATCCTGCACCCCACATTCAGCAACGGTGTAAGACCATGGTAAAAAACAGCATTGCAATGCTTGACAAGGATCACCACATCCACCTGATCCCTCCCGACCGTGTACTGATGCTGAGCATCGAGCACTCGGCAATCAAGAAGATTGACCACGAACGTTTCGAGGTCGAGTGTTACCTCCGGCTCTCCATTGAGGGGTTCCCCCATCCGCTTGAAGATGCAATCCGCTTCTCCTTTGCTGTCTCGAAAGTGCCCGACTTGCAGCTGATGGTGGAACTCACCTTTCTCCAGAACCACATCATCAAGTACATCTTCGACATGGGCCTCTCCGATGAACTGAGCTGTTGCGAACCTGACGATCCGCAGGCCCGGGAGAGCGGGGTTACGATCTCTTCCGAGATCAAGGCACAGATGCTCGCCTCCCAGCAACTCCGGGATATTCTGGCCCGGCATGGGGCGCTTCCGGATACCGTGGTGTTTGTCAAATAGTCTTTCCTTTTTTTTAAGGTGCGTGAAAACCTGTTGATGCACTCACCTGTTTTTCATAAATCACGTCGGAAATCACAATTATTTTTCAATAAATATCTTTTTGTGGGCAGAGGGACAATCGTTAAACCAGAGATAAACGGGTGGTATTTTTTTTATGGGTGATTCTGCATTTCCCAATGATGAGAAAATCCTTCAGCGGACCGATGGCGTCAGTGTCAAGTCGATCCCGTTCGAAGGTATCCTGACCGACCGGCGCATCATCCTTGTTGACCGGGCCCGGAACGTGCTTCCTCAGAAAGATATCCCGCTGGACACGGTCCGGCAGGTCGTGGCCGGTGAGAATGCTCTCGGGGATCCGACCATCACCTGTTATGTTACGGGGAATAACAACGAGACACGGCAGATGGTCCTCACCTTCACCCGCGAATCCGGCGGGAATCGTGCCCGGGTGCGGGATGAATGGACCCGGTATCTTGAGTACTATATCCCGCAGGCCCGTCCCATGCCCGGGGGATCGGCACCAGTCATCACGCCCCAAAAAAAGCGGATCCTTGAGAACCCGCCTTTTGAAGAGCCGGCCCGGGAAGCGCCGGCTGCTGCCCTGCCGGAGACCCTTTTCTGTATCCGGTGCGGCAACAAGGTAGTTTCGGATTCCGCGTTCTGTAACCGCTGCGGAGCCCCCATCGTCCCTCCCGCGGCATCGCCGTATGCAGCTGCCTCCCCGAATGTATATTCTGCACCCCCGCAACCCCCGGTGACCGCCCCCACCCTGGATGCGATCCGTATCGCGCCGCAGGAGATGCCGGTGCGTCCTCCTGTGCGGCAACCCGTGGTTTCAGCTGAAGCGGGTCCAATCCCCTCTCCCCGGAAACTCCCGGAAGCCGATCCTTCAAAGAAACCCCGCAAACAGGGTTTTTTCGCCCGGCTCCTTGCACCAAAACCCCGCCCGGCAAACCGGAGGGGCGGATCACCCCCGGCTGCAGCCCCAAAACCGGAAAAACCCCGCCGCAGCAGCGGGTCAGGAAAGAAAATAATCCTGGGTGTCGTGGTTCTTGTTGTCATTCTTGTCGTGATCGCAGCCGGTGTCCTGGTTGTTTACCCCATGATCTCGCAGGGTAGCGCAGCCACACCCGCCGGAAGTACGAGCGGGGGGTCATCATCTGCCACACCAGTCCCCACGGCAACAACTTCATCCGGCAGTTCTTCGTCGGTATCGGCCACCTGGACCCCGAAAGCCATAGAAACAACGCAGGCAGCAGTTCCCCAGACGGGGGTTCAGGTGCATGTCAGCTACCTCGGCGGGTTCAAAGGCACGTACGGCCTCAAATCTGACCTGCAGACGGTCAAGAGCTCCGGTGACCGGGTCTATGAGGTCCTGAACGCTACAGGCGCAATCCAGGCAAATTTCGAGAAGACAGACAGCTCGACCCGCCATGACCTGCTCGTTGAGATCTACAAGAACGGGAAACTTCTCACGTCGGGTTCAACCAGTGCGTCCTATGGCAAAGTGGCCCTTGAGGCGGATGTAACAACCGGTGTTGCCAAAGCTCCGATCACCAGTGCCTCCCCGGCAGGTGCATCCACGACCTCTGCGGCGAACACTACGGTAAAAACCACCACAAAAACAACGACAAGCGCTACGGCAAAAGTCACATGATCGTTCCGGACAATCTTCTTTTTTATTTCCGGCACGGATACTGTTCCGGATATCTATGAGATCGAACCCCGTTTTTCCTTTGAATACTCCGTTTAAACCCGATGCGGCACTGAAAGTGAGCCTCGCGGTGAACTGTATCCTGTTCCTCCTGCTGATTCTCTGCTGTTCGGTCTTCCCGCTTCTCCTTGCAAGCGAAATGAGTCCAAATGTCCTCGTGCTCTGTGCGATTCTCGTCATCACACTCATTGTCATCTTCCTACTCTGGGTACACCTGTATTACGAGAGCATGGGTACGAGCTCCGCGAAGATGAGATGAGCTGGAAGCGCGGCATCTGGTTCAGGACTACGGGGATTGTGCCCTACAACCGGATCACCAACCTGGATATCAGGCAGGGCCCGGTGATGCGGGCTCTTGGCATATCCACCCTTGCCATCCAGACTGCGGGATATTCCGGCCAGGTGGCGTCAGAGATAAAAATTGAGGGTGTTACGAGTGCTGAGGAACTCCGGGAATTTATCCGGTCCATGATCCGGCAGATGCCCCAGCCCGGTGACGGGACCGGTGGAGAAAAAAACCTGCCGGCAACAACTGACCAGAAAATTCTCGATGAGCTGACAAAGATCCGGATCCTTCTCGAAGAACAGAAAAAACAGGGCCGGTAAGAACGCCAAAAAATTATTTCTCTTTTATCTCACTTTTCTCAACGGCCGGCTTCTTTCCCTTGTGCCAACGGTATACCCCGTAGCCGATTCCCCCGATGATGATGAGCGGCAGCAGGGTTAAGAGAATGATGACAATGGCGTCAATCATGCCGAAGAACCCGGCAATGCCCTCGTTGATGGTGGAGATGAAGCTGCGCCCGCTGTCGCCGCCGACCGGTTCGGGCTCCTGGAGGTTGACGGTGATAGTCGAGTACGCTACCCGGCTGTCGAGGTACTTCAGCCGTCCGTCAAGCCGGTTGAGCTCGGTCTGGACGCGGTCTATCTGTACCTGGACCTTGATGATATCCTCAACCTTGGTACTCTGCTTCATGATAGCATTGTACTGGGCAAGCTGGTTCTGGTAGGAGGTTCTCTGGGCCTGGAGATCAACGTACTCCTCGGTTATGTCTTCCCCCTGGGTGGATGCGGATTTGACCGTGCCAAGCGCTTTTACGCCGGCGAGGGTGGTGTCGAATTCAGCCTGGGGGATTCTTAAGACAACGGTCCCGGTCAGAACATCATTGTAGTTCTTCTGGACACTGGTTGACGATATGTATCCGCCTTTTGCCGTGGCAATCCCCTTGAGACTTTCCACGGTTCCCGGTACATCTTTGACTTCCAGGGACAGGTATGCGGTCTTGATTATCTTGGTCTCGACAGCGCTTGATCCCGAACCGCCAATAACGGCAGGGGCCGCTGTGGGCACCGCCATGGGTGCGGCACTGCTGACAGCCAGACTTGCATGCCGGTCTGACGCGACTCCCCCGTAATTCTCGCTTGAGTAGGAAACCTCTTTTACCGATAGACCCTGGCTGGTAGACGTGGCAGGAAGTCCCATGCAGCCGGTGACAAGGATGGCAATAATCACAAGCGCAAGAAGTGCGAAGCCTTTGTGGTTCATACACAAAGCATCTCTGCGTGAATATAAATATCAAGCGTTAACTGCGAACATTCTGGCAGTTATCCGGAAAAATACGATCTCGCAGACTGGAGATCCCTGTTCGTATAACCTGCAGGTTCCAGGATCCAACCCGGGGGATTTCACGAATTTAATACCCCGGCTGCTGACCGTGTAACCAGATGCAGGGCATGGGAAACCGTAAGTGTATCTCGTCCGGCCCTCAAAAAACGGAATCCGGGCTCCCTCCCAACAGGGAACCCGGAAAGGAGACACCGTCGATGCTCACTGAACATTACCCTGAACACGCTGTACAGAATACTGCCGGTATTAACCTTGCGCGCAGATCGAGTTTTTTCGCACCGGAGGATGTAAAACCGGTCTGCCGTTCCTGCCCGTCAGCAGGAAACTGTGATCCTTCCATGGATGCAATCCTCGATGAGGTCCAGGACGGATTATTCCGGGCAGTGCAGCTGAACGTGGACCTGCGATTGCACAGGGTCAATACCAGTCCGGCAGATGAGCTGGTCTGCACCGGCATCTGCCAGGTTGCAGGTCTGCGGAACTATCTCGCATATCAGATGTCCGATGAATTCTCTGTCCTCCCCCACGATCTCGGCGAGACCGTATCTTTGCTCCGACACACGTACCGCAGGATCCTGATCCGTGAGGACCTTCCCCCCGCTACTGCACATGAAGTCCTTTCTGTGGCGCAGTACTTTGACAAGACTGCAGGCAGCATGGGTTTTTATTGAATTGCAGATGGTTTTTGCCTCGGAAAACCCGGAAAACGTGGTGACACTCCTTATATAAGAAAACAAGCGATACTTCATGGATATACTATGACCGAACTCAATATACCAAAAAAACCCGAAGGTTTTGAAGAGCTGGAGAAACTGGGGGTCGATGGACTGATCCAGCGCCTGCTGGACAGCACGGATCCCAATATCCGGCAGTATGTGGCGTACCTCCTTGGAAAAGCGAAGAACCCCCGTGCCATCCCGCCGCTTATCGCAGCGCTCGGTGACTTCGATAAATCCGTGCGTGAGCAGGCAACCCTGGCGCTCTCTGCCATTGGCCAGGCTGCCATCGCTCCCCTCTCGGCCGCCATGAAAGAGCCCAAGTGGGAGACCCGGTACCGTGCAGCAGAAGCACTTGGCCGGATTGCTGACGAGAAAGCGGTCAAACCGCTCATCCAGGGGCTCAATGACAACCGCGACCATGTCCGTTACATGGCAGCCAAAGGCCTCCGGGAACTGGGGGACTCCAATGCAATTGAACCGATGATCATCCTGTTAAAAGACGAGAACCAGTATGTCCGGATGATGGCGGTCCGGGCTCTCGGGGCCATTGGCGGGGAGAAGTCACTCGATGCCCTTAGGCAGGCGCAAAAAACCGAGCCGGATGAGAACGTAAAAGAAGCAATTGCTGAAGCGTTGAAGTAACTTATTCCCAGTTCCTTTTTTTTTGCCCCAAAAAGAAAAGCCCGACATATACCGCCGCAACCTCAAACGGTAAATAACAGGATTTTTATCTGCCAAAATGATATCTGGTGTAGTTGGATACATTCGGCGGATTTGGATAATACAATACGATCGGATCTCAACGTCACGGCACGGTGAATATGGCAGGCCCGCTAACCTGCATTGCAGTGTTTCTGGTGACGGCGAAATGGATAATGTATCAGAGCTAAAAAAACCCCAGCGGTTCGTTTCATTCCGGGAATCTCATGAATCCTAACAATAAACCCACACAGAAGAGCCGGTCCCTCTCTCTCTTCATTCTCCTTTTCATGATAATCCCTGTCATCTGCATGGGGGTGCTCCTGACCGCCAATGACTATATTGTCACGAAGAATAATTTCGAAAGCGAAGCCCATCACTTCCAGTTCCAGACCGAACAGAACATCATTGAAGCTCTCCACCTTACGGACACTGCATCGAACATCCTCGATGACAGCATCAACGACCGGATGCAGAAAGGGCTCATATCGGTAAAGAATGAATATGAGCGGTCCGGTCATAACCCCGCAAGGATGGATCTTTCTTCCATACAAGCGGGTCTCGGGGAGGGTTTCGACATCTATGTCATTGACGAGAACGGGATCATCGTTGCCACTACTTATGCCCCGGAACTTGGGCAGGATTTTAAGCAGATCCCGTACTTCTTCAAGTACCTCTCCACTATCCGTAATTCTACCGGTTTCTTCCCGGACCGGGTAGTTCACGAACTCCTGGGTGCAGGACAGTACCGGAAATATGCCTACATGCCAACGGTGGATCACAAGTACGTGCTCGAACTGGGACTTGCGGGACCCTCCTACGATGCGATGAATGCCAAGCTGGATGCCCACAAGAATATCCGGAATATCGTGTATGGAAACCCGTACGTTGTACAATACCGGGTTTTCAACACGCTCGGCAGGTATGTCAGCAATGGTACGAGACCGGAGCCGGTTGTACGGGATTATCTCAATGAGACGATCCGTACACGCTCAACCTTTGAAGTGTCAAGCCCGGATTCCTCGCGAACCGTCCGGTACCTGTTTGTTGATCTCAGGGATGACAAGTACGGGTCCGACCCAAGCCGGATTGTCGAGATCACGTATAACACCGACCTGATGCACGACTCTCTCGACAAACTCCTCTTTTTCCACCTGCTTATCTCGCTGGCAGCGATTCTTCTCGGGTGTATTCTTGCCCTTGTCGTTTCGCGGAGGCTGACCCGGCTGATCACCGGTATCGTCACCGATGTGGAAAAGATTGCCTCAGGCGATCTCGAACACCGGATCGGGAGCCCGCCGGTCCGCGAATTCCAGGTTCTTGAAGAGAGTATCAACACGATGGTTGATTCGCTGAAATCTGCCTTTTTGAAGATGAAGGACGATGAGATCTTCCAGCAGGAGATGATCGACCAGCTGCCGATTGCGATCTTCATGAAGAATGTCGGGGACGGGAAATACGTGTACTGGAACAAGGCCAGTGAGAACCTGTTCGGCCTGCATGCCGGAGACATTATCGGAAAGGCCGACCGCGAACTCTTCTCCAAAGGGCTGGTTTCCCAGATCGAGAAGGAGGACACTGAAGCCCGCCTGAACCGGATTGCCTTAAAGACCAAGACTATCTCCATCCGGGGACAGGGCGACCGGATCATCCATGTAATTGTTGTCCCGATCTTCAATTCAGAGAAAGCCGAACGCTACCTGCTGGGCATTGCCGAGGATTTAACCGAGGAGGCCATCCACTTAAAAACCGAACTGCTCTTCAGTCTTACCCGCCACGATATCCTCGATCATCTCTCGGTGATCATGGAATCCCTGGAACGGGCGCAGCTCATGACCACGCCGGAAGCAATGCAGGCATTTTTTGACAAGACGATCATATCCGTCGAGTCGATCCGGAACCAGATCTCGTTCATGCGCAGCATGCAGGATCGCGGGATCACCTCCCCGAAATGGCAGCCGGTCCGGGATGCTTTTTACGACGCCGTTGATATGCTTCCCGGTACCGATGTGGAGATCAGGGCAGATATTGAGAAGACCGAGATATTTGCCGATCCCTTCCTGCCAAGGATCTTCTTTACCCTGCTTTTGAACTCCCTCAATTACGGCGGTACACGTATCACCCGGATCAGGTTGTCCGCGCACCGGGAGGGGGACAGCCTCGCAATCGTGTACGAGGATAACGGGCCGGGTATTCCAGAGGAAAACAAAGCGAAGATCTTCCTCTTCGAAGAGTCGCCGAAAACCTGGCAGGGTCTCTTCCTTATCCGGGATCTCCTGGCATTTACCGGCATTACCATCACGGAGTCCGGGGACCCGAAGGCGGGGGTGCGGTTTATCATTCTTGTCCCGCTCAATAAATTCCGGTACCTGTAACCTCCCCCCTCTTCCGGCTCATATCCTGCCGGAACCTGAAAACCAGGCCGGTTCATGTCCCCCGGGGCAGGAAATAATCCTAAATAGTCCCTTCACTAACATTACGTAAGGATGAGCGAAGGCGTTGAAGTTGCCCGGCTGCTCGATATACTCGGGAACCGGAACCGGCGGCGGATAATCGAGCTGCTGCGGCAGAAACCCTGTTTTGTCACCGAGATCTCCGATACGCTCATGCTCTCGCCCAAAGCGGTCATCGACCATCTCCAGATGATGGAGAAGGAGACCATACTTTCCTGCCAGATGGATGAGCGGCGCAGGAAATACTACTATCTTGCACACGATATCCTCATCGATGTCAGCCTCAAGGAAATCCGGATCATCAGCGCGGTTTCTGCAGAAGATGACGAGAAGAACGAGCGGCTGAAAAAGGCAGTATCCATGCTCGGCCGGATGATCCGCTCGCACGACCGGATCCTCGCAAACCTCGAACAGGTCAACCACGATATCGAGATGATGATAAACGATATTGCCCACAACCATAAGGATTTATTCAGGAGCGAACGAGAGATTACCGTAATAATTGCCCTCTCCCATGAATCCTTAACCCTGGACGAGCTGGTTCAGGCAACCAGTCTCCCCGCAGGGGAGCTTGCGGAGATCCTGAAACGGTGCGAGCGGACCGGGATCGTGACACGGGAGGATGAGCGGTACCTGCTCCGAGGTGTCCATGCAGAATAACCCGAATGGTCCCTACGATGACCTGTTCAACAACCTGGCAAAGATTGTAGAAGATCTTGTCCGTGATATGCCCGAGAGCCGTCATGCCCGGATTGTCGGGTATACCATCATCACCCGTCACCCGTCCGATGACCCGGAAACCTTCCGTGGCGGCATGCCCGAGGATGACGGGGAGGTTCCGTACGAAGTGGTGGAATCGGGAGATGACGTCTTTATCACCGCCGCACTGCCAGCCAGCACAAAGACGGCCCCCTTTGCCGATATCGAAACGAACTGTGTCCGGATCTGCGTGGATGATCGCGTCACTACGATCATGCTGGACAATCCTGTTGACCGGATCCACAGTTATTACCGCATCCACCGCGGTGTGATGGATATAGCTCTTAAAAAAGAAAATATCCTCTGAAAACCGGAGAGCTGCAGTTCCGGACACCTGTTTTTTCTCTGCGTGTCGTTATCATAAGGATACATCCTGTTTTCGCCCGGGCAGGAGATCCAAACCCCCCCGGCGCGGCACGGTCTCCGCCTGGATTGTTGACACTGGGTACGGCATATCGATAAAACGGATTTGCGTTCCTGTCTTTGGCCCTTACCGTGTTTCTTGAAAAAAAGTGCGGGAAATCCGTTCTGCCGCAGGAATCCCCGGGAGGTGTTGTTCCTTACCCCAGTTTCCACACGCCCACATCAGCCCCGTTGAAGGCAATCCGGGCATAGGCCCTGTCAAGCGTCAGCGATTCGGGAACTTCGTAGATGATGTAACCGTCAATTGCATTGCTCTTTCCCGGGTACAGGTATGCGGTCTGGTCCCCGTGAGAGTAGCCGTAATCCTCGACGTACTCCGAGCCGAACAGCTTGGGGTAATACTGGATCTCCTGTACTTCGATAGGGGTGGCCTTGCGGTCGTACGCTTTGTTGGGGAGATAATGCGTGGAATCCATGGAGTACCCGGTGCCCTCATAATGCACTTTGATGGTGCCGGCTGCCGGGGGCCAGACCCGTGTTGTCCCGTTGTTGTACACGTTTACAAAGATGATGAGGTATTTGTTGCCCGCATGGGGTTTCTGGGTATAATACCGGTTATCCATGTCATTGTGCCAGTGGTAGGTGCTGTTCATCCAGACGCGGTATACCGTGCCTTGACTGGCAACCTCACCGGAGCCAAAGGGAAAACTGTCTTTGATCCGGAGCGCCCCGGGGTATGGATCTGGCCTTGGGGTCCGGGTTGTGAGAACCGGTGCCGGGGTATCCGGAATCATAGTCGTTACGGCGGGTGCCGGGGTTTCCGGTATCTCCGTGGGGATATTTTTGGAAACGCCCGGGAGGACAACGAGAGCAAGGACTGCTGCAACAACAAGGACAACAATGATGCCTGCGAGAACTGCGACCGGTAGCTTCTTTGGTGAACCTTCCGAGGGCTGCCGGAATTCTTTGGGGGGTAACTCCCATGATGAGCCCGGTAAATCCAGTGAGGACGCGTCCATGTCCACCGGGGCCCCGCAATGTTCACAGAATTTTACACCGTCGGAAAGTGCCTCGCCGCATGCGGTGCAGAAATGGTTTCCCATATCCGGTATTCATCCCGGTGCATAATAAAAAAGGAGGTTCTTGTTCAGGGGCACCGGGTGCCTATGCTTTGATCGGCAGGTCCGAAGGAGACCAGTCCGCAAGGGATTTGCGGTCCTCCCGAAGGTCATGGAACTGGCGGAGCGAGACGGTGATATCGCGGGTGAAGGCAAAGTACCCGATCTGGGTATTGCGGCAGAGTTTCATTGCCATGTCCATGAGCCCCCGGGGATCCGGCCGGGCTTCGCCAAGCCAGATATGGAAGATATTGCCGCCGTCAACGATCGGGAAGAAGACATGCTCGATATCCATCCGTTTCGTCAGCGGTACATCTGCTCCCGGCGCAACATGGGTGCCGTTTGTGTAGTAGATGGGAAGGTCCCGGCTCTTGCCGAGTTTTACAAGACCTGCATCTATATCGCCCTTGATAACGTTTTTGGCAAAGTCATGGTAGCGGCGGTCGAGCAGGTCGGCAACCGCAAAGCGCTGCCCGGTGGTCTCCGCGGGAGTGCGGGCAAGGGCGATTGTCATGTTGTTTTTCCGGCTCAGTTCCCGGCCATAGAGCTCCATCTCGGTCATGGCCCGGATGGCGAGTTTGAACGCTGCTTTTGATTCATGGAGCTGCTTGCCGGTATGGTGCTGGACCATCTCGTTGACGCCGACAACCCCGATCGTATAAACCAGCCCTTCGAGATCAACGGCAATTGCGCCCCGTTCACCGGTATTGGGATCCTTGGGGCGCTGCATGGCAAACGGCATCCGGCTGTTGGCCCGGATCAGGTCCATCCAGCGGCGCTTGATCTTGAAGATCTCGACGGCAACATCCATGAGTTTCTTGAGTTCGGCAAAGAGACGGGCATCGTCGCCCTCCGCATTGTACGCTGCCCGGGGGCAGTTCACGGAGACCACCTGCCATGACCCCATGGAGAAGTGCTTCCCTTCACTGAAAATGAGTTTCCGGTCAAAATCCGAGTCCTCGTCGGCAACGGTCGAGAACTGGTAGGCGCAGCACTGGTAACATGAGATGCCCTTTCCGGCGCCGCGGTAGGCGGGGAGCTGGTTGTCGTAATAGGGCGTGCCGAATTTCGAGGCAAGCTCAAACGTCATGAGGTAGAGTTCCTGGTAGGTGGGCAGGTCGGGATGTTTCTTGTTGAACTCCTCGCGCTCGTTCATGAAGTCCGGCTCGATCGAGATCTCCGGCTTGGGGAAATTGAAGGGTTTGCCCCAGTAATCCCCTTCAAGCATCACTTCCATGAGTGCCTTGAAGAGAAGCCTTACCTCGCGCTCGAACTCGCTGTACGTTCTCAAGGGTGCTGACTTGCCATCCCAGACCTTTCCTTTGTACACGCAGGGCTTGTCCTGCCAGAGCGTGGGAACGCCCGGAGATAGCTGGATGGACGAGAAGACGAGCTGGCCGCCCCGGGCAACCATCATCTGGGTCATCTCGTACACGAACATCTGGACCATCTGCTTGATCTCTTCGTAGGGCAGGTCCTCCATGAATGGGGCAAGGAATGTGAGGAAATTGTAGTACCCCTGGCCCCCGGCAAAGTTTGTCTGGGCGGACCCGAGCGCCTTGACTGCGTGAAGGATGGCTACTTCCGCCCTCTTTGCCGGGCCGGCAACTGAAGCCTTTGTGCCGTTCCCGTCCGGCATGAGGCCATAGTAGAAGAAATAGCGCAGGTCCCAGTCCTGGCAGAACGGGCGGGTGCCGAAATATTCAAGGTCGTGGATATGCATCTCGCCTGATAGGTGGTGATCGGCCAGGTCCGGCGGAAGCTGGAGGAGGTACTGCTCTTTTGAGATCTTGTCGGCTTTCTTTTTGTGCGAGGTCTCGGCATTCTCCTGGAGGTTGGCATTGTCGTGCGCTTCAAAGCCCCTGCCAACATCGATGAGGTGCGCATCGAAGACCGGCGTCCCGACCCGGGTTGAGACGTTCCGGTACTGCACCATGCCCCGCTCTAAGAGGACGATGTTGACTACCTCGCGGATGAGGGGACCCGAGAGCGACTTGAGTCCCATGTTCTTGATCCGGTTCTCAACATCGAGAGCGATCTCCTGTGCGACCCCTTCGCTGGCACCCTTGTACCCGTAAAAGGTTTCAACGAGTTTTGTCTCTTCTACGATCTGGCGGACGATCCTGTTCCGGTCCCAGTCTACAATGTGGCCGTCCGTTGTCCGGACGTGCGGGAGAGCCGGAACTGCCAATCCCTCAAAGGTCAGCTGTTTGGTTTCCCAGTGCGCCATTACTCACCCGAAAGGAGTTTTTTTATCCGGGCTCCGTCAAAGTTTCCTGCGGGAAAAAGATCCGCAGATGTATAGAAGTCCTCGTTGTTCTGGAGTACGGGAGCTTCATTCACAAAGACCCCGTTGAGCCGGAGTTCGGTGAGGGATTCCGCAGTTGAGAGGTCGCGCTCAACGAAGGTATAGCCTTCCTGTTTCAAAAAACCCTTCAATGTGTCGCAATGCGGACAAAATTCTAGCGTATACACGATCAGTTCCGGATTCTCTGGCACAGGAAACACCCTCACTCTGTCATCTATCCAATTGGCAGTATGTGAATAAAAAAATCTTGGTATGTCTGGCAATATGTCCCGTAAAAAGAGCGATTATCATTAGTAGGTGAATAGAGCAATAGTACCGTAATGGTCAGGGCATTTGTGGCACTGGAATTGTCGGGAGATATCCGTAGCAGGCTTGCAGCGGCACAGGATGTTTTCCGTACCTGTTCTGCCCGGTTGACCTTTGTGGATCCGGATCTTATCCATATCACGGCCAAGTTTTTGGGAGACGTGGATGAAGGCAGGATCCCGCAGATCAAAGATGCCCTCCTTGGTATTCCCTTTGCCCCGTTTGCCGTCACCGCCGGCGAAGTCACGGTGAATAACCGTAACCGCCCGCACACGATCTGGTGTCGCCTGGACGATGCCGGGCGCGGCCAGGAGCTCCTGTCCGCCATTGACGCCGTGCTCAGCCCGCTGGGCATTGCCCCCGAGACCCGCAGGTTCCTTTCCCATGCCACGATTGCCCGGGTGAAAAGTGCGGATCCCTCGCTCTTTCCTGCACTCCGCACGCTTGAAGGAAAGACCTACGGGAGCTGCACGGTCACCGGCCTGAAACTCAAGAAGAGTACGCTTACCCCAAGGGGCCCTGTCTACGAGGACCTGCTGGAGGTGAAATGGTGAGCCGTCTCCCCCTGGAAGACGCAGTTCTGGACGAGATCCGCCCGGGTGCAGAAGAGCGGGACGAGATCTGCAGTCTCGGGAAAAAACTGCTTGCCGCTATTGCCAAAAGCGGTAAGGCAGAGGGCATGATTGTCGGGTCCATTGCCCGCCATACCTGGGTGCGGGGCGACCGGGACCTCGACGTGTTCATGCTCTTTGACCCGTTGCTGCCAAGGGAGGCGCTGGAGGCCGAGGGGCTTGCCCTTGCCCGCAGTATCGCCGCCGGCTTCACAGACAACTATCACGAGAAGTACGCCGAGCACCCCTACATCAACGCAACCATTGATGGTGTCGACGTGGATCTCGTTCCATGTTACAATGTGGCGAGTGCGGAAAAGATCCAGAGCGCTGTCGACCGGACGCCGTTTCACACGCGGTACATCACGGACAAGATCAATGGTCTCATAGACGATGTCCTCCTCCTCAAACGGTTTGCAAAGGCCGGGGGGATTTACGGCTCGGACCAGATGACAGAAGGATTTTCGGGGTATCTCTGCGAGCTGCTCGTACTCTATTACGGGGGCTTTACCGGGCTTTTGACTGCTGCGGCAGAATGGCGGCCGGGCATCATCATCGATCCCGAACACCATGCAAAGAAAGCGTTCGATGAACCGCTCATCGTGATCGATCCCGTGGACCCCCGGCGCAACGTGTCGGCAGCCGTCTCACTCGACCGCATGGCGGAATTTGTCGAGCTTGCGCGGGGCTACCTTGTATCCCCGTCCCCGGACTTCTTTGCCCTGCCGGTGCCGTGGGCAATCACCCGGGACGAACTGGAGGTGCGGGTAACTGAGCGCGGCACGTACCTTTACGCGATCACGTTTCCCACCCCGCCGTACATCGAAGAGATCGTTGTCCCCCAGCTCAAGCGGAGCACGGCTGCTATCTGCGAGGACCTGGAGCGAAACGGCTTTGTCGTCCACCATGCGCATTACACGATGAAACCGGAACACTGCATGTTCCTCTTCGAGCTGCTCGTTGCAACCCTGCCAAAGATCCGCACCCATGCCGGCCCCCCGCTCTGGAACCGGGTGAATGCCGACAAGTTCCGGGAGAAACACCTCTCTTCGTCTCTTCCCGGGCCCTATGTCAGTAACGCCCGGTACGAGATGGAGGTTGTTCGGGAATATACAACGGCAAAGGACCTGCTTGCTTCAGGTGCCCTGCTGCAGGTAAGCCTTGGGCGGCACGTGCGCCAGTCGCTTGCAAACGGCTGGACGGTGGACGAGGGAGCCGGCTGCTGGCACGCGGAGTTTGCAGCATTTATCGGGAACTTTTTCTCGCGATGCTCGCCTCTTGTGCGGGTTGTGCAGAAGAAGTGAGACGGGCCGGTGTCTGCCGGGCGGATACACCAAAATAAGTCCGGGTTGAAAACGGGCTTTCCTTTTTTTCGCTGCATGCGTTCACCCCCTAACGAGAGAGAAACGTCCGCAGACCTGCAAAGGGGGGACCTGGTCGTTCCTGTTATTACTTCAAATCAGGCAGATTCCCGCCGGCAATCCTGCCTCCGGCCATACGGTTAAAAAACAAGGGTAAAGTGCCAAACCAGCCCCTGACATCTACCCTGCACAACAGTCCGCCCCCCCCTTTGCGCCAACCCTGCCCCATTGGGGGCGGGGGCGCATGCGATTCCTCGGTATTACGAAAAAATCCCGATTCAGGTAATACAGCACTTTCGCAACCGGAGCGCCATAGCGGCGGGGCGAAGCCCCTGGAGCGTCAGTATTTCCGCTCCAAAACGAATTTACTTTTTGCATTAAAATTTTGGGCAGGTATTTTTTTTTTACCTTTTTTCACTCCGTAAATCCTTCCTGGATTCAGGGGCTGGAATAGTACATTACCCAAAAACAAAAATGGTTATGGGGGTGAATTCCGGCGCCGGACCCATATGGCGATTCCTGCCATCAGAACGATTGCACTTACCGGTGCATACGTGAGCGGGGCGGTTTTGGTTTGCTGCGGGGTCTGCCCCGGGGCAGCTGATGTCATGGCGGGTGACGATGAGGTCTGTTGTGCCGGGTTCTGTTTTTGCAGTGCACTCTTCCGCGCCACCTGCACTTCGGTAACCTGCGCTGCGGTCAGATTGGGTTTTGCACCAAGCGCAGTATCAAAGGAGGAAACGGCATCGGCATACCTGCCAAGGGCCGTCAGCGAGCGACCGCGGTTGTAGTACACTTCCGAATCGACAGGCCCGCCGGTCGCGTGATCATAGGCTGCCAGCGCTTCGTTATACCGGGTCAAATTGGCCAGTGCATTTCCTTTGCTGTTCCATGCATAGGAAGAATTCTGGTTTGCCCCAAGGGCTCGATCAGAGAAAACAAGTGCCTCATCATATTGTCCCATGGCATCGAGTAACAGCGCTTTGTTTTCCAGGGCATTGATAAAACCCGGGCTGAGTTCAAGGGATTTGTTATATGCTGCCAGCGCTTCACTGCCCCGGCCCAGCTTGTAAAGGGTAATGCCTTTGTCGTTCAGTGCATCGATATAATCCGGGTTGAGTTCGAGAGCCTTGTTGAATGCAGCAACTGCCTCGTTATTGCGGTCCAGCATGTTCAGCAGATTCCCTTTGAATTTCCATATTCTGGCTGCACCCGGGTTGATTTCAAGAGATTTATTGAATGCCAAAAGCGCGTCATCATATCGATCAAGCCCGGCAAGTGCAGAGCCTTTGCCGCTCCATGCAGCGGCCGAATCCGGGTTGAGTCCAAGGGATTTGTTGAATGCAAAAAGGGCCTCGTCATAGTGTCCGAGCCAGTTGAGGGCATTTCCTTTGCCGGTCCACGCAACTGCCGAATCCGGGTTGAGTTCAAGGGATTTGTTGAATGCCAAAAGCGCCTCGTCAAACCGGCCGGCGTAATACGAAGAATTTCCTTTATCGAACCAGTCGGTGGCAGGGGAGGCTGAGACCGGCATTATCCACATCACTGCCATACCTGACAGGACAAGCAGCAGAATCCATTTCTGCCACGAACTCCTTGAGAATGTAAACGAACGCACCATTTCTGTTACCTGTCTGGTTTAATTGATTCATCTACTATAGTTTAATTCCGTTTTTCACTGGGGCACTCAGGTCCAGCCTGCCCGGGGGATTGAAACCCGCGGCGAATTATCCGGACGGGTGCAATGATCGGCCCGTGGATTGCAAGCGCCGTCAGAACGGGTACCGTTTTTAAGTACACCGGATTGTTGGGCTTTTTTCGGACGTGTTGACATCAGATCGGATTTTGCACATCACGCCATCTGCGTAACCCCCGATATCATCAACGCGGTTATCAGTTCCTGAAACCCGGGTCGAAGTCTCTTTATTTGGATCTGACCGGATACGGAGCGGCTTAAAAAAACGCAGAATGGCGTCCTGGGGGCAGGGGAGTCACGCTCCGAATGCGGTGAAGGGAACCGGGAAATCCTCAAAAAAAGATTATTTTGTATTTTTCTTGATCTTTGCTGCGGCAAGTTTTGTGATTGCCTTGATGTCGGGCTCTCCGGAAAGAACGAGTTTTTTGTTCTGCACCGCACTCTCAACAAAGCCTTTCCCTGTAGACGTCCTGATGATGAGCGTGGTTGAACCGGCGGGACTGCCGATCGCCCCGGCCGAGATGTCGGAGAATATTGCAGTCAGATCGGTGCAGTAATGGCAGCCGTTCCGGATGCAGGACTCCAGTTCAGCAAGCGGGACAACCTGGGTGCTGCCATCCTGTTTCTGGATCTCGAGTTTGCCCTTGACATCCAGTTTCCGGATATCGTGCGGTTCTATCTTGTGCCGGGTTTTGAGATTTCCCTGGACAAGGGCTGTGTAATCGAATGTCTCTGTACAGAAAAGGCCGATAACGAGACGGATTGCATGGGCATAGGGTTTGAGGAGATCGTTTTCGCTCACCTCGATCCGCGCAACGGCCTGGACAACACAGGGAACGCCGATCACTGCGATCTTCTTGCATTTCTGCTCAACCACTGCGGTCTTGAGCGCAGAGAGCAGCGGCACCCACCAGCTGTACCGGCTGCCGGCCTGCTGGATGAGGACATCAGATTTCGTGATGACAACCGAAGAGGGCCGGAGGGTCCAGCGATCTTCTGTCACCGTTACCACGGCATCGATGAGACCCGTGTCGAGTGCATGGGCAAGGATTGCAGTGACCGCACCGCCACTCTGCCGGTGGGGTACCTCGATGGCTGCTTTTGCAACAGCCATCTCAAGGTAATCGCCGAGTTCCTCTTTTGGCTGTTCGGTTGTCCGGGGACAAACCGTGTAACACGCCCCGCAGGGGACCCCGTCCGTTGCCTGCTTGCAGTACCCGTTGCTCTTCGGGCTTGCCACCATCTCTCCTTCTTCAAACGAGATGGCGTCGGCCGGGCAGACCGCCACGCAGGCGCCGCAGCCCGAGCATCTGCCGGTATCCCAGACCCCGGCTTTCAAATCCAGATAATTTTTTTGTGCCATCGCTCTCACTCCAGGGTATACTTGCTCGCAAAAGGCCGGGCGCTGACCGCGGCTATCCGCGTATAGTCAGCGGTCAGCAGAGGACCTGCATCGATCCCGAAGGTTTTTGCGAAATCCTCGATGATCGGACGGATCATTGCCCGCTCTTCTTCCGTGACCGGTGCCTGTTTCGTCCCGTTCCCGAGACAGAGCGGATCAACCGGGCCCCGGACAAAGATCTCGCCGCCATGGATCCCGCTTCCAACACCCTGTTCTGCAATGGGCTTTGTATCCCCGAGTCCCAGTACAATCACAAGTCCGCCTGCCATGGATTCGCCCAGGAATGCCCGGGCGCTGCCTCCGACAACAAGGATGGGGCGTTTCTCCAGGTACTTCTTCATGTGGATGCCGCCACGGTACCCGATGTTGTCCCGGACATACACCCTGCCGCCCCGCATGCTGTGGGCCACGGCATCGCCGGCACTGCCATGGATGATCACCCTGCCCTTGTCCATGGTGTTGCCGGGCGCATGGTCTGCGTTGCCGTGGACAATGATGGCAGGTCCGCTCATGAACATCGCAAGGTCGCCGCCCGGCACGCCATTGACAATGATCGTGACATCGTCGCCTTTCAGGCCATCCCCGATGAACCTCTGGCCGAGAATATTGTTGAGGGTGATCTCCTTAACCCCCTCGGCAACGGCTTTCCGGATCTGCTGGTTCAGCGGCGTATAATGAATGTCTTTTGCATCGATCGTGAGCGTCTTCATGATTAAGCCCCCACGGTCTTCACATCCAGGACATTCAGGATACCTTCATCCAGCATATAGCCTCTGAGCCGGTCGCGGTTGCCCCGGAGGCTCTCGATGCTGTTGATGCCGGCTGCGCCCATGAGTTCGTTGAGTTCGAGGGTCCAGCCGTGGATAAGGTTCTCGACCTGCACCGCGTTCGTCTCGGGATCGAGCCTCTTTGTCAGTTCGGGTTTCTGGGTAGCAATACCCCAAGCGCACGTGCCCCGGTTGCAGGTTCCGCAGACACGGCAGCCCATGGCAACGAGCGCTGACGTCCCGATGTAGACGGCATCGGCGCCGAGACAGATGATCTTCGCCACGTCCGCACTCTGCCGGATGCCGCCGCTTGCAATCACGGACACTTCGTTCCGTATTCCCTGCTGGCGGAGTTTGGCATCAACGCTTGCTATGGCCGCTTCTATAGGGATGCCGACATGGTCGCGGAAGACCACGGGCGCTGAACCGGTTCCTCCCCGGAAGCCATCGATAACGACTGCGTCTGCTCCTGATCGGGCTATCCCCGCGGCAATGGCTGCGGAGTTGTGGACGGCTGCGATCTTAACAAAGACCGGCTTCTTCCATTCCGTTGCTTCCTTGAGGCCGTGCACCAACTGCTTGAGATCCTCGATGCTGTAGATATCGTGGTGGGGCGCCGGGCTGATCGCATCGCTGCCCTCCGGGATCATGCGGGTGCAGGCAACATCGGCGCAGACTTTCTCACCCGGCAGGTGGCCGCCGATACCCGGCTTTGCGCCCTGGCCGATCTTGATCTCGATTGCGGCCCCGCGTTCGAGATAGTCGATATCGACACCGAACCTTCCCGAGGCTACCTGGACAATCATATTTTTCTGGTACGGGTAGAGCGACTGGTGCAGCCCTCCTTCTCCCGTGCCCATGAACGTGCCGATCCGGTGGACCGCCCGGGCCATGGCCTGCTGGGCCGGCAGGCTGATCGCCCCGTAACTCATGTGCCCGATCATGATCGGGGTCTCTATCTGGAGGTTGGGGGAAAGTTTTGTGAGCAGTTCGACATCCCTGCCGGGGTGCTCCTTAATCGAGAGCGATGACGGTTTCTTGCCAATGTAGGTGCGGAGCTCCATGGGCTCCCGCAGGGGGTCGATGCTCGGGTTGGTCACCTGGCAGGCATCGAGTACGAGCCGGTCGAAGATGATCGGCCAGGGAAGGGCATTCCCCATACCCCCGGAGATGATCTTGCCGGTCTTTGCCTGGTTGAAAACCGCTTCCCGTATCTCGCGGGTCCAGACCGGGTGGCTCCGGTAATCGCCCGGTTTCTCTTCGATCTCGATGGCATCCCTCGGGCAGAACGCGAGGCAGCGGTGGCAGGCAACGCAGTTCCGGGAGTTGATACGGATCCTGTCGCCTTCCCTGCGGTACACACCGTACGAACAGTTCTCGATACAGCGCCCGCAGTCCATGCACCGGTCCGTGTCAATGGTGACCCGGAATTTCAGCGGGGTGCTCCCGATGCTCATGAGTACAGCCTCCCGATAACCGGCTCGCCGGCCTTGGGCATGGTGATATTGCCGACATCCGGATCAATTCTCCGTATGGCTGCTTCCTCGCTTGAGATGAAGAGGCGGTCGCCGCTCTCTCCGGAGACGAGCGGGCGGAGCTTGATGCGGTCCGTGAACCCGACCAGCGAGTTCTCATTTGCAACGCAGATCGCAAACGGCCCGTTCATGAGCGCCGGCCCGTACGTGAGCCGGATGGCCCGGTTGAGCTCCTGCTCCTTTGGCAGCATGCGGTCGATCTCTTTCCAGAACGGGGGTGCGAGGGCCCGGACTGCCATCTCTTCCGAAAGCCCGTGTTTCCTGACCAGCAGGTCGACAAGGTAAGCAACAACTTCCGTGTCGGTATGCATCGTGCACTTGTACCCGTAACTCTCGATGTACCGCTGGTTGGTGCCGTAGGAGGTGATCTCGCCGTTGTGGACAACGCTCCAGTTGAGGAGGTTGAACGGGTGGGCCCCGCCCCACCAGCCGGCCGTGTTGGTCGGGTACCGGTTGTGGGCAAGCCAGAGGTAGCCCTTGTAGTCATCGATGCGGTAAAAGTTCGCAACATCCTCCGGCCAGCCGGCAGCCTTGAAGACTCCGAGATTTTTTCCGGAAGAAAAGATAAGTGCCCCGTTCCTCTCGCTGTTCACTTTCATGACAATGTGGGTGATGATATCTTCGTCCGGTGTGAGACTTTTGGGCATCATACTCCGGTCCGGCCGGAAGAAATAACGCCAGGGTGTGTGGACCTTGCGAAGACCGGGCTGCTCGTACGTTTTTATCTGTTCATCGTGAACAATCGTTCCCCATTTCTCAAGCAGGTTGTCCAGATGCACCTTGTGTTCACGGATATTGTCGAAGAATACATGGATGGCGTAGTATTCCTTGTAATCCGGGTAGATCCCGTAGGCAACATATCCTGCACCTTCTCCGCTCCCCCGTTCGTCCATGGATGCCAAGGCCTCTCGTATCTTGGAGCCATCCATGAGCTGGCGGCGCCGGTCAATTACACCTATAATACCACACATATTATCACAATGGAGAATGATCCATATTAGTAACCGTTTCTGAAATTGAATAGGAGCATTCGCTCAATAGCGTAAGTAAAATAAATATAAATATGATTGGGTGGAACTTTTCTTCCATTATGTCAGCAGACGTAACGAAGATGCTCAAGAAAATTGAGGCGGATGGGGTCAAATTCATTCGTCTTCAGTTCACGGATATCCAGGGGATGCCGAAAAATGTCTCCATCCCCACCGTTCAGGCCGAGAAAGCGCTCACGGAAGGGATCTGGTTCGACGGGTCATCCGTTGAAGGATTTGCCCGGATTGAAGAATCCGACATGATCTTAAAGCCGGATCCGGCTACGTATGCCGTCCTCCCGTGGAGACCCCAGGAAGGCAAGGTTGCCCGGTTCATCTGCGATGTCCAGACGTACGGCAACAAGCCGTTCGAAGGCGATCCCCGCTACATCCTGCGCAAGACCATGGCTGAAGCCGCAAAGTCAGGCTACACCTTCAATACCGGACCTGAACTTGAGTTTTTCCTGTTCAAGATGTACGACGGCGTACCTACCACCGAGTTCGAAGACCACGGGGCTTACTTTGATCTCGCGCCAACGGACTCAGCAGAAGATGTCCGGAGGGATGTTGTCCTTGCGCTCTCCGACATGGGCTTTGAAATTGAAGCCTCGCACCACGAAGTTGCAGACAGCCAGCACGAGATCGACTTCAAGTATGGCGATGCACTCACCACCGCAGACCGTGTCATCACGTTCAAGTTTGCAACCAAGTCCATTGCCCTGCAGTATGGTCTCCACGCCTCCTTCATGGCCAAGCCGATTGCCGGTATCAACGGCAGCGGTATGCACACCCACGGGTCGCTCTCCAAGAACGGCAAGAATGCCTTCTTCGACGCCAACGCCGAACTCGGGCTTTCCGACACCTGCCTTTACTATATCGGGGGTCTCCTCAAGCACGCAAAGGCAATCACGCGTGTAGCAAACCCGACCATCAACTCCTACAAGCGTCTCGTTCCCGGCTATGAAGCCCCCTGCTACCTTGCCTGGAGTGCAGCCAACCGCTCAGCCCTTGTCCGCGTTCCTGCTGCCCGTGGCAACAGCACCCGTGCCGAGTTCCGCAGCCCTGACCCGATGTGCAACCCGTACCTCACCTTTGCCTGCATGCTTGCAGCGGGTATGGACGGAATCAAGAACAAGATCCTGCCACCGGAGTCGACCAACACCAACATCTACCACCTCAATGCAAAAGACCGCAAGAGGTTAAAGGTCGAGATGCTGCCGGCAAGCCTTGCTGAGGCAAACGCAGCGCTCCTCAAGGATGAAGTCATCTGCAACACCCTTGGCGAACACGTGGTGACCAACCTCACCCGTATTGCCGAGATGGAAACCGATGCCTTCCGGCTCGCGGTCCACCCGTGGGAACTGGAACGGTACCTGGCTACCTACTAATTTAAAATTTTTTATCAATCAATCGAACAATCGTCGATGTCTGGACTTGTAATCCCGTAACGGTCGACCGGTCGTTCTGTAATATATCAGCGGCTCGTGGAAGTGGCATGAGTAGTACTGACGGATAGTATACGCCCGACGGTGCCGATCCCGCTGCCCGCATGATGAACTGCAGACCGATCCTTCGGATACAACAATACTACGGTGATTACAATGGCATTGGATACAGGAGTTACCTGCTGGCTGCTGGTCTCGGCAGTGCTCGTCATGCTGATGACCCCGGGTGTGGGCCTTTTCTATGGCGGACTTGTACGGAAGAAGAATTTTATCTCGATGATTGCGCTCTCCTTTGTGTGCCTGGCGCTCGCGAGCATCCAGTGGATCCTTATCGGGTACACGCTGGTGTTCGGGCCGGACGTGGGAGGGGTTATCGGGAACCTGAATTACCTGGGCTTGACCGGCGTGAGCGCCGAGGCGGGCTCGGCCTCGTTTCCGCCCCTCGTGTTCATGATGTTCCAGCTCTTCTTTGCTGCAGTGACAATTACGATTGTCACATCGGCTGTTGCAGAGCGGATCAAACTCTCCTCGTTTATCATCTTCAGCCTTATCTGGCTGACGGTAGTGTACTGCCCGATCGCCCACTGGGCCTGGGGTGGCGGCTGGGCCCAGCAGATGGGCCTCATCGATTTTGCCGGGGGAACGGTTGTCGAGATCTGTTCCGGGTTTGCCGCCCTTGCCCTTGCGCTTGTTATCGGGAAGCGTGCCGGGTTCGGGGAGCATGCGCTTGAGCCGCATAATATCCCGATTGCCCTCCTGGGCGCAGCGCTCCTCTGGTTCGGCTGGTTCGGGTTCAATGCGGGAAGCGCCCTTGCGCTCAACAGCAGCGCTATTGTTGCCTTTGTCAACACGAATTCTGCGGCAGCTGCCGGTACGCTTGCATGGATGTTTGCGAGCTGGTACCGGGGCAAGCCCAGCTCGCTCTCCATGGTGAGCGGGGCCATTGCCGGGATGGTGGCGATCACGCCCTGCGCCGGGTTTGTCACGCCCCTTGTTGCCGTGCTCATCGGGGCCGTTGCCGGGGTACTGTGTTATTACATGATGCTTGTCCGCATCCAGAAGAGCCTGGATGAGAGCCTGGATGCATGGGCGATCCACGGCATGGGCGGGCTGTGGGGAACGCTTGCAACCGGTGTCTTTGCCGCAGCAGCCATCGGGGGATTTGCCGGGTGGATGGAGGGGAACTCCTCCCAGTTCGTTGCAAATGCTCTCGGGGCATTTGCTGCGCTTGCCTATTCCTTTGCCGCAACCTGGATCATAGGTACCGTGCTCGATCGCACGATCGGGCTCCGCGTTACTGAAGACGAAGAGTACGTGGGTCTCGATATCTGCCAGCATGGTGAACGGGCCTAGCGGGGAGAACCCATTCCCGTTTTTATCTGCTGCAGCAGGATACTATCTTAGAAAACTTAGAAAAAGAGGAAACACGCCATGGACCCGGAGATTGCCATCTTCCAGCATGTCAGAAACGAGCCGTCAGGATATCTCGAGACGATCTTCCGCGAACAGGGGATACCGTTCGATTATATCCGGCTCTACGATACCAATGAAGTTCCCCGCACCCTGTCTGCCACCCACCTTGTCTTTATGGGGGGACCGATGAGTGTCAATGATGAAGAGGACTATCCCTGGCTTGTGCAGGAAAAAGAGCTCATAAGGAGGTCAGAAAAAACCGGGCAGAGCGTGCTTGGCATCTGTCTTGGGGCCCAGCTGATAGCGTCTGCCCGCGGGGCGCCGGTGTACCCGTTCGTGCACGAGACCGGGTGGCACCCGCTGGACCGGGCAGCCGGTGCAACCGGCATCGTCTCTTTATTTCCGGAACAGTTCCACGTTTTCCAGCTTCACGGGGAAACATTTGCACTTCCCATCAGGAGCCGGCTGCTCGCAACCGGAATAAATGTCCGCAACCAGGCCTTCTCGTGCCGGAATGCACTCGGCCTCCAGTTCCACCTGGAGATGACCGAATCCATTATCCGGGAGTGGTCAAAAGATCTTACAAAGCACCAGCAGTCGGTAATTGCACGGGATACTCCAAGGTACCTGGCAGAGAGCAACCGGCTCTGCCGGATGGTGGCGGAGGATTTCATTGGCGCGGGTGTGAACCGCAGGACCAGCCGGTAATTTTTTCTAATCTCCTGAATCCTTCCTTTTTTGCAGGCAGTATCTTCATTTGTGCCGTATTTTGGTTTCCGGCCCGTTGATGATAATTACGCATGCGCCGGAATATTTATAAGAGTAGGAATGCAACTTCCTTCTGGCAATTGTACACCTCTACAAGCCCGAAAAACCGGATACGCAGGAATTACTGAGAAAACGTATGAGAGCGCAACCAGTTCCCCGGACTTCCCCTCCGACGCTGGTATTCCGGCTCAGTCCAGTTCCCAATCCGGGTCTGGAAATGATTAAGTGCAGAAACAGTAATGAGAGATTATTTACAGGTGAATTGAAGTGGCAATAGATTCTGGAGCAACGGCATGGATTCTTGCCTCAACGGCGCTTGTCATGATTATGACGCCGGCGGTAGGATTCTTCTATGGTGGGCTCGTACGCAGGAAAAATCTGATCTCCATGATCACCCTGTCGTTCGTTGCCTTTGCACTGGTAAGCATCCAGTGGGTAGTGATCGGGTATTCGCTGGCGTTTGGGAATGATCCGGCAAGTCCGGTCAACGCATTCATCGGCAACCTGCAATACCTTGGCCTCAACAATGTCGGCATGGACCCCGGGCCGTACAGCACGGCAATTCCCGGATTACTCTACATGGTATTCCAGCTGGTCTTTGCAACCGTGACGATGGCAATCGTGACATCCGGCATTGCCGAGCGTGTCAAGTTCAGTGCATACCTCGTGTTTGCCCTCCTCTGGACAACGATCGTCTACGATCCCCTTGCCCACTGGGTCTGGGGCGGTGGCTGGGCAGCACAGTTCGGTGCGCTTGATTTTGCCGGCGGCACGGTCGTCCATATCAGTTCCGGGTTTGCGGCACTCGCCCTGGCACTTGTTATAGGAAAACGTGTCGGCTTTGGCAAGTATGTCATGGAACCCAACAACATCCCGTTAACCATTCTCGGGGCAGCCCTCCTCTGGTTCGGCTGGTTCGGGTTCAATGCGGGGAGCGCAATCGGGGCTAACGGCCTTGCGGCAAGCGCCTTCGTCACCACCAACGTGGCTGCAGCGGCAGGTGCCCTTGCATGGATGCTTGTCAGCTGGATCAACGGCAAACCCAGTTCCCTTGGCTTTGTCAGCGGGGCTGTTGCAGGCCTCGTTGCGATCACGCCGGGAGCCGGGTATGTGACGCCGATGGCGGCAATCCTGATCGGTGCGATTGGCGGTATCTTCTGCTACGGAGTCATGCTCTGGCGCATCAGGAAAGGCATGGATGAGAGCCTCGATGCGTGGGCAATCCACGGCATGGGCGGTCTCTGGGGTGCGCTTGCAACCGGTATCTTTGCAGTTGCGGCAGTCAACGGTGCATCGGGCCTCCTTGAAGGAAACGTACACCAGTTCATTGCAAACGCAGCCGGTGCTTTCGCAGCAGTCATCTACGCGTTTGTCGTGACCTACATCCTTGCAGTCGTGATCGACAAGACTATCGGCCTGCGGGTCTCAGAAGAGGAAGAGTATGTTGGTCTTGATATCGCGCAGCACGGGGAGCGGTGCTAAGTGGAGGTATGAATCATGAAAATGATAAAGGCAATCATCAAACCGGAACGACTGGAGTTTGTGAAAAAGGCCCTTGAGGACAAAGGTTTCAAAGGCATGACCATTACCGAGGTCAAAGGTCGTGGCGAACAGAAGGGGATAGCTCTCGAATACCGCGGCGGCTTAATGACGGTCGACCTCCTGCCCAAGATCCAGATCGAGATCATTGTCACGGATGGAGAAACCGAATCGCTCATCACCACCATCTCGGAATCTGCGAGAACGGGAAAGATTGGCGACGGCAGGATCTTCGTTATTCCGGTCGAGAGATCGATCCGGATCCGCACCGGGGAATCAGAGCAGTAATCCTCTCAATCCCCCCATTCATTTTTTTGTTTTTTTCACCAGGCTGCAGCTGGTCCGGTCATCGTGTTACGCCGGTTTTTATCCTTTCTGTCTCCTCCTCCGGAGTGTTGTTCCTGCGCTTCCAGTACCCCTTACATCCACCGGGAGGATAGTTCCCCGGAGGGGGAGAATGCAATTCTTACACCAGAAACGCTGCCGGGAATTCTCCGCACAGGATGCAGTTTCCCAGAAGAAACGTGGGGAATCAGACCCCCGCGTCAGGAGAGCACTGTAAAAAAAACCGGATCCCTCCAGAACAGATCCTCCCACAAAGAACCCGTAGAACTGATTCCTGGTTTATTCCCGCTGGCGCTCTTTTATCGAAAACGCATCAAGGATCTGGAGCGTGATCCGTGAACCGAGGGTTGGCTGGATGGATTCCAGCCAGAGGAAAAACCCGACTTTGGGCGGCGTTGGCCGTTCGAACTTGAAATGGCCGTCCTTCATCTGGATCATCTTGTGGTATTCCTTCTTCTGCTTTGAGCGCAGGTAGATGATCAGTTCATACCCCGGCATATCTGTTGCGACAATTGCTTTTGAGTAATACTTCGGAAATTCTTCCGGCGTGATGATCCTTCCCTTTACGGTCATGCCGTAGGTGTCGCAGACCGCCTTGATTGCCGGTGGGAACAGGCCCCCGTACAGGACTTTTTTTACCAGCTGGCCGGTCTTGTCCGCAATCTCCGGATTGATCCTTCCCGGACGCCGGTTGATCTCCGTGAAAATCTGGTTTTTCACGTCATCGTGGTACCGCTTGTAGTCGAACGGGTGTTTCATCGGGATATCGGTTGCTTTTATGAGCTTGGGATGGTTCTCGGGCAGGTTGTAGATGATCCGCGGGCGGTAATGCTTGACAAGCGATTTGATCTGTTCGCAGGAACTCGTGTGGATGATGGCGTTGGTCTTGTCTTTTGCAAGCCGTTTGACTACCGTGTAATTCGAGAGGTCAAAGGACGAGACCAGCAAAAACGGGGTAATCTTCTGGTTGTAGAGGTACCCGAGCAGTTTTTTCTTGTACGCGATCTCAACTTCGAACTCTTTTAAGTCAGAGGGTGATGTGACCACTTCGGCAAAGGTCACATGGTTGTCCCTGTCCACGAGCAGCATGTCGAACTCGGCGAGGTCCTGCCCGTTGCCGCGTATGGTGATGTCGCCATACTTCGAGTAGAATAATCCGTTCTGCCCGATCCGGACGTTCTCGCGCTGGTCCGGGGCATCGGCACCTTTCCTGGCGAGATATTTTATGGTATCGGATTTTTTGGAGATGTCAAGGAACATCTCGTACACGATAGCTTCGAACCACCTGCCTTCCGCAGTTCTCATCGGTTCGATATCCGGTGAAAATAATTTCTTCCGTTCGATCTTGTTCATGTGACGCGTGGCATTGATAGCTATTGCCGCTGTTGGTTTGAAATGCCGGAAATTGGCATTGAGCCACGGTATCATAATGAGTGGTAAGAATTTCTGCCCTCATAGTAGATAACAATCTGCCTTCAAAAGAGCGTGTGCGATTTGTTTTTTGTCAATGCTGTTTCATAAAAGCCTTATCTGGACATGCAGACTTAGACCCGTGAGAACCCGGGCTCTTGTATCCCGAGGGGATAGGGCAGCCGGGTGTAAAGAGGAGGAAACGAATGATCATGCCCCCAGTAAAAAAAGCCGGCGGGACAGGTCCGGCATCGCGGTCCGGGTTACCGGATGCGTTGTTTCCCGATTTTAACGAGATGATGAGACAACTCCAGGAATTCCCCCGTTCCCTTATCGGGTTGTCCTACTACTATCTTCGGAAAGATGATGACCGGATCTCGTTATGCCGGATCCTTCCCTCCGCAGGGAGTATCTTTTTCCACGAAGTTGTCGACCACCGGAACCAGGGGATAGCGGAAGATGACCTGGAGGATGCAATCGATACGGATACGGGGATCTATTTCCTTGCCGGTTATTATCCGGTCTCCGCGCAGATCGAGACAAAGCTCCGGAAGTACCTGGGGATAGCATAACGCCGGGTTTTTTGGGATCTGTGCACCGGGCGGAATAGCTCACGGGTGTGCCGGGCTTGCTCATTGGAGCTCTGCCCCGGCGGATCTTTGTGATCCGGGCCCCCCATGGAACATGGCGATGAGGGGGTACATGTCCTTAACAGCCGGGCTTTGTCCCGTGGGCATCCCCGGTGGCGACAGGTAATGGTGACGAGATTCCGGAAAAAGCCGCCTTATACACAAAGAGAGATCTCCTGCGAAAGCCAGGGATGATCCTGTTCTGCGGATCCGGTTTTTGGCATAACCGGGGAGAACCGGAAGATCGATTGTGGGCAAAAGGAATACATCTTCATTATGGAGGAGGCCGGTAATCCCATGGATCTGAATTTTGGCGGGGGCTGGTACTGGAACGGCGGGGCTGCCTGTCCGTGCCGGGTGATCCTCCCGCAGGAGATCCACGGGTTTGCTCTCGGGCATGAATACGTGTATGTCGAATGCCTGTCCGGCATACGACAGCAGTTCTCGATCCCCCGGTATGCTCCGATGTACCGGATCCCGTACCTGTACGAGGAGATCGTGTACCGGCATCTCGGGTGCCGGACACCCGGGGGAATGATCAATGTCATAGACCGGGCGTTCCGGTTGCGGGCAGTACGGTGAGATATGCCCACAGCATCATCCGGTACAGGCGGACCTCGGGATCCCGGGGCGTTGCCACACCGTTCAGCTCGTTCATGGCTTTTCAGTACCCGGTTTGGTGCAGGACAGGTAAGATAGTTACCTGCGGGCAAACGACCGGCCGGGTTGGTGCCCGTGGCGGTACACCGGGGAGTTTTGTGCCCGGGTATCTTTCCGTGTGACCGTCCAATCCCCCGGAGAGTACCCGGTTTTTAGGATAGACTAATCCGGGCTCTCTGCGGGCTCCGATTGCCCCTTTTTGGAAACCGGGAGGTCATATTACCCGAAAAAGAGGGAGAGTCATCGTGTTTTTTTCGGCTTTTTACGTCGGAAAACGAGAGGTCATATGTAGCCATATTACAGAGGAAACGGTGGGCATAAAACGGGGTGCAGATCCGGGGGACCAGGTTCCCCGTTCCGGGTCATTCGGTATGTGAGAGAATACGAGACGATCACAAATCGGGAGTACCGGGAATCACTCCTACCACCCATTTTTTATTTTATTCATACTATATGACCCCGTTATCCGCGTTCTGCTGGCAGTTCTTTTAGCCGGATGGACGAAAATACGGGCAAAAATGACATCGATTCCATGCAATGTAAGGGTCATTCTACTAGGTGGATTTCAAGCGTATTTTGGCAAATAGAACGATTATTGGGCGTATTTTTAATATGATCGGAATTCGGGCGATTTACGGGGTTTTCCGGGAGGGGGTATGATACCGGGAGAGGAAACGGGGCCCGTAATGGGCTTTTTTTCCTCCGGGGGTCCGAACCTCACAACAACCAAAATCGCGATACTGAACCCGGCCTGAACCAGCCGGTCTTGGATCGTAACCCGCTCATCGTGCACGAAAGCCCACCTGAGCGTATCATCTCGCACCCCGGCTATCCCTTCATCCCCCCATTATAAAAAATGGTTCAATGGATCCCTGCCAGTACCTGCCCGGTCTTGCCGATGAATGCAACCGGAGTATGCGTCATCTTTTCCGGATCTGACATTTTTATGGTTCTGGCAGGGATTCTCTGGCCGACACGGTTACGGCCTTTGTTTACGGCGGGATCTGGGGAAATGTTCTCATCCTCACCGGAATGTTCATAGGCGCCAGGTTGCCTGCGTACGTGGTTATACCGGGAACGGGAACCGGTTATCCGGCTTCCCCCCGGTTTTTTGTCACGGCGCTTTTCCTGCGCTGTTCGTTCCCGTAGAGATCTGTACTAACATACTCCACCGTCTGAGCGGTCCTGTTCATACATAAGGAAAATTTTCATGATCGTTCATGGTCTCTTCACTAATTTTGGTGGAAGGAAGTTTCCTACTAATACATATAAATATTTGTAAAATGAACAATTGAGTGTAACAACAGGAGGCAACATGCGAACAATCGCACGGTATGAAACGGGAAGGGGCAGCACTGCCGCACCTTCCCCGCTGGCGTGTTCATGCGCCGGAAGACGCGGGTCTTCGGACGCAGGATACCCGGCAAAGCATCGGGGATCGGATTCACCAGCTTACTTCCGGGCGGAATGACATCGGATGCCCGATGACCGGATTGTTCCGGTCCGGGCATTACGGCAGTCCCGAACCGGTCAATGGGCGGGTGTCCGGAACACCCGGTACAGTGTACCGGATGGTGATGTGCTGAATGCGTGATTCAGCACAACCGGAAAGGATCTGCGAAAACAAAGCCCGGAAGATGTGCACCGGGCCCTCAGACATGCGTGTATAACAGAGGCATACAACAATGAAACGACAGGTAGCAATTTACGGAAAAGGCGGTATCGGCAAATCAACGACAACCCAGAACACGGTTGCAGCACTCGCAGAAGCGGGAAAGAAGATCATGGTAGTCGGGTGCGACCCGAAAGCGGATTCAACCCGGCTTCTCCTGCACGGGCTCTGCCAGAAGACGGTCCTCGACACCCTGCGGGACGAGGGCGATGACATCGAGCTCGATGCAATCTTAAAGCCCGGCTTTGGCAACACCCGGTGTGTTGAGTCCGGTGGACCCGAGCCCGGTGTCGGCTGCGCCGGCCGGGGGATCATCACGTCCATCAACCTGCTCGAATCGCTCGGGGCATACACCGACGACCTCGACTATGTCTTCTACGATGTGCTTGGTGACGTGGTCTGCGGAGGTTTCGCCATGCCCATACGGGAAGGAAAGGCAGAGGAGATCTACATTGTAGCGTCCGGTGAACTCATGGCGCTCTATGCAGCGAACAATATTGCAAAAGGGATCAAGAAATACGCCGATAACGGGAAAGTGAGGCTTGGCGGAATTATCTGTAACAGCAGGAAAGTCGACAACGAACTTCCGCTCCTGAAGGCATTTGCCGAGGAGCTCGGATCCCAGCTCATCTACTTCGTCCCGCGTGACAATCTCGTCCAGCGGGCCGAGATCCACAAGAAGACGGTCATCGACTTCGACCCGGCATCGGGCCAGGCAGAAGAGTACCGGAACCTGGCAAAGGCGATCGACAACAACAAGCTGTTCGTCATCCCCAAACCGATGACCCAGGAACGCCTGGAAGAGCTCATGATGCAGCACGGATTCCTTGACGCAATGTGAAGTGCGGAAAAATTCGATACGAAATAAAAAAACTGGCGGATGTGAAACGATGTTACTGATACGTGCAATTGTACGGCCTGAAAAGAAAGATGAAGTGCTTGCCAAACTCTCCACTGCGGGATTCAATGCCGCGACCATGGTCGATGTCGTGGGCCGGGGAAAGCAGAAAGGGATCAAGATCGGGGGGATGGTCTATGACGAGATCCCAAAGACTCTCATCCTGATGGTTATCCCCAATGAAGCCAAGGACAAGGTCATTCAGATGATCTTATCGATCGCAAAGACCGGAACCGAAGGCACATTCGGGGATGGCAAGATCTTTGTCAGCCCCGTCGATGAGGTCTACACCATCTCAAAGGGAACCCCGGGCCTGTGAGGAGGAGCACGATGAAAGAAATTATGGCGATCGTCCGGATGAAGAAGACCGGCGAGACGAAAAAAGCTCTCATCGCGTCAGGAGTGGCCGGGTTTACCGCGGTAAAAGTGCTCGGCCGGGGAAACCTGGTAACGGATCCACAAACCATCGAAGAGTGCAAGGAAAAACTCCTGTCCATGGGAATGGATGAATTCAGCGAAGCTGAGGATACCGAAAAGATGGTCACCAGTTTCTTAGACGGATCACGGTTCTTCCCGCGGCGCCTGTTCACGATCCTGGCACACGATGATGATGTCCCGCGGATCATCGAGGCAGTTGCAAAGGCGAACCGGACCGAATACGGGATTGGCGACGGAACCATCTTTGTCCTGCCGGTATCCGATGCGGTCCGCGTGCGCACCGGTGAAGCAGGAGATGCGGCAATCTGGTAAATTGGGGAGGCGACAAAAATGGCAGAAATCGATGGATCAATAGAGGAGATGCTCGTCCCCTACCCGGACCTGGTAAAGAAAAACCGGAAGAAGCATCTTATTGTAAAAGATGAGGCAGCTGCATGTTGTCCGCAGATCGAGGCGAACACGCGGACGATTCCCGGCATCATTTCGCAGCGCGGCTGTGCGTATGCCGGGTGCAAAGGGGTGGTCGTAGGTCCAATCAAGGACATGATCACCATCACCCACGGCCCGGTGGGCTGCGGGTACTACAGCTGGGGAACCCGGCGCAACAAGGCACGGGCCGATGACACAACCCCCAAAGACAAGATCTACTCGCAGCTCTGCTTCATCACCGACATGCAAGAGCCCGACATCGTCTTTGGCGGGGAGAAGAAACTGGCAAAGATGATTGACGAGGTTGTAGCCGCATTCCACCCGCGGGCAATCAACATCTGCGCCACCTGCCCGGTGGGGCTCATCGGAGATGACATAGGAGCAGTAGCCAAAGCCGCAGAGGAGCGTCACGGAATCCAGGTGCTCTCCTACAACTGCGAGGGCTACAAAGGAGTCAGCCAGTCGGCAGGCCACCATATCGCCAACAACAATCTCATGGAACGAGTCATTGGAACCGGCACTGAGCGAAAAGAAGGCAGTCATGTCATCAACCTGCTCGGGGAGTACAACATCGGCGGCGACGGGTGGGAACTGGAACGAATCCTAAAAGAGATCGGCTACACGGTGAACTGTGTGCTGACCGGGGATTCCAGTTACCTTGACATCAAAAACCTGCACCTCGCGGACCTCAACCTTGTCCAGTGCCACCGCTCGATCAACTACATTGCCGAGATGATGGAGACGAAATACGGCACGCCCTGGCTGAAAGTCAACTTCATCGGGATCGACTCAACAAATCAGTCGCTGCGCCAGATGGCACAGTGCTTTGGGGACGAGGAGCTCGCCAGACAGACCGAAGTTGTCATCGAGCGGGAGACCGCACGGATTGTACCGGTCCTTGAGCAGTACAGCAAGATCCTCAAAGGCAAGACCGCGTTTGCGATCGTTGGCGGCTCGCGGAGCCACCACTACCAGTACCTGCTCCGCGATCTCGGCATGGAGATGATCATTGCCGGCTACGAGTTTGCCCACCGGGACGACTACGAAGGCCGCCAGGTCATTCCCACGATCAAAAGCGACGCGGACTCGAAAAATATTCCCGAGCTGCATCTCGTTGCCGATGAAAAAATGTACCAGGAAGCCCATGTCCACCTGAACATGTCCAGAGAGAAGTACGATGAACTCAAAAAAGCAGTTCCACTCAACTACTACGAGGGCATCTACCCGAACATGAAAGACGGGCAGGTCATCATCGACGACGCCAACCACCACGAAGTCGAGGTATTGATCCGGACGGCAAAACCCGACCTGTTCCTCTCCGGCGTCCGGGACAAGTACATTGTCCACAAGATGGGAGTCGCCTCCAAACAGCTGCATGCATACGACTACAGCGGTCCGTATGCCGGCTACAACGGCGCCCTGAACTTTGCAAGGGACGTGGTCAATGCCCTGACCACCCCGGCCTGGAAACTGATCACTCCCCCCTGGGAGACCAACAAAGAACCACGGAGCAACACCCATGCTTGAATGCATACCGGAAACCCCGGTTGAACACACGACCGGGAAGATCAACCCGGCAAAAACCTGCCAGCCGCTCGGCGCCATGTATGCCGCGCTCGGCATTCACGGCTGCCTGCCCCACAGCCACGGCTCGCAGGGCTGCTGCGCGTACCACCGCATGCACCTCACCCGGCATTTCCGGGACCCGGTGCTTGCGTCGTCCAGTTCCTTTACCGAAGGCGCTTCAGTCTTTGGCGGGGCTGCGAACTTAAAGACCTCCATCAAGAACGTCTTTGCGATCTATAACCCCGAGATCATGGCAGTCCATACTACCTGCCTTTCCGAGACCATCGGGGACGACCTGCCAAACATCATCAAAACCGCAGAAATTCCGGAGGGAAAATCAGTCATTCACGTCAACACCCCGAGCTACCATGGCTCCCATATCACCGGGTTCTCGGGGATGTGCAAAGCCATGGTCTCGTATCTTTCCCAGTCTGACGGAGCCGTAAAGAAATCGCAGATGAATGTCCTGCCCGGCTTTGTCAATCCCGGCGACATGCGGGAGATCCGCCGCATCGTGGACCTGCTCGGCGTCAAGATGATCATGTTCCCGGACACGGCGGGCGTGCTCGACACACCCCTGACCAGCAAATACCAGATGTACCCGGATGGCGGAGCAACCGTTGCCGAGATCCGCGATGCCGGCAACTCGGAAGTGACCCTTGCCCTCGGCTCCTACGCCTCGCACGATGCCGCAGAAGTGCTGCAGGAGAAATGCGGTGTCACCGGTATCCCGCTCCGGCTCCCCATCGGCATCAAAGCGACCGACGATTTCATCATGGCGGTAAAGGACTGGTTCGGCGTTGAGATCCCGGCGTCCCTCACGCTCGAACGCGGCCAGGTGGTTGACACGCTGATTGATACGCATTTCCACTACCAGGGAAAACGCGTTGCAGTCTTTGGCGACCCCGACCATGTGATCGCGCTCACTGAGTTCCTGCTCGCGATGGGTATGGTACCGGTGTATGTGCTCACGGGCACGCCCGGCAAAACCTTCGAGACCGAGATCAATGCCATGCTCGCAGAAGCCGGTATAACGGGAAGCCGGGTCAAAGCGGAAGGCGACCTCTTCGAGCTCCAGCAGTGGATCAAAGAGTCACCGGTCGATCTCCTGATCGGCACCTCGTATGGCAAGTACATTGCCCGGGCCCTCGATGTCCCGTTCGTCCGCTTCGGATTCCCGATCCTGGACCGGGCCGTCCACCCGCTCATGCCGGTGGTTGGCTACCGGGGATGCCTGCGCTTGATCGAGCAGATCAGCAATGCGCTCCTGGACCGCCGGGACCGCGATTGCCTGGATGAGGATTTCGAACTCGTGCTATAGCGGGAATTAACCAGACGGTGAGGAACCATGGAAACCATCTCTTCCCCTCGTGAAGAGGGGGCATGCATCAGCGAACGCCAGAACTCCATCCTGACTGCCGGAACCGGGAGGAAGAGCATTCACTGCGCTGACGACAGCCTGGCCGGCTCCGTCAGCCAGCGGGCCTGTGTCTTCTGCGGGGCCAGGGTGGTCTTAAACCCGGTCACGGACGCCGTGCACCTGGTCCACGGCCCGATCGGCTGCGCTGCCTATACCTGGGATATCCGGGGCAGCCTGTCGAGCGGGTCGGAGATGTACCGGAACAGTTTCTCGACCAACATGAAGGAGCGGGACGTTGTCTTTGGCGGCGAGAAGAAACTTGCCGCCTGCATCGATGAGATCGTGGAGAAGTATCACCCTCCCGCGATCTTTGTATACGCGACCTGCGTAACCGGCATGATCGGCGACGATATCGTTGCCGTGTGCAAAGAGGCCTCGCGTCACCACAATACCGAAGTGATCCCGGTTGAGTCGAGCGGCTTTATCTCGGGCAACAAGGTTGTCGGGTACCGCGCCGCGGCCCTTGCCCTCCTGCGGCTCATCACGCCAAAGGAGGGGGAGCTCATCGAGAAGACGCAGAAACTCAACTTCCTTGGCGAGTACAACCTGAGCGGCGAGATGTGGCTGGCCCGGCGCTACCTTGCTGAGATGGGTATCGGGATCAACGTTGCATTTACCGGCGACTCGACCGTGGCGGCCTTAAAACAGGCGCCCGGCGCCTGCCTCAACCTCGTGCAGTGCACGGGCTCAATGCACTGGGTAGCCCAGCAGCTCGAGAAGCAGTTCTCCATTCCCTTTATGGACGTGAACTTCTTCGGCGCAGAGAACACGGCCGAGAGCCTGCGGAAGATTGCCCGGTTCTATGACGACCCGGTGATCACAGAGCGGACCGAGCGGATCATTGAGCGGGAGACTGCCCGCATCCGCCCGGCCCTTGAACGCTACCGTGAGAAACTTACCGGCAAACGGGCAGCTATCTACGTGGGCGGGGCCTACAAGGCCGTTGCCCTGATCCGGCAGATGCGGGAGCTCGGGATGGAGATCGTCCTCACCGGCACCCAGACCGGGAAATCCGAGGAGTACGCAACCATCACGAGCCTCCTTGACGAGGGGGCGATCGTGGTTGACGACACCAACCCGGCCGAGATCGAACGGTTCCTCCTGGAGAAAAAAGTCGACGTCATGGCCGGCGGGGTCAAGGAGCGCGTGCTTGCGTACAAACTGGGCGTAGGCTTCGTGGACCACAACCATGACCGGAAGGAATGCCTTGCCGGGTTCGACGGTGCCGTGAACTTTGCCCGCGAGGTGTATATCAGCACCTGCTCGCCGGTCTGGAAATATCTCCGGGCCCCGGCGGGAGGTGCCTGATGGCGCCCGCCGCACCTGCCGGTACGGTCCGGCAGGTGAACGAGAACCAGTGCCAGCACTGCATGCCGCTTGGCGCCATCATCGCGCTCAAGGGGATTGCCGGGGCAATGGCGCTCGTCCACGGCTCGCAGGGATGCAGCACCTACATGCGCCTCACCTGCGTCAACCACTTCAACGAGCCGGTGGACATAGCCTCGTCCTCGCTCAACGAGAAACAGACCATCCTCGGCGGGGAAGCAAACCTCAAAAAAGCGCTCGACAACATGCGCCGGGTCTATGCCCCGTCCGTAATCGGCGTCCTCACCACCTGTCTTGCCGAGACCATGGGGGAAGACCTGGACCGGATCATCCGCGATTACCGGAAAGTAAACGCAACGGGATGCCCCGACATCATCCCGGTTCCCACGCCGAGCTACAGCGGGAGCCACACGGAAGGCTACTGGGCCGCGACAAAGGCAGTCATCGCCCACTATGCCCGGCCCACGGTACCCCACCGGCGCATCAACGTGATGGTTCCGCATGTCAGCCCCGCGGATATCCGGGAGATCCAGCGCCTTGTCGCCCTCATGGGCCTTGAGTGCACGCTCCTTCCCGATTACTCGGTAACCCTTGACCGCCCGTTTGCCGGGCGGTACCAGAAAATCCCGCCGGGCGGGACACAGCCTGCGGATATTGCCGCCATGCCCGGTGCCCCGCTCACGATCCAGTTCGGCGCAACCTGCCCGGACCATCTCTCGCCCGGCCTCTGGCTCGAACAGGAATATAACGTCCCGCTCGTTACGCTCCCGCTTCCCGTGGGGGTTGAGGCTGCCGACCAGTTCCTTTTGCTCCTCGAAAAAACCAGCGGGCATTCAAGGCCGGAGGCTCTTCGTAACGAGCGCGGCTGGCTTCTCGACGCCATGGCCGATGCCCACAAGCACAATGCAGAGGGCCGGGCCGTCATCTACGGCGAGCCGGAGCTGGTGTATGCCCTGACCAGGGCCTGCACCGAGAACGGTATTGCCCCGGTCGTCATCGCGAGCGGGACCCGCACGAGCCGGCTTGCTGCCTGCCTCGAACCCCTCCTTGCGGGCCTTGACGAACAGCCGGTTGTCCAGGAAGAGACCGACTTTGCTGCAATCGAATCTGCGGCACTGAAGGCCGGCGCCAACATCGCTATCGGCCACTCCGGCGGGAAGTTCTTCACCGAACGGCACGGCATCCCCGTGGTCAGGACCGGTTTTCCCGTCAACGACCGGATGGGCGGCCAGCGGATCCTCACCCTTGGCTACACGGGAACGCTTGCGCTCCTCGACCGGATCACGAACACGCTCCTTGAAGAGAAACACGGCTCGTACCGGAAGCTCCGGTACGAAGAGACACACAGGACAGAAATCATGGAAGGTATCTGATATGCAAAAACCAGCGCACCACATCTTCGTCTGCACCAGCTCCCGACCGAACGGGCTGCAGAAAGGGTTCTGCCACGCCAGGGCGGGCCTTGAGGTTATGGCGAAGTTCCAGGAAGAGATTGAAGAACGCGGTATCGGCGGGGAGGTCTTTCTTTCCAATACCGGCTGCTTTGGCATCTGCGAGAAAGGACCGGTTGTTGTCGTGTACCCCGACAATATCTGGTACGGATCGGTTACTGCGGATGACGTGCCCGAGATCCTTACCTCGCATATCGGGGAGGGAAATCCCGTGGGGCGTCTTATCCTGTAACGGGGGAGGATATCATGTGTGTATCTGAAATTGCGGCAATCATCGGCAGTGACGGCAGGACGGTCCCGCTCAGCGAACCCGGCACGGTTGTTGTCTATCGCATGGTGCGGGGAACCTGGCTTGCAGAGCGCCGGCTCCCGTTCTCGCTTAACGGGGATGGCGGTCTTGCCGGCCTGCGTAACCAGACAGGGGAACTTGTTGCATTTCTTGGAACCTGCAAAACCCTTGTCGCACAGTCGGCCAGCGGGGCCCTCTTCTTCGGGCTTGCAAAAGCGGGATTCTCGGTCTTCGAGATTGCCGGAAGCCCGCCGGAATTTCTCAGTTCCGTCCTGCTGGAGGCAAAGGAAGAGCAGGAGGGTAACGTCCCGGTTTTGGACGGCGCCGATATCCCGGCCCCGCTCGAGATTTCTCCCGGGAAATATTACATCTCCATCCGCGAGATCCAGGGCAAGCGTCCCGAAATGAGCAGCAAACAGGTGCTCCGGTCGTTTGTACAGGCCGGCGCGTTCTCTGAACTGGAGATCATCTGCGATCACATGCCGCCCTGGATCGAAGTGGATGCAGAACGGCTCGGGTACGATCTCACACGCGAACAAACCGGGCTCCATGATATGAAAGTGCTCATACGGCGATCGGCGGGAGGATGCTGCTGATTTTTCATCCGTCCTGCCGGGCCTGGTGACAGGAGCTTTCCCTCGCGTCAGCGAGAACCCTGTCATCAGGCAGTTCTCTCTCTCATCTCACCGGGCGTACCTCTTTTCCTGCCTGAGTGCAGTATCCGGGAATTGCTTTTTATTTTGCCTTGGAATTTACAATCCCGCTCGTTCCTGCGGAAACCGTGTTCAAAGGAATAACCGATATATATTTAACCAAGTGTGATGGAATAGTACTTCCACCAAAATGAAGGAATCCAATACGGCATCCGGGTAAAAACAATATGTCCGGACCATTGCGGAATAAAAAAACTCATCATAATCGAACCTGTCAAACCCCCAAGGCGTGATTGAGAACATGGCGAACCACGATACAGGATATGTTTCAAATCCATCACAATTTCGTGATCTGATGCAGGATGTCTTTGAAAAAACATCCCAGCCAACACTCGTACTCAATGCAGATTTAAAAATCATTCACGCGAATGCTGCATTTGTCCGGATGAGCGGGATTGGCGGGGATGCCCTCTTCATGAGGAAGTACCAGGATCTTCCGCTGGAATCGCGCAATGGTGACGACCCGGCAACTGCACTCGCTCAGAAGAGGTGTGGATTTTCCACGATCTCCTTTCGGTTCCGGACCGGGCCCTGTATTCTGGAAGAACAGACTATGCCGGTCCCTGATGGCGCGGGATTACCGGGCAACCTTGTTGTGCTGTTCAGAAATCTCACATCCGATATCCGGTCAGCAGAAGCAACAAAAGCTGCCCATGCAAAACTCCAGCACGATTATGGCGAGCGTGTGAAAGAGCAGACGCTCTTTTACGCAACAGCAAAACTCATCCAGGACGACACTCAGCCACCCGCGAGTATCCTCCGGCAGATTGTCTGTCTGGTTCCCCCCGGCTGGCAGTACCCGGAGATATGCGAAGCCCGGATCACGTTTGCAAATATCGATGTGAAAACCCCGGGGTACCGCGAAGTGAGATGGAAACAGCAGGCTGAGATCATTACCAAAGATGGCAGTCGCGGGACAATCGAAGTTGTGTACCTCGATGAGAAACCACATGAATCCGAAGGTCCGTTCCTTCTTGAGGAACGCAACCTGATCAATTCCTTAACGGAGATGCTCAAGACCTATCTTGACCGGAAGACCGGTGAAGTTATTCTTGAGAAAAAATACCAGGAACAGGCAAAACTTCTCCACGATTACGGCGAGCGTGTGAAAGAGCAGACGCTCTTTTACGCAACGGCAAAACTCATCCAGGATGATTCCCTGAAATGGGAACAGATCCTGGGTAAAATTGTCCGGCTGATCCCCCCCGGCTGGCAGTATCCTGATGTCTGTGCCGCACGGATACAGTATGAAGAGGTCATTGTCACAACGCCCAATTACCGGGATACCCGCTGGAAACAGAGCGCCGAATTCTCTGTCAAAGGGAAGACAGGCCTCCTGGAGATTGTCTACCTGGTGGAGAAACCGCAGGAAGCCGAGGGGCCGTTCCTTCTTGAGGAACGCAACCTGATCAATTCCTTAGCCGAGATGCTCAAAACGTACCTTGACCGGAAGAAGAGCGAGCAGGATCTGGATAACAAACTCCACGAGCAGGCAAAACTTCTCCACGATTACGGCGAGCGTGTGAAAGAGCAGACACTCTTTTATGCAACGGCAAAACTCATCCAGGACGACACCTGGAAATGGGAACAGATCCTTGAGAAGATTGTCCGGTTGATCCCCCCCGGCTGGCAGTATCCCGATGTCTGTGCTGCACGGATCCGGTTTGAAGATGTCATTGTCACAACGCCAAATTACCGGGACACATGCTGGAAACAGAGCGCCGAATTCTCCGTCAAAGGAAAAACCGGCATCCTGGAGATAGTCTACCTTGAGGAAAAACCGCAGGAAGCCGAGGGACCGTTCCTTCTTGAAGAACGCAACCTGATCAATTCCTTAGCCGAGATGCTCAAGACGTACCTTGACCGGAAGAAGAGCGAGCAGGATCTGGATAGCAAGTTCCATGAAATTGCCGCAATCCAGCGATATATGGAACAGGAAGTTGCCGGACTGTCTGCGGTGTATGCAAAGATGGGGAAAGGCGATCTCACGCTCCGGTATGATATCAGCGGGCCGGATGAGAGGACAAAAGCAACTCATGACCAGTTACAAAAAATGCAGGATGCGGTCCAGGGAATCATCGGCAGTCTCCAGAAAAATATCAGTACGGTGAACCGGGAGATGGAATCCCTGATAATCTCTGCCGGTAATGCTGTCCGGTACATCCAGGATGCATCGGGAGAGATCGGCGATATTTCCCGGAATTCCGGCCTCGTGAGCACCAATGCCGCGGAGGTATCGGGCGGTATCGACCAGATCCTTCATGCCGCAGGCGACCTGAGCGCATCGGTCGAGGAGATCACGTCCAGCATGTCCGAGGTCCGGGCGATCTCGGGGCAGGCAAATGCCCGTTCCCACGAGGGATCCGTGCTTGCCGCCCGTGCTGAAAAAAATATGGGGGAGATTGCCGGTTCCACTGAAAACGTATCCGGCATGGTTGCAAAAATCGGGCAGCAGATGGCAGATATCTCAAAAATAGTCAGTCTTATTAGGGATATCGCAAACCAGACCAACCTTCTTGCCCTCAATGCCGCAATTGAAGCAGCCCGGGCGGGCGACGCGGGCCGCGGGTTTGCGGTAGTTGCAGCAGAAGTAAAATCCCTGGCACAGGAATCCAAGAGATCCGCCGAACAGATTGAAGAGATGATTAACAATCTCAAGGAAGAGGCAAAAAAAGCTGCATCGGCCATGGAAGAGACAAGGTCCGTTGTCAGCAAAGGCACCTCTGTGGTTACGGAAACCCTGGGTGCCTTTACCCGCATTGCATCCGATATCGAAAAAGTTGCAGCAAGTGCCTCCGATGTTGCAACCGCTACCGGTGAGCAGGCCGCAACAACGGAGAAAATTACCGGCCGAATCCATGAAATTGCCGGACGGATCCGGGCAACTGCCGAAGAAGCCGGGGAATCTGCAGCATCTACGAGGGAATTATCCGCAGGAATCTGTGAGATATCCCGTATGGTTGAGCAGGTTAATACCATTGCCCTGTCGGCACTCGGGGCCAACCGGAAATTCCGGGTGGGAGATATGATCGAAGAAAAGCAATTTTCCCTGTCTGGCGGGTCTGATAAATCATGATTTCCGTTCTCTATGTTGACGATGACCCTGTACTTCTGGATATAGGAAAACTGTACCTGGAACAATCGGGGACCATCCAGGTTGAGATTCTTGATTCTGCATCAACGGCGCTGGAAAAGATCCGGACAACCCGGTACGATGCCGTGGTTTCCGATTTCCAGATGCCGGAGATGGATGGCATCGCGTTTTTAAAAGCCGTCCGGGCAGAATACCCGTTCCTCCCGTTCATCATATTTTCCGGAAAAGCCCGGGAGGATATCATCATCGAAGCCCTGAACAACGGTGCTGACCATTACTCCCAGAAAGGAGGGGATCCCCGCCCCCAGTTCACCGACCTTATCCATAAGATCGAACGGTCGGTTGAGAGAAAACAGGCCCAGGACACGATCATCCACTTAAGCCGGCTCAATGCGGTGTTGTCCAGTACCAACCGGGCCGTCCTCCGTATCCGGAACCGCACGGAACTCCTCAATGAAGCCTGCAGGATAGCCGTGGAAGAAGGAAAATTCTTAATGGCATGGATTGGCATGATCAATCCGGAAGAGCGCAGTGTCAACCCGGTTGCGGCCTGCGGATATGAAGACGGGTACCTGAGCAATATCTCGATCAGCGTTGACAATATTCCCGGGGGCATGGGACTGACGGGGACTGCAATCCGTGAGCGCCGCTCCGTTATCAGCAATGATATTGAGTCGGATCCCCTCATGGCGCACTACATTGAAAAAGCAGCCAGACGAGGGTACCGGTCCTCCGCCTCCATTCCCATGAACTGTCATGAAAGAATCATTGGAGCCATGCGGTTTTACTCAGCTGAAAAAAATTTTTTCAATGCGCAGGAAATCCAGTTACTCGAAGACCTTGTTACGGATATTTGTTTTGCCCTGGAACTGAGCGGGAACGACAGGACGCCCTGATCCCTCCCCACATGGCAGGGACCAGGGTTTGTATCCAGGCAATATGAACTCCCTGTGAATGCCTGCTGGACCGTTGTCAGCAAAGAATCACTTTAAAAAAAAGCGATCACGGGTGCGATGGGGGGATTCTGCACACGCGAATGCAGACTGCAAGGGGAAGATCATCGCCTGAATCCCCACTGAATTCTTTCATGGTGTGATAATCACAACACCGGATTTTTTTTAAAACGCATTTTGGAAGATCAAAAAACGGGGAAAAATGGTATTCAGGGTTATTTCCAGATTGTATGCCGGAGCTCCCATGTTCCATTCTCTTTTTTCCATAAATGGGGTGGCCGGGCTTTTTCAATAATTTCATGGAACCTCTCGCGAGTTATCCCCATGTATGCGAGGCATTCATCCAGATACATTTCAGGAAATTCGCCATCAAACCGTTTTATCAGGCTGATTCCCTCGTCCCTGGTGATATCCCCGTTGCGTATCTCCTGCGCAGAGTCGTAGGTTGCTCTTCCGATCCCGAACTTGATGTAGGTTGTATAATAGTGAAGCCAGTCAATTTTATCGTCAATCGAACTGTATTTGCTGTAGCTTCCCTCGGTCCGGAAATCGTTTGGAAGGAAATCGGTATGCTCCACAGAATAGTAATAGGTCTCCTGGGGATGCCACTTCAGATAATATCCCAGATAATGCACTTCAGTGCCAACAGCATCCAGTTTTCCCGGCTCTGCCGGGAGGTATGCTTCCAGATCAGCGAGCGAGAGATCGTACGTTTTCATCAGTTCGCGTGCGCTGACACCCCCGAGGTAAATATTGTCGAGATCCTGTTCCATTGAGTAGTACTGCGTACTCCGCTTTGCGCTGATATTGTCGGCAATGGGATTTCCATATTCTGCTTCATTCTCCCCGTACATAATGAGAGGGATGTTGAGCAGGATCGACAGTTTCGGGGCTAAATTCTTCTGGCCGATAATAAATGGCTGAAACGGATGGACAAGGTTTTCAAAGGCCAGCTTTGTCAACAGACGATGGACTTTCTGGTTTGGATGGTAGGTATAATTCGCAAACCCGGAATTCAGCCATGCATCAAAATTCCGCTTGCCCACCCGGGTATAGAGATGCGGGGGCCACGTTATGAGGATGGGGTGCATATTGTATTCGTATTTCAGAATATGCGCTGCCATCACGCTGTCTTTTCCACCACTTCCCGGAACTATGATATCAAACGATCCATCTTTTTTCCGGAAACGATCGCAAAGATCCATCAGGTCCTGTTTTCGGGCCTGCCAGTCGATTGTTTTCTTTTTCGGTACGAACCGGCAGGCTTCACAGACCCCGTCCTCGTCAAACTGGATGGGGCGTTTTACGTCGCCTGGTTTATTCCGGAATTCAATTGTTGACGAAGGCCTCTGGTTATTCAGAGTACATTTTTTACAGAATTTTACCTCTGTTGGAAGCCCGTACATGCCATATTGTTCTGTCATCACTTCTCCCTCACAGGTTTAGGAAATTTTTCAGGACGCGTATACCGGCTGTGCGGCTTTTCTCCGGGTGGAACTGAACGCCGAATATCTCATTTTTCTGAACCATTGAAACGAACTTGTGATCACAGAAACGGGTCAGGGCAATGACATCGGTGAAATTGATCATTTCATACGAGTGCATGAAATAGAAATTGTCCTGACTGGTGATACCCTCAAGCAGGGGTGAATCCTTTACAATCTCCAGGCTGCCCCAGCCGAGGTGAGGGACCTTGCACTTTACTTCGATCCTCTTGATCTCGGCCTCAATAAGATTCAGACCAGGGGTCTCGCCGTACTCGTACCCGGTTTTTGCGAGAATCTGCATTCCCAGACAGATGCCAAGCGTGGGCATGGTGCGCATATGGTCGGTAAGAATGTCCCGAAAATCCCCCATCTGTTCCATGGCATCCCTGAAACATCCGACCCCGGGAAGGACGAGCCTGTCCACCCCATGAAAATCCGGTTCCTTTTCTACTACGGTAACGCGGGCACCTGCCAGTTCAAGCGCCTTTTTTACATTGTAGAGGTTCCCGGACCTGCCATAATTAACCAGTCCAACCGGAATGGTCATATAACCACCTCGATACCTTCATCAGACAGGTATTGTTTCAGGTCAAGGATTGATGAGATGTTGTAATGAAGAAGTGAACTTATTGCAACCGCATCGGGTTTTGCCACTTCAATGATATGTTTTACGTCTTCCTTTGATCCTGCACCACTGCCCGCGATAACCGGGATTTTCACCCGGGACACAATTCCCTGTATGAGATCGGTATCGAATCCCCTGCGGCGTCCGTCCTGATCCACCGAGCTGACAAGGATCTCACCGGCACCAAGACGCTCCACTTCCATGGCCCACTCAAAAGCATCTTTTCCACTGCGGATTCTCCCGCAATCGGAATAACATTCCCACCAGCCACTCCACTTCTTTGCAACAATATGAACCATTACTGCCTGCGAACCGAATATTTCAGCAGCCCGGGTGATGATCGACGGATCCTGCTGGAGTGCATAGGTGTTGATGATTACCTTGTCGACACCATTATTCAGCAAATGGGTAAAATCATCAATCGTCCTGACCCCCCCACCGGCAGTGAACGGGACAAGGAGACCATTCGCCGTTTTCTTAATCAGGTCAAGAAGTATCCCGCGCTGGTACAGGCTTGCTACAATGTCGATATAGAGAAGTTCGTCAGCACCCTGGTTATGATAGTTCAATGCCAGTTCATCAGGGGTGCCAACCTTTCTCAATCCTTCAAAATGAACAGGTTTTACGACATATGGCGGTTTTACATCCAGACGTGCAATAATCCGTAACGGCATCTTTCTCTCTTATACACATCCGCCTTATGGAATAAGAAGATTACTTCTATGGGGTTTATATAAACTCTCGCCTGGGGAGCAGGATTCCTGTGTATCCGGCCCGCAGGGTATTCCCATTGGCGGCTCGCATGCCAAGAGTATCCAAAAAAGATTTGCCGGGAAGATCCCGGCGCAGACGTTAACGACTGTATGTCAGTATCAGTCGAGCAACTGGCCCATCGCCTCGTCATACCGTGCGGACATGACGTACTCGATGCCCGAGACACCGGCTGCTTCCTCGGTCAGTGCCATCAAGTCATCGCGGGTGATGGTGGAGAGGTTGAAGTTCCTGCTGCCGGCCATGAGCTGCTGGAGACCGGTGCGGAATTTCGATGCATGGGTGTAGATACCGACTGCGCCCATGGGGATCTCCTTCATCTTGTTGCCGTATTTCTCCTTGAGCTCTTCGTAGCAGACAAAGATCTCCGGGATGCTGCTGCCGTACTTGGCAACGGACTTGGGCAGATCTCCTTCCTTGATCCACTTCTCGATGTTCTTGCCAACGAATCCGGGGATCATGAGGCCGCGACCCATGCAGACTGCCTTGAAGTACGGGCTGCCCATGGCAAGTGCCTTGAAGACGCCCGGCTCATCGGAGAAACCGCCGGCCATGGCGAGGTCGGGTACGCGGTAGCCCTTCTTCTCAAGTTTCTGGGCAAACTCGTAGGTGAGTGCCTGCAGGTAGAACGTCGGGATACCCCATTCGTTCATCATGGCCCACGGGCTCATGCCGGTTCCGCCGGGTGCACCGTCAATGGTTAAGAGATCGATCTTGGCTTCCGAACAGTAGCGGAGGGCCATTGCGAGCTCGACCATGGAGTACGCGCCGGTCTTTAAGGTTACCCGCTTGAAACCGATGTCGCGGAGGCGGTCGATCTCTTCGAGGAAACCTTCCTTGGTTACAAAGCCGAGGCGGGAGTGGCGCTCGAATTCCTTGATGGCACCGGCCTTGAAAGCTGCCTGGTTCTCCTTCAACGTCGGGTCGGGGAGGACGATGTAGCCGCGCTTCTTGAGCTCGATGGCGCGTTCAAGGGTCTTGACCTTGATCTCGCCGCCGATACACTTGGCGCCCTGGCCCCACTTGAGCTCGATGGTGTCGAGGTTGTGCTTGCTTGCAACGTACTCGGCAACGCCAAGGCGGGTGTCCTCGACATTCATCTGGACGAGGATCTCTCCGTACTTGTTGTGGAATTTCTTGTACGTGTTGATACGGCGGTCCATCTCGGGGGATTCCTTGACTTTCTTCTTGGCGTCAAGCTTGAGACCGGGGTCGATACCGCAGACGTTCTCACCGCAGACAAGGGTGATGCCTGATATGGCTGCACCAACGGCGAAGTGCTCCCAGTTTGCGCGGGCGATCTCGGTTGAGCCGAGTGCACCGGTAAAGATCGGGACCTTCATCTGGACCTTCTTGCTCCAGCCGTATTCAGTCTCGGTATTAACGGAGGAGAAAACCGCTGAGTCCGGACCGATCTCGGTACCTTCGGGAAGACCCCGTGCGCCTACTGCATAGCCCTGGATATTCAGGTGCGAGTAATCGATGGGGTAGTTCTTGTCAGCACCTGCGGTGATCTCGCCAAACGGGCCGGGATACAAAACCTCCCTGCCGCGGAACGATGATAACCAGATCTCGCAACTGCCCTTACATCCATCTATACACCGGGTACAGATACCAGAACATGGTGCAACGCTTCGCGAACGGTTCGCCGTGCTGGTTGCTTCATTGGCATTGGGTTGTCTAAGATTCATAACAACACTCCTTGGAAATTAGTAGTTGTCTTCGATGATACGAAGGGACCGTCTGAGCACATATTCCTCAAACATAACTTATTTAAAACTCGTTCACTAATAAGCGCTTGCTTTCCACCCCATTATAACTGTTTCGCTTCAAAATGATGGTGGAAGTAACTTTCCACCCAATTTTTCCAAAAAATACTGGTAAAAAATACGAAATTGATTGAAAACATGAGAATGGATTTTTTCTGATCCGGACTAATGATGCAGAAAACCCGGACGCTTCCGGATGCTTAATCCCCCCCCGACCGGGGGTCCCTGTGCCGGATAACGACAGGGTACCTGTCCTTCATTCAGACTATAGCGCTGCATCCCTTCCCCCAACAGGAACCGGGGGCACAAAATGAGGAGTTACCCGAAATAAGACCAATGTTTTTTTGGTAGAACCGGTTTAAAAAAAAAGATCAGATTCTGATGAGTTCATAGGATCGCGTTCCCATCCCGATCTCCTCTGCGTACTGCACCTGCTGGTATCCGTCGGTCTGGGCATGCACCCCCTTGAACTTGTCCCCGCCCGGGTGATGGTGGGATGCAAGGAGCGAGTCCGTGTGTCCCTGCTGCTGGTTCACCAGATCGAAACTTGCAGCATCAATGGCAACCGGGTCCTTTGATGCAAGAATGCCGATATCCGGTACGATCGGTGCGTCACTGAACGGGTAACAGTCGCAGTCCGGCGTGATCCGGATCAGGAAGTTCATGTACCCGACCTTCTTCTCCTTGCCCTGCACGACCCCGGACGCGTACTCAACCATCCGCTCCACGAACTGCGGGATCTCGGTCTCCCAGTCGATGTCGATGGCATTCTCGGGGCAGACATGCATGCACTCGAAGCAGCCGATGCAGAGCTCAAGGTCAATGACGGATTTTTTCGCTTTGACATGGATCGCATTGTTCGGGCAGACTTTCATGCAGGAAGCACACCCCGTGCATTTTTCCGGGAGGGTAAAGGGCCGGGCATTGTGCTGGGCACGCTTCCCTTCAGGCGCGGCGCATCCCATTGCGAGATTCTTGATAGCCCCGCCAAAGCCGGATACGATATGGCCCTTGAAATGACTCAGGACAATCAGGCTGTCAGCAGCTGCAATATCGCCGGCAATCGAGACTTCGCTGAAATGTTTTTTCCCAATCGTAACCTTCCGGATATTTTTCCCGGTGAGGCCATCTGCAATTATCACCGGTGCGCCGGCCACCGCGTAGTCAAACCCGTGGAGGATGGCAGTGCCGATGTGCTCGACCGCATTCGACCGGCCTCCCTTGTAGAGCGTGTTGGTGTCCGTCAAAAATGGCAGGGCTTTGCACTCCTTAACTTTCTCCACTACCTGCCGGACAAAGACCGGGCTGATGAACCCGTCGCTTCCCCTCTCGCCGAAATGGAGCTTGATCGCAGTCTTGTCGTGCGGTGCTATCAGATCGGAGAAACCGGCAACGTCAAACAACCGCTGCACTTTTGCAGTCGTACACTCGTGATCGGAAAATGCTCGCAGGGATGCAAAATAGACCGGACTTTTCATCATCATCTCTCCTCTGAAATGAGTGTACTCGCCCGGAGTAGTAGAACCCATCGGTCACCATCCTGCCCGGTCTTGTTCTGACAGGGAACACTTAGGCACCACTAAAAACCGTTAAGGTCTGACACCATGTACCCGTTCGTTCATCCATTTCCCCGGACGGCTTCCTGAATCCGGCATGGCGGGACCTGTCGTATCCCTTCATGTGAGGTTTCGCACTGCCCCGTCAGCACATGGTTTTTACTCAGGCAGGATCGCTGGTCACATGAACGCATTCTGCAAAAATGCCGGGAACTCTTAAAAAAAAGGATTCTGTAAGGAACTCTTCCCTTACATGAACCGGATGCCGACATCGTGCATCTTGTTGTAGCGGGCGATATTGAGGAGGAGCGGGGTTAACGCTTCCACCATGCTGGATACCGCAAGCGGCCCGGCATCGAATGCCTGGAGTTTCGAGACCGAGTTGACGATCTTCATAACCTCCCGCTTTGCGGATTCATCATCGCCACAGACCGGGACGGAGTAGGAGAGTTCCTCGTCAAGGGCTTTCCACTTGTTGGCTGCAATGGTATTGAAGGCCGAGCAGAGCCGGGCTTCCTTTGGGAGAAGGGAGCGGATCATCAGCGCCGCTGACCCTTCCACCGGGGGAACGAACGTGAAGTGATCCCGCTTCTCCATGGGGTTGACCGGGCTGATGACAATCTTGTCCTCGAAACAGTCAAGACCTTCGAGCGTTGCGATCGCGTTTTTGAATGGTATCGCCAGGATCACCACATCCGCACAGGAAACTGCATCCTGGTTGGTTGCGCCCTTGAACGAATGGAAGGTTGCACCCCGGGTTTTCAGCGTGCCGATGCTGCACTCGCAGATCGCCTGTGCCCGGGCTTCATCCCGGGAACCGACAATCACGTCATACATGGGTGCAAGGCGCAACGCGATACCTTCGCCAATGTCTCCCGTACCTCCGACAATTCCGATCTTCATCTAAATCACCCTATCTTTCTTACACATTTGTCCGATATCCGGGAGTGCAGCCCGCAGGGGCCACACTGGTGATGCAAAAAAGTCAGACAGAACCGTTTTGCTCATACATATATCCGTTAGTGTTGTCGATAAAAAAAAAGATAAACTTATGGTATTGCGATCGGGATCCCGTGGTGCAATGGTCCGGGCCGGGGGATGGCGGAGCCCTGAAGCGGGGATTTTTTTACGAAAACTATGACGGTGGTGCGGCCAGGTTCCCGGTCTTGAAACCGGCCCTGCCTGACACCGGAACAGGGATACCACCCACCCCCGGGGCCGGGCGGATCCCCCGGGGCGGCCGTTTACTGCCGGGGAATCAAGGACATCACGCTCCCAGAAGGGGTTATACAACGCAAAGACCAGGAAACGGGAATTTGAGGAAAAACGGGGAAAAAGGGAGAATAAAAGAGTTGTCCGGGGGATTATGCCCGCTTGCCGAGATGGTGGTCGAGATAGAAAAGATGACCCGGGACATCCCCGACCAGTTTGATCTGGGCAAGAATATCGCTCGCATTTGCCTCCTCTTCAACCTGCTCCTTGACAAACCACTGCAGCATCTCGAACGTTGCATGGTCCTTCTCTTTGCCTGCGAGCTCAACGAGGTTGTGAATCATCCCGGTGACTTTCTGCTCATGGGCATAGACCTCCTCAAAGACTTTACCGGCCGAGGTCCACTTGTTCTTTGCGGCCTCAATGTCGCCCAGGGTGACCTTTCCCCCGCGGGCAATGATGTAATCGAAAAATTTCATGGCATGCGCCTGCTCTTCATTTGACTGGACCCGCATCCATTTTGCAAATCCTTTCATGTTGACCGTCTCAAAATAGGCAGACATTGCCAGGTACAGGTATGCCGAGTAATATTCACGGTTGACCTGTTTGTTTAATGCATCTTCCATGGTTTTGGAAATCATAGAACTTACCTCCTGTTGAACGTTCATTGGTTTTCCCTTTTATAATGCTTTTGTAATGGGGCACTTCCCACTCCTGCCGGCTTGCCGTACAATGAAAAAGGTACCTGGAAAAAAGAACGGGATCTAAAAAAAATTATCTTCGCATCCGCTTCTGCTCGGCTTCCATATCGAGGATGATCTCGAGCTCAAGGGATTTCCCGTAGGCAACCTGCGCCTCATCGCTCCGGCCCAGTTCGTCCAAACAGACTCCCTTGATGTACCAGGCCGTTGCATCGTTGCCGTTCAGGGTCGAGGCCCGGGTGCTGGCATGGAGGGCATCCTCAAACCGTTCGAGATGGAAGAGCCCGAGCGCTTTTTTTGACCAGGCTGCTTCGTAGTTCTGGTCAAATGCAATGGCTTTCTCGCAATCGGCAAGACCTTCCTGGTACCTGCCGGTTTCAATAAACACCGATCCCCTCAGGCACCAGCTCTCGGCATTGCGGGGATCGAGCGAGAGGGCTTTTTCAAAGTATGCAATCGCTTCCTTGAACTTCGTTCTCTTTGCATAGGCGTTTCCTTTCCTGAGCAGCTCGATTACTTCCTTTGACGGCATGCGTCCACCTCCGCGGTTTTCAGAATATCCTGCATTATCAATCACCCCACGAGTCTGAGATCAGGTCCCCGAAAATTTTCTTCAGCGCTGATTTCTCCCACTCATCTTTATGCTCGTGGGCTTCGAGCAGGTGTTTGGGCGGTTCCCAGACAAACCAGTCTTTCATCGTCATGTAGGAGAGAAGGTTGTTGGTCAAGAGGACCCCTACCTTGTAGAGATCGTAATAATAGTCAAGGGTAGGGGGATCGTTCCATTTGACCGGCCCTAAAGGCGTGTCCAGGATCTCCAGCATGTTATCGCCAAACACCTTGGACTGGTACCAGGCCGTGTGGGTCCACCGTGTAGTGAGCATCTCCTTGACTTCGAGATGGTTGAACTTCTTCATCTGCGGGATATTGAGGACCGGCATCAGCTCGTCAGCCGGCAGGGTTTTTGCAAGGAACATGTCGCGGGCATAAAACATGGCTTTGTTCAAAACAAAATACCGGCGGGGCACGATAGTTTCCTGCTCCATCATCTCGTCCATGTCGTTCTTGCTCTCTTTCATGACATGGTAGAGCTGGGTTTTCCGTATCTTCGGCATCCGGTTGTAGACACTGGCGTTGATGATCGCGTTCCAGGGAACATCGTTGATATCTTCATTGAAGTGGGAGTAGAGGAGGAAGAGCATCTGGATGAGTTTTTTTACCGGGAGTTTGTTCTCTTTCTTGGCTTCATCCTTGAGGGCATCGATGTAGACCTGGCGCATGCCCCGGTAGACCGAGTCTTCCGTGTAGGAACAGACCAGGTACTTTGCTTTTTTTGCCGCCGCGCCTTTGATCAGCAGGTTCGTGCAGTGTTTTGCAATAATAAAATCCTTGAGGAGACCTACGTATTGTGCCGGGAAGATGATGACATTGCGTTCGACATCATACGTGTAAATGTCGACAAGCGTTCCCCCCGGTTCGGCTTCGGGCTGGCGGAGAAGAGAGATCTCGGTGTCGAGGGTTTCTTCGGTATGATGGAGAAATCTGCGTATGGGTTTTGATAGCGGCATTTCTGTTCTCATCAGGGGTCTCCAGGATCGTGGATTGTGCTATGTAAAACTGATATATCCTCCCTTGGCGGCAAATCCACTTAAAGCATCCTTAATGATCGGAACCACCGGGTACCGGAAGAATTACCTTGCTTTTTTGCCATGGGTGACCGAATGGAACCAGCTGGAGACGGCATTTTGTTTTTTTGGCCGGAATACGCCCTGGCTGACATACCGGATATCCTCAATGGAGAAGAACGCCTGCGGGTTCGTTGTCTGGAGGTGGGCCGTGATTGCCGGGACATCGGCACGGTTGACGAGCGTGAGGATCATCTTCACATTGCCCCGCGAACCGGTGGCGTCCAGGCTCGTGACCCCGTAGTTTTCCGCCTGCATGAAGGCCATAATCTCATCCGTGGAATCATTCGTTGTAATGATCCGCAGGATGACCATGCCGATCGAGAGTTTCTCTTCGATAACGAGCCCGATATACGTTCCCATGGCAAACCCGAACGCATAGGCAAAGAAGTTGGCGATGTTGGAGAGATCGCTCATCACGACTTCCATTGCAAGCAGCCAGATCACGATCTCGAAGAACGCGATGAACGGGGCGAGGTACTTGATCCCTTTTGAGATGTAGATGACCCGGATGGTCTCCATACTCACATCGCCGATACGGGCAAGGAAGATGAGGAGCGGGAGGATAACCCAGGAGTAGATTTCCGGACTGATGATGAAAAAACCCATGTTCCCGCCTCTGTCCTGTATGCAGGACGGATAATCCGTAAAAAAGGTTGCTGCCTGAATCTATATGAACATTATCCGGAAAAGGGGGAAAATAAGCTGAATCTGCGCAGATATCCAATAACGCGCGGATAACTGCGGTTTTTTAAGTCAGGCATACTTCTGCGGGTCTGCATCGAACTTCTTCTTGCAGCCCGGGGCACAGAAATAGTATTTCTTCCCCTTGTACTCGCTCACTAACTTTGCCGTCTTCTCGTCAACGGTCATCTTGCAGATCGGGTCGATTGCCATACAACACCTCAGTTATCTGACTTTTTTTGCATCGGGTATATACTTTCTCAGGAGCAGGGATAGCGAAACCACCGTAACGGAACTTGCCGCCATGGCAAGCCCGGCGAGTTCCGGCCGGAAACTGATGCCAAAGGACGGGTAAAGCACCCCGGCAGCCACCGGGATGAGGGCCGCGTTGTAGGCAAAGGCCCAGAAGATGTTGGCCTTGATCCGGCCCATCACTTTTTTTGCAAGCTGGAGCGCTGCTACGGCATTGAGCAGGTCATCACGGATGAGCACGATATCCCCGCTCTCTATGGCAACGTCAGTACCGCTGCCGATCGCAATACCGACATCCGCTTTTGCAAGCGCAGGGGCATCGTTGATCCCGTCCCCGACAAAGGCAACAACTTTTCCCTGCTGCTGGAGAGAGGACACCTCCTTCTCCTTGTCCTGCGGAAGCACCCCGGCAATCACGCGGCTGATCCCGAGGTCGGATGCCACTGCATCAGCCGTGCGCTGGTTGTCGCCCGTGATCATGATGATCTCAAGGCCCATCTCCTTGAGCCGTCTCACCGCCTCCCGGCTGGTATCCTTCAGGGTATCGGCAACTGCAATGACCCCAGCAACCTGCTTCCCTGTGGCAACGAGGATCGTGGTCTTTCCTTTCTCCTCAAGTTCTGTGATCTGCCGGTCAAGGTTTTCCGGAATAAGAATCCCGTTATCCGCGAGCAGGGCCCGGTTCCCGGCAAGAACCCGCTCATCCAGATATGTTGCGGCAACACCTTTCCCGGGGATGGTGTCCAGGCTGCTAACCGGTTCGATTTTGATTGTGCGGGAGTGCGCTTTTTGTACTATCGCTTTTGCCAGGGGGTGCTCGGAATCTTTCTCGACAGCCGCTGCAATGGAAAGGAGGGTGTCTTCGGGAATACCGGACGGGAGGATATCCGTAACTTCCGGTTTTCCCCGGGTGAGTGTCCCGGTCTTGTCGAAGATGATGGTGGTTACCCCTTCCGCGATTTCGAGCGCCTCGCCGTTCCGGATCAGGATCCCGAGTTCTGCGCCTCTTCCCACGCCCACGGTGACCGCAGTCGGCGTTGCAAGACCGAGGGCACAGGGGCAGGCAACGACCAGGACCGAGATGAGGGCTGATAGGGCAAAGATGAGGGTTGCGTGTAACACGAAGAACCAGAGAATGAATGCTCCCGCAGCTATCAGGAGCACGACCGGGATAAAATACGAAACCGCAATATCCGCGATCCGCTGGACCGGCGGTTTTGAGCCCTGGGCATCCTCGACCATCTGTATGATCTGGGCGAGCATGGTATCCCTGCCGACTTTTGTTGCCTCGACCGTGAGCACGCTGTTGGAATTCAGGGTTCCTCCCACAACCCGGCTTCCCGTGCCCCTGAGTGCGGGCACGGGCTCACCGGTTATCATCGATTCATCGACATAACTCTCGCCCGCGATGACGAGCCCGTCCACCGGGACCTTGGCGCCGGGCTTCACGATGACCTTGTCCCCGACAATCACTTCTTCAAGCGCAACTTCGGTCTCGGTTCCGTTGCGGAGTACCGTTGCGCTCTTTACCCGGAGCCCTGCAAGTTTCCTGATAGCGTCCGAGGTCCGGCCCTTGGCCCGCGTTTCTAAAAACCTGCCCAGCATCAGGAATGCGGCGAGCATGATCGCCGTGTCATAGAACAGGAACTCGTGGGTGAGGACGAGCCCGAACGTCCCGAGCACGCTCGCACCGTACGCAACGCCGGTGCCCATAGCGTACATGACATCCATCGACAGTGAGCGATTGCGAAGAGCGGTATATGCAGCGCGGAAGATGGGGTAGGCAACGTACGCAAAGACCGGCGTTGCAATGATGAACTCCAGGTATGCGAGGCCCTGCATGGAGAGCGAAAGCGGCACGTACATTGCGATCATCAAGGGAATGCTGACGGCAAACCCGATGACGAACCGGAGGAATTTTTCATGCAGATCAGAAGCCCTTGCCGCGTGCTCGGCCTCCTCGCTCACTTCCCCGGCAATGCCGAGGAACTGGTAGCCGGCATCTTCAATGGCCGCTTTGAAATCCGAAATGTCCGAGACCGTTGGATTGTAGGTGACATAGGCATTTTCCGTGCCAAGGTTGACGGAGGCGGCGACAACCCCGGGGAGTGCCCGCAGCACGGTCTCTATTGTCTCGACACAGGTGGCGCACATCATGCCGCCGACTTTGAGGGTCACTTCCCGGTTAACTACTGTGTACCCGGCATCGTTCACGGCCTTTTCAAGCGTGCCAAGAGAAACGTTTCCCGGGTTGAATTCAACGTGAGCGGTATCGGTGCCGAAATTCACCTGCGCTTTTACCACATCCGGAATCTGCATAAGCGATTCCTCGATGGATACCGCACAGGTGGCACAGTGCATACCCGAAATTCGTATCTCTGCTTTTTTTGTTTCCGGTTCCGCCATCCGTTCTCACTCCTCCGGCTCTTAAGTTCCTGTTGGGAAGTATCTTCCCTGGATCATATTGTTGTATCGGATGTGGCAGTGATTCACCCGGAAGATTATGTCCGGATTCCGGTTTTTTTATGAAGGATACCGCATCCGTATCATTTTAACAACGATCTACGGGTCCTGATTTCGTTTTGTAATATCCCGGACAAAGGCAAAGCTGAACTCCTGTGTTCCCTCTTTTGCGTAACTGGCCATGATCTCGACATTGAGGATGTTTCCGTCCTTCTTCCGGTGGCGCGTGGTAAAAAAGAGGGTCCCCTGCCGCCGGAGATCAACAATGATCTGGTTCCAGACATCCGGACATAAATCCGGGTCCAGCGAATAGATCTTCATACCAAGCAGTTCTTCCCGGGTGTATCCGGTTACCCGGCAGGCCGAGTCATTGACATAGGTGATATTTGCATCAAAGTCAAGCCAGAAAATTTCGTCATAGGCCCGATCAACTGAGATCTTGAAGAGCCGGAGTCGTTCCTCCGCCTCCTTGGTAATCGTGATATCCTCATAGGTTCCCAGAATTCCGATAATATTTCCCAGAGGGGCCTGCAAGGGTATTTTACTTGTCCGGAGCCAGATCCGGTTGCCATCCGGGGCGGTCTGGGGCTCCTCGTACCCAATTTTCGGGATGCCCGTTTCGATCACGGCGCGGTCGTCTGCCCGGTAGAGATCTGCCTGCTCCTTCCACCCCATGTCGAAATCGGTCTTCCCAATCAGATCCGCAGGACTCGGGAAACCGGCGTCAAGGGCGAATGACCTGTTGCAGCCAAGGTACCGCAACTCCAAATCCTTCCAGAAGACCCGGACCGGGACGGTGTTGAGCACCTGCTGGAGCATCTGCTGAGATTCATCGGTCAGTCTCTGCAGGATGACCATCTCATCATACTGCGCCCGAAGCTCCTCCTCGCTTGCGGTGATCTGCTCGTACGCTGCCTGGAGCTCGTCCTCTGCTCTCCGCTGATGGACAGCCTGATGGATCTTATGCTCAAGTTCGGCAAATTGCGAGCACGGGTCACCGCCTTTCTGGAGATAAAAGTCAGCTCCGTTGTTAATGGCTTCTATTACAATCTCTTCGCGTCCTCTTCCCGTAAAAAGGATGAACGGTATGGTATTTCCCGCTGCTCGTACCTTCTTTAAAAATTCAATACCATCCATACCTGGCATCTGGTAATCAGAGATAATGGCATCGTAGTTGCCTGAGGTAAGTAACGTAAGTGCATCTGAAGCTGAGGTAATGATATCGATGCTGAACTGACCGCTCTGCTCAAGAAAGATTTTACCAATCTCAAGCAGGCCGGGCTCATCATCAACATAGAGAATGCGATATAGCGTGACCATTGTCTGGTTGCCCGATATTGTTTGAGATTCTAATTATACCTTGTCACTGCATTTTTTTCAAATATTTTTTTTGGATCAATAAAGTCTTCACCATTCCCCGCGACCCCTGAATCCCTGCCGCCGACATATGGGATCTTTATGGCAGGGATGAGTCCTCTGCGGTTACGAATGGCACCGGGCAGGCAGGACCGTATTTTCCCGGGGAAATTTTTTCTATGAATCCTGTCCTGCCACAAAAAAAGTATAATTGTAAAATCCCCCTCACGTCCAGCCGGTCCGAGCCGGAAAACGTTTAAGAGACCGCCGCATACCCATCATTAACAATAATCCGGATGGTAACTGTGGACGCGAGAACTGTAATCCCCATATTTTTAGTCGGCCTTCTCCTTCTCATGGTAATTCCCTGCACGGCATCGGTGACCTTCTCGTCGAGCACCCCGCAGATCATCACCAAAGGGGATACCCTGTCCTTAAACGGTATCGGCGCCACGAACGGGACGGTTGCGCTCTGGGTCGTGGGCAAGAGTTACATTGACCGGCAGGTTCTCATCCCCGACATCAAGGGAAATTACACCACTACCATCAACTCAGTTGATACGCGCCAGTATTCCCGCGGCCAGTATGCGTTCGTGATCCAGGACCCCGGCCCGGACCGTCGACTGGATATCGAGTACCGGATTGAGGATAACGACGATATCATCCTCCAGAACCGGGGAAAGACGTTTGCCGATATCGGCGCACGGGAGAACCTCAAGGCAAGTTTAGTTCCCCTCATCAGTGCTTTTTCTTCCACTGCGGCAAACCCGAATTCCGACGATATATTCATACCGTATTACTTCTTTGTTGAAGATCCATCGATCTCTTTCGATCACATTGCTGATCCGGCTAAATCCCAGTTGTCCGGCGTGATCACGGGGGATAGGATTGTTCTGGCCGGCTCGACCAACATCAACCCCCGCGACATGCTCCAGGCGGAGATCCGCGACAGTACCAGCGGATCTCTCGTTGCCGAGACCACGATAACTGTCGAGCCCGGCCTGACCGTGAACCGGTGGGCCTGGATTTTAGATAACCCGAAACTGTTACCCGGTTCCTACCGGGTCACGGTCTGGCGGCCGAATGCATTTGTGAACTGTTCAGAATCCGCACTCCTCACCGTACTGCCCCCGGCCGTCATGACAACGGCTTCGGGCAGCAATACTACGTCAAATACCCCGTGGACAAGCGACCCCCTGCTCCCGTTCATCATCATCATCGGTCTTGCCCTTGTGATTGCCAGTATCCTCTTTGCCTCAAGGAACCGGTAGACCGGACATTTGAAAAGAGAAATTCAGTTTTTCCAGCCGTGCTTCTGAGGCGTGTCGAGCATACGATACTCCCGGAGCAGGGCCTCCCGGTATTCGGGCATCTTTTTTGAAGGAATGTAATTGAACTGCTGGACCCGTTTGACCAGCTCGTCTGTTACCGCCTCGTCACTCGTCAGGTGCAGGGATGCAACGTCCTGCATAATCCAGTCCAGCCGGTCAATGCCGGTGTCCTTGCCCTCAACGGCAATCTTCTTGATCTTGATCTGGTCCGGGGGAATTCCCCCGCAGATCGAACAATAGGTCCCGTCCTTGTCGCTCATGGCTGCCCCGCTCTGTGGATAATCCTGATTTGTCCTGCCAGCAAAAAATGCTGGTGGTAATACCGGCCCGGTCCCGTGCCCGACCGGGGTGTTGCCATGAATACGAGATCATTTCCCTCATTTATTTCACCGGATCTGATATCGGCCACGCCTTCAATTGGGCCTGGTATCCGATTGATAATCCATGCCGTTATTTTAATTATGAGGAAAACAATGTCAATGAACAGTAACGAGTGATAGTCATGGCTGAAACAAAAGGGCATTTCGAGAAAGGGGTCTGGGTTGAGGAGAAAGAACCGGTGGTTGTACCGGCAGCCGAAGCGGTCATGGACAAGAGGCTTGCGGATGCGACAACCTCCGTCAAGACATCTGTTGACGATGCGATCAAGGTTGTCCACGATCTCGTGACAACGGAAGAGGGCAAACAGTACATTGAAAAGACCATGAAGGATGTGCAGTCGCAGCTCGAGAAATCCTTTGATGAAATCCTCCGCAAGGCAAAAGAGGATCTTGCAAAGAACGCAAAACCGGGAAAAAAATAATTCTTTTTTGGTAAGCTTTTCCGGTGTAATGCCGGCCCCGCGGGTGTTTTTTTGTCCTGGAATACCCGGCGTTTTAACGATCCTGCGAGCTGCCTGGATCGCACCTGCGAGAACCCCTATTCCCTGATCATCACAAGGCTCATCTTGAATTTTGTTATCGCCGAGAGGGCGTGGGGAACGTTTGCCGGGAAGATGATCGTCTCGCCGGTCTTCATCCGCTCCGTTTTACCGGCCACCCAGACCTCGCATTCCCCGTCAAGGATCGTAACAATGGCATCGAACGGCGCCGTGTGCTCCGAGAGCCCTTCATTCTCGTCGAACGAGAAGATGGTGATGCTGCCGCTTTTGCGGTTGATGACCATCCGGCTTGCAACTGTACCATCCGCGTACTCCACGAGATCCTTAAGAGTGAGGACCTTTCCCTTGAGCTCATCGCGTTTCTTATCCGGCTTTTCACTCTGTTCCAGCTGGAATTCGGCCACGGGTCTCACTCCCGGATCATGGTTAAGGTCATCTTGAACCGCTGCCGGGCCTGCACTGCGTGCGGTTTATTGGCTGGGAGGATGATCATCTCCCCGGTCCTGACCGTGAACGGGGCGCCTTCGATCGTAACATCGGCCTCGCCGTCCGTAACCGTCAGGATTGCGTCATAGGGTGCGGAATGCTCCGAGAGCCCTTCCCCGGCATCGAATGCAAAGAGGGTGATGGTGCCGGCCGTCTTGAAGACGATCATCCGGCTTGCCACGGTCCCGTCCTGGTACTGGACAAGATCGCTGACCGCGAGGACTTTTGCCACAAGGTCCTCGCGTTTTTTCTCTGCAGTTGATTTTTCTGTGAGGTCTGCCATAAGAATTCCCTTCTGATGAGTACGTGCATGGGGATATTATGGGTATCCCCCTGTGGGGTCCCGCTTATGCTGAGGGAACCATGCGGGCAAGGTCGGCTTCAACCGTGCTGTTCTTCTTTACCTGGAAATTGTTGACCAGCACATCGAGCACGCCCGGCGAGACGAAGGCCGGGAGTTTTGGCCCGAGCGTGATGTCCTTAACCCCGAGATTTAAGAGCGCGAGGAGGACGAGTGCTGCCTTCTGCTCGTACCACGCAATGTTGTAGGAGACCGGCAGCTCGTTGATCCCGACCCCGAACGCTTTTGCAAGTGCCTGGGCGATCACGACAAGCGAGTAGCAGTCATTGCACTGGCCGGCATCGATGACGCGGGGGATACCGCCGATTGTGCCAAGGTCGAGGCCATTGTACCGGTACTTGGCGCAACCCGCGGTGAGGATGACCGTGTTCATCGGGAGTGCCTTGGCAAAGTCCGTGTAATACGACCGCTCGCTCTGCCGGCCATCACACCCGGCCATGACCACGAACCGTTTGATATCGCCTTTCTTCACGGCCTCGATGACCGTGCCGGCGATCTTGAGAACTGCTTCGTGGGCGCAGCCGGTGGTGAGGTTTCGGCCCGGCGCGTGGAGGTCCTGCGGGGCCCGGCTCATTTTTGCATGGGCGATAACCGCTGAGAAATCTTTCTTCCCGTCCTTCCCGGCAACGATGTGCGTAACGCCCGAAAACCCGGCGGGGCCGGTGGTGTAGATACGGCCCTTATAGGAATCCTTCGGGGGCACGATACAGTTCGTGGTCACGAGCACGGGGCCGTTGAACTGTTCGAACTCCTCTTTCTGGTGCCACCACGAGCCGCCGTAGTTACCGTAGAGGTGCGAATATTTTTTGAGCGCCGGGTAAGCATTTGCGGGCAGCATCTCGCCATGCGTATAGATGTCCACGCCGCGGTCCTTCGACTGCTCCAGCAGCTGCTGGAGATCGTTCAAATCATGGCCGGTGATGAGGATGCCCGGGCGTGTGCCTACCGAGGTCTTCACGCTCGTGATCTCCGGGTTGCCGTAGACTTTTGTGTTCGCGGTGTCGAGCAGCGCAAGCGTGCTGACCCCCACCCCGCCGCATTCGAGCACGAGCGCGGTCATCTCGCCTGCGGAGAGATCGTGCAGCGTTGAGGCGAGCCCCTTCTGCATGAAGTCCGTGATTGTTTTGTCGGTGAACCCGAGCACGGCCGCGTGATGGTAATAGGCTGCAACGCCCTTGAGCCCGAAGAGAAGGAGGGCCCGGAGGGAATGGACATCATCGTTTGCAGCTGCCTCTGCTGCGATCTGCCCGGCCTTTGCTGCAAGCTCTGCATCATTTCTGAATTTCCAGGTGCAGGCCTCCGGCTCTGCGGCGCCCGCTGAGGGCAGGGCGTCCCGGATGGCAACGGCCTTCGCGATGAGTGCCCGGAGCCGGGCGTCATCGAAGTTCGTGTTGGTCAGCGTGGCAAACAGGGCTTCGGTGATGAACATCCCGGCCTCGTTGTTCTCCTTCCCGCTTCCTGCTGCGGCAATATTCCGCTCGGCAATTCCCTTGCAGAGCCAGATCAGCACATCCATCAGCCCGGCGGTTACGGCTTCCTTGCCGCAGACTCCTTTTACGGTACACCCGGTTCCTTTTGCGGTTTCCTCGCACTGGTAACAGAACATCTTCCAACTCCATTGTGTATCTATTTGCTACAAGGTTTCTTTAGTATACCAAGGTTAAATAGAAGAGAGTTTCAGAAACTATACCATGGACGAAGCCTGCACGGTCAACCTGACCGTGAAATATCTGACCAAGAAGTGGACGCTTTTAATCATCCTCGAACTCTACAAGGGCCCGGGCCACACGCGCCGGTTCTCGGAGCTCAAGGATTCTCTGAGTGATATTACCCAGAAGATTTTGTCGGAGCGTTTGAAGGAGCTTGAGGAGGAGGGGATTCTTACCCGGCGGGTGGATGCTACTTCGTTTCCGGTCAAGAGCGAGTACACGCTGACGAAGAGCGGGCTGGAGCTGGTGGATGTGATCCGGGGCATCAAGATGTGGGCGCTGAAGTGGAAGATTGATAATATTCCGTGCGGGTGCCAGGATTGTAAGGTGTGTGTTTTGTAGGACGCTCTTTGGGGGCTGATCGCCCCCGGTGGGTGAGCATACCCATCAGAGTTGTATCGGGATTCCCTACTCAATCAGTAAAAAAATTGTCAAACTCCCATCGTTTTTCTCCATAATAAAAAAATTTCCAAAAACATTTCAGAAATTTTAAAAAAAAATCCCGGTACGGTTACAAAAAACCCGACACCGGGATTCCCGCCACTCACACGGTAAACCCCCCTTCCGGACCCCCTTTTTTCCCGAGTTCACACCCTTCCCAATCCGGCCCCGATACGCCCCCCCGATTCCCCATTTTTCCGGAACGGAACCCTATACGCGCCCGGATTCGGATCCGCCGACCCCCTGTTTCGTACGATCCACCTGGCGGTTTTTCACAAACAGGGGGTCCGGATGATCATTTACGTCGGAGAAGGGGATTTCACGTCGGAGGCCATCCCTGCGAAATCCCCGGGAACGATACCCTCCCGCGAACTCCATTCTCCGACGGAGAGCCCGGCCGGGAAGCCCCCCGGCCCCGCCCGGATGTGCGTAATTCCCGGAAAATGGCAGAATGAGGAGATTTTAGCGGGCGATTCGGGCTCCGATTGATTTTTCTCCGTCGGAGATTTAAAAAACGCTCATAGACGCGTTTGGCTGGCAGTTCTTTTTCCAAACGGGTTATGGTGCGGGAAAATGAAAAAAACCCCTGTTTTGGCAGGGGGTCTTTCGTCGCAGAACTTGTGAAAATCTTCCTTACCACCGGGTCGGGCCGGTTTCCAAATCCAAAAAACTCTCAACGGCCATGGTCCGGATTACCGGAATCCAATGATGGATTTTATTTTCCGGCTACTGGTATCTCCCGTGGGCACGAACACAGAAGCAGGAGTGCCGGAAGAATCCGGAAATCCGGTAATAGCAACACGCTCAAAGAACCGCCTGACCCGGCGTGACGACGATTCGCCTGAATCCCCGGTCCAGTGGATGCGGGCAGGATCCGGCCCGCAGATCCGGAATTTGTCTGCCGATAAAAGTGGGTGAAAAATTATGAGGGTCCGAGCGGCGACTCGTTCGAGCTGAGGAAGTACACCGCGGTCTCGCCGTACTGGACCGGTGCTTCCTTGTTCCCTACATGGGGGAGCCCCACCCACCGTACGACCCAGGAGCCGTTGATCTGCCCGGCCATCTTGACGGTGACCGCCTGGGGCGTGATCACATCAGCAGTGCCGACGACAAACATTACGCTCTTGTTGATGCCGGAGAGCCCGTTCCAGGTCCCGTTGAATACAAGGTTCGCATGTGCCTCAGCACGGAGGCCCGCGGGCAGGCTCGTGTCGTTGACGACTTGTACCAGGGTCGAGTGCAGTGTCTGGCATTCGGGGATGTTTGCGCTGTACGAGTTTGAATCGAGGATCAGTTTCCGTACGAGCTCCGGATGAGTGATGACCAGCTGCTGTGCGGTGGACGAGCCCATGGACTCCCCGTACACATGCATGCTGTCGTACCCGAGTGCTTTGATCATCCCGGCGGCATCATCGGCATAGATGGGGATCGTGGGAGTGACATTGTTCATGCTGCTGTACCCCATTCCCCGGGAATCGTAGGCATAGACATGGTATTTCGAGGACAGGATCGTAAGGAACGTTTCGTTCCACGCATCCTGCGTGGATGTATAGTTCCCGATCGTGCCGCCGAATCCCTCGATGAGGAGGATGGGTTCGCCGGATCCCCATTCCCGGTACGCCAGCCGGACGCCATTCACGTCCTTGTACTGGACCGGGGTATTGGCGATCGAGACCGTCACTGGGTGGGCCGTGTTGGCCGTCGTCGGAGTGATGGCCGAATTCGCTGGTGCGTTCGTGCAGCCTGCCGAGAGAAGAAGGCAGGCGATGATGACAAAGGCGATGGTAACGGAGAGTGGTTTCATGATCTTAGCCTCATAAAAACAGATTGAAAATAAGGAGGACATCCTGATATAGTATTTGATTTACGTACGTCTGAATAGGGTAGTTGATCTTTGCAGGGTTACGCCGGACATCCCAGCCCGGCTGTTTCGTGTTCCTCGTCCTTGAGCCGCTGGAATTCCCTGATGAGGCAGAGTTTGAACTCCACCGGGATCCAGGAAGCGAATTCAAACGCGATATCCTTGAGAGCAAAGGTACCGCCAAACCGTCCGGGTTTTGCCTTGATTCCACGGGCGTTCGTCTTTCCAATCCATTGTCGGGCGGTTAGTATGAAACTGCCCGAGTCCTGCCTGTTTTCTAATCCCATCGAATTCGATGGAATTAAAATCCGGATTATTGAGTTGCTCCCATATCCCAAGGAATTCGATAGTGTTCCGGTTCCGAAGCCAGTTTTGGATCAGGTAGTCGGTTCTTTCTGGATCCTTGTACCGTGCAATATTGGTAATGCAGATATAATCTTCATCATTCTCAACAACTACTCCCACTTCCCGGTCGAGCACATTGATCTTCGCTATGGTAAACCTCACCGGCAACCCAGAGATTCCGCCAAATACCGGTGAACCGTAATCTTCCCGGATCGGTTATGAAGGTTTAGCGTGAGCGGGGTGAAACTGTCATAAGTATGGAGGAATAAAAATCAGAATCATGCCCGCGGAATTTTCCGGGTCTCTTTTTCACGTTCAATCGCTCAAAACTCCAGTGATAAAAAATTCATAAACCCAAAATACGGTAGTGTACACGAAGTGCTGTAAAAGTGAAGATGCCCTGTATCCAACAGTGAATTGCAAACAAAGAGGAACAGGGCATGAATCTAAGAGATATCGTACTAAATTATCTTACCGATAACGAGAAGGG